>ERZ650309.1-NODE-1-length-581724-cov-19.215911_pt1 | contig 581724 bp, 497 predicted proteins | sample MGYA00376245_ERZ650309 | MGnify/ENA primary metagenome ERZ650309 (study PRJEB26733, sample SAMN07839294) | wastewater metagenome | biome: urban; feature: wastewater treatment plant; material: waste water | place: USA: North Carolina | collected 2016-04-26 ... | reverse complement strand
TGGAACAACACCAGAAAACCTACTGGTTTCCAGAAGGTGAAACCATGCCCGAAGTCAGTACCATCAACTTTTTAGGCTATAGCAGTGAATTAAACGGCTGGTTGTTCCCTAAACATGCGGTCTTCAATGGGCGTTTATATCGGGTGAATGAAGATGATTTTTTTGATTTGCAGGATGGTCGCAAAGTGAAAACCACTTTCCGCCAAGATTCGGTGATCATTGGCGACCCCAGTGAAGCCCACCGACCTGAACTATGGCTAGACGACTATAAAACCGCCTACGGTGCGAAAGGCTTGGCTATTTTGGCTTATTGGGCAGGCTCATTCTTAGTTCAGCAAATCCGTAAAGATCAAGACTCCTACCCATTTTTAGAGCTATGTGGACAACCGGGAGCTGGTAAAACCAGTATTTTGACCTTTTTATGGAAACTTACAGGGCGTGACGGCTATGAGGGTATAGACCTTGCTAAAGCTAGCCATCCGACACGTTATCGGTCTTTAGCACAGTTGGCAAACATGCCTTTAGTGGCGATTGAAGGCGACCCTAGCAAATCCGAATCAGGTCATCAGCGCCGTACTTTTGACCTAAACGAAATAAAGCCTTTGTACAATGGGCGTGGGATGCGTGGAAGATCACCAAAAAATAATGGCATTGAAACCGAGGAACCTCCGTTCAGAGGGGCGCTTATTCTCGCGCAAAATACTCCAATTGACTCAGAACCCGCAGTGATGGAGCGTATTGTGCAAATTTACTGGGATAAATCTCATTTTAGCACTCAAGGCTATCATGCAGCCCGACGCTTACAGCGCTTGGATATGGCACAAATTAATGGATTTATGACCGCATGTATTACTCAGGAAAAACTCTTATTAGCTAGCTATCAAACTCACTACCAAACTTGTTTAGAGCGCTTGGAAAATGAAGGTGGCTTACTTAACCAACGCTTACGCCACAATCACGCGCAAATCATGGCTGTAGCACACACCTTGCAGGAAACAGGGATTTTAGGCGGCCTACTCACTTCCGATTTAGCAGCCCTAGATGCTTATCTAATTCAATGCTGTGCTGAGCGTCACCAATGTCTTGATGGTGATACACCCTTAGTTGCTGAGTTTTGGGATATGTACCACTACTTAGAGGATGAATTGGGCTGCCGTGTGAATCATTCCAATAACGAGGCACGAATAGCGGTCAGTCTCTTGGATTTTGCACAGCAACTTGCTGAGTACAAACTAAGACCACTTGATTTGACCCAGTTAAGGCGTGAACTCAAACAAAGTAAACGCTACAAGCTACTGGAAGCGAATTACCCAACTTTATCCAAAATCAAAGCTAAAACGGTGAAATGCTTTGTGTTCATCAAGCAAAGCGCGGGCGCAACAGGGCAGTCTATGGCCGCCTAGTTGTCTTAATTCGTTGGCACACTCATAAACCGGACATTGCTCCGGTTTTTTTATGCCTTCCACCCCAAAAGATAGCTAACGGTAAAGATAATTTCTTCTAAAGCATGGGAACAGGGTAATAAAGGTAATATTTTGATTTTTCATATATAAATCAATTATTTAATCAGTATAAGAATTAAGCAAAAAGTTCTATTTCTTAGGTTTGGCTTGTCAAGAGAATTTTGAGAGTCTGAAAAACGCTTGTAAGTCATTGATTCTTGCAAAAAGAAAATACAAGCCTATAGCGTGGGAACTAGGTAATAAAGGTAATATGGTCTTTTTTCCTATATAAATCATATACATATAGGGTAATAAAAAAGGTAATATTAGGGTAATAATATTACCCTCTTAAATTACCCCTAATTACCGTCTTATTACCCTGTTATTACCCTAAAAAGGTAATATTTTTAGCTATGCTATCTTATTGATTTTTAAAGCAATACACTGCACAAAAAAAGTCATATTACCTTTATTACCTAGTTCCCGCAGTTGAGAAAGTTTATTTTTTTTGAAGCCCTCTTTTTACCGTTAACAATCTTTGCAATCGCTCAAAATCAGCTAATCAATCAGAAAAATAGTTAATAAATCCTAGTTACTAATGAACTACTATTGAGGAATCGAACAGAACGGCCAGTACAACAGCTCTACAAACGGATGGAATACAGGAACCAAGGCAAAGCTAGGGAATTGTGCAAAATTGATAGGTAACTTGGAAAATGTTTGTATTATTGTTTGTATCCATATCAAGGCAATGGAAACAATCGCTATAAAATCAACAGGTTATGTATTTTTTCCGAATCCCTCGCTCTCCGCCATTACATAGGTCAACTAAGACCGAAGACACAGAAAGCCCGCATTCTAGCGGGCTTTTTTGTTTCTGCTAGGTTCGATGAATACCACTCAGAACGATAGCAGCCAAGAGAGTTTGGGGGTATATTGGGGGGTATAAATAGCTTTCTGTAATTTTGTACCCCCATGTCACTTTCCGATACTGCTATTAAGAATGCCAAACTTAAAGATAAACCCTATAAGCTTGCTGATAGCAGTGGTTTGTTTTTACTGGTACATTCCAACGGCTCAAAATACTGGCGCTTCAAATATCGCTTTGAGGGTCAGTAGCAGCAACTCATTTTAGGCAAACCTTCTAGGGTTTATTTCTGGCAGAAATACCTAATAACCCTTTATTGAACATTATTCAGACAATTTTTTTACTAAATACGTCTTTACAGTGCTCTAGGGAACAACCTACCGCCATCGCTTATTATAGACAGTAGGGGTTCCAAAATTTAGAGTTAAAAAGTATACAATCAATACAGACACTATTATTACCAGCTTCACTTGTAGAGTGTTTGATTTTTAATCCATCGGTACAATAATACGGCTATCTGAGGTGCGTAATTGAAAACTCCGCGTGCGGGTAATAGTCTTATCATTTTCTGTTAGCGTCGCAACCACCCGATAATCGCCTGCGGGTAAAGTCACATGGGTTGAGTGATACTTAGCTGAAGTCACTTTAGTATCAGTATCTGTACGATAAACAGTCCAAGAAACATCTTTCATAGCAGGTTGATCATCAAAAGTCGCTACTAAGTTTAAACGCAGCTCTTGGGCTTGTGCTGGGTTAAACACAAGTACAGAAATCCATGCTGCTGCTATGTAGCGTAAAAGTTTGCCTCGAATGAACATACGGCCTCCTTGCAATATGAATTTAAACGAATGCTAATAGTTAGATCGATAAATAGACATTCAGCTTATATTCATTTTAGCGCAAACTAAAATTTTTTTTTCATTTATTAGAAAAATATTTGACCAAAATGTGACTAATTATGTTTATTTTTTATTTACAGAATAGCTAATAGCAGGCTTTGGGTGGAGCTTGTAACAAACTTTCACCTAATAAACCCTCAAAATACTGTTGAATGCGGGATTGATGCTCACCAATAATTTGAATGCCTACGCCTTGGGGCAAGCTCCGTACCGCCCCACTAGGCGTAATCCAAACTACGCGCCCAGGTACGGAGGCTTTTTGCTTTTCACTGAGTAACTCGACCTGTACTTGTACCCTATCCCCAAAATTTAGAGTTTCTCGAGTTGGCACAAATAACCCCCCTCCTTTGAGCATAGGTAAATAGTGATTATGCAGAGCGGTACGATCATTTAAACTAAAAGAAATTTTAATTGGTTCCATTGTTATGTTTAATAATTTAATCGAGGTTCGGCAGCTATAGCCACAAACTTAGCATATTTTCCACAAATAAGCGCCCATTCAGTGGATGAGCGGCCAAGGCCTTTAACTCAAGTAAACGCTCATAAAGCAACCAAATGCCTTGTGATTTTACCAAGTCTCTTAACACACTCGCTACATCACCTGTATCTGTACCCCCTACTTCATGTGTAATTAGGCCTTTCACCCACAATAATTGCCAGTCTAATAATTCTTGACGATCATGCTTTTCCCATTGGCTAGCGACTTCAGTGATGCTTAAATGCCCTGTTAAAACTGATTTAAGTTGATTTAAAAATAAGATTTTCTGTTGTAAACGCTCACTAGCATCTTCTGCAAGAGCTACTAAGGGGCGACCACCGGTTAAGGTTAGTAGTTCCACGGCCTGTGTAAGGTTCTGCTTCTCGAACCACGCTAAAGACTCTGCTTGTGTCGGCAGAGGTAAACGCAATTGCTGGCAACGACTACGAATCGTTGGCATTAACGCTGCTATTTTATCTGTGAACAGTAAAATATAGGAATTATCCGCAGGCTCCTCCAAAGACTTTAATAAGCTATTGGCAGCGTTCGTGTTCATCGCCTCTGCATTTAAAATCAGAGCAACCCGATTTGGACTATAACTACGGCTCAGTTCTAAAAAACGCTCTAAACCACGGACCTGCTCTACCGTGATCGCTTGCTTATCTTCTGCTAGTGCTAACAGCATAAAATCGGGGTGTGAATGTGAGGCAAATACCTTACAGCTTCGACAACTGCCACAAGCGTAGCCTTGTTCACTGGTGTCTAGGCATAACAAACTTTGAGCCAAAGCATAGACCATTTGCTCATGCCCACAGCCTGTCGAGCCTGTAAATAGCAGAGCATGGGGTAAATGTTGCTGTTGTCGTGCTAGATGGATTTGTTGCCACATAACTTGATGCCAAGGATAGCTAGCGGCGCTAAGTGGCATCATTTAATGGAAGCCTTCACTAAAATAGCGTCTAAAACATGCTTCAACTGCTGTTGTACTTCAAGTACAGGTTTAGCTGCTTCAATAATTCTATATTGATCAGGATAAAACTTAGCACGCTCTAAATAGCCTGTACGGATACGGTCGAAGAACTCACTTTTCTCTTGCTCAAAGCGATCAGTGTTAAGCGCTAACTGCTCAGATCGCGCCCTTACACGCTGCATGCCAGTTTGTACATCAATATCGAACAATAAGGTATAGTCAGGGCGCAAATCACCTTGTGCCCAAGTTTCTAAAACAGCAATCCGTGCATGGTCTAAACCGCGTCCATAGCCTTGGTAGGCATAAGTTGCATCGGTAAAACGGTCGCAAATGACCCAATGTCCTACGGCTAAAGCGGGCAGGATCTTCTTCTGCAAGTGCTCATTACGGGCTGCAAACATTAAAAGTAACTCAGTGTCAGCGTGCATAGCGGGTAGAGCGCTATCCAGTAAAACGTGGCGAATGGCCTCACTTACCTCAGTTCCGCCCGGCTCACGAGTTTCTAAAACGGTAATCCCACGCTGCTTTAAAAACTCGCTGATATAAGTGCGGCTGGTGGTTTTACCAGCTCCTTCGCCCCCTTCTAGAGTAATAAACAGACCTCGTTGGCTCATTGGCTAGCAGTTCCTTGTTGGCGTTTTTTGTCATTCGCTAAATATTGGTTCACTGCTTTACGGTGCGCTTCATAAGTTTCAGAAAAGAAATGCCGCCCATCACCCGTACCAGTCGCCACAAAATATAAATAATTAGTCTTAGCCGGATGCATCACGGCATCAATAGCCGCTTTACTAGGGGTCGCTATTGGTGTGGGGGGTAAACCAGTACGGGTGTAAGTATTCCAAGGGGTATCGGTTTCTAGATCTTTTTTACGAATATTGCCATCATACGCATCGCCCATCCCATAGATAACCGCTGGATCAGTTTGTAGCAACATATTTCTTTCTAAACGCGTCAAGAACACACGCGCAATCATAGGACGCTCATCAGGCATGCCTGTTTCTTTTTCAACTAAGGATGCCAAAATGAGCGCTTGGTAAGGGGTTTTAATCAAAGGATGTGGTTCACGTTGCTCCCAGGCTTTCATTAAGTAGTCATACATGACTTGATAACTACGCTTAAGCACGTCTACATCCGTCGACCCACGTGGAAAATTGTAAGTATCTGGATAAAACCAACCCTCAGCGGATTCACCACTAGCGCCCCCAAGCTTGGGCATTAAATTCTTATAGTCTTCAGCACTCAGTGTTTGTTTGATATTAGGATGAGTTTGTACTGCTTTAACTAACTCTTTGAATGTATGCCCTTCAATAATGCCTAATTGATATTGCAAAGTTTTACCTGAAGCTAAACGTGCCAGAAGATCTCCAGTAGTCATGTTGGGCTCTAAGGCATATTCCCCTGCTTTTAACTTGGATGCTTGTTCAGTAAACCGTGCTTGCGCTAAAAATAAGTACTCCGCAGGAATTACACTGGTTTTAGGCAAAATCTCCGCAGCAAGCAATTGCTGGGCGACTTGACGAATATTCGTACCCGCTTTGACCTCAAAGCTTGTAGGCTGATTACTAGGAAGCTGGATAGGCTGTTGAATAAATGCTTGGTACTGCTGATAAGCAAGGCCAGCTACTATTCCCACCAGAACGACTAAGAATAGAACGAGCTTTAAAAGAAACCGCATGAACAACTCTCGAAAGGATTGGGCAGAATTAACATAGAACAAAGCCTATGAATTGCCAAGAAAAAGCTTATGAATATTAGTTATTTTAATGCAGAGAAGTAAGCTAAACTCAGCTTACTTCTTAATTCAAAGCGTTTAAATCTTCTTAAAGATCAAGGTGCCGTTAGTACCACCAAAGCCAAAAGAGTTGCTCATAGCTATATTAACAACTGTTTCACGCGCAACATTAGGCACGTAATCGAGATCACATTCTGGATCTTGTTGCTGTAAGTTGATGGTTGGAGGGAGTACTTGCTCATAAAGAGCCATAGCACTAAATACAGCCTCAATGCCACCGGCCGCCCCCAATAGATGACCAGTCATGGATTTAGTAGAGCTGACTGCTGTTTTATACGCATGATCGCCTAACGCTAGTTTAACCGCGAAGGTCTCAGCCTTATCACCCGCCGGTGTAGAAGTTCCATGTGCGTTGATATAGTCGATTTGATCAGGATTTAAACCAGCATCACGCATGGCATTGCGCATACAACGTGCAGCACCCTCACCACCTTCGGAAGGCGAAGTCATGTGATAAGCATCACTGCTCATACCATAACCGACTAATTCACAATAAATTCTCGCACCACGGGCTTTGGCATGTTCATATTCTTCTAAGACTAAGACACCCGCACCATCACCTAGTACGAAACCATCACGATCAACATCCCAAGGACGACTTGCAGCTTCAGGATCATCATTACGAGTGGATAAAGCACGTGCAGCAGCAAAGCCGCCAATACCTAAAGGCGTAGAACCCATTTCAGCACCGCCAGCCACCATGACATCTGCATCACCGTATACAATCATCCGGGCTGCGTCACCAATACTATGGGTCGCGGTTGCGCAAGCAGAAACAATCGACATATTGGGTCCTTTTAAGCCATACATGATCGAGAGATTGCCAGCTACCATATTAATAATACTAGCGGGAACAAAGAACGGAGAGATTTTCCGCGCGCCCCCATTTAGAAAAGCGTTATAGTTGCGCTCAATCGTTTGCAAACCACCAATTCCAGAGCCCATCAAGACACCAATGCGCTCAGCATTCGCTTCTGTGACTTCTAGCCCTGAGTCACGAATTGCATCGACGCCAGCACCAATGCCATAGTGGATAAAGGTATCCATCTTCTTTTGGTCTTTAGGTTTAATATAATCATCAACATTAAAACCTTTGACATTCCCTGCAATTCGCACACTAAACTCGCTAGCATCGAATAGTTCAGGACTGATGGTATTGATACCGCTTTTACCCGCCTTAATATTGCCCCATGCACTTTCTAGGGTAGAACCTACAGGAGAGACAATACCTAGACCAGTTACTACTACACGCCTTTTAGACAAACTTATATACCTTCATGAAATAGAGATACTTCTGACCGGAAACCGTAACCCTCACTAGGCAGGGTTACGTGTTTTAGGTAGCTAATCCTTACACTGAGTGGATTAAGCTGAAGTCAGGTTGGCATTAATATAATCAATGGCTGCTTGCACAGTAGTGATTTTTTCAGCTTCTTCATCAGGGATTTCTGTACCGAACTCTTCTTCCAGTGCCATCACCAGCTCAACGGTATCCAATGAATCCGCACCTAGATCTTCAATAAAAGAAGATGCATTGGTCACTTCAGACTCGTCTACTCCCAACTGCTCGACCACGATAGCTTTGACGCGAGCTTCAATACTCATGTTTTTAGTTCCTCTAGATTAAAATGCTTGGCATCGAAGGCTTATTGTATTGAAAACATTCGATGCTTGCCAGTTATGCAAAGGCAGAAATGCCTATGCCATATACATTCCACCATTCACATGAATGGTCTCACCCGTTACATACGCCCCCATCGGAGACGCTAAATACAATACAGCCCCTGCAATTTCCTCAGGTTGCCCCAAGCGTGCTAAGGGAATATTTTGGAAAATCGCTGCACGTTGATCTTCTGATAACTCACGGGTCATATCGGTGTCAATAAAGCCGGGCGCGACTACGTTCACAGTGATATTTCTTGAGCCTACTTCACGCGCTAGGGATTTAGAAAAACCAACCAAGCCTGCTTTAGCCGCCGCATAATTCGTTTGCCCTGGATTACCACTTGCGCCAACCACTGAAGAAATAGAAATAATCCGTCCCTTTTTAGCCTTCATCATCTGCCGAATGCAAGCTTTACTCATGCGGAAAATAGAAGTGAGATTGGTATTAATAATCGTATCCCACTCTTCATCCTTCATGCGCATCAACAAATTATCGCGGGTAATACCTGCATTATTGACCAGAATACTAATGCCGCCATACTCTTTGCTTAAAGCCGTCAGGAGAGTATCTATCGAGTCGCTATTACTTACATCCAAAACCTTACCTGCGCCCTGAATACCCACTGCAGCTAGATAGTCCGTAATAGCTTGTGCGCCTTTATCACTAGTAGCCGTACCAATGACCGTCGCACCCTGCTGACCTAAAGTTTCTGCAATCGCACGCCCAATCCCACGACTAGCGCCTGTGACTAGAACTACTTCGCCCTTTAAACTAAATAAATCTGACACTTATGCCCCCTGACAAAACTTTAAAGCAGCTTCAAGACTTGGATTATCATTAATACAAATCGCATCCATACGCCGTTCAATACGTCGATTTAAACCAGTTAGTACTTTACCTGGTCCAAACTCAAGCATCACTTTAGCGCCCTGTTGAACCTGCAAATTACGAATCGTAGTTACCCAACGTACTGGAAGATACAGTTGCTCTGCTAAAGCACTACGAATTCCAGCAGCGTCTTCACGCGCTAAGCCATCGACATTTTGGAGAACTGTTAATTGACCTGCACCGAAATTAGTTTGACTTAAAGACTGCTCTAATTGAGCGGCAGCTGGCTTCATTAAACTACAATGCGAAGGCACACTGACAGCTAATTTAACCGTTTTCTTAGCACCCAATTGATTAGCTATTTCAATTGCACGCTCAATCGCTGCAGCATTACCTGCAATCACCACTTGTTCTGGTGAATTAAAATTGACTGCCTCCACAATTTCACCTTGAGCGGCTTGCTCACAAGCAGTCATTACTTGCTCATCGGTTAAACCTAGAATGGCCGCCATGGCACCCGTACCTTCTGGAACAGCGGCTTGCATTAATTGGGCGCGCTTAGAAACTAGGGCTACCGCTTCAGTAAAATCTAAAACCTCAGCGGCTACTAAAGCAGAGTACTCACCTAAGCTGTGACCAGCTACAGCTACTGGTAAGCATCCACCTTGAGTTTGCCAAACACGCCAGACAGCAACACCTGCAGCAAGCATTAAGGGCTGAGTGGTTTCAGTACTATTTAAAGCGCTCTCATCACCCTCTTGAGCTAATTGCCATAAATCACGCCCTAAAACAGTAGATGCTTGTTCAAAGGTTTGCTTAACAATGGGAAAAGAGGCCGCTAATTCAGCAAGCATGCCTAATGACTGAGACCCTTGCCCAGGGAATAGCCCTGCTATTGCCATGACTGACTCCAGAATTAAAAACAGAAATTGTTGTCCAATGCATAAATTGGCGCCTATGCTAATAGAATTTGCTAAGCAAATCACGCAGCTTGACAAAAAGAACTTGTCATCTGGCAGAATGGCAGGATAATACGCGCTTCATTGAAATTTTTGCAGATTAACCCTGTAGCAAAGGAATTATGGCGAGAGAAGATTATATTGAAATGGAAGGAACGGTAATTGACACTTTACCGAATACTACTTTCCGTGTGAAGTTAGATAATGAACATATTGTAATGGCTCATATCTCTGGTCGGATGCGTAAAAACTATATCCGTATTTTGACGGGTGACCGTGTCACCGTACAGTTAACGCCTTATGATTTAACCAAAGGCCGGATTAGTTATCGTAGCAGATAAGGCTAGGAGTTAAGACTCCCAGCCCTATACGGTTTAGATAGCGGCTGCTTCAGCACCTTCGTAGTTCAAAGCTAAGGTATCATTCTCAACCGATACCTCAACCCGTCCACCGTTTGCCAATTCGCCGAACAATAAAGCATCCGCTAGTGGGCGCTTGATATGCTCTTGAATCACCCGTTCCATGGGGCGCGCACCCATGAGTGGGTCATAGCCTTTCTTTGCTAACCAATCGCGAGCCGCTTCATCGACGATGAGGCTGACACCTTTTTGTTGTAACTGCACTTCAAGCTTAATCACAAACTTATCAACCACTGAGCGAATTACTGTATCAGTCAAGGCATTGAACTGGATAATCCCATCTAAACGATTGCGGAATTCGGGTGTAAAGATGCGTTTTACCGCTTCCATCGAATCACTTGTATGATTTTGTTTAGTGAAGCCTAAGGATTTACGGCTAATATCTTCCGCGCCTGCATTACTGGTCATGACCAAAATCACATTCCGAAAATCAATTTTACGCCCATTGGTATCTGTCAAAGTGCCATGATCCATTACTTGCAATAACAAGTTGAACACGTCCGGATGGGCTTTCTCGATTTCATCCAGTAACAAGACTGCATGAGGGTGTTTATTCACAGCATCTGTGAGCAAACCACCTTCGTCATAGCCGACATAGCCTGGAGGGGCACCAATCAAACGCGAAACAGTATGCCGCTCCATGTATTCAGACATATCGAAACGCAGCATCTCGACACCCATACGTAGGGCTAATTGCTTAGTAACTTCGGTTTTACCCACCCCAGTGGGACCTGCAAATAGGAAGGAACCAATAGGCTTAGTATCATCACGTAAACCCGAGCGCGCCATTTTGATTGCTGAGGTGAGCTGCTCGATTGCAGCATCTTGACCAAAGATGACCATTTTGAGATCACGCTCTAAATTCTTCAGCATATCCATATCTGAATTAGAGACTGTTTTCGGTGGAATACGCGCGATTTTCGCAACGATTTCTTCAATATCACCCACTGAAATAGTTTTCTTGCGAGTAGCTGAAGGTTTCAAGCGACGATTTGCCCCAGCCTCATCGATCACGTCAATCGCTTTATCGGGTAAGTGTCGGTCATTGATATAGCGTGCCGCTAATTCAGCGGCTGCTTTCAGCGCTGACATGGTGTACTTCACCTGATGATGATCTTCAAAGCGTGAACGCAAACCTTTGAGAATTTCATAGGTTTCCTCCACACTAGGCTCATTCACATCAATCTTTTGGAAACGACGTGCCAGAGCACGGTCTTTCTCAAAAACACTATGGTATTCTTGGAAAGTTGTTGAACCAATACACTTCAGTTCGCCTGATGACAGCACGGGCTTAATTAGATTTGAGGCATCCATCGTCCCGCCTGAGGTTGCACCTGCACCAATAATCGTGTGGATCTCATCAATGAACAGCACTGCATTCGGCTCGTCTTTAATTTGCTGAATCACTGCTTTTAAGCGTTTTTCAAAATCACCGCGATATTTAGTGCCAGCTAATAGCGATCCCATATCTAAGGAATAGATCACGGCATCTGCTAAAATCTCAGGAACTTCACCATCAACAATCCGTTTAGCCAAGCCTTCAGCGATGGCTGTTTTACCAACCCCTGCTTCACCCACTAACAGCGGATTATTTTTGCGTCGACGACACAAGACTTGAACAGTCCTTTCAATTTCATTGTCACGGCCGATTAAAGGGTCAATACGCCCCTCTAACGCTAACTGATTGAGGTTGCTGGCAAATTGATCTAAAGGCTTTTGTTTGCCATCGCTTAATTCGGTATCTTGTTGCTCGCCATTATTCCCTGAGGAATCCATATTGCTGCCCTCATCATTATCATGCCGACCACTGATATGCTCATCTTTGCGAATCCCGTGAGATAGGAAATTCACAATATCCAGTCGCGCCACATCACGTTGCGACAAGAAAAATACTGCGTGCGATTCAGGCTCACCAAAAATGGCGACTAAAATAGCGTCACCTGTGACTTCACCCTTGCGTGAAGATTGTGCACTATAGACCGCCCGATGAATGACTCGCTGAAAACCTAAAGTCGGTTGTACATCGCGTTGATCACTTGCAGGGAGTACCGGCGTATTATCATCAATAAAGGTTTCCAGCTCTCGTTTTAAACTGGAAATATCGACCCCACAAGCACGCAGTGCAATCGAGGCACTTGGGTTATCCAACATGGCTAATAATAAGTGCTCAACCGTGACAAATTCGTGGTGGCGCTCCCGAGCATTGCGGAATAGCGTGTTGATTGATTCTTCCACTTCAGCGCTTAACATAATTTTCGTCCCTTATGCCTCTTCCATCGTACAGAGTAGCGGATGCTGATTTTCACGTGCATAACGATTCACCTGTGCGACCTTAGTCTCGGCGATATCACGTGTATACACTCCACACACTCCCTTGCCCCGGGTATGAACATGTAACATCACGCGAGTTGCGGTTTCATGATCTAATCGGAAAAAAATCTGCAACACGTCTATTACAAAATCCATCGGTGTGAAGTCATCGTTTAAAAGTATAACTTTAAAACGTGCCGGTTCCTTCACCTTCGGACGGCTGTCCTGTACCGCTACACCAGAATCATGATCACCAGAGTCTTGTTTATCTTTGCCTGCCATTAAAAATACAACTCCAACTTAAGTTAGTGCATGGCTAACTTAACTAGTTAACTGAATCCATCAGCCCTTGTCATTATTCCTGACTTGGACTTGGGTATTTATTCATTATTGGGATGAAACTGAGAAAGTAAAGTGGAGAGGGGTAAATAGCGCATTAACTAATAAGGCTTACAGCTGCTAGGAAACGAACAGTGCTTAAGGCAAGCACTGTTCTAGAGAAAAACTTACATATGTTCGATGATATTATCACCAAATTCTGAGCAACTAATCTCTTCCGCAGTATCAATTAAACGCGCAAAGTCAAAGGTAACCCGCCCTGAAGCAATCGCACCCTCAACCCCTTTTACCACTAAATCTGCAGCTTCAACCCACCCCATATGGCGGAGCATCATTTCTGCAGACAGAATAATGGAGCTTGGGTTCACTTTATCTTGGCCAGCAAAAGTAGGTGCCGTGCCATGAGTCGCTTCAAACATGGCGATGGTATCCGACATATTTGCACCAGGCGCAATACCAATACCACCCACTTGGGCTGCTAAAGCATCAGAAATATAGTCACCATTTAAGTTTAGGGTCGCAACTACCGAATAATCTTCTGGGCGGAGTAGAATCTGCTGTAAGAAGTTATCTGCAATCACATCTTTAATGATGATTTCTTTGCCGGTTTTGGGATTTTTAAAGGAACACCAAGGGCCACCTTTAATCTCTACTGCACCAAACTCTTGTTTAGCCAGCTCATAGCCCCAAGTTTTAAAGCCACCCTCGGTAAATTTCATGATATTACCTTTATGCACAATCGTCATAGAGGGCAAATCATTATCGATAGTGTATTGAATTGCTTTACGGACTAAACGCTTAGTCCCTTCAGAAGAAACGGGCTTCACCCCAATCCCTGAAGTTTCTGGGAAGCGAATTTTCGTTACACCCATTTCTTTAATTAAGAAATTGATAACTTTTTTTGCTTCAGCCGAATCGGCACTCCATTCAATGCCCGCATAAATGTCTTCAGCGTTTTCACGGAAGATCACCATATTAGTTTTTTGTGGCTCACGTACCGGGCTAGGCGTACCTTCATAATAGCGAACCGGGCGTAAGCAAATATACAGATCTAAATCTTGGCGCAATTTCACATTCAGGGAGCGAATACCGCCACCGACTGGAGTCGTCAAAGGCCCTTTAATAGACACCACAAAATCTTTAACCGCACGGACAGTTTCCTCAGGCAACCAAACGTCTTCACCATAGACGGTATTGGCTTTTTCGCCTGCGTAAATTTCCATCCATTGAATTTGACGCTTGCCACCATAAGCGCGCTCAACCGCCGTATCGATGACCTTGATCATGACAGGGGTAATATCCATCCCAATACCATCCCCTTCAACGAAAGGAATGATCGGCTTGTCGGGAACATTGAGCGAAAAGTCGGGATTAGTAGTAATTTTCTGACCGCTAGTTGGCACCTTAACGTGTTTATACATTGGCTTAAAGTTCTCCTGAATTTATTTGATTTCTCAAGCGCGCGGACATTATAGAACAATCTCTGCGTGAAGGTGCAGCATTTCTCTGTGCCTAAGCGACTCAAAGCAGCTAGAATAAGCCTATTCAAAAGATTAGGAACCTAAAGCGATGGTCTGGAAGCCACGGGTAGTTGTCGCGAGTGTTATTGAGCAAGCAGGGCGATTTTTACTGGTTGAAGAGGTCATTAATGGCGTACAAGTCATTAACCAACCAGCTGGGCATCTTGAGCATGGCGAAAGCTTAATTGAGGCTGTCAAGCGCGAAACGCTAGAAGAAACGGGCTACCGTTTTGAACCAACCGCACTACTAGGCATTTTAATGCTGAACTCTGATGATCCGGAACGGGTCTATTTACGTTTCACCTTTACGGGGGATTTATTGGAGAAAGTGCCTGGCTATCAGATTGACCCTGATATTATTGCAACTCATTGGCTCAACCCTACAGAAATTCAGTCACATCCACGTTTAAGTCCACGTAGTGATTTAGTCTTCCAAGCAATCAATCTCTATAACAGTGGTCAACGTTTGCCTTTAGAAAGTTTAGTCTTCACTCGATGAAACCGCGCGTTATTGTTGGCTTATCAGGGGGCGTTGACTCCTCAGTTGCAGCTTTATTGCTTTTAGAACAAGGCTATCAAGTAGAAGGCTTGTTTATGAAAAACTGGGAAGAAGACGATACCGCTGAATACTGCTCAGCCACAGTAGACTTAGCCGATGCACAATCCGTTGCCGATCAACTGGGTATTCGCCTGCATACCGTCAATTTCGCTAGTGAGTATTGGGATTATGTATTTACTTATTTTTTAAATGAATACCAAGCGGGGCGTACCCCCAATCCCGATATTATGTGCAATAAAGAAATCAAGTTTAAAGCCTTCCTCGATTTTGCTTTAAGTATGGGCGCAGATTTCATCGCCACTGGGCATTATGCGCGCATTCACCATTTAGAGGATGGCTCAAGGCAAATGCTCAAAGGAGTGGACGATAATAAGGATCAAACTTATTTTTTGTATACTCTGCAACAAGAACAGCTCAAGCACAGTTTATTTCCGATTGGACATCTGCCTAAAACTCAAGTAAGGAAACTTGCTGAACAACAAGGTTTCAGTACTGCCCGTAAGAAAGATAGCACTGGTATTTGCTTTATTGGCGAGCGGAAATTTCGTGATTTTCTCCAACGCTTCCTTCCGGCTCAGCCGGGCGCGATTGTTAGTATTGAAGGGACTGTTTTAGGTGAGCATCATGGCTTGATGTATTACACCTTGGGACAACGTCAAGGTTTAGGCATTGGTGGGCGTAAAGATACCCCTGAAGCGCCTTGGTTTGTGATTGCGAAAAACTTAGAGAAGAACGAATTAGTTGTTGCCCAAGGTAATCAAAATGACTTTTTGCTGAAATCCTTTTTAGTAGCCTCCCAACTACATTGGGTAGCCTGCTCTGCACCAGCTCAAAGCTTTGAGTGTACGGCTAGAATCCGGCATCGGCAGCCTGTACAAGAATGTTTCGTTGAACTTAGCTCACAGGGCGTTGCTAAAGTCTGTTTTAAGCAAACACAGCGTGCAATCACTCCAGGGCAATCAATCGTCTTTTATCATAATGATACTTGTCTAGGGGGTGGAATAATTGACGATATGCAAACGCATTGTGCCTAGGTCTACTTGATCTTTTCCAGATTTAATTATATCTATCCTTTTTCATAGCAAACTCCAGATAAGAACTGTGCAAGCCAATAATAGAAATCGAACTTTCGCTCTCGCTGCTTTGTTTCAAAATGTTGAGGGTGTCAATCAAATCGCCACGTCAGGCCAAGTGAATAATGAGTTGCTGACCCAAGCGGTTAATAGCTTATTGATGGAAAGCTCCGATGAAATCCAAGATTTGTATGGTGGAGTCGTCGGTTTAAAGACAGGTTTAGAAGTTTTATTGTATCAATTAGGTGCAGGACGGCTCACTCCTGAAGGTAAGCCCAAAAATCTTGAAGCCACACGCTATGCAGTCAACTTACTTTATCTTGAAAAGAAATTAAGCAATGACCAGACTACCTTTCGTACTGTATTACAAGGCATTGAATCCGCTCAACAGCAATTAGAATTTTTCTCCCTTACCCACCCTAATATGATCGCACGTTTAGCAGAGCTGTATACGCAAACGATTAGTAAGATAGGGCCACGCATTATCATTAAAGGCGAACAACAACATCTGTCTAACCCAGACAATGCTGCCAAAATTCGTGTTTTGTTGTTTGCAGGGATTCGAGCTGCTTTGTTGTGGCGGCAAGCAGGTGGTGATCGGTGGAAGCTATTATTTTCACGTGGCAAATTGCAGGCTGAAGCTCAGCAATTGTTGAAATCTGCTAAAGCTTGGTGATTTCCTAGTTTTATCGAGGGATACGCCAATCTAGCAGGCCACCCAAAAGTGTAAACAAGCGAACAATGTTTCTAGCTTCAAGCTTAAGCCGGAAACACCCCCGTCGAGATATACCGATCTCCCCGATCACAGATAATTGTGACAATAGTAGCATTCTCTAGCACTTGGGATAAACGTAAAGCTGCAGCCATTGCTCCACCGGAAGACACACCGCAGAAAATTCCCTCTTCCGTAGCTAAGTGTCGCATCATAGTTTCAGCTTCACTTTGAGTCACATCTATTTCCAGATCAACCCGTTGAGCTTCAAAGATGCCAGGTAAGTACTCGGGTGACCAACGCCGGATTCCCGGTATCGCATCTTGTTGCGTGGCAGGACGCACCCCAACAATTTGAATCTTAGGATTTTGCGCTTTTAAATAAGCGCTAGTACCCATGATCGTCCCAGTTGTCCCCATTGCACTCACAAAATGAGTAATCTGGCCTTGGGTATCCTGCCAAATTTCTGGGCCGGTACTGAGGATATGTGCAGCTGGATTGTCAGGATTTGCAAATTGATTTAGGACTTTGCCTTTGCCCTCACGCTCTAATTGTAAAGCGAGATCGCGTGCGCCCTCCATCCCACCTTGTTCTTTACTCACTAATAGCAATTCTGCGCCATAAGCTTTCATGGAGGCACGCCGCTCCATACTTAAACTATCGGGCATAATCAAGATCATTTTATAGCCCTTAATCGCTGCTACCATCGCAAGGGCAATGCCGGTATTACCACTAGTGGCTTCAATTAAAGTATCACCTGGTTGAATTTCACCCCGCAATTCAGCTTGACGAATCATGTTTAAAGCAGGGCGATCTTTGACTGAGCCAGCCGGATTATTACCCTCTAATTTAGCCAAAATGCTGTTGGTAGTATTGCCAGGTAAACGTTGCAAACGCACGAGCGGGGTTTTGCCGATAAAGTCTTCAATCGTTGGGTAATGCATTCTTGTTATCCTATTAAAATCACGAAAGCAACCGCATACTCACGCTCATCCGCGAGCGAAACTTGGATTTCTTTTACACCTAAGCGCTCTGCCATTGCTAAAGCTGTACCGTGTAAATGAATCTGCGGCTGACCTAAATCGGTGTGGCTGGTTTCGATTTCAAAAAAGCTCGCATCTTTGCCAATCCCCGTGCCTAAGGCTTTTGCCACTGCTTCTTTAGTCGCAAAACGTTTGGCTAACCACGCAGCTTTCTGGCTACTTTCTTTAAACTTCACTAACTCTTGAGGATGTAAAATACGTTCACTAAAACGCTCAGCTTGGCGCTCAAGCAAATGCTCAATGCGTATAATTTCGACAATATCCGTACCAATTCCAATGACACGCATTAGCTTAACTCACCAAGTAGCTGGCGAGCATATAAGGTTTTGCCTTTAAGTAAGACACGCCATAAGCGATCTAAGACGAATCGCAGCTCACGCCAAGCGGCGAGTGGCATATGTTCCGGAGTACGCAGAGCCAATAATAAACCACCTGAAATCAATGTATCGTTTGGCTCTGCTAATACGGTATCGGCAATGACTAGACCAAATTCAGGGCGGAACCGATAGCCTAATTCTGCACGCAGTTCAAAACCTGCTTGATCTTCTTGCCAAAGATTAAGGCTATAACCACAAGCCTCTAATAATCCTAGCTCTAAACGCATTACAGCCTGAAGATTTTCACCCGCTTGCAGGGTATAAAGTACTTCTCGATAACCTTGAAATAGTTCAGGAACTGGCTCGTGGGTTTGAAAAGCGCGTAAGAAAAGTTCGTTTAGATAAAGCCCTTGCACTAAAGCGCCTTGTTGCAAACGATAGCGACCTTTTTCTTCGGTTTGCGTGAGAGTGAAAACCTCGCCACGTCCAACCCAACTCGCATCCAATAAACGAAACGGCTCTAACATACCTTTGATACGCGCCGCCTGCTTTTTAGAATAGCGGGCGACCACACTGATGCGCCCTTCATCTTGAGTGAATAAATCCAACAATAAGCTATTATCGCGAAAATTATTGCGCCGCAAGACGAAAGCAGGCTTCACATCCCGACTCCCACTAAAGCGAGTACCCCTAAGATCGCGAAAATCCCTGCTGCAACCGCATGAATCAGCTTGAGGGGTAGTTTATGTGCTAACTTATCACCGATAAAAACCGCAGGCACATTCGCCAGCATCATCCCTAACGTCGTACCTGCCACTACTGCAACCAAGGCTTGATATTGCGCAGCTAAAGCCACGGTAGCTACTTGTGTTTTATCGCCCATTTCGGCAAAAAAGAACGCAATCAAAGTAGTCGCAAACACCCCAAAACGCGAAGCTTTGACGTTTGCATCCTCTTCGTCCAACTTATCTGGAATCAGCATCCATACGGCCATTGCTAAAAAACCAAGACCTAAAATCCAACGTAAAGCATTGGGGCCTAAGACTGAGGTCAACCAAGTACCGACAGCACCAGCCAGTGCATGGTTAAGCAAAGTAGCAACTAGAATACCGAGGATAATCGGTAAAGGTTTACGAAATTTAGCTGCTAAAACTAAAGATAAAAGCTGGGTTTTGTCGCCCATTTCTGCAAGTGCGACAATCCCCGTTGAAATTAAAAAAGCTTCCAAAAATACGACTCCTATTCAATCAGCGCAGGAGTGTACTGAGTAGCAAGTCGAATGCCAATCTTGTTTTACTACAAAGCTTTGCATGAACCTAGACCTTTACCTCAGCTTGAACTACTGTTTTTGAGGACTCTTCTTGAATTTTTTCAGGGAAGATTTTCTTCACCACCAAGAAGAATAAAGGTGCAAAAAAGATCCCTAAAATGGTAGCAGCCATCATACCCCCTAACACACCCGTACCAACTGCATGCCGACTTCCAGCCCCTGCTCCAGTGCTCAAAACCAACGGCAATACGCCTAAAATAAAAGCAAAAGAAGTCATGAGAATCGGACGCAAACGAATGCGTACCGCCTCCAAAGTAGCTGGAATTAAGGCATAGCCTTGTTTAAGCAGATTGCGTGCAAATTCGACAATCATAATTGCATTCTTAGCAGCTAAACCAATGGTGGTGAGTAAACCAACTTGGAAATACACATCATTATTTAAACCACGAATATCGGTGGCTAGTACCGCACCTAACACCCCTAGTGGAACGACTAAAATCACTGCAAACGGAATCGACCAGCTTTCGTATAAGGCTGCGAGTGCTAAAAACACCACTAAGACGGATAAAGCATAGAGCAAAGGAGCCTGAGCACCTGATTTAGCCTCCTGATAAGATAAGCCAGTCCACTCATAACCAATCCCTTCCGGTAATTTACCGACTAGATCAGCCACAATCTGCATAGCAGTGCCGGAACTGATGCCATCCGCAGGTGCACCATTCACCTCTACCGAACTCACGCCATTAAAACGTTCTAAGAGGGGTGGCCCCTTGGTCCAACTGCCTTTTGAGAAACTCGAAAACGGCACCATATCGCCCGCTGTATTTTTAACGAACCAACGATCTAAATCTTCCGGCATCATCCGGCTAGTCGCTTCACCTTGCAGATAGACTTTCTTAACTCGCCCACGATCAATAAAATTGCTCACATACGAGCCACCCCAAGCGGTTGAAAGGGTATCATTGATCGTATTGATGGAAATCCCCATTGCACTCGCTTGAAGCACATCAATATCGACTTGATATTGGCTACTGTCGTCCATGCCATTCGCCCTTACCGCCGTTAAACGTGGATCTTGCGAAGTAGCTTTGATGAACTCATCCCGTGCTTTCATTAAAGCCTCATGGCCTAAACCCGCACGATCTTGAATCTCGACCGAAAAACCTGCGGAATTCCCCAAACCGCGCACGGCAGGTGGAGCATTTACCACTACCCGCGCCTCTTGAATGGCACGCAACTTACCAGAAGCACGTTTGGCAATCGCTTGTGCGGTCTGATCCGGCCGCTTACGCTGATCCCAATCGACTAAGCGCACAAATAAGCGCGCCACATTTTGCGCATTCCCTGCGGTACCAACTCCACCCACTGCCATCACCGCACTGAGAGTTTCTTTTTCATTCTCTAAAAAATACTTTTCGACTTTAGCAACCACCTTTAAAGTGTTTTCTTGCGTCGCTCCAGCAGGTAAACGTACTTGGACAAATAAAGTGCCTTGGTCTTCATCCGGTAAGAAAGAAGTCGGTAAACGCACAAATAAATAGCTCATCAGCCCAATAATTAGAAAATACACCAGCACATAACGTGTTGGCTTATTGAGCATTCCACCAACCATTGCTTGATAGCGCTGACTAGAACGATTGAAACCTCGATTAAACCAACCAGCCCAGCCTGTTTTATCTTTTACATCGCTCGCTTTTAGAAGGCTGGCACATAAAGCGGGCGTCAGAATGAGTGCTACCCCCACCGACAGAGTAATCGCCGAAACCAAGGTAATAGAGAACTGTCGATAGATCACGCCAGTTGAGCCACCAAAGAAAGCCATCGGCACAAATACTGCAGCCAAAACTAAGGCAATCCCAATCAGAGCGCCAGTGATTTGCCGCATGGATTTACGCGTCGCTTCGCGGGGCGATAACCCTTCGTCATGCATTAAGCGTTCGACGTTCTCCACTACCACAATTGCATCATCTACCAACAGACCAATCGCCAAGACCATTGCAAACATGGTGAGGGTATTAATCGAATAACCAAACATATTCAAAATGGCCAAAGTGCCCAGTAAAACAATCGGCACGGTAATTGCTGGAATTAAAGTCGCGCGGAAGCTTTGTAAGAACACAAACATGACGATAAAAACTAAGACCATCGCCTCAGCCAAAGTCACTAATACGCCTTCAATTGAGATTTTAATAAAAGGCGAGGCATCATAGGTAATGATGGCAGTAAGACCTTTTGGGAAATAAGCCTCTAATTCTTTCAGTTTGTCTTTAACGGCTTCTGCGGTAGTTAAAGCATTCGCACCACTGGCTAAAGTAACAGATAAACCACCTGAAGGTTTGCCACCAATCCGTGATACCACATCATAGCTTTCACTCCCAAGCTCTACACGGGCAATATCTGCTAAGCGCACTACCCCACCGGTGGAATTAGCCTTTACCGTAATCGCATTAAATTGCTCAGGGGTTTGTAGCGTAGATTGAGCGGTGACTGTGACATTGAGGGGTTGATTCGGTACGGCTGGCGTACCACCAAGCTGCCCTGCTGAAACTTGCGTATTCTGCGACTGAATAGCGTTTTTTACTTCAGTCGTGGTGATTTTATACGTACTCATTTTCAGTGGATCGAGCCAAATCCGCATCGCATAAGGTGAGCCGAAAATTTGCGTACTACCGACCCCTTCCACACGGCTAAGAGGGTCTTGAATATTAGTGGCAATATAATCAGCAATATCGGTCTGGCTCATACTGCCATCTTCAGAGATAAAGCCAATAATCTGCAAGAAGCCACTCGAACTCTTACTCACTCGTGTACCTTGTTGCTGTACCGCAGCCGGTAACTGCGGGAGCGCTAGCTGGAGCTTATTTTGCACTTCAACCTGAGCTAAATCAGGATCGGTATCCGCAGAAAAGCTCAAATCAACCCTAGAGCTACCTGCCGAGCTACTCGTGGAAGCAATATATTGCAAACCATCTAAGCCAGTCATTTTCTGCTCAATGATTTGTGTCACCGAATCCTCGACGGTCTTAGCAGAAGCACCAGGGTAAGAGGCAGAGACAGAAATCGTGGGTGGAGCAATATCGGGATATTGTGCAATCGGAAGTTTGGAGATAGATAAAACACCCGCTAACATCACTATAATAGCAATGACCCAAGCGAATATCGGTCGGTCAATAAAAAATAAGGACATGCTCGCCATCCACGCAAAACCTAGGTAATGCGTGGCAGTTTAAAGCTTTCAGCGGGTACGAACAAACCTTAGCTATTTTCCTAGGGTATACAGTGCTGCGGATAAAGCATGTTGAGTGAAATCAATCCGCAGCGTGCTATTCGTGGTACTTTGGCGTAAACCGCCCTCAGCCCAGGCTAAATTGGGTAATACACTGGCATCACGCGCCTGTACGGTTTGTTTATCTAAGAAAGCAAAGCCTAATTCACAGGCCTGTTGATAGCGTTCAGTACGGAGCTGATCCTTGGTTTGTCGAGCGATATTTAGAGCCACAGCTACGGCCTCTAAATAAACTGCTGTCATATAATCAGCACGCCCCTGTTGTTGGCGGGTCGTGAAACCACCATCGAGTTGTGATTGATACTCCAACACCCAATCCACTAAAGCAAAAATATTCACCGCTAATTCACGTTTAGGCTCGAGCTGCCAACAAGCACCTAGACCTTGTACCATCCAACTGACTAAATCAGCGCGGCGCTTGTATTGGCTACGATGTTGATAATAGCTTAGTGCTTTCATCCATTTGGTGCGTTCGATAGGCGTGATACCTGCCTTTGCAGCTAAAGCTAAAGCCATTAATACTTGCCCACCAATATAATCTTGATAAGGCTCATCATTAACTGCCCGGCTATCAGTCGCGTGGATAAAACAAAGCACACGCCCATGTGGATCAATTGCCTGCCATAAGACTTGCGCTAAATTTTGTGCCAGTTGATTGTCTTCTAAGCTCAGTGACTGCTGAGCACTTAAAGCCATTAATAGCAAAGCACTGCCTGCAACTGTGTCATTTTTAACTTCCTCGCTAGAACTTGCTTCTGAAAGCCAAAGTTTCTCAGGCGTTTTGCGCAGACCACTTTTGAGGAAGTTTAAACAGGCTATAAGTTGAGCGTCCTCAATGGTACTTAATTGAGCTTGTTGCGCACGTGTGAGCACCCACAAGGTATGCGCTGTACGTACCTTATCTTGAACCTGCTGCAGCTTATTGCTAAACGGGAAATAGTAGAAATAGAACGAACCATCTTCTAAGCGTTGACGCTGAATATAACTGGCCCACAAACCTGCTAAAGCTGGAACTTGCTGCGATTCAATCTGCTTAAGCTCGGTGCGTGGGAAAGCCTTCTGCATACGATAGACTTGATGACCATCATCGAGCCAAGAGCTGCAATCATACCGTAGCCAAGCATAAGGCGGGCGCGTAATTCCGGCTTTATCCAAGACCTCAGCTACATAAGCCTTTTCATCGTAATTAAATAGCACCGGTACATCGGGCAGTAAAATCCCAGTTTTATCTCCTTGATGTACCATCAAAGCTTGTTCGCAGAAGCGGACTGGATTCATAACCTCTTCTGGGCTATACGCACCTAACTCCAAAGGTGCATGCAATAAATAAATTTTTATAACGAATTGATCGACATTCTCAGCATTCAATTGTTTAGCAAAGCGCTGATCCGCTAACACCGCTTCTGCCAAAATTTGCACATCTTGATCTAAGTTTTTAATGCTTTTACCCATACAGCCTTGGAGCTGGCCTTTGAACAGCACTGAAATATACAAAGCATCTAATGATAGGCATAAATCAGCCGGTAATTCAGTCGTATCTGTAGGTATCGTTTGGGTAATCTGTGCTTTTATTAGAGTACGCGCGCGCTGGGTGATTAAACGGGCAATGGCAACTGACTCGAACCATTGAATTTTATTAGGATCAAGCGCAACCCCAGTCGGTTGCCATTTCACTTCCTCTTCTACATATTTGAACACATCATGACGATAGAGTGTGTAAGGCTCAAACGAGACCAATTGCGCATTTTTATAGAAGGCATGATTAAACTGTTGGCCTGCAGTCGCTAAACCCGGCATCCGTGGTAAAGCACCGCCCATTTTAGTAGGGCGCTCTTGACTACGGACTACAATCCCATAGCGATCATTATCTAACTCACCTACGGTACAAGCCTCTAATTTAGAAAAGAAAGTGACTGCAATGGCACTCTCGGCTAAGAGTTTTAAACCTTGCTCACCGCGTGGCAAACGACGTGCAGTTTGCCAACAGGCATGTACAATATCTTGGCTTGGGCTAAAGCAACGCTCCCCCGGGAAATGCCAAAAACCATCACGGGCATGGCGCAAATGAATCTGATCCTTCTGCCGTAAACTAATAAAGCAACCACCTTGATGTACATAAGTTTGGTCAAGTTGCTCAGGCGCTTGCAAAAGCTGCCCAGTGCTTAAATATTCAGTTAGCACAGTACGGGCTAATACCGTAGGGCTTAAACCTTCAGGTGCTTTGTTACTATGCCAAGGCAACTGGTGTTCTAAATAATATTTGGTGGGGTTTTGTAGAACTTTAGGCTCAGAATCCATCCGTGGACTGACATCGTGATCAATATCAAACACGGTTTCCATGTGGTAGCCCTGCTCTTGCATTAAGCCAAAGCCACCATACCAACCAAAGCGCACTAAACAAATGCCACCCTCTACCCGAAAGCCATCAGCCTCTAGAGTATCTCGGCATTTTTGCATTGAAATCCCTGAACTGACCGAATCGTCAATAATAATCACTGGCTCATCACGATTAATGCGCCCTTCGATCAATTTCAGTGAGCCGTGTGGCTTACGCTCTTTACGCACTAATAAAGCTTCATAACGCCCACCACCTTGCAGCACACAAGCTGTCACTAAGGGGATTGCAGTAGTGCCATAAGTGGCTATTTGTCGACCTTCAAATTTACTTAATAAATCGAGTAAACAAGCTGCAGCTAGTTGGATACCTTCGTGAGTTAGTGAAACCGCTAAGGAATTAAGCATCCAGCGCCCAAAGGTACCGTCACGCGATAAAATCGGTTGGGTGGGGGTACGAAATAAAATGCCATCTTGCAGAATGAGGGTAAGTAAGCGCTCTTTTTTTTCAGCTAGGGTCAGCATGCCAAAGATCTCTTATTGTTATTCATTGAAAACTGGCTAGTAACCTGTTGTTACTAGCCAATGTCTACTAGATCGATTTAAAAATTAATCGAGCGGCATCATTTCAGCGGGAACAATATCACAGAGAATTTCAAATTTAATCTCTGGACGAATTTCCCATTTAGTTTCACCTTTAACCTCGTGCTTAATTTCAGGCTTGATCTCTGGCTTCACTTCCTTAATTACTTCATATTTAATTTCTGCCTTGATCTCGTGCTTAATTTCAGGTTTCACTTCAAGCACAACTTCGTACATTATTTCCTGTTTAACCTCTGGGCGAATATCACAAACCACTTCTGGTCTGACTTCTGGTTTCACCTCAGGTTTAACTTCTGGCTTAACTTCAATAATGATTTCGGGTTTAATTTCTGGTTTTACTTCAGGACGTACTTCGGGTTTAACCTCTGGCTTAATCTCAACAATAATCTCTGGCTTGATTTCCGGTTTTACTTCAGGACGTACTTCGGGCTTAACCTCAGGCTTAATCTCAACAATAATCTCTGGCTTGATTTCCGGTTTTACTTCAGGACATACGTCAGGATTTACTTCAGGCCTAATCTCAGGTTGAACTTCAATGATAATTTCGGGCTTGATCTCCGGTTTTACCTCGGGTTTAACCTCCGGCTTAATCTCAACAATAATCTCTGGCTTGATTTCCGGTTTTACTTCAGGCTTAACCTCGGGTTTGACTTCCGGACGAATATCACAAGCAACTTCCGGTTTAATCTCTGGGCGAATTTCACAACCACCTTTGCCAGAACCTCCTGTGCCCTTCCCAGAGCCATCGGTAGAACCACCCTTACCAGAGCCGCTGTTATCGCCGCATAAGGAAGACAAGAGTTGTTGTAAGATATTGAAAAACTGTGGTAATTGCCCACCAAGATTGAAGCAATTCAAACTACTAGAGAATTGACTGGCGCCACTTGCACTGGCAGATAAACTCGAATTTTGGGAAGCGTAGGAGCTTCCAACATTATTATTGCTTATTCTGTTAATCATAAAAACTCCGTGGTATTAAGCTACCTTTATTCACGATTTGAGTAACTGAGCTTTCATTTAGGGCAACTCAGCTTGTGTAGGATTTGCTGTTTAATGGCCATCCTTGAAATAAGATTTATTTCAGCACAGGCTCAAGCAAAACTGGTAAGTTTCACGCCAAGAGGTAGCTTGCAAGCAGACATATGGCGGTTCACAGAGAAATACTTAGCTTATCAAGCAGTTGCCCATAAAAACCTCAGCACGAGCTACTTATCTGTATTTATCAGGCGTACATTGCTCTATGTGCGGTTTGTGCATACTATTCTGTCTAGTCTCTAATCAAACAGGATAATCATAATGACAACTAACACACCCAGCCTGCGCGAGCGTTGGGCTTGGGCTTTTTATGACTGGGCGAATTCAGCATTTGTAACTACAGTGGTAGTGGCCTTTTTCCCAATTTTTTTCCGTAGCTATTGGGCAAAAGAACTACCTTCTGAAGAAGTCACTTTGCATTTAGGGACAGCGAATGCCTTAGCTAGTTTATCGGTAATGCTCTTAGCTCCATTTTTAGGGGCAATTGCTGATCGAGGCGGCTTAAAAAAACCACTGTTGGCAAGCTTTGTCGCCATTGGTGTGAGCGCTACCTTATTACTGACAGTGATTGGTGCGAATCAATGGCAAATAGCCATGTTTGCTTTTGTATTGGCTGTTATCGGTTTTTTAGGCGCGAATATTTTTTATGACTCTTTACTGGTGGATGTTGCTGAAGAAAAAGATTTTAACCGTGTATCCGCCTTAGGTTATAGCATGGGTTATCTTGGAGGTGGTTTGCTTTTTTTACTGTGTGTACTGATGACCCTTCATCCTGAATGGTTCAATTTAGGGACAGATAAACTTAGCGCAGTCCGTTGGGCTTTTGGGATTACTGCGGTCTGGTGGGCGGTATTTTCGATTCCGATGTGGCTATTCGTACATCAACGCCGCTCAACTACAGCCAAGCGCCCCCCTTTATTGACCTTAATAGCTGAAGGGGGTCGTGATTTACTTGATACCTTCCGGCATATTCGCCAACTAAAATCGGTTGGTTTATTTTTATTAGCTTATTGGTTTTATATTGATGGCGTTGATACCGTGATCGTCATGGCCGTTGATTACGGTCAAACTTTAGGTTTTCCACAAGATAGTCTAATTACTGCCTTATTGATTACCCAATTCGTAGCCTTCCCTGCCGCTTTAGCCTTTGGTTATTTGGGGAATAAATTTGGTGCCAAACAAGGCATTTTGCTTGGTTTAGCAGCATATATCGCGATCACCATTTTCGCCTCACAAATGCAGTCAGTGAACGGTTTCTATGCACTTGCAATTTGTGTTGGTCTTGTCCAAGGCGGTGTGCAAGCCCTAAGTCGCTCTTTATACGCAAGTTTAATTCCTGCGGATCAAGCAGCTAAGTTCTTTGGTTTTTATAATATGCTAGGTAAATTTGCCGCCGTTTTAGGGCCATTATTAGTTGGCTGGTTTGGGATTTTAACCGGCTCCTCACGCATGGGTTTACTAGCAATTTTGATTTTATTTATTGCAGGTGGCTTGTTATTGTGGCGGGTTCCTAACCGTGTCTAACCCGATCATCTGAATGATCCAATCATTGGAAAGACCTACTTAGATGAAACAAACCATTCAACGCTTTCTAGCGCTAGAATCAGCCAGTGGAATTTTATTGGTCATCGCGGCGATTCTAGCCATGCTCGCCGTCAACTCGCCCTTACAAGATTGGTATAAAGCCTTACTGCATACGCCGGTTATTGTTCAAGTCGGTGCTTTAGAAATTGCTAAGCCTTTGTTACTTTGGGTCAATGATGGCTTAATGGCGCTATTTTTCCTCACGGTTGGCTTAGAAATTAAGCGTGAAGTCTTACAGGGTGAACTAGCTGATCTGTCTAAAGCTGCACTTCCAGTGATTGCAGCTTTAGGAGGAATGATTGCTCCTGCTTTGGTCTATAGCTTAGTTAATTACCATGAACCTTATGCAATGCGTGGCTGGGCAATTCCCACAGCTACCGATATTGCCTTTGCTTTAGGCGTGTTATCTTTATTAGGCAAACGCGTTCCCACTAGCTTAAAGCTGTTCCTTTTAACCTTAGCGATTGTCGATGACTTAGGGGCAATTGTCATTATCGCTATTTTCTATACCGTTAAATTATCAGCCATTTCTTTAAGTATTGCAGGTGCTGCCTTAGTAGTTTTATTTATCTTGAACCGGCGGGGTGTTTTGTCTCTGTCCCCTTATTTGCTAGTTGGTTTTGTTATGTGGGTTGCCGTTTTAAAGTCTGGTGTGCATGCGACCTTAGCGGGCGTATTGCTCGCACTTTTCATTCCCCTACGTGTACCTGCAGGCAGTGCTCACAGTTTAGCTGAAGGGTTAGAGCATGACTTACATAGCTCAGTGGCTTATTTCATTTTGCCGATCTTTGCCTTTATGAATACGGGCGTTTCTTTAGCCGGTTTATCGATAAACTCTATTTTCGAGCCGATTCCTTTAGGCATTGCTTTAGGTTTATTTTTAGGTAAGCAACTGGGTATTTTTGGCGCTTGCTGGTTAGCAATTCAATTAAAAATTGCGCAATTACCTTCAGGAGTTGGTTGGTGGGAACTCTATGGCGTAGCGTTGTTAGGTGGAATTGGCTTCACAATGAGTTTATTTATTAGCTCACTAGCTTTTGAAGGTACAAATATAGTGACTCATGATCGTTTAGGAATTTTAACCGGTTCAATGGTTTCAGCCCTATTCGGTTATCTACTCTTGAAGTGGCGACTGGCTAAAAATAATACTGCTCATACTCTTTGATCATCCTAAGTGAAACGCAGCTAATAGGTTTGGCTGCGTTTTTTAAAGTAGTTTAGGCTTGATTAAAAGTACGTACTAAAGATTGGAACTCTTGTTCAGCCCGAGCATTATATTCTTGGAACTGCCGATACTTCTTATAAGCTTCATTCAAGTTTTCTAAAGCTGTTAAGCGCAGGGCTTGTAGAATCACTAGATCTAATTCACCACGCATGGCTCTTAATAACTCGGGTAGATTTTGGCGATCATGCTTTACTGCAGCTTGCATTTGATTGAGCTTGCTGAGTAAGGACTCATGATGTGAACCCTTCAAGATTTCTTTTAGTTGTGCTAATTCTGCAGCAATTTCCGCCTCATTTGCAGGCACAGCGCTTGGACTGGCTTGATGCTCAGCTAGTTGCCCTAAAACCTCTTGTAGTTCTTGCTGACGTATATCAATCGCAATTTTATAAGTATTTAATTTTCCGCGTAATTCTTGCTGCGCTTGCTTAGCCTTTACAATTGAAGAGGCCAATACCTGATAGGAATACCCCAACCGCTTTAATAGTTGCAACTCATCCTCAGCAATAGGTGCTTCAGTCGGGACAGGTGCCTCGGCCTCGAAACCTTGATTAACTTGAGTATTAGTAGGATTTTGTAAAGCAGGAATAGTAGGTGCTTCGGTTGTATCACTCACCCAGCCCGGATTTACCTCTGGATATGGTTCAAATGGAGTCATTTGCTAGCCCTTTATATAATAATTATGAAATGACATGTTATAAGCTGTTTTTATAGTAGTGGTTTTTTCAGCAAGGCGCAATTCTTACTGTTAAAATCTAGCACATCTTTTACCCAGCCGAGTGCCGTAATGAAAAAGTTTTGTTTAACTGCGTCACTAGCCTTACTTTTATTTTTGCTAAGCGCTTGTGTTTCGATACCTGAAGGTGTCAAACCTATTGATGACTTCCAGTTAGAGCGTTACTTAGGTAAATGGTACGAAATAGCTCGTCTTGACCACAGCTTTGAGCGTGGTTTAGAACAAGTCACCGCGACCTACAGCTTAAACCCAGATGGCTCAGTACGCGTCCTTAACCGTGGCTTCAATACTACCAAGCAACAATGGCAAGAAGCAGAAGGTCGTGCACAATTCGTAGACTCACCACAAGTTGGTCGCCTGAAAGTTTCGTTCTTTGGCCCTTTCTACGGCGGCTACAATATTGTTGAGCTGGACGCACACTATCAGTACGCCCTCATCGTTGGGAATGACCGCAGCTATCTCTGGATACTCGCACGCACCCCACGTTTAGATTCAACTACTCAACAAGGTTTGATCCAACGGGCGCAAGCACTCGGTTTTGCTACCGATCAACTTATTCTAGTTAAGCAACCTTAGACTTAACTGATTTTAAACCGCACTGGCAATTGCACAATGGAAGGAATTGTTTTGCCATCACGTTGTGCAGGCAGAAATGCCCAACTGCGCACTGCTTTAAGTGCAGCTGCGTCTAAGCTTGCATTACCGGAAGATTGATGCACCAGGGCAGCCATAATCCTACCTTCAGCACTAATAGTCACACGAACGAGTACCGTACCTTCAATCCCTGCCTCCAAGGCGCGTCGTGGGTATTCAGGGGGCGAAGGCGGATTGCGATAGCGTGGGTTACTAATCAAAGGCATAGCACTACTGGAGTTATGGGCAGCTTGTGCTAGCACTGGCTTAGACTGTACAGCCGCCGTATGTGCAAATTTTTCCTGCTGCTCTGCTTTGGCTTTAGTTTCTGCTTGTCGTTTTTTGGCTGCCTCGCGTTGTTGAGCTTGTCCCCATTCAGCACGACGTTTGGCTTGTTCTTGTTGCTTCTGCTGTGCTAATCGCTGGCGCTCTTGCTCTTGTTGCTGTTTCTCAACAAATTCATGCTGACGTTGTTCACGCAAAGCAGCAAGGCGTTGTCTTTCCTGTTCTTGTTGCTGCAGTAAGGCAGGATCAGGTTCGGGCTTGGGTAAAGGTTGCTCCACAGCAGTTTTCAGCTCTGGTGGTGGTTCCGGTTTGTTTTCCTCTACTGGTTTGGGAGCAGCTTTCGGTGGCTTGACTGGTTTTTCTTTTTTAGGCGGTGGTGGTTCGAACGTTGGCTCTGCAACGATAGGCTCAGGCGGTGGTGGCTCTGAAGTAATAGGTGTTTCAGCCACAGGTTCTGGAATAACTACAGGCGGTGGCGGTGGTGGCTCAAAAGTACTCAACTCTAATAAAATAGGTTCTGGTTCTGCTGGTTTTTGCTCATTAGCCCATAATAGAGGTAATAAAACGAGCGCTAAACCTGTATGCAGCACCGTTGATACGATAAACCCAGTCATTTGATTAGCTTTCATAAGGTTTGTTGAGCTTGAATAGAAAGGTTTTTAAATTGATGTTGTTTCAATAAATCAATCAGCTTCACAAACGATTCAAATACCGCCGCTTTATCTATCCGTAATACGATCAAAGTATCAGTGCTTAAACTAGTCAAGCGTTGGGCTAAATCCTCATGGTTGAGCTTTTCGCCAGCAAAAAACAACTCATTTTGGGCATTAATCGCAATTTCTAAAGGCTCTTTATCCCCCGGGGCTTCACTGACTTGTTGTGCATTTGGCAAGTTCACTTCAATCAACCCTTGTGAGACAAAAGTTGCGGTAGTCAGCACAATAGCGAGTAAAACCAACATGATATCAATGAAGGGAATCATATTGATCTGATCAAAACGCTTCATGCTTTCCCATCCTGTAAAGCCGCCCAGCGCGAAATCAACACTTCTACTTTGCGTAAGAGGCCGTTGTAAAAAAGAATCGCAGGAATTGCCACCAATAAGCCTGCCGCTGTTGCTTTTAAAGCCATCGCTAAGCCTAACATGATGGTATTCACATCAATCTTGCCACCCTGCCCCATATCATTGAAAGTCACTAAGATGCCAAGGACAGTACCCAAGAGACCAATATAAGGAGCATTCGAACCGACGCTAGAAATCGTGGTGAGATTACGGGTCAATGCTATTTTGAGTAATTCTAAATGCTCAAATGTCGTTAAGTTGACCCGCCAATAGTACAAATACCGCTCAACTGCCAAGGCAATCATCACAAAGCTCATGAACCCCAAGGTTCCCAATACCAGCTGATCTAGATGCAGCTTCAGAAAATCCATACCCAAGGTAATATCCTATAAATAACTGATTTATTAAGATTAAAACCTGCCGTTGGCTATGAAATTAACTGGATTCAATGGCTAGGGGCAGTAGCGAAGTTAAGAAAATGATAATTATTCTTATTTTTGATTGCAAGCGCTTGACAGCCTTAATTGAGAATGATTATCGTATGCACCCTTAATGCATCGTATAGCCAGATTAGCCACGGATGCCCAACATTTACCCTAATGCTTGTGTATTCTTGAAGGAGAATCTGGTGAGCCAGCTCAAACAACCTCTTACCCTCAGAAGCTCGACTAAGCCTTTAGCCGATAGTATGTTAACTAGTTCAGCGCTCTTAATGCTGGCTTTACCTTATCTTGCTCAGGCTGATAGCACTAGCAGCACAACAGAGGCTCAAGCAATTACTTCGTTAGAAGGGGTTTCTGTTGCAGGGCAAAAAGTGGAAAAAGGTTCCAATCCCAATGCAGCTAAAGATGCACCCTACAAGATTAATAAATCGGCTAATAATAAATTCACCGAGCCGCTCTTGAATGTGTCTAAAACGATTACCGTAGTAGGTAAGGAACAGTTAGAAGATGCCAATACCACTGCTTTACGCGACCTTATGCGCACTCAACCCGGGATTACCTTAGGTACAGGTGAAGGCGGTAATGCACAAGGTGACCGTTTTATTATTCGCGGCTTTGATGCACGCGGTGATATGTTTGTAGATGGAATGCGTGATCCGGGTGTCACCACTCGTGAAGTATTCGCCACCGAACAGGTTGAAATCGCCAAAGGTCCAAGCTCTACCTTTGCAGGACGAGGAACTACAGGTGGTGCAGTCAATAGCGTTTCAAAGAAACCCCAAGCTACTAACTTCACTAAAGCAGGCATCACCTTAGGTGATGATCAACGGATAACCTTAGATGCTAATCGTGCGCTCAATGAAAAACTAAATGTTCGGGCTAACTTAATGGCTCAAGACTCCGCTGTGGCTGGACGTGATGAAGTGTTTGACCAGCGTTACGGTGCAGCTTTAGCCGCTGATTACCAAGTCAATGACCAAGTAGCTGTTTTAGTAGACTATTACCATTTACGTACTGATGGTATGCCGGATCGCGGAATTCCTTGGGATACCTATACTAACCAACCCGCTAAAGTTGATCGCAATAATTTCTATGGGATTGTAGGACGTGATTTCCAAGAAACCAGCGCTGATGTATTCACTGGGACGGTGGACGCCAAACTTTCTGAAAATACGAGCCTTAATAGTAAAACCCGTGCAGGCAAAACAACCAATGATTATGTCGTCTCGACTCCATCCAACTGGACAGCTCGGGATGCTACCGCTCCAGCCCCCTTAACTGGCTCTAGCACGATGACGAATCGCGCATCAACTGCGGGCTTCACCAATAAATTTATTGGCAACACCACACAGATCACTCACGAATTCCATACAGGTGACGTGGAGCACAACCTAGCAGCAGGCTTTGAAATCAGCCAAGAAAAAGTCACTAATCAGGGTTATGTGCTCAATACTTATGATGCAAACACTAACCCCAATGGGGTACCAGCACCGAACTTAAATGTGCTCAATCCTGACAATCATGCGACTGCCCCAGGGATTAAAGGCCGTAGTGAGAGCACCTCAAAAGTTAAAGCGGATGTACAGTCTTTCTATGTCATGGATACCGCTAAGCTAACGAAAAAGTGGGAAGTCTTCGGGGGCTTGCGCCATGATACTTTCAAAATTAAACGTCAAGCCCGCGAAGGCACTTATGACCGCAATAGTGACTCACAAGATAACACCAGCTTTGTGAATGGTCATGCTGGTATTGTCTATAAGCCTGCGGAAAATGGCAGCATTTATGCGTCGATTAGCACCTCGTCTAATTTACCGGGTGAAATGTTTGATGCAGGTGGGGTGGATTACGGTGGCATCACTCCAGCCTCAGCAGCTTTGAAAAAACCAGAAAAAAATCAGAGCTTAGAATTTGGCACTAAATGGGATTTAGTCAATGGCAATTTAGGTCTGAGCGCAGCTACGTTCCAAACCACTAAGAAAAATAAAATTGAGGTCACCGGCTCACGTGAAAGCCAAGTGATTAGCCAAACCGGTGCGGTTAAATTGCGCGGTGTGGAGTTCGGTGTCTCTGGAAATGTGCATCCTAAGCTAAGCGTGTCGGGTGGAGCGGTCTTCATGAATACCAAAATTACCGACTCGGCTGATCCGAATGCGATTGGTAAAGACTTAGCGAATGTGGCAGAGAAAAGTGCCAGTCTTCAAGCTAAATACCAAGCAACCCCCCAATTATCTTTTGGCGGTAGTGTGATTCATACCGGAGAAATTAAAGGGGGTACTTTTGCTGCAACTGCAGTGAACGCCTACACCGGTGAAGGTTTAAAACTGCAGGCTAGCAACCGCTTAGATTTGATGGCTGAATACAAAATCAATAAGCAGCTTACCGCTCAATTAAATGTCAAAAATGCAACGGATAAGACTATTTATGAAGCACTCTACCGCAGCAGCTCACCGTTTGTGTATGTCGCCCCCGGACGCACTACCAATGTGAGTTTAACTTACGACTTCTGAAGGCTTCTTCCCATTCCATCGAAGGTGCTCTGCCCTGCCACTTGGTGGGGTCGAGTTCTAGCATGAGGACAACAAGGCAATGCTGATTTGTATACCCAAGGTTCTTAGTAAGGCTCAAGTTACTGCTTGCCGCGAGCGGATGGATGCAGTTGAATGGGTTGACGGAAAAATTACTGCAGGCGAGCAATCTGCAGCGGTGAAATGCAATAGTCAGCTCCCTGAAAATTCACCCTTAGCTAATGAAATTGGCAATCTCATTCTGGATGCTTTGGCACAAACTCCGCAATTTATCTCCGCTGCGCTCCCTTTAAAGATTTTCCCACCCTTATTTAATCGTTATGAAAAGGGTGGGCAGTTTGGCCTACATGTCGACAACTCGATTCGCCATGTACCTAGAACGATTGTGCGGATTAGGACGGATCTTTCTTGCACGCTTTTCTTGAGTGAACCTGAAGAATACAGCGGTGGTGAATTAATTATTGAAGACAATTACGGCGCACAAGCAGTGAAGCTTGCAGCGGGTGATTTAGTACTCTACCCCTCGACCAGTTTACATCGAGTTGAAGCAGTGACGGCAGGGGCGCGAGTCTGCTCCTTTTTCTGGCTACAAAGCATGGTACGCGATGCTGGTGAACGTACCCTCCTCTATGATCTTGATCAAAATATTCAAAACCTAGCCAGTTCATTTGGCTTGAATCATCCGCAAGTCGTACAGCTATCCAGTATTTATCACAATCTCATTCGCCGTTGGGCTGATGTGTAAAGGAAACTCAGTATGTTAAAACGCTTTACTCTAAGCCTAATTAGCCTAGTCAGCCTGAATACCGCTGTGGCTAGTGAGACCGTAAATGTTTATTCCGCGCGCGAAGAACAACTAATTAAGCCGCTCTTAGATGCTTTTACTAAAGACACTGGGATTCAAGTCAATCTAATTACTGCTGATGATGATCCTTTACTGGAGCGACTCAAGCGTGAGGGTGCAAACTCACCCGCTGATCTACTGATTACCGCGGATGCAGGACGGCTGTATCGGGCGACTGAGCAAGGCAGTTTACAAGCGATTCAATCCTCCAAGCTCCAGCAAGCCATCCCTGCTCATTTACGTGATCCTCAAAATCGCTGGTTTGGCTTAACTTATCGGGCGCGGGTGATTTTCTATAATAAAGCTACGGTCAATCCTCAAGAGCTGTCCAGCTATGAAAATCTCGCTGACCCCAAATGGACAGGACGCATTTGTGTGCGTTCCTCGACGAGCATTTATAATCAATCGCTACTCGCTTCAATGATTGCAAGTAAGGGGGCTGCTGCTACGGAAGCATGGGCAAAAAGCCTAGTCAGCAATTTGGCTAAACCGCCGAGTGGGGGCGATAGAGATCAAATCAAAGCAGTCGCTGCAGGTCAATGCGATCTAGCTTTAGCCAATACCTATTACTATGCACAGATGTTATATGGGGGCGATGCGACTCAAAAAACAGCGGCTCAAAAAGTTGGTATTTTCTTCCCAAACCAGGGGGATCGCGGTACGCATATCAATATTAGCGGCGCAGGTGTAACGGCTTCAGCACCGAATAAAGCGAATGCGGTGAAACTTTTAGAATATATGGTTTTGGATGATGCCCAGCGCTGGTATTCGACTACGAATGGGGAATATCCAGTGAAAATGAATATTCCAGCGGCGGATCAACTTCAAGCTTGGGGAAAATTTAAAACGGATGCTTTGAATCTCAGTTTACTAGGGCGTTATAACCAAGCAGCTCTAATCATGATGGACAAAGTCGGTTGGAAATAACTTACAAATCCAGCATTAACTTCAACGGTTTGCGCATGCCAGCCACTTTACAGGCTTGCTGCGCATAACCGCGAGGGAAGAGTGTATATAAATATTTGCGGGTGGCTTTTTCCACACCCCATTGTTCTTTCATAAACTTCAAAACTTTACGTGCTTCTGGCACACTCGCATGCTGCTCAAAGTACTCACGCACAAACCAAACCACTTCACGCTGCTCACCGACTAATTCAAACTCTGCTTCTAAGGCTAAAGCTTGCGCCAGTTCTTCCGACCAATCTTCAGGGTTGAGCAGATAACCTTCATTATCGCGAGGAATTAAGCTTTGTATAGTGTTGGGCTGCATGATCGACTCCTATCACACTTATTTGCCTCCAGCATACTGAGCTATGGATATAAGCTATATGCTCCTAAAGAGATAGATTCAAGTTGGTTTTAGATTGATTGCATCAAAAGTGCTGAACTTGCTCAGCACTTTTAGAGAGAAGTTTTTGCTATTTAAACAGTTAACTTTAGAAGCCGCTTCTAAATATTTCAGAGTTGAGCCCACTTTAAAAAGAAGTTTACTTAAAAAATCTGTAACTTTACTCTGAAGTTCAGATTCATCTTAAGATTTTACTTGAGATAATATTAGGGAGCTGACACTCTAACCTACATCTAAATCATAAGTTAATTTTATAGTTTAAGTTAGAATTAGAGTCAATTAAAACTAAATATACGGTCAATCCCTAGCAAAAATAAGTTTTCTTTAGTGGCTGTAAGCATCAACTCTTCTGTTACTAAACCAGAAAGATCTGAACTTGACCCCAAGCTCTGAACGTACTTGGCCTAATTTTTGCTTGAGATTCAACTTGAACTGGTAATGAGACTACTTTGAATGTACAAACTCATGCTCGTTGATAGCGATGCCGAACGCGCCACGAGTTTAGAACAGGCGCTACAAACGGCGGGCTATCAGCAGATTATTCGTCTTGCCACCAGCCAACATTTATTGGCAGCAGTACGCACCCATCAGCCCGATATTATCCTGATTGACATGCAAAGCCCCGATCGTGACACGCTGGAATCCTTAAATAACGTCAATCGCGAAACGCCTAAACCTATCGTGTTTTTTGCTCAGCAAAGTGACTTAGAAACCACGCGTGCGGCGATTAATGCAGGTGTCAGTGCTTACATTGTCGATGATTTGCCAAGTAAACGCCTGCAGTCGGTGTTGGAAGTGGCGATTGCGCGTTTCCAAGAACATCAAAAACTTAAAAATGAGCTGGAAGAGTACAAAACTCGCCTATCGGATCGCAAAGATGTGGATAAAGCCAAAGGCATTCTCATGCAGCATCGGCAATTAAGCGAGGAAGAGGCTTATCAATTACTGCGTAAAATGGCGATGGATCGCAATATGAAAATCGGTGAAGCTGCGCGCAATTTCATTGCCGCAATGGCGTTACTGGGAGGGAGTTTGCCATGAAAACCGCTCTACGCATTGGCTTTTTACCTCTCACCGATTGCGCTATTTTAATTGCTGCTCAAGAACGTGGTTTTTTTGAAAAGCAAGGTTTGCAAGTTGAGCTACAGCGTGAAGTGTCGTGGGCGAATATTCGGGATCGCGTGGCATTTGGAGAATTAGACGCGGCGCACATGCTCGCCCCCATGCCGTTGGCAGCGACTTTGGGTATTGATGGTTTAGGTATCCCCATGCAAACCGCCGTCAGTTTGGGCTTGAATGGTAGTGCGATTACCCTCTCTAATAACTTGATGGCTAGCATCCACAAGCAGTTTCCTGAGTATTTACAGAGTACTCCGCTACGTGCCACCGGCTTAAAAGCACTACAAACTCAAACCTTAAAACGGCGCTTGGTCTTGGGTTGTGTCTATCCGTTTTCGCAGCATTATTATTTATTACGTGCGTGGTTGCAGGATGGCGGTTTTGATTTAGCTACTGAAATTGATATTCGCATTATGCCGCCTTCGCATATGGTACAAGCTTTGGAGGCGGGACACATTGACGGGTTTTGTGCGGGCGAGCCGTGGAATCAAATCGCGGTGCAAACTGGGATGGGCTGTGTGGCGGCGACTAGTTATGACCTGATCCACAATGGCCCTGATAAAGTATTGGGGGTGACTAATACGTGGGCGGCGGCGCATCCTGACACGCATTTAGCTTTGGTGAGTGCTGTATTAGAAGCGGCGATTTGGCTGGATGATGCACGTAATCGCCTATTATTTGCCGAGACCTTGGCGAAACCACAGTATCTCGATGTCCCCCTTTTGAGTCTGTGTGCACCATTACAAGGATATTATCGCTATGCGCTGGAGGAGCCGGAGCGTTATGTGCCGGATTTTCATGTGTTTGCGCGTTATGCGGCGAATGTGCCTTGGCAGTCACATGGCGAGTATTTTTTGCAATGTATGCAGGCGGCGGGACAATGGCACGTACCGATTGAGCAAGCGCGTGAGGCTTTAGCGCCAGTGTATCGGGTGGATTTATATCGCGAGGCCGCGCAGAGTTTGGGCTTGGCTTATCCGCTTAAAGATGCTTTGCCTGCGGGTGAATACAACGCGCCTTGGGTGTTGCAGGAAGCCAGCCAAAAGATAGCCATGGGGGCGCTTACTCAAGTCTTAAAGTAGTGCACCTGCCCTATTCAGCAGATGCACCTGAAACTAGTTAGATGGGGCAACCTTTGCTACGTAATAAGGCATCAAAACGCCCTTTCGGTAAGGTGCCATCCGCGATTTGCGTCATAATGGTTTTTTCCCGATCTAATAAATGGCGGCATTGCACTAATAGTTTGTCTAAATTACTAGGGCATACCGCGACCACGCCATCCGCATCGCCAATAATCAAGTCACCCGGATTCACCACCAAACCTGCACACGCCACAGGCACATTAATCTCGCCGGTCGCATCGGTACTAGGGCCACGATGTACGCAGGCTAACGCATAAACCGGTAAACCACCTTGCGCCCAATCTTCGCGGTCACGAATCGCGCCATTAATGACCATGCCCGCTAATCCAGTTTTCATGGCCATCGCACGCATAATCCCACCCACAATCGCACGACTGGTATCGCCACCGCCATCCACTACCAACACATCATTGGGGCGCGCCATTTCCAAGGCTTTGAGGAGCATGAGATTATCGCCCGGACGCACGCGCACGGTGACTGCGGTTCCGCACATATGCTTGAAACCATGATAAGGCTTCACGCCCAACGCCCCCACATTACGCCCCAAGCAATCGCTCACAATGGAGGACGGCACATTATCGAAATCTTGCAAATAACGATCGGCAATGGGTTCAGGCATAGGGTTGATTAAATAGCCGGTCGGCCAAATGGAGTTGGAATCAATTTCAAACATTTTTACTTCTCTAACGGTCATTCAACTGTGGTGGTGTTCATACGATTCGATAGAACTACGAATCTTTATGGGCTAATCATAACGGTCAATGACTAGCACTTTCTTTGCATCTGACTGAACTATTTTCAATATTTAACGGTGCAAGTCCTATAGTAGCGAGATTTGCAGTCTACCGTAAGCAATGAACGCAATTATTAAGGGAAATGCACGACTGAGTTGCGTTGGATATAGCATGAGATGGGCGATTAACGTATTTTCAAGCGCTTTGGTTTGATTACTAAAAAATCTTGAAGCGCTGTGAGCAATGTATACAGTTCAAAGCCTTGCTATAATCAACCTATGGACAATACGCTAATCAGTACCCTGCCCGCTGCTTCGCTACAAAGCGTTATCGCTTATTATTGGCTGGGTTATCAGAATACCGATTCCCACTACACGATCTGGCCAGATAGCAGTGTGGATATTGTATTGGAATTGGGTCATGCCCCCCCGCAAATCACCGCCTTTGGTACGACTAATCGTAAAACCGAATTGAGCCTCACGCTGGGCAACCACTATTTAGGTATTCGTTTTAAGCCGGGGAAAATTCATTATTTATTAGATTTACCTGCGCATGAACTTACCAATCAGCAACCAGCGATACAGGATTTAGTTGAACTTGATCTAGCCTTGATTGCTGAAGCTATCGAAAACCAAACTGTTTTTCAGACCCTTAATCAATGTTTAGCTAAGTCCTGCTCACATCACTCTGCACTTAATGCGCTTGATGCAGCGATTGTTAAGATAGAAACCTGCTTTGGTGCGTGCTCCATCAACACCGTTGCCGCAGAGGTAAATAAGAGCCTGCGTCAGTTTGAACGCCAATTCCAACAGTATGTTGGCTTATCCGCTAAACAATTTGCAGCTATCACCCGCTTTCGGCGGGCGGCTCAGTTAATCCAGCAAGGCCGCTTATCGCTAGCAGAAATCGCAGCAGAACTTCATTACAGCGACCAAAGCCATTTGCATCATGAGTTTAAGCGTTTTACTGGTTTAACACCGACCCAATTTCACCTGAATTAAGTCGTTTTTTTACAATACGACCCACCCTACTGACGCCCATAATAAAGGCTCAAACCCATCCTTTCAGGAGTTAGCCATGAAATTCTGGACCGGTGTCATCACTGATAAAGTGCAAGAATCAAAAAGTTTTTATGTAGACTTATTTGGCTGTGAAATCTTATATGAAGACGAGGGGGGCTGGTTTGTACTCTTGGGTTTAGCTGAGAGTGAGTTAGGTTTTATGCAACCAGAACTGACTACTCAAGCCCCGATTTTTCGTGCCGCCTTTCAGGGGCAAGGCATGTGGATTGCCATTGATGTAGTAGATGCAGAGGCTGAATATGCCCGCCTAACAGCATTAGGTGCGCCGATTGAAGTGGCATTGCGCGAAGAGCCTTGGGGCGATCGTCATTTTGTCCTACGCGACCCGAATGGGATTGGGGTTGATGTAGTGCAGCGGGTTGCTGCTTAAAGACAATAAACTAATAAACCGATAATGAGGAGCAACTCCAACCCCGCTAACCATTTCCAAAACTTCAAAGGATTACGTTCTAGTAGCGGGCGTTGGCGTTGATTAGCCAGTAAGCCCTCATTCGGGCGGGTTAAATCGGCAATAAACTCGGACAACACCTCATAACGCTTATCGGGATTCGGCTGAGTGGCTTTTTCCAAGGCCGCATCCACCCATTCCGGCACTTTGGGGTTATGCCAAGCGGCAGGCGTGTAATTAAATTTATGCTTGCTGGCCTTTTCCGGTTCAATTTCGCCAAAGGGCAATTGTTCGGTCAGCATTTCGTAGGCAATCACGCCCAAGGAAAAAATATCCGAGCGATTGGTACCGCGTGCGCCCTGAAAATATTCAGGTGCGGAATAACTCGCCGTGCCGACAATATGGTTATGCTGCAACACGGTTTGCACCTCCATTAAACCCGCTATGCATGTCGAACCAAAGTCGATGATTTTTAAAGTATTATGCTGATCAATCAACACATTATCCGGCTTTAAATCCTGATGAATCATCTCCAAGCGATGCATAGCCCGCAAACCCCGCGCCATCTGATCCACCGTCGCCCGCACCTGTGCAATGCTGGGGTCGGGATGATCGAGCATCCATTGGCGTAAGGTCTGCCCTGCCACATATTCAACCACACTATACAAGCAAGTACGTGCCCGAGCATCGCGGGTTTGCAGCTTAATCAAATGCGGCGAATTAAGGCGTTGTGCTACCCATTCTTCATGCAAAAACAGGTCAATATAAGCCAGATCATCATTAAAATTTTGCGAAGGGGTTTTCAGTACTACTTGCTGATTTTGGTTGAACGTGTCTTCGGCTAAATAAACTTGGCTGCGAGACGTGGCGTTCAATTCGCGTAGAATTTTATAGCCATCTAGCACCTGCCCCGCTTTTAAATCGGGCGGAAACGGTAATTGGCTGAGCTGCTGATAAAACAACTCACGATTCACCTCCGGTAAGGAGTCAATGCGCACAATTTGGCAGGTAATATTATCTTGGCTATTGGCTTCTAGTGCGGCTTGGACAATCTGCTCGGCGCAAGTTTGTAGATCAGGATAAGCAGTTAATTGTTGTGCTAAAGCGCTATCACTCAATACATCATGCACCCCATCGGTGGTGAGCACGAACACATCGCCTTGGCTCAATTCGAGGGTGCGAAAATCAATTTCTAAATGCGGCTCAATCCCCAAGGCGCGGGCTAAATAACTTTGTTGATTTTTAAATGGAATACGGTGATCGGTGGTCAGACACTCCAGAGCGCCCTTTTGCCAGCGGTAAATGCGACTATCACCAATATGCAACACATAAGCGCTGTGGGATTTTAAAATCAAGGCGCTAAAGGTGGTGGCGAGGCTGCCTGTTTCGCCGTATTGGCGTTGACCTTGGCTATAGAGCCAGAGATTTAACGCACTTAAAACTTTTTGTGCGGCGTGTTTCACCGTCCACGAATCGGGCGTGCTGGCGTAATCCTCTAGAAATTGCCGAACCGCGACTTCGCTGGCTTGTTTGCCGCCTGTACTGGCGCTCACGCCATCAGCAATAGCAAGAGCCATACCCTTGCTATCTAAACTTACACCCGACGGTAGCCAAGCACTGTAAAAATCCTCATTGACCGATTTCACACCTGCGATTGAGGCTTGTCCGAGACTGACCGTGAGGGTGGCTTTCAAGTTATTTCACCTCGATCATTTGTACGGTACCATCGGGCAACACTTCTGCAATCGCGCCTTGGGGTTCCTTCAAAAACAGCATAATGAATAGCAATACGATAAGCGCCATGCCGCCGATGGTCATGAAGAAAATTGGTGTATTAAAGGTGGCAAGCACCGTTAAAAACACCACACCACCTACATTGCCATACGCGCCCACCATACCTGCGATTTGTCCGGTTAAACGCCGTTGAATCAAGGGCACCATGGCATACACCGCGCCCGATCCGGCTTTGGAGAAAATCCCGCCCAAAGTCGCAGCAATAATCACCATCAACACCGTCCACGACGAATCGACTTGACCCAAGAATAAGAAGCTCGCGGCGATACCGATAAATACCACGATCAAAGTCATCTTGCGCCCAAAACGATCACTAATAAAACCACCTGCCGGACGCGCCACCAGATTAATAAAGGCATAAGAGCCAGCTAACATGCCCGCTGTCACTTTATCCAAGCCAAAATTATCCACGTAAAATAGTGCCAGCATCGACACGACCGCGAGTTCTGTACCAAAGGTCACCATATAGGCCAAATCTAAAATCGCGACTTGAGTAAAGGAATAACGTTGTAATTCGGGTACCTGCTCTTTTAAGACGTGCTTATTCAATTGCCAGATTTTCCACACTTGGAATAAATAAGTGGCGAGTAACACCGCATATAAAATCACCGTAGTAGTTTCGGACAGCATTTTCATTTTGGCTGGCGATAAACTATGCACCACTAAAGCCAAGGCCGCGTACATGGGGATATTCATGATTATGTAGAGCACTAAATCAAAGCCGTTGCTCACTTCCAGTGCGCCGGTTTTCTTAGGCTTGAAATAGGTGGAGCCTTTGGGCGTATTGCGTACGCGCCAGTAGTAAAATAAGCCGTAAGCTATCGAGATTAAACCGACTAAAGCCACTGCATAACGCCAACCATATTCGCCGCCAATTAACACCGCAATCGAAGGCAATAAAAACGCCGCGCCCGCTGAGCCAAAATTACCCCAGCCACCGTAAATCCCTTGGGCAATCCCGGTTTGACGTGCCGGAAACCATTCGGCAATTAAGCGAATCCCGACCACAAAACCCGCGCCCACGAATCCAGCTAGAAAGCGCGTTAAGGCCAGTTGTTGGTAATCTTGGGCTAAGGCAAACGCTAAGGTAATCAAACCGCCAATAATCAAAATCGCGGTATACATAATGCGCGGGCCATAACGATCCACTAGCATCCCGACCACAATGCGCGCCGGAATAGTCAAAGCCACATTTAAGGTGAGCAGGGTTTTGACCTGAATATCCGTGAGTTGCAAGGATTCCCGAATAAAGGGCATGAGTGGGGCGTGGACAAACCACACCATGAAACTGACGAAAAACGCCAGCCAGCCTAAATGCAAGGTGCGAATATTCGCCTTGGAGAAATCGAACAGATTAAATCGTTCAGGGTTATTGTTTGCCATATCAAAACCTCAGAGCCTATAAAAACAAAAAGCCCTGACCCAAGTTGGCGGAGGAGGTTACCAACTCAGATCAGGGCTACATTACCCGCTTGTTAAGCACGCACATGGTACTTAGGGAGTGTGCTTCGACGTTGAAACTGCACTTTAATGTTTGCACTGCAATATCAATGCCAACTTAAAGTGAGTAACAGACTGCATTCCTTAGCATTTATTAGGAAAACTGGGCGCTAAGGCGTTTTTGCATTACATTGTTGAGTCTAATTTTTAACTTGTGTGCCTACTCTATGACTCATGCCAATCTTCGCCCACCACTTTGGACGCTCATTGCGCCCGCCCTAACCTTGTGCTTATTAGCCCTACAATTCACGGGCTTTGAATTCAACGGTTGGTATAGTGCAGCCCTTGCGATTGGTTTAATGGCGAGTGTGTTAGCGGCGGTGCATCATGCTGAAGTCATAGCCTATGGGATTGGTGAACCCTTTGGGACTTTAGTCTTAGCACTTGCGGTCACAGTGATTGAGGTGTCCTTGATTGTGTCGATTATGATGAGTGCGGAGTCGGGGGCAACCGTATTAGCGCGTGACACGGTCTTTGCCACCGTCATGATCATTTTAAATTTAATCGTGGGTTTGAGCTTTTTAATTGGCGGAATTCGCTTTGGAGAACAGCGCTTTATTTTAACCGGCAGCTACACCGCCCTCACCACCCTAGCCGCGATTATAGTCTTGACTTTAATCCTACCTAATTACACCACCAGCATGTCGGGGCCGCGTTACACCGATAGCCAATTGGTATTTGTCGCGATTGTGTCCTTGGTGTTGTACATCCTATTCGTGTTTGTGCAAGCGGTGCGCCATCGCGATTACTTCCTCAATACCCAAATGCGCGAAGAAGCCGAACAGCAAGCCGCAGTACCCATTAAACTACTGATCATCAGTGGTTTATTTTTATTATTAAGTTTGGTCAGCGTGGTGTTAGCAGCCAAACTACTCTCGCCCGAAGTGAAAACCTTTGTGCACGCGATTGGTGCACCGGAAGTATTAGTTGGGGTCATTATCGCTACGATTGTGCTATTGCCCGAAGGTGTTGCCGCGCTACGTGCTGCTGCCAATAATCAACTCCAAACCAGTCTCAACCTCGCCTTTGGTTCTGCCCTCGCTACGATTGGTTTAACCATTCCGGTAGTAGCCATAGTTGCGATTGCAATGGATATGACTTTGGTCTTGGGCTTAGATAGTAAATCAATTGTGCTCTTGGTGTTATCGCTATTTGTGACCTCGCTTTCGATGAGTACCGGGCGCGTGACCGTGATGCAGGGGGCGGTGCATTTGGTGATTTTCGCGACTTATTTGTTTATGACGATTGTGCCTTAGGCTAAGGAGCAGGCAATGAAAAAGGTAACTATTGAAGAAGCAGAAAATGATTTGGTCAATCTAATTGATGTTGTTGAGAGAGGTGAAGATGTTCATTTAACTAAAAATGGCGAATCTGTAGCTGTGTTGATTGCTGAGGAACGCTATCAAGAGCTACTTGACGGCAATAAACAGATCTTTAATGCGATTATGCGGTGGCGTGCTCAACATCAATATATCGAAGTAAGTGATGAAGAAATTGCAAGTTGGCGCACTGGTTCAATTAATCATCAAACACAGAATATTGTTGAGTTACTTGCTATGGAACAGGATATTGAATTTGAGCCACCAAAATTTTTAAATTAATTTTTTGAAATAACTATCTTGCTATTTGAAACCTCAGATCAATTACAGTTTCATTTTTAGTTTTTACCTCTGGAAGCAAGAGATATCGTTTTGGTATAATTTTTATCAAACCCCAAAGGATAAAAGTATCATGACTACTAAGCTCTTGCGTTTTAAAGTAGAAAATTTTCGCTCGGTAGAGAACTCGTGTTGGATAGAAATATCTGATGTTAATTGCTTGGTAGGAACAAACGAGTCTGGTAAAACAAATTTACTATTGGCTCTTTGGAAAATGAAGCCTGCTAATAAAGAGCTAATCACCCCCTTAGAGGATTATCCGAGAAAAAAATATGCTGACTACAAAGATACCTTAGGAGATGAGATTTTTATAACATGTGAGTTTGAGTTATCACACTCCACAACACATAAACTAGAAAAGCTAACAGGCTGGAATCAGAGCTTTTTTAAAAAGATGCTTTTAGCGAGATCTTATAAAGGCAGCTATAGCTATAACTATTTAAGCGATTCAGCTCCATCCTTTTCAAAGGAAAAACTAATTTCTTTATTAGATAGCATTGATGAAAAGGAATCTGAGGAAGAAGATAGTTTGACATCTGTTAGAGCTACTCTAGCCAGTTACCATGATTATCTGAATGAAAAAGACTTAAGCGCAATATATAATAATTTAAAGGAAAAATTCGATGAAGGTGAAATAAGTAAAATAATCAATCCTCTATTAAAAACAATTGATAAAAAATATATAAGTCTAGACAAAGAAACTTTTTTTGCATTATACCAAGCTCTCCCAACTTTTGTTTACTACTCTGACTACGGAAATTTAGATTCCGAGATATACTTACCCCATGTCATAAAAAACTTTGAACGTACTGATTTAGGAGAAAAAGAGCGGTCAAAAGCTCGAAGCTTAAAAGTACTCTTTGAATTTGTTAATTTATCCCCAGAAGAAATTCTGGAGTTAGGCAAAGAAGCGTTACCTATTAGAGTTATTACGAATACTGTTTACCATCATAATCAAACTCAAAAAACCTCAGAGACGCTGGAGGAACCACAAGAAGATGATATCGAAACTGTAAAAGCTAATAAAAAAGAGCGTGAGGTACTTTTACAATCAGCATCCACAAAGCTAACTAGCAAATTTAAAGAGTGGTGGAAACAGGGAAATTATCGCTTTAGATTTCAAGCTGATGGTAATCACTTTAGAATCTGGGTTAGTGATGAAATCCGTACTGAAGAAGTAGAGTTAGAAGGAAGAAGTCGTGGTTTACAATGGTTTTTTAGCTTCTTTCTTGTATTTTTAGTAGAAAGCAAAGATAGTCATGAAAATTGCATTTTACTCTTAGATGAACCAGGAATATCTTTACATCCTATTGCACAAAGCGATTTATTAACATTTTTCCAATCATTATCCGAGAGTAACCAACTTATTTATACTACCCACTCACCATTTCTAGTTGATTCGGATAATCTAGGCGATGTTCATGCAGTGTACGTCAGTAAAGAGGGTAAAACACTAGTCTCATCTGATCTCAGGGCTAACAAAGCCATTGCTGAAAAGTCTATCTATCCAATTCATGCGGCAATTGGACTAACTGTTTCTGAAACTATGTTAATAGGTTGTCAGCCAGTTTTAGTAGAAGGTCCTTCAGATCAAATTTACTTTTCTCTAATTAAACTTTATATGATCAAAAACGGTTTTTATAAAAATAGTAAGGAGCTGGTTTTTATTCCAACTGGTGGAATTAGAGGTATGTCGCCTATCATTAGTATTTTAAGTGGGCGCGAAAATGACCTACCTTTTGTTATATTAGATTCCGATAAGTCAGGAAAAGACAAGTATAACAATCTAAAAGGTGATTTGTATGCGGACTCTCAGAAAAAGCTCATTGCAGTTGACAAATACTTAAATGCAGGTAATTGGGAAATTGAGGATTTAATGCCCACTGCTGAGTTAGCACGACTATTTTCTAGAACATATCGTATGAAAGAAACAGAAGATGAGTTTGAGGATATTTTTGACTCTAAGCTTCCTATACTTCCCCAAATGGAAAAATATGCTCAAGACAATCAATATGCTCTAGCTCAAGGCTGGAAAGTTGAATTAGCAAAAGATCTTCGTAGTAGCTTTAAAAAGCTTTCTGATAAAGGAATTGATGACAATATAGTAAAAATTTGGCGAGCAATATTTGATCAGCTCACCGGCAATCAACCAAGCAATCTAACCTAAATAGAACTGGCACAACCCTTGCATCATCTCTCCTAAACCAGCTGCCCAAGTCAACGGCGACTCTCGCAGCATCTTCACGCACTGAAGCGTGATTTCAACCACATTCGGGTAATGAAGCCCTGAACCTCTCTGTCCTTGGATAGCAGCGGTTCAGGGCTTTTTTGTTTTCAGGAGAAGCGACATGCTCAAACAACAATTGGTGTTAATCGGCAATGGGATGGCAGGCGTGCGTACCCTTGAGGAGTTACTCAAACTCGCGCCCGAGCATTACCAGATCACGGTTTTCGGCGAGGAACCCTACGGCAATTACAATCGCATTATGCTCTCGCCCGTACTCGCCAGCGAAAAGACCATTGAGCAGATTATGCTGAATGATGATGACTGGTACGCTGCGAATCACATCACCCTGCACAAAGGCAAACGTGTCGAGCAAATCAATCGGGCACGCCGCCAAGTGATTGCCACCGACGGCACGATTGCCCACTACGACCGCCTGATTATTGCCACGGGTTCTAACCCCTTCATGCTGCCCGTTCCTGGTGCAAATAAGCGCGGCGTGCTCGGTTTTAGGGATATTCACCATGTGCACCAAATGCTGCAAGCCTCCAGTCAGTATAAAAAAGCGATTGTGATTGGCGGCGGTTTATTGGGTTTAGAAGCCGCGAATGGTTTATTAAAACAAGGCATGGACGTGAGCGTGGTGCATATCAATGACACCTTGATGGAGCGCCAACTCGACAAACCCGCTGCCAAGTTGTTGCAACAATCCCTCGAAGCCCGCGGCATGAAATTCCTCCTGCAAGCCAATACCGCTGAAATTCTAGGTGATGAACGGGTCACAGGTGTGCGTTTTAAAGATGGTTTAGAAGTCGAAGCGGATTTAGTAGTAATGGCGGTGGGGATTAAACCGAATATTGCTTTGGCACAATCGACGGGTTTACATTGCGAGCGCGGCATTGTGGTCAACGACACCATGCAGACCATTACCGACCCGAAAATTTATGCGATTGGCGAGTGCGTGCAGCATCGCGGCATTGCTTATGGTTTAGTTGCACCCTTATTTGAGCAGGCCAAAGTGGCTGCCAATCATTTAGCCCAGTTTGGCATTGCACGTTATCAAGGAACCGTCACCTCCACCAAACTCAAAGTCACGGGGATTGAACTATTCTCGGCGGGCGATTTCATTGGCAATGACAAAACCGAAGAAATCGTATTCAAGGATGCGGGCGTGGGCACTTATAAAAAAATCGTCTTGCAAGACAATCAAATCAAAGGTGCGGTGTTATACGGCGACACGGTGGATGGTTCGTGGTATTTCCAATTGATGAAAGACGGCACGGATATTTCCGCCTTTCGCGACACACTTTTATTCGGGCAAGCGCATTTAGGCGACTCAGGCCACAATCCTGAAACACGCGTTGCAACTCTAGCGGATAGCGCCGAAATCTGCGGCTGCAATGGGGTGTGCAAAGGCGATATCGCCAAGGCCATCACCGAAAAAAAACTGTTTACGCTAGATGAAGTGCGCGCTCATACCAAAGCGTCCGCCTCCTGTGGTTCGTGCACGGGCTTAGTCGAATCCTTACTCGCGCATACCGTGGGCGGCGAATATTCTGCCACGCCGAAAACCAAACCCTTATGCAAATGCACCGATTTCACCCACGACGAAATCCGCCAAGGCATTGTTAAATATGAACTAAAAACCATGCCCGCCGTGCGTAATCACTTCGAGTGGAAAACGCCGGATGGCTGTGCACCCTGCCGCAATGCCTTGAATTACTACCTGCTTTGCGCCTTCCCCAACGAATACGAGGACGACCCGCAATCACGCTTCATTAATGAACGCGCCCACGGCAATATTCAAAAAGATGGTACTTACTCAGTCGTGCCGCGTATGTTCGGGGGCTTATGTACCTCGCAACAATTGCGCGATATTGCCGACATTGCTGACAAATACCATGTGCCCGAAATAAAAGTCACAGGCGGGCAGCGCATTGACATGTTTGGTATTCCCAAGGAAAGACTCCCCTCGATGTGGAAGGATTTATCCGAGGCAGGGTTTGTATCAGGGCATGCTTATGGCAAAGCCTTACGTACCGTCAAAACCTGTGTCGGCAGCAAATGGTGTCGGTTTGGCACGCAAGATTCCACCGGATTAGGCGTGCAACTCGAGGAACTAACATGGGGTTCGTGGATGCCGCATAAATTCAAAATCGCCGTGTCCGGTTGCCCGCGCAATTGTGCCGAAGCCACGATTAAAGATTTTGGCGTGGTGTGTGTCGATTCCGGTTATGAGCTGCATGTGGGCGGCAATGGCGGGATTAAAGTGCGTGTTACTGACCTTTTGTGCAAAGTCGAAACCGAGGAGCAAGTCAAAGAATACTGCGGCGCGTTTACCCAGTTTTATCGTGAGGATGCGCATTATTTGGAGCGTACTGCCCCTTGGATTGAGCGCGTCGGTTTAGAAAAAATCAAACAAGCGATTGTGGAAAATGCGCCCAATCGTCAAGCCCTATACGATCGCTTTTTAGTCTCGCAAGTGCCTGCTCAAGTCGATCCGTGGAAACAGATTGCCGATGGTGCACACGCTGACGAATTTGCCCCGATTGCCATTGAAGCTTAATGAGGAAAATAACCATGACTAAATGGACAGAAGTAGTAGAGCTGGAAAAAATTCCGGTATTGGGTTCGCGCTTAATCAAAACTCGCACCCAAATTATTGCGGTATTTCGCGGCAGTGACGATCAGGTGTATGCGATTAATGACGCTTGCCCGCATAAAAAGGGCCCACTCTCGCAAGGCATTATGCACGGCTCGACCATTACTTGCCCCTTGCATAATTGGAAAATTGACCTCAAAACGGGTAGCGCTTTAGCTCCCGATGTGGGTTGCAGCAATGTGTTTCCAGTCAAAGTCGAAGGCAGCAAAGTCTATCTGCAATTACAACCCGAACTTGCCGAGGTCAGCGCCTAATGAGAAGCACCCGTACTACCTGCCCTTATTGCGGCGTTGGCTGCGGGGTGATAATTGAGCAACACGCGGGCGTGATTAGCGTCAAAGGCGACCCCGAGCATCCCGCTAATTTCGGTAAACTCTGCTCCAAAGGCACTGCACTTGCCGATACCTTGGTGCATCCTGATCGCTTGCTCTACCCCGAAATCAACGGGCAGCGCGTGAGTTGGGACATGGCTACCCAAACCGTTGCAGACCAATTCCAAGCGATTATTCGCGAACATGGTGCGGATGCGGTGGCATTTTATGTGTCGGGGCAATTGCTCACGGAAGATTATTACGTCGCCAATAAACTCATGAAAGGCTTTATCGGCTCGGCAAATATCGACACCAATTCGCGCCTGTGTATGTCTTCAGCGGTGGCGGCACACAAACGCGCTTTTGGTGAAGATTTAGTGCCGTGCAATTATGAAGATTTGGATGCGGCGGAGTTAATTGTGCTAGTGGGTAGCAATACCGCATGGTGTCATCCGGTGTTATATCAGCGCATCGTCAAAGCCAAGCAAACTAATCTTAAACTCAAAGTCGTCACCATCGATCCGCGGCGCACCCAAACCGCTGATATTGCCGATCTGCATTTAGGCTTAGCACCAGGGAGCGACGCGGTATTATTTAATGGCTTATTCGTGCATTTGGTGCAGCAGGGCTGTGTCGATGAAAGTTTCGTTGCTCAAGCGACTGAAGGTTTAGAGTCTGCACTAGCCGCTGCGATTACCAGCTCACCCAATCCCCATGCGATTGCCGAACAATGTCGTTTAAGTGAGCTGGAGGTCGAGCAGTTTTTTGAGTGGTACGCGCAAACTGAAAAAGTCGTTACGGTATTTTCCCAAGGCATTAATCAATCCTCGAGCGGGGTGGATAAAGGCAATGCCATTATTAATTGCCACTTGATTACGGGGCGGATGGGGCGCGCAGGTATGGGGCCGTTTTCCTTTACTGGACAACCGAATGCAATGGGTGGGCGCGAAGTCGGCGGGCTAGCTAATCAACTGGCTGCACATATGGAGATTGAAAAGCCATTGCATCGCGAACGGGTACAACGCTTCTGGCAATCGCCCAAAATCCCCTCAAAGGCAGGCTTAAAAGCGGTAGATTTATTTCAAGCAATTGAAGCGGGCAAAGTTAAAGCCGTATGGATTATGGCGACTAATCCGGTAGTGAGTTTGCCCGACACCGAGCAAGTTAAGCGTGCTCTGGCTCAATGTGAGTTGGTGGTAGTATCCGATTGTGTACGTCACACCGATACAACAGCGTTTGCGCATGTGCTTTTGCCAGCTCTCACTTGGGGCGAACGTAATGGTACAGTCACGAATAGCGAGCGCCGCATTTCACGCCAACATCCGTTTTTACCTGCGCCCGCTGAAGCTAAACAAGATTGGCAAATACTCTGTGGCGTGGCGCAAAAGATGGGTTTTGCAAATAGCTTTAACCACCAACACCCCCACGAGATTTTCCGTGAGCACGCTGCGTTATCAGCGTTTGAAAATGACGGCGAGCGTTGCTTTGATTTAAGTGCGTGGGAAAATCTGAGTTTGCAAGACTACGATCAGTTGCAACCTACCCAATGGCCTGTTACCAACGATCAGCCACAGGGCACGCCGTGTTTGTTTGCCGATCAGCAATTTTTCACGAAATCCGGTAAAGCCCAATTTTTAGCAATTACCCCACGCCCACCACAAAGTGAACGCATTAAAGACTATCCCTTTGTCTTCAATACCGGACGGGTGCGCGATCATTGGCACACTTTGACACGCACCGGAATGAGCGCGCGTTTATCCGCCCATATGAGCGAGCCTTATGTAGAAATTCACCCTTGCGATGCACGTGATCAGGGTTTGACTGAGGGAGGCTTAGCGTGTGTTACTAATCAATTCGGCGAACTGATTTTACGTGTTAAAACCAGTAAGGGTCAGCAACGTGGTAGCCTATTTGTGCCGATGCATTGGAATGAGCGATTTGCTAATAAGGCGAATGTAGGCCAATTGATTCCTGCTGCGACTGATCCGATTTCGGGCCAGCCTGAAAGCAAACATGCCTGTGTGGCGATTCGACCTTACGCCGCGAAATGGCAAGGATTTTTGTTGACGAGGAACCCCACCCAACCTCCCCTTATCAGGGGAGGCTTTCCTATTCCCTCCCTTGATAAGGGGAGGGTTAGGGTGGGGTTCTGGACTTGCAGCAAAATCGATCAAGCTTGGTGCTATGAATTAGCGTCTATACAACCACTAGAAGCTTGGAGCGCTTTTGCCCAAAACCTATTAACTAGCACAGGCGAATTTGCCGATTATGCAGATGTCAATCGGCACACTTACCGCGCTGCCAGTTTTGAGCGAGGTCAATTGCAAAGCTGTTTATTTATTAGCGCGAATAGCCGTCAATTACCCGCGCGCGATTGGCTCATGAGTTTATTTGCCAAATCTAGTTTGACCGCTTTAGAGCGTGCTGGTGTATTGGCGGGTAAATCTTTGAATGCAGATGAAGATAAAGGCCGAACCGTTTGTGCTTGTTTTAATGTGGGAGAGAAAACCATTCGTAAGGCCATTAGTGAGCAGGGGTTGAAAACGGTGGAAGAAATTGGGCAATGTTTGCAAGCAGGAACGAATTGTGGGTCTTGTATACCGGAGTTACGAAGCTTTCTATAAATAAAAAAGGCACTTCATAGAAGTGCTTTTTTTAAATTAATAATGGATGGATTAAAACTTATTAATTTTACACCATTCGCGTTGAACGATTTCACTGAAAGCTACCAATATAGCAAATAACACAACTAAACTAGCCACTAACTCAGCATGGAAAAGCTAGCAGTTTACTGTGACAACCATTGTCTGCCTTCTACCGTATATACTTATGGAATATTGAACTATATGAGCGCCTATTGCCTCAGGATAAGCACCTGATCACCCAACGCATTGATCGCCAGAACTTAAACTGCAGAACTCATCTCAAGCGCCTAGCGCGACGCACGATTTGCTTTTCTAAGTCCGTCGAGGTGCATGATAAAGTCATCGGTGAGTCTATTTCCAGACACTACTTCAACTGATTAAATACATGACCCACAACCCATCAAAGAATATCGCCAGGTAAATCCGGGCTTATCCTTGCAAGAAGCGAAAAGTGATTTCGAGCTCATCAGGCACCCTCTCACTAAAGCTCCAACAACCCCGCCGATGGCAGCAAATTGAGCATACTAACCGCTTTTTGCACCTCATTTGGCCAAATCCACAAGCGATAGGGCGGTGGCACAGCCATATACTGCTCAGGGCCATACAGCAAACGGGTACGCATATCTGCACAATAACGCGAACGCCAACCATAACGCTCCGCAAGGCGCAAGGGTTTGCCCTCCACTAAATCTTTGCTAATTGCATACAACTTTTCGCACATCCGGTATTCATAGGCAGGCATGGTGAGTGCATCCGCCCAAATGCCCTTTTTCGAATCGAAAGCATCCACGGCTAAATGCAAATACAGCGGCAAATCTAATTCGCCCGGAATATTGGGGAAAATAATAAACGGACTAGCCCAGCCTTGAGCAATTAAATCTAAATTAAAGGTTGAGCGCTCCAAGCGACTCAAACTTGCTAGTTCTTTCACTGAATAATTGGGTGCTATATAAGCGAGCAAACGGTGGTTGGGATCGAAGGGCTGGTCAGCAGTACGGATAAATAAATTGCGCTTTGAGCCAGTCTCGCGCGTTAAACGCTTTTCAATATTTTGCTTGGCAAAAGCGCTGGCAGCTTTACCTTGCTGATATTGCAAACTACCCGCGCTACCACTTTCCAGTTTAGGCAAAATATAGTCAGCAAACACCTTACTCACTGGCGCTTTATCTTGGTGAATCCATTGCGCAAGCTGCACAAACGCCGCATCTAGTTTGCGCGCCCCTTCTTCAGAATGTGCAGTAACCTCTGGCGTATCCACTGACAACATGCGAATCGGCATACGAATATTCGGAGTATCACCATCAGAGACATCCACCAAAGCACGTGCCCCTAAATCGGGTAAATTATCTCCAACAGGTGTCCAGAAAATTTGAATCGGGTCGACCATAAGCAGCCCCCTTTGCTAATGAATGTCTCTACTAGGTATAGCTTAGTTTCAGGCTGATTCGCTGCAAATCTGCAAATATTGTTTCACTACTGCTGGCATCCCTTGCTCAATACACTCCACCATCAGCGCATGCCCAATCGACACTTCTTGAATAGCTTTAATCTGTAAAAAGCGCGCCAAATTCTGCAAATCCAAATCATGGCCTGCATTGACTGCAATCCCTAATGCTTGCGCACGTTGCGCAGTCGCGGCATAGCTTTGCCAAATTGCATCTGCTTGAGTTGTGCCATAGTGCGCAGCATAGGACTCAGTATAAAGCTCAATCCGCTCTGCACCAGTAGCAGGTACAAACTCAATTTGCTCAAGGCTTGGGTCAAGAAAAATCGAGGTACGAATCCCTTGCGCTTGCAGGCGACTACAGATTGCCTTCAACTGTTTGCCATGCTGCTTCACATTCCAACCATGATCGGAGGTCAGTTGATCGGGTGCATCGGGTACCAGCGTGCATTGCGCAGGCTTAGTTTTTTCCACTAACTGCAGGAAATCTTCTGACGGATAGCCTTCGATATTAAACTCAATGGCTCCATCATAAGGTAATAACTGTGCCAAATCATAAGCATCTTGGCGGGTGATATGCCGCTCATCTTGGCGCGGATGCACTGTAATACCTTGTACACCGAGAGCGATGAATTTCTTGGCAAACTCCACCACATTCGGGAAATCCCGCCCACGTGAATTGCGTAGTAGAGCGATTTTATTGAGGTTGACACTGAGCTTAGTCATGGGGGTGGTTTCTCTTGAGTTTTGAGCAGATTATGGTTCTGTATTCCAAAATTTACAGGTTTTTAAACGCAGATGCTTTAGCAGCTGTTTTATCAAAGGTTAAAATATATTCACAACCTGAAGCTATTGCGCTCTGCCCAATCAAGCAGCTGTCGCGCCTATTTTTCAGGATAGCCACTTGACCTTTTTGTGTCACAGTTGATACACAAACACCCATGAACACCCCAAGTATTCCTAAAAATAGAAGCTCTACTTAGCCTAATACCTTAAAGCTGAGCTGTCAAAAACGAGTATAACCCCAGAATACACTAAGTTTTCTCCGATCTTATTGCATCCCACCCCAATTTATGCGCTGATACCCTGAGATCACTCAAGCTAGGAGGCTTATGATGCTTAAGCTACTCACCGGACATACTCAAGATTTAGGCGGCTTTTCTGTGCGCCGTTTATTACCCCACCAAGCCCAACGTGCAGTAGGACCTTGGGTTTTCTTTGATCATATGGGGCCTGCACAATTCACGCCCGGTGAAGGTATCAATGTACGTCCGCATCCACATATTAATTTAGCCACAGTTACTTATTTATTCGCCGGTGAAATTCTACATCGGGACTCTTTAGGTAGTCTGCAAGCGATTCGCCCCGGCGATTTGAATCTAATGATTGCCGGACGCGGCATTGTCCATTCAGAACGCGAAACCGCAGCAACCAAACAGCAAACACGTGAGTTACATGGTTTACAACTATGGCTTGCTTTACCAGAAGCATCCGAAGAAGTGGAGCCGGAATTTATCCATTATCCTTCAGCTAGCTTGCCAGCCCTCACCTTACAAGGTGTGCCGGTGCGCGTATTAATCGGCACCGCTTATGGGGTTAGTTCACCGGTTAAAACACTGTCACCCACTCTTTATGCAGAAGCCGATCTCAAAGCGGGGCAACGCTTAGTTTTACCTGAGGGCGTGCCTGAATTAGGGATTTATATCGCTTCTGGGCAGCTTCAACTAGGCGAGCAGAATTTGCATACTTATACCCTAGCCGTTTTAGATTCACCCTATCAAGGCGAACTCATCGCCCAAAGTGATAGCCGGATCGCGCTAATGGGTGGTGAGCCTTTGGGTAAGCGTTATATGTGGTGGAATTTTGTATCCAGCCGCAAAGAGCGGATTGAGGAAGCCAAACTTGAGTGGAAAAATCAAAGCTTTCCACTCGTTCCAGGGGACGAACAAGAGTTCATTCCCTTACCCGCCTCTTAAGGGTGGCGTTGCGTACGCTCCTCCGCATTCCAAGCATTATCTTGCTCTTGCTGATCACGGTTAATGCGGTCAGCTTGAAGTAATTCTAAAACCTCTTCACGTGCCTGTTGAGAAATAGAAATATATTTCTTCGAACCTAGCTCAAAACTACTTAAGCGTTTAGTGGTGTCTTGATCATGTTTAGCAAATTGCTGAGCTTTGCGGCGAGCTTGATAGGCGCGCATCCCTAATTCCTGCAACACCATTTCGCCTAGATGTAAAGAGCCTAAAAATAACTCACGCTCGATATAGTCAACCCCTAAGCGCTGTAATTCATGATAATGCACTACATCATAAGCACGTACATATAGTTTCAAATTCGGAAAATGCCGCTTAGAAGTTTCAACAATTTTAGTGATAGTTGCCCGATCATCGACCGCAATGACTAATAATTTAGCTTTAGCTGCTCCAGCGGTATGCAATAAATCATCACGACTGGCATCCCCATAAAAAATCTTAAAACCAAAACGCCGCACGCGCTCAATATGGGTTGCGCTATGATCTAATACGGTAACTTGCACACCATTCGCAATGAGTAAACGTGAGACGATTTGCCCAAAACGTCCGAAACCAGCGACAATTACAGGATTATGCTGCTTGTCCATTGGCTCTTCGTAAGCTTCTTCTTCACCACTCTCAAACAATGGCTGAACCAGACGCTCATTGAATAAAATCAGCACTGGGGTTAGCACCATCGACAAAGCAATCGCAGCAGTCAACACATCCACGATTTCTGCGGGTAACACTTGGTTTTGTAAGCTAAAAGAGAGCAAAACAAACCCAAACTCGCCACCTTGTGCCAACGCAAAGGCAAACCAATAACGATAACCACCTTGAATGTTAAATATCTTAGCTAAGCCCCAAAGAATCACAAACTTGACTGCAACCAAGCCCAACACCACTAAGCTTACCATCAGCGGATGCTTTAGAAGTAAATTGAAATCAATCGAAGCCCCTACTGACATGAAAAATAAGCCTAATAATAAGGCTTTGAAAGGGTCGATATTCGCCTCTAACTCATGCCGATATTCATTATTAGCTAAGACAACTCCGGCAATAAAAGCGCCTAAAGCTGGAGATAAACCGACCATATTCATCAGCAAGGCAGTACCTACTACCAACATTAAAGCTGTAGCGGTAAACATTTCACGTAAATGGCTTTCGGCAATAAAGCGAAATACGGGGCGTAGTAAATAGCGACCAATCAGAATCAGACTAATGATCGCCCCAATAACAACTAAAGCTTGTTGCCAATCAGGTAGTGAATCCAGATAGCTACTATTGGCGGTAGCGACTTGAATTGGTTCGCTACCTTGGGAAGTTAGCAAGGGTAAAATGGCAATAATTGGAATAACGGCAATATCCTGAAACAACAAAACAGCAAAGCTGCCTTTACCGCCTTCGGTCTGCATTAAGTTCTTTTCGCCAAGAATCTGTAAAGCAATAGCGGTGGAAGATGAGGATAAAATTAAACCTATTGCGATACCCATTTGCCATGAAAAACCAAACAGCATGGCTATGCCAGCAATAATTAAGGTGGTGACTATCACCTGCAAGCCACCCATCCCCAAAATAGGTTTACGTAATTGCCATAAAACCGGGGGCTGCAATTCAAGGCCAATCAAAAAGAGCATCATGACTACGCCAAATTCGGCAAAATGCATAATATGCTCAGTATCCCCCACAAACCCTAAGACAAAAGGGCCAATCATCACACCCGCAATTAAATAGCCTAAAACTGAACCCAAACCTAAACGGCTAGCCAGCGGTACAGCCACCACACCAGCAGCAAGAAATAGAAACGCCTCTTGTAATAGCGCCATAATGTTCCCTTAAGCGATTAATTCATTGAGATAGTGCAAGCGCGTTAAAGCGGGCACAGATAGATGTTGTGCATGAAGCTGGCTAAGCAGTTGTTGATACTCACTGGCGGTAGCATCAATTTCAGCTTGGCTAAGGTCATTCGCATCATGAATGACAAAAGGGGGAACATAAATCATCCCGCACAAATTAGCGGTTTGCTCAAAGGGACGTAATAGCTCACGGATAGTAAAATGATTTTCCCCATCCGCTTGATAAGCTGCCCGACTACCACCCGCACTGATCACATTAGCAAACAGCTTGCCTCTTAAAGCTGAGCCTTGTTGACCATAGGCAAAACCGTACTCTAAAACTAAATCCTGCCATTCTTTTAAAATGGCTGGCGAGCTATACCAATACAGCGGGTATTGAAACAGAATAATCTCATGCTGAGTCAATAACTCTTGTTCCCGATCCACATTGATCAGAAAATCAGGATAGAGCTGATAAAGATCGTGACAAGTAACTCCCTCAACTGTTTGTGCAGCTTTGAGCAGCCGATAGTGTACCCGTGAGCGCTCCAAAGCCGGATGCGCAAATAGAATTAAAATTCGATTATTCAAACTCGCTACTCTTTGATTAAGCAGGAACCGTGATGGGGGCAGAGCCACGCTTACAGGTATGTGTACTCCAATACCAAGCGCCCAAACCAACGATTAGATTTGCGATTGCAGTGGCAAGGTAAATGCCATTCAAGCCCCAAATTTTCGATAATAACCAAGCCAAGGGCAAATAAATCACCAGTAAACGTGCTACTGTCATTAGCAAAGCAGGCATAGGCTGGCCGATACCATTAGCGACACTACTGACAATCATTACTGTACTAAGAAAAGCATAAGTCATCGGTACCATATGCAAATAAGTCACTGAGGCTTGAACTGCTGCTGTATGGGTCGTGAAAATATGCGTCAATGGCTGTGCAACCAGCCAAAAAAGTACTGACATGGCTAGGCCTAAACCCCACACAAAATAGAAGCTAAGATTTAAGGCTCGTTGTAAACGTTCAAATTTTTTCGCACCCCAGTTTTGCCCTGCAAAAGGGGCTAAGGTAGAAGCCAAGGCCATGACCAGCATTAAACCAAACATTTCAATGCGCGAAGCCACACTATAACCTGCCACTGCCTCACTGCCATAAGCAGCGACTAAGCCGGTCGTCAAACCTGTAGAAATCGGTGCAATCAGATTAGTACCTGCTGCAGGCACGGCAATACGCAGAATACCTTTCCAGCTTTGTCCTATATCTTGGGTCAAAGCCTGAAAAGAAATAAAATGCAATTTGAAATAGAGTACATAGAGAGCTGCTACCAAAGCGCCGAAATAAGCAATAATCCCAGCAAGCGCCGCACCTTTTAGCTCTAAACGCGGAAAGCCTAATAAACCAAAAATTAGTACCGGTGCTACCATCAGATTAATGACTGCAATACTCGTCATAATATAACTAGGTAATTTAGTATTACCGGCAGCACGAATCCCTGCATTCCCAACCATTGGCACAACAATCATAAAACAGCCCCAATACCAAATATCAATGTAATCATGGATATAAGGCAGCAGCTCAGCGGGTGCACCTAAAAGTTTAAATAAAGGATCGACGGTTAATAAGCCAATTATTGCAAACACTATTGAGACTAATACGGCCAGCACTATCGACTGGGTACTGTAATTCCTTACCCAATCCTCTTGTTTACTGCCAATTGCGCGAGCAATGACTGAGGAGGCACCCGTACCTATCCCGAAAGCTAAACTATTCATAAACATAACAACGGGAAAGATAAATCCCATCGCTGCTAAAGCATGAGTGCCCAATAGACCTAAATAAAAAGTATCTACAATAGTCACACTCATTACAGCCAGCAGCCCCCATAACATGGGAATAGACTGACTAATTAGAATCTGTTTTTCATCGCCGATCGTCAGATCGCGTTTAAGCATAAGAAGAAACCTATGTACTAGAGCTTAAGCTTTACAGCCGCATGAAGAAAGGCTTGAGTGTAGTGCAAGCGCTCAAAAGCAGTGAATAGCCTGATGGATTATAGGTACTCTAGCGTCTAGTTTATTCTTACGAGCGATTGAACTACTTTCTGCCTAAGTACTCAAAATTTCTACACTTAATCTAACAACTGCCTAGCAAACAACAGCTCATCAACTAGGCTTAGGAAGTTATCGAATAAAAATTTGAGGATCGACTGATGCGCTTACGGAGTTTCTACCTCACTGGTGTAGCCTTAAGCTTAGCCAGCTATTCAATACTAAGCCTTGCAGAAGTGCCACCCACTCCACTGAACTTATTTGTGGGTAAAAGCCAAGAGTTAGGTACACAACTTTGGCAAACTGATCACACACCTGAGCAAACTAAAGTTTTTAGTTATCTGACTAAAACGCCAAATGCTGATTCTAATTTTTATCCACTTGGCAGCATCAGGCACTATGGAATCTTTGCGGCTTTCACCCCCGAAACTGGTCAAGAGATCTGGCGCACCGATGGCAGTCTTGAGGGCACACAATTGCTCAAAGACCTGATACCCGGTAAAGCAAGTGGCTTAGCCAAAATGCGCGAACTTTATACCCAAACCAGCCTTAAGCTAAAAGATCGACTGTTATTTTGGGGGCAAACCGCAGACCAACTCACCCTGTATAGTACCGATGGCAGCAGCGAAAACACTCAGGCTTTAGCTCAATTTCCACGCTCCAGCGCTCAATCCTTGAATCTGTCTTCACCTGTCTTTTATAGCTTAAGCGAACAGGCCTTTTTTTGGGTCAATGATGGTGTACATGGCTTAGAACTTTGGAAAACGGATGGCAGTACCACAGGCACTCAATTAGCCGTCGATGCGAGCGAAGAGCCTAAGGATTACAATAATTTACTGGCCTATGCGCTAGAACCACTCAATAATCAAGGTAAGCTCTTCTTCATTGCAGCAGATAAACGTGCCAACTCACCGGAAGGGAAAATAGCTTATTCACTCTGGCAAGTGGATGGCAACAGCAGTGAGCGCCTGACACGCTTTCCTGAGCAAACTGCCCTGAGTTTTAATACCGTCGCGGCGAATGAAGATAAAGTGCTTTGGGTGAAAACCAATGAAACTGATCAGCAGCCTGAACTTTGGCAATTTGACCTCAAAACGAAACAAGCAAGTTTAATTCTCCATTTGCCAGCTGCTGAGCATGGAGCACGCAGTATCAATACTAGCAAAGCGGTATTCTTTAACAGCAAACTGTATGTATGGTTCTCTGTGATCGGCGAGCCAACCTTTGAAGAATTATGGGTAACTGATTTTACCGCTAAAGGCACTGAGCGTTTAGTGAGTCTGCCGAATCCAAATAATGAATATCAAGCACCACCGCTATTATTTAGTTTTGCGGATCACCTGTATTTTATGCAAAGCGATGGGATTCGCCCTTCTGCACTCTGGCTTACCGATGGCACAGTCACTGGTACGAAAAATATCTTAAGCATGAAAGATGGGCAGTATGCAGGCGGTGCAGGTGACTCATGGCCTGCACGCCCGACTCCTTATGTGTTGCGGACTGATAAATTAATTTTCCCGACCTTTTCACCGAAAGATCGGAATCGCTCGCAGTTGTGGAGCTTAATACCAGAACAACCCGAAAAGCCTGTACTTTTAGGTGAGTTCGATGATCCACAACTCTTGCCACCCGCACCCAACGATCAAAGCCAATTTGTGTATTTTCTCAGTGGCAAACAACGTTGGCAAACCGATGGTACGTTGGCAGGCACTAAAGCCTTAGGGGATGATCCGCTTCGCGCTCATTGGGAACCAACACCTTGGCCAGTGGGTGGTTTAACTGAAATTTTGCCTTTAGCGGGTCAGCAAACCAGTTGGATTTTGGCAGAAAACGATCTACAAGCGGGCAAAGAGCCTTGGCTACTTAGTAGCGAAGTTAAGCAAAGCAAAGTGCTCAAGGATATTAATCCCAGCGCTGCCAGTGCTGATTTAAGGCAAGTACAGCAACTCGGCTCCACTTGGTATTTTGTGCTGAATTCGCGTTTATGGGCGACTGAATCAGACCCCGCTACTCTGCGAGAAATTACCGAACTACCCAAGGATGAGACTTTTTCCTTTAATGCGCAATCTGCTATTAAATTTAGAGATACCCTGTATTTTCTCACTGAAAATGCGGAGAAAATCAATTCACTTTGGCAAATTAAAGCGGGTCAACTGAAGCGCATTAAAACCTTTCCCACTGGCTATAGCTGGATATTTCCGAGCAGCCAAGGCGTTTATGCCGCTTACTTCCCACCGGATACAGCTGGTACTTGGACGCTTGAATTATGGCAAGCACCAGCAGAGAAATTTCTGCCAGTATTAAAAGAAACCGAAGATAAACGCCGCTTAGCTACGCTACTCGAAACGGAACAGGGCTTGCTCTATATCTTAGAACCGAATCGAACACTCAATAACTCAGCAACAACTGCTTATAGCCTCCATTTACAGACCAAAGATGGTGCTAAGCTCGTTCTAAAAGATAGTTTCGAGCCAGTACCAAATGTACTGAATAACACGCTGTTTGCGACCGCTAACAAGACTTATCTGCTGACCCAAAAAACAGACGATCCTTTAAATTATCAAGTGTCGCGCATTGATTGGACGAATAAACAACTCGTCGAAGTTCAAACTCCAACTTTACCTCAACAAACTAGCCTATTAGCGGCCTCCAATGGGTTATTTATCTTAAGCCAAGAGTCGGAAGCCAAGCTGTGGTGGCTAGCCGATGAAGCCAAGGAAGCGCGTTTAATTAAACAATTCGCTGCTAAAGAATATGTAGATTTGGTCAAAGTTGCAGACGACCAGCTGTACTTTCACCTCATGCGCCTGACAGAGGATGAGCCACCACGGGAACTATGGATAAGCGATAATACCAGTGAGGGAACGAAGAAATTAGCGGATGATTTGGAGATGCTGCGGGATTAACTGTAGGCTCTAGTTCACTAGAGCCTAATCAATATTTAGCTTATTTAGATAGTGGAGCTTGCGCCGGAATATCCGCTAACTCCGTGACCACATCCAAATTCTGCGCACGATGGCGTAAAGCATGATCCATCAGCACTAAAGCCAACATAGCCTCACAAATTGGCGTGGCACGAATTCCTACACAAGGATCATGGCGGCCTTTGGTAATCACCTCGACCAGCTCACCTTGCAGGTTCACGGTTTGCCCTGGCAGCCGCATGCTGGAAGTGGGTTTAAACGCAGTGTGGACAATAATATCTTGCCCCGAAGTAATACCACCTAAAATCCCACCCGCTTGGTTTTGGGTGAAACCTTGCATAGTCATCTCGTCGCGATGCTCAGTACCTTTTTGGGTGACACAAGCAAAACCAGCCCCAATCTCCACCCCTTTAGCCGCATTAATGCTCATCATCGCATAAGCGATTTCCGCATCCATCCGATCAAAAATTGGCTCACCCCAACCCGGTGGTAAACCTGTCGCAACGGTAGTGATCTTCGCGCCAATCGAATTGCCCTCTTTGCGTAAGGCATCCATATAGGCTTCCATTTCCGCCACTTTACTCGCATCCGGGCAGAAGAAAGGATTGGTTTCAATCACTTCCCAATCGAGCTGTTCAGCCACAATTGGCCCAAGTTGCGAGAGATAGCCGCGAATTTTCACGCTATAACGCTCACTCAGATATTTCTTTGCAATCGCACCCGCTGCTACGCGCATCGCGGTTTCACGCGCAGACGAGCGCCCGCCACCCCGATAATCACGGAAGCCATACTTTTTGTAATAAGTATAATCGGCATGTCCCGGACGGAAGCGGTCGAGAATATCCGAATAATCTTTCGAGCGCTGATCGGTATTGTGAATAATAAGCGCAATGGGTGTGCCGGTGGTTTTACCCTCAAACACTCCGGAGAGAATTTGCACTTCATCCGGCTCGCGGCGCTGGGTCGTATGCCGACTTTGACCAGGCTTACGCCGATCTAAATCGAGCTGAATATCAGCTTCGCTAAGCGCCATTCCGGGCGGGCAGCCGTCCACAATACAACCGATTGCGGGGCCGTGACTTTCACCGAAACTCGTAACGGTGAATAATGTTCCAATAGTATTTCCTGACATAGCGCGCGATTCTAACAGTCTCTATTCATACTCGAAATAGGCTTAGGCTAGCCGTTGCTGTAAAAACTCAATAAAGCGGCGAATTTTCATCGGTAGAAAATGCCGTGTCGGATACATTGCATAAGCACTGACATAATAGGCTGCATAATCCCGCAAAACCTCCACCAATGCACCACTTGCTAATGTCGCATGGGCAATAAATTCAGGCTGATAAACAATCCCCTGCCCAAGTACCGCAGCTTGATTCAGAATGTCTCCATTATTCGCCACTAAATTGCCATGCACTGGAATACGCAACGCTTCGCCGTCTTGCCGAAATTCCCAAATATGCATCGGCATACTATGTTGATAAACCAAACAATTATGTTTGAGCAAATCATGTGGTGTTTGTGGCGTGCCATGCTTCGCTAAATAACTAGGTGCGGCACAACAGAGTAAACGTACATTTGCAATCCGCTGTGCCACGAGGGAGGAGTCTTCCAAATTACCCACCCGAATCACTAAATCATAATCGCTATTCAGAATATCAATAAAGCGATCATCTAAATGCAAAGTGATATGCAACTGCGGATAGAGCTGCATAAACTCATGAATTGGCTCCATTAAAGCCCGCATCCCGAACGATAAGGGAGCATTAATCCGAATACTGCCACATAAGCGCTCACTGGTGGAGGCGATGTTTTCTTCTAACTCATTGAATTCGTCCAGCAAGGCTTTACCACGTTGATAGTAAAGCGCGCCCGCTTCCGTGGTGCGTAAATGGCGAGTAGTACGCACCAATAATTTTACACCTAAACGCTCCTCCAATAAGCGCAAACGCTTACTTACGGCTGCACTGGTGACATTATGCTTTTCAGCCGCTGCACTCAAAGTACCGGCCTCTACCACCTCAACTAACCAAAATAAATCATCAAAATGACTCATGGGATTCTCAACTATGCGTTACCTGACACCTGAGTTAATAGCAGTTACTCTAACTTAAAGTCAAAGATAAACTAATACCCATACAAAACAGTTAGGAGAACTACTAATGTTACAGATTCGCAAAGCTGCCGAACGTGGACGGTTTAAAAATAATTGGTTGGATAGCCAACATAGCTTTTCCTTCGGTGACTATTACGACCCTAAGCACATGGGTATTTCCGTCTTGCGGGTGATTAATGATGATCGTGTTAGCGCTGGAGCCGGCTTCCCTACTCATCCGCATAACAATATGGAAATCGTCAGTTATGTGTTGGAAGGTGAATTAGCCCACCGCGACAGCATGGGTAATGGTAGTGTGATTCGCAAAGGTGATGTACAACGGATGTCGGCGGGCACGGGGGTTACGCACTCCGAATATAACCCTTCTGCCACTGAAGGCACACACTTCTTGCAGATTTGGTTATTACCAACCCACCGCAATCTCCAGCCCAGCTATGCACAAGCCTATTTTAGTGAAGCAGACAAAGCGAGTGCTTGGCGTTTATTAGTCTCTCCAACCGGAGCGGAAGGTTCTTTAGCAACAAATACCGAAGCCCTACTCTATGCCACAGTGCTCGGCAAGGCAGTCGAGCGTAGCTACAGCCTAGCGGCTAATCGCTTAGGCTATTTTTTTGTAGCTAATGGCTCAGTCGAACTAGAGGGTGAAACGTTAGCAGCAGGCGATGGAGCTTCGCTTAGTGTAGGTTCTGAGTTTAAGTTAACAGGGAAAGAGGCAGCGGAAGTCTTACTGTTCGATTTACCAGCATAAATAAAAAAGGGGCAGCAATTGCCCCTTTTTTTTACAGAAGCTTAAGAAAACTTAGTTCACCTTAGTTTTCATATCATCGAGAATTTTCACTAATTGATCAGCAGGGCGATAACCCGGAATCATCGTGCCATCTTCAGTAAATAAGGCTGGAGTACCATTTACACCGAGTTTTTGGCCTAATTCAAATTCTTTAGCAACTGGATTTTCGCACTCTTTCGAGGCAATCGTTTCGCCCGCTTTTGATTTGGTTAGTGCATCTTGTTTGTTATCTGCACACCAAACATTCACGATTTTTTTATAGCTTTCTGAACCAATACCTGCACGTGGGTAAGCTAAATAACGCACACTCACACCTGCTTCATTCAGTTGATTAACCTCTTTGTGCAATTTTATGCAATAGCCACAATCTACATCGGTAAACACGGTTAACAGATGCTTTTGCTCACCTTTCGCCTTAAAGATCACGGCATCTTTATCTTCAACTTTAGATAACATGTCTTTGCGCTCAACGGTGCGTGATTGCTCAGACAGATTGGTACGGCTGGAGCCATCAATCAAATCACCACTAAAGAAATAACGGCCATCCGCTGAAACGTAAATCAGTTCAGTGCCAAATTTAGCTTCATACACACCAGTGACAGGCGTTGGTTTAATCGAATCAGGCACACCACCGAATAAAGGTTTGAGCTTTTCATTTAATAAAGCGGTATCTACTGTAGCATCAGTAGGCGCTTTTGCAGCTTCAGTCGCAGCGGGTACTGGAGCTGCGGGTGCAACCACTGTCGTAGTTTCGGTGCTAGCTGCCGGAGCAACTGCTGCTTTATCTTCTGCGTTTGCTAAGCCCACCATTAATAAGCTTGCTAATAAGGCACTTAGCATTGTTTTTTTATTCATCACTTTCGTTTCTTTCCATCAGTAAAATTAAAAGAGCAGTCACTTCAACATAGCATAAGACACTTTCAAAGCCTATTGACCTTAAGGATCATGCTAGTTTGAACCCCTCAATACCAAAAAGTTCTAACCCCGTGGATGGTGCTGGCGATGCAAATCTTGTAAGCGTGCTTTCGCCACATGGGTATAAATCTGGGTGGTGGACATATCGCTATGCCCTAACAACATTTGTACTACCCGTAAATCCGCACCATGATTCAATAAATGCGTCGCAAAGGCATGGCGTAAAGTATGCGGTGAAAGTGGCTTACTAATCCCAGCTTCTGCAGCATAGCGTTTAATGAGATACCAAAATGCTTGACGTGTCATACCCGCCCCACGACCTGTCACAAACACTTGAGCACAGACGGCATGGCCTTGCATCAACTCCGGGCGGGAAATTTGTAAATAGCGCCCGACCCAATCTTGTGCCTCTTCGCCTAAAGGTACTAAGCGCTCTTTACCACCTTTACCTAAAATCCGCACTACCCCATGATGCAGAGACAACTGCCCTTGAGTTAACCCTGTCAGCTCTGAAACGCGCAAACCCGTTGCATATAATAACTCCAACATAGCACGGTCGCGCAAACCAATAGCTGAATTAACATTTGGTGCTTGTAATAACTGTTCTACATCCGCTTCCGATAAAGAATCAGGCAACAAACGCTGCGGACGCGGTGCTTCAATATTGCCGGTAGGATCAACTTGAATAACACCTTCACGCAACAGATAACGATAAAAACGCCGCATCCCCGACAATAAACGCGCAGAACTCGACGGCTTAGCGCCTGCTCGAAATAACTCAGCTAAATAATCGAGCAAATCATTCCGGCTAGCTGTTTCCAAAGCTTTCCCTTCAGAGCCTAACCAACTACACAAACCCAATAAATCACTGCGATAAGCATCCAACGTATTCTTCGCCGCCCCCCGCTCTGCCCAGAAAGCATCCAAAAAGCGATCCAATAGTTCGGTTTCATGGCAAGGGAACTCAGTTTCAATCGTCCGGGATTTTTTTAGGATATTCATTGTCTTGATAGATTACAGGGGCATTCCATGCTATGTTCAAACAAAATAATAAAGGGCTTTTATATTATGAATAATTCTATTGATTATCACAGCACTTTGCTTGCGCGCAAGCTGTATCGTGAAAGCCAATCAAAAGCGGCCAATCAACCACTTAGTGCACCGCTCAATACTGAAGATATTATTCCCGCCACCGATACGCAAGCAGACTTGCTCGAATATGCGGTTTTTAGCAATCCTGCCTGTGGCCACTTAAATGGCAAAGAATCCTTACAGGGTAATGAGCAATTTCAAGAAAATTGGTTCAATTTCTACCCACCACAAGCTAGCCTCTTACCACAACATGAAAATCTCGCAAAACTTCAAGCTCGCCGCCAAGAATTAAATCGCAGCCGCGCTACCCAATATGCACCACGCCTTTTCATGCTTACGGTATTAAGTGGCATGTTTGTCTTAGGCTTACTCAGTCACAATTGGCTGTTACCCCTACTCACCCTCACCTTGGTTTTAGTGGTGTGGTTAAAAACGCATCGAGCCATTCAAGATAGTAATGCGCATTTAGCACGTAATTTGTCATGGATTCAACAACAACAGCAGTTGCTACAGCAATTAGAGTCTAAATGCCAACAATTGACCAAACCCACTGATGCTAAAATTTTGCAACAAAGCTATACACGCCAATTAGAAGCTTGGTTACATGACAGCGTGAACGAGTTTTTCCCTTCGTTGCAGCCAGCGGAATTAAAAAACCAACTGCAAACTGGTGATATTAATTTTTTCTTATTGGAAAGCCGGGCAATTTTACAATTACTTCCCCACGAACCCAGCCCCAATAAGGACACTTTGCAAGCTTTGTTAAGCGTTAAAGGTAAAAGCTTATTCGCGATGCAACCTTATCCGCATTTAGAAGGCTTAAGCCGTTTACATTATCTCTATGCCCTCCTTTGCTTTGAGCAAGGTGTGGTTATCTGTACGGCCTTTTATGATTGGGTGAGTAATGATCTCTACAGCGTGCAACAAGATTTTCATCCTTATCGTGAGATTATGGATGTGCATCATGGCGATTTACGCCCCAGTGAGCATAACCCAGTGAAAGAGCATATTAGTGATGACATTTTCCAGCGACAAATTCGCGAGCCGCTGCAAGTAGTCGCTTTAGGCTTAAGAAATGGCCGGCATTATGCTTGTACTTTGTCGAAAATTCCGTTGCATCGCCGTACTTATTTACAAATGCCTAATTTGTTTTTTACCCATTATTTAAAGCGCGATGTTCGCCAATTGATTGCGACTTTAACCAAGCACACTGCTGCTTAAGTAAAATCAAACCAAACCTGTACTTGATCGTTTTCGATACGTACAGGTAAAGCATTTAACCATTGGTGCACGCAAGGACCTCGTACACACAAGCCGGTACTTGGCTCAAATAAAGCGCCATGCATACTGCATTGAATAAATTCGCGGTTTGGCTCGAAAAAAGTATGCGGACTCCAATTCAAAGACACGTGTTGATGTGGACAGGTATTGGCATAGGCATAAACCTGTTCAGCATATAGCACTACAAAGCCTTGCTTCGTATCCCAACCCTTTTCTAAACTAAAACCATATTCAGGGCGAGACTGTAAACGGGCATAGCTACAAATCGAATGCCACATTAAGAACGCTGCATCAAACTACTAAGCTTTTCATTATCAGGGCGCACTACAATACCCTTTTCAGTTACCAAAATATCCACCAATTTACCCGGCGTTACATCAAAAGCGGGGTTCCATGCACTCACTTGCGGGGCTGCAATCCGCTGTTGATTCACGTTTAGAATTTCATCTGGTGAACGTTCCTCAATCGGAATTTGCTCACCAGTTAGAGTATTCATATCAATGGTGCTGGTGGGCGCAACCACCATAAAACGCACCCCATGAAAACGCGCCAATACTGCCAAACTATAAGTGCCAATTTTATTCGCAACATCGCCATTAGCAGCAATCCGATCCGCCCCCACCACCACCCAAGAAATTTTCCCAAGCTTCATCAGATGTGCAGCAGCGCCTTCACAAATCAGCTGTGTAGGAATTTTATCCCGCATTAACTCCCAAGCTGTTAGACGCGAACCCTGCCACCACGGACGGGTTTCATCGGCATAGACTTGTTCGATTTTGCCTTCGCTATAAGCCGTACGGATTACCCCTAAAGCCGTACCATAGCCACCCGTTGCCAATGAACCTGTATTGCAATGTGTGAGCACGCCATGTGTGGGCTTAATTAGCTCATTCCCTAAAAAAGCCATGCGATGATTGGCATCAATATCCTCTTGATGAATACGCTGTGCTAACGCCATCAAGGTATTGATCGGCTCAGGATCTTCCTCATCAAGCGCTGTAATCATCCGCTGCAAAGCCCAATGCAAATTAATCGCCGTCGGACGTGCTGCTGCCAAGACATCAATATCTGGCTGTAAACGTGAACGCCAATCATGGGGATATTGTTTGAAAGCCTTACGAGCTGCCATCAACAAACCATAGGCCGCCGTAATGCCAATGGCGGGTGCACCACGCACCACCATATTACGGATGGCCTCAGCAGTATCTTCGGCATTATAAAGTTGAATATATTGCTCCGCATGGGGCAATTTGCGCTGATCAAGCAATATTAGATGATTATCTTTCCATTCGACAGCGCGAATTGTATCGTTTGGTGGCATGATGGCACTCGAAACTAAGGGGTAGAGTGCGATTTTACAACATTCTTCGAGCGACAACAGCCCTATGCAAATCGATTTATTAATCAAACCCAGTTGGATCATCACGGTCAATGAGGCAGATCAAGTCCTCACTGAACAGGCTGTAGCCGTACATGCAGGTCGAATCGTCGATATTTTACCCAATATTGAGGCTGAGCAAACCTACCAAGCAGCTCAAACTGTCGTACTTCCACAACAAGCCTTACTTCCAGGTTTTGTCAATGCACATACCCATGCTGCAATGAGCTTATTACGCGGTTTGGCCGACGATTTACCTTTAATGGAGTGGTTACAAAAGCATATCTGGCCGGCTGAGCGCCAATGGGCTGATCGGCAATTTGTCTATGACGGCTCAAAGCTTGCGATTGCCGAGATGATTCGCTCAGGCACGACTTGCTTTAATGATATGTACTTTTTTGCGGAAGAGACGGTGAAAGCTGTTCAGGAAGCAGGCATTCGTGCCTCGCTTGGCATGATTTTGATCGACTTTCCAACCACCTATGGTCAAGACCCTGCAGATTATTTACAAAAAGGCTTAAACCTACAGGATAGTATTAAAGATGATCCTCTCATCCAGTGCTGCTTTGCGCCGCATGCACCCTACACGGTTTCTGATCACCCCTTACAACAGATACATGAGCTAGCCAAACGCTTCAACACCCCGATTCATATGCATGTGCATGAAACCGCTGATGAAGTGCTACAAGCCGTTAAATCTACGCAAGAACGCCCGCTCGCTCGTCTTGAACGCTTGGGTCTATTAGATCGGCATTTTTTAGCGGTGCATATGACCCAACTACAAGCAGCTGAAATTGATCTGCTTGCGTATAAAGGTGTACATGTCATTCATTGCCCCGAATCTAATTTAAAGTTAGCCAGTGGTTTTTGCCCTGTGGCTAAATTACTCGCCGCTGGCGTGAATATTGCTCTAGGCACGGATGGAGCGGCAAGCAATAATGACTTAGATATGTTAGGTGAAATGCGTACAGCAGCCCTCTTAGCTAAAGCTGTTGCGCAAGATGCGAGTGTTGTTTCAGCACATCAGGTGCTGCGAATGGCAACCCTAAATGGGGCGAAAGCTTTAGGACTAGAGCAGGAAATTGGCTCAATTGAAATCGGTAAAAGCGCTGATTTGATTACAATTAATTTAGGTGGCTTAGAGTCTAAGCCCCTGTATGATCCTATTTCGCATTTAGTGTACTGCACGACGCGCGATCAAGTCACTCATGTATGGGTCGCTGGTAAAATCTTATTAGAAGAGCGTAAACTCAGCACCCTAAATGAAGTAGAGCTCATGAACTCTGCTCAAGATTGGCAAAGTTTAATTGGAGAAACTGCAGGATGAATGCCGAGCTGAATGTAGACCCCAACGAAATTCGTAAATTTGAAAGCATTGCGCATCGCTGGTGGGATCCTGAAAGCGAATTTAAGCCTTTACATGCCATCAATCCTTTACGTCTTAATTATGTAGATGATCGTGCCTCCTTAAAAAATAAACGCGTACTGGATGTCGGCTGTGGCGGCGGTATTTTAGCCGAAAGCATGGCACGGCGTGGTGCTAAGGTAAAAGGGATTGACTTAGGTGAAGGTCCTTTATCGGTTGCCAGTTTGCATGCTTTAGATTCACAAGTGGAGGTGGATTATCAGCAAATCGCCGTGGAAGTTTTAGCCGAACAAGAGGCTGGTCAATACGATGTAGTCACCTGTATGGAAATGCTAGAACATGTACCTGCGCCTGAATCCGTGATCCAAGCCTGTGCCCGTTTGGTTAAACCGGGTGGTCATGTCTTCTTTTCCACCATTAATCGTAATCCTAAAGCCTTTATGCTCGCTGTGGTGGGCGCGGAATATCTACTTAATATGTTGCCGAAAGGCACCCACGAATACGCTAAATTTATCCGTCCCTCTGAATTGGAGTTCGCGGCGCGCCAAGCTCAACTAAGCTTACAAGATATTAAAGGGATGACTTATAACCCTATGTTCCAAAGCTATCGGCTTGGCAAAGATATTGATGTTAATTATCTCATGCATTTTAAAAAGGAAGAGTAATTCATGCTTACTCCCAAAAGAATAATAATAACCGGCTTGACTTCAATGCTCTTGTCCGGTTGTGCAGTTCATTATGACAATATTGTCGTCACCCCTAATGGACGTGCTCAGTTGACCGAAATGGATCCCGCAATGGATCGCAAAATTCGTGAATTAGCCGGTGCTCTGCTGTCTTTAGGCCCCTACATTAGCCGTGATGAGGCGATGGATTTGGCTTACGACTCTTATGTGTACCCGATGAAATTAGCCAATGAATGGGGTCTGACCTGGCCGCCGATGTACCATAACACTTTGCGTAATGCGAAATTACGTCCAAAAGGTTTATGTGTGGATTGGGCAGACGCCATGATCACCATGGCGCGACGGAAGAATCTAAAAACGATGGATATTTACTGGGGTGTATCTAATCGTGGCGACCCTTGGCGCGAACATAGTACCTTGTTAGTCACCGCTAAAGGTCAACCTTTTGATACCGGTATTATCCTCGATCCTTGGCGGAACTCCGGCAAACTCTATTGGTTACGCCATGTCGAAGATCCTGCATATAAATGGAAATACCATGCAGGGCCATTCTCGCCTTTACCTCCTTTAGGTCAATCGACGGTTAAGCGCATCGTGCAGTAAGCTAGCTTCAGCAGCGTCTCTAATGACAGAGGCGCTTTCCTCTAGCCTAGCAGAGTGCAAAAGCATGCGTATTCGCTTAAAAACCAAATGGAATAATCAGACTCGTGAAGTCTCGTTAACTGATACTGTCAGTGTGCTTGCCTTTAATGCATGGAAAATTGGCATGCAGGCTTTACTTGAGATCGAAAATCAAAACTTCCAAACTGACACTCAACTGCAGCGCATGGCGATTATCGAAGAAGTCATGGTTTTTTTAGTACATGTCTTGGATCGAATCGCTTACTCCGAACTCGAACCAGCAGATCGTCAGCCATTACTCAGTAGTTTTGCTTTAAAAATCGCTGATCATATTCAAGACAATACAAGCGATTTTGCAGGCCAAGGTGACTACCGCAACCCTTTTATCAATAAGCTCAACTCGCGTTTAGCCGAATATGCTGAAACTAGTTGGGATCAAGCTGCACAACTTCCAGGCTTTTCAATGGGTTTAAGCTTTGGACAATATATTGCGACAAGCTTAGGGCCACGTGATCAACAATGGGTTTTAGACTATATCCAACTTATCCTGATGCCCGAAATCCTCGAACCCTATAAGCGAGTTCTAATCCGCTTGGGTTTGCTCTCCACTTCAGTTTAACGCTCTGTTTAAGCTCATAGTTTCCTGCCCAATGAAGAGATAGGGATATTGACCTATTGACTTCAGCGTATTACTTTTGGGAGGTATAAATAGCCTTAAACCTATCTCCTTAGGGATAGAAAACCAAGATTACTGGAATCGATCATGTATAACCCTGTCAGCATTGATTGAAATGTTTCCCCGTGCAGAGCCGATGCTACGTCCACCGTTACCCATTTTAAAAGTCAGCCAAACTTATGCACTCATTGAACTCCGTGCTAAAGAACTCCATTTAAAATTGACTGAGCAGCATCGGGAAGTGATTGAGTTTATTTTAGACTTTTATGAACATTGCGATGACTGCGAAAATGCACGCGCTTTAGCGGATTTGCTACATGCAGAATTCATGCGCCAAGGTGGCCGCCGTTATTTGTATAAGCTATTCCCAGCCGGCCCTTTAAATACGATTCACTATTTGGCTGATTTGCCGGCACTTAAATACGAAACTGATCCAAGTTCTGGCATTCGCTTCTAATTTTGCTGAATTTCCCCGCAGGCTAGTGTATTTACTAGCGCCTCTCGCCTACCGTTTATAAGCAATCCACACCTAATTCTGTTCTATCAAGCTCGCGTTCACCTTGGGTCTTTAAGAATAAGATCACTAAAATTTTATAAACCCAAATTAATAAAAATTAGAAGGTATAACGATGGGCAAACTGACAACGGCCACTTGGGTACCAGGGGCAATGTTGGCAATTGGACATTTAAGTCTAGTACCAACCGCTGCGGAAGCAGATTATGCGACCTATTATCCCCAAGAAAACCCTTATCATGTACAACATGCGTCTTATCAGCCTAATAATCAGCGAATTTTTGATGTTTGGGCACCGAAATTAGATCTCCCTCCTGATATTCAACCCTATACCGATAATAATAATCAGGGCTTTTATAACCCACGCATGGAAGCTCCCCAACGCTCTTATCAATCCCAACAACACAGTCAACCCAATTTTCAAACCGCTGCACCACGCAGCACTAACGGTAAGAGTCTTAATCCAGCTCGTGAAGCGATTTTAAAAGCGGCTTACCGCTCTTTAGGTATTACCTATCGCTGGGGTGGCAATACGCCTCGTGAAGGTTTTGATTGCAGCGGCTTAACTAAATTTACTCATAAAAATGTGCATTTAAGCATTCCCCGGACTGCCCTTGAGCAAAGCCAAGCCAGCCGTACCGTGAGCCGTCGTGATCTGAAACCGGGTGATATGATTTTCTTCCGTACTAGCGGCAAAACGGTGAATCACGTAGGCATTTATGTGGGTAATGGCAAGTTTATCCATGCAGCCTCAGGCGGTGGAAAAGTGACGCTAGATGACTTACGCCGCGCCTACTGGCAGCAACGACTTGTCAAGTACGGAACATTTTTAGCTTAAGTTTGAACCCTGAACTTAATAAGTTAGACTTAGCTGATGATTAATTGCCACGGCGAGTGCATTTAGGCTTATACTCACCACAGGCTTATCATGCCGTATTTGAATAATTCATTTGGAAGGAGATAACTATGGGTTTATTTGATTTTGCAGCTAACATTGGTAAGAAACTGTTTGGCCATGATGATCCTCCTGAGCAGCAAGCCGCTAAGGTACAAGAACACATCCAAGCCGCGAATCCTGGTGTTGATAACCTGCAAGTGCAAGTTTCTAATGGCGTAGCCACCATTAAAGGTGATGCCAAGTCTCCGGAAGCTTTAGAAAAAGCAATCCTGATGGCAGGTAATGCGATGGGTATCCAAGAGGTTAAAGCGGCTGAAGCGACTGTTGCAGGCCAAGCTGCCCAATTAGCCAATGATGATGAGTTCTACATCATTGAAAAAGGCGACACCTTATGGAAAATTGCTGAAAAAGCGTATGGCAATGGCTCTAAATACAATGCGATTTTTGAAGCGAATCGTGAAGTTATCCAAGATCCAGATAAAATTTTCCCAGGCCAAAAAATTCGTATTCCAAGTTCATTAAAATAAGTTTTAGTCCACCTACTAAAATCTCTGAAAAGCCACTGATGAGTGGCTTTTCTTTTAGTTGATTAATATATGTTCTACTAAAACGCACATTCGGTAAATTTTGAATAATCTGCTTCAAAATACTCAACTATTCTAATTAGTTTGCAGCTACAGGATTTGGTGTATGCATCTCACATTTATTTCAGATACTCACTCCTTACATCGGCAATTGCAATTAGAAGGGGGTGAGGTCTTAGTCCATTGCGGCGATTTCACCAAACACGGCGATGTTGAGGATGTGGAAGATTTTGCGCAATTTATGGCAGCTCAAGACTTCAAACATAAAGTTGTGATTGCTGGTAATCATGATTGGTGCTTTGAAGATGAACGGCGCTTGGCTGCGGAAGAATGTTTAGCTTACTACGGCATTCACTATCTGAATGATTCTGGGATTGAATTAGCAGGTTTTAAATTTTGGGGTTCGCCGATCCAACCAGCTTTTAGCAATTGGGCCTTCAATCGCAAACGGGGTGAGGAAATTCGCCGCCACTGGGATTTAATCCCTAAAGATACCGACATTTTACTCACACACGGCCCTGCTTTTGGCATTTTGGATGAGTGTTACGATGGAGTTAAAGTCGGCTGCGAAGTGCTGCTTGAAATAGTTGAGCAGATTCAGCCGAAAATTCATGCCTTTGGACATATCCACGAAGAATATGGACTGCATGAATATAAGGGCACACTGTTTGTGAATGCTTGTAGCTTGGATGAATACTATAACTTGGTTAATCCGCCGGTAGTCTTAAATATTTAACAAGTAGAGATTGGCGCTCAATAATTTCAAAAAATACAGCCTATCAATCATGAAAGCTATCCAATCTATTTTTATAAGACTAATTAAAACCTTACTCTTAATGGCGCTTGCACTATTAACAATAGGCTTGGCAGCTGGATATTACAATCAAAAATCTGAACAACAAGCTAAAGCATATTGCTCCTCTATTAAATTAGGCGATAGTTCTAAAGGGCTACTAGAAAAAGGTCTGGCGGTGGGTGCAGATAAGCGCCATTCATACTACTACAAGGACGCAACTACTCAAGAGGAAAGCCTTGCAATTGCTTTTAAAGGGTTATTTATAGATCGACATTATTGTGGTATGACCATTAAAAACGAAACTATTACTAGTAAAAAACTATTTTTTTTAGACTAGCACTTACTCCTCATCGACTCTCATGCTCTAATCCCAGCTCAAACCTCAGCAAAAGAATGATTGGGAGCACCACATGCTGTTTAAACACTGCTTTGCATCTTTCACACCTTCAAACTATTTAAGCCTTTGCTTGCTAGCTGGCCTAACAGCTTGTACGGCACCGACCATTGACTCTACTTCCATGCAGCCAGCAGCAACCACTAAGACTCCAACGCCATCAAGCTCTCAACCAGCAAAACCTAGTCAAGTACCGACTGATCTAATTCCCGCTGGTATGACTCTACTAAGTTCTTTTAAACATGATTTTAATCGAGATGGTGTAGCCGATTGGGTGGCGGTAGCTAAACAAGATGTTGGCAATGGCTTTTATATTCGCCCTGTGTTTGTTTATCTCAGTCAAACGAATGGCGTATATAAACAACTGGTACAAAGCCCTTTTGAAAGTGCGTGGCCAACAAGCCGTCAACACGGGTTGACCGTGAAGTTACAAGGTAATGATTTACTGATTATTAGTGGCCCCGAAAAATTCTCCGATCTACCCCCGACTAATGGCCCAAATGAAATTAGCCTACGCCAGAGTTATTTATTCCAATACACAAACAATGACTTTGTCTTGCAGCAATATACACATGGCTCCTCTTTTGTTTATCAGGGCAAAGTCACCCATGACTCTTATATTTTTGATCTCCCAACCCGTGCTTATCGTGGCAACCGAGTGGGTAAGCAGCGCTGTGATTTTACCCCAAACCAAGTATGTAAAGATCAGTTCGCATGGAATAAAACGGTAACCAGCTACCCTATTTTGAGCTTAAGTAGCTTCAAACGTTTTGATTCTGAAACGATACGCGAGCTTTCGAAGGCGACCCAGTAGCTTACACGGCAAGCAAAAAAGCTTATTGATTTTTTTACTCAATGCTTCCAACTCAGCCTGTTTAAAATTTGCCACTTGCTCTCTGTTAAGGGCATGCTGCAGCCCTTACAGAGTTCAAGGCTATTTTAAATTACAATCAAGGATCAGCAATTTACAAAAACTGAAATCCAACCCCGCCACTTTCTAAAACAGTAGAGCAATCGGATGTAGGCGGTTTAGTCTGCCTAAACTTTTATTTAATTAGTTATAGCAAACTGGCTCATCCGTAGAGATCAGGCGTTGAACTCGCCTCTATTGCAAGTTTTGTAAGCGCTGTGAACCCTCATACAAGCTTGCCTCTTGGCTGCTACTTTTCCATTGACTAACCAGTCAATCAATGATATTTCATAGGCAACTTTAATACCCAAGAGGCATCACTATGAAATCTCAGGCCAAGGCGGTCGTAATCGGTGGCGGTGTAGTTGGCGTTAGCACGCTCTACCATCTCGCTCGGAAAGGATGGACCGATGTCGTTCTGATTGAACGCAAAGAACTGACTTCTGGCTCGACTTGGCATGCTGCTGGTTTGTTACCGTTGTTTAATATGAGCTATTCAGTCGGTAAACTGCATCAATACTCAGTACGTTTTTATCAAGAACTGGAACAAGAAACCGGCTTATCGGTCGGCTTCAGTAAAGTTTCGAATATTCGTCTGGCCTGCACCCAAGACCGGATGGATGAATACCGTTATTACTCTGGTGTTGCCAAAACGGTCGGTGTCGACGTGAAATTCCTCACGCCAGAGGAAGTTAAAGCTGTTTGGCCGATGTGTAATACCGAAGGCTTAATTGGCGCGATTCAACATCCCGAAGACGGCTATATCCAACCGAATGATTTAACCACGGCTTTAGCCAAAGGGGCACGTGCCCGTGGTGCTGAGATTTATCGCCACACAGCAGTCATTGGGATTGAGCAGTTAGAAAATGGCCACTGGTTAGTCAAAACCGATAAAGGTGATATTACCTGTGATCATGTGATTTCCTGCACGGGTAGCTTCGCGCGCAAAACCGGCGATATGGTCGGCTTAGATATTCCAGTCATTCCGGTTGAGCATCAGTTCATTGTCACTGAACCGCATCCAGAAATTTTAGAGCGTAAAAAGCAAGGCTTGCCCGAACAAGGCGTATTACGTGAATCGGATGCTGGCTACTATTTACGTGAAGAGGCCGGTGGCTTATTACTTGGCCCGTATGAAAAAGGTGCGCCTTGCTGCTATGTGGATGGCCCTGCGCCTGATTGCGAAAACGAACTTTTCCAAGAAGACCTCGACCGCTTAATGCCACATATTGAGGCTTGTATTAATCGTGTGCCTGCCTTCGGTGAAGTCGGCGTTAAATATGTTTATAACGGCGCGATTGCGTATACGCCGGACGGCAACCCAATGGTAGGCCCAGCTTGGGGCTTGAAAAATTTCTGGTTAAATGAAGGCCATAGCTTCGGGATTACCGCTGCGGGTGGTGCAGGCTGGCAGTTAGCTGAGTGGATCGTAGATGGTGAACCGACCGTTGATATGATGGGTGTCGATCCACGGCGTTTTGGCCCGTATGCTTCCCGCGGCTATTTACGCAAAAAGAATGAAGAGGCTTACAGCAATGTCTTCACGGTTCACTATCCAAATGAAGAGCGCCCTGCAGCTCGTCCTTTAAAAACCACACCTTGCTATAGCCGCATGCAGGCTCTAGGTGCGGTATTTGGCCAAACTTATGGCTGGGAACGCCCACAATGGTTCGCCCCTGCAGGCTATCAACTCTCCGCTGAAGATCTAGTCAGCGATGATGTGCTCTTGAATGAAAATCATGGTGCACCGCTTGCGGATGGCCGTATCGTTGAAAAGTACTCCTTCCGCCGCTCTAACTATTTCGAATTCGTCGGCCAAGAATGCCGGCATGTGATGGAAAAAGTTGGCATTTTAGATATGAGCGCCTTCGCTAAATACGAAGTGACTGGTCGTGGTGCAGAAGCTTGGTTGGAATCCCTATTCGCTAACAAGATCCCACAAACGATTGGCCGGATTGGTTTATGTCATATGCTCACCAAACATGGTGGTGTGCGTGCTGAATTCACCGTCTATAAAACTGGTAAGCAAGCTTATTATTTAGTGGGCGCAGGTGCTTTTGAACGTCACGATTATGACTATCTAGAAAAGCTTTGCCCTGAAGATGGTAGCGTTAAACTGCAAAAAATCACCACTCAATACGGTGTTTTAGTCATCGCAGGCCCACGCTCTCGTGAGCTGTTACAAAAGCTGACCGACACTGATTTATCCAATGCTAATTTCAAATGGCTGACCGGCAAAAAGATCAATGTGGGTGCAGCACAAGCGCAAGCTTTACGGGTCAACTTCGTCGGTGAATTAGGCTGGGAACTGCATCACCCGATTGAAATGCAAAACTATATTTTTGATCAAGTGATGGCTGCTGGTGCTGAGTTTGACATTAAGCCCTTCGGAATACGTGCAATGGATTCGTTACGTTTAGAGAAATCCTATCGCTTAATTCCGCGCGAAATGTCAATTGAATACTCGGCTTTAGAATCGGCTTTAGATCGCTTCGTGCGTTTAGACAAGCCTGATTTTATCGGCAAACAAGCCCTGATTGATTGGCAAGCACGTGGCTTCAAAAATGCTTTCGTTACCCTTGAAGTACAGGGTGTAACTGATGCGGATGCCCGTGGTTCGGAAGTTATTTTCCACAATGGACAAGTCGTAGGTCGGACGACTTCCGGTGGCTATGGCTGGCGGATTGGCAAATCTTTAGCCTTAGGTATGGTTACTCCGGGCTTAGATGTATTGGGTACTCAATTGGAAATAGAAATTCTGGGTAAACGCTATCCAGCGACGGTGATTGTTGAATCACCTTATGATCCAGAGAATGAGAAGCTGCGGGCTTAATGCGCTTTAAAATTTAGGGGGCAATTAGCCCCCTAAACTTTTGCTTAGCTTAGATTATCCCACCCAAACCCGTGCATTTCTAAACATCCGTAACCATGGGCCATCCTCCAGCCATTCATCAGGCCGCCATGAATGCTGAACTGCACGGAATACCCGCTCTGGATGCGGCATCATCGTGGTAAAGCGCCCATCTTGGGTAGTTAAGCCGGTAATGCCTAGAGGTGAACCATTCGGATTTTCCGGATAGTGTTCAGTCGCTTGACCATAGTTATCAACATAACGTAAGCCGACTAAACCTTCTGCTAAGACTTGTTCAGGACTAGAAGCATCAAAGATCGCCAAGCCCTCTCCATGAGCCACAGGCGTTGAGAGCACTGACCCGGCCATCCCCTGTAAGAATAAAGACGGTGACTCTAAGACTTCAATATTCACTAAACGTGCTTCAAATTGCTCAGAGGCATTCCGATAGAAACGCGGCCAATGTGCAGCACCTGGAATCATTTCGCGCAATTGCGAAAGCATCTGGCAGCCATTGCACACACCTAAACCGAAGGAATCAGTACGGGCAAAAAAGGCTGCAAATTCATCACGCGCGCGTGGATTCAGTAAAATCGTTTTCGCCCAGCCGCCACCTGCACCCAGCACATCCCCATAAGAAAAACCACCGCAAGCGACTAAACCCTTGAAGTTTTTCAGGCTCACTCGACCACTAATAATATCGGTCATGTGTACATCAATTGCTTTAAAGCCTGCCCGATCAAAAGCTGCCGCCATTTCAATTTGCCCATTTACACCTTGCTCACGCAAGATCGCGACACTTGGGCGCACACCCGTTTGAATGAAAGGTGCAGCAATATCTTTATCCTGATCAAAGCTCAACTTCACTTTTAAGCCCGGATCTTGCGCATCAGCAATCCGTTCAAACTCTTGAGTTGCACATTCTGCATTATCCCGTAGGGCTTGCAGACGATAACTAGTCTCAGACCATAGTTGCTGTAATTTCGTGCGTGGTGCGCGTAATACTTCATCATGGCCAAAAGTCAGTACTAACTCATCGGTATCATTCAGCTCGCCAATCACATGTACATGATGACCTAAGCCTACCTCACGGAATACCGCTAACACCGTATCCGTATCACAATGGCAAACCTGCAGAACTGCACCCAATTCTTCACTAAACAAAGCTTGCAAAGCATTATCGGCGAGATCCCCTAAATGTGCGGTAACACCGACATGCCCTGCAAACGACATCTCTGCCAAAGTCGCTAATAAGCCACCATCAGAACGGTCGTGATAAGCCAGAATCAGTTGCTCGCTACGTAATTCCTGCATCGCTTCAAAGAAATCTTTTAAGGCTTGTGGATCATCTAAATCTGGCGCGTAATGCCCCACTTGACCGTAGACTTGGGCTAAAGATGAGGCTGCTAAACGATTTTTGCCTTTCCCTAAATCCACCAGAATTAAATCCGTATCGCCCTGATCGGTGCGTAGTTGTGGAGTTAAAGTCTTGCGCACATCTTGGACTGGTGCAAAACCGGAGATAATTAAAGATAGCGGCGCCGCCATTTCTCGCTTGGTTTCATCTTGTTGCCAAACCGTTTTCATCGATAAAGAATCTTTACCAACGGGAATCGCAATCCCTAAGCGCGGACATAACTCTTCGCCGACTGCACGAACTGTATCAAATAAGGCCGCATCTTCACCCTGATAACCCGCAGCTGCCATCCAGTTGGCAGAAAGGCGAATATCACTGATCTGGGCAATGTCTGCGGCAGCCATATTAGTAATCGCTTCACCAATCGCCATCCGCCCGGAAGCCGGTGGATTGACTAAAGCTAACGGAGTACGCTCCCCCATCGCCATCGCTTCGCCGGTGTAGCCAACATAATCGGTTAGGGTCACTGCCACATCTGCAACCGGTACTTGCCAAGGTCCTACCATTTGATCACGCGCTACCATGCCGGTAATTGTGCGATCACCAATGGTAATGAGGAAAGCTTTGGAGGCCACAGTCGGTAAAGTTAAGACACGTTCCACCGCCTCACGCAGAACAATCCCATCCAGCTTTAATTCTGGCTTATGGAAAGTTTGATGATGCACATCACGCAGCATCTTCGGTGGCTTACCCAAAAGCACATTCATCGGCAGATTGACCGGGTAATTATCAAATAGCGAATCCCCGACCAATAACTGCTGATCCATAGTGGCCGTACCCACTAAGGCATAGACAGCACGCTCACGCTCACATAACTCACGGAACAGCGGCAAGCGTTCTTCGGCAATGGCGAGTACATAGCGTTCTTGCGCCTCATTACACCAAATTTCCATCGGCGCCATACCTGGCTCATCATTCGGTACAGTACGCAGTTCAAATTTACCACCGCGCCCAGCATCATTGATGATTTCAGGAATCGCATTAGAAATCCCCCCCGCACCCACATCATGAATCGACAGGATCGGGTTGTTTTTACCCATCGCCACACAGCGATCAATCACTTCTTGGCAACGGCGCTGCATTTCAGGATTGCCACGCTGTACCGACGCGAAATCCAGATTCTCGCTGCTCGTACCCGAGGCCATCGACGAGGCAGCACCACCACCCAAGCCAATTAACATCGCTGGGCCACCTAAAACAATAATCGGCGTACCTTCGGGTAAAGCTTTTTTCTCAACATGACCGGCACGGATATTCCCCATGCCACCGGCAATCATGATGGGCTTGTGATAACCACGTAATTCTAAACCTTTCGCCCCCGGCACTTCTTGCTCAAAAGTACGGAAATAACCCGCTAGATTCGGACGACCAAATTCATTATTAAAGGCGGCTGCACCAATTGGCCCGTCGAGCATAATGTCTAAAGCTGACACGATACGTTCAGGCTTGCCAAAATCACGCTCCCAAGGACGAGCGAAATTAGGAATTTTTAAGTTGGAAACCGAGAAACCACATAAACCTGCTTTCGGCTTAGAACCAATCCCAGTAGCACCCTCATCACGAATCTCACCGCCCGAACCCGTCGCTGCTCCGGGGAAAGGCGAAATTGCGGTTGGGTGATTATGCGTTTCCACCTTCATCAGAATATGCACTGGCTCATGCGTATAGTGATACTCATGCCCCTCACCATTTGGCATAAAACGAGTGGCATCAAAGCCTTCAATCACAGAAGCATTATCTTTGTAAGCAGAAAGAATGCCATTGGGTGCATGCTTATAGGTGTTGCGGATCATCGCAAATAGCGACTTATCTTGCTGCTTGCCATCAATAATCCAATCCGCATTAAAAATTTTATGGCGGCAATGTTCAGAGTTTGCTTGCGCAAACATCATCAATTCAACATCGGTTGGATTGCGGCCTAACTCTGCATAATTGGCTGCTAAATAATCAATTTCGTCGGCTGATAAGGCTAAACCCCAGTCTTGATTCGCTTTCGCTAAAGCCGCACGTGCATCCGTTGAAATATCCACATGACGTAAAGTCGCAGGCTCAGCCGTGCTGAATAATACAACTGCATCTTGGTAATCAGTTAATACCGTTTCGGTCATACGATCATGCAAGACTTGGCTAATCTTAGTTTGATCAACGCTAGTTAACTGACTCGTTGTTTCAATGCTATATGCAATGCCGCGCTCAACCCGTTCCACCACTTTTAGGCCGCAGTTATGCACAATATCGGTGGCTTTGCTCGACCAAGGCGAAATTGTACCGGGGCGAGGAGTGACTAAGAATAAGTTGCCATTCGGCAAACCAGTTCCCTGCTCTTCTCCATATTCCAGTATGGTTTTTAGCTGGGTTTGTTCGAGTTCGGTGAGCTCACGGGTATTCCGCACAAAATGCACATACGCGGTTTGAATCGCAGTTATCGTCGGCACAAGCGCTTGGAGAGTAGTTAAGAGCTTGTTTCGACGGAAATTTGAAAGGGCAACACTACCGGGGAGGATCAGCATGGGATCAAATCGCCTGTTATTTCTAAAGCAAATATGATACCGAAAGACGGAACTACATGACAGAGACAACACAAGTGCATATAATACGCGCTTCCACCAGTTGGGTGATCTGTGGGGGCGACATGGCTTCGACGTGGGTTACAAAACTTGGGGAGCATGCAGTGGGTGTGGTGACCACTTAAACACTAGTCACAAAAAATAGTCGCAAACGACGACTCTTACGCTCTCGCAGCTTAATAACCTGCTGATAGCTGTCTGACCGAGGCCGTGCTTATGCGTTCGGGTTTCAGGCATCATCTAACATAAGATCGCGCTTACGTTTGTTCAGGGCAAGAGCGCTAAACCTTAACTGAAACAGCCTGCAAGCCAGCCTGTCAATCGGCGGGATGCGGGTTAAACAAAAGATTGAATAAGCATGTAGCGCCTTCAAGCAGCGGATTTGCGGACGGGGGTTCAATTCCCCCCGCCTCCACCACTTTCCGGTCTAATCCAGACCATCCCAGACTAGCTAAAACCTTGTTAAATAAGCGTTTTAGCCTGTCTAAGGAAAATTCTAACTTAGTCCCAGACGGTCTACAACAGTCCCCGTTGTGCCACAAATTTGACACATTTCTACCACAAGTTAAGCCAGCTCATCCCTTAAACTCTTGTGAACATGACCATCTACACCATAAAATTCTTAACGATTTAGCCCCTTTAGCAGCAGACTTAGGGCTTAGGTTTGCACGAACTCTAAAACGCTATGATTATGCACAGGCTCATCAAGAGCTAATCGATATTCATAAGAGCTTACGCATTGAAGATTTGAATCTTTGCGATGGTACACAAGAACTAAAACTTAAAGCTCGTGCTTACGCGGCGCGCTGTCGTTTAACTAGGCAACAATTCAAAAATCCTGAACAGGCTTATCAACAATGTGTGCAACTTGCTAAGCGTTATCAACTAACCTCACCCAGTATTAAACAAGGTGATCTAATCGCCGCCCTCAATCGCTTGTGCTGTGAGCGCTGGTGGTTTCGTAAAATAAAAGTTTTGCGTCTGAGAAGCATTGAAGCAGTGGCACGAAATATAGAACTTGTTAGCCGCGCAAGCTCTGAGTATGCCAGCCAACATGCAATTAAGCTGAATAAACAACAAAAAATACAAAATCGTATTTACTTATCCTCTACTCGCATCACCAATGAAAGGGGTGAAAGCTATACCTTACAAGATTTAGCTGATCGCTCAGTCTCAAATCCAACTGTGCGCCGTGCTGAATTAATGGTACGAATTAGGGGTTTTGAGGTAGTCGCTAAGCTCTTGGATCACGTTGGTGAGTTTTATACTTTAACGACTCCCTCACGTATGCATGCTTGCCTAAAACGCGGTGTCAATAACCCAAAATATGACAAGACCACACCTAGACAAGCCCAAGATTATCTTACTCACCTCTGGGCTTTGATGCGCTCAGAACTACACCGCCAAGGTATTAGCTTATATGGGTTTCGCGTGGTTGAGCCACATCATGACGGCACACCTCATTGGCATCTCATGCTTTTCATGCCTGAAGAACATAAAACTGTCGTTAGGCAAATCATGCAGCACTATGCTTTTTTAGAGAATCCAGATGAGCCAGGCGCAAAAGATCATCGGTTTAAAGCTCTTAGCATTGACCCTAATAAAGGCACTGCGGCTGGTTACATTGCCAAATATATTGCTAAAAATATTGACGGTTACGGCTTAAATCAAACACCCGATGACAAAACTGCTACCGAAGCAGCAGAGCGTATTACCACATGGGCTAATACCTGGGGAATTAGGCAGTTTCAACAAATAGGTGGGCCAAGTGTCAGTGTGTGGCGTCAATTACGCCGCTTAGACAAAGCTGAAGATGAAGAGCTTGAACAAGCACGAAAAGCAGCAACCGCCAGTGATTGGGCGGCTTTTATGCTAGCAATGGGTGGTATTCAAATTTCTAAAAAAAACCACCCTATCAAACCTTATTACGCCTATGGATGGCATTTAGATCAAGCAACCGGTGAAATCACTCAAACCACTAAGAATCGCTATCTGGAACCAAGCCGTCAACGCATCGTTGGGGTGACTTCAAAAGGTATTGCTTATGACTCACGTAAGCACTTTTGGACGGTTGGTGAGAATCCTGACTACTCACCTAAAAACTTGCTTGCGGAGCTTTCAGCCCTAAGTGAAGCCCCTACCTTGATACGATCTAGCAAGAGAGCCGCCGGTTCGGCGTTGAATGCCTCGCTTCCTCGCAGGCTCCGAGCGAGGCATTCAACGCCGAGAGGGGGCAACCGCGCCGGAGGCGTTCCAGTCGTTAATCAGCAGCAAATTAACCTAAGTTCTGGGGTTGGTGACTGTGTGCGGGGCGAAGCCTGCGGAGACAGCGCACAGCCACCAGCCCCCTTGGACTTGGACTTGGACTTGTATCAATAACTATACCGCCTATGAAAAAGCCTAAAGCTTAACTTTAAGAGATGAATAAGCATGAGTGAATTTACACTGGATGAAGCCGTAGCACTGATCTATCAACATGTGATCTTAAAGAACAAATTAGCTTCACATGATAAGAAGCCTGAATTATCCAATATTGGCCATATCTGTGGTGTCCTTACTTTAAATGATCAGATTGAGGTTGTTGTGAAATTTCAAGATGAACTTAAGCAAGTGACTAAAACTGAGTTCCAGTCTGAATTAGTCATACTTCGACCATAATATTGACTATGAAAATTACTAGTACATTATTAAAGTTAATAGTGACTTTGAAGAACAACACATCATGAACGAACCTCAAACCCGCCTATTAACAGTTGACCCAAAAACAGAGGAACTCATTCTGCAAAAAATGCGAGAGTTTAAAGGCATCGCTACAACGCTTGAAAGTGCTTTAGGCGCTTTGATAGTCGGTCAATATTTTGGCTGGCGCGTGCTTAAACTACTGCATACACCAGCAACCTATCGCCATTATGAAAAGGTTTTGGGTATCAAATTCCAAGATGTTTGCCCTGAAATCACTGAAATGGGCAAAAAGAAAAGTATCGGTTACGCGATTACTGAAAAACTAGGAAGCTTTTGGGCAGTGATCATGGGCAGGAAAAAAGTACCTAATAAAGGCAATCTTGATGATGAGGATGAAGTAAAACGCATAGCAGACGCGTTTGTGGAGCCAAGCAAATGACCACTGTGAATGATTACATCACTATCAAGAAATTTGCAGAAATTAGTGGGTTAACTGAAGAAGCGATCAATCAGTACCTAAAAAAAGGTATCTGGATTCAAAATGTTCATTGGGTAAAAGCACCTAATCGTAGAAGGTTTATTGTTGTAAAGGCAGCAAATCAATGGATCACGAGCACAAAGGAATAACAATTCGAGGGAATAGCGCAGTTCTAGCATTTACTTACCAAGGTAAACGCTGTCGTGAAACTCTTCCTATGCCACCCACAAAGTCAGCTTTAAAACAGTTACAACAAAAGCGACAAGCTATCTTATATGAAATCAGAAATGGTATTTTTGATTATTCAAAACATTTTCCCTTAAGCAAAAAAGCTAAAGCCTTTCGCCAAGGAAGAGCTGATCAATACACAATCCAAGAAGCCTTAAAAGATTGGCTCAAACGTAACGAGCCTAATTATGAGCTAAGCACTTTACACGGTTATAACAGTGCTATTTTCCATCACCTCATTCCTCAGTTTGGGGCACTTAAAATTGCTGACTTATCAGTGATTCAGGTTAAAGAGTGGCTTGCCAAACTTACATGCTCCAATAAGAGAAAAAATAACATTTTGATCCCCTTACGCCGTCTTTATGAGGAAATGTATCTTGAGGGAATTATTGACAAAAACCCCTTAGACCGAATCAAAAATCTGACCGTAACAGCGCGGGAGCCAGAACCTTTTACCCTAGATGAAATTGAGAAAATCTTAGGCCAGTTAGCCGGTCAGGAAAGGAATCTGATTCAATTTGCTTTCTGGTCAGGCTTACGAACTTCTGAGCTGATTGCCTTAACTTGGCAAGATATAGACTTTGAAAACAATCGCTTTTATGTGCGTCGAGCCAAAGTAAGAGGAATTATTAAAGGCACAAAAACGAGTGCAGGCACTAGAGCGGTAATTTTACAAGATCAGGCTAAGCAAGCACTACTGAATCAGTACGCTTACACGGGCGCAGCTAATGAAGTGGTTTTCCATGATTCACGTAAAAACCAAGCGTGGAAAAATGACCAAAGTATCAGAAAAATAGTTTGGACACCTGCACTAAAAAAAGCAGCAGTGAAATATAGAGAACCCTACCAAACCCGCCATACCTTTGCTTCTATGTTGCTATCTAATGGGGTGAACCCTATGAAAGTCACTGAGCAAATGGGGCATAAAGATTGGGGTATGATCCGCAAAGTTTACGGGCGTTGGATTCCCTCTGCAGACGACAATCAACCACTTTAAGGAGTCAGTTCAATGTATAAAATCCCTATTAACGTCGAAAAGCGCATTAACTCCCTAAAATTTCAACAAAGAAATAAAGCGCTTAAAAATATGCTTCTTAACGCTTATGGTAGCTTTGAAGAAATGGCGCTTTGTGGCGTGGAAGGCCGTGGAAGATCGGGCTATTCTGTGCCGCTATCCCCGACTCGAGGACATATCCTAGGTCTTAATGCCAATGATCTTGAAGATGATATTCAACTGCTAAATTTTTTCATCGCTGAAAGCCAGCTACATAAAACCCATGTTTATACCTATTGGTACCCTTCCATAGAAGAGAAAAACTAGTGTCTAAACGTGGCAATCATCCGGTTAATATTCCTGATGCCTTAATATTCCATACTTTAGGGCGATTAAATGAACATCCTCATTACTTATCTGCCAAAGCCGGCGATTTTGAAGCATCCTTAGTAGTGGTTCAGGATTTAATGGCAACTATTGCGCTTGATACGTTAAAACCCTTAGTAGAACAGCAACCCATTCTCTTACCGGTACTGGCACAAGAGGCTCAAGGTAGAAATAAGATTCCGTTAGCACTGGCACTTTATCTTGAACACAAACTAGGTTTACCAGTTGAATTGGGCATAGGCCAAGCTACTAAGGTGTCACGTACCAGTTTAAGCGGTTTAGATCGTGTCTTTATCATTCCAGAATTTGCAGGCCAATCGATAGCTGGGCAAGCTTATTTACTGCTAGATGATACACTGACCCAAGGAGGTACTTTTGCAGCTTTGGCTTCACACCTTCAACAGCAAGGCGCTTCTGTCCTAGCAGCTATAGGATTGACGGGTAAACAGTACAGTGCTAGGTTAAACTTAGACAGTACGCTTTTAGAGCAATTAAGGAATAAACATGGCGAACTTGAAAGCACGTTCCAAACAATCACAGGCTACAATTACGCAGCACTTACGCACAGTGAAGCACGCACGCTCTATAACTTTAAGCCAGCCCAACAAGTTAAACAGCGCATCCTTGCCGAAAGCTATTCGCTTAAGCCATGATCAGTATCAAGATTTAATGGCGGAAATGCAGCAGGCTGCACAGTTGATACGTGCATCTTTTAAGAAAGCTGATTAAGCCACTATGCGCTGGCTCAATTTTCGATAAACTAATCTCTGTCCCTTGAGAAGACTGCCCTACAGGCTTTTCCCAAAAAACTAAACCCTCATCTGAACCTAAATCCTTTGCTAAACCTTCTAAAGCATGTAAGACCTGCGCTAAATTAATTGGTTTAGCTATTTTATATACAGCCACCCAAGTATTGTGGGCTTTCTCTGTTTCTTTATTTTGATAATAGATATGCCCCATATTGAATAAAGTGTAACTCATACCAGCAATATCACCAATCTCCTGTTGAATCGCCAGCGAGCGTTGCAGGTAACTCAGCGCCGTCTCGTAATCGCCTCTTACTCTAAAAATCTGGGAAATATTGTTGAGCGTCGTGCCTTCACCCGATTTATCACCAATCTCCTGTCTTATCGCCAGCGAGCGCTCATAACAGCTTAGTGCTGTAGTATATTCACCCAAGTAATAATTCTGTAGACCTGTTAAGTTCAAGCCTTGCGCTTGAACCTTGAAATCACTGGCTTGACAAATTGCAGGCAACCATTCTTTTAATAAGTTTTCATATAAGCCAGCCAGACTTAAGGTTCCAACAATATAATCCAAGACAAAGCGCTGTGCTTCTAGCTCTAAATCTGCTGCACTCAAAGCAGCATGAGTAGCTAAACGATATTCCCATGAACGACTCAGACCATGTTCAAGCTGCCACAATAAAAACTTAGCCGCTGTTTGGCGTAAGTCTTGAGTGAGTGCTGGATAGTGTTGATCCAAATAAGTTTGCACCAAAGGCGCGATTTGGTATTCAAGCTTTTCAGTGTTGGCATTGTGATATTGCTCAACTAAAGAAACCGCTAGTAAGTCTTTTAACAAAGACTCGCTTTCAGCCAGTTCAACACGATAAGCTAATTTTTGCACACCTACTAAAGGAACAGCCACCGGATAAGCTCGCAGAGCTAATAATAGTTGCAAAGCGGATTCACTACATTGGCTCAGCAACTTGGCTAAGGCCATATCAGTTTGAGCTTCAGCTTCTGCTTTATACAAGGCTGTGAGAAAACTGCTTTCTTCCTGCCCACTCATACCTTGAACAGCTTCAGCAAAAAATATTAAGGCACGGAAATTCCCACCTAACACTTGATAAACTGTTTGCAGGCGTTCTCCTGTTAAAGATAAAGCGTGTTGCCGCACAAATGCCACATAGTCCCCATACACTGGACGACCCAACGCACAATGCTCCCCCTTCCAATCTGGCAACTGCCAGCGTGAAGTAGCAATGACTTTCAAACCTTGCGAACTCACCACCAGCGCTGCATCGAGCCATAGTTTTAGGTCTTCATCGGTAATTGCATGCGGACTCGATAGGTTTTGCACCGACTCGAGGTTATCAAAGAAGAGCACAAGCCTATTGTCATAACGTTTCAAGGCTAGCTTGAGTAAGGCTTTAATCCACTCTGGACGGTTTAGAAGCTCGCGTTGTAGCAGCTCGTATTGGTTTTTCAGCGCGTCGTTTTCGACTATCGCTAATTCAATATTTAGCTCTACCTCTGACCAATCATGCTCGGGACGCAATGAAAAGCTAAATAAATGGTAGCCATTATTAGTAAGCTCATTAATCAACTTACTCGCCAACGCAGTTTTACCCATACCACCTGCGCCAGTAATCAATAAGCTATTACATTGAGACGTTGCCAAGCGCTTTTGCCACAGGCGCAATTCACGCCGCCGCCCCAAAAAGCGTTCAGGAACTGAGATTTGCCCGATTAAGTCTTTAGTGGGAATACGAGTTTTAGGTGTAGGGGTAAATGCCCAATCGGTCGCTGCTTGATGCAGGTCATGACTAAGCAATTGCGGTAAACACCATTGACCAAACGAAAGGGCTTGCCGCTGTGGATCGCTAGAAGCCTCCCGATAAACACTCGCTTTTAAAGGCTGCACAATTGCTTGCCGTGCTGCTTGCAAAGCAATCGCTACACTTTGCTTATCTGCTATCTTAGCTAGGAACGTTTCAGCAAATTTAATACCGGTTTGATCAAAAATAGATTCGCGCATCCCAATCACATGCGGTACACCTGCCCGATAGAGCGCATTGCTTAAGCCATTTTCTGGATAATTCGGATGTTGTTTAGCACTCAAGCACGCCGATAAAACCACTGCTTGAACTGGAATATTCGTAAAGCACTCAGCAATTTTGCTCTCAGAAATCAAAATACCCTTGCCTTGCCCATCCTCAAATAACAAGCTTCCAAACGCGCGCTTATGTGGTAAATCGTGCTGAAAGACACCATGCCCACTTAAATACACCAACTGCGGTTTGAATTTCTCTAACTCGGTTTTAAAGGTTTCAAAGCGCCCATCATCTGGCATATGTAGCTCAACTTCACCCTTCAATTCAGCCTCTAATAAAGCCTCCTGCACGCTAGCTTGCTCATTTTCAATATCTAAACGCTCCTGTTCACCTAAATCATCCGGTACAGATGAAAACAGCAATATTCGCAGCGGCTCTGCTTTGGGTACGACTAAAGCAGGTTTTAAATCAGGGTCATGGCGTGACAAACTAAACGCCGCTTCTCGTCCTAAAAAGCCAAATTCAGGATGATATAAAACCTCCCAAGGTAACTGCATGACTGAAGCATTATTGGAAGAAATTACAATCGGTAATACATTCAAGCCTACTGCTTGTTTAGCTTGTTTGAGTGAGTCTTTTAAATCCAATGCTTGCCACAAGGCCTCACCCACTGCTTTTAAATGGGCTTCTTCTACCAGCTCTTTGTTTTCATAAGCCTTGGTTAAACGCTCAGATTGACTTAGCAAATGAGGATGTTGTGCAAGAAAGTTTGAAGCTGGGGCGATAACAAAAGGCTCGGTCAACATAGACTAATCTCCTTGTTCAGCAAGAATCAGCCCAGAGCGTTTAAATACTCTTTTTTCAGCAGTTTTACTGCCTCGATAAACACTAACTTCTCGATCAACTTCAAAGCGAATTTTGAGCCTCCGCTCACAGATCGGGCAAGTCGTTTCCTTGATGATTTCAGATACATCATCAGGTATCTCTAATGGAGTGGGATAGTCGAAAGTATGTGTACATAATGGGCACTTTATAGCTTGAAGTGTAATAGCTGTCATTGTTCACCTCTTTAAAGCACTAAGCCAAAAATTACTAAGCACACCCCAAAAAAGGTTAACAAGCTCGCTGCAATCACTAGCTTTTGCTTACGTTGGGCAGTGGCTGAAAAATATTTCTCAAGTTCTGCTAGCTTATTCGGGTCTGCTCTATTTTTTACTGGTAATAGCGTAATCAGGGCTAGACCAAGTGCCACTAACCAACTGAAAAAAGCTATGAACACTAGCCAGCCCGAAACGGTCGCACCATCCCCTTGTGTCAGTTTGAGCACAGCACCATATAGAGCAGGTATGGCAAGATTTAAACTAATTAGCTGTTTAGCTAGATCATCCATTCGAGTGGCCTGATTAGCTACATCTTTAGCAAAGCTATCTTGCAAACTGTCTTGGTACTTGGAGGGGCGAACCGTAATTTTGCCAGCGTCTACTACTGGCACAGCAGAAGCATCATCAGACATGGGGCAATCCTGATTAGAAGCAGATGCTTAATAGTGTAGCAACACTGAGGGACGATAGCGATTCATCTCACTACTGCCATATATATAACCCAGATAAAAATTAGGAAATCTTTTTAAGTTAAAGTATATTCAAAACTATAAAGCGCTAACTCGAAAGACACACAATTCGATAGGAAAACACTTAAATGGTTGATTTAAGTAACAAGAACGGGGGTTCAATTCCCCCCGCCTCCACCACTTTACAGTTTCACCAAGTACCTGATAGTTCCAAAGCCCTTTACAGGCAGCAATCTGTAAGGGGTTTTGTGTTTCTGGTAGTTCCCTTCAATTCGTTATATTAAGATGAGATTAAACCTGTAACGCTCTTAAGTTCTTGCTACAACCAGCACTAGGCTTCTATACTAGAAATCTCATTAATTAACGGTACTTTCTTCCCCATGTTTAACTTCGTTGCTCGCTTAGTAAAGAAGTCTAAACGCCGCCTCACCAGCGGTTCGGGGTAGTTTGCGCTCTTAATTATTAGACCTGATTACCAAACCTAGCCGCACTAATCTGCGGCTAGGTTTTTTTTTGCCTAGTGAAAAAGGAGATTGAGATGTTTAGTGGATCGTATGTGGCGTTAATTACACCATTTCGTCATGGTAGTGTGGATGAAGCTGCTTTAAGAGCTATGGTGAATTGGCAGATTGAGCAAGGCACACAAGGTTTAATTCCCATGGGTACCACCGGCGAGTCGCCCACCGTGACCCAAGCCGAGCACGAACAAGTGATTCGCATAGTGCTTGAAGAAACGGCGGGACGGATTCCGGTAATCGCGGGTGCAGGTTCGAATAATCCGCTTGAATCGGTGCATTATGCGCAAGTGGCACAAAACTTAGGGGCAAATGCGATTTTATGTGTGGCAGGCTATTACAATCGCCCCTCGCAGGAGGGTTTATACCAGCACTTCTATTACCTACACGAACACACGAATATTCCCATCATTATTTATAATATTCCGCCGCGTGCAGTGGTCGATATTAAAGCGGATACTATGGCACGTTTAGCACAATTGCCAAGGGTGGTTGGTGTAAAAGATGCAACAGGCGATTTAACCCGTATTTGCCAAGAACGCCAATTGATTCAAAAGCCGTTTAGCTATCTATCCGGTGATGATATGACTGCGCTGGCTTATAATGCGTCCGGCGGTAATGGCTGTATTTCAGTCACAGCCAATATCGCTCCAAAACTCTGTGCACAATTTCAAACGGCTTGTTTGGCAGGGAATTATCGTGAAGCCTTGGTCATCCATGAAAAACTCGTGCCTTTGCATCAAGCTTTGTTCCGCGAACCGAATCCTTCCGGCCCTAAATATGCGGCTTCGTTATTAGGTTTATGCACTGAGGAGCTGCGTTTGCCGCTAGTGCCTTTAAGCGAAGCAGTGAAAGTGGAAATTCGCCGCTGTTTGGAAGGTTTGGAATTGCTTTAAGCTAAACCGTAAGCCAGCACGTTAACTGGGTGCTGGCTTACGGTTTAGATTTTACTAGTTGTTAAATTAGCACTAACTTTTAAAATACTTAACTATCTTTAAAGTTAATTAAGTATAAGGCTATCAAAAATAAAAAATACAAATCATTGAATATATTAAAAATATTTTCTTGGCACAACAACTGCAATATCTAAGTCATGAATAACAAGCCCGACACAACAAGGAGGCTGATCATGGCAATTCAATCTACCGTCAAAACGTTCGCTGGCGAAAAACATCGTTATCCTGATTTTCTGCACGCCATTCAAAAGACGTTTAAAGCCGCAGCGAAAGAGCGTTTATTCCTGACTGATACACCTGAATTATGGCCGCTATTTTTAAATAATCTGCCAGAAGCAGTGCATCAAGAATACACCTGCTCTGCTTGCCGCCATTTTGTGAATCATTTTGGTAGCCTCGTACAAATTGACAAAGACGGTAGCCTACATTCCGCGTTATGGATTCCAAAAACCGTGCCAGCCTTTTTCCAGCCCGCAGTCAAAGCTTTGCAACAAGCGGTTGAACAAGCAGCTATCAAAGGTATATTTGTGTCCTCTTTAGAAGTCTATGGCAAACCTCATACTGGGCAATGGCGGCATATGGCACTCACGCCACCGGCTAAAATAGTCTGGCAATCGCCCTTAACACATGCAGGACAATATCGCGCTAAAAAGTTGGAAGAATTCAACATGCTGAGTCGCGCCTTGAATGAGTTTTCTGCTGAAACAGTGGATACTGCAGTGCGTTTATTACGTTCAGATAAGCTGTATCGCTCAGAAAAAGTCTTAGGTGTGGCGGAATGGTTAAAGGCTTTGTATGCCGACTTAAACACAACTCCCAATCTACAACTGAAAGCGCATAAACAATGGCTAGCGGTAGCAAATGCACCAGAAGGTTTTTGCCATGTGCGTAGCTCTATGATTGGTTCGCTATTGGAAGATATTGAGTTAGGTTTTGAGTATGAGGAGATTCGGGCGCGCTTTGCCGAGAAAATGCACCCTTTGCAATATCAACGCCCACAAACACCACCTAGTGCTGGAAATATTAAACAGGCAGAGAAAATCATTGAAACTTTGCAAGCCGAAAAAGCTTTGGATCGACGTTTTGCGCGCTTAAATGAAGTTAAATTGCTATGGCAACCGAAAGCGCTTCATGCTGTTAAATCCAGCAAGCAAGAGCCAGGTAGCACCGGAGTATTTGCGCACTTGGCACCGAAACAAAATGCTGCATCAGAAAGCTTGAAGCTGCCTAGCCAAACTCTGACTTGGGAAAAATTCGAACGTAAAGTATTGCCTGATGCTCTAAAAATTGAGTTATTAGTGCCGAAAAATCAGCTCTTGAGTATCTGTGCTTTGACCACGGCGGTGAATGATAAAGCGCCACCGATTTTGCAATGGGATCGCGTAGAACAACGCAACCCATTTGCAATGTATGTGTATCTCGGTGGTTCTGCGCCGCAAGATTGGTATTTATCGGCGGGTTATGTGGAAGTGACCGGATTGTGTACCAATCCACCGCATTGGTATAAGGAACAAAGCCATCAGCATAAAGGTATGATTTTGCTGCTGAAAAATGCGCGTGATCGACTCCATCAAACCGCTGGTTTAGCCTTATTTCCTGAAACTTTAAAAAGCGAGTTTCATCCGATTCGTAAAACGATTGAAGCATTCTCTAAAAACGGGCGCTTACAAGGTTTTGAAGAATCATCGGCCTGTGGTTTGTTTTTAACCTCTACAGGGACGCTGAATTATCAATTACGAGTAACGACTGAGTTAGGCGTGCAGGATTATATGATTGATCGTTGGGATTGAGCTTAAATCGGGGAGTGCTGCTGCACTCCCTGGTAGTTTAAGCCAATAACAGCTCTTTCATGCGCTGATGCTCACGGGCTTGAGCAGCTAAACGTGCTTCCGCATTGCGCTCGCCAAAACCTTGATAGCCTTTACGTTGTACAATCTCAAAAAATAAGCCATTGATATGACGGGTATAAATATGGAAAAACTCACCCTGTTCATTGGCATCGTAGAGAATATTATATGCCCGCATTTGCTCAATCAGTGCATCCTCTAATAGAAAGTCAGCTTGCACCTCTTCATAATAATTCGGTGAAATCGGTAGAATATGATGCGGATTTAAGCGCTTCGCCACGACAAAAATATCTGCACAACCTAAAGCGATATGCTGCACACCCGAACCCGCCAAACCAATACGAAAGCGCTCGGTAGAAGATTCCCGCGCATGTGAGGTATTCACGGGTAATTGCACTGAATGATCCGCATTCACCAAAGAACGACTATGCACGATACCATTGCGATCCATTAAATCGTATTCAGCATTCGCTTTTAAGCCAAATAGGATTTGATAGAACTGTACTAAGGCTAAAAACTCCGTCGATGATACCGCTTGGGTGACATGGTCAATCACTTCTAAACCGAAGCCCAGCGGATGGGATGCTTCGCCAACTATTGGCACGAAATCGACTTCAAAGAAACGCTTAGGCTGCGCAGTATCCACTAAATACAATAAGCCATCACCTACATTACGAATCGCTGGGATATTCAACTCATCCGGTAAATGCGGAGCTTGAATAAAATCACAACGGTAATCGCGACAGTTTTTTAGTAATTGCGTTAATTGTGCAGTGCCTAAACCTATGGCACATACCGCCGTACCGTGGCGATCGTAATAGGCATTAGCAAAGCCATCGCGCTCACGATTGATAACAAAATTAATCTGCCCTTGACGATACAAGACCACATCCTTGCTGCGATGGGTATGAGTTTTGCGAAAACCTAAGGCAACTAAGAGCTGCTCCATCCATTGCGCTTGTCCACCTTGACAGGCTAATTCGACAAACTCAATGCCATTTAATAAAGCCGCATGTACTGCTTGACTAGTGGGTGTGCTTTGAGTTTGTTCAACTAACCACTGTAAGGAACGATAACCATCGCGTGCAATTTGATAAGGATTGCTAGAACGAAACTCTTCACACGGCACTTCATGCGACAAAATACCCTGATAACCCGCGCTTTGTAATTGCTGCAACCACGCCACTAAAGGTAATACACCCTGCCCCGCATAACAACGCAAATACCGATCCACCTGTTGAGGATCAATACTGACGCTTGGCGAATCGGCGAGTTGCACCAAGAAAATTTTTGCTACCAACTCAGGTGTGAGTACCGCTAACTTACTGTGATTCGCAAAAAAGGCAAAGCTATCCAATACTAAGCCTAAATTGGCACGATTCGCCAAGGTCACGACTTCAAAAGCACTGACAATATCACGAATATATTGGGCAGTCGGCAAAGGTTCATAGGCAATCGTAATGCCTGACTCAGCAGCTAAATCAGCTAGCTCCGCCAAATCTTGAGCCATTTGCATCGGATCACCGGAAGCTTGTGCTACCGTAGAACTAGTGACTAATAATTGTTTTGCACCCAATTCTTGCATGAGATGCAATTTACGCTGAGCACGTTGTAGTGCTTTGGCTTTTTGCTCAGGCACTAAACCTTCAAAATCGCTAAACGGCTGCAAGCTAATAAGCTGCACACCTAAGCTTGCAGCTAAGCTACGAATTTCGCTGGGCGATTTATCCGAATACAGCAAATCTTTTTCAAAAACCTCGACCGCCGTAAACCCTGCTTTGGCTGCAGCTTGTAATTTATCGTGTAAGTCACCCGGTAAAGTTGAGGAGGCAATGGCGAAGTTCATGCAACCGAATCCTGTGCTAACTAATAAGCTAATGGTTCTAGGTACACAGTATGCCCGCTATGAAAGATTTGAACAAATTGACCCGTTAAAGTTCTGCCCTCTCATTAAAACTAGACTAAGCGCTTACTCCAATAGCAAAGCCTGTTTAAAGCGTGCCAAAAACTCTTGAGTACGAGCCTCTTTCGGCTGATTGAAGAAAGTATTTGAATCAGCAATTTCTACGATTTTCCCCGCTGCTACAAACACAATTTGATCGGCGATTTGGCGTGCAAAATCCAGATTGTGAGTCACGATAATCATCGTATTGTGCTCATGCGAGAGCGATTGAATCACCTTTAACACTTCAAACTCTAACTCAGGATCAAGCGCCGAAGTGGGTTCATCAAATAACAAAACCTCAGGTTGCATCGCTAAAGCACGCGCAATGGCAACACGCTGTTTTTGCCCGCCGGATAATTGATGCGGGTATTTCTTCACATGCTCACTTAATCCCACTTTCGTCAATAACGCTTGTGCCTGCTCGGCGGCTTGTTCTTTAGGTTTTTTTTTCACAATCACCGGCCCTTCCATTACATTTTGCTCGGCGGTTTTGTGTGGAAACAGATTAAAGCTTTGGAACACCATGCCGGATTTGCGGCGCAAAGCTAGGATTTGCTCATTGCTTAAGGGCTTAGCTTTGGAAAAATCATAAGGGATTTCATCAAAGCTAATCTGCCCTGCGGTGGGCATTTCTAATAGGTTTAAACAGCGTAAAAGCGTGGTTTTACCTGAGCCAGATGGGCCTAAAATTACTGTAGTTTTACCGCTAGGGAATAGCACAGAAATATCATCTAAGACCTTTTTACCTGCAAACTCTTTGACCAAATGACTAACTTGAATCATGACAACCTCAGGCGTGGAAGCGGTTAAAGTAAACTTCGGTTTTACGTTGGTAATAGGATAAAACTGTGCAAATTACTAAATAAATCAAGGCAGCTTCGATATACAACCACAAAGGCTCGTAGGTAGTGGCAGCCTCTTGTTGAGCACGACGGAATAACTCCACGACGGTCACATTCGCCGCTAAAGAGGTATCTTTAACGAGGCTAATGAATGAGCTAAACATCGGCGGTGTAGAGACGCGCGCCGCTTGTGGCAAAATAATTCGGCGCATAATTTGCGCATAAGTCATCCCAATGGTTTGCCCTGCCTCCCACTGCTCTTTAGGAATAGACTCAATCGCGGCACGAATCGTTTCCGAACCATACGCACCGACACTCAAAGAAAAAGCAATCGTGGCAGCAACATAAGCATTTAAGGTAATGCCTACAGAGGGCAAGCCATAGAAAATAATAAATAATTGCACCAAAAGCGGTGTGCCACGAATAATCCACACATAAAATTGCGCCAGTTTATTTAACCAGATTTTGCTGGATAATCGTGCTAAAGCCGTAAAAAAGGCCAACACTAGGCCAATCGCAAAAGAAATCAATGCGAGAGGAATGGTGACTTTCAAGGCAGCTATAGCAAAGGGAATTAGCGCATCGGAGAGAATGCCAATTAAGCGATCATCCATAGCAGTGTCCTAGGCAAATGGGGGTGATTAGAGTGTGCGCAGTTTGCAAAGATAAAAAAAGCCTCAATTGAGGCTTTTTTCAATACCTTAAAGCAAGACCTTAGGGTTTAGAGACATCCACGCCAAAGAATTGCTCAGAGATTTTGGCATAAGTGCCATCAGCTTTGATCTCGTCCAATGCCTTATTAATCGCTGCTACTAATTCAGGATTACCTTTTTTCACCAGAATACCAGAATTGGCTGGTTCGGAATCGGTCGCAACAATTTTTACGGGTGCATCAGGCTTTTGCTTTTTAAAATCCAAGAAGGATAAGCGATCATTCAAAGTTAGATCGGCGCGCTTGGAGGTTAATAAATCAATTGACTGCGCAAAGCCATCTACTGAGATAATTTCTGCACCTAGGGCTTTGGCCTTTTTGCCGAAGTTACTGGTTAAAGTCTGTGCAGCATTTTTACCTTTAATATCTTCTAGTTTAGTAACACCGGTTTCATCTTCACGCGCAATCACTACCATCGGCGAACTGATGTACGGGTTGGAAAAATCGTATTTTTCTTGACGCTCTGGCGTAATACCTACTTGATTCACCACGGCATCATAACGATCCGCATCCACGCCTGCGATCAAGCCATCCCAAGGGCCTTCAACAAACTCGACTTTTTCAATCCCTGCACGTTTAAATACTTCTTTTGCCAGCTCCACATCAAAGCCAGTTAAGACATTATCCTTTTTGGAATCGTGAAAAGTAAACGGAGGATAAGTGCCCTCTGTACCAACACGCACGACTTTATTAGTTTTCAATTGTTCGTATAAATCAGCTGCTTGTACGCTAACCACTGAGCCTAAGGCAATCACGCCTGCCAATACAGATAACACTAAACGCTGTTTCAATGCTTTCATGGGATGTTCCTTAGTTAGATTTACCGGCGCAGCTATGCTACTGCGGGTAATTTGTTAATCATAGTAGGCGGCGATTATTCAAGGTTTGACTTAGAACTAGAAACGATTAAATTTGCTTAGCTTAGCGAAAAAGGTGATAAATATTAGGTTTAGACCTACTCTCACTAAGATAGTGCTTATCCTATGCTCAATGATACATTTTTAATTCTCATCGCCTTTTGCACCTCCAGCCTCACCGCTATTTTCGGTCTAGGGGGTGGGATGATTCTGATTGCTTTTATGCCTTTTTTCCTACCCGCGCCCGCGATTATTCCCATGCATGCGGCAACACAATTAGTCTCAAATGGCAGCCGCGCTTTATTCGCATGGCGCGAAATCGAATGGCAATTCACCTTAAGCTTTTTGTTAGGCTCTATTGTGGGCGGAATTTTAGCGGCTAAACTCGCCACTCTTATTAACTTGCATTATCTGCCCTTACTCATGGCAGCGTTTATTTTATTCAATGTTTGGGGTGGTGGAATTAAGTTTACGGCCAATCCTAAGGGCGAATTCTTGACGATTGGTTTTATGCAAACTGGCTTAGGCATGTTGGTTGGTGCAACAGGCCCCCTGGGGCAATCTACCTTGGTGCGTAAAGGTTTGAAGCGTGATGAGATTGTCACTACCTCAGCCGTCTTTATGGTGATTACGCATCTGTTGAAACTGATTCTATTTGGTTTTTTAGGCTTTTCGTTTGCACACTATTGGCAACTAACGGTAGGCATGATCATTGCCACCACTTTGGGCTCTTGGTTTGGCACCAAAATTCGGCATCGTGTACCGGAAACCAATTTCCAAGTGATTTTAAAATGGCTGCTTACCTTATTAGTGCTACAGATTATCTATATCACTCTAAGCAGTACTTAGCACTCTAGCTATACTCAGTTCTTAAGAAAATTATCTAAGTGCTGAATGATGTCTTTAAAGCAAAAAACTAAAAAAACTTGGTTATTAAGTTTACTAAGCTTCTGCGTGCTCAGTGTTTCTCTTGCTTATGCTTGGCTGAGGCAGCCTTATACTTACCCAGCGGCTCAAGAAGTCACGCACCAGTTTATGCAATTATTACGTCAGCAGCACTATGCAGAAGCGTTTAACTTGATGGCTAAACCGAATTTAATCGGTGATACACCCCAAGCTCTGGCTGAACGTGCTCAGAGTGAATGCTTAGATGATCAGAACTTTATGTCTGCCAGCCCACCACAAACCAGAGGCAATCGCCTAAGACGTTGGTTTAAGAATCAACCCTTGGATCAAACTAAAATTAATTTAGAGTTCGCGCACCACACTTGTCTTTTAGGGGTTCAACTGCTTAAGAACAAGCAAGGAGAATGGAGAATTTTACGCTTTGGTTTGCATGCGGGTTAGCGATAACCAAATAAAGTTATTTAAGGTCTATTAGCCGCTTTAGCAAAATTAAACTGGCAGCCCGAGATTATTTTAATTCATGTGATTATGCATAAACCATGTTTTGCTGACCCTTGCCGAAATGAATTAGTACACGAACCCACAGCACAAATGATTGAGAAAATAGTGTTAGCTGAACTCAACTAAATACAAAATCCCCCTCTAAACTCATCACTTAGAGGGAGAATTCCAAAAAGCCATTTAGGTCTAAACTACTAATTCCAATCCTGCACCCGCACACAATTTCTGCAAATTGCCATACCCCAATTTCGCATAAGTCAAAGGATGCGCCACCGCAGGGTCTTGCTCCGCTTCCACCACTAACCACCCCGAATAATCTGCAGCTTTCAAGCCTTTGAAAATAGTTGGGTAATCAACGCAGCCATCGCCCGGAACAGTAAACACACCGGCTAATACCGAGTTCAAGAAGCTACTATCACGATTCAACACATCGTCCAATACACTACGGCGAATGTCTTTGCAGTGCACATGATTGATGCGTTTTGCATGACGTTGTTGTACTGCTACAGGGTTGCCGCCTGCATAGGTTAAATGTCCGGTATCCAGCAATAAACCAACCGCATCGTTAGTATTCGCCATCAGGTTATCAATATCAGCTTCGGTTTGAACGACTGTACCCATGTGATGGTGATACGCGATTTTCACCCCTTGGGACAAGGTATACTCCGCCACTTGATTCAGTTTTGCACCTAACTCAGCCCATTGATTCGCAGCCAATACCGGACGCTTAGACACCGGCGTTTCGCGTTCGCCATGCACACAGCCAGTGACTTCGCAATATACCATTGCAGTAGCACCGAGGCTTTTCAGTAGGTTTAAATGACCTTGAATCGCTTCAATTTCCTGTTCCACACTACGTTCTAACAGTTTGCCGCTAAACCAGCCAGAAACTAAACGCAAACCGTGCGCCTCTAAAATCGGCTCCAATACTTTGGGATCGCGCGGGAATTTATTCCCTAACTCAAAGCCCGCATAACCCGCCTCTTTACCCTCACTTAAACAGGTTTCTAAAGGGGTTTCAGCACCCAACTCGGGCATATCATCATTCGTCCAAGTCAGGGGATTAATACCAATTCTTACGCTCATGTTTTGCTTCCATTAACTTTTAAAAATAGGTTTGTCTTAGAAACCCCACCCGACCTCCCCTTATCAGGGGAGGAGCTAGGACAATCTCTTTTATCCCTCCCTTGATAAGGGGAGGTTAGGAGGGGTTCTTACCCTGATAAAAAGAGGTTAGCTGGGGGTTTCTTGAATTAATAAGGTTGTTTACGCTTAGCTGCTACATATTTCTCATGCGCTACTTGCACTTGTTCGCGCGCTGATACTTCCGGTACTGCCACATCCCACCAACAACCACCGGCTGAAGTCATAAACGGGTCAGTGTCGAGCGCAATCACATAGGATTTCGTAGCAGCACGTGCCCGTCCTAAGGCCGCTTCCAACTCAGCAATTCCACTAACCGTTTCAGCGGTTGCCCCTAAAGCCCGCGCATGACCCGCAAAATCAATTTTTGGCGCACCCTCTTCCACCGTCACACAGTTTTCTAACAGGTTATTGAAGGCTGCGCTGCCAGTGGCTTGTTGCAAGCGATTAATACAGCCATAACCGCGATTATCCAGCACCACCACAATAATCTTGTACCCAAGCATGACACTGGTGGCTAGCTCTGAATTGAGCATTAAATAAGAACCATCACCGACCACCACAATCACTTCACGTTGTGGCTGTGCCATTTTCACACCTAAACCACCCGCAATTTCATAACCCATGCAGGAGAAGCCGTATTCAAGGTGATAACCATTCGGCTGATCAGTGCGCCACAGTTTATGTAATTCCCCTGGTAAACCACCTGCAGCACAAACAATAATGTCCGAAGCCTGACCAGTACGTTTCACCGCCCCCAATACTTGCGCATCTGAGGGTAAGCCGGTACGGGTAGGCGTGCTTAGATTGCTCGCGGTAACGCTATCGTAATACGCATTCCATTCGGCAATCGCGCCTTGGCCTTGTTGCAACCAAGCGTGCGGTACTTGCCACTGACCTAAACCTTGCTTGAGTTGTTGCAAACCAGTTTTAGCATCAGCAATCAGGCTTTGTGCGTTGTGTTTAATCGCATCAAATTTGGCAACATTCAGTTGAATTAACTGCACTGCAGGATTGCCAAATACTGTGCGCGAGGCAGTGGTGAAATCCTGCAAGCGCGTCCCCACCGCTAACACCACATCAGCTTCTTGGGCCAGTTTATTTGCGGCACTACTGCCGGTGACACCCATCGAGCCAACATAATTCGGGTGATTCCACTCGATGGAGCCTTTACCCGCTTGGGTTTCCGCGACTGGAATATGGAAAGTCTCGGCAAAGTCCTTGAGCGTTTTAGTAGCTTGCGAATACAGCACTCCGCCCCCTGCAATAATCAGCGGCTTTTGTGCTTGCTTTAAAGTCGCTAGTGCTTGCTCTAATTCCCGCGCCTCGGCAGGCGGACGACGCAGATAATGCACACGCTCGGCGAAGAAAATTTCCGGATAATCATAAGCTTCCGCTTGCACATCTTGCGGCAAAGCTAAAGTCACAGGGCCACAATTTTCCGCATCAGTCAGAGTTTGCATCGCAACGGGCAAACTGGTAATCAACTGTTCAGGACGTGAAATCCGATCAAAATAGCGACTCACGGGGCGGAAACAGTCATTCGCACTAATAGTCGGATCACTAAAGCATTCCACCTGTTGTAACACCGGATCGGGCGTGCGATTGGCAAAAATATCGCCGGGCAAAAGTAAAATAGGCAAGCGATTCACATGCGCTAAAGCGGCTGCAGTGACCATATTGGTCGCACCTGGGCCAATCGAAGTGGTGCAAGCCATCATGCGTTGACGATTATGGGTTTTGGCATAGGCAATCGCCGCATGTGCCATACCTTGTTCATTATGCGCGCGCAAGGTTGGCAAGGTTTCGCGGTATTGGTAGAGAGCCTCGCCCATACCTGCCACATTGCCATGCCCAAAGATGGCAAACACCCCTGCGAATAACGGTAATTTTTGCCCATCGACTTCGGTGTATTGCGCACTTAAATAACGCACTAAGGCTTGTGCCATGGTTAAACGAAGAGTACTCATGCCGCTAACTCCTGTCTCGCTGGGTGTTGGGCTTGGGCGCGACTGTTACGCCATGCCTGAATCAATTGCACGTAGTTATCGCCCACAGTTTGAATTAATTGCTGATCGGTCATTTGATTGGCAAGCCATGCGTGACTGGCTTCGGCAAATAGACTGCGCCCGACAGTAAAGCCTTTGCACATGGGGTATTGCGCAGCGATTTTGAACGAGTCTTTGAGGCTGTCTAAACTCGCGCCTAAACCGAGCAACACCACACCTTGGCAATGCGGATCACGCTCTTGAATTAAGGTGGTAAGTTTGCCCCAACTCTTAGCCGAAGGCGGCGGCAATTTCCACCAATCAGGGAAGACTTCGAGGTTATATAAACGCTGGATGGATAAGAACGCAGTATCATCATTTTCAGTACTATTCGCTGGCGGAATCAGCTCTAATAGCAATTGATGCCCACTGGCTTGGCAAGCCGCAAATAGTTCTTGAATTTGACGCTCTTGTTGCAGACGTAATTCGATTGAATCGTCGGTGTGATAAAACACCAAACACTTAACAATATGCTCCAAAGGCCAAGTGGCTAAACGCGAACCAATCGAACGTCCACCTTCTAATTCAATTGGACGTGATGAAGGCAACTCGACCGGACGACCAATCCACCAATGCCGCCCAGTTACATCGTTCAGCGCATCTTGGCCGTAAGTATCATCAATTAACACGCCACCTGCATTCGCGGGTAGCTGGGTTTTCTGCATCCCGTATTCCACGGATTTAACCAATAAACGTTTAAGGGTTTTAATGCGGGAAGGATCAGCGCCGACACTCACCGCCGCATCATAGAGTTGCTTACGATGATCAAACGCCAGTACACACAAATCAGGACGTGAGGCTGGGTTGCGGGTGGTGACGCGATGCAGTTGATTGAGTTTTTTATCTTGATCAGGGCGCGGGATCGACGCGGAATTTTTCAGGTAATAAAACAGCTCTTCTTCGCTGGGAATGGCCGGTGCACAAGCATGACGCGATACCACTAGCGCGCCACAAGCATTCGCATAGGCGGTACAAGTTTTATAATCTTCGTTGCGTAACCAACCACGTAAGAAACCGGACATAAACGCATCGCCAGCGCCTAATACATTTAACACTTCTACGCGCACACCTTGATGCAAAACGAACTCTTTACTGCTAGGCGGAATTGCGCCATCTAATACCGTGCAACCCAAAGGTCCCAGTTTTAAGACAATCGTGGCTTTGCTTAGCGCGCGGATATTCTTTAAGGCACTGATGGTGTCAGTGCTGCCGCCCGCGATATGTACTTCTTCTTCAGTGCCGACCAGCAAATCGCAATCGGGAAGAATAGTCTGGAGGTGTGCAGTCACGCCCGAGGAGGAGATAAAGCGTGTCTCACCATCCCCCAGACTGGTCAAGCCCCAAAGCACGGGGCGATAATCGATATCCACAATAATTTTAGTGCCGGCGGCTTTGGCGTATTCCATCGCGGTTTTACTGGCGCGATAGGTGGATTCGGTGGAAAAGTGTGTGCCAGTAATGAGTAAGGCTTGGCTTTGAGCAATAAATTCAGGGTTAATATCATCCGCGCTAATTGCCATATCGGCACAATCGCGGCGGTAAAAGATTAACGGAAAGGTTTCCTTGTCTTTAATTCCTAAAATCACTAAACCTGTGAGGCGTTCTTTATCGGTTTGAATTTGCGAGACATCCACCCCAGCACGAGCTAATTCCTCACGTACAAAGCGCCCCATATGCTCATCGCCCACTCGGGTAAGCATTGCTGATTTCAAGCCTAAACGCGCGCAACCATAGGCAATATTTGCCGAAGAACCGCCTACGTATTTAGCAAAGCTGCCCATGTCTTCTAAGCGGCTACCGATTTGGTTACCGTATAAATCCACTGCCGCACGGCCTAAGCAGATAATATCGCGTGTTTTTTGATTCATGAGCGCAGCATCCATTCATGAGCAGGGTGATTTTTGAAAATCCAGCACCGCGTCGGCCCCGCCATCACATTCAAATAGTAAGAGTCATAACCATGTGCTGCCGCCACCGGATGATAACCACGCGGCACCATCACCACACAACGATCTTCCACCGCCATGCTCTCATCAATATCCAAATTGTCGGTAAACACGCGCTGAAAGCAGAAGCCTTGGCTGGGATGAATCCGGTGATAATAGGTTTCTTCCAGATAAGACTCGTGCGGAATATTATCCGCATCGTGCTTATGCGGCGGATAGCTCGACCAATTACCGGCAGGGGTTTTCACTTCCACCACTAATAAGCTATCGGCAGGCTCATCTTGCGGCAGGATATTGCACACAAAGCGCGTATTCGAACCTTGCCCACGCTGTTCGCGGCTCATCGTTTCCGGCTTAATCCAACGGGTTGCGTGATTGCCAAAGCCCGGCGCGCGGCACACCGCTAATTCCAAATCAGTAGTGGCTTTGACTTGTACCGCTTCGCCATTTTTCACATAAATCGCATGCGGGGCTTTGTCTTCAAACACCTGCATACGCTCGCCCACGGCTTGGAATTGCTGAGTACCTGCTTGAATATCGGCAAGTCCTGCCAGCAGTACCAAACATAACTCATCACTCGACGCAGGAAGCTCCAACGTTTGCCCAGCCTGCAAGTCATAGGCATCAAAACCCACATAACGCCATTGCGCGTTTTCAGGGCTAATGTGCTGATAATGACCCTCGGCATTCGGCTCAGGGCGGCGTAGTAGGCTCATCTCTCCACTCCTTATAAATCGACTGGTTGTCCAGACTTCAAGGATTCCACCGCAGCATCGGCTAAACGTAACGCGGCTAAACCATCTTGCTCACTGGTCGCAGGTTTAGAGCCGTTTTGCAGAGACTCAACAAAGTGGGTTAATTCAATGCGATAGGCATCAGCATAACGTTGCAGGAAGAAGAATTGCGGTTTAGCACCGGTGATACCCTCCGCACCGGCAAATTTCACGGTGTTTTCTAATTGATTGCCTGCTTGCAACATGCCCTTTTCGCCAAAGGCTTCAATACGCTGGTCATAGCCGTAAGTGGCACGGCGGCTATTAGTGATAATGGCAATTGCACCGCTCTTAGTGCTCAAGGTAACACTTGCCGTATCCACATCGCCCGCTGCACCAATTGCTGGATCAACTAATACGCTGCCAGTCGCATAAATACGGGTGGGTTCTTCGCCGAGTAACCAACGTGCCATATCAAAATCGTGAATCATCATGTCGCGGAACAAGCCGCCCGAGACTTTAATGTATTCGGCGGGAGGTGGCGCTGGATCTCGGCTGGTAATAATCAGGGTTTCTAATTTACCAATCGCGCCCGCATCCATTTGCGCCTTCAAGTGGGCAAATTGTGGGTCAAAACGACGATTAAAACCGAGCATGCAGGTAATACCTGATTCTTGTACCGCACGACTACAGGCATCCGCACGCTCGTAACTTAAATCAATCGGTTTTTCGCAGAATACCGGCTTGCCTACCGCTGCACAGCGCTCTAATAACGGTGCATGAGTGTCAGTAGAACTAGCGATAATGAAAGCATCCACATTCGGGCTTTGGAACATCTCGTCTAAAGTAACGACTTTCGCGCCGAATTTATCTGCCACTTTCTGCGCTGCTTCTGGGAAGACATCGACCACTTCAGTAATCCGTGCCCCCGGTACACCCTGCACCGCCAGCGCATGCACTTGTCCAATACGACCCGCCCCAATCAAGCCAAAACGAACCTCTGCCATAATCTCTCCTCCAAATGTGTGGGTTAACTGCTTGGAATAAGTATAGGCATAAATGGAATGATTATTCCAGTAATTTTGAAATAGGAAATAAATTTTCTATTTAGAGTGCGAAGATAGGCAACAAAGGCTTGAGCAGCCAACTAAGACATCATTTAGTAATTATTAAATTTTCGAACCGTGAACTGCAGTAGCTAGGAATGATACGTCTTAGACTGCTTATTCCTCTTTAAGGAAATAAACTGCTTATGCTGCTGTTCTCATTGTGCTTTTAGCAAAAAAGCTGTAAGGCCTAAACTAAGCTTCAACCACGCTTAGCCACACACTGCCGTAACCAATTCCGCGCTTTAGTGCCACTATGCCAAACACCTTGTACTACCGTTTTGCCATTGAGGGCGACCGCAAAATCTTGCTGCTCTTCTATCGAGTCCAGTAAGGCTTGAGTACTAGGCACTGCAAACATATACATTCCTAACTCTTTATCTAAAGGATATGGCGTATGGAAAGCTTGTACAGTTTGCGTTTCGCCGGATTGAGTCAGGCTCAAGCGGAGCTTGCGATTTTGCTGAGTGGGTGGAATAGATGCACCATAAAAACCAAGGAAAGTGGCCTCACCATTGTCCATAAAAATCACGCCACCGCTTAGGGACAGAAACGAAGCTTGGCAAATAGTTTGTGAAGCATTCGCGGCTGCCTCGACAAAATCCCAAGTACCTTGTTGTAACTCACGATAGGCTGGATCACGTGAATGTTGATTTCTAAAATTAGCTAGCTCTTGCTGACTTTGTTTAGCCATATCCGCAAAAGCACCCCAAGCAGCACTATCGTAATGAGTATAAGCAGGCTCCTGATAACTATTGCCGCCATCATGATAATCTCCCTCATCCTCAGGAGCTTGTTCATCCTCGTACCAGACACAGGCTACCCCTGTATTATTAGGCCCATTAGGATCAACCCCGACTGGACATTCCCAATCCGCTACAACAGCTTGCTGCCAAGCCAATAGGGTTAATAACGATACTGAGCAAAACCAAGAAGATGAAATGAAGTTTTTCATTACTAATACTGCTACTAACTAGTGATAGACTAAAAGTCAGCTTAACAAAGCTTTAACTTGAGATCATTAATCAGCCGGATTAGTGGTAGCAGCCTAAACCGATTTTCAGTTAATTCATCCAAATTAAGCTTCAACCCATACTGGCTAATTTTGCTAAACACTTATCGGAATAGGCTAGTCAAAGCACAAATCTTGGTTTAACACTATCTTCATTTAATGAGCAATGCCTACTGGGTGAAGATACCATGCGTGTTTATCTACGTTCTTTAATCTATGTAGCTTTATTAAGCAGTAGTGTGTGTATAACCACAACGAGTTTTGCAGCTAATGGGTCATTCTTTAATAAGAATACCAAACCACTCAGCTCTAGTGATTTAGTGAAGCTACTTAGCTCACGCTCTGAAAATGATGAGCCGTTGGTGGGAGCAAATATTGAGGATAATATAGTTGCAGCGGTCTACCCTCAAGTTATTGAGGGTCAGAATCCAGTCGACAGTTTAGAAAATTATCTTGAAAATCCAACAGTCTATCGTAGTGAGGGGGATATGCGCCGTATGGTGCGCTATTTCGAATGGGTTTTCGATGCACCGTTAATTAATTCAGAACGCAATCAATTAAGGCAATTATTAATTGCTCAACATAATAAAGATGGTGGGGCGAGTAGTAAAGCTTATCAGTTTTTAGCCAAATCAGTTGAATCCAAAATGGGTAATGTCTATATAGACTCAATGGATAATCCTTTTCAAGAGGAGAAACGTGCCGACCTGCAAAAAACTTATTTACCGATCTTAAAAGAGGAGGCCAGTAAAGGTGAAAAACTAGCGAAGTGGTTAATCCAGCATTATGAGGCTATTCAAATACCGCTGACTGAAGGTGATAATCCATTACGCCCACAAGTTATTAAAGCGTATATTGCGCATATGGTGTTCTGCTTAAATGAAATGGCTGGGACAAAACCTGATCAGCCAGTTATTCAGGCTAGCCCCGAGATTCAATTGAAGATTGCTCAGCAATTGATTCAGGCTTGGCCTGCTTTAAAAGCTGAGAAACGCGAAGAGTTGCTCAATTTACCATTGACTTGGCCAGTGACTGTCCAAGCATGGCCTGAAAAATCTGAAGCGGATAAGACACAGGCACGCATTGCTTGGGGCAAGGAGTTTACCCCCTTATTTCCTAAATTATTACCTGCTCATCAAGCCCGTTTAAAAGCTTATACAGAAGCCCAAGAACAAGCTAAAGCGGAATTAGCCAAGCAAAAAATGGCTGAAAATGAAGAATGGGCTAATTTAACAGCAGAGCAGCAAAACAGTGAGTTGATGAATGATCAACAAATGTTAAACCAAATGACCTCGACACAAATACTTAGCCAAGTGCCTAATCAGCAAATGAATAATCAGTTTTTACAAAACATTCAAGAAAGTTGGCATCATACGAATATGTATATTGACACATTTAACTACTAATGAGTGAACCTGCCCACTACCAATTGCAGTTTTAAGAGCTTTCAGCCGGTTACAACGACCCCTGCATCAACCACCAAAGCTTGCCCAGTAAGCATTTTTGAGGCAGAGGAAGCTAGAAATAAAGTCGCGCCTACCATATCTTCGGGTTGCAATAATTCTTTCAAACACTGGCGCTCTAGATGGGCTTTTAAATCAGCTTCAGTCACCCACAACTCTTTTTGCCGCTCAGTCATGACCCAACCCGGTAAGAGAGCATTGACCCGAATCTTATCAGGGCCAAGTTCACGCGCCAAACCACGAGTTAAACCTGTAATAGCAGCTTTTGCGGCTACATAAGCAGGATAGCCCGCATTACCCATTAGATAGGAGATAGAAGAAAAGTTAATAATGGAACCACCTCCTAAATCTTTCATCCCTGCTGCAACCTCTTGTGCAGTAAAGAAATGTGGGCGTAAATTTACATTAATTGACTCATCCCAAGCTCTTGTATCGTAGTCACTCAGCTTATGCCGATTATCGACTGCAGCATTATTAACCAGTATTTTAATAGTACCTTGTTTGTGAGCAACCTCACGCATAACGGCTTGTAGCTGTTCAATATTCTTAAGATCACAAGCAGTAAATAAAGGGCGCACGCCATACTTTTGCTCAAGTCGATCACAAAACGCTGAAGCATCAGTGCGCTGCACAAAAGCTACTTTAGCCCCTTGTTGGATAAACCCTTCTGTCAGAGCAGCCCCAATCCCCGAGCCACCACCGGTAATAAAAACGCTGGCATCTTTTAAATCATTGAAAGTACAAGGTAACTGATTAACGATCCCATCCATTGCTTTACTCCTTAGGTACTTGGCACACGTTAAGATACTCCTACTAGAATAATGGTCAATCCATGACTAACACCCTCCTGATTCAACTTGCTGACGGCCTCAGCAAGCTTGCAGCCTGCTTCCGTTTCAACAGCACCAAATGCCGATGCAGCATCTCCGTCGCCAGTCCGTGCAATACCAACCGAAACCCCGCTTTTAAGGTTGAATGCGGTACTAAAGGATGCCGATTATTGACCAGCATTACAGGTAAAGGGTCATTCAGAATTTTGCCTACATATAAAGCAATAGTTTCATCTAATTGCAAAGAGTTGACCGAGCGCCAGAAATCATTATCGCTTAAAAAAAACTGGAAAATCGGTGTATACAGCTCAATGGCAGTTTGAATATCAATTTTATTCAATTTGCCGTGAGGTATGTCCCGAATGGGAAACTCACCATCAGTAATCGCGGAAAAATTCAATTGTTCTGGCGCTACAATCTCGCGCCCCTGTGCTTTCAAGGCTAGATTCAAACTGGTAATAAAATTGAATAAATTCAAATCATGCTTTAAGAAAGCATCGTCTCTTAAATCTTCCAAGGTCTGAAAACGCATAAAATGCAGGGTTTGAATCTCAATCCCGGGTAAATTATCGAGAATAAAGCGCTGAATCTCACTGCCCAAAGTGAAATGACGCAGGATAAAGGTATTTGCCTCGGGGCTAACAAAACTTTTCAAACCCCAAACAATCGTCTTATGCAAAGCAGCTGAATTGCGCCAACTGGGCAAAATACTTTTAATGAGTTGGTTGAAAATAATCGTGGCGCGAGCCAGTGGGCGTACCACTGGTAAAAGGTATTGACGGCTTTTGCGGCTGCTATCAATCAACCATGCTTGCTTTACCGCAGAGGATAGCGGGGTGACACTATCCATATACAAGGTATACCAAGGATTAGGATCCTCAGGATTATCCTGCCAGTTTGACCAATCATCAGGTGCTTTCACAGAATGTGTTCCATTTGTAATTGGTATAAAGTGGCTACATCACGCGCGGTGCGCACAATTTCACGTTGAGTAGTTTCTCCACCCACCTCTAAAGCAAATTCCAAGGCCATGAGCCAGCGCGCTAAATGCTGTTCGTCATTTTCACCGTGATATTTCAAAAAGCGGTAGCAGCGTTCAGGTAGCTTCAATTGTTGCTTAATTAAGGGTAATAACCACGGCACAATCCGTTGCCCTGTCCCTTCAATAATATAAATTCCGCCCAATAAGCCAAACGGATTCGCTTGTTTGGCTTGGCGATACAGATAACTATTTAAAGCTTCACCACCTGCATTGCGCTGCAACTCATCGATACTGGCCGCTTGCCCACCAGCTGCTTGGTAATCCTCAAATAAAATCTTGAAATCGTATTGCTCATCATTAGCATGTTCAGTTATTAAGCTAGCTAAAACTTGATAAGGCTCATCCAAATGCGCCACTGCCTCACGCATCCATAAGCTACCCTCACGCACTTGTGGAATCCATTGCGCCATCCAAGTCACATAATCCGTTGGGGTCAATTGGCCTGCATTAATCTTTTCTACTAAAGGTGTGCGCCAAATTTGCGAACGGAATTGATGCCAAATTTCTCCCAGCTCTAATAAAGTATCACGTACTGGTTGCCTCATATCCTGTTGAATCCACGCAGGCGGTTGTGGTAAATAAACCTGTTTAGCCGGTGGTGAAATAGAGGAGATACGCTGAGATGACTGATTAATGGTGGCTAACTCAAGCACCTCCAACATAAAATAACTCACAGTAAAGCGCCCTGACTCTGGTACAAAAGCAAAGATTTTTTGCCCTGCTTTGGGGGTATGAGTCGCCAGCCATTCCGACAACATAATAAAAATAGAGGCTGCGCCGGTATTGCCGCAAGTTTTGAGATTACTAAACCATTTTTCACGTGGAATACCCAAACCTGCTGCGTCCATCATGCTTTCACAGGTTTTACCCAAGGCTTCGGAGGAATAATGACAAAAGAAGGTATCGACCTCAGCAGGTTTGACCCAACCACCTTGCACCAAACCCGCATACTCATGCACAGCTACTTCAAATAAATTAGGTAAGAGGCGCAAATTCTGGCGCAAGGCAAAATGCCCCGCCGCTTCAGCTTCTGCAACTGAAGGAAAATCTAAATAAGAAGCTTCTGCGCTATAGTCGCTATGCTGCTCTTTAGACCGATGGCTGCCCTGCCCGAATTGCATACACACCGGATAATCACCAGAAAAGGATTTGCTGTGAATCCAATTGAGTTTTAAAGCCAAGCCCTGCTGTGCTAAGGTATTTGTTACTGTTTGCTTTAGAGCTTGGCTACCATTCCCTAACAAGACTGCCCCTGCCCCATCCGATAGCATCCAGCGTAAAAAATGCGCTTCAAAATCTATCTGAGTTTGGCTAGTAAAACGGCTCTGTTTAAAAATCCGTGAAGGCATTTCTGCTGCTACAACAACTGCTAGATCTTGCTCGGGATTTTGCGCTAAGGATTGAGCCGCATCTTTTAAAGCCATGACACTAGAAGCACACACACCTTGATGGCTATGCGTTTCCATCGGTGGCGCATGCAAAGCCCCTTGAATCATATTTGCGACCCCCGGCATCAAAACATCGCCCCCAGAGCTAGCTGAAGCTAGTAAATCGACTTCACTTAAGTTCACTTGGGCTTGTTGTAAACAGCTTTGAATTGCACGACAAGCCATCTCCGTATGGCTAATCTGCGTTTTACCTGCAGTATTAATTGCATAATGGCGGGTTTGAATACCGTTTTCGCCCAAGACACGCTGCTTAATCCGTTTGGAGTTTTGATCGATGGGTGCAACATACGCATCGATTTGCTGATTATTAATCGGCTCACCTGGTAGATAGTGGCTAGCCGCCAAGAGATAAATATCATGGAAGAAAGTTGGTGCGATCATAGCTTTAGCGTTCTTGTAATGAGAATAAACTCAGGTTAACTAAGTCAGCTGAACCCAACAAGAATAGGACTAAGAAGTTGCGTGGGATAAGACTAGAGGTAGCGGAACAGTATGAAAAAAAGGCACTGCAATTACCGCAGTGCCTGGTTAGCAAGGTTGCTTGCTATCTAAACTCGCGCGAACTAATTGCTAAAGCCTGGAAGACATAATCTGCAAAGGACCAACGCACCATGAGATAGACATTATTCGCATCAATGCGATAGATCACAGCTGCGGCTTTAGAAAACAGCGTCGAAATCACTTTGCCTTCGCTTAAAAACTTCGAGCAATCATAGACACAGTTTTTCGCGAGCACTTCATAGACATGCTCACCCGAAAGCTTTAGGAGTGAATAGCCACCAGAGTTATCCACTACAGCGGCAAAGATTCCATGCAAAGCAGCTTTCGCGTCTTTAATAAAGGCATCTTTTTGGCTGAGCGGTAGTGTAATTAAATACTCATCCGGACTAAGCCATTTCACTAGTTTAGTATCCAAAGCACCGGTAATACCTAAAGCATTCGGTAATTGAATCCCTAATTGAGTTAACGCCTCAGCCGCGCCCGCTGTGTTAGGGCGAATCCGCAGTACCACATAGCCATAATTACGCTCTTCACTAACTTGAAAACCGTTTCCCGCTAAGGCATTAAAATCGTGGCCTTCTAACGCCGTCTCAAATTTCGCCATCAATTTTCTCCTTGCCTTGATCGTAGAACACGCTATCCACAATAGTTAAAGGGATTACTTCATAGGACAAAGGCTTGGCGTAAATCTTCGTACCCATTAAATCTAAGCCACCCTTCACCACCGCCATTGCAATCGAGCGCCCTAGCACTGGACTGAAATAGCTGGAAGTCACATGCCCAATCATGGCTTTACTGCCAATCTCAGCAACTAATTGGCAACCTTCATTCAAGACTTTATGGGGATCATCCGTGAGCAGACCCACCAACTGTTTACGCCCTGGACGCGCAGTATCGCTACGTGTTAAAGCGCGTTGCCCCAAGAAGGGATAAGGCTTATTCAAGGAAACCGCCCAAGCCATATTCGCATCATAAGGTGTGATTGAACCGTCGGTATCTTGACCTACAATTACATAACCTTTTTCAGCACGCAGAACATGCATGCTCTCAGTGCCATACGGAGTGATATTAAACTCTTTACCGGCCTCCATTACGCTCTCCCAAATGAAGCGCCCGTAGTTAGCTTGCACATTAATCTCATACGAAAGTTCGCCTGAGAAGCTAATCCGCATAATCCGTGCTGGAACGCCACAAACCGTGCCTTCGCGCCAATCCATGAAGGGGAAATTCGCTGCACTGCAATCCACATCTTTACAGAGTTTTTCCATCAAACGGCGTGCTTTCGGCCCAACGACTGCAGTGGTTGACCAATGATCGGTGACGCTAGTGATATACACCTTGAGATCAGGCCACTCGGTTTGCAGCCAAGTTTCTAGATGGTTATAGATACGCGCCGCACCACCCGTGGTGGTGGTCATTAAGAAATGGGTATCGCTAATACAAGCAGTCACACCATCATCAATGATCATGCCGGTTTCATCGCACATCAAACCATACCGGCATTTACCCGGTGCGAGCTTCGCCCAGGCATTAGTATAAACACGCGCTAAAAGCTCACGTGCATCAGGGCCTTGAATATCTATTTTGCCGAGGGTTGAGGCATCCATCATGCCAAGGTTATTGCGCACCGCTAAGCACTCACGCGCCACCGCTTGATGCATATCTTCGGAGCCTTGTGGGAAATACCAAGGACGCATCCACTGCCCCACGACTTCAAACTCAGCACCTTTCGCACGATGCGAAGCTTGCATGGGTGTGAAGCGTTGTGGATCAGAATGCAGCCCAATTTCACTACCCGCAAGCACTCCCATAGTGACCGGCGTATACATGGGGCGGAAAGTCGTGGTACCGACTGCTTCAATTGGCAAATTCATGACCTTAGCAGCCACCGCAATACCATTCACATTACCGGTTTTACCTTGGTCGGTACCGAAACCTAAGGCGGTATAGCGCTTGATATGCTCAATCGAACGATAATTCTCAAGGATTGCTAACTCAATATCCGAGGCTTTCACATCGTTTTGCATGTCCAAAAAGACTTTATCGCGCCCTACATCCGGACAAATAAAGTCAGCAACATTTAAAAGCTTCGGTGCATTCACCGGATTAGCCGCTTGTCCAGCCGCCAATAGCCCCACATACTCACCTTCTGCAGCCGCGCCTTGCCAATCACTATGCCCATTCACGCTACCCGCCACATAACGATGGGGTTTATCGCAAGCAGGCATAAAGGCTTGATAATCTTTTGAGAACCAAGGCTTAGACCCCGTATGGCAATCTAAATGTACTAAGGGACTAAAACCACCGGAGCAAGCAATTAAGTCGCAAGCAATCGTTTCCGGAGCATCACCCACGACCCAGCCGTGACTATCGCTATACGCCGTCTTAGCAATCAACGCGCGCTCAACACTCGTACGCCCTTCAGCTTTAACAATCGTGTAGCCTTGCTTAACAAGCACACCCAGTTTAGTTAAATCACTGGCATCATAACCCATGCGGCAATCCACCACCGTGGGGCGCGTACCTGCTTTCACTAAATCACGAGCCACCTCATAAATACTATCGTTATTACCAACGACTAGTGGCTTACTGCCGCACAGTACCGAATACTCATACTGATAACGGCTCACTGCACTCGCAAGCATCACGCCGGGCAAGTCATTATTGGCAAACATTAAAGGACGTTCGTGGCTGCCGGTAGCCAACACGACTTTATTCGCCCGAATCCGATGTAAACGCTGCCGAGATTGATGCGGATTACGTGCACCTATCGTCACATGATCTTGGCGGCGCTCTAAAGCTAACACTAAGTTGTAATCGTGCAGTGCATAGGCCGTGGTGCGTACCAGAATTTTCACATTCGCATGTGCTTCTAAAGCAGCATAAGTTTGATTAAACCATGCTTGTGCAGCAGGATCGCGCCCTGCATCCACAACTAATTCGCCACCTAACTGCGCACGCTCATCCAACAATAAGACTTTCGAGCCGGCATTGGCCGCTGCTAATGCCGCCGCTAAACCCGCAGCACCGCCACCAATCACCGCCACATCGGTATGCTGGTTATAATGATCATAAGTTTCCGCATCAGGCTTATTCGGTGCAGTCGCAAAGCCTGCTAATTTACGCAGTTGCTCTTCGTATTTCGGCCATAATAAAGCAGGGGACATGAAGGTTTTATAATAAAAACCTGCTGCCATAAAACGATGAAAAGGCTTGAGCCAAGCACGCAAATCCTCATTAATGGAGGGAATACCACTAGCTGCTTTAGCTACTAGATCAGGGTAAATTTCAACTTCGGTGGCACGTGCATTCGGCACATGGTAGCCCGTCTCCGGCTCGAGAATGACTAAAGCATTCGGCTCTTCCACACCCGCCGCCATAATCCCACGTTGACGACCGTATTTAAAACTCCGCCCTACCAACTTCACCCCATTGGCTAATAAGGCTGAAGCTAAGGTATCGCCTGCATAGCCGGTGTAATGCGCACCTTGCCAAGAGAAATGGATTTCTTTCGAGCGGTCAATGCGCTCATTAGCTTGTTTATATAAGCGCTTCATGCTTGCTCCTTGTAGGATTCAAAGGTGCGCACAGCGTAAATCTCATTCGTCACATTATTGCGCTCAACCACAAATAACTTACGGCAACCAGCAGCATGCGCCCATTGCTCTACCGTTTTACCTTTAGGATTGGTGCGATTAAATACATAATCCCCCCATTGCTCATCCGTACAATCTAGGCTAGGGCGTTGAATAAATGCCTCCCCCGCATAGCGATATTCCTGTTCATCACGCAGCTCGCCACAATAGGGGCAATGAATTAAAAACATAAAAAGCCTCCTTAGTGTGCAACGCCTGCAGCGCCATGCTCGTCGATCAAAGCGCCGGTAGTGAAACGATCAATGTGGAAAGGTAAAGCCAAAGGATGCGGCTGATCTTGACCAATCGTATGCGCAAATACATTGCCAGAACCTGGTGTTGCCTTGAAGCCACCCGTACCCCAACCACAATTGAAATACAAACCCTTCACTTGTGGAATCGGACTAATAATCGGGCAAGCATCGGGGCAAACATCTACAATCCCGCCCCATTGGCGATTCAAACGCACTCTGGAGAAAATCGGGAACAGCTCAATCATGGCCGAAGCACAATGATCGAGTAAATGCGGGCTACCGCGCTGTGAGTAGCCTGTATAGGAATCAATCCCCGCACCAATCACCAAATCACCTTTATCGGATTGACTGACATAGCCATGCACTGCATTTGACATGACGACAGTGTGCAGGACGGGTTTCATCGGCTCTGAAACGAAGGCTTGTAATGGATGACTTTCAACTGGCAAACGAATACCCGCCATTGCAGCCAACACAGAGGAATGTCCTGCAGTCACACAGCCCACCCGATCCGCTTTAATATAACCGCGTGAAGTCTGTAAGCCTTTAATCCGCCCTGCTTCAATGTCCATCGCTTGCACTTCACAGTTTTGGATAATATCCACGCCATGTTTAGCAGCCGCACGTGCAAAGCCCCAAGCCACCGCATCATGGCGCGCCACACCCGCACGCGGTTGGCAAGAAGCACCCATCACTGGATAACGCACATGCTTACCTGTTTCTAGAATAGGAATTCGCTCTTTTAATTCAGCCGCACTAACGACTTCGGCATCAACACCATTCAGCATATTCGCATTCACGCGCCGCTCAATGTCGCGCATGTCTTGGAGGGTATGGCCTAAGTTATACACGCCACGTTGACTAAACATCACATTGAAGTTCAGGTCAGCGCTTAAACCTTCCCATAATTTCAGAGAATGCTCATATAGATTGGTCGCTTCGTCCCATAGGTAATTAGAACGCACAATCGTGGTATTCCGCCCCGTGTTCCCGCCACCAATCCAACCCTTTTCCACCACCGCAACTCGCGTACCCGGAAAGTCACGCGCCAAATAATAAGCCGTTGCTAAGCCATGTCCGCCACCGCCAACGATGACCACATCGTAAGCTGCTTTAGGACTCACTTCCGGCCAAGCTGCTGGCCATTGTTTTTGTCCGCTGAGGCCAGCTTTAAAGACCTCCAGCCAAGAATACTTCATGAATGCCACTCCGATTCGTGCGAATGAGCTAGATTAGAGCTGATTGACTGGTCAGTCAATTGTGCTTTATCAAACATATTGAGGAAAAAAACTCAACCGCTTGGATATTTTGTTTCTCTACCTAAGTTTTTACTGTATTAAGCTAATTTTATCCCCAGCTATTTTCGTAGAAACTCGATGAATAATTCAAACACTATTAAAAATATTTGCGTTTATTGTGGCTCCAGTTTTGGTCGCCAAGCTATTTATACTGAAACTGCTCAAGCCCTCGGTGAACTACTCGCGGAGCGTGGGATACGCTTGATTTACGGTGGGGCAAAAGTCGGCTTAATGGGGGTGGTTGCCGATGCGGCTTTAAGTAAAGGGGGCGAAGTCATTGGCGTAATCCCTGATTCTTTAGTCACGCACGAAGTTGCGCACGGAGGTCTTACTGATTTAATCGTTACCGACTCTATGCACACCCGTAAAATGCGCATGGCTGAGCTTGCGGATGCTTTTATTGCTTTACCCGGTGGCTGGGGCACTTTAGATGAAATGTTTGAAGTACTCACTTGGGCGCAATTAGGCTTTCATAAAAAACCTTGTGGGCTCTTAAATGTAGCTGGCTATTACGAGGGACTTAAACAATTTTTCAAACATACCGTCGACGAAGCCTTTGTGCGTAGCTCTAACTACGACCTATTATTAATTGAAACTGAGCCAAAAATGCTGCTAGATCGGTTGTTACAGCATGAAAGCACACATACATCTAAATGGATTAAGCCTGCTGAAGAGCTTTAAAACCAAACCGTATCACCGTTCAATCTAGCAGTATTTTCCTCAATGCTTGGCCTGCGCTATTCTGAGTTAATTTAGGTTTTGAATTCCATGCAAAGCAAAGACTCAGAAAGTACAGGTCTACATCGTATTGTGATTGTAGGCGGCGGTGCAGGTGGCTTAGAGTTAGCCACCCTGCTTGGCGATAAGCTAGGTAAACAGAAACTCGCACAGATCACGCTGATTGATAAAAATCGCACCCATATCTGGAAGCCGATGCTGCATGAAATTGCTTCAGGTAGTATGGATTACACCTTGCACGAAATTGACTATCTAGCCCAAGCTCATTGGCATCATTTCCGCTATCGGATTGGGGCGATGACCGGTATTGATCGAGCACAGCGCCGTGTGCATATTGATGCATATAGGGATAATGAAGGCGAGCTGGTCACTCCGCAACGGAGTATTCCTTATGACACTTTAGTACTGGCGCTTGGTAGTCGCACTAATGACTTTAATATCCCTGGTGTCGCTGAACATGCCATCGAAATGGATACTGCCGCTCAAGCTGAGCATTTCCATCAGAAGTTGGTAAACGCTTGCATTCGTGCCCATGCGCAAACTGAAGCCTTGCAGCCTTATCAATTGCAAGTAGCGATTATTGGTGCTGGGGCAACTGGCGTGGAATTAGCCGCTGAGCTACATAAAAGCATTCGTACTCTCGTCAAATACGGCTTAGACAGTATTGAAGCTGATCGCGATGTGACTTTAACCTTAATTGAAGCAGCACCACGTATTCTGCCCGGCTTACCCGAGCGTATTTCTAAGGATGCAGCCAGGATTCTTGCGCGCCTTAAAGTCAATACTCGGACTAATGCACGGGTAGCAGCAGTACATGAACATAGTGTAGAACTAAGCACGGGCGAACAGATTCCAGCCGAGTTAATTGTTTGGGCTGCAGGCATTCGTGCCCCTGAGGTACTCAAAACCTTGGATGGTTTGGAAACCAATAACATCAATCAACTGCTGGTGAAAACCACCTTACAAACCACTTATGATGAAACTATTTTCGCCTTTGGTGATTGCGCTTCAGCCGATTGGCTTGAACATGAGCCACCTACTAAAGTTCCACCACGCGCCCAAGCCGCCCATCAACAAGCGGTACATTTAGCTAAACAACTGCAAAGACGTTTGGAAGGAAAAAGCGTGGAAGCCTTTCATTATCAAGATTTTGGCTCTTTAGTTTCACTTGGAGAAAATTGGGCAGTTGGCGGCTTGATGGGTAATATTGCGCGGGGTACTTTGTTTGTGGAAGGTTATCTCGCCCGCTTTATGTACAATATGCTGTATAAAAAGCATCAATTAAGCTTACACGGTTTTTGGAAAACCGCAGTAGAAACCGTTTCAGGTATTTTAAGACGCACGACAACACCGAGTATTAAATTGCATTAAGCGCCGTAAGAAATTTGCCTACTTTAATTAACTAAGTAGGCAAATCTAGAGAATTTAAGACTTAAAATAATACATTTGGTATTACTTATTGCTACTTAGCATAATTAAACTTGGTTATTGGAACTGCTGTCCTTAGTCTTGGTCTATGCTTGATCAAGTTTATAACAAGGAAGCTATTCTAATGCTAACAACTGCCTCAGTAACTAACCCTAGCAACCCTTATCCGGGTCTGCGCCCTTATCAACCCACTGAACAAACTAAATTCTATGGGCGCGATGCAGACACCCAAGCTTTACTCACTAAAATTCTCAACCAGCGTTTAACTTTATTATTTGCCGCAACCGGCGTCGGTAAAAGCTCTTTATTACAAGCCTCGATTCTGCCGCAATTGAGCGCTAAAGACGGTTTGAACCTCGATGTAATTTATTATAATGACTGGGTTGCGCCACCGATTAAAGGCATCCAACAAGCTGTGCGCCAAGCTTTGGCTAAACATTATGGCAATATCCCAGCTGACCCACAAAACCTTAGTTTAGAAGCCTTTTTTCGCCTGATTACCCCTAACACTAGCCAGCCTTTAGTGCTCATTTTGGATCAATTTGAAGAATTTTTCCGGTATCGTTTTATTCATCATGCAGCTGACTTTCAGCCTTTCATTGATCAATTAGCTGAAGTAATTTTAGCGCCTGAGTTGAATATCTCTTTGGTCTTTTCCATGCGTGAAGACTTTGCTTTAGAGTTAAATGCTTTCAAGCCGCATTTACCTAACCCTTTATTTAGCAATTACTATCGCTTAGAAAAATTAGGCATTGAGGCCGCTAAAGCTGCGATCACTGAACCATTAATTCAAGCAGAGTATCACTACGAACCAGGATTATTAGATGAACTCCTGAAAGATTTATTAAGTCGTGATCTAACTCGCGATGCTTCGAGCTTGGCTAAAGGCACCCAAGCGGATAGTGTGGAACCACCCTATTTGCAGATCGTGTGCTCACAACTATGGGAATTAGATAAAAATGATTCAGCTAAAACCTTACGTTTAGCCACTTACCGCAAAGCCGGTGGGGCGAAAGGTTTATTAGAAAACTATGTCAATTATGTCCTAAAAAGCTTTTCAGATAGCGAAAAACAAGTCACCTCCAAAGCCTTCGATCATTTGATTAGTCGCCGTGGCACTAAGATGGCGCATACCCCCGAAGACTTAGCAGAACTAGTCAATCTTAAGCCTTCGGAGCTGGCGAATGTGATGGATAAGCTTGAAAAAGCTCGTATTCTACGTCGCCAACAACGCGATCAACAGGTGTGGTATGAACTTTATCACGATATGTTTTCCGGCGGGATTGAAGCTTGGAATACCGCTTGGAAAAACCATATGCGGGTACGGCGCACACTACTAGCTACTGCTGCTTCCTTAGCAGCTTTAGCAGCGATTTACTTTGGAGTAGTCGGCTATTTACAAGCCACTAGCAAGCATTTGCGTTTAGGTAATAGCACTAATGACCGAGTGGAAATTTATACAGGCTCTAGCAAATTTCCTGACCCCTTTGGCCAGCAACATTATCTGAGTGAAACAGGCGTCGAACGTAGCCAGTTGGAATTAGATAAGCGCTACCCTAAGCGGGATATTCCTGATTATCCACTAGTTGTGCGTGATTTAATTGCCAGTCAACCGCTTCAAAGTCGTATTAATACTTATATTGGCAATGGTGAATTCTGCCAGTTTTCTGATTTACTCACCCAAGTTTTCCCTGTAGAAAAACCTGTACCTGGTTGCAAACTACCTACGACACGCCTACATCCTGCACAGGCTAACTCCCAAGCGACTGACTCTAAAGCCCCCACTTTTGGCACTAATCTAGAAATGGATGGGATGATGCAGGTTATGTTGCAGCAATTGGGTAACATGAAAACTGCTTGGTCTTTTGAACAAACAAACACGATTACAAAGCTGTTTGAAAACAACCCAAATGGCATGCCAGTTCCCACGACTGGCCCTTTTTATACTCAACCCTTGCAGTACACGTCTGAGGAACTACTTAATCAAGGGTTTGTGCAAAGAGTATTTGACTTTTTTGATCCACGTTACTCAGAAGCTATTATAAATTGGGCACTTAACCCTGAACAAAGTCAGGTCGAAGCACCTGCGCGCCCTACCGAAATAGTAAATATGTTGGTGGAAAATGGTAATCCAGAAATGAATGCCATCCTCACCAATGTGATCCAAGCAATGCAGCTGAAACCCCGTTTATTAGCAGCTCTCAGTGATGAGAACCCGCAAGTTCGAGAAGTAGCAGCTATCTTAATCGGCCAAACTAAAGATGCTAATTTCGCTAGTGCTCTCAGCAAGCTCTTGCTAGATAAGACCCCTAGTATTCGTCAAGTAGCTCTGAAAAGCTTATTCCAGATTGATTTTGACCAAGCCTTATCGGTAGCGGCAGAACTAATCACTGCCCGGAATCAGCCTTTGGAAACACGGATGCTGCTGATTAATTACTTAGGCAACAGCAACTCACTTAAGGCAGCTCCATTGTTAATTGCGCGCTTCCAAGACCCAAATGAACGCGAGGAAATCCGCCAGATGACTGCCTACGCTTTAGGCAACTTAGGTGCTACTGAGGCTATCCCTGTTTTTCGCGCCGTACTGAATGATCAAACTGAGCGTACTGAAGCACGTACTGGTGCGATTGAAGGGCTTAAATCTTTAAATGACATGGCTAGTATTGATCTGCTACTCAGTCATCTACAAGACTCTGAGGAACGCAGCGATGTACGCAGTAGTTGCGCTATGGCTTTAGGTTTATTGTCTGCCAATCAAGCCGTCCCGCTGTTATTGAAGCTAATTGAGGATCCTTATACTGATAGAACGCTTAAAGATGTCTCTTTGAATGCTTTAGAAAATTTAGAAGATCCCAGCATTATTCCTCGACTAAGCGCTTATTTGAAAACACTATCAACCGGAACTAGCCTAGCTATTCAAGTCACCATTACTTTAGGGAATATCCAACCAATAGATAATGCCAAGAGTTTAGCAGTCTCATCCTTCATGACTGCTACTAACCCTGAATTGCTCAGCGGCTTTAGTACAGAGTCATCCATACCTACCTATCTACCTATACATGCGTCTACCCCTGGGATAGACCCTAATTTGAATAGCCTTGTGTTAGGTAGTTATGCACAACGCCAAGCCTTGCTAACAGCCTTGAATCTGAGTGATGACAATCGTAACCCTGCTTTACTGCGGCTTGCTGTAGATACCAGTATGAGTACGAGTATTCGGATACAAGCACTGGCTGCTATGCAAGCTGCCAAGCAAAACCAAGCCATCGGTCAAGCTTTAGTGCCGCTCACTAAAGACTCTGCCAAGCCTATTCGCAAGCAAAGCATTGATACCCTTTTAAAAATCTTAGAAGGTGAGGATTTATTGCCTTGGTTGAAAACCAAAGATATTCCTTCTATAAGTCTAGCCAATGGCTTAAGTCGCTATGTTGCAACTAGCCCACGCCCTAAAGCAATTGCTACCTTGTTAGCATTGGCTCAAGATGACCAAAGCCCCCTACAAGCTTCAGCTTATAAGCTGTTAGCTGAACTAAAAGCCACTGAGGCCTTAACTTTAGTTACCCGCAATTTAGAACGCTTAGAGGAGGAATATCGGCAATGGCGCAAACTACGTGACCAACAACCTGCCGATTTAAGCGATCTCACTGCGTATAAACAATGGCAAACCAGCTTTGAAGCCGCTAAACCTAAACATGCTTATTTGGCAATCTACTATGGCTATGTTTTGGCACAAATGGGCTTTGAACAAGCGCTCACTGCCTTGAATCATGATTTAGCGGATGTGCGCTTAGGTGCTAGTTTTAGCTTAGGCAAATACGCTAGCGCTAAAGACCTACAAGCTTTAGCTCAAGAACGGACTAAACATACGACTGAGCCACTCTTTCAACAAGCGAGCTATATGGCGCTTAATCAAGGTTTGCTGCGTTTAGAACTAACGACTGATCCAGAGCAAATCCAAGCCTTAAAAACTTGGCAAACTCAGACTAAAACGCAAACCACTGATCCAGTGGTTCAGCGTTTAGACTGGACTTTAACTCTAATCAAACACTATCAAAGCATTGATCAAGAGTTTGCAGCGAAATATCAATTGAAGCGCAAGTTATAAAATCTTGCGCTAACTTCAAGCCTGCTGAGTTTAAGACTGAGTAGGCTTTAAACCACTGGCGACTTTAAAATCTTTCGCGGTGTAATAGATTTCCTCATCCGCCATCCGCTGATCCAAATCAATGCTAATCGAGCTAGGAAAACCATAACTTGGATCGTAAGTCACCTTGACACTAGCAGCGGGTCGATTGATAGCATCACGAATCACTTTAAATAAATCGTCGACCGTTTTAGCATCTGCTTTACGGTCGGCAGGTAATGGCTTGTTCGAACTGACTAAATCAGCTTGCTGCACTACCCCTTTAAACACCCGAATCGCAATCGGTTGGGTATATTCCGGCGGGCAGAAACAACTAGGCTGTAATTGATAAGCATAATGCTCGGGGCGCTTCTGTTTCCAAAGCGCTTCAGCTGCATCTAAAGCGGCTAAAGCTTTCAAATCTTTCTTTGGCGTTTGGATAGAATTTGCAGCTTCCTGTACAGCACTTAAAGCTGGCTGTGAGCCTTTGATTTCGTATTGCGCAGGGAAGGATTCCATCACTTTTAGGACTTTGAGTTGTCCAGCTACCTCTAATTCACGAATTTTAGTCTCAACAGGATCAGGTTGCTGGGTGGTGCCGGTAATATTTAAAACAGTCCAGGTAGACTGCTCAACACTCGGTTTGGCTTTAGGAGCTTGGACAGATTCAGAGGCTGTGGTACAAGCCACTAAACTGGCTAATAAGAGCGTGGGCAATAGCAATACTTTCATAAAACTTATCCTCTTAGTTGTTAATACAATGTCAGCTTTAGCTTGATAACCCTTTGACCACAGAGTCTCCTATCTGCTGCATTCTCTTGTTAAAATAATATAAACCTAATAACACCCGATGAGGAACAAAACCACTACCGCAATGCAGCAAAACTAAGCTTGTCTGAGCCAGTCGGTATATACTCTCAACACAAAATAACAGCGAATCCTTAAGGTCAAATCATGAAAATTGCAGTTGCTGGCACTGGTTATGTAGGTTTATCGAATGCCCTACTCTTAGCTCAACATCACGAAGTCATCGCTCTGGATATCGTCCCTGAAAAAGTTGCCTTATTAAATCAAGGTCAAGCGCCGATCATTGATACCGAAGTCGAAGCTTTTTTAAAACGCTCTGACTTAAACTTTCGTGCCACCTTGAATAAGGAAGAGGCTTATCTGAATGCAGATTTTGTGATTATCGCGACGCCCACGGATTACGATACTCAAACTAACTACTTCAACACCCGCTCAGTTGAAGCAGTGGTTAAAGATGTAATGGCGTTGAATCCCACTGCGGTGATGGTGATCAAATCGACTATTCCTGTTGGTTATACAGAGCGCTTACGGCAAGAAACGGGTAGCCCCAATCTCATCTTCTCCCCCGAGTTTTTACGTGAAGGCAAAGCACTTTATGACAATCTTTACCCCTCACGGATTGTGGTGGGTGAACGCTCTGAGCGTGCTGAAAGATTTGCTAAATTATTACAAGAAGGCGCGCGCAAAGAGAATATTCCGGTGCTTTTCACTGACTCTACTGAAGCGGAAGCGATTAAATTATTTGCCAATACGTATCTAGCCATGCGAGTCGCTTATTTCAATGAATTAGATACTTATGCGGCTACACATGGGTTAGATACGCGCCAGATTATTGAAGGGGTGTGTTTAGATCCACGCATTGGTGCACATTACAATAACCCCTCGTTCGGCTATGGCGGTTACTGTTTACCGAAAGATACTAAACAGTTACTTGCCAATTACAACCAAGTACCACAAAACTTGATTCAAGCCATCGTGGCCTCTAACTCCACGCGCAAAGACTTTGTGGCCGATAGCATTATTCAGCAACAGCCTAAAGTGGTAGGTGTATACCGCCTCATTATGAAAGCTGGCTCAGACAATTTCCGCGCCTCCTCGATTCAAGGGATTATGAAGCGCATTAAGGCTAAAGGGATTCAAGTAGTTTTGTATGAACCTGAATTGCATGAAGCTAGCTTTTTTAATTCAAAAGTGATTCATGACTTAAATGAATTCAAAGCTTTAAGTGATGTAATTATTGCTAATCGGATGCACCCTGATTTGCAGGAAGTAGAGACTAAAGTGTATACACGCGATCTGTTTGGTAGTGATTAGTACCGTCCAAATTTTAGATTAATGGTAGGGCAGTTGCTCTTGACAGAACTGCCCTGCTCCCACTACGCTAATACTCCTTATCAACCTAACTATGGAGACCCAATACATGCTCGTTCAATCCACCAATGGAAATTCAATGCAATTCTAGTCTCCCGCATTTCGCCGGGAGACTGCTCAAGCGGTTATCCGGCCAAGTGCGACACCATGGTGTTGGCATGTATTCAAAAACCCGGATGACGCAAGTCTCCGGGTTTTTTTATGCCCGGACGTTTTAAGCTAAAGGATATTTATGCCTATTAAGTTAGTCCTCAATAAGGGCACAGTTCCAGTCAAAGTTTTTACTGAAGATATCGATCAAGGTTCGATCAATCAGCTCGGCAATATGGCGCAGCTGCCCTTCATTCACTCCCATATTGCGGCAATGCCTGATGTGCATCATGGGATTGGAGCCACGGTTGGCTCGGTGATCCCGAGCAAAGGGGCGATTATTCCTGCTGCAGTAGGAGTGGATATTGGCTGTGGGATGAATGCGATTCGCTTGTCCTTAAAGGCCAGTAACCTACCCGATAATCTGCATGCTGTACGTAGTGCAATTGAAAAACGAGTGCCAGTTGGTTTTGAAGAACATGCTCAAGCCACCGTACAAGGCGCCACTTTAAATAATATCGGTAAGCATCTGAAAGTCATTACTGATAAGCACCCTGGTCTAATCAAAATGCAACGTAATTTTGAGCGTACTTGGGGTAAGCAACTGGGTAGCTTGGGTGGTGGTAATCACTTTATCGAACTTTGCCTTGATGAAGCGGACGATGTGTGGGTAATGCTGCACTCCGGTAGTCGTGGAATTGGTAATGTGATTGGACGCTACTTCATTGAAAAAGCGAAGAAAGATGTCGGTAAAACTTTGGGACAATTACCCGACAAAGATCTCGCGTATTTTACCGAAGGTGCTCAGCATTTCGATGATTATGTACAAGCGGTGAGCTGGGCGCAGGATTACGCGATGCTCAATCGGCGCGAAATGATGCGTTTAGTTTTAGAGGCTTTGCAGAGCCAATTCAAACCTTTCACTACTACCCGTGAAGCTATCAATTGCCATCACAACTATGTACGAAAAGAAACGCATTTTGGTGCAGAAGTCTATCTCACGCGCAAAGGTGCGATTAGTGCCTATGAGGGTGAATTAGGCATTATCCCGGGCAGTATGGGCGCAAAATCTTATATTGTGCGTGGTTTAGGCAATGCCCAATCCTTCTGCTCTTGCTCGCATGGCGCAGGACGACGCATGAGTCGCACTGAAGCCAAACGGCGCTTTAATACTCGGGATTTAGCCGAACAAACCACTGGTATTGAATGTCGTAAAGACAAAGGGGTGGTGGATGAAATTCCTGGCGCTTACAAAGATATTGATGTGGTTATGCAAAACCAAAGTGATTTAGTCGAAGTCGTGCACACTTTAAAACAAGTCGTTTGCATTAAAGGCTAAACCCCAGTTAATTCATTTAGGAGAATTGATCATGAAAACTCAAAAGTTTACCTCGTATCGGGGCGCTCAGCCCCGAAGTCAACAATCGATAGTGCATCCTTGTGATGTGCTTGACCAATCTGATGACCACTCGCCAAAAGCTAGTTCTTTTGGCTTATTACGAGGATATTTTCATGGAGCTAACTCAACTTGAAGAAATTTTGAGTTGTCTAAAAGGTGAACGTACTCTGTTCCGTTATTCACGCGATACTTATGCACTGCAACTCTTGCGTGACTATATCGGTGCAGGAATGAAGCCTGCAGAACTACGCCAATCACCTTATGCGAACTTATTGCACAAGCCTTTGGTAAAATCGGTTTTAGCACTAGCTGGTAAAGGAGCGTTGAAGCCACAGCATTTAGATTGGATTGAAGCTGAGCAGACCGCTTTAAACTTTGTACTGACTTTGGATCAATGGGGCACTGAACGGAATAGTCAGCGCCATTATCGGCAATTGAGTCGTACAGGTTATCAGTTGGTACTACAGTTGAATTTTGCTAATGACCATCAGCAACAATATCAGCAATGGATTAAACAGGCCGATTGTGCTGAGTTTTCCTACTGGAGTCATCCGGTAGTTAAAACTGGACGTTATGAAACTTTAGCTTGGGTACGAATTGATTTGGATTTTGCTGCGAACCAAGCACTGATTGAAGAAGCCCAATCCGATTGGATACGGCGGGTGAAGTCAGCCTATTTGCAACGCTACCATCCGCAACTTACTGAGTATCGGGAGCGGGTGCTGAAACCGTATGCTCAAATCTGGGATGAAGCTGCTTTAGCTGCGGCTATTCGCTTGATTCGCCATGATTTGGGGATTAAGGAAATTTTTTACAATAGTTTTGAAACCGGCAATCTAATGAAAGGGATTAGCGACAACCTGCCACCACGCTCGTTGTATAGCGACTTACCACAGAAGTTTGCTTTTAAACTCACTGACGAAATACCGAAATTTTTGCAAGACTTACGCCACACTCAGCAAGTCTTGCGTAAACAAAAACAAGGTGCGCGTTGGTACAAACTACCTAACAAGGAGTTCATTGATGTCGAAGAAAAAGCAGCGGCTTAAATTACCCAGCCGCAGCAATCCCGTTGCACGTGCCCCGATTATGAGTAAAGGCGGTGCACATCAGAAAACCCGTTCGGCTGAACGCCAAGCGGATAAACGTCAATTACGCAAATTAGTTGCTAAGGCAGGGGCCGACTACGGCCCCGCCGACTTAGCAGCCTAAGATTGTAGGCTTCAACTTATTCCACTAGTTTTCCTCGGCATCTCCACCAATCCTGCAATTTTTCGCTGTATCGTCATGACACATGAAAAATAATTGCTGGAGCAAAAATGGCTCACTTTGAAGTGCTTCACCTACCTAAATTAGCTAAACACCCTTTGATGCTTTTACTAGCCCTTATCTTAGCACTCGGCTTAGGCTGGTCAGCCTCGGTAGTTAATTTAGCAGTGTCTATGGGTGGCCCAATGGCACTTGGAGGTTTTTTTATAGATTTTTTAGGCGTTGTTGGTGGACTCATTAGCCTAAGCGGCTTATATCTAATTTTAAGAAATTCCTCACTGCTATTTGGAGTTTACCTACTCATTGCTGCCTATCTAGCATTGAGCTTAATCCTCTGGCAGATTTGGGAATATCCGAGTGTAGATGGAGCCTTTTACATGCTTAGAGGTAAAGTAGAGGCTCTAGATTATATGCCACCTGAACCCTCTGCTCATGTCTTAGCCATCCTGCTTAGCTCTATCCTGTTTTATCTGGGGATTGAATACGCCATTTTGCCAACGACATCTATCTTTAAAAGCAGTTGGTGCGGTAAATTAACTATTTGTATTTTAATAGTATTGGTCTTAGGTTTGACCCTTCCCAGCTATTCTTACTTCTCCCCAGAACCAAAACTGGCATACTTAAGTCTACCTTTTCTGTTTGGGGTTTTAGCCCTGACACTACAAGGTTTTAATTCAGTTGCAGTATTATTAGGTATTTTTTCAATCAACTTTACAGCGCTTTTTTTCTTAACTTATCTCGCAAACTGGCTAGCTATTGACTAATTCAATCTGCTAACACCAGCAATTCTTCTGGCGAAAAACTCACAATAACTTGAGCGCCCGCTTTAGGTGGAGCTACCAAAGGCTGATTAAACCCATCTAAAGACAGTACACTCTCTCCCACTTTTACTCGCACCCGAATCACTGAACCTAAGAAATTTACATCCTGCACAATGCCCTGCAATTGCCCCGCTTTCCGTGCAACTTGCCCTAAACTCGCTGCTTCTGGGCGTAGTGCTAAAGCGATTGAATCACCCATTTTAAGCTTGGATAAGCTTCGCCCAAGGCTCAGCTCCGTTCCATTCAGCTTAAAACTGCCCGTCTGTGGATTGGTAACGACTCCTTCTAAAACATTGATCGTACCCACAAATGAAGCGACAAATCTTGTTTTTGGCTGGTTGTAAATTTCAAAAGGTGTACCTAACTGATCCGCTTTGCCCTTGTGCATCACCACAATGCGGTCTGACATGGATAAAGCTTCTTCTTGATCATGCGTCACGAAAATCGTGGTGATTTGGAGTTTACGCTGAATTGAGCGAATCTCTTCGCGCAAAGAAACACGGATTTTTGCATCCAAAGCAGAGAGTGGCTCATCTAATAACAGAAGCTTAGGTTTAACTGCTAAAGCACGTGCTAAAGCCACCCGTTGTTGCTGCCCACCGGACAATTGAAAAGGATAACGCTGCCCTAATTCTTCCAACTTAATCAGTGCTAACATTTCTTGTACGGTGGATTCTATTTCTGCTTTAGATTTACCCGCCACTTTTAGACCAAAGGCTAGGTTCTGCGCCACGGTCATATTAGGAAACAGTGCATAAGCTTGGAACACCATGCCAATATTGCGTTGGTTCGGTTTGAGATTAACCACATCCTTGCCATCAATCCGAATACTACCTGCACTAGGTGTTTCAAAGCCTGCGACCATCCGCAGCACCGTAGTCTTACCGCAACCACTAGGGCCTAAAAAGGAAATAAACTCGCCCTGCTCGACGGCTAGATTGAAGTTTTCAACCACACGATTACCCGCGTAGTCTTTTTGCAAATTGCTAATTTCAAGGAAAGCCATAAGCACTGCTCTTATCTAAATTGTTTGACTTGGGTATGTTGCTGTAAACGGGTGACTAATTGCATCAAGCCCATACATAACCAAGTAATACTAAAAGCGATTACTGCCAAAGCAGCGGGTTCGTAAGCGCGATTCGCACCAATCAACTGCATAAAAGGGCCAAACGCAGGACGATTGAGCAGTGCTGCAAACACAAACTCACCAATCACAATTGCAAAGGTCAAGAACGCACCTGACAAAATCGCTACTAGCACATTCGGCAGAATAATCTTGGCAAGAATTGTGATTTTATTAGCACCCAAGCTCTCCGCCGCTTCCGTTAAAGTGGTGATGTCTAAAGTACGCAAACCCGTATCCACTGCGCGGTACATATAGGGCAAAGCCAGTACCGTATAGCCTGCAACCATTAAAATATCCGTCCCAAAGGCTGATCCGGTTAAAGGTAAAGCGGAGGAGGTGTTATACATACGGATATAGCCAAACACGATGACAATCGCGGGGATAATCAAAGGCAAGAGTGTGATGAACTCCACCACTGGCCGCCAACGCGGTAATTTCAAGCGCACCCAATAAGCAGTGGGTACGACCAAAAGCACACCGACCACAATCGTGAGTAAAGCCATCATGACTGAATACAGGAAAGTAGCTTGAAAGCGTGGATCACCTAAAATAACTCGATAGGCTTCAAGGCTATATTCGCCCCGCTTCATGCGTAGTGAAAATTCAAACGTACCGATCAGTGGTAAAGCGAAATATAAAATCCCGAAGCTGAGAGCGATCCATGCCCAAAACCGATTTGACCGCCAAAAGTTCATGATTTCACCCACTTTTCGCTACGCGCTCGCATCCACAGGTAAATTGTATTGGCAATAATCGTCACCACTATCATGCCAAAGGCTAAGGCATAGCCTAGATGAGGGTCTTGTAGAACATCGCCTCGAATTTGTGCAAATAACACAATCGGCACAATCGATAAGGAACTACCCGTTAAAGCATAAGCGGTTGCTACTGCACCAAAGGCATTTGCAAACAGGAGAGCAAACGTCCCTAATAAAGCAGGCCAAAGAATCGGTAAAGCAACCATCGTCCAATATTGAAAACCATTCGCACCCAAAATCGCGGCAGCCTCACGCCATTCACGCTTCAAGCCATCCAAGGCAGGGGTGATAATCAAAATCATCAGTGGGATTTGGAAAAATAAATAAGTGAGGGTTAGTCCCCAAAAACTTAAGATATTGAAACCGTGCGCGTAGATATTGATCCCAAACCATTCGCGCAATAATACAGTGACTAAACCAAGTCGCCCTAAAGTCGCTAAGAACGCGAAAGCTAAAGGCACACCGGCAAAATTCGAAGCGACCCCCGAAAAAGTCATGATGGGGGAACGTATCCAAGCGGGTAACCCACCCAAAACAATCGCAGCAGCAATCGCAAAACCAATCAAACAACCCAGTAAGGCGGAAGCAACACTAACTTTAATACTGATCCAATAGGAAGCAAGAATCGACGGCTGAAACAGCTTTTGGATATTCGCTAAAGTGAATTCGCCAGCAGGATTTTGGAAAGCACCAATCACAATATTCAGCGTTGGCAGAATCAAAAATAACAAAGCAAAAATTAAAAAAGGTAAAATCCCCAACCAAGCCATCGAACGGCGGGGTTTAGCGATTACGGTAGCGGTGGCATCAACCGGCTCAGAAATAACAGACATAAATTAAGACTCAAGTTAGGCTGTCGAAGGTTAAGTCATTAGACTTAACCTGCATCATGCAATAGCCCCACTAGTTTGAGAGGCCGTACAGCTCAAACTGTCCGCTTATTTTACGTTTGCACCCACCACTGCATCCCATTTAGCCGTTACCACTGCTTTAGAAGCATCTTGGTCTTCAACCGTTGGGAATACCGCTTTTTCATACGCCGCAGCCGGTGGTAGTGCATCTAATAATTCTTTTGGAATCTTCTTCTCTGCAGCCATACTATTGAAACGAATTGGATGGCAGTAACCTTTCAACCAACCCAATTGGCCTTCATCAGAATAGAGATGCTCCATCCACAACTTCGCTGCATTGGGATGCGGAGCATACGCACTAATGCCTTGTACATAGACACCAGCTACCACCCCAGTTTTTGGTACCACGACATCGACCGGCGGGTTACCTTTCAAGGTTTCACGCGCTGACAAACCATTGTAATCCCACATAATAACGATAGGAGTAGCCCCTTGAGCAATCGTCCCGGCCTTACCGATGGTGGGAACAAAATTACCCGCTTTATTCATTTTGGCGAAATAATCTAAACCTGCTTGGCCAATCGCTTCAGCCCCTGTAGCTCCAGCTGATACACCTGCTGCATACACTGCTAAAATTGCTTGGTTGGAAGCGCGAGGGTCACCTGCTAAGGCCACACTATTGGCATATTCAGGTTTTAGTAAATCAGCCCAATCTTCAGGCGCAGTTTTCACTAAATCTTTATTGACCGCAAAAGAAAGCACCCCATAGTAGTCACCATAGAAATAACCTTCTGGGTCTTTTACATTCTCGGGGATCGAATCCCAGTTAGAAACTTTATAGGGTTGTAACAAACCTTCTTTCTTAGCCGCTGGGCCGAAGGAGAAGCCAACATCAATCACATCAGGCGCTTGAGGACCTTTGTTATCCTTATTAGCACGAATGGCTTCAACCTCATCGGCTGAACCTGCATCAGGGTTTAGCTCATTAATTTTTATATCCGGATACTTTTTCTGGAAGCTTTCAATAATCCCACCATAACCGCACCAATCATGCGGCAAAGCGATCGTCGTCAACATCCCCTCTGCTTTAGCTGCTTTTTCAATCGCGGCTAAATCTTCAGCCGATGCTGTGCTAGCAAACAAAGCGCTTGCAATCGCAACAGGCAACAGGGCAACACGTAGATTTGATTTCATCATAGTCAGTCTCTCCCATCATTGAGGTAGTTATGTATATGGAGCTAAATGCTAGCAATGGTTTGTGACAAGCCAATTAATTGAATATACGTCAGAGGTTTAGCACTTGCCAACTGGAAACTGTAGATTTATTTCAAGTGCAAAACTAAAAGCTTAGAAAACTATATGAACTGCTGATAATTTTTGCAAAACGCTCAGCTCCTTGTGAAGACTGCTATACTGCAGGCTTTTCTACTTGGTTAATCAATTTTTATCTTGTGAGCATTCAATCTTCGAAAAATCCTATAGTTAAGCTGACTACTATACTATTTACTTTAAGTTTAGGTTATCTCGGTGCGGGTTTGGCTCAAGTGGTTCATCTGCCTGTTCCGGCCTTATTAGGCAGTGGCATTCTCCTATCCTTAGTGGCTTTTACACGTCTGCCACTCAGCATGCCAACTCTGATGCGGAATATTGGCTTCACTATTTTAGGTTGCTCTATGGGCAGCAGCATAACCCCCGAAATGCTTGCCAAAATCAGCCAATGGCCTTTGAGCCTGCTAGGTTTAGCACTAACCGTTATTGCAATGATGGCTTTAAGCACTTGGGTACTTTCACACTATTTTCAGCAGCCTAAAAATACTGCTTTACTGGCTTCAACTCCGGGCGCTTTATCAACCGTAGTTGCTTTAGCCAGTGATGGCAAAGGTGATTTGGGGACTGTGGTGGTATTTCAAAGTTTGCGCTTAATTTTAGTCATGGCCAGCTTTCCACTGATTATTCATGCGCTCGGTTTACAAGGTAGTATGCCTATTGATGTAAAGCAGCCAGCAGCTTTAGCTTGGCATACTGTGCCGGCTGTTTTGCTGACCGCTTTTGCGACTGCATTGATGCTGGATAAAATCAAACTACCTGCAGCTTATATTCTTTCAGGTTTAATTTTGAGCGGTACAGGACATGTAGGGGGCTGGTTGAGCGGAAATTTACCCAGCAGCTTGGTGACTTTAGGTTTTGTAATTATTGGTTGTGTAGTTGGAACTCGTTTAAAAGGGATGAAATTATCTGAATTACGCTCACTTTCTTTAGCCGCTACCATTAGTGTGATACTTAGCAGCCTCATAGCTGCTGTCGGTGCAGCTATGATGGCTAGTGCCTTAGACTTACCCTTTGGACAAGTTTGGATTGCCTATGCACCTGGTGGCATTGAAGCGATGGCTGCTTTAGCCCTAGCTTTACATTATGATCCGGCATATATCGCTGCTCATCACTTATCACGCATTGTTGCGATTACTTTACTGATGCCCCTTGTTGCACGCTTGCTGATCGAAAAAGGAGAGCCTTTATGAAATCTAACCAAGACTTAGCCAGCTTAGCTCAGGCCTATCGTGACTTTATTGCAGGCTTTAAAACGGTATTGATGGCTAGTACTAGCGCTGCTAACCAGCCTGAAGCTAGTTATGCTCCTTATGTTCAATATAATGGCAATTATTTTATTTTTATCAGTGAATTAGCACTACATACTAAGAATTTACTTCAGACTAAAAACTGCAGCTTACTCTTTATTGAAGATGAAGATAAAACCACCAATCTTTTTGCCCGTAAACGTGTAAGTCTCCAATGCAGTGCTGAACTTGTCCAAAAAGATGCGGACAGCTATGCAATCGCTTTAGCTTTATTTCACGAACGCTTTGGCAAATTTATGCAGCTATTACAAAGCTTACCGGACTTTCATTTATTTTGTTTAAAGCTAGAAGCTGGGAACTATGTGGCTGGCTTTGGTCAAGCTTATACCTTAAGTGGTAATGACTTAAGTGAACTACAACACCGTAATCCTGAAGCTGGCACTGTGCGTCCTAGCTAAGATTTAACCCCATATTAAACACTGCAATGTAACCACGGCGATCTTTCTCAGGCTTGAGTAGAAGTTGCTTACCATTGCCTGATCGATAAATACCATCCTGCTCATTACGGTCAAAGCCTATGGCACGCTCCAGATAAGGTTGTTGTTGATATACTTCTTGGGTTACAGCTTCAGCAAAATACAGCTGTGAAGTCAGTAATTCTGCCTTGCCTGAACGGGTCGGTGTGCGTACTTTAAAATGAATATGTACAGCGCGCCCTGGATACCAACCTGGATAAATAGTGACAAAATTGACCTTACCCGTTTGACTTGTAATTTGATAACCGCGTAAGAATTGTTGTTGAGCATTAGTAGAACCGCTGTCACCTACCCCAGAATAAATCCCCATTGCATCACAATGCCAAATATCGACAATAGCGCCTTGCAAGGCTTGGCACTGCCCATTTTGCACCGCTGTTACTTGCAGTTGTAAATATAAAGGCACTCCCGCACTGGTGCGTCCTGTATAAGGATCAGAGCGAATATCTGAGCGTTCTAACTTAGTATCAAGGAAATACGGCCCTTCGGTTTGCTCAGGTGTCAAAATGCAAGTCGGAGTCATTCGCGCCCACGCACTGCCGGTACTTAAAGCCATACTGCTTGCTGCTAATTTTACTAAAGCTCGGCGACGACTCTGATCAATATCATTCATACTGAATCCCTCCCTAGGACTTGAAATACGAGTTGCTTACTCACCACGACTGCGTTGCTCTAATAATTGTAGTAATTGCAGCTTTTGCTCACGAGTCATAATCATCCAATCACGGATTTCGTCACCACTACGTAAGCACCCCTCACATAAACCGGTTGCATCATTCAACCAACACACACCCATGCAAGGCGATGGCACTGTATTATCCAGTAACGGGCGTGGTGAACTACGGCGGCGCGAACGTCCAGTTTCCATAACAAATCTCTATTAAAATTTTTTAGCAGTTTAAGACAAGTTATTAGGAAAAACGAAAAGCCTCAAATAAAAAAAGCCGCTGGGATTAAGCAGCGGCCTTTTCCTTGGAGCTTGAAGTTTAATGCCCCAAAATCTGACTCAAGAACAGTTTTGAACGCTCATGTTGTGGATGATTAAAGAACTCATCCGGTGTATTCATTTCAATAATCTGTCCTGCATCCATGAAAATCACCGAATCAGCCACCGTTTTAGCGAAACCCATTTCGTGCGTGACGCAGAGCATAGTCATACCGCTTTCCGCCAATTCAATCATGGTATCCAATACTTCCTTAATCATTTCAGGGTCCAGTGCTGAGGTCGGCTCATCAAACAACATAATACGCGGCTTCATGCACAAACTGCGTGCAATCGCCACACGCTGCTGTTGACCACCAGACAATTGACCCGGAAATTTCTTAGCTTGGTGTGGAATTTTGACACGTTCTAAATATTCCATCGCCGTAGCTTCTGCTTCTTTACGTGGAATTTTACGCACCCACATCGGCGCTAAGCAGCAGTTTTCCAATACAGTCAAATGCGGGAATAAATTAAAGTGCTGAAACACCATGCCCACTTCGCGACGAATCTGGTCAATGTTTTTCAAGTCATTATTTAATTCAATGCCATCAACAATAATTTGCCCTGCTTGATGCTCTTCTAAACGATTAATACAGCGAATCATAGTAGACTTACCTGAACCCGAAGGGCCGCAGATAACAATCCGTTGGCCACGTTCAACATCCAGATTTACATTTTTCAATACGTGAAATTCGCCATACCATTTATTGACGTCACGCAGGCTTACCGCAATTTCAGGTTTAGTTTGGGTAGCAGTTTCCATACAAATCCTCAATCTTCTCTAAGCTGTTTAATGAGTGGTTTTTAGACTGCGCTCTACATGTTGGCTATAACGAGACATGCTAAAGCAGAAGATCCAGTAAACCAAAGCGGCGAATAAATAACCTTCAATTGCATAACCTAGCCATTTTGGACTAGCAAATGCGCCTTGAATGGTAGCTAACAGATCAAACAAGCCGATAATTAATACTAACGAGGTATCTTTAAATAAGGAGATGAACGAATTCACGATACCTGGAATAACGATTTTTAAAGCCTGTGGCAGAATAACTTTATACATACCTTGCCAATAAGTTAAACCTAAAGCATTCGCCGCTTCATATTGCCCTTTTGGAATCGCTTGTAAACCACTTCGCACCACCTCCGCTAAATAAGCGGATTGGAATAAGGTAATCCCAACTAAAGCACGTAATAATTTATTAATTTCCATTCCTTCAGGTAAAAACAGCGGTAGCATGACTGAAGACATGAATAACACGGTAATTAAAGGAACACCCCGCCACACTTCAATAAAGACCACACAGATTGCTTTCACAATTGGCATTGAAGAGCGTCGACCTAAAGCCAATAAAATACCCAAAGGAAAAGCTGCGACAATCCCAACAATCGCAATCACTAACGTGAGTAATAAGCCCCCCCAGAAATTAGTTTCTACATGGGGTAAACCGAATGAGTCACCTGAAAGCAATATGAAAGCAATAACTGGGAAGACAATGATGGCAAAGATCTGAATGTACTTTTTAAACGGCACAGCTTTAATCATTAAGCCGGCCAAAGTAACCACTAGAATCGCCCCCACCAGTAAGGTACGCCATACTTCTGACTCAGGATAAAGCCCAACCATGAACAGTTTTAAGTGCACATAGACGAAAACCCAACAAGCACCACCACTAGTGCAATCCTCACGACTAGTACCAATCCAATCAGCTTTAATAAAAGCCCAGTTAATGAAGGGAATTAAAGCTGATAAAATTGCCAGAACGATGACTACAGTGACAATCGTATTGCCAACGCTGGAAAAGAGGTTTTGCCGCATCCACGCCATAGGCCCTTTTATGGTGTTAGGGGGTGGTAAGCTAGGCAAAGTTTCACGCGTAATAAAAGCTTGCATCTTAACGCTCCACCAACGCCATGCGTTTGTTGTACCAGTTCATAAACATTGAAATCGTCAAGCTAATAGCTAAGTAAACCAGCATTGTCATGAAGATAATTTCAACTGCTTGACCAGTTTGATTCAAGGTTGTCCCTGCGAAAACGTTCACTAAATCTGGATAGCCAATCGCTACTCCTAAAGATGTATTTTTAGTCAGGTTTAAGTACTGGCTAGTGAGCTGGGGGATAATTACCCGCATCGCTTGTGGGATAACGACTAACTGCAAAGTACGATTAGGCCGCAAACCTAGAGAAGCCGCAGCCTCTGATTGCCCCTTACTCACAGACTGAATCCCTGAACGTACAATTTCAGCGATAAAAGCCGCAGTATAAATAGAGAGTGCTAATAAGAGTGCCGTTAACTCTGGAATAACGGTTAAACCGCCACGAAAGTTAAAACCACTTAAGGCTGGTACATCCCAATTTAGGGGGCTACCTGTTAAAAAGAAGGTAATTAAGGGTACACCAATAATAACTCCTACAGCAGTCCATAATACTGGGAATTGCTCACCCGTTTTTTCACGACGGGCTTTTGCCCAACGTCCTATAATAAAGGCCAAGACTAATGCTGCAATAAATGCCCAAAATGTCCAAATAAAAGCCGGTTCAAATAAAGGCGATGGAAGGGTTAAGCCTCGCTTATGCAAATAAAATAATTCTGCCAGTGAGATACTGTCTTTAGGTCCAGGTAATAAAGGCAGTATCGCACGATACCAGAATAAAATTTGTAATAAGGGTGGAATATTCCGAATAGTTTCAATAAAAACTAAAGCTATGCGCGAAATTAACCAGTTTTTGGATAAGCGCGCTACACCTACTGAAAAACCTAGCATAGTAGCAAAGATAATGCCTAAACCCGCTACTAATAAGGTATTTAATAAGCCTACTAAGAAAGTACGTCCAAAAGTACTTGCTTCAGTATAAGGAATTAAAGTTTGGGTAATACCAAAACCAGCAGGACGATCTAAGAAGTCGAAACCTGTTTTAATGCCGCGCTTATCAAGATTGTGTAAGGTGTTACTAAATATAAACCACAATAAGAGACCAATACCGATGACTAACAAAATTTGAAAAACGAGCGCACGCTTTTGAGGATCGTTCCAAAAAGAAGGTTTGCTAGGCACGGTAGAGAGAGTCTGTGGTGGTGTTGCAGAGAGGTTTGGATCTGCCATAAGCCAGCCTTTCTATCGAGTTTGCTAAGGTGGTGGACAGTTGAGAGTAAAACCCTCAACTGCCTAAGAACGATAGCTATCTAAATTGAACAGATAGCGATTTTAAGAACTAAGTTCTCGGTTTAACGGAAAGGTGGAGAATATTGAAGACCACCATTTTTCCATAAAGCATTCAAGCCGCGATTGATTTTCAAAGGCGATCCTTGACCAACACTACGTTCAAATGATTCGGAATAATTCCCTACCATTTTAACAATGTTATAAGCCCACTTCTTATCCAATGGTAAGTTAGCATCGCCGCCCTCTTCCATGCCTAAGAAGCGTTTAATGTTAGGATCTGCACTTTTGGTCATTTCATCAGCATTTGCGGAAGTTATACCTAAGTCTTCTGCTTCAACCATTGCATAATAAGACCAGCGCACAATTTTCAACCATTCATCATCACCTTGGCGCACAAAAGGTCCTAAAGGCTCTTTAGAAATAACTTCCGGTAACACTACAGCCCCTTCTGGGTCTTTCAGAGTGATACGATTGGAATAAAGCTGAGATTGGTCAGAGGTTAAAACGTCACAACGACCTTCATCAAAAGCCTTAGTCACCTCGTCTAATTTTTCATAAGTAATTGGCTCAAACTTCATGTTATTAGCACGGAAATAGTCAGCCAAGTTCAACTCAGTCGTAGTACCAGACTGAATACAAACCGAAGCACCATCTAATTCCTTCGCACTTTTCACATTCAAAGACTTCTTAACTAAGAAACCTTGACCATCATAATAGTTAGGTGCAACGAAAGTTAAACCCATCCCCGTATCACGGCTTAGCGTGCCGGTCGAGTTACGTGATAGAAGATCAACTTCCCCAGATTGCAGAGCCGTGAAGCGCTCTTTAGCAGTCAAGGAAGTAAATTTAACTTTATTGGGATCGCCGAAAATAGCTGCAGCGACTGCACGACAAACATCGATATCTAAACCTGACCAGTTACCTTTTTCATCTTGGTTAGCAAAACCTGGAAATGGAGTATTAATACCGCATTTCACAGCATCGTTTTTCTTAACCGCATCTAAAGTAGCGCCCGCATGCGCTGCTGGCATCGCAAAGCTGGCTGATAATAAGCCTGCAACTGCCAATGTTTTTGCAGATTTCATGGATTCTCCTCTTCTCTCAAATGTTGTTATGCACAACGCTTAGTTAAAACCGAGCTTTAAGTTAGCTTAAAGTCGATCACTTAAACCTATCCTAATAAACAGAAAAATACAACTATTCCTTTAAGAGTCAAAAAAAATAAACTCTAATATAAACATAAGCATATAAAAATAAAACTTCAGAAACCGACAAAAAAATATTAGATAATTGACTTATTCATACCAGAAATTGCTTGTCATTTCCCTAAATTGAAGCTCATTGTATTATCTGGCTTTTTATCGAGATTTTACGGATGCCTACCACACCAGAAAGCAAATCCAAACTAGATCGAATTGATAAAAAAATTCTGCGCGAATTGCAAAATGATGGCCGAATTTCTTTTGTCGATTTAGCTGAAAAAGTCGGTTTAAGTACCTCCCCTTGTCTTGAACGCGTACGTCGCTTAGAACGCGCAGGTTACATTAAAGGCTATACAGCCTTACTTTGTCCTGCGCAAATGGACGCTAGCTTGTTAGTGTTTGTCGAAATTAGTTTGAATTACCTCTCAGGTGATATCTTCGAACAATTCCGTGAAGCCGTTCGACAGTGGCCTCAGATCCTTGAATGCCACCTAGTAGCCGGTGATTTTGATTACTTATTAAAAATACGTATCAAAAACATGGCATCCTATCGCACGTTGCTGGGGGATATTTTGCATACCTTACCCGGCATTCGTGACTCACGTACTCTAGTTGCGATGGAAACCGTTTACGAATCTTCACAACTCTACATCGATTAGATTGCCCCTTAACCGATATAGGTCAAAGGAACTCGCCGTGTTACCCCTGTAAACAGAGTGTAAGGAATCGTATAACTTGCTGCAGCGACTTCAGTTGCTAGCACTTGATCCCCCCAACATTGCACTCGATCACCGATCTTGCAGTTAAGGTTGGTAATATCAATGGTCAACATGTCCATTGATACCCGCCCAATTAAGCGAGTACGTATCCCATTTATTGCAATTGGCGTGCCATCTATTGCGTGCCGCGGATAACCATCTGCATAGCCCATGGCAACTACACCTACTGTGGTGGCTTGCTCACAACGGAAACGTGCTCCATAACCAATTGGCTCACCGGCCGCTAACTCACGAATCGCGATTAAAGCTGACTCTAAGTGCATCGCGGGTTTCAGCTGGGCAGCAAGCTCATGTGGTTCTGTAAACGGTGAAGCCCCATACAGCATTAAACCAGGACGTACATACTCTGTATGTGTGGCTGGCCACGCTAAAATAGCAGGTGAGTTCGCCAAACAATGCGCTACCTCCAAGCCTGCTGCTGCAACCTTAAATTGCTGTAATTGCTGCAAAGTGTAATCACTATTAAGTTCATCTGCCCTTGCGAAGTGCGTCATCAGGGTGATGGACTCAATATGCTTGCACGCTTGCAGTGTTAGCCAAAGCGCTTTGACCTCAGATGGTGCAAAGCCTAGACGATGCATACCTGTATCAATTTTTAAAAAGATTTTAAACTTATTTTTGGGTTTGGCAACTAGCACATTATCGAGTTGTTGTTGATTGTGAACCACAAATGATAAAGATTCACGATCGGCGAGTATTAATTCATCCGCTGTAAACATGCCTTCTAAGAGCAAAATAGGGGCTTTGATCCCTGATTCACGTAACTCTAAAGCTTCCTCAATACAGGCAACACCAAAGCCATCGACTTCAGGCTCTAAAGCTTGAGCCACTCTGACTGCACCATGCCCATAAGCATTCGCCTTAATGATGGCAAATGCGTGCGCGTTTTTGGTTAATTTTTTAGCTAATTGGTAATTATGCCGGATTGCTTCTAAATCAATCACGGCAACTGCTGGGCGAGCCATTAGGAAGCAAGCACCAAAACGCCTTCCACTTCCACCATAACACCTAAGGGTAGAGAGGCAACACCGACTGCCGCACGAGCTGGAAAGGGTTCAGAGAAATAAAGTTTCATCACTTCATTCACCGCAGCAAAATTACTGAGGTCGGTTAAATAAATGTTTAACTTCACAAAATCCCTGCAAGACCCACCCGCTGCCACAGCAACAGCTTGTAAGTTTTTAAAAACTTGCTCAGCTTGACCTGCAAAATCAGTCGCTTCAACTTTCATCGTATTCGGATTTAAAGGAATCTGCCCAGAGCAATAAACGGTGTTCCCTGCACGTACCGCTTGTGAATAAGGGCCAATCGCGGCAGGTGCAGAAGTGGTAGCAATAATAGTTTTCTCAGTCACGATAACAACATCCTTATAAATTAGTAATTTAAATAGAACCTAGGTGCTTGCTTTGACGCGATTAGCAAAGCTATAACGCTGCATGCTTAAACCTTCTAAATCAATGCCCGGTTTTTGCCCTGCCATAATATCAGCTAATAAGCGTCCAGAACCACAAGCCATCGTCCAACCTAGAGTGCCATGTCCCGTGTTAATGAATAAATTAGGGTAAGGTGAAGCCCCTAAAACTGGAGTCCCGTCTGGTGTCATTGGGCGTAAACCTGTCCAGAAATTATCCTCTTTCAGATCAGCCGCTTTTGGAAACATATCGGACACTACAAAACGCACCGTTTGGCGCCGCTCTTCGTGCAGACTCAAATCATGCCCTGTTAATTCAGCCGTACCTGCTACCCGCACGCGATCACCCAATCGCGTAATCGCCACTTTATAAGTTTCATCCATCACCGTAGATACGGGTGCATCATCAGGGCTAACAATAGGCACTGTAATCGAATAGCCTTTTACTGGGTAAACCGGAATATCAATCCCAATCGGTTTGAGTAATTGTGGCGAATAACTCCCTAAAGCCATTACATATTGATCGGCCGTGATGACACCTTGATCAGTTTTAATCCCGCTGATCTTGCCATTACTGGTCAAAATCTCCTCAATATTTACGCCATAACGGAACATTACACCTTTAGCGATGCAATTTACCGCTAAGTTTTGGGTGAACATCAAGCAATCGCCAGTTTCATCCAAAGGTAAACGCAAGCCGCCCCTGATTTTTTCCCGCACATGCTTTAAACCTGGCTCAGCAGCAATACAACCATCCACATCTAACACTTCATAGGGGACTTTGCACTCATCTAGAATATCCGTGTCTTTTTTCGCGCCCTCTACTTGTGCATCAGTGCGAAAAACTTGCAAAGTTCCAAGGGTACGCTCGTCATAATTAATACCCGTTTCGGTACGCAATTCATCAATCGCCTGACGGCTGTACTCCGCCACTCTAAGCATCCGTGCTTTATTGACGTGATAGCGTGCCGTAGTGCAATTGCGCAGCATCATCACAATAAAACGGAACATAGCCGCATCCATACGGCTAGGGCGAATCACTAAAGGTGAATGCTCACTCAACATCCATTTAATTGCTTTCATGGGAATCCCAGGGCCTGCCCAAGGGGCAGAATACCCAGGTGAGATCTGCCCCGCATTCGCGAAACTAGTCTCTAACCCAGAACGTGGCTGACGATCTAAAACAGTGACTTGATAGCCTAAACGATTCAAATAGTAAGCAGTTGTAGTGCCAATCACTCCACTGCCGATCACGATAGCGTGCATGATATTGAGATGCTCCTTATGTGGCTTAACGCCTTGGTAGTAGCACCATTTTAAGCGAGACTTTACAAAATATTTTTCTATATTTCATAGTTATTTCAGAATTTTTTTCTGTTTTTAGCTAAGCTGTCCGAGATTAAAAGATTTTCTGTGGAAGTTAAATTTCCATCTAATTGACACCTTGAATCCTTTTATATCCTAGCTCCGAGCTAGTTAAGAATAGATTCCCGTTTACTAGAATGGCACCAAAATTTATATAGTAAAGCAAAATTTCTGCTGCATACTCTGCGCAGGTGCAGCAAATGTTGCTGAGCAGCATTAAGTTAATAAAAATAGAGTCAGCATTTACACAAAATAACCGATAAAAGGCAGATATACCTCCTTAGCAATATGATTATTTTATAAGCAAAAACATTACTATCTTACGGATTATTCAGAGAATACCACTCAGCTGTTTTATTGTAATTTTTCCGATAAACTACTGATAATCTCAGAAGTACCTGATAGTATCTGCTTAAAACAATAACAAATGCATCTAAACCGCTGGAACCCATGTAGTGCATAGAGCAACCCCACTTTATGGCTCCCCCTCACTACATCCAAGTCGAGGATTTAGCTAATGACCATGACAATGAATGCTGTATTTGCCAAGACACCCAAGGGTCGTGAGGAGATTGATTCAAAAGCGGGTGGGTTGTCCTTAATTATGCGCCGCGTACTAATTTTTCTAGACGGTAAACGCACCCTCAGTGAAGTCAAAGCCTTACCCAAAATCGATGATGTCGAGCAAATTATTAGTAGTTTAGAGAAACAAGGCTATATTCAACTTCTTTCAGGTGAAGCAGGAACGACTCCCACACCTAACGCTAACCATGTCAATCATCTGTTAGTCAATCGGGTCGATAGTAATACCGTTCCAGCCTTTATTTCGCCAGCGCGCAATGGTCAATTTCGCCCCTTACCAGCACGTCTTGATGCCGCACAACTCAAGATGGCTAAAAACTTTATGGCCAATACCTTAAATGCTTTCGTAGGTACGTTTGGTTCTAGTGCACTCATTAATCGCATTGAACGCTGTGATGATCATGAGTCTTTACGTGCCATTTATGACGACTGGCTCAATGCGATTATTGGCACGAAACAAGGTAGAAAAGATGCCGAAAATCTCAAGTCTAAGTTATTGGAAGTTTTGTAAATTATCCCCTCACTTCACTACTCATCGTGGGTGTAGTTGGTAAGGCATCCAAATACACCCAACGACCTTTCTCCCGCACAAACCGACTCAGTTCATGTAGTTGTTGAGCTTGTCCCTGTTCAGAAAAATAAGCAATAAACTCAACCAAGCCCTCTTGATCTATGCTTTGCCCGGCTTCGGTACGAATAATTTCTAATTTTTCCCATCGCAGCTGTTGAGGTTGCACCAAACTTTTTTTACTTAAGCGAGTACTACTATGCCAACTTCGATGAATATAGGCTGCATCGGCTAATACATAAGCACTATAGCGTGAACGCATTAAAGCTTCAGCCGTTGATGCTGCTGCTTTACCGTCATGAAAAGGCCGACAGCATTGGTTGTAGGGCAAAGCTGAGCAACAAGGACACAGATTATTAAGACTCATCACTCTTCAGCCTTTAATAACCATTGCTGGATAAATTTTGCCAAATCCTTAACTTCTGCAGCATTCACACTATGTTCCATCGCATAGGTGAAATACTCAGGTGCATAGCCCAAGGCTTGCAAACGTTGCTGAGCTTTTTTACCTAAGCTTTCAGGAACAACCGAATCTTGTAGCCCATGAAAAATCGCTATGGGTAATTTCTGATTAGCCGAATTCAATTGAATAGTCTCAGCAGTCGCAAAATAGGTCGACATTGCGAGTAAGCCACCTAAAGGTTTGGGATAGCTCAGTGCCGTTTGATAAGCGACTGCACCGCCTTGAGAAAAGCCGGCTAACACAATGCGTTCGCTGGGGATACCTTTCGCTAACTCCCGGTCAATCAATTTAGCGACTGCTTGGGCTGAAGCCTCCAATTGTTTCACATCAACTTTACGATCAATATCCATCGCCAGAATGTCATACCAAGCTGGCATCACATAGCCACCATTAATCGTGACAGGCATAACTGGCGCATGAGGAAAAATAAAACGGATCGCCGCACTAGTAGGTAGCGCTAACTCAGGAACAATTGGCTCGAAATCATGGCCATCGGCACCTAAACCATGCAACCAAATGACACTAGCAGTTGCAGCTTGGGGTGGTTCAATAATAAGGGCTGGCAAATAATCCATGTACTGATCCTTCATCTCTATAATTTTAAGCTGGGCTTATTTTACAGTTTTCGGAACAGTTCAGAACTAGTTTAAACAGGAGAAAAATTCTGCGTGGGTAATGCGTCGCGGCGTGTGCCTAGCAGAATTCAAAACTGATTACAGTTGGCTTTGCAGATAATTTTGTAAACCAATTTTGTCGATCAAGCCTAATTGTTTTTCCAACCAATAAGCATGATCCTCTTCGGTGTCACTCAATTGTACGCGTAACATCTCACGACTAACATAATCTTGTTGAGTTTCACAGATTTGAATCGCCGCCTTGAGTGCAGCTTGTACATGGTACTCAAGCTGTAAATCATTTTTAAGCATACTGACCACATCAGTACCTAAATTGATTTGATCTTGCTGGTTTAAATCCGGAATCGCATCCAACAAAAGTAAGCGTTTAATAATTGCATCAGCATGCCCGCTTTCTTCTTGGCGCTCATGCTCATAATGTTCGGCTAATTTCTCTAAGCCCCAATCAGCACATAGGCGTGAATGGGCAAAATATTGATCACGAGCAGCGAGCTCACCGGCGAGCAATTGCTTTAAAACTTCAATAACTTGCTGACTTCCTTGCATAATTATCTCCTAATTAGCAGCTAATGACTGTAGATAGTTGGGTTCGCCCGTATTCGTTAATAACCATTGTTGGGACTCCAGCCAATCGATTTGCTCCTCTTCTTCCTCTAGAAGGTCTTGCAGCAATTCGCGGGAAACATAATCTTGGGCTTGCTCACAGACTAAAATAGCAGTTTTTAGTTCGTTTACGATCTCTAAACCTAATTGCATATCATTGGCTAAAATTTCTGGAATATCCTCGCCGATATACAGCTTGCCTAAATCTTGCAGATTCGGTAAGCCCTCTAAGAATAGAATGCGCTTGATAAGTTCATCGGCTTGCTTCATGGCTTTAATTGAGCGTTGGTATTCACGCTCATTAAACTTTTCCAAGCCCCAATTAGCGCTCATCCGTGCATGTAGAAAATACTGGTTAATGGCGACGAGTTGTCCACGTAACACCGTATTTAAAGCACGATTAATTGCTGGATTTCCTTGCATAGCGGCTCCTTCACTAAGCTGAATTAGAACCTTTGCATGATAAGGAAGATGAGTAGGAGCATGCAAATCTTTATGTCGATGCAATGAGGTAAAGCAAAAAAAATAAAGGGGCAGGAGCTACCCCTTAGACTGTGCCAAGACTGCCAGACCTTGCACGCCCACTCCGTTTTTTAAGATTCTATATACCTATGAGTGAGTGTCAGCTTTTTCAGCAATTTATCATTCAAGCTGAACGAGCACCTGTAAAAGCTAAAACATTAGGGGTGTAAGAACTGCCCTGCTTTATAGGTTTATAACCATTTATATAGTGATTAACCGTATGCTCTAGTTGTCCTTGTAAGCTCTGCAACCAATGCGTTAATAGTAAACAACGCACTAACTCTTGTTGAGTTGCTTGGTCAGCTCTACACAACTCTGTCAAACAAATATCACCTTGCTCTAAACAGCGTTTCAGTTGTTCACCTGCAAATAAAGCCATAATTTCGCCCGTCTTACTATTGCGCAACTCAATAAACGGATTCGTGCGATCTAACCAAGCATTAATTGAGAAAGTCATACTTGCTCCTGTGAGGCTGGTTGAGTTTATATTTTATAAATGAGAATCATTATTATTTAAGTTTAATCAATGATGATGAACTTTGCAAGACAAATGAGAACTACTTGCATTTGATTTTCATTCTTAATATGATGAATACATCAAGAATGATTCTTATTCAGGTGTGAATCAATGTACGTTTGTGTCTGTAATGCAGTGAGTGATAAGTCTATTAAACAAGCCGTACAACAAGGTCATGACAGCTTTGATGCGATCCAGCGTGAATTAGCAGTTGCGACTTGTTGCGGGCGCTGCAAACCCTTTGCGCAGGAAATCATCCGCCAATGCGTAGATCAGCAGCAGGAACGTGAGCAACGTATGCCTGCTTTCTTTACGCCTGCTTTCGCCTAACTGATGAGCCTGAACTATGCACTGCCTAGATTTACGTCGAATCAATGTAGAAGAATGGATGCAAGGCTGCAAGAAAGTTATTTTGCAGCATGGTGCACGCCCCTATGTACTCACAATTACCCGTAGAGGTAAGTTAATTCTAACGGCAGCAGAAACCCAGCTCGATACTGACCCTGCTACAGCCAAAACCACTAGTCCCTACAAATCGTGACTATTGTTCACGCTTCCATCTGATTAATTAGCTAAGTTAAATGCATCGCTTAAGCTTTGGAGTATTTGATTTTGAAACAATTACCTGCCTTAATCTTTAGCTGCTTAACCCTACTGTTTAGCGCTCCTACTCTACAAGCTGATACCGTCACGCCCAAGGCTGTAATAGAAAATTATGCGAATCTAGCTCATATCAAATTTAGCCATGCCCTAACCACAGCTAAAACACTACAAACTAAAATTGATGAGTTTATTGCTAAGCCTAGCGAAATAACTCATCAAGCCGCTAAACAAGCATGGATCACTGCCCGTGCACCTTACAGTCAAACTGAAGTTTTCCGCTTTGGTAATCCCAATGTGGATGAATGGGAAGGCGGTGTGAATTCTTGGCCTTTAGATGAAGGGCTGATTGATTACGTGAAAGCTGATACTTACGAACATGAGGAAGGCAATCAATTTGCAACGGCAAATATTATTGCAGGTAGCGAAACTATTACCCCAGACCTCTTAAAATCCTATCAGGAGAAAGGTGGCTCAGAGGCGAATGTCGCCACAGGCTATCATGCCATTGAATTTTTGCTTTGGGGACAAGACTTTAATACTGACCCAACGCTTGCGGGTACTCGTAGCTATACTGATTTTATTACAGGTACAGACTGTACTAATAAAAACTGTGAACGTCGTGCGCAATACTTAAAAACTGTGACCGATTTACTGGTCGCTGATTTAAATAAAATGGAGCAAGATTGGGCACCAGAGCAAACAAACTACCGTAAAACTTTTATCGGCTTAGAGGAAGCTGAAGCCTTACGTCGGATCTTATTTGGCATGGGCAGCTTAAGCTTAGGCGAATTAGCAGGGGAACGCATGAATGTCGCGTTACTTGCTCACTCACAAGAAGACGAGCACTCCTGCTTTAGTGACAACACGCACAACGATATTTGGAACAATATCCAAGGGATTAAAGATGTCTTTGAGGGTGCTTATCAAGCAGCTGACGGTAAAACCGTTAAAGGTGCAAGTTTAGCTGAGTTATTAGCGGCCAAAGATCCAAAACTGAGTACTGAATTAGAGACTAATCTAACAGCGACTAAAACCGCTGCAGCAACCCTTGTGCAAACAGCAAAAACAGAGCACTTTGATCAGCAAATCGCTGCTGAAAATAAAGAAGGTAATGCACGTGTGAAAGCCACCATTGCTGCCTTAAGAACTCAAACAGCCAGTATTGAGGCCGCGGCTAAAGCTTTAGGTGTGAGTAACTTAAATCCAGAAACTAGTACTTCTTTACAATAAATAACCATTTAACATCTAAAACTCCGAATGAAGCTAGCCAAAACCTTGTTACTAGCTGGGGTAATGCTCAGCCCAGTAGCTTACAGTACTGAGTCAACTCTGACCGATAAGCAATTATCTGGGGGTGCGACGACGGTACTAGACAAGAGTAGCAATGCCTTCTCTCTACCTGCGAATAATTTAAGTATTTTGCGGCGAGATAACTTTTTTATTGGCAATGCATTTTTTAAACAGCCTTGGGTAATAGCACCCTCTTCGACTTCTGCACGGGATGGCTTAGGCCCTCTGTTCAATAGCAATAGCTGCCAGGGTTGCCATGTTAAAGACGGGAAAGGTCACCCACCACTAACGCGTGAAGATAGCTTTCTGTCTACCTTAGTGCGAGTGAGTATTCCTGCAGAAACAACCACACAAAAAGCTCTTCTTACTACCACTGGAGTCGTACCAGAACCCACTTATGGGGATCAGATTCAGCCAACTGCTATCCCTGGAGTGAAAGGTGAAGCCACACCACGTTTTACCTATGAAGAAATCCAAGGTCAATTTAAAGATGGCGAAGCCTATACCTTACTTAAACCTAGTCTGAAATTAGATAAGCCCAATTACGGCGCACTACATCCACAAGTACAAATGTCGGTGCGTGTTGCACCGGTAATGATTGGTATGGGTTTATTAGAGGCCATTCCAGAAGCTGATTTAGTCGCTCTTGCTGATCCAGAAGATAAAAATAGGGATGGTATTTCAGGTCGACTCAATCAAGTCTGGGATGTCAAAGCACAAAAAACCGTACTAGGCCGTTTTGGCTGGAAAGCCAATCAACCGACTGTGGCGCAACAAAGCGCAGGGGCTTTTCATGGTGATTTAGGGATTACCTCCCCGATGTTTGCGAACGCGCCTTGCTCAAGCACCCAAGCTGATTGTTTAAAAGCACCTCATGGTGGCCAGCCAGAAATCAATCAAGAACTGATGGATATGGTGAGTTTCTATGCGTCTTTGCTCGCAGTGCCAGCACGGCGCGAAGTGGATACTCCCGAAGTGTTAAAAGGCGAGCGTTTATTCAAAGCCGCAAATTGTAGTGCTTGTCATTTGCCTGAACTCAAAACGGGGGTTAAGCCTGATTTCCCTGAGCTAGAACACCAGTCGATTCAGCCTTTTACTGACCTACTCCTACACGATATGGGTGAAGGCTTAGCCGATCAGCGCCCCGATTTTCTAGCAACGGGCAGTGAATGGCGTACCGCGCCTTTATGGGGGATTGGCCTGATTGAAACGGTAAATGGGCACACGCGTTTTTTACATGATGGGCGCGCCCGCAATTTAATGGAAGCGATTCTATGGCATGGAGGTGAGGCTAAACCCTCTCAAGAATATGTGTTGAATCTGAGCAAAGAAGAGCGGAGTGCACTCTTGCGCTTTTTAAATTCACTCTAATCGTTTTTAGGAAGACACCATGATCCTATTTCAGCGGCAACTGATGGGCTTAAGTTCAAGCAGTTTGCTGGTAGCTTTATGCTTAGTAAACCCCAGTTTTGCCGACACTAGTTCCGTTAGTTCAACACCAACTGCTAGCAACACGGCGACACTGAGCATGGCTAAGGATGAAACCTTCATTCAACAATTAATTACTACAGGAATTCAACCCCTTTACCGTGAATTAGAACAAGCTAGCCAGCAGCTTACTCGAACGAGTACTGAGTTTTGTAAAGAGTCTTCGCTCGATAATCTAAATACATTACGTGCAGCTTGGGGAACTACTCTATTGGCCTGGCAGCGTACCGATAGCTTGCTGTTCGGACCTGCTACTGCTGAGCAGATGGACTTCCAAATTAACTTTGCTCCACCCAAGAAGCAGATTATTAAAGGCTTATTCGCCAGCGACAAGCCCTTGACTGTTGAAGCGGTAGCTGCGGCGGGTGTAGGTGCTCAAGGCTTGAGCAGCTTAGAATATGTCTTATTTGATCGCGAGCAAACAACTGAGCAATTATTAACGAGCTTTAAAGAATCATCAGGGCAAATCCGCTGTAGTTATGTGCAAGCTGTCAGTCGCTTACTGGAGCAAAATATTAAAAAGCTCAACGCAGCTTGGAGCAGTCCCGATGCAAGTAAGCTCTTTACCAATAACCAAGAAATGGTCGATTTATTAATTGGTAAAGCCTATCAAAGCCTAGAGCGAATTACCTTAAAGAAACTGACGCAACCTTTAGGTACTTTGGACGAAAAAAAGCTTAGCCATCCTTACGATTTAGAAGCTTGGCGGAGTGGTTACTCCTTCAAAATTATTCAAGCCAATATTGAAGGCTTGCAGCGGGTTTTCGTAGAGGGCGGGTTCTTAGCTTGGATTGATAAAAACTTTCCAAGTGAAGCTACTAAAACTGCGGTCGTTTCTTTTGAGAAACAGCTCAATGAGCTGATACAAATGAAACTCCCCGAAGGTGCCCCCTTCACTTTGGTAGAACAGAAACAAGCCTCCAAAGAAATTGATGAGCTAGTGCAACGCACACGTGGCTTAGAAATGGGTGTTAAACGCCAATTAGCCATACTCGCCAAAGCACAACTGGGCTTCAATGATAATGATGGAGACTAATATGCAACGCCGCCAATTTCTAGGCTTAGCCACGCTAACGGTCTTTGGCAGTGCTTTAGCAGCGAATGAGCTTTTGGAGCGAGCTATTCCTAAGTCGGCCAAACTCTACTCAGCTAGTGATAATGCTTTAGGCGAACATTTTGTCAGTCAATTCGATCTAAGAACTCAGCAACTGCAGCAACAACAAACACCCATGCGCGGGCATGCTGCCTTAGCCTTAGATGAAAATACAGCTTTACTATTCGGACGCCGCCCTGCTTACACCTGTGTGCGTGTAAACTTTAAAACAGGTCTGGTAGAAAGTTTTAAGCCTAGCCCTGATAGGCATTTCAATGGACATGGTTGCCTGTCAACTGATCGCAAACTGCTGTTTACCACCGAAACAGATTATGCAAATAAACGGGGCATCATTGGTATTCGTGATCTAAGCACTCTCAAACCACTAGGCGAATATGAAAGTTATGGTTTAGACCCGCATGATGTACAGCTCATGCCTGACGGTAAAACCTTAGTCGTAGCGAATGGGGGCATCGAAACTCACCCCGATTTTGAGCGGCGTAAGCTCAATATCAATACCATGCAACCCTCGCTAGTTTATCTTGATCTAAGTACGGGTAAGAAGCTGGCCGAATATCGCTTACCCGATCATTTGTTGAGTATTCGCCACCTCCATGTCAGTACTCAAGGCGATGTCGCAGTGGCTTTACAATATGAAGGTAATCTATACAAACAACAGCCTAGCTCGCTAGTGGCTTGGCAAAAAGCTGGTGAGGGTCTAAATTTACTCAAGATTGCGCCCCAAGAGGTGGCTCAATTACGTGGCTATTTAGCTGATATTGTTTATGACCCTAAACAAGAACTCTTAGTCAGCGCCACTCCGCGCGGGCATTGTGTGTCTATTTGGAGCACTGCAACGCAAAGCTTTGTACAAGCCCTCCCCCTAGCTGAAGCAAGTGGCATCAGTCTTGGTTTAAAAGCAGGTAGTTTTCTGGTCTCAAATAGCCAAGGGGGTCTCTATCAATTGCAGACCGCTGGCAAGCAAACTAGCTTAAACGAACTAAAAATCTTCCCCGAGCTTGCTTGGGATAATCATCTCATGCTGTTAGCTTAGCTCACCTCTTTTAATGAGACCTATTTGCATTTAAAAACCACTACCTTTAATATTGATAATAGTTATTATTTACAGATGGCTCCGCTATGTTGAAAAAACTTGTTTTCGTTACAGCTCTATGTGCCGCTCCCCTGTATGCTTTTGCGGAAGGTGAAGTGAATGTCTACTCTTCACGTCAAGAACAACTGATTAAACCCTTATTAGATAAATTTACTACCGCTTCAGGCATTAAAGTCAACTTAGTGACTGGCAAAGATGATGCTTTGATTGAGCGCTTAAAACTCGAAGGTGAAAATAGTCCGGCTGATCTACTCATGACTGCCGATGCAGGCCGCTTGTATCGGGCTAAAGCTTTAGGTTTAAGCCAAACCATTGAATCCGAAACCTTAAAAACAGCTATCCCTGAGAACTTGCGCGACCCTGAAAATCAGTGGTTTGGTTTAACTTATCGTGCTCGCCCCATTTTCTATGTCAAAGAAAAAATTAAACCGGCTGACCTATCTACTTATGCCGATTTAGCTGATCCTAAATGGAAGGGTAAAATTTGTGTACGTAGCTCAGACAATATTTATAACCAGTCTTTGCTCGCCTCGATGATTAAGAGCCAAGGTACAGAGGCTACTACCAAATGGGCTGAAGGTTTTGTAAAGAATCTAGCGCGCCCACCTGAAGGTGGTGACCGTGATCAGCTCAAGGCAGCCGCAGCAGGTATCTGTGATCTAGCGCTTGCCAATACTTACTATTATGGGCAAATGCTAGCGGGCGACGCGGCTGAAGATAAGGCAGCCGCAGAGAAACTGGCCATTTTCTGGCCTGATCAAGGTGAGCAAGCACGCGGTACGCATATTAATATCAGCGGTGCAACGGTCACTAAAGCTGCGAAGAACAAAGAGCAGGCTGTCAAGCTGTTAGAATATTTAGTTGGGGATGAAGCACAAGCCTGGTATGCCGAACATAATCAAGAATATCCGGTCAAACCCAGTGTATCCGCCAGCAGTTTATTGAAAAGTTGGGGAGCCTTTAAGGCTGATAGCATTAACTTATCCGAGTTAGGTAAACATAATGCTGAAGCCGTTAAGATCATGGATACTGTGGGTTGGAAATAAAAAATTTCGTCTGGCGCGTCATGCTGTTAGGCATGGCGCTCCTCACTGCGTTGCCTATTTTAGCAGTTTTCGCTTATATCTTTATTCCCTCTGCAGCAGTTTGGCAGCATCTAGTGGCCACTGTCCTTACTGATTATCTGCTCAATACTTTTTATTTAAGCCTAGGCGTCGGTTTAGGTGTCCTACTCTTAGGTGTACCCCTTGCTTGGCTGTGTAGCATGTGTGAATTTCCAGGGCGAACATGGTTTGAGTGGTCTCTGCTTCTACCTTTGGCTATGCCAGCTTATATCATCGCCTACACCTATACCGGCATGTTAGACTTTGCAGGCCCTATACAAACCAGCCTACGCAGCTTAACCGGTTGGAGCTACGGTGATTATTGGTTCCCGAATATCCGCTCGCTCGCAGGCGCAATTTTAATGCTCGCTTTAGTGTTATTTCCTTATGTGTATTTGCTAGCACGTGCTGCTTTTTTAGAGCAATCGATTTGCGTGCTAGAGGTAAGCCGAACTTTAGGTTGTAATCAATGGCAAAGCTTTTTCCGAGTCGCCCTCCCCTTAGCACGCCCAGCGATTATCACTGGTCTGGCCTTAGCCTTGATGGAAACCCTAGCTGATTTTGGCACAGTCCAATATTTTGGGGTGACCACCTTCACCACCGGTATTTTCCGCACTTGGTATGGTTTGGGGGATCATGCCGCTGCTTCACAATTAGCCGCTCTCTTAATGAGTTTTGTGTTTATTCTGCTTTTGCTGGAACGGGCTTCACGCCGCTGTGCACGTTATTATCATAGCTCCAGCAAATATGCGCAGATCAAGCGTATTCGCCTAGCTGGTTGGCAAGCGACCGGAGCCATTTTATTTTGTAGTGTGACTTTGTTACTAGGTTTTCTAGTGCCGGTTACTCAGCTTGCTAGTTGGAGCTTAGCCAATTGGCAAACTCAATTCGATAGCAGTTTTTTAACTCTGATCCAACATAGCTTAGGCTTAGCCATTGCCGCTGCTATCTTTGCTTTGCTCATTGCGCTCATTTTAGGCTATGGGAAACGTCTGCATCCGGAACCTTTAGCCATTGTGGCGACACGTTTAGCCAGCATGGGCTATGCAATTCCAGGGACAGTGATCGCGATTGGCGTACTGATCCCCTTTGCTTGGTTAGATACACAGCTTAATCAGCTGAGCCAAACCCTGTTTCATACTAAAGTGGGACTCATCTTAAGCGGCAGCTTATTTATCTTGCTGTTTGCTTATAATGTGCGCTTCCTAGCGGTTTCCTTGCAAACTGTCGAAGCAGGTTTAGGTAAAATCAAACCCACCATCGACAATGCTGGGCGCTCTTTAGGCTTAAGCCCCAGCGCCGTCTTGTGGAAACTACATATGCCCTTGATGCAAGGTTCACTGTTAACAGCAGTGCTATTAGTTTTTGTGGATGTCTTAAAAGAACTACCGGCTACTTTGATTTTACGCCCTTTTAATTTTAATACTTTAGCAGTGCGTACTTACGAACTCGCATCGGATGAACGTTTAGCCGAAGCGGGCTTACCAGCTTTAATGATTGTTGCTACCGGCATTATTCCAGTGGTGTTATTGAGCCGCTCTATTTCCCGCTCACGTGCTGGAGGTTCATCTGTATGAGTCAACTCAAACTTGAGCAAGTGGAAATTCGTTATGGACTGACCACAGCAGTGCATGCCGTTGATTTCCAAGTTAATCAAGGGCAAATTGCTTGCCTCCTTGGTCCTAGTGGCTGTGGTAAAACGACTCTCCTGCGTGCGATTGCAGGTTTTGAGCAGTTGAGCCAAGGTAAGCTTAGCTTAAATGGTGAGATTATCAGTAGCGCCCAGCACACATTAGCTACTGAACAGCGCAAAATTGGCATGGTTTTCCAAGATTATGCACTTTTCCCCCATTTGAGCATTGCTGACAATATTCGTTTTGGTATTCGTAAGCAGCCACACAAAGCTCAAGAACAACGTATTCAAGAGCTTTTAGAGTTAGTGAGCTTAGTAGGTTACGAGCGACGCTATCCGCATGAATTATCGGGTGGACAGCAGCAACGCATTGCTTTAGCACGTGCTTTGGCACCTAAGCCTGCTCTCTTACTACTCGATGAGCCGTTTGGTAGCCAAGACACTGAACTACGCGAAAGCCTAGCACGAGAAGTACGTGAAATGCTCAAACAAGAAGGCATCACTGCTTTATTGGTCACCCATGACCAACATGAAGCTTTTGCAATGGCCGATGAGATTGGAGTCTTACAGGCTGGGCGTTTACAACAATGGGGAAGCGCGTATGCATTGTACCACCAACCGCAAAACGCATTTGTTGCCTCTTTTATCGGTCAAGGCAGTCTGTTGCCTGGCAAGCTCCAAGCGGGAAAACTACTAACCAGTTTAGGCGAATTGGAGTATTCAGCTTATGAGGCTTTGCTGGATACAGAAGAAGTAGCCGTATTGATTCGTCCAGAACATGTCAAACTCCATCCCAGCGCCACTCAATCCGCCTTCATTACCAGTAAGGTTTTTAGGGGTAATGAGTATCTATATAGCTTGCAATTAAATAAACAAGAACGCTTATTAGCTCTAGCTTCTAGTGAGAAATTTTATAGTGTTGGTGAGCAAATTGGCGTGGAATTAGTACCAAGAATTTACACGCTAGTGAGGCATAATTTTAATTAATCAGGGGAAAAAAGCTCCCGGAGAAGAATGGGCTATAAAATTATCCCCGGGAGATGAATTTGCCCGCCTTGTCTTCCTCAGTCAAGACAAGTGGTTTCCCTCGCGAGCATTTTAATCATAATATAAAGCTATGAAAATTGTAATCGTTTCGTAAAATAATGTTCAATTTTTAACCTATTCGCGCAAAAATTCTACTACTATCTGGCCTCGACCTAAATCTGCTAAGGCTTGTTGTAATTGAGTTTGAGCACTAATCGGGCAAAATCCATTAATTTGCAATTCAGCTGCATATTCAACACTAGCTAATTCACCATTCAAATCATTTAAGAGACGGCGAATAGAATCCTCTAATGCATACGGAGCTATTAAAATAAAACCCTGCCTAGCTACTTTTAAGCAGGTCGGTGTTTGCTTTAAAGCAGCAGTGACTGAACTTGAATAAGCGCGGACTAAGCCACCTGTACCTAATTTAATGCCTCCAAAATAGCGCACTACTACCGCTACTAGTTCGCCTATCTCACTATGCAATAAAACATTGAGCATCGGTTTACCAGCGGTTCCGGCAGGCTCCCCATCATCACTACAACTAACTTCAGTGGTTTGTTTAGGTTTACCCGCAACAAAAGCCCAGCATACATGCCGTGCATCAGGATATTCCTGTCTGATATGAGTAATAAAAGTATGAGCTGCGTGTGGGCTAGGAGCATGCGCAATATGACTAATGAAACGGCTATTTTTAATAGTCTGCTCGTAGCAAGTACTCCCTGCAGGTATTAGAAATGAACTCATAACTAGCCTATTTGTTTTTTGGATGCAAGCATAATTATTTTAAAACTCAACCGCTTATCGGAGATTTTGATCATTCAATGGCCAAATCCTTCAATGCTGCACATAATTTTTTATACTCACAACTGAGAAATAAAACCAGTTTTGTTGGAGAATATTCTATGTACCCCAAAGCTTTTATGTGGGTCGCTTTTGAGGTGCTGCTCTTAATTTTGCCGACGCAAACTTTTGCCGCACCCAGTCAACCTAACCGCCTTTTACCTGATCGAACTAATGTGACTCTTGTTCAAAACCCACCGCCTAGTCTCTTACAGCTTAGTAAAATAATCAGCGAATCAAGCTTATATGAGCGTGTATTGACCAGCCCAGACTTTATTAAAGTACAAAGCATAGCACAACGATGGTGGGACAATCAGACCGGGGCAAAACATAAGCTAAGGGCCGCTTATTCTAAACGCATCCCCAAAAGTAACTCCATTGATTGAAAGGTCAATTGCTAGTAGCCTTAAGAACCACAACCATAAGCTACTAAGCTAGCCCAATCTCCTGCTTCATCGTGCATAACACGAATCCGCGCTAATTCCCCTGATTCAATCGCTAAAGAAAAAAAGTGGCGACTAGGCATACCTAGGACTTGCATAATAATCAAACGAATTACACCTGGTTGAGCCACTAAAACGACTCGTTTGCCCTTGTTTTCATTAATTAGGCGTTCCCACACAGGCAAAATACGGGCTTGGAATTTATTAAAAGACTCACCCTCAGGCGGCGTTAAGCAGGCTGGATTACGCCACCAACGTGCTAGCACAGCAGGATTCTGCTCCATAATACTGGCCGGAGTTTGCCCCTCCCATTCACCGAAATGCATTTCGGCAAGCTCGGGATAACTATGCAGGGGCAAATGATTCTTAGCAGATAACCACTGTGCAAATGGCAAACAAGCCGCATGTTCAGAACTGAGAACGGCTTGCCAATCTTGACGGCGGCGTACAGTCTTTTTGAGCGTTTTTAAACCTTCTGCACTCAATGCAGAATGGAAAGAACCGCAAAAGACTTCGCCTGCTTCCACCGCTGAACTTGGAAGCAGGTCAATTAGCGTAATCGGAATGCTCACTATGTGTAGCGAACCTCTAGGATTTCGTATTCACGTACACCACCGGGCGCTTGCACCACAGCGACATCCCCTTCCTCTTTACCGATCAGAGCACGGGCAACGGGTGAAGAAACAGCAATCATACCTTGCTTTAAATCAGCTTCGACATCACCTACAATTTGATAAGTAATCGTGTCACCGGTTTTGATCTCTTCTAAGTCAACAGTAGCACCAAACACTACCTTGCCTGGGTTGGCTGCACCAACCGTAGTGACATCAATCACTTGTGCTAGCGATAAGACCGACTCCAACTCTTGGATACGGCCCTCACAAAAACCTTGTTGTTCACGCGCCGCATGGTATTCGGCATTTTCTTTCAAATCACCATGCTCACGAGCCTCAGCAATAGCTTGTACAATTTTTGGACGCTCAACCGTTTTTAAGCGATTTAACTCCGCTTTCAAACGCTCAGCACCCGTCGCAGTTAACGGCGGTCGACTCATTCTTATTCTCCCTCTTTTTTACATGATGCCTTGATGCAAATCTTGCAGGCGATAAACCTGCTCATCAGCGGTGTAACCCATCGCCATGCACAAGGCACGCGCTCCCTCAATGGTAGTGGTATAACTTAATTTATGCTGCAAAGCTTCACGGCGAATCTCAAAGGAATCACGTGTTGATTGCTCACCCTCAGTCGTATTGATGATCAAATTGACATCATCATTTTTGATCATATCGACAATATTCGGGCGACCTTCATGCATTTTATTCACAACCTCACAGGCAATCCCAGCAGCCTGCAATTCGCGTGCGGTTCCACGAGTAGCAATAATACGAAAACCTTGCTTTACCAGCATTTCACCTAAACCAGCCAAATGCCGACGATCTGCTTCACGCACACTGATAAATACAACCCCTGAAGTTGGGAAACTAGCCCCTGCAGCATGCTGTGATTTACCAAAGGCTTCCGCAAAGGTTTTGCCAACCCCCATCACTTCACCTGTAGACTTCATCTCAGGACTTAAAATCGGGTCAACTCCAGGGAATTTAATGAAGGGGAACACCGCTTCCTTCACCGAATAGTAGTCTGGAATCACTTCTTCAGTCGCTTTTTGCTCAACTAAACTTTGGCCAGCCATACAACGTGCCGCAATTTTTGCCAAGGGGCGACCAATGGCTTTAGACACATAAGGCACTGTACGTGAAGCGCGTGGATTCACTTCCAACACATACACTTCATTATTCTTAATAGCATACTGGGTATTCATTAAACCGATAACATTCAAGGCTTTAGCCATACGTGCCGTTTGTGCACGTAGCTCATCTTGAATCGCTGGGTCTAAAGAATACGGTGGCAATGAACAAGCAGAATCACCTGAATGAATCCCTGCTTGCTCAATATGCTGCATGATGCCACCAATTAATACATTCTGCCCGTCACAAATGGCATCCACATCCACTTCAATCGCATCATCTAAGAAACGATCCAAAAGTACCGGCGAGTCATTCGAAACTGAAACGGCGGTATTCATATAGCGCCGCAATTCATTCTCGTTATAGACAATTTCCATCGCCCGCCCACCCAAGACATAAGACGGACGTACCACGAGTGGATAACCAATCTCGACAGCTAAGCGCACGGCTTCTTCCATACTCCGTGCTGTACGATTTGGTGGTTGGCGCAAACCTAAACGATGAATTAATTGCTGAAACCGCTCACGATCTTCCGCTAAATCGATGGAATCGGGCGAAGTACCAATAATCGGTGCCCCTAAGTTTTCGAGATCACGCGCTAGTTTCAGTGGGGTTTGCCCACCGTATTGTACAATCACACCTAAAGGCTTCTCTAGATCAACAATCTCCATCACATCCTCAAGCGTTAGAGGCTCGAAATAGAGACGATCCGAGGTATCATAATCGGTAGAAACGGTTTCTGGGTTGCAGTTAACCATAATGGTTTCATAGCCATCTTCGCGCAAAGCTAAGGCAGCATGCACGCAGCAATAGTCAAACTCAATCCCCTGACCGATCCGATTTGGGCCACCACCTAAGACCATAATTTTCTTACGATCCGTTGGCTTAGATTCGCACTCTTCTTCATAAGTGGAATACATATAAGCGGTATTCGTAGCAAACTCAGCCGCACAGGTATCCACACGCTTGTACACTGGGCGCACATTCATATTTCGGCGTGCATTACGCACACTGCGCTCCGTGCTATGTAAGAGTTTGGCTAAGCGTCGATCAGAGAAACCTTTGCGCTTGAACATGCGCATTTCCTCGGCACTGATCTGATTGAGTAAACGACCCTCAAGACTTTTCTCAATCTCAATCAGCTCTTGCATCTGTACTAAGAACCAAGGATCAATGCTGGTTTGGGCATGCACTTGCTCAACCGTCATGCCATAGCGGAAAGCATCGGCCACATACAGAATCCGCTCTGCATGCGGTTCGGTAAGTTCACGGCGGAGAATATCGCGCGCTTCAGGAAGCTCACGATTTAAACGCTCATCTAGACCATCAATGCCTGTTTCTAAACCACGTAAGGCTTTCTGCAAGGACTCTTGGAAAGTACGACCAATCGCCATCACTTCACCCACTGACTTCATTTGCGTGGTTAAACGCGCATCCGCTTGTGGGAATTTTTCAAAGGTAAAGCGTGGAATTTTAGTAACGACATAATCGATACTTGGCTCGAAAGATGCTGGAGTCGCACCACCAGTAATATCATTCCGCAGCTCATCTAGGGTATAACCAATCGCTAATTTTGCTGCTACTTTCGCAATCGGGAAACCCGTAGCTTTTGAAGCCAAAGCCGAAGAACGCGACACTCGTGGATTCATCTCAATGACAATAATACGTCCGTCCTTAGGATTGATCGCGAACTGTACATTCGAACCACCCGTATCAACGCCGATTTTACGCAGTACTGCTAAGGAAGCATTGCGTAGCAGTTGATACTCTTTATCTGTCAGCGTCTGTGCAGGTGCTACGGTAATGGAATCACCCGTATGCACGCCCATTGGATCAAAGTTTTCAATCGAGCAGACGATGATGCAGTTATCTTTACGATCCCGCACCACCTCCATCTCATACTCTTTCCAACCAAGCAGTGACTCTTCGAGCAAAACTTCAGTAGTGGGCGACATATCTAAGCCGCGCGCAACAATCGTTTCAAATTCTTGCTTATTATAAGCAATGCCGCCACCAGTACCCCCTAAGGTAAAGGAAGGCCGAATAATGGTAGGGAAGCCAATATCAGACTGTGCAGCACGAGCTTCTTCCATCGTATGGGCGATCCGCGAACGTGCCGACTCTAGGCCAATATCATCCATCGCAATCCGGAATTTTTGCCGATCTTCAGCCATCTCGATGGCGACTTCATTCGCACCAATCATTTCAACTTGGTATTTTTCCAGAACACCATGGCGTGATAGATCCAGCGCACAGTTCAATGCCGTTTGCCCACCCATGGTTGGCAATAAAGCATTTGGGCGCTCTTTTGCAATGATCTTTTCGACCGTCTCCCACCGAATCGGCTCGATATAAATCGCATCTGCCGTGCCGGGATCAGTCATGATTGTGGCAGGGTTGGAGTTGACCAGAATGACTCGATAGCCTTCTTCGCGCAAAGCTTTACAAGCTTGTGCACCCGAATAGTCAAACTCACACGCTTGGCCAATTACAATAGGGCCAGCCCCAATAATCAATATACTTTTAATGTCCGTACGTTTCGGCATTTTCAATCGTCCACAGTAATTCGTTTTCCCTTACACAAGGGATTAAGGGAGTTAAGTCTAACACTTACCCCCGACCTCCATCATCTTTCAGGAGGAACAAAGCAAGATTTTTTAACGCGCAGCTCGCATTAAGTCGATAAAGCGGTCAAATACAGGTGCAACATCATGCGGCCCCGGACTCGCTTCTGGATGCCCTTGAAAACTAAAGGCAGGGCAATCGGTACGTTCAATACCTTGTAAGGTCTGATCAAATAAAGAACGATGGGTCGTCTTTAGATTAGCGGGTAAACTCGTTTCATCCACCGCAAAGCCGTGATTCTGGCTACTAATCATCACTTGGCCGGTTTGAGTATCCTGCACTGGATGATTCGCACCATGATGGCCGAATTTCATTTTTACTGTGCGTGCACCACTCGCTAACCCTAGCAATTGATGTCCCAAGCAAATCCCAAAAGTTGGTAGTTTGGTAGCTAAAATCTGCTGGATAGCCGTAATCGCATAATCACAAGGCTCAGGATCGCCAGGGCCATTGGATAGGAATACACCATCTGGCTTTAGTGCTAATACTTTATCTGCAGAGGTTTGCGCAGGTACTACGGTAACCTTGCAACCACGATCCACCAACATACGTAAGATATTTTTCTTCACGCCAAAGTCATAAGCAACTACATGATACTTCGCTTTTTCTGCAGTGGAAGCACGTGGGGTGGCTGGATTTAATTGCCAAGAACCTTCTGTCCAAACATAAGAACTTGAGCTACTGACTTCTTTAGCTAAATCCATCCCTTGCAAACCAGGGAAATCTAAAGCGGCGGCTTTAGCTTGCACTTCATCTAAGTTAGCACCCGCCATAATACAACCGCGTTGTGCACCTTTTTCGCGTAAAATACGCGTTAACCGACGTGTGTCAATATCTGCAATCGCGACAATTTTATTGCGCTCTAAATAAGCAGGTAGCGACTCTTCGCCACGCCAATTGCTATATACACTGGGTACATCCCGTACAATCAAACCTGCAGCATGAATCCGATCTGATTCACAATCTTCAGAATTAACACCAACATTGCCAATGTGGGGATAAGTTAAAGTCACGATCTGACGCGCATACGACGGGTCAGTTAAAATTTCTTGATAGCCAGTGAGAGCCGTATTGAATACAACTTCACCAACGGTTTGACCATCACAGCCAATGGAACGCCCCCGAAAAACGCTACCGTCTTCCAGTACTAGCAGTGCCAGCTTGCTCAAAGGAACCTCCAAGTTCTACATATAATAACGGGATGGGGGTTACCCATCCCGTGAACACGTAGGGGCATATTTTACCCGCTGCTGAACGAGGTGTCCACGACCAGATGTTGTGCACTGCAATAAATCACTGAATTTGTAACAAATTTCAGCACTAAGCCTTTTGATTTAACTGAGCTTAAGATTTTGATTTTTAATTAAAAAACTTTGCATTTAAGGAATTAAAAACTGCTGAGACCATTTTTTTGAAGCTGGCTCAAAAGTCCATACTTCATGCTCCGCAAAAGCCTTAGTACTTACAGAATAAAAGGCAATGCGCGTAATTGTTGCAAACTGATAGCCCATAAAACCAGCTGGTCTGACTAGTTCAGCCTCTACTGGCAAGTTTGCCAAAGCGTTTTCTAAAACATCAGCGGACTCTAAAACAGTTCCTGATGCATTACCGAAAATCATATAACTGCGCCGAAAGCTTGATTCCAATTTTAACCAATCGTTATCGAGCTGCTGAGCCGATAAAGCGACTAAACACCCTTCCAAAGAAACTGAGCGTAAACTAGTTTGAAAAGCAAAGGTTAAAGAGGCTTGTTGATTATGTGTTAGATCAACGACCTTGCGGCTAGTAGGTGAGGTATGAAAACGGGGGCAATAATTTTTATCAAAATGTACCCCCAACATTCGGGTATGTGGTTGCTCAAACTTATCTATCGTACCTAAAACAGCACCATGACTAAACCTATTCCCTGCTAAACGCTCTTCCGCAACCCATGCATACAGCTTTGCTAAAGGCGACATTTTAACTACTTAACGCCAAATGTTGATGAATACCCGCAATATTATCTTGAGTTCGGTGATTCACATACAAGACCGTCGTTTCAGTCCCTGTACAAATCTTTTCAATCAAGGCCAAGACCAATTGCCGATTGAGATCATCTAAACCAAGACAAGGCTCATCCAAAATCAATAAGGTAGGATGTTTAACCATGGCTCGGGCAATCAGCACTAAACGCTGATCCCCATAAGACAATTGCTGAAATGACTCCGCAGCACGCTCACTCATCCCTAATAAAGCTAACCATTCTTCAGCGATGACCCGCTCACGATCTGTGTATTTTTGATACAAGCCAATACTGTCGTAGAAACCTGAAATAATCACATTACGCACAGTAATACTCACGCGGTATTCCCATTGCAGATTGCTCGAAACATAACCAATGTACTGCTTAATCTGCCAAATACTTTCACCACTGCCACGCTGCATACCGAACACAAAAATATCATTGGTATAGCATTGCGGATGGTCGCCAGTAATAAGATTTAATAAACAGGTTTTACCGCTACCATTCGGACCCGTCACTTGCCAATGTTCACCCGCCTGAATCGTCCAATCCAAATCCGCAAAAACTAACTTCTCAGCGTAAGCAATACGCGCTTTACGCAAGCGTACCAAGGGATTACTAGGATCTAGTTTCGGCGGTAAATGTTCACGGGGTGCATGAGGAATCTTTAAATCAGTGGTTTTTAGATGCAAAAGCTGCTGCAAATCAGCACTAGCGATTGGATCATTCACCGCAACTTGATGCAAAAGCTGCCCCTGCTCCATATACGCCATATGCGTGATGAAACTGGGAATCTCATCAACTCGATTCAAGACCATGACAATACGAATGTGCTCGGCAACGGCCTGCAATAAATCAGTAAGTAACTGAGTGGAAGCAAGATCTAAACCTTCAAACGGCTCATCTAAAACTAATAAATCAGGGCGACAAGCTAAAGCACGCATTAACATGAGCTTACGAGTTTCACCGGTCGAAAGTTTGCGAAAACCACGCTCTAATAAAGGCTGAAACTTAAATAATTCAATCAACTCAGCTAAACGCTTCGCATCAGTTTCAGGCAGAGTGAGTAGTTCTTTAACCGGCGTGCCTTCAGGAATGACATCTACAATGTCGGCATCATCTTTTTTGAGTTCTTGCTCAATCAGCTTCGCTTGGGCTTCAAAAGAGACTAAAGCCGTTTTGTTAGGGAGACCTTGTATTGAGCCACTAAGCGGCTCCCCTACACCACATAAGATCGCCGCTAAGGCCGATTTGCCAGCACCATTTCCACCCAAAATCACCCAATGCTGCCCAGCACTCAGCTCCCAATTAAGCTGAGTTAAGCGGTAATGTTTATTGACTTGGACGCTGTAGTCTTGAAGGAGAATGCTGCTCATAAAAGGCTCTAAAACCGTGAAAAAGGTTTAGAGCCTAACGCAAGCTTAGGCTAAGCAGCAAGTAGCCTGCTGCTGAGGGGATTAATGCATCGTTGCAGACACGTCTTGCACCGGGGCTGATAGTTTTAAGCTAGTACCATCTTCAAAGCCCAAGGTTAACTCGACTGTGTCACTGACCTTTAAAGTTTTTTTCAAGCCAATCAGCATAATATGAAAACTACCCGGTTTGAGTGCTACGGTTTGACCCGCAGGTAAATCAATTTTTTCAACTTTGCGCATTTTCATCACACCGCCTTCATTGACATGATTATGCAGTTCTACTGCTGCAGCGACATCACTAGTCGCACTAACTAAAGCATGCGCTTTGCTATCTTTATTCTGCAACTGTAAGAAAACCGCACTATTAGGCTGGCCAGGTGCAACTGCACGTGCATAAGCAGCACTCGCTGTAAATTGACCTGCTACCGCTGCAGCAGTGGTTGGCATAGCAGCGGCTGGTTTATGTGCCGCTGTATTTTGCTTGTCACAAGCTGTAGCCATAACCGTTACAGACAATAAACTGAGAGCGCCCCATGCCAGTAGGGAAGCTTTAATTTTTTTCATATTTTTATACCTTTTAGAACGAACATAAAGAAATACTGATTGAACAAAACTTTAGATTTTTTAATTATATAAGTGATGTTCTTGAATATATTCATAAACCTCATCCGGTACTAAAAAGCGAATGCTCTTATTATTTTTACAAGCCTCCCGAATGTTAGTCGCGGAAATTTCTAAGGAGGTTACGGATAAAAAGGTCACCCGCCCAGCTGCAGTAGTGCTTAACTCACAAGTCGTTTGGGCGAGCAGTTCACCATACCAATCATTAGGATCAGGTACATAGCCCGGCCGATTCATTACTACTAAATGCGCAAGCCGCATAATATCTTGCCAACGATGCCAACTACGAAAGGCTAAGAACGCATCCATTCCTAAGATGAAAGCCAGCGGAATCTTCGAACCTAAATCATCACGTAAGGAGCTCAAAGTATCTACGGTATACGAATTACCTAACCGCTCTAATTCGCGCCGATCTGCTTGAAATAAGGGTTCACCTGCAATTGCTAAATTCACCATCTCCCAACGCTGTTCAGCACTGGCTTTAGGTTGCGGTCGATGCGGTGGAACACGACCGGGAATGATGCGGATTTGCTCCATTCCACAGCTTTCCGCAATTTCCAAAGCAGTACGTAAATGCCCGATATGAATGGGATCAAATGTCCCCCCCATAATCCCGATCATACGCGAATTTGCCCTTCGCCTAGGACAATGAATTTTTGCGAAGTCAAACCTTCTAAACCGACCGGGCCACGTGCATGGAGCTTATCGGTACTAATACCAATTTCTGCACCTAAACCAAACTCAAAGCCATCCGCAAAGCGGGTTGAAGCATTCACTATCACTGAACTAGAATCCACCACGCGCAGGAAATGGCGTGCTTTAGAATAATTCTGTGTCATGATCGTATCGGTATGATGCGAGCCGTATTGATTAATATGTTCAATCGCTTGCTGCATATCGTCTACTACGCGAATGGAAAGAATCGGCGCTAAATACTCGGTCACCCAATCCTCTTCGGTGGCTGGCTTAGCACTGGGTAAAATATCGCGCGTTTTAGCACAGCCACGTAGCTCCACACCTTTTTCAGCATATTTTTCAGCTAACAGCGGTAATACTCGTGCGGCAACGGAATCAGCCACTAATAAGGTTTCCATCGCATTACACACGCCATAGCGATGCGTTTTCGCATTCAGCGCAACATTCACCGCTTTTTCTAAATCCGCTTCATCATCAATATACACGTGGCAAATACCATCTAGGTGTTTGATGACTGGAATTAAAGATTCTTGGCTGACACGCTCAATTAAACTTTTCCCGCCGCGTGGAATAATGACATCGACATAATCTTTTGCGCGTAGTAATTTACCGACCGCAGCGCGATCAGTGGTTTCAATCACTTGCACACAAGCCGCTGGCAAACCTACTGCACTTAGACCTTCTTGCACACAAGCAGCAATCGCTCGATTAGAATGAATCGCTTCCGAGCCACCCCGTAAAATCGTCGCATTGCCTGATTTTAAGCATAAGCTTGCAGCATCAACCGTCACATTCGGGCGCGACTCATAGATAATGCCAATCACTCCAAGGGGTACACGCATTTTCCCTACTTGAATGCCGGTAGGACGATAACTTAGATCCGTAATCGCCCCAACCGGATCAGCTAAAGCCGCTACTTGGCGCAAACCTTCCACCATGGTATGCAGTGCTTTCTCATTTAAAGTTAAACGATCTAGCATCGCGCTATCTAAGCCCTTGTCACGGCCTGCCGCTAAATCTTTAGCATTTTCAGCTTTTAACCAAGCTGTTTTTGCAATAATCGCATCGGCCATTGCATGCAAAGCCTGATTTTTGACTGCAGTTTCAGCACCTGCTAAAACCGCTGCCGCTGCACGCGCTTGTTGACCAACGGTTTGCATGTAATCTGTGATATTCAACATCTTAATCCTCAAATTCTTTGTTAACAAGAATATCACGATTAGCTTATATGCACAGCTATCCAGAGCTGAGTAGTTTTACCCAAACAACTAACACAGGCTAAAAAGTTTGCTACCATTGAAAGCAGATGCAACTCAATTAACAACCCCAATAAAACTGGAAGGCTCGCTATGCTTGCAGATATTTTCTGGTATTTAATTATTCCGCTTGCAGCTTTATGGCTAGCCTATAGCGTTGGTTGGCAGCGTGGTTATGATAGTGGCTTTTTGGTTGGCAAAGATGAGGGTATCAAAGAGGGAAAGGTTGCTGGTGAAAAGATTGGTATTGAAAAGGGAGTTAAAGAACGCATTCTCAATAATTTGAAAGGCGCCAAAGGTGGTGTTTTAGATGAAACTGAAATGCTAATCCGCGAAAAGCTATATTCTGATTTAACCAAAAAACCAACACCTGCCCCGCCGCCACCTGAGAAGAGTTACACAATGTACTGGTGGACAGCTGCCAGCTTAGCTGGCGCACTGTTGGTATTTTGGTTCACTTAATGGCGCTTACATAATAGCCACTGGATAAGAACCTAAGACTTTTAGTAAATCCACTTCATCGCGCAAAATTTCTAAAGCTTTTTGTACATTAGAATTGGTTTCATGGCCTTGTATATCCACAAAAAATACATATTCCCAATTCATGTTACGTGAGGGCCGCGATTCAATCCGTGACATATCCACGCCATTTTCTGCCAGCGGCTGTAATAAATGATAGAGCGAACCAGGGCGATTCGGTGCAGAGACCAAAATCGAGGTTTTATCCTTACCACTCGGTGCTACGACTTGATCACCAATCACTAAAAAGCGGGTGGTATTATTTGGCTGATCTTCAATATTCTGCTGTACAACTTCTAAGCCATAAATCGCCGCTGCTTGCTGGCTACCAATTGAAACTGACTGCGGATCTAAAGCAGATAAACGTGCTGCCTCCGCATTACTACTGACGGCAATACGCTCAGCCTGTGGCAAGTTTTTATCTAACCAATAGCGACATTGAGCCAGCGATTGTTGATGCGAATAGATTTTTGCAGCAGTTTTCCAATCGGTATGTTTACACATTAAAGTCTGATTGATCCGCAGCATAATCTCGCCACAAATACGTAGCGGTGATTGCATAAACATATCCAGCGTATGCGTAATCACACCTTCAGTCGAGTTTTCAATTGGCACAACACCATAACGCACCCGCCCCGCTTCTACTTCACGAAAAACTTGGCCAATTGAATCCACAGAGAAGGTTGCAATCCCATTACCGAAATGCTTGAAACTTGCCTCTTGGGTAAAGGTTCCAGCGGGGCCTAAATAGGCAATCTTCATGGACTCTTCTAGAGCTAAACAGGCAGAAATAATCTCGCGATACAGACGACTGACTTGTTCATTTCTTAGCGGCCCCGGATTATTTGCTTGCATACGCCGTAAAATCTGCGCCTCACGTTCAGGGCGATAAAAGACAGCATTAGGGTCTTCGGCCAGTTTGGCATGTGCCACTTGTTCGGCACAACGGGCGCGTTCACTGAGTAGCTGCAAGACTTGATCGTCCAGTGCATCAATCCGCTCCCGCAAAGCTTTTAAATCAGTATTTCCTGCCATAACCTTTTGCTCCCCTCAACCGTTTTTCGCCTCGAACTCACGCATAAATGCAATCAGTGCATCTACGCCTTCTTCGGGCATGGCATTATAAATGCTGGCACGCATGCCGCCTACTAAGCGATGACCTTTTAGCGTGACTAAACCTGCTTGCGCTGCTTCATCCAAGAAGCGTTTTTCTAGGCTTGCATTCGCTAAAGTGAAAGGCACATTCATCCACGACCGGCAATCAGGATCAACAGGATTATTATAAAAATCGCTGGCATCAATCGCTGCATATAACTTCTCAGCTTTGCGCTGATTAAGCTTAGCCATCGCCTCTAAGCCACCTTGTTTTATTAGCCACTGAAACACTAAACCCGACAAATACCACGCATAGGTAGGTGGCGTGTTATACATGGACTCAGTTTCTGCATAGATCTGGTAATTGAACATGCTCGGTGTGCGTTCAAGCACTTGGCCTAATAAATCCTCACGCACAATGACTAAAGTTAAACCCGCTGGGCCAATATTCTTTTGTGCTCCCGCATAGATCAACCCAAAGCGATTAACATCCAGCGGACGCGCCAGAATGTCAGAAGACATATCCACTACCAGCGGAACGTTCTCAACTTCCGGAATCCAATCAAACTCGACACCACGGATGGTCTCATTTGAGGTGTAATGCAAATAGGCTGCATGGGGATTGCATTGCCAATTAGCAAAAGGTGGAATGGTGGTATAATGGCTATCGGCACTTGAGGCAATTACATTAATATCAATATAACGCTTACCCTCTTCAATCGCTTTGAGCGACCAATCACCGGTATCTAAGTAATCAGCTTGTTGCTTGCCACGCGCCAGATTCATCGGAATCATGGCGAATTGGCTATGCGCCCCACCCTGCAAAAACAGGACTTTATAGTTGTTTGGAATCGCCATTAGGGTACGCAAATCTGCTTCGGCTTGCGCTGCAATCGACATAAATTCTTTGCCCCGATGACTCATTTCCATCACCGACATACCGGAACCTTGCCAATCTAAGAGTTCAGCTTGTGCTTGTTCGAGTACCGCGTGTGGAAGCACGGCTGGGCCGGGGCTAAAGTTGAAGACAGGCTGCTTCATATGCCGCATTTATCCTATGGCTAAAAACGAAGGCGCTATGTTCCCATATTGCAGGCTGCTATGGCAAACCTAGACGTAGGATTGGAATATGCGTTTTGAAATTGGTTTTCGCTAGGATTATAGATTCATGTTTTAATTTTACATAACATAAATTAAAAGAATAAAAACATTTCTTACAAACTTTTTTACTTACCCACATTACTGTAGAAAATTCAAATATCACATCGATCGAAACTTTTACGCTGGTTAAATCGTTGCGTCTTTTCATTATACCGATAAATTGCATAGCAACGATCAATCCCCCCATGCCCAACCGATTGCAGTACTGCTAAATCATTTAAACCATCCTGATCATAGTCACCGATTTTTAAATAGAGAGTGCGCCAACCTGTATAGAGATAAGGATTTACGGCCTCTAGCACTAGGGGTTGATTCTCCCCTATTTGCAGCATCACTAGATTTTCCTCAATGAAAGCCCAAGCAGATAAGTTCGGTTTGATTTGGAAATAAACTTCGTGTTGGTTGGTATTTGCCGCGTGAATAAATGAACTATTTAGCCCTAAAAATAAACTAATCAATAGGCGTTGTAGGGGTTTTAACATATACTAAATAGCCTCTTAACTGCAAAAATCTGCAGTTTCTCACAGAAAACTGCGCATCTGGTTCTAGTATGCACTAAAGCATACTTATCATTAGGACTCAAAAGCGGACTTTTCAGTTTCACTAACACCGCTTTTTTATTAGGACAAACACTAGGGGAAACGTGCATGGTATCTGCAATTCGGGTAGTTGCCTGCTTAATCATAGTTTGGCTTTTACATGGTTGTGGTGGTGGCTCAGATAATGCTAATAATGGTGGTGGTGGCGAAGTCACTCCACCAGCAGGTATAGGCAAACTGGTCGTCAGCAATCCACAAAACAATAGTAATCTAGCTTTAGTTAATATCCCCTACGTAACTACACCAAGCAGTGCTGCAGCACGCCAAACTGGTAATACGAGTGCTACGGGTGAATATAAATATGATACTAGTGAACAGGTTAGCTTTACTTTATTTAATACCACTTTCGCTGGTATCTCCACCAAAGCAATTATAAATGAAGATGATCTAGCGGTTAGCTTTTGTAAAGCCAATGCCACGCCTGCAAGTTGCCAATACAAAGTAGCCCGTAATTTACAGCGGCTCTTACTCAGCACCGATACAGATCAAAACTATACAAATGGCATTACGATTCTTGCGAATTTTCAGCAAAGCCCACCTCTGGCTTTGGACAGTGAAATTGATCAATTCGAACTCACTTTAGCTAAAAAACTGTCCCCCTTAGGTCGGCAAACTGTAGCCTTGTTTAGCCCTTCACTTGGAATCAATTTAGAATCACCTCAGCCGGAATCCGATGAAGTGGGCGGACAACCCGTCGCTTTTGTCGATTTATTTAGAATCTCGCGCCCTTTCCCTGAATTTTCTTGTACGGATATTAAATATGACAGCAATGGCTGGCCAACTGAGATACCAGCTTCTTGCGATACTCAAGTCAACCCTACTTTCCGTACCCCCACTTGGGCAACTACTTTAATACTACGCTATGTACCTTATGGAGCGATTCCAACCGGCAAATATACCGTTTTGTATGAAGGGGTTGGCTCACTCCAATATAGCGGAATTGCAAATAAACTCCCCGCAGAAAGTCAGCCCGGACGCGATGTCATCGAGATTACCCCAGATTTAATTAAAACGCGTAACTCAGCTGGTTTGCGCTTACAGCTTAAAGACATGGATAGCACCAATCCGGTGAAAAATATCCGGATTGTGATGCCCGGTGGGATTTGTGAGGGGAATCCTTTAGTACGAGTTGATGGCGAAGCTGATTGTCCTTCGGGTCAATATCGTAGCTTTGTAGATAGTTTGGCTGCTGATCGGAACAGTATTATTTTTAACCCAGATTATTTGCACTTCTTGAAAGATTTCAAAGTCTTGCGCACCATGAATTTGATGGAAATGAGTCCACGGAATAGAGCTTGCTACCCCTTAACTGATGATGCGTATAAGCAATGTATGCTGCAAGATTTCACTTGGGATCAGCGGGCGAAAATGGATCAGTCCTCATGGGGAGGCTCTTCACGTACACCTTTATTAAAGCTTTATGCACGTGGTGCTCCGCTTGAAGTGGTAGTCGCTTTGGCGAACACATTGAACAAAGATGTGTGGTTTAACTTACCACATAATGCGACTAATGATTATGTCACTAAGTTTGCCACTTATGTGCGTGATAACTTGAATTCAAACGCGAAGATCCACTTGGAGTATACGAATGAGCCTTGGAATGCCATTTTCTGGGGTTCCATGTATGTGCGGATGAAAGGCATAGCCTTAGGTTTGGATACTACTGAATGGCGTGCCGGTTACAAATATTATTCCAATCGTTCGGTAGAAATCTTCAAAATCTGGCACGATATTTTTGGCGGCTCTGAGCGCCTAGTTCGTACTTTAAATACTTACCATCCAGATGAATGGATGTCGCGTAATATGCTGAGCTACAACGGTAATAATCAATACGTTGATGCCTTAGCCAGCGCCCCTTACTTCCAAGGCTGTTGGGATAAAACGGCAAATGTGGCTTGTGCTGATACTACGAAAAATCCATTAGTCGTCAAGGATGCAACTTCGGTCGATGACTTATTCAATATTATTGATAATCCCAATAATCCCTATGGCATTGCTGCGACCATTAAATGGATGAGCGTGCAAGCTAAAGTTGCTAAAGATTTTAATCTTGACTTTTACACCTACGAAGGTGGCCAACACTTGGTCACTAAAAATGATGACCCTACCTTAACTGCTGAGCATCGCAAACGTCTCTTAGATTTAATTCGGGCAGCGAATCGTGATCCCCGCATGGCTGGGCGTTATAGCCAACTACTTAACGGTTGGAAAGAGAGTGGTGGTAAATTATTTATGCTATTTACCATGCCGCAAAGCTATCACACTTACGGCACATTTGGGATTAAAGAGCATCTGAATCAAGCACGTAGCGAAGCCCCCAAATACGATATGAGTATGCAATTCCAAGAAATGCAGAAAAAATGTTGGTGGACAGATTGTGAGTAGTTAGCAGCCCAATCAGTGCCTGTCTATACACTGGCAGGCACTAGCCAGTTTGAACTTAGGCTTAGATTTTAGGCGCACTAATATCTTTATATGTAATTGTGTTCATCCCGCCCTCTGCATCCAACAAAGTTTTATACGGCAGGCCATCCTCTTTCCCGATGTAGAGTTTACTGGTAGTTTTCGGTATCCCTGAACCTAGCATTTCTGAGGTGTAGCTAAAAATTTTCATCTCTACACCATCGAGCATTTCACTGCCCTCCTCTTTGCATTCAGTGATTTTAAGCGCGTCACTTTTAATCAACTCAACCGCAGCTCTCTCAGCTTGATCCATATCCATCGGTGCTTTTTGCCATTTAGCATCAACCTCCATAAAGTACTCACCCTTGAGCTTAATAGCTTGAATTTTCACATCTTTAGTTTCAGTAATCGCATGCCAAGACTCCTGTGCTAACTTCGCTTCACTCGCTTTAACTAAGGGATCACAGGCACTATCCAGTGCAAAGGTGGGTGGTAAAATGGTTAGGCAGACAGCGGCTACTAATAAACGCTTCATGATTAACTCCTCGCTAGTTAATTTTAGATACCTTTCTATAACCTATATATAGCCATAATTAAATAAGTTCACAAGTTTACCACTTACTACTCAAGGACTTATGCAAGCATCTTAGCCTCAAACGGATAGCGGGTTAGATTCTCAAAGCCGCTTTCAGTAATGAGCACCTGATCTTCTAATTTAACCCCTTGCTTACCACCGACTGCGCCTACATAAGCCTCTACACATAAGGTCATACCCGCTTGTAACACTCCATCATAGCCATGCCCAGCATAATCTTCAGGGTAGCGAATTGAGGGATATTCATCACACAAACCGACTCCATGCATAATCACTCCATAGCGCTGATCCCGATATTCAGGTGGTAAGCGATGGCTTTGCTCAGTCAACTCACGGAAGCTTAGTCCGGGTTTGAGTAGCGCCATATTAGTTTGAATATGCTCATAAGCAAGTTGATATAACTGCTTTTGCTCAACAGTAGGCTTAGCATCCCCAACTAACCAAGAGCGGGATAAATCTGCACAAATCCCATAAGGGCCAATTAAATCGGTATCTAGTGCAAGCATATCGCCGTATTCAACCATCCGCGGTCCTGACTCTTGAAACCAAGGATTAGTTCGTGGCCCACTCGACATAATCCGACACTCAATCCACTCCCCACCGCGCCGGATATTTTCTGCATGCAGAATTGACCAAATATCATTCTCTGAGACACCGGGTACACTCGCCGTTTGCATTTTACGCATGGCGATTTCAGTGGATGCGATGGAGCAACGCATCGCATTGACTTCATCTACATTCTTAATCAGTCGGGCTTGCTCCATCACCATTTGCCCATCACTAATCTCAAAACCTAATTGATCAAAGGCACGTAAACCAGCAATTTCAATTTTATCAATCGCTAAGCGCTTATTTGCCCCTACATGATGTAAGAGAAGATCCGCTACTTCATTGGCAAAACGCTGTGCATGCTGAGGAGTGAATTCGCCGGTTTCAAAATAAAAGAAAGAAGCACCCTGCCTTAACTCTTTTACCAGCGGCAAATGCTCAGATAAATGGTCGCTATTGTGAAAATCCCACAAAATCATATAACCACTCGCGGTCACCATACAGGCACGGGCGTGATTATGCGTAATCCATAGCTGCATATTAGTGGAATCGGTCGCATAGCGAATATTCAAAGGATCAAATAGCAGCACTGCAGCTAACTCACGCTGTTGCAACTGCTCAGCAATCCGCTGCAAACGATACTCACGCATACGCGTTAATTGCGGGGCGGTTAAACCTAATTCTTGCCATTCTTGGAAAGCTAAAGCCGTTGGGCCAATTTCGACGCGATTATTATCATCGGGTGAACCATCAGGGCGTAATCCAAGGCGATTTTGTTGTTTTTTATTAGCAGGCATGTGCTTTTCCTCCGAAAGCTGACTAACTGGGTGGTGCTTTGAGCATAGAACAAATTCTTAGAACTTATTTTCACTTGCGAACTTGAACAGGTAAGATAACGCCCACCTTTTAGTTTGCAGGTTTATCCCATGTTCCAAGATACGCTCAATAATACCAATATCGCTGAAGAGCACGTATTAGTTACCCCTGAAGAATTCAAAGCGCGCTTACCCTTATCGGCGCAAGGCGAAGCTTTCATTCGTAGCAGCCGTCAAATCGTTGAAAATATTCTGGATGGCAAAGATCATCGTTTATTAGTGGTATCAGGCCCTTGCTCGATTCACGATGTAGCCGCCGCTAAAGAATATGCCTTGCGCTTAAAAGCACTCAGCGAACAAGTTAGCGACTCTTTGTACTTAGTGATGCGTATTTATTTTGAAAAACCACGTACCACTGTTGGTTGGAAGGGCTTGATTAACGACCCTGATATGAATGACTCTTTCAATATTGAAAAGGGTTTAGGCTTAGCGCGTGAGTTACTGTTATGGTTAGCAGAGCAAAATATCCCCACCGCAACCGAAGCACTCGACCCAATTAGCCCCCAATATTTATCCGATCTATTTGCTTGGGCAGCGATTGGTGCACGCACTACTGAATCACAAACTCACCGCGAAATGGCGAGTGGTTTGTCCATGCCGGTTGGCTTCAAGAATGGCACCGATGGCAATTTAGATGTCGCCATCAATGCGATGCTCTCGGTTTCTCATCCACATAGTTTCCTTGGCATTAACCAAACCGGCCAAGTGACTGTGATCAAAACTCGCGGCAATCGCTATGGCCATATGATTCTGCGTGGTGGCAAACACCCCAATTACGATAGCGTCAATATTGCGCAATGCGAACAAGCTTTAGCTAAGGCTAAACTGCCACAAAATATCGTGGTCGATTGCAGCCACGGCAACTCCAGCAAGCAGCACGCTCTACAAGCTTTAGTCGCAGAAAATGTCGCGAGCCAAATTCTCGAAGGTAATCGCTCAATCATGGGGATCATGCTGGAAAGTAATCTCTTCCCCGGCAACCAAGCCATTCCAACTGATTTAGCTCAGCTCAAATACGGCGTATCAGTCACCGATGCTTGTATTGATTGGGATACGACTTCGCAACTGTTAAAGCATTTGAATGGACGCTTGAAAAATGTGTTAAGAGAGCGTCGCTTGTAATCTTTTAGTTTGGGGCTGTTGTTTAGGCAGCAGCCTTATTGTCCCGAAACCCGAATATAACTCTGCCCCCCAGACAAGCGCCGAACCTGAATTTGCACAGCAATGCGCTCAGTCATTTCTTGCACATGCGAAATCACTCCCACTTTGCGCCCTTGTGCTTGCAGCTGGTCTAAAGCATCCATCGCCACCCTTAGCGAATCAGTATCTAAACTGCCAAAACCCTCATCAATAAATAAGGACTCTACTTTTACCCGTTGTGAAGACAATGAAGCTAAGCCTAAAGCCAGTGCTAAAGACACTAAAAACGATTCACCACCTGATAAAGAATGCACCGAACGAATCTCCCCCCCCATATCCTGATCTAAGACTAATAACGCTAAGCTTTCACGCACCCGCCGCAAGGTATAACGGCGTGATAAATCCGCTAGATGGCGATTGGCATAACTCAGCAAGACATCCAGACTATAACGCTGCGCAAAATCACGAAATTTATTCCCACTCGCTGAGCCAATTAACTCATTCAACTGCCCCCAAACACGCGCTTGGCTGCTTAAGTTGTCCAATTCAGCTTGTAAATGCGTGGCTTGCTCACGACGCTCTAGATCTGCGCGTAAAACCAACACTAGCTCTTGCCAAGCTTGTTGAGCAGTTTGTAGGTTTAGCCCATTCGCTGTATGTGCGGCTTCGACTGCGGCTAAAGAGTCAATCTTAGGTCGCAACTGCTGGTGTTGTGCGAGTTGTGCTTGGCGCTCATTGAGGACTGCTTGAGCCTGACTGACTGCAGTCGCCAAAGCTTGTAATGCCTGTTGCTCTTGTTGACGCCAGGTCGGTGTGTAGGCTAATAAGGCTTTAAGTTCTGTTAAATCCAAGGCAAAACCTGCGGCTTGAAACTCAACAAGTTGTTCGGCTAAAGCTTGTTGAACAGCTAATTGCTGAGCCGCTTGCTGTTTTAAACTCGCCTGCAATTGCGTGAGGCTCTCTGTTATCCGAATCTGTTGATGAGTAGCCTGCGCCAGTTGTTGCTGGGCTGTGTGCACTTGCTTAGTTAACGCAGCTAACTCACTTTGCCAACGCTGCTCGACTGTGGTCACTGACTCCCCTGCTAATAAAGCTTGGCGTTGTGTTTGCTGGCTTTGCAATTGCTGTTGGAGCTCTTGAGCTTGCGCCTGAAGACGTTCCCAAGTTTGTTGAGCTTGTTGTAATTCAAAATTGACTTGAGTTTGAGCCGTTGTTAACTCTAGTTGCTGTTGAGTTAACGCTTGTAATTTTTGTTGCTGACTTTGCCAAGCTGTCACTTGTTGTTGGCAATTTTCTATAAAAGCCTCAGGTGCTTGCTGCCAAGTACTACGCCAACTTGGTTCATTCAATGCTTGATTTAGTTGCTGCACCAAGGAATTAAGTTGCGCTATTAGCTCAAGCTGAGTGGCTTGTAGATACTGTTGCTGTACTTGTAACTGCTGCTGTTTAGCTTCGATGTCTTTAATAGACTGTTGAGCGATTAAGCTCTGCTGCTGTGCCTGTGTTAAAGCTTGTTGCGCTTGCTCAAGCTGCTGATAACGCTGGCGAGCGAGTTGTTCTTGGGAATTAATTTGCGCCAGAGCTTGTTGTTTCTGCTGAATTTGCTGCTCTAAATCACGCTCAACGGCCTGTGCAGTAGTGAGTGCTGCATACGCTTGCCATTCCTGCTCTGTCTGAGCTAGGGTTTGCTCTGCTGTTAGTAAGCTCTCCTTTAAAACCTCTTGCTGCTGTTGAGAATGAATTAAGCGCGCTTGCTCTTTAGCCAACTGAGTTTCTAAGCTTTTTAAGCTTTGGCGCTGCTGCAAATAATCTTGTTGTAAGCTCGTTAAAACATGATCTAAAGCGGGCTGGTGTTGTGCATACGGATGCTCCGTCGCCCCACACACGGGGCAAGCATCACCCTCGGCTAATTGCGCCCGCCAATGGGTGGCTTGATCGGCACAAGCCGCCGAAGCCAACTGCCAAGCATGCTCAGCACGTTCACAATCACGCTCCATAAAAGGTAACTGAGTTTTAAGTGTATGCAGAGTCAAGTGAATCTGCTGCTGCTCAGATTCAGTCTGTTGGAACTCGGTTTGTAATTTAGCAAATTGCTGCTGAGAGCTTTGATAAATCTGCCAAGACTGCTGTGCTGTCTTTAGCTGTGTACACGCCTGCTCAAGATGATGGCGCTGGGTGGCTAGCTGTTCAAGGTCATATTCAGCAGCTTGTTGTTGGCAATCTAGGTAAGTTTGCTCCGCTTGCGTTAAAACGGTTTGCGCTTGCACAAACCGTTGTTGGCTTTGTTCTAAACTTGCTTGAGTTTGCTCAAGCTTGATTTGCACCGTATTAAGCTCATGTTGCCCAGCACTTTGCTTATGTAAGCTTTGTTGCGCTTGTTGTAATAAGCTTTGCCAATATGACCATTGCTCTGCCAACACTTGCGTGGCCTGATTAGCATTCAGCCATGCTTTAATTGCTGCTTGCTGTTTTGCTAAATGCTCTGCCTTAGTTTGCTGCTGCGCTTGGCGTGTCTGTAAAATTTTTAATTGTTGAGCAGCAGTTTGTTGCTCAGTCAAAGCAGTGGTATAGCGTGGCTGTAAGGTGTGAATAATCGTATCAAGTTCACGCGCTTGTAAGAGGCTGGCTTGTAAAGTTTGATAAGCAACTTGCTGCTGTTGAAGCTCTGTTTGAAGTCGTTGAACTTGGTTTTGAGCTTCGTGCTGCGTCTGCTCGCTGTTAGCTGCCTCGCTTTGGCGTTGTAGTAAACTGGCCTGATGGGTTTGCAAGTCTTGCTCAAGACGCTCTAAATGTTCTACCACCCCACGCGCGGCTTGCACCGCCTCAATCTTCATCACTAGCAAACGACGCTCAGCCGCTGCTCGCTCTTGTTCCTGCGTTGTTAGCACTACACTGCTAGCCGTTTGGCAAGCCTGCTCTAAGTGTGCAGCCTGTTGATACCATTGTAATTGTTGCTCTAACTGGCTGCGCTCTAGCTCTAAACTTTGTACTTGTAACTGAGCTTGGCTACTGGCTAATTCTGCTTGCTGACGTTCTTCTGTACTAAGAATTTTTAAGGCAGCTAAACGCTCGCGCAAACCATTTAAATTTTGCTCGGCAGCTTTAGCACGTTGATAAGCACGCCGTGATAAATCGGCAAATAAATCTGTCCCTGTTAAAGTTTGTAGCAGCTCGGCACGCTTATCATCAGACGCCTTTAAAAAGGCCGAAAATTCATTTTGCGCTAATAGCACCGCCCGTGTGAATTGTTCGAAGCTTAAACCAATCCGCTCCGCAATCGCAGCTAAGACTTCAGTTTTCCGCGCTCCACCGATGGGCTGCTCATTATCGAGACGCACTAAACTCATTTCGGAGTTCTGTAAGCGCCCCTCTGATTTAATTCGTGCCCGCCTTACACTCCAATGTGCCCGATAAGCAAGACCATCATTCCCCATGAAATCGACTTCTGCAAAGCCCTCCGCAGCACCACGCCGTAAAATATTGCGTGCATCTCGTGGAGCTATGGTTTCACCCGACACATCTGGCAAATTCTGCCCACGATAACCTTCACGCGGGAGGCGCGGCATATCGTCATAGAGAGCCAAGCACAAAGCATCCAGCAAAGTGCTTTTACCCGCCCCCGTCGGCCCCGTGATGGCAAAGATACCGGTACTCATGAGTGGTTCGTGGGTGAAATCCACTTCAAACGGTTTAGCGAGGGACGCTAAATTCTTACCACGAATCGCTAAAATTTTCATGAAGCAATCCCAAGCTGAGCTTCCTGCAAGATTGCATGAAAGGCTTTAGCCAATTCATCAGGTAACTCGTTTGGATAATTTTGTCGATAGAGTTCTTCGAGCAAATTTAACGGATCTAACTGTTGTAGCTCATCCAAAGACAGTGGGGCTAATTCCGTGCTTTCTGCTTCAGTACGCAGGTAGCTCGTTTCAATTTTTGCCAAGCGCACTGGTTTATCTTTCAAAGCGGTTTCAATGCGCACTCGCAAGCCCGGCTCAGGGGCAGTCAACTGCACACGCACCTCTAAATAAGGCTGCTGTTCCTCAGGTAAAGGAGCTAAATCTAAAGCTTCAAGCGCGGCCAATACCGCTGGTAAAGGCGCTGGTTTGGCTGGAACTCTTAATAAATCCACAAAACGTGGAATTCGAATGGGCTGTATAGACTTTAACTTAGCACCTGCAAAATCAACACAAAGCACTTGATGCGGATAATTAGCTTCGGCAAAGGACATCGGTAAAGGGCTACCTGCATAGCGCATCCAATCGACATCACCAACCATTTGCGCCAAATGTAAATGACCTAAGGCCAAGTAGCTGAGTTCTTTACTAAATAGACTAGCTGGTAGTGCCTCACTATTCCCGACAACAATGCGCCGCTCTGAATCCAAAGAGGCTGAACCACCTTGCAAATAGCAATGCCCCAAAGCAATGATCGCTTGATCTGGTTTGGCTTTGGCTTGAGCAATAGTGAAAGCTTGTTGATAAAGCTGTTGTACACCTGCCAGAAAGGCATCGGGTGCATTCTCCACTTTCGGCACATCCGCAGGGCGTAAGAAAGGTATGGCTAAACACCAAGCCGTAATTTCCCCTAACTTATTTTTTAAAGGCACAACCAAAGACTCTAAATCGTGACTACCACTCGGTAAGCGCCAAACTTGACCACTCACTACTGCATCTAAGAGCTGTAAAAAAGGCCTAGGCGCTTCTAAGCGTGCGGGTGAATCATGGTTGCCAGCAATCAATATCGTATTCAAATGGGGAACCCGCGCCCGTGCAGCTGTTAAAAACTGATAAAGCTGTTGCTGGGCTAAAGCGGATGGGTTCGCGGTATCAAACACATCGCCCGCAATCAGTAACGCATCGGCTTGCTGTTCGACTAAGGTTTCTAACAACCAATCTAAGAAAGATCGCTGCTCATAGCTGCGCTCAAAGCTATGTAGACTTTGCCCTAGATGCCAATCGGCGGTGTGAATTAGACGCATTGATCAATAGACTCGTATTATTTATTAGCTAGTAAGCTAGCCAAACCAGTCTCATCCAACACGAGCACCCCCAAACTTTCCGCCTTCTCCAATTTAGAACCCGCTTCCGCACCCGCAATCAAAGCGGTGGTTTTCTTAGAGACACTATTCGACACTTTCGCGCCCAAGTTTTCTAAATCGGCTTTAATATCTTCGCGCGGGCGGCTGAGTGTGCCAGTGATCACATAAGTTTTACCGGCTAAGGGCAGAGCTTCCGCTGGTTTGGCCTCGTAGTTTGTCCAGTGCACACCCAATTCGCGTAAATGATTGATCGTGTTGGCGTTATGTGTTTCTTTGAAAAATTGGGTAATGCTCGCGGCACTGATCGGGCCGACATCAGGCACTAATTTTAGCGTTTCTTCACTAGCCGCTTGCAGGGCTTCGAGTGAGCCAAAATGACGCGCTAAAGCTTTGGCGGTCGACTCCCCCACATCACGAATTCCCAGTGCATAGATAAAGCGCTCTAAGCTGGTATTTTTACTCGCATTCAAGGCGGCAAGGACATTGTCCGCTGATTTTTCACCCATACGCTCCAAGGCGACTAATTGCTCTTTGGTTAGGCGATACAAGTCATCTACATGACGAATTAAGCCTTGCTCAAAAAACTGCTCAACTAATTTATCGCCCAAGCCATCAATATTCATTGCGCGGCGTGAGGCAAAATGCTTAATCGCTTCTTTGACTTGTGCAGGGCAATATAAGCCACCCGTGCAACGTGCGACTGCCCCCGCTTCACTGCGCTTAACTTCAGAACCACACACCGGACATTGCGCAGGCATAATAATTACCTGTGCACTTGGGGGACGTTTATCTAGCAGCACCCGCGCCACTTCAGGAATCACATCACCCGCCCGGCGTACAATCACAAAATCACCGATACGCACATCTTTGCGCTCGATTTCGTCCATATTGTGCAAAGTGGCATTACTTACCGTGACACCACCAACAAACACCGGCTTTAAGCGTGCCACCGGCGTTAATGCTCCCGTGCGCCCGACTTGAAACTCCACCGCTTCCAATTCAGTAATTTCTTCTTGGGCGGGAAATTTATGCGCAATCGCCCAGCGTGGTGCACGGCTGACAAAACCTAATTCTTGCTGGGTTTTGAGCGCATTCACTTTGTAGACCACACCATCAATGTCATAAGGCAAACGCGCACGTCTTGCACCAATTTCATTGAAATAGCTCATACAACCCTGCGCGCCCTGCACAATTTTTATATCAGGACAAACCCGCAAACCCCACGCCTTAAACTGCTGCAAAATAGTGTAATGTTTCTCAGGAAGCTGACCGCCTTCGGCAATCCCCATCGCATAGCAAAACATTTCCAAAGGGCGTTGCGCGGTCAGGCGTGGATCAAGTTGGCGCAAACTGCCTGCTGCCGCATTCCGTGGATTGGCGAAGGTTTTTAAATTCTCAGCCGCTAAACGCTGATTGAGTTTATTAAAGCCTGCTTTCGGCATATAAATCTCACCGCGCACCTCTAAGCGCGTTGGATAATCATCACCCAATAAACGCAAAGGGATCGACTGAATGGTGCGCACATTCGCAGTGACATCTTCGCCCGTTTCGCCATCACCCCGCGTTGCTGCGCGTATAAATACACCATTTTCGTACAGCAAACTAATCGCCAAACCATCCAACTTTGGTTCAGCGACATATTCGAGCTCGCCCTCATCTTTCAAGCGCTCGTGAATGCGCCGATCAAAGTTAGCCAACTCCTCCTCACTAAATACATTCGCCAAAGACAACATCGGCAACTCATGGCGCACGCTACCAAACTCACTTAAAGCCTCACCACCCACACGTTGGGTCGGGGAATCGGAAGTGATGCACTCAGGATGTGCAGTCTCTAAAGCTTGCAGCTCACGAAACAAACGGTCGTATTCCGCATCAGGAATTTGCGGATCATCGAGTACATAATACAGATGATTGTGGTGGCGAATTTGGGTGCGTAAGGCTTCGATTTGTTCTGATACGCTGGGCATTGGAAGCACCTTATTAGACTATATTAGTTGGAGCTGATTATACGCAAAGCGGCTAAAACCAGTTAGCCGCACCGATTTAACGCGCAAATACCGCTATCGATTCCACATGCGCCGTATGCGGGAACATATCCATTACTCCCGCCCCGACGAGTTTATAGCCTTGATTATTCACTAACTCACCCGCATCGCGCGCTAAAGTGGCTGGATCACAAGAGACATACACAATGCGCTCGGCTTTCAATTTACCTAAATGCGGAATGATTTCCTTCGCGCCCGCCCTTGGTGGGTCTAGCAAAATTCGGTCATAAGTGCGTTTGAGCCAAGGCTCTTTGCTCAAATCTTCGGCCATTAAATTGCAGGCATAGTAGTCGGTGTTTTGAATATCGTTGGCATGTGCTGCAGTACGGGCACGTTCAACCATCGCCTGATCCCCTTCGACCCCAATCACTTGAGCCGCTTGACGCGCTAAAGGCAGCGTGAAATTCCCCAGACCGCAGAATAGGTCTAGCACGGTATCCGTTGATTTTAGCTCTAATAACTCCAAAGCACGGATCACCATTTTGCGATTTAAGGCTTGATTAACCTGAATAAAATCTAAAGGCGCGAATTGCACGCGAGTATTAAATGATGGATGGGCATAAAACAACTCACCCTCACCGAATACCTTCTGCACGGTCTGCGGACCAGCGGATTGTAGATAGAGTTCAAACTTAAATTCGCGGGCAAAGTTCAGCAGCTTTTCGGTATCCCCTGCCGACAAAGGCTCCATATGGCGCACGACTAAAGCAGCGATTTCATCATCACCAATTGCGACTTCAATTTGCGGCAGAGTTTCACGCGCATCTAGGCTAGTTACAAGCTGCTGTAATTCGGTAATCCGTTCACCCACTAAAGGGTGCAGCACTTCGCAGCGAGAAATTTCGGCAATTAAGCCACCCGTTTTTTCCCGAAAACCGACTAAAGCTTGCTGCTTTTTACGCACCCAACGCGCCCCTAAGCGGGCTTTACGCCGATACGCCCAACCATCTGCGGTCAAAGGCTCAAAGACAGCTTCAGGCTGAACTTTGCCAATATGCTGCAAATTATCGAGTAAAATCTGCTGCTTATAGAGAATCTGTGCATCTAGTGAAATATGTTGCCAACTGCAACCACCACAAATCGCAAAGTGCTGACATTTAGGCTCGACCCGATTCGGTGAAGCGGTTAAGACCGTTTCCACTCGCCCTTCATCATAGTTCGCTTTGTAAGAGGTATAGCGGAAAGCAACTTTTTCTTCGGGTAAAGCGCCGTCAATGAATACTGTTTTACCATCGACCCGCGCAACACCTTTACCTTCCAAGGTTAAGGCGGTGATTTCGGCCTCAACGAGAGGGCTATTTTGGACACCACGGGGTTTGTGTTGACGACGACTCATGCTCCGATCTCCCAAGCCGCTTCAAACGCCTGCAAATGCGCTTTCCCTGATTGAGTCAACACTTTACGCACTAAAGCGCCTTCACTGGCATAACGCTCAGCATCAATCTGCCCACGCATCAGCTGGAAGCGCAGATAAACCAGCCAAGTATTTAGCACATCGGTTTCGCAATAATTACGGATTTCAGTAATTTTACCGGCTTGAAAGGCTTCCCAAACTTTCGAGCCATCCATGCCCATTTTGCCAGGGAAACCATAAAGCGTAGCTAATTCATCTAAAGGTGCATTAGCGCGCCCACCGTACAAAGCCAGTACATCCATTAAATCAGTATGGCGCTGGTGATAACGACTAATATAGTTATTCCACTTGAAACTGCTATCGTCATCGCCCAGATCCCAATAGCGGGGTGCTGCAATCTTATGCAGCATCGCTCGATAATGGATCACGGGTAGGTCAAAACCACTGCCATTCCACGATACTAAAGTCGGGGTAAAGCGCTCAATTCCATCAAAAAAGCGTTGGATAAGATCTTTTTCACTGGCTTTTTCATCACCCAAAGACCAGACCTTAAACTCATCACCGCGCCCACGGAAGGTCACAGAAATCGCGACGATACGCTGCAAATGATGGGCTAAAAACTCCGAACCACCCGTTTTTTGTGCACGTAAATGGAACATGGCTTTAGCAACACCGCTCACATCCAAATCGCCCAATTCATAGAGCTTGCGTCCACCTTCAACGTCGGGGACAGTTTCAATATCAAAAACGAGCGTGTTCATAGCCTCAAATCCTGCCAGTGCAAAGGTGGCTCATCATACAACAAGCCACAGTTTAGAGGAAAAGCTCTTGTGATTTGGCTGCGGGTTTGCACAATAGCACCTATGCTAACTATGCAACTCTTACAAAGCGCCTGCCCGTTTTTAAGCGCCGAAACACTGGCTTTACTTAAACCACTCTTTCGCCTCAAGCACTATAAACGTGGCGAAGCCCTATTACGCCAGAATGAACACTGGCAGCAGGTTTATCTACTTGAAACCGGCTTGATTCGCCTCTATTTCCTGCGGCCGGATGGCAAAGAGTTTAATAAAAACTTTTATCGCGAAGGCCAATTGATTTGCCCACTGACAGCAAATATGCAGCAGCAAGCCTCACTATTTGGCATTAGCTGCATTGAACCTTGTCGTTTATGGCAATGTTCTGCGGAGCAATTCATCTCTATTTTGCGCACCCAACAGACTTGGACACAGCTACAAAGTCATTTCCTTAGCCAGTTGGTCGATCATAAATTACAGCGCGAACATGATCTTTTAAGCCTAGCCGCTAAAGAACGTTATCAAGCTTTTTGCGAGCGTGAGCCTGAACTCGCTGAGCGTGTACCTTTGGTGCAGTTAGCCAGTTATTTGGGGATGACCGATGTATCTTTGTCGCGTTTGCGCACAAGTTTAAATAAACTTTAAGCTCTTATCATTTGATAAGGTGAGCTTGAAGAAACTCAGAAATACTGTAGGCATCTTCATGATTAGGATGAACCCTACTATGCAAACCCGCCCCTATACTCTGCTAGAAAACACTAGCCTTGCTCTAGCCATTCTTATGTTTGGCATCATGGCAGGCTTTTTCTGGACTTATACCTTTAATGTCAACTTAGCCACTGCCCAGCTTGATGGGGCTAGTTATGCGCGCGTACAGTCTTTATTTAATGTAAATGTACGGCATGCGATGTTTTTCAGTTTCTTTTTCGGCAGTGCAGTCGTTGCTGTGCTAGCCCTGCTCTTAAATTACCGCCACTATCGCTCGCCAAGTTTTTGGCTGCTGGCAAGTGCAGCCCTACTCTATGTGCTTGGCATAATTCTCTTCACTAAATTCATCAACTTACCACTAAACTACTACACCGAATCGTGGAATCCAGAGCTGCTGCCTAGTGATTGGGAAGCTACCCGGCAAGCTTGGAATGAGGCTAATACAGGTCGAGTGTTCATTTCTGCCCTAGTTTTTGTTTTGAGCCTCACCGCTTTGTTACTGCGTAGTCTCAATCCATATTCCAAAGCTGAAGCTACTCGATAAGCCTACTGCGGATACCAATAGCGCACTTGTGGATCGTCTTTTTTAATCAGGACAAACTGATTCGCAAACACCCGATATTCTGCACTCCACTGGCCATCAGGCCATTGGATGCGGATTGTTGCCCGCTCAGCCACCCCCAAGCCCACATGCACGAACCCAGATTCTCCCGAAGCATGCCCACCCCCGACCTGAATCCGCCGAATTTGCGAAGGTACGCCGGTTTTAATCGCAATCGTTGCCCCCACCGCATTACGATTCGTACCTACTTGTGTAAGCTCAATCTCTAACCAATTGCCCATAGGCTGTGTGCCTTGAGTGGTTTTCGCGCCCAAATTACGAAAGACACTCACAGGGTCTTTACGATTGACTACGATCAGATCGAGTAAACCATCCGCATTAAAATCATGCAGCGTAGCACCACGTCCGCGCCGCGCTAGATCAATCCCAGCCTCATGTCCTGCTTCGTAAAACTTTTTATTCCACTGCCCAAGCAAGAGATTATCCGGGTCAAAGGCCGCAAAATCGGGCATCGCTTCGACATTGCCTTTAGCAATGAATAAATCGAGCTTAGTGTCATTATTCACATCATCAAACTCAGCATGCCAGCCTGTCGACGGCTTTAAATCCTCGCCAATATACGGGCGGTGCGCCGTGGCTTGGCGCTCATAAGCAATATCTTTATAGATCGGCCGATCTTCTTCTGCTTCATCATCCAAAACTTGTAAGCGTGTATCACCCATTGAAGTTAGCGCATATTCAGGAAAGCCATCGCCTTCTAAATCACCTTCAGCAATCCCCATTCCCCAAATCAAGACACGCTGCCAGCCATCATTACGCCCATACAGCTTGGGTGGATTATCCGCAGGGATGCGCCACAGCTGCTCTTCCCCTTCACGATAATATTGGCGATCATTGGTAATACGTAAAGATGGCTCACCACTTTTATTCCAGTCCGTAAAGAGCATCGACAAAGCACAAAATCCCGGGGCTAACGCGGTGCGTTCATGGTAATCAGGCTGATCTTTAGAGCTAGGGCGAAATAAATCATTTTCATGGCAAGTCCCCCACGGCGAACCGGGTGCGGAACGATCCACATAATTGCCAAAGGCTAAAGTCGGATAATTTTGGCCTTTTTCAAAAGTCGCCGCGAAAGCTGTTGTCCAAGCATTGCCACCCTCATAATTCCACAGCTTATTGGCTTTAGTAAAACTACAGTTCTCGCCACCTTTTAAGAGAATATTGCGCCCTACTCGCAGCAACACCAAATCTTGAAAGCCATCATTATCAATATCGAGTGGATAAGCGCCGGTGACTTGCTTTAGATCATTGTCTTCAAGTGTTAAAGTTTGTGGCTTAAACACTAAAGCTTCGCCAGTCTTGCTAGCATTCGTGTAAAGTTTAGCGGGTTGCTCGCCACCTGCAATAAACACATCAGGCAGCCGATCTTGATTGCAATCTAATACCGCTAAGCCCCCACCAACAAAAAACTCCCAAGGTCCTGTGTATTGTTGATCAATGCCGGCGCTTGCAGTTTCATTCTGCATCAAGGGAATATCCATCATTGGCATAGTTTTAGCTGGCTCTTCAGCCGACAATACGGGTGCTAGCAGGCAGCAACTGGCTAGGCATAAAGATTTTAAAGCTCGCATTATTCGATCACCAGCGTTTTTAGATAGGCAATGAGAGAGGAACGCTCAGCCTCAGTGAGTGCAAGATAAGCATCGCGTGCTGCCCGACCTTCACCTCCATGTACGCGAATAATCTCATTCAAAGTCAGTTGATCACCACGATGGCCATAGGGTGCGGTAGAAGCAATCCCCCATAATTCAGAAGTCATAAACTGATCACGCTCTACAAATCGCTGGGAAAGCAATTCATTGCCTAAAGCGGCTACTTGCTCATCCGCAATCACATGGCGCTTTAAGTCCCCAAACAGTGGCACTAAAAATTCACCTTTTTCATTACGCTTCAACCCTTTAGCCCAGTTTTGTAAAGCAAAATCATAACTTACTCGAGCTTGAGCATTTTCTCCTTGGCGCAAAGTACCCGCTGTATCCCATAAGCCCGGATCAGTGAAGTTCAAACTCTTTAAAGGTAAAGCGGGAATATGGCAGCTAGCACATTGAATTTTATGGAAAAGCTTTTCACCCTCAGCGGCAGCTTGTTGCCATTGCAAATCTTCAGGTTGCTTTTGCAAAGGCGGCGGAAGACTTGCTTGCCAAGCGACTAAGGCTGAAATATCCGCAGGGCTCAGTTCGTTTTTAACTCCATCCTCATCGAAGTCGTCTTCACCCGTCCAACGCGCTCCAAAGCGTTCAATCGCCTGCATGCCATGATGCTGATTCAGCGCATTAATCGTGAATTGGCGCAAAGAAGCAAACACGCCTTTTTGGCTAAAGGGGCGAATAATTAAATCAGTATCAATCCCCTGGATAGCCCTGAGGTCTACAACCCCATCAGGCTGTGCGGTAATAAATCCATAAGATACTCCTTTAGTTAGCAGTTCGGCTTTCACAGGCTGCTTAGTGCTATGCGCGTCTTTTAAAGCTTGTACCCGAATGTTATGCAAATCAGTGGTCATTTCCCGGGCTAATAGCTCAATTAAGCCCGCACCAAATAGATGATTGGTATTACGCTCATTAGAGAATTGTGGCTCGAGGCTATCAAAATCGGCATTCACAAAACCTTCAGAGACAAAAACATTCGCCGTAAAATCGCCCGCACCACCAACCTTAGGTTCATTATGACAGCCTGCACAAGCAGCAGCATCTAAGCCCGCAGTACGGCTAAAGGTAAATTCACTGACCCGTTTACGTTTAGTTGGGATAATCGCTTGCGTGGCTTTGGGTCGCCCTGCACCTTCTTCGCGAGTGAAGCGTGCAATAAATAAACGCTCCCCATAGTCGCGAATATGCTCTAAGTCTTCTGCAGAAGCTACGCCATTAGGTACTTGGAAATTAGCTTGTAAATGTTGATCTAACCAAGGCTCATTGTCAGCGTTTGCTGCTATAGGACTACTGGCAGCAAGGAGCGTAGCGATTAACCAAACAGCTTTCACTCACTCACTCCTAAAGTACGATCTAAAGTTTGCAAGGTAGTCATCGCGCAACCCAAGTGGATTAAGGCTTGCGAATCCTCATAGCAGTACAAATTAACATCACTGGCTTCCAACATATTGCCATTGTGACGTAAGGCTTTACGAATCTCTGGCTCCATTAAATCGAAGGCACGCACACCGCCCCCAATAAAGGCTATCGTGATGGGATCAATTAAAGCGAACAAACTGCGCAAGGCTTTACCTAAAGCCCGACCTGCTTCTCGATACGCTTCACGTTCGACCCCTTCGTGCTCGTGGGCACGGCGTGCTAAGTCAATCATGGCCATAGGATCAATTTCATTCACCGGTGGGCTAGTTTCGGGCAAACCGGAAACCCGACGCCAGATGGCATAATCACCGACATAAGCTTCCACGCAACCATATTGGCCACAGCGACATAACGCGCCCTCCTGCATGGCATGTACCATATGCCCAAATTCAGCGGCGGAGGATTGTCGACCAATAAAACGCTTCCCCTTCAATACTAAGCCCATCCCGATCCCTGAGCTTAAAATAATCGCTGCAAAATCATCACCAAACCGTTGTGAATCCTGCCAATGTAAAGCCTCAGCAGCCATATTGCTGTCATTAGCCACCCAAACTGGGACATTGAAAGCTTTATGCAGCATTTCACCCAAAGGCAAATTCAGTAAGGTAGTCATTGGTGACCAAAGCATAGTTTGCCCGCCAGCATCAACCACCCCCTGCACACCTAAACTAATATAACGTAGAGGAATGGGATGCCCGTTCTGCTGACTCATTAAGCGTGTCACCATCCGCAATAGATAATGTTCAAAATCATCCGTAGTAGCTGAGCGTGATTCAAAATGATCGTCTGCCTTTGCTAACACCTGTCCTGAATAATCTTGTAGCCAAGCAGTGAGTTTATTAATAGACATCACCATCACCACAATACAACCGATTTGTGGATTCAGCGCTAAAGTCACCCGTGGACGGCCGCGCCGATTCACTGTGTCTTGGCTTTGCCCCTGTTCGGAACGACTTAACAACAAGCCGTCGGTGATAAGAGTGGATGTAATCGTGGAGACCGTAGCAGGTGATAAACCGGTGTGCTCTACAATTTCAGTCCGTGAGACCGAGCCATGCCGTCTCAGCACCTGAATAATTGAACGTGTGTTTTGGCGTCTTACATCATCCGTGCGGACTAATGTAGGCATCGATCACCCTCCCTAAATAATTTGACTAGCAAACTAAATCCATCTACTAGCCTATAAATTCATTTAAAAAGTATATTGACACAGGTTTTTTTTTGCGTCACTATTTTTTTCGAGACTTAAAATAAAATAGTCAACAAGCAAACAAAGCATCAATTTACCTATCTCTTTGGAGGAGATCACATGAAAAAGTCTATTGTTTTAGTAGCGAGTGCTATGGTTTTAGCGGGTTTAGCCGCCCCAAGCTTCGCTAAAGACAAAATCATTGGTGTGTCTTGGTCAAACTTCCAAGAAGAACGTTGGAAAACTGATGAAGCCGCGATGAAAGCAGCCATTGAAGCCGCAGGTGACAAATATGTTTCTGCTGATGCGCAAGGTTCAGCTTCTAAACAATTAACTGACGTTGAAAGTTTGATTGCACAAAAAGCAAATGCACTGATTATTCTAGCGCAAGATGCCAGTGCAATTGGGCCTGCAGTTGAAAAAGCAGCCGCTGAAGGTATTCCAGTGATTGGCTATGACCGCTTAATTGAAAACAAAGATGCCTTCTATATCACTTTCGACAATAAAGAAGTCGGGCGCTTACAAGCTAAAGCTGTATTTGCCGCAAAACCCGAAGGCAACTATGCCTTTATTAAAGGTTCTTCTGCAGATCCTAATGCTGACTTCTTATTCTCCGGTCAAATGGAAGTTCTAAAAGAAGCTATTGATAGTGGCAAAGTGAAAAATGTTGGTGAGGCTTATACGGATGGTTGGAAGCCAGAAAATGCGCAAAAGAACATGGAGCAAATTCTGACCGCTAACAATAATAAAGTGGATGCCGTCGTTGCGTCTAATGATGGTACTGCGGGCGGTGCGGTTGCTGCCCTAGCTGCTCAAGGTTTAGCTGGTTCTGTACCGGTTTCTGGGCAAGATGGTGATCATGCTGCCTTAAATCGTATTGCTCTAGGTACGCAAACGGTTTCTGTGTGGAAAGACTCGCGTGAACTGGGAAAAAATGCTGCTGAAATCGCCGCCATGTTAGCCGATGGTAAGAAAATGACTGAAGTACCTAATGTCATGAAATGGGCAGATGGCCCTAATAAAGTTGAAATGAGCGCTATTTTCTTAAAACCGGTTGCAATTACCAAAGATAATCTGAATCTGGTGATTGATGCCGGTTGGGTGAAGAAAGATGTCGTTTGCCAAGGCGTGAAAGGCGATTTAGCTGCTTGTAAGTAAGGAAAGCATCAAGCTTGATTGAGTGATGACTACCCTCTTCTTCTACAGAAGAGGGTTTTAAGGATGATGCTATGAGTACCATTACCGTTACCGACAAAGCTCGTGCGAGTGAGCTAGGTCCAGTTGCCAAGTTTTTCAAAGCCACAGAACTCGATACCCGCATGCTAGGCATGGTCGGAGCCATGTTGGTTATTTGGTTTGTATTTAATATTTTATCGAATGGCTTGTTTCTAACCCCACGGAATTTATGGAACCTGTCTGTGCAGACTGCTTCAGTTGCAGTAATGGCCACAGGCATGGTGTTAATTATTGTGACCCGCCATATCGACCTGTCCGTCGGCTCAATTTTGGGCTTTGTGGGCATGATTATGGCGGTGACCCAAGTTGAACTGCTACCCAAACTAGTGGGTTTAGAAAATCCAGTGACTTGGTTGATTGCCCTCAGTGTGGGGATTCTAATTGGTGCGGCCATTGGTGCTTTTCATGGCTATATTATTGCTTACCTAGGTGTACCTGCGTTTATTGTCACTTTAGGTGGACTCCTAGTATGGCGGGGTGCTGCATGGTGGGTCACTTCGGGACGTACCGTAGCGCCGATGGATGAAACCTTCCGCTTAATGGGCGGTGGCCCTTTCGGTTCGATTGGTGCGACTGCAAGCTGGATCATCGGCCTAGTGCTTTGTATTGGCATTGTAGCTGCGATTATTAATACCCGTCGTCAACGCTTACGTTTTAACTTTCCTTTACGCCCGATGTGGGCAGAGATTTTCTTGGCAGTCTTAGGTTGTGCGATTACTTTGGGGATTATCGCTATTTTCAATGCTTATCCTTGGCCTGCCAAAATTGCCGCCGATTACGCACAAGCCAATAATCTTGCTGTACCTGAAGGTGGTTTGTTTATCGCCCACGGCATAGCTGTACCGGTGATTATTGCTTTAGTGGTTGCCTTAGTGATGACCTTTATTTCCAATCGTACTAGCTTTGGTCGTTATGTCTATGCGATTGGCGGTAACCCTGAAGCTGCAGAATTAGCTGGGATTAATACCCGCTGGATTACCATGAAAATCTTCATTCTGATGGGGATTTTATGTGCGATTGCTGCTGCGATTTCCACCGCGCGACTGAACGCAGCGACCAATGCACTAGGAACTTTAGATGAGCTCCTAGTCATTGCCGCTGCGGTCATTGGCGGTACATCTTTAGCAGGGGGTTCAGGGACTATTGTTGGCGCTATGCTGGGTGCTCTGCTCATGCAATCTTTACAATCGGGGATGATTTTGCTGGGCGTGGATACCCCCTTGCAAAATATTGTGGTCGGGATTGTACTTGTGATTGCAGTGTGGGTTGATACCCTTTATCGCAAGCGTACCGCTTAAACCGGAGTAAACAAGATGACTGAAGCAAAAACACCTCTGGTTGAAATGCGCGATGTTTCCATCTCGTTTGGAGGGATTCATGCAGTAGATCATGCCTCGGCTGATTTGTACGCAGGTGAAGTAGTGGCACTGTTAGGCCATAATGGTGCAGGTAAATCGACTTTTATTAAGATTCTTTCCGGTGCTTACAAACGTGATGGCGGGCAAATCTTAATTAATGGTACTGAAGCAACCATTAACAATCCACGCGATGCTAAAAGCTATGGAATTGAAACCATCTATCAAACCTTAGCTTTAGCTGACAATGTGGATACGGCTGCCAATCTCTACCTCGGACGGGAATTAAAAACCAGTTGGGGCACGTTAGATGATGTAGCGATGGAGGCAGAAGCACGTAAAGTAATGGGACGCTTAAATCCGCGCTTCCAGCGCTTTAAAGAACCCGTTAAGGCTTTATCGGGTGGTCAGCGGCAATCGGTCGCGATTGCCCGGGCGATTCTGTTTAATGCGCGCATCCTGATTATGGATGAACCAACCGCGGCTTTAGGCCCACAAGAAACGGCTCAAGTGGGTGAGTTGATTAAACAACTCAAAGCGGATGGAATCGGTATCTTCTTGATTAGCCATGATATTCATGATGTATTTGATTTAGCTGATCGCGTGACTGTAATGAAAAACGGTCAAGTAGTAGGGACTGCCCATGTGAGTGATGTGACAAAAGACGAAGTTCTTGGCATGATCATTCTAGGTAAATGCCCTCCCGGGGCTATCCCAGGGCCAGGCGCTACGCATTAGTTTAACAGTGCTTCTCCTGTACTCCCTAGCTGCTGGTATTAGCTAGGGAGCTTTTTTTAATATCATCCTTCACTCTAGTCTAAGCCCTCAACCCTTAATTATTCACTTGCGCTTTCTGGTGAGCATTTCCACAATATCTTATCTTTTTTATTCAACAAGGCTGTTTACTCCAATGAAAAAAATTCTCTTAATAGCTGCGTGCCTACCGCTAGCTGCTTTAGCAGCAGATCTAGATACCGTGTATTTTTACCCACCGTCTACCACATTTAGTTCAGGGTCTGAAAGCCTGCCAGCCAAAGCCCACTCTAATAAACTAGCCGCTCCCGATACCGCAGAGCTTGAACCGGAGTCTGCTGAAACTCGCTATAAAGCGGGTGCTTCTAGTGAAACTACTGCAACCCGAGCCTTTGGTAACTTTACAGTCCCCTATACTTCTAAGCGGGTTTCTGCAGCAACGACTCAAGCCGTTGATCCTAACTCCAATGCTTACCTGAGTGCTACCTTTCCTTATAGTGCTATTGGGAAACTCAATTTCAAAGTCTATGGCATGGATAGCTTTTGCTCGGCGAGCGTCATTCTAAAAGGTGTCATCGTCACCGCTGCACATTGTATGCAATTTTATGGTGCTGGGACTGACCACTTCGATTCCTATGTGTTTCGCCCAGCCAGCTATCGTGGTAGTAGCCCCTATGGTGAATGGACACCGATTGCTGCTGTATGGTCGACCACTTGGTCAAGGGGTAATGACGTAGGTGATGGCTCTGCTGTCGATAATGACTTAGCTGTCATGATTGTAGGTAAAAATAAATCTGAGCAGTTTATTAGTGAAGTAGTCGGCGGGCATTTGAATTATGGCTGGAATAACTACTCTTTTTCCAAAAGCAAAAAGACCGGCAATTTGTGGACAGCAGCAGTCACTACTTTAGGCTACCCTGGCTTATTAGATAATGGTGAGATTTTACAACGTAGCGACGGCCCCACTTATCTAACGACTATTAGTGAGGCTCATCAACTGTATCAGGGTAGTAATTTTACTGGCGGCTCAAGTGGTGGGCCTTGGTTAGTCAATTTTGGCTATCAAAATCCTAAATTTAGTGAAGGTGCGAATAAAGGACATAAAGCGATTGCTAATGTAGTAGTTGGCGTTACCTCTTGGGGCACTGTTGATCCGAATCAACCTAAAGATAACTACTCATCACAGTTCACGCAAAATAAGCGCTACCCTTTAGCCGATTATGGCGGCTTTGGGGCGGGAAATATTGCGGCTTTGTTAAATAGAATTTGTGCAGCCAAGCCTGAAGGTAGTCCTCAGACTTTTAAGCAACTAGGTTATTGTGATCAATAAACGGTGAATGAAAATGGCAGCTTATAGAAATATAGCTGCCAAAGCCTTAAATAATCTCAAGCAGGCGTAAACCCCAGAAGAAGATAAAGCTACTCACTAAACCGGCCAGAGTGCCTTTAATGAAGACGCTTTGGGTAGAGCCTACATATTTCACTACACTTTTATCCAACTTATCTAATTGACGGTCACGCTGGCCAATAATTAAATCGCGCTGATGGACTTGATCATCACGATGTGCAATTTGGGCACGCAAGGCCGCCAACTCACCATCTAAATGTTGAATATGCAACGTGAGTTCTTGAATCTTTTCATCGCGCCGCCGGATATGAGCTTCTTTAGCAACAATCGATTGATCACGATCATGAATGGTCGCATCGCGTAAACGTAAGGAATTATCGCGCTCTTTTAGCTCTAGTTCGCGAGCTGCTAATTGACTATCACGCTTTTCTACTTGACGGTCACGTTCGGCAATTGCTGCATCACGTTCAGCAATCGCGGCATCACGTTCACGCACAATATCTTCTTGGCGCTGTAAATCTTTAGTACGTTGTTCGAGCTGGGCATCACGTTCAGCAATCGCCGCATCACGTTCGGCAATGGTTTCTTCACGCATAGCCAGCATTTCATCACGATCTTGAATAGTTTGATCGCGGATTTGCAGTTGTACATCACGTTCAGCCAAACTTTGGTCGCGCATATGCACATCAAGCTGCAAATTACGAATTTGCTCATCGCGCCGCCGCACTTCCTCATCGCGCTCACCAATGGTGGTTTCGCGGTTTTTTAGATGCTCACCTAAAGTAGTCACTTGCCTATCACGCTCAGTGAGACTTTGGTCACGCTCTTTAATTGAGCTATCCCGGTTGAGAATTTGCTGATCACGCTTTTGAATACTTTCATCCCGTTGCAATAAAGAAGCATCGCGTTCGGATAAAGTCTTATCACGTCCAGCTACCGTTTCATCGCGCTCTTGCAACTGTGCATTTAAAGCAATAATACTGTGATCGCGCTCAAGAATATGCGTATCACGCTCTTTGACCGTATCATCGCGGCTTTTAACTTGTGAATCGCGCAGTTGAATTTGCTTATCACGCTCACGCAATTGCAAATCTTGCGCCGTAATGCGCTGGTCACGTTCACGAATCGATAAATCTCGATCATGAATTGTTTGCTCGCGCTCCGCTAAACTCTGATCACGTTCTTTTAATTGATTGTCGCGTTCTTTGAGTTGATTATCGCGTTCGATTACATCCTGGTCCGTTTTCTGAATACGTTCATCACGTAGCGCTAACTGTCGGTCACGGGTCGTAATTTGTAGATCACGGTCTTGAAGGTGATCCTCAAGATTTTCAATCGAACCTAAATAATCATAATTTTTCTGATCACGGGTCAAAATCGCTTGATCGCGCTCTGCAATACTCCGATCTCGATCAGCTAAAGCTTGATCACGTTCTGTGAGTTGCTTATCGCGCTCGTAAACCGTTAAATCCCGTGCTTCTAATTGTTTTTGCTGAATGACTAAGCGTTGATCACGCTCGCTAATTAATTCTTCTTTAGTGACTAACCACTGTTCACGCTCTTTAATGGAGACTTCGCGCTCTTGCAAGGAGGTATTGGTTGCTTCCATGTGGCGTTGAACTTCTTCAACTCGCAAATCCCGTTCAGCCACTTGGCGATCACGTTCCATCAAATGCTGATCACGTTTAGCAATTTGATGATCACGTTCTTTAATTAATTTTTCTTGCTCTAAAGTTTGGCGGGTACGTTCTTGAATGAGCTGATCGCGTTCTTGAATTTGCTGTTCTTTTTTAGAAATGGTTTCGTCACGCCCTTGCAGCAAACGATCTTTATTTTGCACCGCTTGGTCAAACCGCAAGAGAGAACGATCTTTATCCTCCATATTACGGTCGCGCTGTTCAATTAAAGTTTCTTTTTCTTGAATCAGTTTTTCGTAAGTAATCAGCTTATTTTCTAAGCCTTTAATCCGCTCTTCCTTACCTTGTAATAAGCCTTCACGCTGATGTAACTGTTCATCTTTAGCTTGTAAATGAGCATCACGTTTTTGCATGAGCTCTTCTTTAGCCGCTAATTCACGCGCATGCCGAGCAATTAATTCGTCTTTTTCAATTAATAGGGAACTGAGTTTGGCTAATTGGGTATCGCGCTCATCAATCCGTGCATCACGCACACGCACATGACCATCTTTTTCTAAGAGAATACCAGTCATGTTCTGCACGAAAGCATCGCGCTCACTTAAACGCTGTTGGAGACCGAGAAGAATATTCTTCAGCGACTGCTTATCGGAGGCCGTAAGATATACATTAGTATCCAGTTTTTTGTATATCTCTTTGTCCAATTCTTCCATGTTCATCATTGTTCCTATTGGCAAAAGACAGCGCTGCACCACTGTTAGACGTATCTAGGGAATTTTGGCACAGATATTGATCTTTCGCCATGCAGAAACCTAGTTAATGGCAGTTCTCTGATTCAAAACTGGGCAAAGGCCCCGAACCCACACTACGCATATTCCGACTCCGCAGCACGGGTTGGTTGATAGAAACCCGACTTTCGCGCCAAACCATCAGAATACCGGCAGTAATGGTGATTCCTGCACCTACAATCGTCAAAGTATCCACTGACTCCTTGAAAAATAAGCTGCCAAAAATAATCGCCCAGATAATTTGACTGTATTGCATAGGGGCTACGACCGCTGCAGGTGCACTGCGATAGCCAGTCAGGATGAACAGCTGACCTAATAAAGCAAAAACACCTAATAAAAACATCAGAGATAAATCCAATAATTCCATTGGCTTATAAACAAAATACAATAAACCACCTGAAAGTATAATATTTAAAATTAACGGACTAAGGATGAGTGTTGCAGAGATTTCTTCACGGCCAATTTTTCGAGAAATCACCGCCGCCCCTGCACCACAGCACGCTGATAAGGCACCAAAAAGATGACCTAGCTCTAAACGTTGTGGTGTTGGCCTTAGCACTACCAGTACACCAATTAAACCGAAAATAATCAAAGTCCCACGTACTGCTTGTAAGCGCTCCCCTAAAAAGGGCACCGCTAATAAAGAAATTAATACAGGTGTGGTGAACAATAAGACATAAACCTGCACCATCGGTAACATCGAAAAAGCGAGGAAGGCAAAGCATAAAGCCCCGACCATTAAAGCTGCACGAGTAAAGACTAACCAAGGATGTACTGGTCGCAAGGATAAGGGCCGAGCATCAGTAATACGCGCCAATGAAAACGGCAAATAACTAAACAGCATCGCAAAGAAAATTATTTGAAACACTGAATATTCGTTCAGTACTTTGACTAGAGCATCATGTGCCGAAAAGATCGCATAGCCCAATAAAGAAATGAGTAAGCCGCGTAAAACTTGAGAATTGTTTTTAGAAGTCATGATATTAGCTAATAAGTCATCTAGCAGTGCTTATCCGCCAAACTTAAGCCCTGCGCCAAAGAAGAAAGCCCCAACAACTAAGAGCTGTTAGGGCTTATGAATTAAGTATCCGCTTATTATAAAGCAGCTTACAGGCTAAAAACTAGCATTATTTCAAAGCGCTTTAGATTAAAAGCTCCCAAATAAATCACTGAATTTTCAATGGTTTCAAAAAAGTATTTAAAAGGGGCAAAACTGTATTAATCGTACCTGCTTGACACCTTTGAGCAACAAGGTATCTAATCAGTGCGTGCAGCTTGGAGGAGACCAGTCGCTCTTGAACAGCACTCTTGCTGTCTAACTCAAGAGGCTTATGACTAAGTTGGCATATAACTACATACGAGGAGAATGCACCTATGAAAAGATTACCCCGCTTAATTGCTACTTGTTTACTTGCTTTAGCGCCTTTGAGCCTCACCCATGCTGAAATCGACCAATTCAAAATCATGGCACCCGCTAACCCAGGTGGTGGCTGGGATACCATTGCCCGTACTTTAGGGGATGCGTTAAAAGCCAATGGGCAAGCCAAAAACGTGGTCGTTGAGAATAAAGCGGGTGCTGGCGGCACCATTGGGATGGCGCAATTCATTAATAATGAAAAAGGCAATCCAAATGCCTTACTAGTCGCAGGTGCAATCACTGTCGGTGCGATTGAAACGAATAAATCACCCGTGAATTTCACGATGGTGGCACCGATTGCGCGTTTGATGGGTGAATATGATGTCGTGGTTGTGCCAGAGAATTCACCTTATAAAACATTGACTGAGTTAATGGATGCAGTGAAAAAAGATCCGGGTTCGGTAAGCTTTGGTGGTGGTTCTGCTGGCGGCGTCGATCACATTATCGCTGGTTTGATGGCTGAAAAAGTCGGTGTAGAAGGCGCAAAGGTCAACTACATTCCCTTCGCTGGCGGCGGTGAAGGTAAAGCAGCGATTTTAGGCGGGCAAGTCACCGCTTATCTAAGCGGCTATGGGGAATTGACTGATTTGATTAGTGCGAAAAAAGTGCGCGCTTTGGGGATTAGTAGCGATAAAAAGCTGGATGGTGTTGATATTCCCACCCTAAAAGAGCAAGGCGTGGATGTGGTCTTAGCGAACTGGCGCGCAGTATTTGGTGCTCCTGATATTAAGGATGAGGAAAAAGCAGCTTTAATTAAACTGGTTGAAGAAGCGGTTAAATCACCCACCTGGCAAGATAAAGCCAAAGCTTCTCAATGGACTGACATGATGCTGACCGGTGATGATTTCAAGAAGTTCTTGGAAGAAGAGCAAAAAGTCACAGCTGAAACCCTGAAAAAACTGAAAATAGGCGGTTGATATGCTCAAGCGCGTGACCGGTGAGCAATGGATTGCCCTTGGGGTAATCCTGATTGGCCTGATTATGGCTTGGCAAATTACTGGAATGTCCCAAAGTACCGGTTACGCAGGCATTGGACCGCGGTTTTTCCCTTCGGTGATAGCAGCTGGTTTGTTGCTAACAGGGGTGATTTTGTTCATACAGAGTCGCCCTTCTAAACATCCTGAAACTGAAGACAAAACCCAAGACCCCGATCACCCTCTCGATTATGAAACGCCCCATCCGAATTGGCGTATGTTCAGTATTGCTAGTGCTGCGCTGATCTTGCATATGAGCCTGATTAGTACGCTTGGTTTTACTTTAGCAGGTACGATTTTATGCTTTGGTATTTGTTTAGCCCTTGAAACGGAAAACAAAATTCGCGACTTAATCTTGTCCTTTTTATTGGTCTTAGGTTTATTTCATCTCTTTAAGTGGCTCGGTTTAAATCTCCCTGCCCTAATCACAGGGGGGGTTATCTAAATGGATGGTTTATATAATCTATTTACAGTGGGTTTTGCTACCGCTCTCACGCCAATGAACTTACTCTGGGCATTGGTCGGTTGTACTTTAGGTACAGCAATTGGCGTTTTGCCTGGGGTTGGTCCTGCAGTCACTGTCGCTTTATTACTTCCTGTCACCCAAAGTATTGATCCCACTGGTGCATTAATTATGCTCGCGGGTGTGTATTACGGTGCAATGTTTGGTGGCTCGACTACTTCGATTTTGCTAAACACCCCAGGAGAAGCTGGCAGTATTGTCTCCGCACTCGAAGGCAATAAAATGGCCAAAGCTGGCCGGGGTGGCCCTGCTTTATCGACCGCAGCGATTGGCTCTTTCGTTGCAGGTTCGATTGCTACCGTCTTGCTTACTGTACTTGCCCCCCTCATTGCCACGTTGACTTTAAAATTAGGGCCGGTGGAAATGTTTGCGCTAATGGTTTTAACCTTTGCTGCCGTATCCGCTGTATTGGGTAACTCACCTTTAAAAGGGGTGATTTCGCTCTTGATTGGCTTAGCGATTGGTTTAATTGGTATTGAACAGCAATCGGGTCAAGCACGCTTCACTTTTGGCTCAGCCGCACTCTTAGACGGGATTGATATTGTTGTCATTGCAATGGGCTTGTTCGCGATTGGCGAAACCCTGTATACCGCTACTTATGAAAATCATCTCAAAGCCCGCGTTGAATCCTTAGCAGGTCGTTTTTGGATGAGCAAAGAAGATTGGCGACGCTCGTGGAAACCGTGGCTGCGAGGCACTGCAATTGGCTTTCCTTTTGGTACGATTCCAGCCGGTGGTACGGAAATGCCTACTTTCCTGTCCTACTCCGCCGAGCGCAAATTAGCCCCACCTGAAGTTCAAAAAGAATTTGGTAAAGGTGCGATTGAAGGCGTCGCTGGGCCTGAAGCGGCGAATAATGCCGCTGTCACTGGCACTTTGATTCCACTTTTGACCTTAGGCATTCCCACCTCAGCTACAGCTGCAATCATGTTAGCCGCTTTCCAGCAATATAATATTGCACCTGGCCCACTCTTGTTTGATACCAATCCCGAGTTAGTTTGGGGTTTAATTGCCTCACTTTATATCGGCAATGTAATGCTGTTAATTTTGAATCTGCCGTTAGTGGGCTTATGGGTACAATTACTCAAAGTACCACGTCCACTGCTTTATGGCGGCATTGTGGTACTTGCTACCATGGGCGCTTATGCTTTAAGGCAAAATTGGTTTGACCTACTGCTGCTTTATATCGTTGGTTTAATGGGTTTCGTGATGCGCCGCTATGATTTTCCAGTCGTACCTTTAATTGTGGGTTTGATTGTGGGGCCGATGGCAGAAAAGTTCTTCCGGCGTGCGATGTCAATTAATCAAGGTGACTTAACAGTTTTCTTAACTCACCCTGTATCTTTAAGCTTACTTATCATTACCTTAGCCATTCTGATTGTGCCCACTTACCTAAAGCGGCGGCAGAATTATTTAAACAAACCTTAAGTATTTTAAGATTTAAAGCCGTTAGCCCTCGTAGGTTTCAAACGTCGAGGGCTTGGTTTTTTACGATCTTCGCGCTAAACCACTAGCCTCTTGGTCACAAAATCAATAACCTATTAGAGACAGAAAAAGCCTGATATATATCAAATGTTCTATCTATCTCAGGCTAGAGCGCCAAATACCAGCACTACGTAGTATGTAATTTTTTTCCTAAATGTTTGGGAGCCACAGTTTATGTCTTTGAAAATTGCAGCCCCGCGAGAACGCGCCACTGGTGAACGCCGTGTCGCGATTGATCCGGGAATTATGGTCAAGCTCAAGCAGTTAGGGCTAGACGTATTGATTGAGCAAGGTGCAGGTTCAGCTGCCCAGATTGAAGATAGCGCGTTCAAAGACGCAACTATCGTCAGCTCAGCGCAGAGCTTATATGAGCAAGCAGATATTGTGCTGAAAGTGCAAGCGCCAACTGCTGAGGAAGTTGCCCAACTCAAAAGTGGTAGCGTGTTGATTGGTGCACTGAATCCTTACCTTAATCTCGATATTATCCAGCAACTGCGTGATAAGCAGATCACTAGCTATGCGATGGAATTAATTCCGCGTATCTCACGCGCCCAGTCGATGGATATTCTTTCCTCACAAGCCGCAGTCGCTGGTTATAAAGCCGCGATTATGGGTGCTGATTTATCTACGCGTTTTTTCCCGATGCTCACCACCGCCGCCGGTACGATTCGCCCCGCTAAAGTGATCGTGATTGGTGCGGGTGTAGCCGGTTTACAAGCGATTGCGACTGCACGGCGGTTAGGCGCGATGGTAGAAGCCTATGACGTGCGCTCTGCCACCAAAGAACAAGTGCAATCCTTAGGCGCGAAATTCATTGAATTAGGCATTAGTGCGGAAGGTGCTGGTGGTTATGCGCGTGAATTAACCGAAGACGAAAAGCGCAAGCAGCAGGACGAATTAGCTAAGCATATCGCGACCGCTGATGTATTGATTACGACCGCCGCCGTGCCTGGTCGCCCTTCTCCCAAAATTATTCCTGACTCCACGGTAGCTGGGATGAAAAAAGGTGCTGTCATTATTGATCTTGCAGCTGAAGGTGGCGGCAATTGTACCTTAAGCAAACCTGGTGAAACCATTGAACATAATGGGGTAGTAATTCACGCGCCCTTGAATGTGCCAAGCCAAGTGCCAGTCCATGCCAGTGAAATGTATGCCAAGAATCTGCTGAACTTTTTAAGTTTACTGATTAAAAACGGCGCATATCAGCCCGATTTCAAGGATGAAATTATTGCGGGCGCTTGTGTGACCCGCGAGGGCGTTATTGTGAATGAAGCCATCGCGAAACTGGTAGGAGGTGCTTAAGATGGATGGATTTACCGCACTGTATATTTTCATGCTCACCGCCTTTACTGGCTACGAAGTCATCTCCAAAGTTCCGGTGATTTTACACACACCTTTAATGTCTGGTTCGAATTTCGTTCACGGTATTGTTTTAGTCGGTGCGATGGTCGCTTTAGGCCAAGCCGAAACTGGCACCGAAACCTTGATTGGCTTCATTGCCGTATTATTGGGCGCAGGTAATGCGGTGGGCGGCTATGTGGTCACCGAACGGATGCTCGAAATGTTCAAGTCCAGCAATAAAGGAGTGAGCAAAGCATGACTGATTTCATCGTTAACCTTGCTTACTTTATAGCAGCGGTTTTATTTATCTATGGCTTGAAGCAAATGGCTTCGCCGAATAATGCGCGCAGTGGCATTCAATGGGCGGGCGCTGGGATGGTGCTGGCTACGGTTATTACCTTCATTCACCCGCAGATTCATAGCAATTACATTCTGATGATTCTGGCGATTGGTATTGGTGGCGGGCTGGCTTGGTATACCGGCAAGCGGGTCGCCATGACTGATATGCCACAAATGATTGCCTTATATAACGGCATGGGAGGTGGTGCAGCGGCCGCGATTGCGGGTGTAGAGTTACTCAAGCGCCACGACTTGCCTTTAGCGGTGCAATTAATGGCGGTACTCGGTGCTTTAATTGGCAGTATCGCCTTCTCTGGCTCTTCGATTGCCTTTGCTAAACTGCAAGGCATTAAAGCCCTCAGCGGTGTGATTCGTTTCAAAAACCAGCAAATCATTAATGCGGCTTTATTCGGCCTCACTGTATTAATTGGCTTAGTGATTGCATTCAGCGGCACCGGTTACAGCCTATTTACCTTATTCATTTTCTTCGTGCTGGCTTTAGTCTTCGGCGTGCTGATGACTTTGCCGATTGGTGGCGCGGACATGCCCGTAGTGATCTCACTCTACAATGCATTGACTGGCTTAGCAGTCGGTTTTGAAGGCTATGTATTAGGCAATCCGGCCATGATGATTGCAGGGATTGTAGTCGGCTCTGCGGGTACTTTACTCACGCAATTAATGGCCAAAGCCATGAATCGCCCGCTCACTAATGTCCTGTTTAGCCAATTTGGTGGGGGCACGGGCGAAGCCCAAGCCGTCTCTGGCAGTATGAAAGCGGTCGAAACACCGGATGCCGCGATTATGATGGCATTCGCTGAAAAAGTCGTGATTATTCCGGGCTATGGTATGGCCGTGGCACAAGCCCAGCATAAAATCCAAGAACTCACCAAACTCCTACTTGAACGTGGGGTAAAAGTGAAATTCGCGATTCATCCCGTGGCAGGGCGGATGCCGGGGCATATGAATGTGCTCTTGGCAGAGGCAGGCGTACCTTATGATTTGATTTATGATTTAGATGAAATTAATGAGGAATTCGCTACTGCCGATGTCGCGCTGGTGATTGGTGCCAATGATGTGGTGAATCCGGTGGCACGCACTGATCCAAATAGCCCAATCTACGGTATGCCGATCCTGAATGCGGATCATGCGAAAAACGTGATTGTCATTAAACGCGGTCAAGGTGCTGGCTTCTCTGGGGTAGAAAACCACCTGTTCTTTGCCGATAACTGCCGCATGTTATATGGCGATGGGCAAAAAGTTGCGAGTGAGTTGGTGAATGCAGTAAAAGAGCTGTAAACACGTTCCAAAACTTTAGAAAAATCAAAGCCCTGGAAGCAATTCGAGGGCTTTTTTTATGCCTATCGCCCAAACCTTGCAGCCCTCATAACAACAGTTCAAACTCTGATCGAGCCAATTTAGCCTCATTAAGGGCGCAAAGTATTCAACCACCAGTGCACTACCGCTAGCACCACCAATAAGGCAATCATCCCACCAATATCTCCAAACAACCACGTCAACGGCTGATAAATCAGAAAGGAGATAAAAGTCAGAATAATAAATTTGCCAAGCATCATCGCTGCCTAAACTTGATCGGGAGGCCTGCACTATTGTTGTCGTCAGGTAGATTATTTAGCAATTTAATAAACAGTAATCTGTTAGTAATTGCTGCAACTCTTCTTTGCTTGCATTTCACAAGGAAGTGACAGCCACCAACTAATTCACCTTGAATGTAAACCTGTAGAAAGGTGTACCAACTACTGAACTGTTTAATGGCTTGGCCTAACTCAGGGTTGACCAGTACATCAATCGACATCCAGCCAACCTGACCATGTCGCACTCTTTGCACACATTTGCGATTTGTAAACTCTATAAAAATTGGACAACAATCGGGGCTTTAGAAAAATATCACAACAAGTCATGATCTAAACTATTAGTTCATCCTTCGTTCATCTTTTTTGTGTAATTTTTAAGCAAATAACTACATAGGTCGATATAGAGATGAGTAATGCTACTGCTGTTCCCTATGGTTTGACACCTCAAACCATGCAAGCCTGTGCCAAAGACTTAGCCGTCATCGCACAAAAATACAATGCCACCTTAGGCAAGAATTTAAAACTGGAAATGAGCAACTCTTCCAAACCCGGCTACTCTGAAGTCAACGTCACCGCCATCACCGACGATGGCAAAAAGCATTCACTGGTACGCATCGTCCTCAAACGTGATGAACCCACCAAACACGACTTAGGCCTAACAATGGGCTTATATAAGTCTTAACCGCCTTACCTTGGATCCTATAATGGATTCAAGGTAGCTCCTCTCAATCGCAGCCACCCCTCTGCCAATTACCTACGCCTCCCTCTCACGCTTGCAGGCAAACCAAACACCATTTTACTGCTAAATTCTATCTTCTAATGCCTAGCTCCCCATTTTCAGCGCTAGCGGCACCAGCAGGTCGTCACTACTTATTCAATACCACCACCAAAACTACAATATATTCTGTCGCCTAAAAGCACATCAAACAGCAATTGACATCCTAAGCTTGATGAAATTTATCAGTTTTATGCAAATACCACTGCACAGGGCGAGCAGGTTTGACGAATTATTTGAGGGTAAACTGGCTGATTTATTAGCAATACACGTAAAAAACAAAAAAGCAGCAAATCACTTTTACGTAACTTGCTGCTTTTATTGGGTTTTTTTGGTGGGCCCAGCAGGACTTGAACCTGCGACCAATCGATTATGAGTCGACTGCTCTAACCAACTGAGCTATGGGCCCGAAACTATCACTTACTTAACCTTAAGATAAAGGTAAAGTATCAGTGCCATCAAGGAAGCTGCGTAGCATATCTGAACGGCTTGGATGACGCAATTTTCTCAACGCTTTGGCTTCAATCTGACGAATCCGCTCACGAGTAACATCAAACTGTTTACCTACTTCTTCCAAAGTATGGTCAGTGTTCATGTCAATCCCAAAGCGCATCCGTAGAACTTTTGCCTCACGGGCTGTTAGGCTACTGAGTACATCACGAGTCACTTCACATAAACTACGTGTCGTGGCTGAATCCAACGGCGACATAATATTGCCATCTTCGATAAAGTCACCCAAATGTGAATCTTCATCATCACCGATCGGCGTTTCCATTGAAATGGGCTCTTTCGCAATCTTCAATACCTTACGGATTTTGTCCTCAGGCATATCCATAGCAACTGCCAATTCCTCTGGCGTTGCCTCACGCCCCATTTCTTGCAGCAATTTGCGCGAAATGCGATTGAGCTTATTAATCGTCTCAATCATATGTACTGGAATACGAATCGTGCGCGCTTGGTCAGCAATTGAGCGAGTAATCGCTTGGCGAATCCACCAGGTTGCATAAGTTGAAAACTTATAACCACGGCGATATTCAAACTTGTCGACCGCTTTCATCAAACCAATATTGCCTTCTTGGATCAAATCCAAGAACTGCAAACCACGATTGGTATATTTTTTCGCAATCGAAATGACTAAACGCAAGTTAGCTTCAACCATTTCTTTCTTCGCACGCCGCGCTTTGGCCTCACCAACCGACATACTACGATTGATGTCTTTGATTTGCGAAATAGTCAAATTGCATTCATGCTCGATTTCTTGCAATTGCTGCTGAGTGGCCAGCACACTTTTCTTCACTAACTCAAGTTGTGCAGAGCTATTGCTCTTGTCAGTGATATAGCGATCTAACCAGCTCAAGTCCGTTTCATTTTGCGGGAAGCTTTCCACAAATAACTGACGTGACATTCCGCCCTGCTGCACACAGAGCTTCATAATAGTACGCTCATGGGCACGGATACGATTTACAATCTCATTGAGTTGATGAGTTAAGGTATCAATAACCGGCTGAGCTAACCGAAACTCCATGAATTTAGCGGCTAAGGCATCACGTGCTGCGGTATAAGCTGGTCCACCTTTTGCACGTAAAGCGGCTGCCTCGTCATATAAGTGACTAAGCTCAGCAAACTTTTGAGCCGCCTCTTCAGGATCAGGGCCTAAATCAACTGGGTTCTCTTCAACGACTTCTTCGTCTTCCTCACCCACAACCACTTCAGCAGCTTCATCTTCACCAGCCGCTAAAGCTTCCTCTTCATCCGTACGGACTTGGAACTGTTGCAGTGGACTTTCATCAATGGCATTCGGATCAACAAAGCCATTAACAATATCGGTTAAGCGCGTTTCTTCCGATTCAATTTGTTTAGATAAATCTAATAAAACCTCAGTAGAGGCTGGATATTGCGCTAAAGCGCGTAAAATTTCATTTAAGCCTTCTTCAATGCGAATCGCGATTTGGATTTCGCCTTCACGGGTCAAGAGTTCCACTGTACCCATCTCACGCATATACATACGAACCGGATCAGTGGTACGCCCGAAATCACTATCTACACTCGCTAAAGCGGCAGCGGCTTCTTCTGCAGCTTCATCATCGGCCTGCACGGCCTCATCGTTTAATAATAAAGCATCGGCATCCGGTGCATTTTCATACACAGTGATACCCATGTCATTAATCATGGCAACGATGTCTTCAATCTGTTCCGGTTCTACGATAGTATCCGGTAAATGGTCATTCACTTCGGCGTAGGTCAGATAGCCCTGTTCCTTACCACGCGCGATTAACTCTCTAAGACTGGATTGTTGCTGCTCTTCTTGACTCATGTCCGAATAGACCTCGACAAAATGGACGCGGGATTATATCACAAATCTTGAAAATACCAGCCCCGTTTGTGAAAAACCTACCCACAAGTTATTAGCTCAAGGCTAAACTTGCATTGAAAGTGGTTTTTAACTCCGGTTCTTAAGTATTTCAGTTGAGAGTGCCCAAGGCACTACCCTGTATGCTCTATATGGGGTAGCTACTCTCTAATTTCAACGCTAAGTAGTCAAGTAATTGACCCAGCTGACATCAACAGGTTCAGATCTTCGCGATAAACGCGAACAGAATACAGATAATATTTACTTACAGAGTGTAGACAGGTTTTCTGAGCTTAGCCTGAATAAATCAAGAAACTTCTTAGTTAAAACTTAAGTTACCCAAAATAACTATTAACAACCCTCAAGCTCAAGAAAAAATTCTGTATGTCTTTATTTAGTGCGGCGCTCGTTTAATAGCGAAAATAAGTCATGCTTTTCTTGCTCGCTTAAACCTTGAGTTTGATCTTTAGCCACTAAGCGCTCGACTGCTTTATCGGTCGCTTGAATTTTCATTCTCTGCAAGCAATCTTGAAACTCACGGCGAAGCAAAGCCTCATCATTGGATTGTGGTTGCCAAAGCATTAGTTTTAGCAAAGTTTTTTCGTGCGGTGTATCCCGAAAGCGCTCTAATAGCGCTGCCGCGTGCATCTCTGGAAGCTCTTCAATGGTGGCTACTAACTTCACCAACAAATCTAAACCGGGTAAGCCCCAATCTAACAGCTTCTCCGGATGCTCTATTTCAGTGACTAATTCAGGCGAATGCACCAAAAGAGTGATTGCATAGCGTACTGGTGTTTTGCGCACTTCAAAATCTTTAGCTGTTTTAGCACGCACACCTTGTGGCTCGCGCTCTGCATATTTGCCTTTAAATTTAGAATGGTACTGTCGAGGGTTTTGAGTTTCTTCAGTCAAATGAGCCTCTTGACCTAAAACTAAACCACTTAAACGCTGAATTTCCTGCATGAGAGGTTGTTTAATTAAAATATCCGGCATTAAATCGAGTAAACGCTTCGCTTCATTGGCAAATAAAGCACTATCTTCGCTCACATGCAAAGTCGATTCAGCTTTAAAGCCTAACTCCTCTTTTAAACCTAAGATGAAGAACTTTGATAAGGGCACAGCTTTAGCTAAAGACTCCTCAAAGGTAGCACACCCCACTTTACGCACTTGTGTATCTGGGTCTTCTCCGGAAGGAAGAAACAGAAAACGTACCTCACGACCATCACGCAACTCAGGTAAAGTGGTTTCTAAAGCACGCCACGCGGCCTCTTTACCTGCTCGATCACCATCAAAACAAAAGATAACTTCCGGCACTTGGCGGAAAAGTAAATTAATATGCTGTTGCGTGGTCGCAGTGCCTAAGGTAGCCACTGCATAAGAAATGCCGAATTGCGCGAGGGCAATCACATCCATATAACCTTCAACGACCAACAAACGCTCTAAATGGCGAGTCTGTTGGCGCGCTTCAAAGAGTCCATATAATTCGGAGCCTTTATGGAAAACTTCGGTTTCTGGAGAATTGAGGTATTTGGGCGCCCCAGAACCTAAGATGCGCCCGCCAAAGCCAATCACTTGCCCTTTACGATTACGAATCGGGAACATTAAGCGTCCACGAAAACGATCATAAATTTTGCCCGCTTCATTTTTTAGCTGTAACCCGCTAGCAAGCAATTGCTCTTGCTCATAATGTGCTGCAAATTGCCTACTCGTGGTATGCCAATCATCAGGGGAAAAACCTAAGCCGTATTGCTTTATTACTTCTGCACTTAAGCCACGCTTCTGCAAATAGGCTTGTGCTTCTGGCGCTTGGGTGAGGCAATGAACATAGAGCTTGGCGGCTTCCCCTAATAAACTATATAGATCAGTCAGCTTGGCCTTTCTAGCTGAAGGCATAGATTTTGCATCGTTCTCACGAGGGACTTCGATGCCAAGTATGCGTGCCAAAGCCTCAATCGCTTCGGTGTACTCAAGATGTTCGTACTCCATCAGGAAACTAATGGCTGAACCATGCACACCGCATCCAAAGCAATGATAGAACTGCTTAGTGGGGCTAACTGTAAACGAAGGCGTTTTCTCCCCATGAAACGGACAGCAAGCCATGTATTCACGCCCAGCTTTTTTCAGCGGAATGCGTGCTTGAATCACATCAACGATGTTGATACGAGTGAGTAGTTGATCAATAAAGTCTTTGGGAATGCGCCCGGTCATGGATCAGCCGTAAAAGGTTTTGCGTGAGTGGAGTAATACGATTAAAATGCGGTAACTGCCTGTATTATCAAGCGGCGCCCGCCCTTATCTTGATCCTGATTATATCAGGATACTGGCATATACCCTGTGAATTATCCATAATAGTACCCCTTTTGTTGCCCGAAGGTTCCGATGAAATACACTGAACTCCCCCCGGCGCAGGGCTTGTATGACCCTGCCAACGAACATGATGCCTGTGGCATGGGCTTTGTTGCTCACTTAAAAGGCGTTAAATCTGCCAAGATCGTTCAGCAAGCGCTAAAAGTTTTAACGCATATGGAACATCGTGGGGCGTGTGGTTGCGAAGAAAATACCGGCGACGGCGCGGGTATTATGCTGCAAATTCCACACAAGTTCATGGTGAAGGAATGCGCTAAATTAGGGATTACCCTACCTGCTGTTGGTGATTACGCAGTGGGCTTTGTTTATCTGCCACAAGATGAAGCCGCCCGCGCTGATGCAATTGCCACCACGGATCGCATGATTAAAGCAGAAGGCCAAACTTTATTAGGTTGGCGTGATATTCCCGTGAATCCTGCACCGATTGGGAAATCAGCGATTCGTAGTATGCCTGCGATGAAGATGGTCTTCATTGGTCGCTCTGCTGATGTCGAGCCAGGTATTGACTTCGAGCGCAAACTGTATGTGATTCGTAAACGCACTAGCGGTGATTTACTTTATCGCAAAGAACCAGGCTATATTTATTTTGCGAGCCTGTCTGCGCGCACGATTATTTACAAAGGCATGCTCACCACTGAGCAGGTTGCGCAATATTATCCTGACTTAAATGACCCAGATATGGAGTCAGCGATTGCGCTAGTGCATTCGCGCTTCTCTACTAACACCTTCCCAAGTTGGGAACGTGCACATCCCAACCGCTATATGATTCACAATGGTGAAATCAATACTATGCGCGGTAACCAAAACTGGATGAATGCGCGTGAAGCGATGATTAAAACGGAAGTCTTCAAGACTGATGTAAAAAATCTCACGCCGATTGTGCGTCCAGATGGTAGCGACTCGGCGCGCATGGATAATACCTTAGAGTTCCTATATCTCTCAGGTTATTCCCTGCCGCATGCGATGATGATGATGGTGCCTGAACCTTGGGCGAATCATGAAAGCATGAGTCCTGAAAAGCGGGCGTTCTATGAATATCATAGTTGTCTGATGGAACCGTGGGATGGCCCTGCTGCTCTCGGCTTTACGGATGGTACTTTAGTCGGTGCGACCTTAGATCGGAATGGTCTACGTCCTTCCCGTTATTATCTGACCGATGACGACTTGATTATTCTCGCTTCAGAAGTCGGTGTATTAGACGATCTACCGATTGAGAAAGTCATCTCTAAGCAACGCCTGCAACCGGGTCGCATGCTCTTAGTCGATACCGCTGCGGGGCGCATTGTTGCTGACGAAGAAATCAAAGCAGAAATGGCGGCTGCTAAGCCTTATCAAGCTTGGTTGGATAAGCATCTAACTAAACTAGAAGATTTGCCAGCCGCTCCTGAAGCCCCCTTGCCGGATCACGATACTTTGATTCAGCGCCAAAAGGCCTTCGGTTATACCTATGAAGATGTACGCAAAGTCATTGTGCCCATGGCTGTCGATGGGATTGATCCTTTAGGTGCGATGGGTTGTGACTCCCCCTTAGCCGTGTTATCGGATAAACCGCAGCCGCTGTTTAACTATTTCAAACAGCTATTTGCGCAAGTCACGAATCCACCTTTGGATGCGATTCGTGAAGAAATCGTGACTTCTGCCTTAACCACCTTAGGTTCAGAAGGCGATATTACTAATCCTACTGCAGAAAGCTGCCATCATATTTTGCTGCAATCGCCGGTTTTACATAACGATGAATTAGCTAAGCTAAAATATGTACAGAAATCTGGCTTTAAGTCAGTGACTTTGCCGATTCTGTTTAAAGCAGATAATGCGCCCGGTACTTTAGAAAAAGCCTTAGATGAATTATTTGCCGCTGCAGATAATGCCATCGACAACGGGGCTAATTTATTAATCCTCTCCGACCGTGGTGTGGATAAAGAATTCGCGCCGATTCCGTCTTTATTAGCCGTTGCAGGTTTGCATCATCATTTGATTCGTGATGGTAAACGCACTCGTGTTAGTTTGATTCTGGAATCAGGCGAACCACGTGAGGTTCATCATTTTGCCGCTCTGCTAGGTTATGGCGCGCAAGCAATCAACCCTTACACCGCCTTTGAGTCGATTGATGATCTGTTGCGCGAAGGGATTATGAAAGATACCACGCACGATAAAGCCGTTGCGAAATATATCAAAGCCGCCACTAAAGGCGTGATTAAAGTCATGTCTAAGATCGGTATTTCCACTGTGCAGTCGTATCGTGGTGCGCAGATTTTCGAGGCTTTAGGGATACATAAAAGCGTAGTTGATCGCTATTTCACAGCGACTGCCTCGCGTATCGGTGGGATTGATCTCGATACGATTGCTAAAGAAACTTTAATGCGTCACAAGCATGCCTATGGCCAACATGACAGCGGTCTGCGCACCCTAAATTCGGGCGGCGTATTCCAGTGGCGTAGTGGCGAAGATGAGCATCAGTACAATCCGCAAACCATTTATATGGCACAAAAAGCGGTACGGACTAATGACTATAAACTGTTTAAGCAATACACTGAGCTACTGAATAATGATCCCGAAGTACGCTTTAATCTGCGTAATTTGTTGGATTTCCATTATGCGGATCAAGCGATCCCTTTGAGTGAAGTTGAGCCAGCGGCTGAGATTGTGAAGCGCTTTAAAACCGGCGCGATGTCTTTAGGTTCGATTAGCCCTGAAGCGCATGAAGCTTTAGCGATTGCGATGAATCGGATTGGTGGCAAGTCGAACTCGGGTGAAGGTGGCGAAGACCCAGCGCGTTATATTCCAGAACCGAATGGTGACTCACGTTGCAGTGCGATTAAGCAAGCCGCTTCCGGGCGCTTTGGGGTGAATAGCCATTATTTAACCAATGCACAAGAGCTACAAATCAAATTGGCGCAAGGTGCAAAACCTGGTGAAGGTGGCCAGTTACCTGGCAAGAAGGTTTATCCATATATTGCAAAAAACCGGGGTACAACCCCTGGTGTTGGTTTAATTTCACCACCACCACATCATGATATTTATTCAATCGAAGACTTGGCACAGCTCATTCACGATTTGAAAAATGCCAACCGTGCGGCACGCATCAATGTCAAACTGGTGTCTGGTTCAGGGGTGGGTACGATTGCTGCAGGTGTGGTCAAAGGTAAAGCCGATGTTGTTTTAGTCTCTGGCTATGATGGTGGTACTGGGGCTTCACCCAAAACTAGTTTGCAACATGCCGGTTTACCTTGGGAATTAGGCTTGGCTGAAACTCACCAAACTCTGCTATTGAACAATTTACGTAGCCGCGTGCGCGTCGAAACAGATGGCAAATTGATGACTGGACGCGATGTCATTGTGGCTGCTTTATTAGGTGCAGAAGAATATGGCTTCGCCACTCTACCTTTAGTTTCTTTGGGTTGCGTAATGATGCGCGTCTGCCACTTAGATACTTGTCCAGTTGGGATTGCGACTCAAAATCCAGAGCTGCGTAAAAAATACAGTGGTGATCCGCAATATGTAATTAATTTGCTGCATTTCATTGCTGAAGATATGCGCGAATATATGGCGAAACTGGGCTTCCGCACCATTGATGAAATGGTTGGGCGCGTAGATCGCTTATATGCTAAGCAAATCGATCACTGGAAAGCGGGCAAAGTCGATTTAGATGCCCTGCTCTATCAGCCTGACTTAGATGAATGTGATGGCATTCGTTGGAATCGTACTCAAGATCATGGCATTGCTCAATCAATGGATATACGCACCATTCTTGAGACTTGCCAACCTGCGATTGATAAAGGCACGCCGGTTAAAGCGGAGTTCCAGATCAAAAACATTGATCGTGTAGTCGGTACTATTACGGGCAATGAAATTACCAAGCGCTATGGCGCAGCAGGCTTGCCGGATGACACCATTCAATTGAAATTCTATGGTTCAGCAGGGCAAAGCTTTGGTGCTTTCATTCCTCGCGGGATGACTTTAGAACTGGAAGGTGATTCGAACGACTATATTGGCAAAGGCTTATCAGGTGGGAAGATCATTGTTTACCCGCCGAAACAAGCCCGCTATGTCGCCGAAGAAAATATCCTAATCGGTAACGTTGCCTTCTTTGGTGCCACGAGCGGCGAAGCTTATATTCGTGGGATTGCGGGTGAGCGTTTCTGTGTGCGTAACTCTGGCGTGAATGTCATTGTTGAAGGTACAGGCGATCACGGCTGCGAATATATGACCGGTGGTCGGGTCATTGTGCTCGGTGACGTTGGCCGGAACTTTGCAGCAGGTATGTCGGGCGGTGTGGCTTATGTTTACGATCCAAAAGGCATTTTAGCCGTTAGCGGTAATCGTGAAATGGTCAACTACGAGCCGTTAACTGAAGCCGAAGACCTAACCCATGTTAAAGGCATGATTGAAAAGCATATTCTGCACACTGATAGCCCGCGTGCTAAAACGCTGTTGGCGAATTGGGAGCAAAGCGTTCAGCACTTTGTGCGGGTAATGCCCCATGACTATAAGCGTGTCTTAGAGACGGTAAAGAAATTTGAAGCGCAAGGTATGACTGGCGAGGAAGCTTTAATGGCGGCCTTTAAAGCGAACAATGAAGATGTTACTCGTGCCAGCGGCAACTAAGCAGGGAGATTGCAAAAAGAATGGGTAAACCAACTGGATTTATCGAATATGAGCGCGAACTGCCAGCCGATCGTTCGCCTTTAGAGCGCATTAAGGATTGGGGGGAATTTCACCTCCATTTTCATAGCGAAGCAGAAAGTCAACGTCAGGGTGCACGTTGCATGGAGTGCGGCATCCCGTTCTGTCAAACGGGCAAGGTTTTACCAGGTGGCGCTAGCGGCTGCCCTGTAAACAACCTGATTCCAGAATGGAATGACATGATTTATCGGGGCTTGTGGCGCGAAGCTTATGAACGCCTGCGCATGACCAATAATTTCCCTGAATTTACTGGTCGTGTCTGCCCGGCTCCCTGTGAAGGTGCTTGTACCTTAGGCTTAAACGAAAACCCAGTGACGATTAAACTGAATGAAGTCAGTATTATCGACAAAGCGTTCGCTGAAGGTTGGGTGCGTCCTGAACCTCCAGAAGTCCGGACTGGGAAAAAAGTGGCTGTAATTGGCTCAGGCCCTGCAGGTTTAGCTTGTGCAGATCAGCTGAATAAAGTCGGCCATGAAGTGACTGTGTATGAACGTGCTGACCGTATTGGTGGCTTGCTGATGTATGGCATTCCTAATATGAAGTTAGACAAAACAGAAGTTGTGCAGCGTCGGGTTGATTTGATGGCTGCTGAAGGTATTAAATTTGTCACTAGTGTGCATGTTGGCAAAGATACCTCAGTGGCTGACTTACGCAAAGATTTTGATGCCGTAGTTTTATGTGCCGGTGCGACGCAAGCACGGGATTTACCAGCGCCTGGTCGTGAACTGAAGGGTGTACATTATGCGATGGAGTTTTTAACAGCGAATACCAAAAGCTTGTTAGATTCAAAACACGCCGATGGCAACTACATCTCCGCTAAAGATAAGCATGTTATCGTCATCGGTGGTGGTGATACCGGCACTGATTGTGTAGGCACTTCAATTCGTCACGGCTGCAAATCGGTCACTCAGTTAGAAATTATGCCACGCGCGCCGGAACAACGTGCTCCGAGCAATCCTTGGCCAGAATGGCCGTTGATTTTCAGAGTGGACTACGGCCAAGAAGAAGCGGCGGCTTTATTTGGTGCTGATCCACGTCACTACTTAGTCTCAACTAAAAAATTCGTTGGCGATGCTGAAGGTCAAGTAAAAGAAATCCATACCATCGGTGTGCAGTGGGAAAAAGCCGCTGATGGCCGCATGAATTTGGTCGAAATTGCCGGCACTGAACGTGTACTCCCTGCTGATTTGATTCTATTGGCGATGGGTTTCACTGGCCCTGAAAAAGCGTTGATTGAAAGCAGCCAAGTAGAAACCGACTCACGTGGTAATGTGAAAGCTGAATACGGCAAGTATGCAACTAATGTTACAGGCATTTTTGCTGCAGGCGATATGCGTCGTGGACAAAGCTTAGTGGTCTGGGCGATCAATGAAGGTCGCCAAGCTGCCAGAGAATGCGACCGTTTCTTAATGGGTGAAACTACTCTGCCTTAGTGTTTATCAACACCCCTAGATCATCGATTTAGGGGTGCTTTATCTCACGAAAGGCTTAAGCTGCCTTGTCTCGAGTTAAATTCAAACCACCTGTTGCTGAATTATCGTAATCACTAGCTTTCATGGTTGAACCACGATTATAACGATCATAATAACGTGCATCGGTAATGCCATGCCGAGCATTTACCACTAAGAAACCGCCGATGGCAGGTTTCACCCGTTGCAGCTGCTGAATCGCATTCAATACCAGCTTGCGATCCATGTTTTTCTCATCCGTTACTAGCAAAGTATTATCAGCTTGGGCTGCTAGCATCAGTGCATCGGCAAAGCCCATCACAGGAGGTGCATCAATAATCGTTACATCAAAATGCCGTCTGGCCATCTCTAATAACTGATGCATCTTGGTACTAGCCAAAATACTACTTGGATCAACTCGGAAGGGTCCTGCCGTAATTACATACGCATTTTTCATATGCGGTACTTGTTGAGTCACTTGCGCCAACTCCGCACGCCCTTCTACATAATCACTTAAACCCCGAGTGTTACTCACCCCCATTTTTAAGTGTAAGGTAGGACGCCGTAAATCTGCATCAATCAATAAAACCTTCGCGCCCATTTGCGCATGGCTTAAAGCGAGATTCACTGAAGAGGTTGACTTACCCTCTGAAGGATTGACACTGGTCAGCACAATCACACTCGGCTTACCCGCCTGCAGAGCGAAGCGAATATTCGTCGCCGCAATCCGATAAGCCTCTGCTGCTGGAGAATTAGGGTCGCGCATCGTTACCATCGCTAGATCCTGTTCACTCATGCGACGCACATGCGGAATCGTCCCTAGCACCGGCAAACCGCTCACTGACTGTAATTCATCACCTGAGGTTAAAGAACGCCGCAAAGTTTCACGCAGCAAAGCTAAGGCTGCAGCTAAAATTAACCCGGTGATCAAACCTACCAACAAGTTAATCGATTTATTTGGGCGGAATGGCTCTGCAGGTGGCTTAGCGGCATCCACAATCCGAATATTCGTTACCTTATTCGCACCTGAAGCTACATTGACCTCATTCACCCGCTTTAATAAATCATCATAGAGTTTACGGCTAGTTTCTACTTCGCGTTTGAGTGCGTTGTATTCCACACTACGATCACGTAAGTTGACTAACTCACCTTTATAGCTTGAAAGCTCACCCCGAATTTGCCCTTCTAAGCGTTTAGAGGCAGTAAACTCAGCTTCTAGAGATTGCTTTAAATTGCCAATTTCAGTCGCTAACTTAGCTTTCACTGTCTGAATTTGTTGTGCAAGTTGCTGCATTTCTGGATAAGCCGGTTTAAAAACTTTAGATTGATTTTGATATTGACCTTCCAAATCAACCAACTGACGCTTTAAAGACTCTACAACTGGATTGGTCAGAACCCCCACCACATTGCCATGTTTGCGCGCTTGGCCTAATTGGCTTTCCGCTTCAATACGCCGCCGCTCAGCAGTAGCCAATGCTGTATTCAATTCATTCAGCTTTTGTTCTTGGGTAGCTTGACTATTGTTTACTTCCAAGATTTGATTATCTCGTGCATATCTGACCATTTCATTTTCACTATTGGTTAAACGTTCACGAGCCTTTTCTAATTCACGCTCTAAGAAAGCCTGCGCGTAAATATCCGTTTGGCTACTATTACTGATAGAACTTTTAATATATAACTCAATAAGTTTATTAATAATCTCTGCAGAGATCACTGGATCAGTACTTTCATAATAAACTTTAACTAAGTGAGCTTTTTCAATGGGCTCTACATAGAGATTTTTAAGAAAGAGATCAATATTATCTCCCTTAATAGCAGGCTTAGATGACTTTTCGCCCAGCGTGTTTTCAGGTAAGAGTCCTATAATCTGATCTTTGACTCCTGCTAAAGTTTGTTTCGCATCTTGCCAAATTTGACCAAGTGGAGTTGGTTTTTCTTTCAGCTCAAACAAGCGTTTGTCTAGATTTAAGTCACTAATCACTTGTTCAGCTAATTGACGGCCTTTCAATTGCTCATATTGAGTGCGAAAAAACATATCGCTTTCACCCATATCGGGTGTCACTTGACGCACATTCCCAAAGTCAACAACTTGTGCACCTTGCTTTTCAATTTGAATAGTGGAAATAGCACGATACTCTGGCTTTTTCATCAAAGTAATCAGTGCAGTAACTAATAAGACTAAGAATAAAGTAGTTAAAAATAACCACTTCTGCCGCCACAGTCGCTGCCAGACCTGAGGTAAGGTCAATAGACTAGAGGCATTAGGATTTTTGGCTCCCACCGCAGACATTAGCTCTGGCGAGGGTAGGATCACTGGGATAGTCGGGCTCGCTACAGCTGGAACTTGCTCAGATACGGTTAACATAATGTTATCAGCCATTGGGGTAAAATATCTGATACCATCCTCTTATAACATTTTTCTATATGCAAAAACTCAACTGCATACCGCAGCATTTTTTTAGATAAGCGGCTAGTCGATAGTCAAGTCGCGCTTATTCCTTTCACCTAGAAACTTTGCCCTCTTATCCATTCAATACAGGCAAAAGCCCTCTTATCCGTTAATACTCTAGGCAACTAATTAGCAAATCGAGTACCCCGCCGATGGCTATACGAATTAAAGAATTAAATAAGCCAGCAGAGAAAACCCCAAGTTTAGGCTTAAATGAAAAAGTATTTACTAGCTCAGCTTTTAGATTAGCTTTAGCAACAGAATATAAGCTCCAAGCTTTAGACATAGAATTTGACTTTCAAAGTCAATCTTTACTTATTCCTGCCTTTTTGAAAAGCAGTAAGTTTGGCTTAGGTGCAAATACACTCATTATTGGAGCTGGTTTTGATAAAACAGGTGATCTTAATTTTCCTGATGAGGCTTATAGCGACTTCATCAGCCAATTATTAAAAGAACTAAGCGGTTTAGATTTAAAATCTGAACACTTAGAACTGCGCACTACTCACTATTTACCTTGTGTGCTTGACCATTCTGATAAGGTTGAATTAATTGTCGATCTAAGTAAAACCTGTGAACAGCGCTTAAAAGACTTCTCTAAATCAACACGGCGTAATATTCGCCAAACTCTTGAGCAAGGCTATAACTTTAAATTTGGTAATGACTTAACGCTTTTACAAGACTTTTATCAGCTTTATTTAAAGCAAATGCACGAAGTAGGGAGCTTACCGCATAGCTGGAATTTTTTTGAAAAAATTCATACCGATCATCAAAACTCCATTTCTCTCTGTGTAGGCTATTTTGCTGATACGCCAGTGGTAGCAGCTTTTGGCTTCCTCACTCAACAAGAATTGTATGGGGCATGGATGGGATTAGACTCCGCTTATAAAAAGGATAATGTGTTCCTCACCATGCTTTGGTCAATCATCGAATATTGTGAACAAAGCGGCAAGGCTACTTACAATTTAGGACGCTCTTCAGTGGATAGTAGTGCCTATGCATTTAAACGCCGTTTTGCTGATTACACGCGCCCTATTCACTATTATCAATTAGCTATTCCTCCAGCAAAAACCTCGCGCTCAGCCGTTTATAACAGCGCCTCTTGGCTCATTCGTAACAGCCCTCCGTTTGTTATGAATACTTTATCCCGTCACCTCCTTCATAAGTTTTACTAAAATGATAAAAATACTCGAAGTCTGTACCGCAAGCAGTCCAGCTTATGCTCTAGTGTTTAAACGTGCCCAAGTTTTAAACACACGTTATCCTCAACAACTCAAAATCGATATTTTGTGTAGCGATGGGCAAGAAGTCGAGCTGATGCGTCAGCAAGGTATGCAAGTGATCCTTACAGATTTACATCGCAGCCTTAATCCTTGGCATTTATTGCAATCCCTATTTAACTTGCAAAAAGTCTTACGCCACGGCAATTATGATGTGGTGCATCTACATTTTGGTGTGCCTAGTTTAATAGGACGTTGCCTTGCTTTTGTACTGCGCAAACCTATTTGGATTTACCAAAGTCATGGCTACAGCCTCTCGCATAACACGAGTGCTTTAGGCAAATTTACTTATTTAGCGATTGAACGCTTATTAAAATGGCCGGTAAATCTGGCGCTCTTTCAATCGCATGAAGATATTGAAATCGCGCGGCGCTACCAACTCTTAGATGAGCCACAAATAGAATATCTAGGGAATGGAATTGATACTGATTACTTCTCCCCTAGCCTAAATCAGCTACCTACTGATAAGACTATTTTTGGAATGGTGGCTCGCTTTGAAGCCATCAAAAACCATGAACTACTACTAGACGCGGTTAAACATCTGCGTTTAGTGAATCCTAATTTTAAAGTCCTACTGATTGGTCAGGGTGAACTCCAAACTGAAATTGCTGCCAAAATTGCAGCTCATCAATTAGAAGACTGGATGGAAATTCGCGCCTATAGCACGAACATGGCAGCGTTCTATCAAGAGATTGATGTGGGTCTACTGACCTCTTTCGGTGAAGGCTTACCGCGCGCTCTGCTCGAACCCATGGCATGTGCTAAACCAGTGATTGGTACCAACGTCAAAGGCAGCCGTGAAGCCATTCAAGATCAAACAACAGGCTTCTTGGTTCCAGTTAACGACCCTCAAACGCTAGCCAACACAATGCAATGGTTAATGGAGCACCCCATTGAACGGCAGCGCATGGGTTTAGCAGCACGAGCTCATGTAGTTGAGCATTTCTCAGCGCAACACGTGCTGGAGCGTTTAGGGAGTATTTATCTAGCCTGCTATGAGCATCATCGCCGTTTAGCGAAACTGGAAACCAGCTGGGATACCTCACAATGATCTTTAGTGCAGACGTTGAAGACTGGCAACAATCGGTGTTTGATTTTGAGCGCCCGATCTCGCAGCGGGTGCTCAATAATACTTTGCGCTTATTAGATATTTTGGCCGAACACCAAGTCCAAGCGACTTTTTTTGTGCAAGGCATGGTCGCCGAGCGCTACCCTGAACTCGTCACAGCCATTGTAGCTCAAGGACATGAGCTAGCCAGTCATGGCTATAGCCATCGCCCGTTATATACCTTAAGCCCTGCCCAATTCAAAGCTGAAATCGAACGCTCAGTCGCACATTTAGAAGATATAAGCGGGCAAAAAGTATTGGGCTTTCGTGCCCCAACCTTTTCAGTCCGTACAGAAATGCTGCCTTGGTATTGTGATACCCTGCAAAATTTTGGCTTGCGTTATGAGTCATCCATCATGCTTGCACAAGTACGCAAAGTATATGGTTTTGCTGATGACTCTATCTTGCAACAAATTCGTGAGCGTGGCTTAGACACTTATCCATTATCTACCTGTACAGTGCTAGGTAAGTCTTTACCGGTTATGGGTGGCGGCTATTTCCGTATTTATCCTTATACTTTAACCCGTTGGCTGGCGCGTAAACTCAATAAAAATGAAGCGGTGTTTTATATGCACCCACATGAGTTAGATACCAAGGAATATCAAGAGGTTGCCAAGCCTGCTGGTATGTCTCCTGCTTGGGCAGTGCATCAATTTGCAGGCCGTGCGGGGATGGTCAAAAAATTGCATCAATTACTCAAAGATTACTCCTTCACTTCTTTCCAAGCTCAGTACTACAACTAAAACAATTTATAGGTGACAACATGTGTGGCATTGCAGGATTTTTTGGCTTTAATCATCTAACCGACCCTGCAAACACCCTAGAACGGATGACAGCTAGCCTTGTACATCGTGGCCCTGATGCCCAAGGGACTTGGCTAGACGCTGATGCACAAATTGCTTTAGGGCATCGCCGTTTAGCTATCGTAGACTTATCGGCTGCTGGTCAACAGCCAATGAACTCTGCTTGTGGGCGCTATATCTGTGTTTTCAACGGTGAAATCTACAATCACCAAGCTTTACGCACCGAATTAGAACAGCAACTGGGTGCACCTGCGTGGCGCGGACATTCTGATACAGAAACTTTACTAGCTTGTTTTGCACATTGGGGCATTGAACGCAGTTTACAAAAAACCGTAGGTATGTTTGCCATTGCAGTTTGGGATAAGCAAGAACGTAGTTTGTACCTAATGCGCGATCGGATGGGTGAAAAACCTCTCTATTATGGCTGGATTGGAACACAATTTGCGTTTGCCTCTGAACTCAAAGCTTTACGTCAATTACCGAGTTTTAAGGCTGAAATAGATCGAGATGTCTTAGCTAGTTATATGCAATGCGCTTATATCACTAGCCCACATAGTATTTATAAAGATATATATAAATTAGAGGCAGGTTGCTATTTAGAACTTAAACTATCAGCACTCACTAACAAAGACCTTAAACCGCAAGTTTGGTGGTCAAGTTTAAATGCTGCTTTAAATAGCCAAAAGTATCTCATCACTGATCCAGCAGAGGCTTTGCATTGCCTAGAGCAGCAATTAAAGCTTGCTGTTAATTTGCAAGCCCAAGCAGATGTACCTTTAGGTGCTTTTCTCTCTGGTGGCATTGACTCCTCTTTAGTAGTGAGTCTGATGCAGGCTCAGCATAGTCACGCCATTCGTACCTTCACCGTGGCCTTTGAGCAAGCAGGCTTTAATGAGGCACAGCACGCCCGTGCTGTGGCGCAATATCTAGGTACTGACCACACTGAATTTAAAGTGACCGCTCAAGAAGCTTTAGCAGTCATACCTTTACTTCCAAAAATTTATGACGAACCCTTTGCGGATACTTCAGCAATTCCAAGCTTTATGATTAGCCATTGTGCTCGCCAACAAGTAACCGTTGCTTTATCAGGGGATGCGGGTGATGAGTTATTTGGTGGCTATCGCAGCTATTTATTTGCGCAGAAAATTTGGTCTAAACTGGCATGGATGCCCGCTGTCTTACGTCAACAGCTCATGCAAGTTTTGCTTAAACTTCCTACCCCTACTTTAAATAAGCTCTTATTCCAATCTAATCAAGAGTTGGGCGAGCAACTCCACAAAATAGCTAGTGCCTTACAAGCTAGCGATTCTGTCTATACTTTATTTCCGCGACTCTCCCAACATTGGCAACAGCCTGAAGCCTTAGTTCTCAATGCGCAAACTAGCAAGCTTTCTTGGCCTATCGCTAGACTTGCCCCAAAATTCACCCAAGCAGAAGATGCCATGATGCTTTTTGATACTTTGAATATTTTGCCCGACGATATGCTCTGCAAAGTAGACCGAGCTGCAATGGCTGCAAGTTTAGAGACCCGTGTCCCCTTTTTAGATCATCGTGTGTTTGAATTGGCTTGGCGTATCCCCTTAGGCTTTAAGATTCGCCAAGGCCAAGGTAAATGGCTAGTGCGTCAATTGCTGTACAAATATGTACCCGCTGAGATGGTTAACCGACCTAAGCAAGGTTTTAATGTGCCTTTAGCCTCTTGGTTGCGGGGCGATCTACGGGCTTGGGCAGAGGCTTTATTAGATAAAACAGTCATTCAACAACAAGCTTACTTAAACCCTGGCTTAGTGGAAAAAGAATGGCAGAACTTTCTAAAGGGTGCTGCTAATCAGCAACGCTTATGGTGTATTCTCATGTTCCAAGCTTGGTTGGCTTCACAAGACTGAAGCACCTCAGCAAACACCGCTAAATGTTGCTGTTGCATACGCTCTACACTGAAATTAGCTTGGATATGCTGCCAAGCTGTCTGAATGTTCATCTGTTTTTCTGCTACTGAGTAGTTTAATACTCTTTTCCAAGCAACAGCTAAGGCTTGGCTATCACCTGCCGCTACCAACTCACCCTGTCCACCTAAAACTAAGCCAACATCCCCCACATCGGTAGCAACACAAGGAATTCCTAAAGCCATAGCCTCTACTAAAAATAAAGGCAAAGCTTCAGAACGAGAAGATAAGGTTGCAATATCAAACGCGCGGATTAAGCGGGGTGCATCCTGACGAATACCTAAGGTATAGACTCTATCTTGTAAGCATAATGAAGTAATTTGAGCCTGTAATGCAGTATTTTGCAGATCCACGCCCTCACCTACTAAGACTAAATAAGCATCTTGCTGGGCGACTAGTTGAGCAAATGCATCCAACATTAGCGGTAAGTCTTTCTCAGGTACAGCACGTGTGAGACTACCAAGCACTACTGCAGCCGAACTTAAACCTAATTCTGCACGTAAGGCTTGTCGATCAGCTTCAGTCTGATCAGGATCTAATGGCTTAACCAGCACTCCATTAGGAATTAACTGCATAGTATCGGCTGGATAGCCTACTTCTACATAACGCTTTCGACTACGTTCAGAAACTAAAATAATCTTGCGTGGGATAGGCGCTAACCGCACTGTTAACCAAAACAATAAACGATGTTGCCAGCGCGTATAGAGATTTTTTAGAGGCGTATCATGCAGCCCCCAAATCACGAGTGGACGTGGCTTTTGGCTCAAACTAGCGATGAAGAGAGCAAATAGATTAGCATGATGTAAAAAACTATAAATAACCCTGATCTGTCGCTCAGCAATTAAACGCCGTAATTGGATGATTTTTTTTAAAAAAAGTTGTGGCTTTTCTAATTCCACATAGAATACTTCAGTACCTGCACTGGCAAAAGCAGCTTGTAAGCCTTCTGTTTTTAGCAAACTAATCACTAGAGGTGGTTTAGCTTTAAGTTGCTGGCTATCTAATAAGCCTAGCAGCACCTTTTGTGCTCCACCCATGGCTAAAGAAGTAATAATATAAGCCACACCTTCAATATTGGCTCTAGGACTCACTGTTTTACTCATAGTTTTTTCATTAAATAATGCATAGCAATCCAACCCTTTAAGTTATTAGGAGTAAAATTAATATACTCTTTATAGTCTACCCCACCAAAGCCACGCTTAAAGTGATTAATCTTTTCCAATTCAGGATCACTCTCATCACCCAACCCACCTAAGTCATAGGTTTTATAACCAAGCTTTTTAAAATGATTCATTTCAAACCAATAAAGCGCACGATGAATTTTGCTTAGATTATTGCGTTTAGTTGAATCATCTGCATAGCTACGAAAGTTCGAGACTGCATGTAGCAAACGTGCTCGCTCACCATTACAGATTAATGCATGTAAGCACAATAACTCACCTGTAATTGCACAACTGACATTAGTAAAAATTAAAGCATCTTGACCTACAAAAAATCTAAGTTTAGTTTCATTGCAAGGAGGTAAATTCTTCTCTCTAGCAAGCACATCATAAGCTTTGCAGAAAACTTGAATATCTTTAGAACTAGGATGAGTAATAAATTTATAGTTTAGATCCTTAGAATCTAAATAAACTTGGATACCACGGCGATGAGTTAGTCGAAAATTAGAAATAATCTTTTGAGTTTCTTGAGTGAGGTCAATAATAGAAGTTAACGCACTAGTCGTATTTTTACCTTTACTATCTACACAAAAATTAATATTTAAGTCGCATTTATTTTTTTTGATAGTTTCAAGAGAAAAATAAATTTCCTGAATATTGACGCCATATTTTTTACGCTGAATAGTGAGTGCTTTCATGTGGTTTATTCATACTTTTTAAAAAACTAAGTACATAATACTTACTATTACCTACATTTAATAAGTAAATAGCAGACGAATATACCAATACGCCGACTAAAACGCGAACTAAGCCTTCTACAAGGCCATCCCCAATAGCCAGCTGATTTAAAATAATGAGCATTAAGCTAGCAGCAGCAATAAGCTTAGTAACTTCTAACCATAAAACTGGCAATTTAAAAAATTTAGCGCCCAGGAAATTTCCATAAACGATACAAATCAAATAAGCGACTAGTGAGGCTATAATTGCGCCCTCAATTCGATAGTGAGGAATTAAGATTAAATTTAATACTACATTTAAGATAGCTGCTAAACCAACGACTAAAATAGGCTTGTAGGTTTGCTTAGCTAATTGAAAAGCTAAGGAAGTGTGAAAGAGGTATACTGCATTCAAAACTAATAATAGGCCAATAATCGGCAATAAACGTAAAGATTCAGCCAAGTAAGCCTCACCAATTAACAAAGGCATGAAATCACGACTCACTGCCATCAGACCAAAATAGCTAGGCAGCAATAAGCCTAGTAAAATCAATAAATAATCCGAAAGTTTTTTCTTAGCTGCAGTCTCACCTTGCTGCTCTAAAGTTTGCAAAATCAAAGGATAGAATGCTGCATTGATGGCACTACCGATTAGAATTAATAACTGAAAAGGTAAGCTAAAGGCCACTGCATACTGCCCAGCTGCCTCAAAACCGATTAGCCAACTTAATAGCACACGGTCAGTAGCATGAATAATTTCTAAGAGTATGAAACTTAAGCTGAGAGGTAAACCATAATGCAATAGTGTTATAGCTTTAGTAGGATTTAGCTGTATTGGATAAACACAAAAACCCTGCCAAAAATGACGGAAGCATAGTGGTACTAAAAAACCAACTGTAGTTGCTAATAAAATGCCATACCATGAATAGCCTAGCCAAACTAAACAGACAGCTAATAGTGCCGTAACAATGACACGAATGAGTTCAATTTTCAAATAGCGCTCAGCTTGAAGACTAGCAGAATTAATACGCTGATAAGCCATATAAAGTGCATTGCTAATCATTAAACTCGCTAAAGCCGCCGTCATAAGAGCATCTGCTGTGAAAGCAAAGTAACTGACTGCGCCTAGTAAAATTACCATACTGCCAATAGCAAGAACAATTAAGAGTAAGCTAATCAGTTCAGCTTGCTTAAAATCAGTATCATTCCAATAGCGTAGCAAGGCAACATAAAGCCAATTAAACAAAATAATATTCGCACTATTTGCCACGATCAGCAGGGTACTATAAATCCCATAAGCTTCTGGGCTAATCCAACGTGTGTAGACCGCAAGTGTGAGAAAGGCAACGAATGCAGGAATCCCGTGGGCTAGTAGGTAGAGAATGCTATGGCGCATCTGCATCTCAGACTGCCAACCAAGCATCAGCAACTTGGCGAATATCATTACCTTGCACTGAGCTAGGAGCTTGTCGAGAAAGACGCTCACGTAATTGTGCATCTGTACACAAACGCTCTATACCACCTGCTAGTGCTGTTTCGCTCATTGCTGCCAATAAGCCGTTTTCACCATCACGTATAATTTCGCGTGGCCCACTTGGACAATCTGTACTTAAAACGGGACAACCTAAGCTTAAAGCCTCAATCAAAACAACTGGATAAGCCTCTGTATCACTACTCATAACCAAGTATTCTGCTCGAGTCATATATTTATAAGGATTAGACTCATAACCTAAAAGCAATACACGTTCATTTAAGCCCAAAGCTTGGATTTGTTTCTCTAAGCTGGCTCTCAATTCACCCTCGCCTAAAATGACCAGTAAGCATTTAGCGGAAACATTCGCTTGAGCATAGGCAGCAATAAGGCGGTCAAAGCGTTTTAAATGATTTAAGCGCCCTACCGCTAAAATGAAAGGCTGATCAAGCTGAATATTTTCCTTAGCCCGTTGATGCACTAAATCCGTCATCACCGGATTATAAATACGCACTACATTGTCTAATTGTAGCCGAGTTTGCAGTTTATTCTGCATGCTATTAGTGAGAGCCACGACTTTATAAGCACGCCTAAAAGCAAGCTTAATAATTGTTTGCTGACGTTCAGTCCATTCATCTGGATCAATATGAACTGATACCCGTGCTAAGGGACTGGCTAAAGCACAAGGCACATTAGCAGACTCTAAAAAAGAAAAAATATGCGTAAACTGTTCACGCTTAAAAATCTTGCGAAAAGTCCAAACTCGCTCTGCTAATAATCTTAACTGGTTAAATAGACCACCTTCACGGGAAGGCATAGAGAGATGTAAGTGCTTAGCAGGTGTTTGTAAATAACCTGATTTTTTCTTTTCTTCAAAAGTGATTACAGTCACATCATGCCCACGTTGATGAAACTCCGTAGCCAAATCAGCAGCTACCTTTTCCGCTCCACCTGGCATGCCTAAATCACCAATAACAATTGCTATTTTTTTCATGCCAGCCTCAATTGATAGTTTTGATTAATTTGCTGAGGTTGATACTCAAGATTAGCTTTAATTACAATAAATAAATAAGCGAACCAAATAAACATACGCCCATTCAAAGTTAAAGTAAACTGACCTGCAATGGCAATAAATAATAGAGAGAGCATTAACAGGCGTTGTTCAGTTGGTATTTTAAAAGCCTGCAACAATACTGTAATAATAACTGCTAAATAAGTCAGTAAACCAACAATACCTTGCTCTACCATAATAGCAATATAACTATTATGCGCAGTATAATCGATATTGTATTTATTAATCACTCGTCGAAATGAACTTAAACCATTACCAAAAAAGGGAGCTTCATTAATTTCCAACCAGGCTCGGGACCAAGTAATACTACGCGAGCTTAGAGTGCCTTGACTTAATTCAGTACCTGAAGAAAATAAACGATCTAAAGTTTTTTGTGGCACCATACTTGTTACACCTAAGGCGATTACTACGAAAAAACCTAGACCAACTAATTTCCAAATAAATTTGGTACGCCAAAACCAAGGGATCAACCCAATAAAACCCAGTAAGGCAGTGATAAAGCCGGTTCGTGAACCCGTAATAAAAATCCCAAAGAGAACAATGGGAATATAAACTAAACCTAGACCACGCAACAACCATGACTTAGCAAGCAATAATAAATACAAAGCCATTGGCAAACCCAATGATAATTGCAAGGAGGTTTCATTAGCGTCAAAACCTCTAATTTCATGTCTAACTGTGGTACTATTAGGATCATAACCACGAACTAGAAAATAAGTTAGGCCAATTGCGCCCAATAAATACGCAGCAAAAGCCAAGTTTAAATCTTGTTCAGTACGCACTACTTGAAAAGCAAGCAAAACTGCCATAAATAAATAGAGATATTCTTTAATCGATTGCTCACTATTAATGGCAAGGCTGGTTTCATAATTAACAGGCATCCAAGTCCAGAGAAAGCTAAATAGCATCCAGCAAATATAGGCGGTCATGGTGATAAAAAACCAAGGTGACCCACGCATACTATCACCACTAATGATTAGTAATGCCACCATTCCAAATAATAATAGGCCTGATATTTTCACTAATGCTAATCCGGCAATAGTCCATAAACCATCCGTTGGAACTGCAAAAATGAACAACAGTAGACAAAGCAAGGCTAATTTTCTTATGCTTTCCATGCTAACGCCTCCCATTGAGTTGCAATCGCATCCACTGATAAATGGGCTACTGACGATGCAGCATTGTGACTTAAGTGTTGATATAAAGGTTTATTAAAAAAAAGCTCATCCAACGCATCACGTAAAGCTAAAGTATTTTCGACAGGTACTAATAAACCATTCTGCCCATGCTGAATAATTTCATTTGGTCCAGTCGCACAATCTGTAGAAACGACAGGTTTACCAATCGCTAAAGCCTCAATCAATACCATGGGAAAGCCCTCATGATCACTAGAGAGAGCCAAAAACTCAGCCTTAGCTATATTAGGATGTGGATTTTCTATATTACCAGGCATTAAGACCTGACCACTCAAGCCTAGATCATCAATTTGCTTTTTTAGTTGGGAACGTAAACTACCCTCCCCCAAAATCAAAAGTTTTGCCTCATGGCGTAACTTGCTCTCAGCATAGGCTTGTAAAAGTCGATCAAGGCGTTTTTGTAATTCTAGACGTCCCACTGCAATAATATATTTTCCATCTACATGAACTGCAGCTTCTTGTTGAGCATAATAAGCTAAACGCCCAAAATCCACTGGATTATAAATAGTGCCTAAGAGAGTACTGGGAGGTAATTTATTTCTAAATACCTGCATAGCCACTTGTGAAACACATATTATTTTTTTTGCTTTAGGAAATAAATATTTTGCGAGCTTCCATTCAGCATTAGAAAAATATAAATCTGGATTACAGTGATTAGAAGCAATGGTTTGTGGATTAACTAGAATTGAAGGGAAACTCGCAGATTCCATAATTGCAATAACTAGGTCAAAATTTGTTTTTTGATAAACTTTCTTCAAGCGCCAAGCACGCTTTAATAAAATTATTCCACGCTCAATAAAACTTTCTCCAGAAGGTAAGTCTAAATTAATTAACTCTCCACCAACTGGATAACCTACTTGATTATCAAACAGGATCAGACTGACTTTATAACCTTTTTTTTGCCAATAAATTGACAATTCAGAAACGACTTTCTCAGCCCCTCCCCGTCCTAGGGAATGAATGACGAAGGCAATTTTTTTGTTAGACATATGCTTTCTGCCAACGCTTACGCGTATAAATACCATCACTGATGACAGTATTCCCTAGGCAAGAAAAGGAATGCATCCCATGTAAAGATGCTTGGCCTTGAGGAATACACTGAGCTACCGTTTTTTCTTTATAAGTATGCTCATTCCACTCGATAATGGCATTTAGATTCAAGCCACGTCCGTAAGAGCCTGCACAATTTTGAGACGGCCGGTAGATTACCCCATCACGCTCAAATAAAGCACCCGCAGAGCGGGCTTTATCTGCATGATTTATAATAGGATTAGCTGGATGTGCTTGCCAATGATCAGCTAGCAAATCATCTGCTGAGAACAAATAAAGCAGTTCATTTGGCGAAGTACTTGGATGAGGGCGTAAATTGACAAACATCCACCAACGCCCTAAATACTGATAAAAAGTAGCATCATAAGCATCGATATTCGTCATTAAGGATTTTACAAACTCCCACTGATCAGGAAACCGTACACAACGATACAAATCTATCGTGCGATTTTCTGCCGACTCTGGAACTAAATACCAAAGACCTTCACTCTTAAAAACAAAAGGGTAAGATAGGTGATAATCTTTTTCTAAAACAATTAGAGGTTCTGGTTTAGTCGAACAGTCCTGTAGCTTCAAACAAACTAAGCGACCACGCTGAGTAGCTTCAACATATTCTTCAAAAAAAACATATTGCTCCCCGTTTTCTTCTATCAAGCAAGGATCAGCAACAAAACCTGTAGCCACAGTGTACAGAACTTGTGCTTGATCGGTTTTTTTAAAATTTTGTACTGGATCTTGCTCAGATTTTAATAAGATCCAAGTTTTATTGAGTGCCAGCTTATAAACTAAGCGTTTGATATGTGCGTAAAGAAATCCAAGTGCTAATACTAAAAAATTTTCTGTCCATAAAGCGCAATAACAAATACTTTCTAAGCTAACTACTTTATCAATTAAGGTAGCAAGATGGCGGCTTTGGATAAAGCTTTTACCATATTCAAATCTAGCAGCCTGCTGGCAGAGTACTGGCATAAATTCGAGCATCTTCCATAGCAAATTATCTCGTGTTTTACTCAGCAAACATTGCTTACTCGTATAAGAAACCCATAAATAGCGTGGTTTTGTAAAATAACTGCTGTAAACCATTACACCGCTAAGGATACCTTCTTGATTTAAATTAAACTCTTGTATACCTGCCCAGCTGACATCTCGTTCTAAGTGACTATTATAAAAATAATGCCAAACTCCATAATTCGAATGCTCAATTAGATAACGAGGTAACTTAGAACTACTACTTAAGTTAATTACTAGATTAATTGCTTTTTCGAAATACTGTTGTCTAGCACTATCAGCTGTTAATTTGATAAAGCTCCCATCAAATAAACCACTAATATTTTCAAGTTGGTCCGCAGCTTCAGTGGCTTCTAATAGTTTAGATTCCAATCGTTGTATTTTTTTGAAAAAACTAAACTTTGCTGGATTTAATGGCCAACCTTTAGGTTTATCTGCTAATAAAACCAATTCAATTTTTAAGCCTTCTTGAGTAGCCAAACGTCTCAACATAGCTACTTGCCAGGCAGGTAAGTAAATATCTTCAATGACTAAAGCAATCGTAAGTGGATGATTTTTCATAGGCTTAGCGTGTAAACTTATTCAAGATTTCACCTTGCAAATACGTAGCGGCCGTTAAACACAGCAAATTAAGAGAAGTAATATCACGTACCCCATCGACAATAACGGCTAGCTCAGCTTGGGAAAAAGTCTGAATCAAATCATAGAGCTGTTGTGAAACAACTTGCTGCCCCACTATGGAGTGGGCCAACTCGGGAGCTAGGCGTACTAATTGAATATCTAATTGTTTAATTTGAGCCAACAGGGAGGCATTAACTGAACTCACTTGGTCTAAAGCTAAACGCGCACCGCTATGTTTTAAAGCCGGCAAGACTTGGCGTGCCAACACGGAATGAGCAAGGCAAGCATCTACTGGGATAGCAAGCACTAATTGGCGTGCTAGACGCTGATTAGCATTCAACAGCTTTACTAAGGCTTTTACTTGGGTGGCTTGCTTAAATATCCAGTCTCCTAAACTAATTAAAATTAGATTATTGTTATTTTGTTTGCGCTGTAATAAAGGATGTAATAAAGCACTACGCACATTCCACCAATCTAATTGAAAACGCCCGCGCTGCTGTGCACTTCGAACCAAGCTTGTATAATTTAATGTCTTACCATTCGCTAGCAGTAAATTCGGCTCAGCCACTAATAAGGAGGCATGGGTATTCGCATGTAGATTTAAAGTTTCCTGAAACTGTGCTTGTAATTTCTGTCCTGCCCCATTCTTTCCAGGAGGATGTGCAACCACAGGTTGACTCCAAGGATTTGGTAAGTTTTGTTCTTTGGCTTCTACTAATGCGTGTACATGTAATTGCACACAGCGCTGACCACGAAATACTGAAGGAATAAAGCGTATTTCAGCGCGGAATGGCTTGTTATCAAACCGCTTTAAAGTCAATAGTAGCTTGTTGGAAGGACAAGCACTACGTTCAGCATTCGCACATAAAGAGCTAAAGACCTCACGTTCATCTGTAGAAATTAAACGCAATAACGGAGTCGCTAAGGCCTCAGATTCTGAGCTAAAGCCAAATAAGGATAGATAGGCCACATTGGCATGTAAATGCCGTCCACGGGCTACAAAGGCTACAGGTTCACGTGCATAATCGACTAGCCATTGACAGCGTAGCTCGGCAATACTGAGCAAATGTTTACACTGCCGAAAGCGATGTTTTAAGCTGCTATAATTTAATAGATAGTCGATTTGCTGCTGAAGTAAGTCCGCGTCCCCAACAGAAATGGCACACAATTCAACTGCTAATACCCGAGTGCTTAAAGGTTCCCAATGTCGTTGAGAAACTTTGACACAAATCGAATCAGGGGAACGCTGTTGGATTAAATCTAGAATACGCTCTTCGCGTTGTTGCATTAAATCGCTGGGGCAAAAGACTAAGGCTGGTGCAGCGACTAAGGCAGTTTCTAACTCAGCCCAGCTTTTGGCATAGTTTAGTTGGATTTCAAAATGAGTCTTGCGTAGAGCAGCCTCCAAGATTTGGCTAAAGGTGACGCTCTGATGAACAATGACACAAGACACAGTATGCTGACTCATACTGTGGAAGATACCAAGTTATCGGCTAGGCAAAAGTCAGAAGGCCGGTTTTCCCGACCATCGTATCGAGTGGCTTGACAGACTGATTAAGCTATCAAATTTATCTATAGCTCTGCCCATAGACTATCAAAATCATCCTCAGCTGGTTTTTTATCTTCCTCGGTAAGCAGCTTATAGCGGAAATGTGCAAAAGTACCTAGACATTCATCAAGTGAGGATAAGACCACTTGTTCTGCACGGCCTTGTAAATCAATCGCTACTTTATCGCCCGTCTGAAAAATATACGAAGGTAAAATTAATACTGGATCTTCACGCAAACCATCGACTCTCGGTAACATTAAACCTTGTTGTGGAAATTTATTGGTAACCTCGCGGTTTAAGACTGCACTTGCTGTTAAAGTTTGTACTTTAATCGAGAGTAACTCTACGCCGCAATATAAGCCCTGCTTAGCAATATACTCCATCCATTTAACCACACCGACTACCCAGCCATTATCATCATGGGAAATGTCACGTAACCCAATTAACTCACCAACACGAACCGCAGAACTTTCCTTATGTGTCCAACGCAAACCATAGCCACCAATACTACTATTAATCAAATCCCAGATTTGCATATTACTCGTCAGCTCAGCGATATTGCGTTTACTCCCTGTGACTAAACTCGCTTCACCATATAACATATTATCAAATAAAATATCCTCCTCACGCTTTTGAGCAGAACTACCACCACGATAGGCTTGATGTATAGCGTCTAATACCCCTTGCATCCCCAATACAACCGCCATCTTTTCTTCTTTAGGGAAACGGTTAAATTGACGATTACGAATCGAGGTTAAATGAAAAACCATGCGTTTCAGTAAATTTCGGCTTAGACCATTTCTTAAAATTAAACCTGAATTTTGTTCTTTAGATATTTCCTGAATCTGTCGATCTAAATCTAAAATAACTGGCGCTAGATTAAAAACTCGGACAGTCGGTGAATGCGGTAAGTCTCGATAGGGCATAATCACAGCAGGTTCATCGTTATTTAGTATAGCCGCATGAACGAAATCCTGATTAGCCTCTAAATGCGTAGGCTCATTAGAAATTTTTATTAAATGCGTAACCGACTGTACATACCGTGCAATTCGTACAACTTCTTCTTGGCGCAAGCTATAGGGCTTAAAGAGTGTTAATACATTTAATTGAACATATCGCTCTTCAATACTATTGGCACCCTCACGCCCATCACTCAGACGCGTTTTATCTAAGCCATATTCACTAGCTAATAGATACATATGATGAATATCATGCCAAATTGATTCGCGAGTTCGCACATACACCGAATAAGTACTAATCAAATACAAACCTAAATAGTCAATTACTCGATAAATTGCGGTTTGCAAAGCACGTTTATTCACCTCATCGCGAGTGATCATATCCAGCGCAGCTAATTGATAAAGACCTGAAAACTCTAGGAGTAAAGATTGGTTTAGATCGAAAATACGCTGACCGCGCTCAGGTAAAGGAAAAGCTCGACAACTCAAATGCCGATTAAGATTTTTCAGCATTAATTCGAAGGTAGGACGTAAGCGCTCGCCAAGACGAATCCGTACCACAGGAGAGAGTGAGCGCCGATTCAAATCGGCTAGGCCATGATAGACACGCTTAGTCGTATCACCAAAGTCGGTAATCGATAAAGAATCAATCCATTCTTTCGCTTTCGACTCACTTAAAGGAATCGTGTAACGCGAAATATCCTGACGTTCTGCTGTCGTGTCCATCCCTACCTCACTCAGATACGGTTGCTTATTTTTATAATTACCTCCGATTGTAGCTAATATTTTACCGATAAACTTGAGTCAACCGATAAACTGTTAAGTTTTCAACAAGACCATCGGTGCTACTCGCAATAAACTACGCAAATTTAACCAAGCCGCACTTGCCACCAGCACAGCACCAACCAAAGCTCCAAGAATAATTAGCCATGGATTGAGGCTGACAGTTAAATCAAACATATAATAACCTAAGAGATTTGCCGCTAGCATCGTTAAGCTGCCTGCTAATACGCCAGCTAAACCGCCCAAGAGTAAAAACTCCAGCCAAATACGCTGACGCAAACCTTGCGAGCTTGCCCCTAAGGACTTTAAAACAGCTAACTCGCGTTGACGCTCAGGCCTCTGTGCCTGCAAAGCCGACCACAACACTAACAACCCGGTCACCAACGTAAAAGCAAACACCCCTTGCACTGCTAGCGTCGCTTGTTCAACCAACGAACGCACTTGCCCCAAAATCGCGCTAGTATCAATCGCGGTAATGCTCGGAAATTGGTGAATTAGCTGCGGAATCAACTCGGGCTTAGTGCTTGGTACATGTAAGCTGGTAATGAAGGTATAAGGCTTATCGAGTAAAGCTCCGGGCGCTGCAATCACAAAGAAATTCGGTTGCATACTGTCCCAACGAACCTCCCGCACACTGGTAATTTTTTCAGTAAAGCGTTGCCCCGCAATATCAAAACTTAAACTATCACCTAATTTAAACCCTAAAGTTTCACCAATGCCTTTTTCAATGGAGAAACCTTGAGTTTGCGTATCAAACCATTTGCCCTCTAACAAGGTATTACTTTCAGGGAAATTCGCAAAAGAAGAAAGGTTAAACTCACGCTCCAACATGCGCTTAGCTTCAGCCTTGGGATAATCTTCAGACGTAACAGGCTGTTGATTAATTTCCACTAAGCGCCCGCGAATCATTGGATAGAGCGTGGCTTGTAATTGGTTCTGCTGAAAAAACTGCTCTACCGGCGCTTGCTCATTAGCCTGAATATTAATCAAGAAATAATTAGGCGCATCTGTAGGTACACTCGCTTGCCAACGATTGATCAAATCGGTACGCAAGGCAGTGAGCAATAATAGAGTGAATAACCCCATCGCGAACACGACGACTAATAGCAAGGAGCGGCGACTTTGGCGCATCAGTGCCAACCATTGCCAAGCAGGGCGAGTACTTAGGCGTGCCAAGCCATTTAAGACTAATTTAGTGACCCACCAAAACAACAAAACCGCAACAATTAAGCCGAAAAACACCCAAACCGTTAAACGCAACTCGCGTGCTTGAATCCATAGCAAAAGAAAAATAGCCGGTAAAATACTTAAAATGAGCACCTTGGCTAAAGTTTTCTGTGCTGGCAAACTGCCCTGCAAAATCTGCATAGGCGAGGTATCTAATAAACGTAATAAGGCCGGCAAGGCAAAACCTGTGACCATTACTAAAGCCGTCACAATACTGACCCAAGCTGAAGTCCAACTTGCACCAGGAAGATCAATCGCTACCACCTGTACTAACCAGTGTGCGAGCAAAGCTTGCAAGAAAAAGCCTGCCATTGCACCTAATACACCAGCGATTAAAGCGAGCAGCCAGAGATTACCTAGATAATCAACTAAAATGCGCCGCCGTGCTAACCCAAAAGCCTTAAGCACGGCCACCGAACGGGTTTCATGCCGAACTAAGCTAGCCGCCGTCAGGACAATCGCTGCCCCGGCTAAGACCACACTAAGCAGTGCCGCTAAACCTAAAAACCGCCCTGCTCTTTGTAAAGCTTGCTCAACATTCTGCGCACCCTCCTGCAAAGAGCGAATCCGCTCAGTCGGCGTTAGCTTGGCTTCTAAATTAGCTTTTAGCTCACGAATAACTTGCTCTGAACCGGTGAAAAGTAAAGAAAATTCCGCGCGACTTGCGGGCGATAATAAGCCCGTGGCGGGTAAATCCGCCAAAGGGATGATCACTTGCGGCGCAATCTGGAAAAAATTCACTCCTTGAGAGGGGTCTTTTGTCACTGCAGTTGTTAGAGCAAATTGGCTTTTGCCTAAGACTACGGTGGCATCCATTGGCACTTGGAGGGCATGAAATAAACGCGGCTCAGCCCAGACCTGACCACTCGCAGGTAATTGTCCTTTTAAGGAGATACTTGCCGCATTTAAGTTCTTGGTACCCTGTAATTCGCCTATCAAGGGATAAGAGGTCGACACCGCTTTCACTTGAACCAACTGAGTAGACTCATCAAAGGACAACATACTGCGGAAACTAATCACCTCAGCCCTATTTGCGCCTAACTTAGCGGCAAGTTGCCGATAGTCATCTGGCAAAGGCCTTGAGGAGCTTACGACTAAATCGCCCCCTAAAACTTGGCTAGCCTGGCGTTCCATTGCGGACTCAACCCGATCAGTGAAAAACCCTACCGCTGCAACCGCTAAGGCTGAAATCCATAAAGCTAAGAATAACAGGCGCATTTCTGACAAACGCCAACGTCGTGCCCATTGCCGCCAGTACACGTTCATGCTGATGGCTCCTGTTGTTGCAAACGCCCGTCAGCAAGGCGATACCAAACATCACATTGAGCCGCTAAGGACTCATCATGAGTGACTAAGACCAATGTTGTTTGATAGTCGTGCTGTAGACGAAATAGTAAAGCAGCCACTTCTTGGCCTGTGTGCCGATCTAAATTACCAGTAGGTTCATCCGCAAATAGCAGTTTCGGCTGAGTGACAAAAGCCCGGGCTAAGGCCACTCGTTGCTGCTCACCACCGGATAATTTGGTAACTAATTGTTGAGCACGTGCAGCTAAACCGACTTGCTCTAATGCGGTTAAAGCACGTTGTGTTAGATCACCGCTATTGTTGCCTAGTTCAAGCGGTAATAAGACATTTTCCAGCGCGGTTAAATGCTCTAATAAATGGAAAGACTGGAAAACAAAGCCAACTTTACCCAAGCGCAAAGCAGCCCGCTGATCTTCTGATAACGTCGTTAACGCCTGCCCAAATAAAGCAATATTACCCGCACTCGGTAAATCTAAACCGGCTAATAAACCTAGCAAGGTGCTTTTACCCGAACCGGAAGCACCTGTTATTGCGACTGAAGTTCCACAGGAGATACTTAAGTTAATATCAGAAAGAATGCTTAAGGTAGCTTGATTATTATTGGCATCGGCAGCGAGCACTTGTTTTTGGAGATGGCTGACAGCGATTACAGTCTCAATTTCACTCATATCTAGCAGTAGTCGGCAAAATAAAGCAGCTACTATACAGAGATCTACTCAGCCTCACATTTGCGCCCTGAACCATCATGGTTATTAATTCATTTTGACTGAAATAAAATTGTCGACAATCTTGTGTATATTCTTTAAAAAACAGTCTCTTTGGACTATGATCGTCAACATAAAAACACAGAACACGTAAATCGACTTGAGACCACTAGCATGCCATTTCACCCTGCCTGTCATTCTTATGAACCAGTGACGATTGCTGATCGCCTGTTCTTAGATTTGCGTCGTGCCATCTTGGAAGGCGAACTACCTGCAGGCAAAAAGATCAGTGAACCTGAACTTGCCAGTATTTATGGGGTAAGCCGTGGTTCGCTACGCGAAGCAATTAGCAAACTCGAAAACTGTAACCTCGTCACTCGCCGCCCCAATATTGGTGCGCGTATTGTCAACTTTTCGATTGATCAGTTGATGGAAATTTATCAAATTCGCGAAGCGATGGAAGGCATGGCGGCACGCTTGGCAGCGAAGAATATGACTGAGGCTGAATTAGCTCATCTTAAATCCTTAGTTGCGCGTCACAAAGATAGCCTGTTGCACACGGAGCGCCCTGCTAAAACCGATTATAGTCAAGATGCAGATGTCGACTTCCATTTCTGTATTATTCAGGGCAGTAAAAATCAACGCTTACTGACGATGCTCTGCCAAGACTTATATGATTTAGTGCGTTTTTACCGGATGCGTTTAAGCCCTGCTTTTTCTAGCACCGCTATGCAAGAACATGAATTGATTGTGCAAGCTTTAGAGCGGCGTGATGGCGAAATGGCTGAATTACTCATGCGTTACCATGTGCGTGCGTCGCGGGATCGCGCTAAGCAGCGTTTAGAAAGTATGAGCCCTGAAGAGTTAGGCAGTCATCACTAAGCTTTAGGGCAAAACCGCTAGCACTTGGCGAATTAAATCGCCGATTAATTCATTCTGCACCTGTACGACATCCTGCAATTCTTTGCCAGCCACAGGCCGTTTAAAACTCATACTGCCGGCTTTAATCAACCGATTGGAAGAGCCTTGTAATAATTGCCAACTGCCGCGCAGTTTAGCCTCAGCTTGCGGCGCACCATCAAACTCCAAAATACTCACAGCTAAATAATACTGTGGCGTTTGCTCTAACTCCCAAGGGGCTACTTGCACCCGCGCACTGGGTAAAGCGGCTTGCAAGCCTGAAACTAAACTTTCATTCACCTCATCGCGTAATACGCCTGCCCACTGTGCCTGCTCAGAGACTTCAACTCTGAAATTATCCTTACGTACCACCATGCCTTGCCGATCTAACAGGCTGGGTAAACGAATCCGTGCAACACCAATACTAGTCACAGGTTTATGCTGGCTTTCCACCGAGCTTAGATTAGGGGTACCCAAAGTATAATATTGTGGCTTGACACTGCTACAAGCGCTCAACACCAAACAACTCAACAGAATTAACGCTCTTCCCAATCTTTCTTACCCTGAATTAACGCCTCTGGCTGACGCTGTAAAGTTTCTGTGAGCGCACGTACAGCACGTGACATCGCGGTGACTTCATCTAACATTTCAGTGACTTGATATTGAGTCGGCGAGTTTTGCGCTAATAAGCGATCCAGATGTGTCAAAGAAATTTGTAAGCGCTGTAAAGTCTTATCAAACTCCACGGAGCTGCGATTAAAATCTGTGCCCGCTTGTTTAGCTGTCCCTGTCATACTGGTGAGTGATTGGTTTAAAGTGCCAGATACTTTATCTAAGTCACTAGTAACCGCCTTTAATGAGCTATTCAAAGTACTAGAGACTTTGTCGACATTCGCACCCACCTGATTTAAAGCCTCAGTCAAGCTGGCGGTAGCCTTATCCAGATTGGTATTTACCCCTGGCAGGGTTTTAGTTTGAACCTGGTGTAAAACTGCACGCGCATCGGTGACAGCTTTTTTAGCCTCAGTCATGGTGGCTTCGGTGGCGACTAGGACTTTGTTAGCATTATCCACCGTTTTATCTAATTGGCCGCTCTCAATAAACCCTCGCACACCACCTAGAGTAGACTTCAAATCATCCGCAATACTGGAAGCCATTTTTGACAGTTCTTCCACAGGGGTGGGTGAAGTCGGAAAGACATCGTAGAACTGCCCTTTCGTAATACTATCGGGTTTAGCTTTTTCGTCTAAGCTTAAACCGACAAACATTTGCCCTGTAAGCAGATTGCCATTTTCTAATTTAGCGCGCATGCCGCGCTCGACCAAACTAGCCATAAACTTAGGCGCTTCGGCTAAAGTTAATTCCTCAGAAAAGCGTTGTGGCTCAATTGAAACCAGTACTGGAATACGCACATCCAAAGACTTAGGATCTAAATGCAGCTTAATCTTTTCGACCTGCCCCACCCGAATCCCTTGGAATTCGACTGGAGCTTTTTCGGCCAAACCACGCAAAGAGCCATTAAAATATAAGGTGTAGTATAAACGATCTTGGTATTGCTTTTCGCGACTGCTGGGTAAGTCGGGATAGAGATTGAAGACGGTGTTAGCAGCACTCACTGGTAAACTTTTGTTTTCCTCGGGCGGCGTTTCAAAAGCAATACCACCAATTAATAAGGAAGTTAAAGATTCCATCCGCACTTCAGCGCCCACCGAATCGACACGCACATCAATCCCACTCACATCCCAGAAGCGGGTGTTTTTATTGATTAAGCGGTAATAAGGTTCACTGACAAACACATCCAGCTCTACCTTGCCGCTATCGGCTGATAAGCGATAATTGATGATTTCTCCAACCTGCAGCTGCTTATAAAATATCGGTGTACCAATATCGAGAGAACCCATCGAATCAGTGATTAGCTTAAATTCGCGGCCGGGTCGATTGGGTTTAGTCGCAGGCGGCTCTTCTAAAGCCTGATAGCAGATCGAGGTTTCATTCTCTTTGAGTTCACCTTCGGCACGCTGGGGCAACATCCCGATATAAGTACCCGAGAAAAGAGTGGTAATTCCTGAAATTTCTGCACCGCGAATACGTGGACGAACCACCCAAAACTGTGCACTACAATCTAGCACATCGCTAATATCCCGATTTAAGGCCAAGGTGACTAAGGGGTCCATATTCGCATCAAACTTGACACTTTTAACCTTACCCACATTGACCGCTTTATAGCGTACTTGGGTATTGCCAGGATCAATGCCCTCAGCACTGGGAAAATGCACTGTGATAATGGTGCCTTGCTGCAGCCAATTTTGCACTAAGAGCCATAAACCAATCAAAGCAGCCGCTAACGGCAATAACCAGACAGGCGAAGGCCAACGCTGGCGACGTACTTTCACCACTGGGATAGCTGTTGGTTCAGGGAGATTGTTAGTACCCGAATTCAAAATACCGCGTTTCCTAATTGCGCGCTTCTTAATTTACGGCGAATTATTGTTATCAACCGATGCCCAAATCAAACGCTCATCTAAATGTGCAGCTGCGAGCATGGTTAATACGACCACAGCGGCAAAGCAAAAGGTGCCTGCATTTGCTTCGATATGCGCTAAATTCCCGAATTGTACCAGCCCTGAGAGGATCGCGACTACAAATACATCCACCATCGACCAACGCCCAATAAACTCCGTCACTCGAAACAACCACATACGTTCTTGTTGGCGTTTGTTCTCGCCACGCTGAATCGTAATCAGCAGATAAGATAGTGTAATTAATTTTAATAGCGGTATAACGATACTGGCCAAGAAAATCAGCACCGCTAAAGGCCATTGCCCTGCTTGATAGAGATGGATCACTCCGCCCACAATCGTATCCGGCTGCCCTTTACCCAATAGATAAACGCTCATCACAGGCATTAAGTTCGCCGGAATATACAAAATAGTGGCTGCTAATAGTAAAGCCCAGATGGTTTGTAGGTTAGTGTGCTCAGTCCGTAAATGATGCCCACAACGTGCACAGTATAAAAAGTCATGCTTATGCAAAAGCGCTGGTCGCTGCCCAACACAGCCACAGACTTTGCAATGAATCAATTGAATTGAGGTGGTCATACCAGTATTAAACTGAATTAGGACAAGCTTTCAAGGCTCGCCAAACTGTAAAACGATCTAGGTTTGCGGTTAAAGCCGCCATACTGAGTACTAAAAAGATAAATGCCCAAAAAGCAGAGCCCATCACTAAGACCGCAATATCCCCTAATTTAACCACTGCCACTAATAAGCCTAACATGAAGACCTCTAACATGCCCCAAGGCTTCAGCTCACTCAGCCAACGGAAAATTTGAATCGCCCAATACGGCTGCCAAGCCAAGCGGATCGTTAATAAGACCCATAACAAACCTAATAGCTCAAAGAGAGGAAAAATTATTAAATTGAGTGCCAATAAAGCAGATAGCCAGTAATAATCTTGCTCCCAGAATGCCGCAGTCGCTTTCCAGATAGTCAGCTCTTGTGTGACTCCTTGTGCTTTTAAGGCAATTAAAGGAAAGGCATTTGCCATAACAAACAAAATTAACCCAGTAACAGCCAAAGCTAAACAAGCATCCAACATATATTTGCGCTGTCGATACAGCACTGAGGAGCAGCGTACACAGCAAGCTTCCTCACCATTCTTAATAGCTTGATAGCTATTCAACTGCCCACAATGGGTACAAGCAAATGGATCAGTCATTGATTTTTAAGTGCCTAACAGCCTCTATCTAGGAGGCACTCAACTTAGCATACTTAGACATAAAAAAAGGAGAGTCAGTGACTCTCCTTGGTGTTTATCCGCAAACTTTGGGATTAACGTAAGCGATAGGTTACACCCATAGTTAAAGCACGGTCAGTACCATCAGCCGAAGCTTGATCAATAGAACTACTACCATTCACATTCGTAATACTTGCAGTTGTGGTAAAGTCTAAAGAATTAGCAATTTCATAGAAAAATGTAGAACTTAGAACATTAGTTGTTACATCATCCCCATTCAGGGTATTTTTAGAATAGAGTAACTGCCATGCATTTTCCCAATCAATGCGATCATCAATTTCGTGAGTTACTGATAAAGTATTGTCAAAATCATAGCCATTATCGCCATCATTGAGGATCGCGTTAAAGTTTGCCTTATCAGAGAATTGAGTTTGGTTGCTTAAGGGACGGTGATATTCACCACCGACTTCTAATAGAGGCTTATCAGTTAAACCATCAAAGTTCGACCCCATATAGCCTAAGCCTGCACGGACTTTCCAACCAATACGACGTGTAGAAATGCGCTCATCAAACAATACATCACGAGCTTTTAGAGTACCAGCAGCACCTAAGCTATTGGCTAAACCACTTTGCTGAACAGCTGCTTCGATATCAGAAATCCATTTAATTTCATAATCTTTAGAGCCGTAGCGGGCTTTATACTCATCTTGCTTAGAAATAATACGAGCAATATCTTGGTAAGTTTGTACACTAGGCTTTGAACGTAAAACATTACGACGCACTAGCTCATCTACGACACGAATAGCCTTTGCCATTGGGGTAACATTAGTTACACGACCATAACCAACCCCAACCGTTGCTTCTGTATACATATCATCAATGCCGCTAACTTTCTTAGCAGCAGCCGAGCCGTACCAAAAGGCACCATTACTACCAGGTACAAAATAATTATCTACACTCACACCCGCTGAGGCTGTATAGCTATCTACACTTTCAGAACCTTTCTTACCATCACGGCTTACACCGCCAGTCACAGCACCACCAAAATTCACATCACGATCAGGAGTACTAATTGTACGGTCATACTCAGCCTTTAAATTCAATGAGTAAGCATTTTGGTCATCATCTCGGTTCTTGTGAAAATCTAAAGCACCCGTCACATAAGCATCTTCATAAGCGCTTGTGCCTTCTTTGTAATCGTATAAAGTAACCTCAGCTTGTGCAGCGCCCACGCCTAGGAAAAGACCTATAGTTGAAGCTAGTATTGTCTTTTTCATTGTTCATTCTCCTGATAATAAAATAATCAATATTATTTAAATCTTATGGTTTCTAAGATGACTGTAGCATTAAAACAACAAACTACACTATCTGTAAATATACTAAGCTTAGCAGCCCTTTGTGAAAAATTGCCAAAGCTTACAAACTAGTGGGGAATTAATCGTCTTTAGGTAAAGCAAATGGATAGTCTGTCTATTGGATGGCGAGAATGGGTAGCTCTACCCGATTTAGGTATTCCCGCTATTAAAACAAAAGTGGATACAGGGGCTAAAACCTCAACATTACATGCCCAGCAAATCGAGGTTTTTCAAATAAATAAACAAGATTTCCTGCGATTCAACTTGCAGCCTATTCGGCGTTATCCAAAGCTAATTATTCACTGTCAAGCTCTGATTTTTGATCAACGTTTTATCACCGATTCTGGTGGTCGGCGTGAATTAAGATATGTCATTCAAACCTTAATCAGTATAGCTGATAGAACCTGGCCGCTTGAGATTACCCTTACTAATCGTAATAGTATGCAATTTCGCATGTTGCTTGGGCGTAGTGCTTTACAGCAAGGCGGACTAATCGTTCATCCACAAAATTCTTATGTTTGCGGTAAAAAATCCATCAAAAAATACTATAGTCTGCCACAGTAGTAAATGACAACTACTGTACTCAGCCCCCCTAGGATCGACCATGAAACTTGCGCTGCTCACTCGAAACCCGAAGCTTTATTCTACGCAGCGTTTAGCGCAAGCCGCTCAAGCGCGTGATCATGAAATTCAATTACTAGACACCTTACGCTGTTATTTAGCGATTAAACAACCAACCCCACTGGTTTATTATCAAGGCCAAGCTTTAGAGCAAATCGATGCGGTATTGCCACGGATTGGTGCCTCGATTGGCTATTATGGAACCGCTGTGGTACGCCAATTTGAGCTAATGGGAACTTATACCCTCAATACTGCGCAAGCGATTAATGCTTCACGTGATAAATTATTGACAGCCCAATTACTTACTCAGCAAGGTTTAAATATTCCTTACTCAGGATTCATGCATCATCAAGAAGATATTCGCGCGACTGCGCAATTAGTCGGGGGTGCACCTTTAGTTATTAAGCTCCTAGAAGGCACACAAGGGTTAGGGGTGATACTGGCAGAAAAGCAACAACTAGTAGACAGTGTAGCTGAAGGCTTGCACGCAGTGAAAGCAGCTATTTTATTGCAAGAATTCATCGCTGAAGCAGAAGGTGCTGATATTCGCTGTCTAGTTCTAGGTGAGGAAGTCATTGCCAGCATGCAACGTCAAGCTGCTAAAGGGGAGTTTCGTTCCAATCTACATCGGGGAGGCAGCGCTGCTGCTATTAGTTTGAGTCCTGAGGAAACTACTTTAGCCATTCAAGCGACTCAAGCTTTAGGTTTAGAGTTCGCTGGTGTCGATCTGATTCGCACCCAGCGTGGCCCTGCTATTTTAGAAGTAAACTCTTCTCCTGGTTTAGAAGGGATTGAAGCCCTTACTGGAACGAATATTGCTGAACTAGTGATTAAGTTTATTGAAGATCGTTTAGAATCGCGCCACACTGTCAAGCCAACAACTAGCTAAGCATTGCATTAAGGCTATTGGGGCAAGCATCTTGACAACTCAAACACCTATTCTGGTGGGAGATCGCACCATCACCGCTGGTGAACAGCGCTATGTGCATCTGCCACTCCCACATTTATATACCCATGCACGTATTTCTATGCCCGTCTATGTGATGCATGGTGTACAAGCTGGCCCACGCTTATTCATTTCTGCAGCTATACACGGTGATGAAATCAACGGGGTTGAAATCATTCGCCGCGTACTTAGCACTGTAGATATTAAAACCTTCAGTGGTACTTTATTAGCTGTACCAGTAGTAAATGTTTATGGTTTCTTAGATAAATCACGTTATCTTCCTGATCGTCGTGATCTTAATCGGTCTTTCCCTGGTTCTGAACATGGTTCCATGGCAGCCCAATTAGCGCATCAATTTTTACACGAAGTAGCAAGCTTATGTACGCATGGGATTGATCTACATACCGCTGCACTGGGACGGAACAATTTCCCGCAAATTCGAGCACACTTTAAACAAGACCCTGAATTGCTAAGCATGGCTCAAGCCTTTAATCCCCCCTTGATTTTAAGTACTGCGTTAAGAGAGGGTTCTTTGCGTGAGGCTAGTTTTAGGCGGGCAATTAAAGTGATTTTGTATGAAGCGGGTGAAGCCCTGCGTTTTGGTGAAGAGGCGATTCAAATTGGCGTAGATGGTATATTTTCAGTGATGCGCCATTTGGGGATGTTGCCTGCTATTGACACGGCCGTTCCCAAACCCGAACCGTTATTAAGTGATAGCAGTGCTTGGGTACGCGCACCCCAAAGTGGTATTTTGCACATTAAAGTGGGTTTAGGTACTCAAGTCATGCAGGGTGAACTGTTAGGGCATGTAGCAGATCCTTTTGGTGCACATCTTGAGAAAATATACTCGCCCAAAAATGGTTTAATTATTGGTGTCAGCACCTTACCGCTCGTACATGAAGGTGAAGCGATTTTTCACCTTGCACATCTGATGCAATCCGATACGATTGCCAGCGCTGAGCCTCAGCATGAAATTGAGCCAGAACCCGAGCCTGCTAGCCTTTAATCGCATGAATAGTCTGAATTTATTACGTACTCTGTTACTCATTCTTCTTTGTTGTTTACCACTCAGTAGCTGGAGTGCTGAAGAAACTACTGCAGTTACTGAAGCAACTGCTGCTACTCCTTCTTTGACTTTAGAAGACCATACTAAAGTCTTGGAAGACGCGGAAAAACGCTTAAGCATCAAAACCTCAGCCGCAGAACTCTTAGACCCCATCGCCTTGGAAGCTTTAAATGCAAATCAATTTGCAACCGCTTGTATCAGCCAACAAGAGGCTGAGCAAACTAAGGTTAAACAAGGCTTGGATAGTATTGGTACCGAACCTGCCCAAGAAGACAAAGAGCTACAAAACAAACGTAAAGATTTAGATAAGCAAAAAAAAGAGGTGGAAACCCGTCTGGCTCAATGCCGGTTGTTGGCTTTACGTGCTACTCAGATTCAAGAACAAGTCAGCCTTAATAAACAAACGATTGTTAAAGAGCGCTTGTTCGCCGCCAGCCCTTCGGCTTTAAGCTTTGCCTTACAGACCTTACAACAACCTAGTTTGTGGGCAACTGAAACTCAGCAAATTATCTCTACCTTATTAGCCTTACCGATTAATTATCGGAATGTCACCATTGCTTTAATGTACGGTTTTGCGGGTCTATTAGCTGGCTTGGTTTGGAGCATTTATAAGCACACTTACTCACAGCAAGATATTTCTGTATTAGTTGCGACCAGCCCAACCTTTGCTTCAGTCTGGCGTAGCATTATTCGCTTTATGGCTTGGATTTTGCTGTTTGGTTTAACCAGTTTGGCCTTGTTGTATAACCATCCGGGTGTAACCGCCATTAATGAGCTGGCCTCTACCCTATTTTTGTTCACGATTAGCTATGTGATTATCAGCGCCATGCTGCGCCCAGCTACTAAGAGCAAAGACTTTACGCCAGTTATTCCCGAAACTAGCAAAAAGCTTTATTACTGGGCACGCACTTTTCTACTCGCCATTTTATTGGGCTTGCTCTTCCATTCAACCTTATTTGATATGGAACCGCCCAGCAGCTTAGTCGGCTTGATTCGGATTGTTCTAGGAACTTTTTCTAGCTTAGCTCTGATTCGTCTTTTATGGCTATTGCGGCGCTATGTACCTTGGTTACAACAATATCGCTTATATATATTGGGCGCAGTGGCTTTGGGTGCAGCGATTGTTGCCTTGTGGTTAGGTTATCGGAATTTCTTCGTTTTCCTCTTCAACGGCACATTTGGCACTTTATTTGTCATTTTAGTCGGTTGGCTCCTGCTGCGTATCCCCACTGAAATCTTTGATGGCATTGATGAAGGCGTTGCACCGTGGCAAAAACGCTTACGCAAGCGCTTAGGGATTGAAGATGGTAAACGCGTCCCCGGCTTAATTTGGCTACGTTTAGCGCATGCCGTCGCGATTTTCTCCTTAATGGGCTTAGTGTTATTACGCCTCTGGGGTATGTCTGAACAGTCCCTAGAATTGATGCTGACTAAGCTAATGGATGGCATCAAAATCGGCAGCTTCAGCCTTGAACCGATGCGAATTATTATTGGCTTGTTGTCCCTAGCTATTTTAATCAGCCTGACTCATCTGATTAAAAGTAGCTTAGCCAATCACTGGTTGAACCGCACTAACATGACTCGTGGTGCTAAAGAAACCACAGTGACGATTGCAGGCTATATAGGCATTATTCTCTCGATTTTAATTGGCCTCTCAATTGCCGGTATCCAATTTACTAATCTAGCAATTATTGCAGGTGCCTTATCGGTTGGGATTGGTTTTGGTTTACAAAATATTGTTAATAACTTCGTCTCAGGATTAATTTTATTGTTTGAGCGCCCGATTCGTAAAGGTGATTGGATTCGCGTGGGCACGACAGAAGGCTATGTCAAAGACATTAATATTCGCTCGACCGTGATTCAAACCTTTGATCGCTCAGATATTATTGTGCCGAACTCTGAACTCATCGCTAACCAAGTCACCAATATGATGCTGAGTAATCAATATGGCCGAGTGATTATTCCTATCGGCGTTTCCTATGGCTCCGATCCAGAAAAAGTCTTATTTATCCTCCGTGGTGTGGGTGAAGCCAATCCTGCCGTACTGCGCGAATATGGCGAATTAAAAGTACAAGTGTTCTTTCGAGGTTTTGCAGAAAGCTCGCTTAACTTTGAACTCCGCTGTGTGATTAAAGATGTGGAAAAACAAATGGTTGTGACCAGCGAGCTAAACTTAGCGATTGAGAAGGCTTTCCGAGAAGCCAAGATTGATATGCCCTATCCGCAGCGCACGATTCATATTGCCTCTGACTCCGCACCGCTGAAAGCACCGCAAAAGACTAGTAAACCTGCGGATTTAAGCTAGAATACCCCAAACTTTCACCCAGCGGCCTCATAGTTCAATGGATAAAACGACCCCCTCCTAAGGGGTAGCTACAGGTTCGATTCCTGTTGGGGCCGCCAGCTAGCTGTTTATATGATCTCTAGAAACTTGAAGTGTCTTTGCCACTTAACCACGATTAGTTAAGTATTAGCTACTTATTGATTAATTACATAAAGACTTAATGCTAAGCTTCTCCAATCCGCTTAAGGGAGCTTAACCTAGATGCAAACTCAATTTACTCAGACACCCAGTCAAACAGAAACCTCAAACTCAGCCAACACCTTTTTGGGTCTGGTCATTTGCATCTATACGTTTATTGTCACTCTTGATCTAATGATTTTACCCTTTATTTATCAAGGTTTAAGTTCCAATCAACTTGAATCCACTCTTGAGCTAAGTACATTATTTAATCTTAACATAGCAGGCTTAGTCGTTTCTGGTATATTTGCCTATTTTTGGTTAAGTCGAGTTTCTTGGCAATTAGTAGCTTTAGCTTCTGGATTATTATTCGCAGCTTGCCTAATACTTACTAGCTTTTTACAAGGCAGCATGAGCTTAGTTATTTTATTTTTTTTAAAGGGTTTTGCTGCTGGCTGCTTAGAGGTTTTATGTTTTGTAAGTGCTGGACTTAGTCAAGAAAAGATACGTCTATTTGCTTGCGCAACGCTTGGTGCACTCTTAGCTCAAGCTTTTTATTTAGTAATCAGTTGGTGGCTAGCTAGCTTTCTCTACTACTCAACTTATTACTGGCTCTTAGCTATAGTTACTTTGCTAAGCTTAAGCTTGATTCAAGCGTTTAAAGCTCCACAACTGATTAGGCCTAGTATGAACAGAACTAAGTCCTTGTCTAGTGAAGAAAAATTAAAAATAGGTTTAGGCTTACTCATTCTCTTTTGTTGGTCTTTAGCGATTAACTTAAGCAGTAATAGCACGAATTTAGCCTTACTTATTTACAACCACTCTAGTAGTGATAAAACTTGGATTGAATGGATATATTTTGCTAGTTATTTTTTTAATTTATTAATAATTATTCTAGTATTAGCTTTAGGTAAGCTACTAAATAACTTCTCAGTGCAGGTAAGTGCTTATGTTTTACTGACTAGTTGCTTATTATTTTTAACAGGGATTCATTTCCTACATTTGCAGTTAACGCTTATTATAGTGCTGCTTAGTATTGTTATACATGCTTGCATCGTTTTTCTAAAGCCCATATTACTAGCTAGCCTTACTAGTATTCAAGTCAGCTACAACTACCTCAATAGTTTGTATTTAGCTAGTTTAACCAGCTTGTTAGTGAATAACTTCATAAACCCCATGTTTAACGGTGATCTTAATAACAAGGATCATTTACCTATGCTATTTATTAGCCTAGATTTATTAGTAATCGCTGGTTTGGCACTTTTATTTAGCCAAGCCCGCACCAAGCAGCATCAATACTAAAGAACTAAGTAGCCACATCAGCATTACATATTTAAGACTCCAACGAAACGCATCATGGCCTGACACACCAAACTGCCCATGCAACATGACATTCGTGCCGGAAATAGGGTTCGCCACGACACCTAAACTCCACATACTTAAGAATAAAGTTGCTAAGAGTTCTAAATTAGGTTGCAAGGGTAAAACTAGTGGACCAACTACTGAAATACTAATAATCGGATGAATCCCCAGCATGGATACCAGAATTGCTCCGCCTAGCAATAGGGACGCTTCTACCCCGCCAAACTGCTTGAGAAGCTGAAATTCGCCAACAGTGCCTAATAAAGTCTGCAAACCTAAAGTTAATACTCCAGCCCCTAAAAATAAGGCTAACTCCCGCCCCATACGCGGGGCTGCATCCAACAGGCTCTGCCTAAATTGCGGCCAAGCCGTCTGTTTATTTCTCAGTAGCAATACCAGAAAAACTACAGTAATTGAGCTAATTGAGACCAAAGCTAGCACAGTGATAGTGGGTAATAGCACATGTAGACCAATCACCAAAGCCGCCAAGGTAGTTGGAATGATTAGGCTGTTTAAATGCATCGGATAGCCCGGAAAATCTCGTACTTTTTGTAAGCGCCAGCCGCCAGCCAATACAGCCATTAAAGCTAAAGAAACCAGCGTTAAGATTAAGCCATAAGCTATGACCTCTAATAATTGCGCGCCGGGTGCATAAGTTAGTGCCACCCCCATTGCAGCAAAGAATGGAGACCAAAAAGCGGCGGCAGAAAAGGCTTGCCCCATTAAGCTTACGGTATCACGACGCAATAAACCGAGTGTATGATAGCGACCTGCTACTAACACCAAGATAGATAAATTAATAACTGCGCCTAAGACATGAATGCCCAGCATAGTTTTAAGAAAAGCCATGCGACCCTGTGGCAATGCTCCTGCTTCCGCGGCAGGAATAGCTACTAAGCGCAAGAAACTCACACTATACAGCATCACCAATAAGCTATTATTTTGCACTAGCAAATTAGGCAGCACGAGTGAAGCACCTCGGCTTACACCCCAAAACAAAAGCACAGCACCTAAACCCGCCAGTACCAGAAACTGAAGCAGGTTACGCCAAGGGGTGAAGGTAAACAGCAGCGCAAGACTTAACCAAGCGCATAAACCACTGAGCCAAGCTGGAATACTTGGCTCAGCAATATGCAGGAAGTTGAAAATAGCCATAAACGCTAGCAGGATACTAGCGCTTAGTCTCAACATGGCTTATTCCCACTCAATCGTAGCAGGTGGCTTTCCAGAGACATCATAGACTACACGCGAAATACCCTTGATTTCATTAATAATTCGGCGTGACACTAAATCGAGGAAATCATAAGGCAAATGCGCCCAGCGAGCCGTCATAAAATCAATCGTTTCCACCGCACGTAAAGCAATCACATAGTCATAACAACGCCCATCGCCCATCACACCGACCGATTTCACTGGTAAGAACACGGCAAAAGCTTGCGAGGTTTTCTCATAGAGATCATGGCGATAGAGTTCTTGAATAAAAATATGATCAGCCAAACGCAGGAGATCAGCGAATTCTTTCTTCACCTCACCCAGAATACGCACGCCTAAACCTGGCCCTGGGAAAGGATGGCGGTAAACCATTTCATGTGGCAAACCTAATTCCACCCCGATCACACGCACTTCATCTTTGAATAATTCACGTAATGGCTCGACCAATTTTAGTTTCATATTTTCTGGCAAACCGCCGACATTATGATGCGATTTAATCACATGCGCTTTGCCGGTTTTACTGCCTGCAGATTCAATCACATCAGGATAAATCGTGCCTTGCGCTAGCCATTTAGCATTAGAAAGCTTTTGCGATTCTTCATCGAAAATCTCCACAAATAAACGGCCAATGATTTTGCGCTTTTTCTCTGGATCAGTTTCACCCGCTAAGCCAGTTAAGAATCGTGCTTCAGCATTCACGCGAATCACTTTTACGCCCATATGTTGCGCAAAAGTCGCCATCACTTGATCGCCTTCTTGATGGCGCAACAAGCCAGTATCAACGAATACACAAGTGAGCTGCTGGCCAATGGCACGATGCAAAAGTGCTGCAACGACTGAAGAGTCCACCCCGCCGGATAAACCTAAGATCACCTCATCTTGACCGACTTGCTCACGCACCCGCTCAATGCTGTCTTCAATAATATTGGCAGTCGTCCATAAACGTGCACAGCCGCAAATGTCACACACAAAGCGCTCTAATAAACGCTTACCTTGACGGGTATGGGTCACTTCAGGGTGGAATTGCACTGCGTAGAACTGGCGCTCTTCATCTGCCATACCAGCAATTGGCGCACCCTCAGAGCTAGCCATTAATTTAAAACCCGCTGGCAACTCAGTGACTTTATCGCCATGAGACATCCACACATCCAGCATACCGAAACCTTCTGCTGTCACATGATCCTCAATACCTTGAAGTAATTGCGTATGACCACGAGCACGCACTTGTGCATAGCCAAATTCACGGTGATCCGAATTTTCAACTTTGCCACCCAATTGAGCAGCCATAGTTTGCATTCCATAGCAAATCCCTAATACAGGCACACCCAAGGTAAAGACATTTGCAGGAGCAAATGGCGCATCTCCCGCCGTAACGGATTCAGGCCCCCCAGAAAGAATAATCCCTTTTGCGCCAAACGCAGCAACTTCTGCCTCACTCACATCCCAAGGATAAATTTCGCAATACACACCCACCTCGCGCACACGTCGCGCAATCAATTGGGTGTATTGCGCACCGAAATCGAGGATTAAAATACGTTGGGAATGAATATCTTGGCTCATAAGTCAACTCTCAAAAAAAAATCCCCTAAACGGGGAATGAGTTGCAGCTGGTAAAAGCACTTAAGACTCTACCAGCTTGCAGCTTGCCTTAAACGCGGTAGTTTGGTGACTCTTTAGTAATTGTCACATCATGCACATGTGATTCACGCATACCTGCACTAGTAATCCGCATGAACTCTGGTTTGGTACGCATTTCTTCTAAATTGGCACAGCCCACATAGCCCATACTAGCGCGTAAACCGCCCATGAGCTGGTGCACAATCGCCGATAAAGGACCTTTGTGTGGAACTCGCCCTTCAATCCCTTCCGGAACTAATTTATCCACTGCATTTTCTGATTCTTGGAAATAGCGGTCGCTCGAACCTTGTGCCATCGCCCCCAAAGAACCCATGCCACGATAAGATTTGTAGGAACGACCTTGGAATAATTCAACTTCACCCGGCGCTTCATCTGTGCCCGCAAATAAACCACCTAACATGACCAAATGCGCACCAGCAGCAAGGGCTTTAGCGATGTCACCAGAGAAACGAATCCCGCCGTCGGCAATTAAAGGCACATCGGTTCCATTCAGTGCGGCAGCTACATTCATTACTGCGGTAATTTGCGGCACACCCACACCTGCCACAATCCGTGTGGTACAAATTGAACCAGGGCCAATCCCTACCTTCACAGCATCAGCACCTGCTTCAACTAAAGCTAAAGCGGCTGCACCAGTAGCAATATTGCCGCCAATCACTTGAATGTGGGGAAAGTTGGTTTTCACCCAACGTACTCGATCTAGTACACCTTGCGAGTGACCATGAGCGGTATCTACCACGATGACATCGACACCGGCCTCACTCAAAGCGGCAACTCGCTCTTCCGTGCCATGTCCAACCCCAACTGCAGCGCCTACACGCAAGCGACCCTGATCATCTTTACAAGCATTGGGGTAGTCATGCGATTTTTGAATATCTTTAACGGTAATCAGACCACGTAACTGGAACTGATCATTCACCACCAGAACTTTTTCAATCCGGTGTTTATGGAGTAAATACTGAATTTCATCTTTTTCAGCACCCTCGTTCACAGTCACTAAACGCTCTTTGGGAGTCATAATAGTACTGACCGGGGCATCCAGATGCGTTTCAAAACGTAAATCACGCCCCGTAACAATCCCCACTAAATCCTCGCCTTGCACCACTGGCACACCGGAAATTCTACGCGCCCGGGTCAGTTCTAAAACATCGCGGATGGTGGCATCGGGCGTTACGGTAATCGGCTCTTTGATAATTCCACTTTCGTATTTTTTAACTTCAGCGACTTCTTGAGCTTGCTTAGCAATACTCATATTTTTATGGATGATCCCCATACCACCTTCTTGGGCTAAAGCAATCGCTAAACGTGCTTCAGTGACGGTATCCATCGCCGCAGAAACTAGGGGTAAATTCAGATGAATACTACGAGTCAGGCGGGTTTGCAGATTGGTATTGGCTGGCATCACAGTGGAATGGGCAGGAACCAGCAAGACATCATCGAAAGTGAGGGCTTCCTGAAGAATACGCATAGGGGGTCATCCGGCTCTTAAAATAAAAGCGCTTCATTATAAGGTTTGGTCTAGATGCGGTAAACTGCTATCACACAAATGTCAGCAAGTGCTGATTTTCATAAAAGTTTATTACTCGCATCGACAACAAACTAAGGCTTTTTAGGTAAAGCGGGTATGTGTGCCCATAACTGTTGCAACACCCGATGAGCACCGCCTGGAAGATAATGCATCACCTGTTGGCTCGCTTGGAAAAAATCAGGGTAATCCCCCACCAGTTTTAGGTATTCATGCCGCCCCTGCTCTAGCTTATTATTACAATGTAGCAACGCAGTACGCAGCATGGGTGTCCAAAAATGCTTGAGCCTAATCCTTTTTGCTTCTTGCATAGCTTTTAGATAATGTCCTTGTTGAAAATGACACACACAGAGGGGAAGATGGTACCAATCTGGATAATTAGGGCTGAGATTAATACTCCCTTGGAGCAAGTTAGCTCCAAGCTCCCAATCACCTAAAGCTAAGTAAATCAAGCCAAGCTGCACATCCAGATAGCTATCTAAAGCATTCAGCGTTTGAGCTTGCTCTAAAGCAAGTCGGCAAGCGTCATAATCCTCTCGAAAGAGGCAGGCTAAAGCATAATAAAGCTGCGAATAAGGATTATCGGGTGCCCATTGCAACATGAGACTAGAGGCACGAATAATTTTAGCTTTTGGATCAGCAATCACATTAAATTTCATTGCATACTCAGTAAAGCAATGATTGGCATAAACAAATAAAGCGATGACATCCTGCGGAAAAGCTTCTAAGCGCTGTTGACAGCTACGAAAGCTTTGCTCAAAGCTACTAGCAGAGTTTGTCCAGATAAACTGACGTACTGCCACCAAGACTTGATGTTGTGCTGCAATCGGCTTACTGGAATCTAGTAACTGCCGCGCCCAATGACTATGAATAATGCCTGGATCATAAGCTACAATTTCATGTGCCAGTCGTTTAAAAACTAGCTCAAGTAAGTTTGGCTCAGGATAAGTTGTTCCCAAAGATAGGCTGAGCGCCCAAATGATTTGTTGAGTATGGGTTTGTACCAAGCTCGATTTTAGGTTAAAACCCTTTTCATCAACATATAAATCCAGCAATTGAACAAAATCCGCACCAGATGGCAGCCCACTATCTAGCGTAAAGCAAGTCGACTTACTGATTTCCTCGGCCAATAAGATTTGGCAAAAACTAAAGCGCCTGAGGCTTTTCACATAATCACGCCCAAACTGACTGATATAAAACCAATCCCGCTCCTTATCTGGGGTAAAGCTTCTAGGCACACAAAGCAGGCTAGGCCCTTGGGAAAAAACAGCAGTATGGGACAAAATAGGATAATGAGTAGAATTAGTGTTATCCCTTAGTGTGGGTTGATAACTGCCTTTTGCTAGCTTAATTTGTAAGGCATTATGCCGCCCTTCCGTAGCATAGTAGTCATCTAACTGCTTACGTAAACGCCCCACTTGTACTCTTACTAGTGGATCAATGCCTGAATCAAAGTCAGTTGATTTACCGAAAACTTCAACTGCAATTTGGTTTTGAGTAAGCTGTTGTTTTTTATCTAGAAGGGTTGGTTTAACTAGATAACTGAGCAAGCGTTTTAAACTTCTCCGTGAACGGAAACAGCGACTGGATAAAACCCGCTCTAACTCAGCCTCTATAAGACGTGTATCTAACTCTGACTGCATTATCTACTTGGTGGCAAAGTGCTTCCCACAAGTATAACAGTGATAATGAAAAAGTTTTCTAGAAAAAAGACGCTGCCACCAACTAGGGTGCCTGCGCCTAGCATTAGCACCACAATGCGGGCAGGCAAATAAATTTGCACCTAGGACAATTTTACGGGAATGATTTACCTCTATGGGTTTTGCCATAATCACTTTCGCTACCCTAAGGCCAAAAATAGACTTTTACACACCTGACACTAGTTACAATTTAATCAACTCGACCTTAGTCACGCTAGTAACAAATATCTGTTACTATGTCATTTCTGTAGAAAAGCAAAATATTTAAGCAAATTGTTTTATCCCCGATCAAATAACAACCTGAGTCGTCAACCATCAAGCTTTAATTGATACATTTAGTTAAAACTTTATTGATTAGCCTAAGTGATTAACACAACGAAATAATGACTAACCAACGCCTAGTTCTGAGTGTATCTCAGCTCAATGCTGACGTGAGCCAATTACTCCTGCAGGGTTTTCCAGCCTTATGGATAGAGGGTGAAATTTCGAATCTTTCCCGCCCAAGCTCTGGACACCTTTATTTTGTGCTGAAAGATAGCCAAGCTCAATTGCGTTGTGCTTTGTTTCGCCCTAAAGCTTTTGGTTTACGTATCAAGCCTGAGAACGGCAGTAAAGTTTTAGCCTATGGCCGGATTGGTTTATACGAACCACGAGGAGAGTATCAGTTCATTGTCGAGTGCATGGAAGCGGCTGGTGAGGGTGAACTACAAAGACGTTTTGAAGAACTTAAACAGCGCTTAGCTGCAGCCGGTTTATTTGCCTACGAACACAAAAAAGCGTTACCTCGCTATCCAAAATGCATTGGCATTATTACTTCGCCGACTGGGGCTGCAGTACAAGATATTTTAAATGTACTGCAAAGACGCTGCCCACAAATTCTAGTCTTGATTTATCCTGTGGCTGTCCAAGGTGAAACCGCTGCATCACAAATTGTCCGCGCTTTGCAGCAAGCAAATCGTGAGTCTTTATGTGAGGTACTTATTTTGGCGCGTGGAGGCGGGTCTTTAGAGGATTTATGGGCCTTTAACGAAGCCATAGTTGCGGAGGCAATTCATGCAAGCGTCATACCCGTCATTAGTGGAGTTGGGCATGAAATCGATTTTACGATTGCCGATTTTGTAGCTGATGTTCGCGCACCCACGCCTTCAGCTGCTGCTGAACTAGTTAGCCCTGATACAGAAGGTTTAAATAAACAAGTTAATACTTTAAAAACGCAGTTACAGCGCTGTATCCAACACACTTTAGCCTTGCAAACCCAGCAACTGCATCAGTTATACCAACGCCTGCAACGTCAACATCCGCTCAATAATCTACAGCAAAAAGCGCAGCGTTTAGATGAGTTAGAACTGCGTTTACAACGCGCCCTAGGGCTGAAACTTGAACGAATGCATTTGCGTCTGCAAATTTTGCAACAACGTTTACAATGGCAAAATCCTGAGCCACAAATCCAACACTTACAAGCTCAATTACAACAAAACCATCAGCTTTTATTGCGATTAATGGAGCAAAAACTGACGCAACAGCGTCAGGCCTTGGGTTTACAGGCAGCACGTTTACAAGCCTATAGTCCACTAGCGACTCTAGATCGAGGCTATGCACTAGTCTTAACTCAAAAGCAGCAAGTGATTAAAAGTGTGCAACAAGTAAAAACTGGGGAGTTTGTACAGATACGCTTACAAGACGGAAGCTTAGACTGCCAAGTATTGGCCACTAAACTAGAGGTTTAGTGGCTGAATAATGTTTTAATACAGCAATGAGAACATTTTACTACGATATTTTTTCACTAACGGATCACTAGCACCTAAGAGATCAAAGCTTGCAATCAAACCTTGGCGCCCCGCATCCTCACCAAAACTACGATCAGCTTTCATCACTTTTAAATACAACTCTAAACCTTCTTCAGTGCGACCTTGAGCAACGCGAATTTTTGCTAACTCAATCATAGCAGCATAATCTTGCGGATTTTGTGTAATTCGCTGCTCCAGTGCTGAAGTATCTTGACCTTCAGACTGCTCTTTTAAGCGCGCTAATTTAATCTCTGCACGTAGCTTTTGCATCAACTCAGGTGCTACTGAAGTCTCTGGAATTTCATTGAGCATAACTTCAGCTTGATTAATATCACCCGACTCTAGCAACATCCCAGCTAAATCAAGCGCCGCCTCATGGAAATCAGGTTCATGTTGTAAAACCTGCCCCATTAGACTCATCGCTCCCGCCAGATCACCCTCCTCTTTCATCATTAAAGCTTGTTGACGATAAGGCTCTGTAGGGCGAGTACGGTGCTTATTTAAGAATTTACGTACGTCTGCCTCAGGTAAGGCTCCCATAAACTCATCAACAATTTTACCCTCTTTAAATAGCTTAATGGTGGGTAGACTACGCACCCCTAGTTGAGCCGCTAAGGCTTGGTTCTGATCGGTATTGACCTTTACTAAAATAAATGCACCGCGATATTCATCGACTAGTTTATGCAGAATAGGCGTTAAGGTTTTACAGGGCTGACACCAATCCGCCCAAAAATCCACAATCACGGGGACTTGTCGGGAGTTTTGAAGCACAAGCTGAGTGAAATTCTGCGTATTCGCTTCAAAAATAAAAGGTGAATCTGCCATACAAAACAATCCTATAGAAAGACGAGAATGTCCTAACAATAAGGCTGAAAAAGAAAATTACAAGCCCAAATAGCAAAAACCGGCTCTTTTCCAAGAACCGGCTTGTCGGAGTCAGGCAAACTAGCCTGGTGTGGAACGCGATGATCTCAGTAGACTAGCGCACAATACTCACATTAACTCTTGCACTAGCTTTACCGCCACGACCATCACTGATCGTGTAGCTTAAAGTATCGGAACCAGTACGATAACCTGCTTTATAGATCAACTCCTTACCAGTGCTACTAATAATCGCATAACCCCGTTGACCTGATTTCACACTGATAATTTTCAAAGCATCGCCGTCAGGGTCAGAGTCATTGTTTAGCACAGGAATCGTAATCGTTTGCCCAATTCCTAATTTTATTGAATCAGTTACAGCAACCGGCAGGCGATTTACTGTAGACACCGGAGCTGCCGCCACATTCACAGTGACAGTGGCCGTAGCGCTAGCACCGAAATTATCATTAATTGTATACGTAAAACTATCAGTGCCCACGAACCCACTAGTTGGTTTGTAAGACACCCCTGCACTGGTAAAGCTGACTGTACCATTAGCCCCTTGAGTTACCGCTTTCACTGCCAAAGGATCTTTTTCAGGGTCCGTATCATTAGCTAATACATTGACAGTGACACTAGAAGTATTCACCACTCCAACACTATCAGCATTCGCCACTGGAGCTTGGTTAGTTAAAGTATTTACAGTCGCTACTGCTGAACTATTAGTCGTATTACCTGCAGCATCACGTGCCTTTACTGTAAAACTATAGCTAGTATTTGCAGCTAAACCCGTTAAAGTGAAATCAGGTGATGCCACCCAACCACTATCTACACATCCTACCCCGCCCGCTGTACACGCAAAATAATACTGTACACTACCACTCTCGTCGGTGGCTGTGCTGGCGGTCATGTGAATACTGCTACGATCTTTGGCCTCAGGCGCAACGACAAAAGTCAATGGATTTGGATTAGGTGCAGTGGTATCAGGGGCAGCTACTGGCAAAACACCTTCAATAAAATACTGACCTAAACTGGCATAATCCGTGTAATTAACACTACCTACGCCATCAACCGCTAAATAATAAGTCCCTGCTGCTAAATTAGTATTTATCCCTGCATCGGTTTCATTGGTGGGATCACTATTAGCAATTAAATTACCTGCACCATCATAAAGACTTAAGGAAATATCTAAGTTACCACCGCGTTCAGCATTCGCCTCCCGTAAAGGGGTGGCTTGTAAAACCACATTACCTGCACCGGTATTAAAGCTAAACACATCAACATCAGTACGGGTACTGATGACACCTTTATTAATTTTTGATCGATCCAATGGACTGGTTACAGGTGTGCTTGCAAATACATGCCCTGTTGAATCAATAACTAAAGGAGTAGCTCCAGAACGAGTGTTACTGTGATCATCAGCAATCGGATTAAGTTTAGCAGTAATTATCGCAATATCATCTTCAGTTTGATTTGCGTCCGCATATTCACCTTTACTCCATTGAGTTAGTTGGGAGTCATAACTCGAACCCATAATGGGTGCCCAGCTAATCATGCCACTGCCTTGTCCCCAATAATAACCTGTGGTGGATGAGCCATCATGTGACAAACCTAAATTGTGACCTAACTCATGTGAAACGACCTCTGCAATATTATCGGGACCACCCACTTGATCCTGATACGCAAAAGCAGGGGAATATTTACTGGCAAAATCAGAGATTCCCCAGACATCAATATAAGCTACCCCACCTGAATTATTCGCAGGCATCGGTATACCATTCACATCCATACTAGAGGTAATTAATGCTCTGCCAACTGTTGGCCCAAAACTAGCTGGTAATTCGGTTGTCACATCAATACCAAACGGTGCAAAATCTTCGGCTACCCGCCGCCAAACTTCAAAAATATTCGCTTTTTCGGTATCACTGAAACTACTGGTTATACCGTCAATATCATAAGGCTTAGCACTGTAACTAGGACTAGTCGCAGAGTTCCAAGCAGTGTTAGTAATCACTTCACCGTCAAAATCTAAATAGACGATATTGGCAGCACCCGGATTACTATGTAATTTAAAAACATCAATTCCTACTGGTAGAGCAGCGGCAGCTTCTATTGTACGAGCTGCGGCAGTCAGTTGTGCATTTGCATTGACTGGATCAGCAATATAAATGCCACCATTATCATCTATACGCATATAAGGAATATCACGGTCATGGAAACGCAATTTATCTAATTTAGCTTTAGCCAAATCACGTGCCTTAGGTGATAGTTTATTCAACTTATCTTTCAGTTTACCCGCAGGCAAATCACCAATTTGGAAAGGATTGTTGACCCCATAACTTCTACCTTTTGCCTGCGCCTGAGCACTCAGCGAAGCTGAACCTAATAGAATAGACACGCTCACACCGAACATGATCTGTACAAACTTATTTTTTTGCATGAAGTTGACACTCTTCAATATTTTTTGGTTTGGGGACTGGCTTGGCGGCAGAGCTATGTTTTTAAATTATGTCGCCATTCATTAACTTAATATAGCTTAAACTGAACGCTAGCCTGCTAACAAGCACCGTTCAGCGGTTTTAATAAAAGTTTTGGCATAAGCTTATCGGTTAAAAGCAGATGCATCCTAATTAAGTTTCAGTTATGCTTGCAGGCCATTTTTCACAGCACAAACGACTGCTTGAAAAAGCTCGACTACTGAGGAGCGTTGCGACAGGTTTTCCTGCCAGGCTCAGTGAGTTGAAGGACAATTTAAAGATACAACGGCGCTCAGTCATCATTAATAGTTTATAGGAGATTGATAATGACTGAGGCGTACTTGTTCACCTCTGAGTCTGTATCAGAAGGCCATCCCGACAAAATGTGCGACCAGATTTCTGATGCGATTCTGGACGCAATCATTGCTAAAGATAAATACGCGCGCGTTGCTTGCGAAACCCTGACCAAAACTGGCATGGTGGTTCTCGCAGGCGAAATCACCACTACAGCTGAAATCGACTACGAAAATATCGTGCGTGGTGTAGTGAATGATATTGGCTACAACAACTCAGAAATCGGTTTTGATGGTCATACCTGTGCTGTCATCAATGCACTCGGCAAGCAATCACCTGACATCGCGATGGGCGTTGACCGCGCGAAACCAGAAGATCAAGGTGCGGGCGACCAAGGTTTAATGTTCGGTTATGCCAGCAATGAAACCGACGTATTAATGCCAGCTGCGTTAACTTATGCGCATTTGATGGTTAAGAAACAAGCGGAAGTACGTAAAAATGGCACGCTGCCTTGGTTACGTCCTGATGCAAAATCACAAGTCACTGTGCGTTATGAAAATGGCAAAATTGTAGCGATTGACGCCGTGGTTCTATCTACTCAACACAGCCCTGACATAAGCTTAGATGATCTACGCGTTGCGGTGATGGAACATGTCATTTTCCCAGTGCTGCCAACTGAATGGCTGCATAAAGATACTAAATTCCACATCAATCCAACTGGCAATTTCGTGATCGGTGGTCCAGTGGGTGACTGTGGCTTAACCGGCCGTAAAATCATTGTAGATAGCTACGGTGGGATGGCTCGTCATGGTGGTGGCGCGTTCTCTGGAAAAGACCCCTCCAAAGTAGACCGTTCTGCCGCTTATGCAGGCCGCTATGTAGCGAAGAATATCGTCGCTGCAGGTTTAGCGGAGCGTTGTGAAATCCAAGTGTCTTATGCGATTGGTGTGGCTCAGCCAACTTCGATCACAGTTGAGACGTTTGGTACGAATAAAGTTGATCCTAAGCTGATCACTAACTTAGTCCGTGAGCACTTCGACTTACGTCCGTATGGCATTACCAAAATGTTGGATCTGTTACGTCCGATCTATCGCCCAACCGCCAGTTATGGTCACTTTGGCCGTAACGACTTAGATTTACCGTGGGAAAAGACTGATAAAGCTGCCGCACTGCGTTCTGCTGCCGGTCTATAAATTTTCCTCAGCCTGAGGAGCGCTGCAACGGTTAGCGATGCCCATCAATAGCTCGCTAACCGCTAGGCTCAGGCGATCATTCCTTGATTAACTGCGCTCATTCAATTGAAACATTCGGAGATTGAATGATGAACGCGAAAGCAAATACCGCTCACGACTATATCGTCGCTGACCTAAAATTGGCCGATTGGGGCCGCAAAGAAATCAAAATCGCTGAAACCGAAATGCCGGGCTTAATGACGATTCGTGAAGAATATGCCAAAAGCCAGCCGCTCAAAGGCGCGCGTGTTGCTGGCTCTTTACACATGACTATCCAAACAGCCGTGTTGATTGAGACTTTAAAGGCTCTCGGTGCAGACGTGCGTTGGGCTTCTTGCAATATTTTCTCAACCCAAGATCACGCTGCAGCAGCCATCGCAGCCGCTGGCATTCCGGTATTTGCTTACAAAGGCGAAAACTTGGAAGAATATTGGGATTACACTCATAAAATTTTCGAGTGGGCGGATGGCGGCACACCAAATATGATTCTGGATGATGGTGGCGACGCTACTCTACTGCTGCATTTAGGTGCGCGCGCTGAAAAAGACCTTAGTATCGTGTCTAAGCCAAGTTCGGAAGAAGAAACTTATTTGTATGCTGCGATTCGTCGTCGTGTAGAAGAACAACCTGGTTGGTATAGCAAAAACTTGGCTGCGATCCGTGGTGTAACCGAAGAAACTACGACCGGCGTACACCGCTTATACCAAATGCATGCGAAAGGCGAGCTGAAATTCCCAGCCATCAATGTTAATGACTCTGTCACTAAGTCTAAATTCGACAATTTATACGGCTGCCGCGAGTCTTTAGTTGACGGTATCAAGCGTGCTACTGACGTGATGGTTGCCGGTAAAATCGCAGTCGTTGCAGGTTACGGTGACGTGGGCAAAGGTTCTGCGCAAGCATTACGTGCTTTATCCGCTCAAGTATGGGTGACTGAAATTGACCCCATCTGTGCCTTACAAGCGGCGATGGAAGGTTATCGTGTAGTGACGATGGATTATGCTGCTGATAAAGCTGACATTTTCGTCACCGCGACCGGTAACTATCATGTTATTACTCACGATCACATGGCGAAGATGAAAGACCAAGCTATCGTGTGCAATATCGGTCACTTTGACAATGAAATTGACGTCGCTTCTTTGGAAAAATACGAGTGGGATGAGATCAAGCCACAAGTGGATCACATCATTTTCCCAGACGGCAAACGCATTATCATGTTGGCTAAGGGGCGTTTAGTAAACTTAGGTTGCGGTACAGGCCACCCTTCTTACGTGATGTCTTCCTCTTTCGCGAACCAAACTATCGCGCAAATCGAATTATGGCAAGAACGTGATTCTGGCAAATACCCAATCGATGTTTATACCTTACCTAAGCATTTGGACGAGAAAGTGGCACGCTTACAATTGAAGAAATTGAATGCGCAATTGACACAATTGACTGAGCAACAAGCAAATTACATTAATGTTGCCGTTCAAGGTCCATACAAAGCGGATCATTATCGTTATTAATTCGTTAAGAACTTACCCGCTATTTCGTTGGAAGTAGCGGGTCTTCCTGAAAATCACTAGCCTTTCTTCTGCATCCTCGCCTTCAAATCCGCAAACGGATTATAAGTCGCTCCCGCCGAGCCTGTATCCCCTGCTGAACCACCATAGGCCGCCTCTGTTAGTTTCTGATGCTCATAATCGTGACAGTACAAACACAGCAGCTCCCAGTTACTGCCATCACTCGGATTATGATCATGATTATGATCACGGTGATGCACAGTGAGTTCGCGCAGATTGCTGTGATTGAATTCACGCCCGCAACGCCCACACACCCACGGATACAATTTTAAAGCTTGCTCACGATAGCCTTTAGCGCGATCTTCCGCTTGGCGACGTGCTTTTAAGATAATTTCTTGCTCTTTCGCATTCATCTTTGATTCCTCGCTAATCAACCATAAGCTTTAGTGACGTTTATCTGTGCTTGCTGGCATAAGATGTTAGTTCAACTACGATAACACGAATTAACCCTTAAAATCACAGAGTCCTACTGTGCATAGGACAATCGAAGTGGCTCACGAAGATATATCACTTAGTCAAAGGCTAACGGTTCAGTAGCAGCCCGCTTAATTTGACACAACAAGGATTTAAACGGCGGAAAACCACTAATCGGATCAAGGCTTTGATCATCCGTTAGTTCATTAATATTCGCACTATTCCAGCCGTGGAAAGCATGCACCACCCCTAGCTTCATCTTATCAGTTACTTCAGCGCGGAAAATCACTTGGCCACGCGGCGAGCTAATTTCTACTGTATCGCCGTTTTGAATGTGACGCTCGGCTGCATCGTTTGGATGGATTTGTACACGCGGATAAGGATCGAGTTTTAACATCGGTGCCACATTGTGCTGTTGAGAATGGGTGAAGTATTTTTGCCGCCCACCTGAGGTTAACACTAAAGGAAACTCCGCTAATAACTCAGGGGTAGAAAGCGGGCTTTCGGCTGGTTCGCGATAAATTGGTAAGCCATCATAGCCTTTTTGCTTCAGCTCGACCGAGTCGAATTCAATCTTGCCCGTGGCGGTTTTGAAGCCATTAATTCGCCACTGCCGATCCGCATCCAAAAAACCGCGCTCGACCAACTCCTCAATCACCGGACTATAAACAATCACGCCTTCAGGATTGGCATAGGCTTCTTCGCGTACTTCTTTGGGTAAGCCTTGCGCCATTTCTGCCCATGAAGCTTCCAAATCACCATGCCAGAATTGCTCGGCCATGCCAAAACACACACCCAGCTCCAGAAAAATCTGCCCATCCGGTTTGGCCTCACCGCGTGGCGGTAAAGCTTGATGGCGATATTTCACTTCCCCCTGATAGGCACAGCCCGGATAGGCAATTAAGGCGGGGCGCTCCATGCTGGTCGCAGCAGGCAAGACAATATCGGCTTGCAAGGTGGCAGGATTATGGAAAAAGTCAGAAACCGCAAAGAAATCCAGTGTGCTTAAAGCCTGTTCCATACGTTTAGAATTTGCCCACATTGCGGTATTAATGCCCATTGCCAGCAGTGCCCGCATTGGCTGTGGTTTGCCCTCCAGAATACAATCGGGCATCAGCATACTTTGTCCCGCAGGCCAATATTTCGTCCAAATCGGGAATACTTCGTCGCCAATCCGTGGCGGCAATTCATTCACGCAAACATCGAATAACTCAATCGGTTTGGGTAGCACTTTGTCATTGAAAAAACGATTCCCACCTTCACGGTCAATCATGCCGAGCACAGCAGAGAGCAGAATCATGGCACGGTGATTTTGAAAGCCATTGCTATGCTGCACCGTCGAGGTGGGCGACATCGCAATTTGCGAGGGTAAAGTCGTAGCAAACATTTCTACTGCGGCACGTAAATCCATCTCTTGAATGCCGCAAATTTCAGCTACACGACTGGGGGTAAACTCGCGAATATACTCACGAAAAGGGGCTAAACCATTGGCCCATTCATCCAAAAATGCCTGATCTTGCCAACCATTTTCAAAGATTAAATGATGGAAACCAAGTGCCAAAGCGCCATCCGTGCCGGGGCGAATTTGTAGGTGAATATCCGCGAGTTCAGCCGTTTCGGTGCGACGCGGATCGACCACAATCATTTTGCGATTTTTCTTCTTTTTCGCTAAATGATGATTTTCAAAGGGAGGAATCGAGCCGGAAGCATTCGTCGACCAGACCAAGACACATTTGGTTTTAGGTGACTCGACCGTAGACGTGGTTTTCAGCTTATAACCATAAGTCAGTTTTTCCGCGACCATCGTGGCCGAGAAGCAACAGCCGGATTCGGTGAGATAATTCGGGCTACCAAAGGCATGCGCCAAACGCTGCAATTGCGGACGTGCCTCCTTGGTATAACCCGCGAAAAATCCCACCGCAGGCGCACCATATTTGGCTTTGGCTTTATTCAATTCCGCAACAATCGTATCCAGCGCCTCATCCCAAGAAATCCGTTCAAACTCCCCCGCCCCTTTAGCACCCACACGCTTCAAGGGATACAACAAACGTTCTGGATGATACTGCCGCTCCAACTGCATCTGCCCACGTGGACAATTTGGCAAACCATCCACCGCGATGGCTTCTTGTTGCGCATTCAAAGTCACTGTGAAAGCGCAGTTAGCATCGCACTCGTAACAGGTGGTGTGCTTGATGGTGTTGGGGCTGGTCATGGTCGACATCTCATTATTGGAATGCTGCGTATAATAACGAATGTGAGTAAGGATGCATTTTTCATTAAAAATTAAGAGGTGCTAAAACAATGTTTGGTTCATTAACACGTAAGCAACGCATTCAAGGCGGATTATGGGGTTTATTAATTGGCGATGCGTTGGGTGTGCCTTATGAGTTTCATCAACCAGCCGATTTGCCGCCTAAAGCACAGCTTGAAATGCAACCACCCTCTGGATTTAGGCGAGCGCATGCTGGTGTACCTTGTGGTACTTGGTCAGATGATGGGGCGCAGGCTTTGGTTTTATTAGCATCCTTGTTAAACCAGAAGGGTTTGCAGCTTGAAGATTTTGCGCGACGCTTAATCAACTGGTACGAGCATGGCTATATGGCAGTGGATTTTCGGGTGTTTGATGTGGGCGTACAAACGGCTACTGCGATTCGAAAACTGATGGCTGGCATTGTGCCAGAGCAAGCGGGTGGAGTGGATGTCTCCGCTAATGGCAATGGATCCTTGATGCGCGTATTACCGTTGGCTTTGTGGCATCAAGGCACTGATGAAGAATTGGTTTATTTAGCACAGCAACAATCCTTGGTGACACACCGGCATTTGCGCTCGCAAGTTTGCTGTGCTTTGTATTGTTTATGGGCACGCGGCTTATTAAATGAGGATGACTTGGCTTGGGAACATGCTGTTACGATTTTGCGGCATATTTTTGGTGAAAACTCCGAAGCTTATACTGAATTGGAGCTTCATATTCGCCCTGATGAAATGCCACTTGGCAAAGGTAGCGGCTATGTGGTGGATAGTTTGAATTCAGTACGCATGGTCGTGTTGCAAGAGAATAGCTATGAAGATGTGGTAAAAGCTGCGCTTGCGCTTGGACACGATACCGATACAACCGCTTGTATTGCGGGTGGTTTGGCGGGGATTAAATATGGAGTGCATGCGATTCCTGAACGTTGGCTGCAGGCTTTGCGCGGGAAGGATTTGGTGGAGCCATTATTGGCTGATTTATTAAAATCAAACTATAAGTAACTAGCATTAGTCACCCTGTATCGTCCTATTGGTTCAAAAGAATTAGTGTTAATCGAGCAAAGTGGTTTCGCTCGTTGGCCGCCATGCTTGCCAGAACAATCGATTTTTTATCCAGTTACCAATGAAGCCTATGCCAAGCAAAATTATGAAATCCAAAAAGTAGGGGTGCGATTCATACCAAATGGTGGATTCCGGCAGAGGAGCTGGAAGCGTTAAACGATAATATCGTGGGCTTGATTGAAGTGCTTGGGGCATATCGTTAGGCAACTTTCTTTCATAGCTGTTACTACTACAGAGAATTGATTAGAGACTCCCCTCCCCCGCATTTTCAGTTACAATAGCGCCCTTTCGATCACTCCCCGATAGGATCTGCTATGGAACTTTCAGCCCTCACGGCCCTTGCCCCCGTTGATGGTCGTTATGCCAGCAAAACCGCTGAGCTACGCCCTTGGTTTAGTGAGTACGGTTTAATTTATCACCGCGTGTTAGTGGAAATTCGTTGGCTACAAATGCTCGCGCGCCATCCACACATTACGGAAGTTCCTGATTTATCAGCAGCCGCGAATGAGTTTCTAGAAAAGGTTGTACAAGACTTTGATGAGGAAGATGCGCGTGCTGTCAAAGCCATCGAGCGCACCACTAATCATGATGTGAAAGCGATTGAATACTTCCTCAAGGATAAAGTCGCTGAGCAAGCTGAACTTAAGGCTATTAGTGAGTTCATTCACTTTGCCTGCACGTCTGAAGATATTAATAATCTTTCCTATGCACTGATGCTGCAAGGTGGCATGCGCCAAGTAATGGAGCCAGAAATGCAGCGTACGGTGGCAGCGATTCGCGACCTTGCCCAGCGCTATGCAGACCAGCCTATGCTCTCACGCACCCACGGCCAAGCTGCCTCACCGACAACTTTAGGTAAGGAAATGGCGAATGTAGCTTATCGTTTACAGCGCCAACTCGATCAAGTCCAAACCTGTGAATACCTTGGCAAAATCAATGGTGCAGTCGGTAACTATAATGCGCATTTGAGTGCTTATCCCGATATCGATTGGCAAACGACGGCAGAGCAATTCGTCACTAGCCTTGGCCTAAACTGGAACCCTTACACCACCCAAATCGAACCACATGATTACATTGCAGAAATCTTCGATGCAGTGGCGCGCTTTAATACGATTTTAATCGACTTCAATCGTGATATTTGGGGCTATATTTCTTTAGGCCATTTCAAGCAAAAAGTTGTAGCGGGTGAAGTCGGTTCTTCGACTATGCCGCATAAAGTGAACCCGATTGATTTTGAAAATGCCGAAGGCAATTTAGGTATTGCCAATGCTTTACTCACGCATTTAGCGCAGAAGCTGCCCATTTCGCGTTGGCAGCGTGATCTAACTGACTCCACGGTGCTACGTACTTTAGGCGTGGGCTTAGGTCACAGTTTGATCGCTTATCAATCTGCTTTAAAAGGTATCTCTAAACTCGAAGCTAACCCTGCCAGTATGCAAGCCGATTTAGATGCGAATTGGGAAGTGCTCGCCGAACCGATTCAAACCGTCATGCGCCGCTATGGGATTGAGCAGCCTTATGAAAAGCTTAAAGCTTTAACCCGTGGGCAACGCATTACGCCTGAAGGCTTACGCGAATTTATTGCCAACTTAGACATGCCCGAAGCTGCCAAAGCTGAACTCAGTAGACTCACACCGAGCACCTATATTGGAAATGCAGCCGCGCAGGCTAAAAAACTATGAGCTTGATTCAACCCAATCAGACTCTCACCCAGTTAGGCGAGCTTTCCACCGAAGAATTCTTGCGCGATTTTTGGCAGCAAAAACCGCTGCTGATTCGCCAAGCCTTTCCCAATTTCCAATCACCGCTTAGTTCTAATGAATTAGCGGGTTTGGCTTGTGATACGGATACCGCACGTTTGGTGCTAGAAAAAGGCGGCACTAGCCCTTGGGAAGTGCGCCACGGGCCTTTACGTAAAAAGGACTTCAATAAGTTACCCGCTACGCATTGGACGCTGCTGGTGAATGATATTGAAAAATTGCTGCCTGAATTTGCCGAGATCATCGAACCTTTCCGCTTTATTCCTGATTGGCGGATTGATGATCTGATGATTAGTTATGCGGTGGATGGCGGTTCAGTGGGGCCGCATGTGGATGCCTATGATGTTTTTCTTTTGCAGGCACAAGGACAACGCCACTGGCAAATTAGCCATCAGACTTGCGCGGAAGATAACTATATTCCTGATATTGACTTGCGGATTATGCGCGAGTTTGTAGCCGACGAGGAATGGACCTTAGAACCAGGGGATATGTTGTATTTGCCCCCCGATGTGCCGCATTACGGGGTTGCTGTCGGTGAATGCATGACCTACTCGATTGGCTTTCGAGCGCCCAGCCGTGCCGATTTATTGGAAGATTTATTAGGGCAGATTTTAGAGCAGCCAGAGATGCAAGAGCGCTTCCGTGATCCTAAGCGCCGTTTACAAGCTGACCCTAGCGAATTAGCCGAGGCTGACTTAGAGCGTTTGACCGAATTTGTCCTAGCGGCACTGCCTGATCGGGCAGCGATTCGTCGTTGGTTGCAGGAAACTTTAGGCTAAATCCATGCCTATCTCCATTTGGGGCTATAGCCGCTTAGGCGCTTCGCCCCTAATAATGTTGAATTCAGCTCCCATCTGAGGTTCGCATGCCTTATTATGTTTTTCGCATCACTCAAACCACTCCAATCTTGAAAACTCTGGAGCATCAAGGCACTCATGCAGCTTATCAAGCAGCACGCCAGCAAGTACGTAGCTTACGAGCAGCAGCTGCACCCAGTGATAAAGCCAGCTATAAACTTATCTTCGCTGCCAACCAACTGGAGGCCGAAGAGCGTTTACAGGAACAGCGTGAGCAACCTGTGTTGATGGAATGGGAAAAGTAAGCCATCCTTACCAGTCACCCGCTAGGAGATCTGAGATTGAAACGCTACCCTATTTTCATGTGCTTAGAGCAGCGCCCGTGCTTAGTCGTGGGTGGAGGCAAAGTAGCACTGCGTAAAACCGAATCTCTCCTACAAAGTGGTGCTAGACCTACACTCATTGCGCCAGAGTTGGATAGTGAGCTAGTCAATCTTTTGCAGCAGTACCCCAATCAAACCACTTGGCAGCCGCGTGAATTCCAAGACCAAGATATTGCAGGTCATTCTCTCGTTATTGCCGCCACTAATAACCCAACTGTTAATGCACGGGTTGCAGAGCTGGCTAATGCGCGACAAGTCCCTGTGAATGTGGTTGATAATCAAGCGGCTTGTAGTTTTATTCTGCCCTCAGTGGTGGATCGTTCACCGGTGATGATTGCTGTGTCTACTGGTGGGGCTTCGCCAGTCTTAGCACGTCAATTACGGATGAAATTGGAAACCATGATTCCCTCATCTTGTGGGCAATTAGCTGCGATCACTGAAGAATACCGTGAAATAGTCAAGCAACGCTTTGCTGATCCTGAACAGCGTAAACAATTTTGGGAACAGACCTTACGAGGTCCATTTGCTGAATTAGTTTATGCCGGTAACGTCAGTGCAGCTCGGCACATGCTGAACGAGTTACTAACTCAAGCGGACGCCACTAGCTCAGTTGGTGAAGTTTATTTAGTCGGTGCAGGCCCAGGTGATCCCGATTTACTCACTTTTCGCGCCCTACGCTTAATGCAGCAAGCGGATGTGGTAGTCTATGACCGCTTAGTCGCTAAATCGATTCTAGAGATGGCGAGCCAAACTGCGGAACGTATTTATGTCGGCAAAGAAAAGTCTAAGCATGCTGTTCCTCAAGAAGGGATTAATGCGCTGTTGGTACGTTTAGCCAAACAGGGAAAGCGGGTCTTACGTCTCAAAGGTGGTGATCCTTTTATCTTTGGGCGAGGCGGCGAAGAAATTGAGACTTTGGCTGAAAATGGCATTCCTTTTCAAGTCGTGCCGGGGATCACTGCTGCTTCAGGCTGTGCTTCTTATGCAGGGATTCCGTTAACCCATCGCGATTATGCCCAATCCTGTACCTTTGCCACGGGTCATTTAAAAGATGGCACCATTGATCTTGATTGGGAAAAACTCGCTCAGCCACGCCAAACGGTAGTGTTCTATATGGGTCTAACTGGAATTGAAGTGATTAGCCGTGAATTGATCAAGCATGGCACCCCCAGCACTATGCCAGCAGCCTTAATTGAGCAAGGCACTACCCGCAATCAACGGGTGCATATTGGTACACTAGCCACTTTGCCAGAGTTGGTAAAACAAGGTTCAGTACGTGCCCCGACCTTGACCATCGTCGGCGAAGTAGTGCAACTGCATGAAAAACTACATTGGTATCAGCCAGAACGTCATGTCACCGCTAGTGAATTCAGTCGCACTCCAAAGCCACAGGAATAGAGCATGACCAGTTTTAAAGAAATCAAAATTACGGTTGACGATAGCTTTAAACAAAACATCAGCGAAGGCAGTAGCTGCTCCGAATCTGAGCCTTTCGCGCTCCAAGTGATTGATCAGAGTATGGAGCCAGAATTTGCGCAAGGTTGTATTATTATTATCGATCCAACAGGGATAGTACGGGATGGTGCTTTCGTATTTGCGAAAGATACTCAAGCCGAGTATATTTTTCGCCGCTTACGCATCACGGCAGGCCGCTATTATTTAGAGGCTTTGCAAGCTCACTATCCGAGTTTTGAAATTCGCCCTGAGCAAATTCAAGGGATTATCACCCAGCGTGCTGGTAAGCGCCGTTCTTATCACAAATGGTATGACTAATGATCATTGTTTATGGGATTAGTAACTGCGATACAGTACGCAAAGCCTGTCAATGGCTGGATGAACGTGCCATTGCCTATGAATTCCACGATTTCCGCAAAGATGGCTTAAATCCAGTCCAATTGCGTGCTTGGGTAGACGAGCTAGGCTGGGAGCAATTCATCAATCGCCGTGGCACCACTTGGCGCAATTTGCCAGAAACCACTCGCAACAACATGAATGAAACCCTAGCGCTAGCCGTGATGGAAGATCAGCCGAGTATTATCAAACGTCCTTTGCTGGATCTAGGTTCGCGCCGAATTTTGGGGTTTGATCCTGAAGAATGGAAAAATCTGTTTCAGAATTAAGCTAAACTCTCCCACTCCTTTAACCACAACTAACCACCATGTCAGATACTTTAGCACTTACTCAGCAACTGATTGCTTTACCTTCAGTGACTCCTGTCGATCATGGCTGCCAACAGCTGATAGCTGAACACTTGGCTCCCTTAGGATTTAAAGCTGAATATTTAAACTTTGAAGATGTGGAAAATCTCTGGCTGCGCCGTGGCACCGAAGGCCCGGTATTTTGTTTTGCGGGTCATACCGATGTTGTGCCCACTGGCCCGTTAGCTGCTTGGGAAAGCGCGCCTTTTCAACCGGAAATTCGCGATGGTATGCTCTATGGGCGAGGTGCTGCAGATATGAAAGGTAGCATTGCTGCCTTTGTGATTGCTGCTGAAAACTTTGTACGCGAGCACCCTGAGCATCAAGGCTCAATTGCTATGCTCATCACTAGCGATGAGGAAGGCCCTTCTAAATACGGCACGGTTAAAGTCGTGGAAACTTTAGAAGCACGCAACGAAAAAATCACTTGGTGTTTAGTGGGTGAACCCTCTAGCTCTAAACAACTCGGTGATATTATTAAAAATGGTCGCCGTGGTTCACTCAATGCCAAATTGACTGTCAATGGTAAACAAGGGCATGTCGCCTACCCGCAGCTTGCCGACAATCCGATTCATCGGGTCGCACCCGCACTCGCCGAGTTAGCCGCCGAGGTTTGGGATCATGGCAATGAATTTTTTCCACCCACTAGCTTTCAAATTTCTAATTTAAATTCGGGTACGGGTGCCAATAATGTTATACCTGGAAGTTTAGAAGCTTTAATTAATTTTCGCTTTTCTACAGAACTCACTGAAGCCGAAATTAAACTCCGCACTGAAACTATTCTAAATAAATATGTAACAAATTATTACTTAGATTGGAGCTTATCAGGTAATCCATTTTTAACTGGCCGTGGAAATTTAGTTAGTGCTACGGTTAAAGCCATTCAAGAAGTAGTTAATATTGAAACTGAATTGTCGACATCTGGCGGAACTTCAGATGGAAGATTTATTGCACCAACGGGTGCAGAAGTTGTAGAGCTGGGGCCTTGCAATGCAACCATCCATCAAATTAATGAATGTGTAGCCATTAGTGATTTAGAAAAATTGACAGTAATCTATCAGAGGATACTAGAAAATTTGCTCCTCTGATATTAGATAAGATTATAATTATAATTTATTTCAGTGTCTTACGAGGTCGACCCCGTTTACGCTTATCAATCTGTGCTTCTGCAAGCTCTGCATCGCCCCAATTAATCAACGTATCATACAGATGCGTTGCTACTTCCTCTAGGCGTGCACCTAGAGCTTGCTGGTAGTACAGATCACGTTTACGCAACAAGTCTAATTCCTGCTCCAAACGTACCACGGTCGCTTCATAACGTTCTTGCAGTTGCTCAATTGTAGTCTGTAATTGATCAATTTTACTACTATATTCACTTTTTAACTGCCGTTTCTCTTCAGCAGCTTGTTGCCTAACCTCAGAGATAGTTGCTGAAATAGCGCCTTTAGGTCGCCCTCGTTTCTTTAATGGTTGTTGATTCATCACATCGGACCCACCATTATTGCCAGACATATCTAAACTATCATCGTAAAATGACACCACACCCAATGCATTTTCCATAATGCCCCCCTTAATTTGAGTTTATACAGAGTTCACTCAAGCGCAATGGATAAATATTACACAAGACATTTTTATTTGTAAAATTTATTACGAAATGTAAATTTCTATTTAATTTCATCATCGCTATCTCTCTACGGTTAGACTGTTACATTTGTTAAACATTGTCTGTTCATCCAGAGTATGCGATGTTATGCCCTTAGAACAGAGCATAAAAATCAAGGAAATTCATGTTTTTTTCATCTCAGGCGAGATTACTCGTGATGGGTTTGTCCTGTAGTCCGAGTTTGCTGTATGCCCAAAGTTCTTGGGAAACTTGCCCGCTCCCTACATCAACGATTAAACAGACTAAGCCTTTACGTCCTGCCAATTTAGACAAAATGGCTATTTATCTAGAGGCTGACCAAGCTCTGTTTCGGGAGCAAGGTGATTCAGAACTGACTGGTCATGTTTATATTAGCCAAAATGATCAGGAATTAAGCGCAACACAAGCGCTCTATAATCGCCAAACAGGCAAGGTTTTAGCGCAAGGAGCGGTTAATTTCCAAAGCCCAACTGTCCATGTGACTGGCCAAGAACTTGAGTACAACTTAAATAGTGGCTTAGGTAGTCTCACTGGGGTTGCTTACCTATTAAATGGCAGTGACGGCCGTGGTGCTAGTAGTGAGCTGATTCAAGAAAGTTCACAAGTAACCCGCTTAAAAAATGCTAGCTACACAACCTGCCCTGTCGGTGTGAATAGCTGGAGCTTGAAAGCAGAAGATATCAAACTAGATCGTAGTACCGAGCAGGGCACTGCGCGCCAAGTCACACTGCAGATTCATGACCGTCCTTTTTTATATTTGCCTTATTTTTCCTTCCCACTGACTGATCAGCGTAAGTCAGGTTTTTTAATGCCTAATTTTGGTACTAATGAGCAAAGTGGCCTGCGCGTCAGTGTGCCTTATTATTGGAATCTTGCCCCTAATTATGACCTCACTACGACCACAAATATGCTCAGTAAGCGTGGCCTACAGTTAGAAAATGAATTTCGCTATTTGACGGAACTGCAGCGGGGTACGGTACAATATGATGTACTTCCCAGTGATCAAGAGCGTCATAATGAATTACGCTATCACTTTGATATTCAACATCTAAGCCAGTTTGATAAACATAATCAGCTCAAGCTACAAGCGGCTGGTGTTTCCGACAAAGATTATTTTGATGATTTAGGCAATTCACTTGCCGTCAGCAGTATCGTTAATTTGGAGCGCACACTCAGTTATACCAGTGATAATGAAGAATGGGATTTTTCTGCTTTAGCGCAAAGTTACCAAATCTTAGACAGTAGCTCTGAAAACTATGCTCGCTTACCACAACTACAAGCCACCTGGACTCCCCAGCTGGCTGAGAATGCACCTAAGCTTAGTGCTAGCAGTGAGTACACTTACTTTTCTCGGAACAAAAACGATAATGGACATCGCTTAGCGACTCAAGTCACGCTTAAACAGCGCTTTGAGAATCCTGCTGCTTTCATTGAGCCAAAACTGAAACTCACTCAAACCAGCTATCAGCTAGAGCAAGCGACTAATAAAAGCATTACCCGAACCTTAACTACGGCTGCGGTAGATGCTGGTTTATTCTTTGAACGTCCTTTAAAAGATGGTAAACGCTTACAGACGCTTGAGCCACGCATTTACTACACTTATACACCCTACCGTGATCAGTCCGCTATTCCAGTCTTTGACTCTTCAGAGCGCACTTTAAGTTATAGCCAGTTGTTCACTGATAATGACTTCACCGGTAAAGACCGAATTGCGGATAATAACCGTCTCTCCACCTCACTGACCACACGAGTTCAAGAGTTAGATAAAGGTCGGGAAATTTTCCGTGCGAGTGTGGGACAAATGTATTATTTTTCAGACCGCAAAGTCACCTTGCCGGATGAAACCGCCAAAACGGGTTCACGCTCTGAACTCGTGATGGAAATGGCGGGTGAATTGAATGACTCCACACGGGTATCTGGAACCGCTTTCGGCGATGTGAAAGCTAAACAAGTATCAGCTAGTCAATTACGGGTGAATTATCAAGATCAAAAGCAGCGGATTTTGAATTTAGGGTATAGTCAGCGCAAAGGTGAATATGAATCAGCCCAAATTGCTTTTGCGACTCCAGTGACTCAAAACTGGACCTTAGTCGGGGCACATGAGCAAGACTTAAAAAATGATCGCAGCCTAGAAACCTTAGTGGGACTTGAGTATCAAAGCTGTTGTTGGAAAAGCCGCTTAGCGGCACGCAATTATTTATTATCAGACAATACCACTTATGATGATGCTGTGTTTGTAGAGCTTGAACTGAAAGGTTTAGGTAGTTTCGGCAGTGGTACACGTAACTTGATGGAAAATCGAATTTATGGCTATAAATAGCACCCAATCTTTGACGACCACTTGGCGCAAATGCTTACCTGCTGCACTGTTAATAGGTGCTTTGGCGGTCGTGAGTCATCCACTGCATGCGGAAGCTTTAGATCAAATTGCGGTTGTGGTGAATAGTGAGGTGATTCTCTACAGCGAAGTGCAGCAACGCATGCAGATGCTCCGTGCTAGCAAAGCTGGAAAAGGTTTAGCGGGTGCTGATCTAACCCGTGCTGCGGTCGATGAACTCGTCACTGAACGCTTACAAGCGCAATATGCGAAAGAAAATGGCATTAATGTGGATGATGCGACGGTCGATCGGGCTATGGACAGTATTGCACGGCAAAATCGGATGGATATGCGTACTTTCCAAGCAGCTTTGCAAAAAGCGGGGATCAGCATGGCTGCTTTACGCGAGCAAACTCGGCGCAAAATTACCGCTGATTTAGTGCGTAAACAAATGGGCGGCAGCAAAGTCGCGGTCTCTGACCGGGAAGTGAATGATTTAATCGCGAGCCAAAGCCAGAAAATTACCGCCGGCGAGCGTTATCGTTTACAGCATATCTTGATCACTGCCCCGAATGGAGCAACCATTGAACAAGTCAATGCCGCACGCAATAAAGCTGAAGACTTAAGAAAACGGGTGGCAAATGGCGAAGACTTCTCCAGTATGGCCAAGCAGTTTTCTGATAATAATGCGGCAGATAATGGCGGTGACCTAGGTTGGCAAGCGGCTGACGCCTTACCCAGCTCCTTTGTGCGTGCTTTATCTTTAATGCAAGTAGGCGATATTTCACCGGTAGTACGTGACCAGAATGGTTTCCATGTTCTCAAGCTCTTAGAGCGCGAAGGGGGTAAGCGTGCAACTGCTGCTGAATCCCATGTACGGCATATTCTGATCAGTACACAGAAATATCCACCAGCCGAAGCCAAGCAAAAAATCGATGAAATTTATCAGCAGTTGCAAGCTGGCGCTGATTTCGCACAATTAGCGAAGGCTAATTCAGATGATCCTGGTAGTGCTGCCCGTGGTGGGGATTTAGGTTGGGCAAAAGCAGGGCAGATGGTCGCGCCCTTTGAGCAAACCATGAATACACAAGCCCCCAATACCGTGAGTCAGCCTTTCCAAACCCAATTTGGCTGGCATATTTTAGAAGTCTTAGAGCGTAAACAAGCCGATCAATCCGCCGATCAAATTCGTGAGAAAGCCACGAGTTATTTAGGTGGTCGCAAGGAAGAGGAACAATACAAAGCCTGGTTGCAAAGTTTACGAAATGGCGCTTATATTGATTATCGCCTGCAAGGTGCAGCACCCAACTTACAACTAAAGTAACCCCCGCAAAGGATGCTTATGAATAAGCGTATACGACTGGCTTTAACCACCGGCGAACCTGCTGGTATTGGCCCTGATTTAGTCTTGCAGTTAGCCAGTCAAACGCATTGGACTGAAGATGTCATTGCTTTAGCCGACATTGAAATGCTACGAGCGCGTGCGCGTTTACTAAACCTCTCTCTGCGCTTACGCCCTTATACACCGGATCAATTCCAAGAGCCTTGCCAACAAGGTGAGTTATTTGTACTGCATATCCCTTGTACCGCGCCTGTGGTTCCCGGTAGTTTGGATAGCCGTAATGCCGCTTATGTTTTAGAGCTACTGAAACACGCTACTAGCGGTTGTCAAGCGGGCGAATTTGCTGCCCTGGTCACCGCCCCCTTACACAAAGGCATTATTAATGAAGCTGGTGTACCTTTTACTGGACATACTGAGTTTTTAGCAGAGCTTACCAATGCACCCTTGCCTGTCATGATGCTGGCTAGCGGCAATTTGCGCGTCGCCTTAGCTACCACGCACTTACCTTTAAATAAAGTGAGTGCGGCGATTACAGCGCCTTTATTACGCAAGGTGTTAAAGATTCTAGATCAAGACTTACGGACTAAATTCGGCATTAAACAGCCGCGTATCTTAGTCTGTGGACTCAATCCACATGCAGGCGAAGGCGGTTATTTAGGAATGGAAGAAATTGATGTCTTGATTCCGACTATTCGTCAACTCCAGCAGCAAGGCTTGCATCTTACTGGCCCATTGCCCGCTGATACTTTATTTACACCCCGTCATTTGCAACAAGCGGATGCGGTACTCGCAATGTATCATGATCAAGGCTTACCAGTACTCAAATATGCCGGTTTTGGTAAAGCAGTCAATATTACTTTAGGTTTGCCAATTATTCGTACTTCAGTCGATCACGGCACGGCGCTTGATTTAGCAGGCACAGGTAAAGCCGAAAGTGGTAGTTTGAAAGCGGCTATTCAATTAGCCATAGGTTTAGGGCGCAGCCAGAATTAAGGTTATAAGTGTAAAAAAAGGGCATCTCAATGATGCCCAACCGCTAGGAGGATATTGAAGCGCAAAACGCTTCAGGATCAATAATAGTTTAAAATATACTGCACTGCAACATTTTATCAGCCTATAAACTTGTTACTTATTTTAATTATTCTTTGCTTTCGGTTAAGGATTAGCAGTCTAACTATGGCAAAATATGCGCGTTTTATCCTTTAGAACAAGCAGAGCTAGTGACTGAAGATGATGACTGATTACTTGCTAATTATTGTTGGCACCGTTTGGGTGAATAATTTGGTGCTCTCCCAATTCCTTGGGCTTTGTCCTTTTATGGGCGTATCACGTAAGCTCGAAACCGCAATTGGTATGGGACTAGCGACGACTTTCGTCTTAACTCTTTCCTCAGTTAGTAGTTATCTGGTAGACACTTGGCTGCTGGAGCCTTTAGGTTTGCAATATTTACGCACCTTAAGCTTTATTTTAGTGATTGCTGCTATTGTCGGCTTTACTGAAATGGTCGTGCGTAAATCCAGCCCCGTTCTGCATAATGTTTTGGGTATTTATTTACCGCTCATTACCACTAATTGCGCCGTTTTAGGTGTAGCCTTACTTAATGTGCAAAAACAGCACGGTTTTATTGAATCCGCGCTGTATGGTATGGGTGGTGCTTTGGGCTTTACCCTAGTCATGGTGATGTTTGCGAGTATTCGTGAACGCTTAGTTGTTGCTGATATTCCGAATGTGTTTAAAGGTAATGCCATCGGTCTCATCACCGCGGGCTTAATGGCACTGAGTTTTATGGGCTTCTCTGGTTTGGTAAAGCACTAAGATGTTAAGCGCTTTATTAGTTGTAGGCAGTTTGGCAGCTATTTTTGGCTTATTGCTCGGCTTTGCCGCGATTCGCTTTAAAGTCGAAGGTGATCCGCTCGCGGATAAGATCGACAAGTTACTGCCCCAAACCCAATGTGGGCAATGCACCTTTCCAGGTTGTCGCCCTTATGCAGAAGCGATAGCCAAAGGTGAGGCTGACATCAATCAATGCCCTCCAGGCGGTGAACCGACGATTCAAGCCCTTGCGGAGCTACTTGGGGTTGAACCTAAGCCGCTCAATGCTGAAAATGGTGAAGCGCAAACTGTACCTTTAGTGGCCATTATTGACGAAGCGACTTGCATTGGTTGTACCTTGTGTATTCAAGCCTGCCCAGTGGATGCGATTGTTGGTGCAGCCAAACATATGCATACGGTCATCGAAGCAGAGTGTACTGGCTGCAAACTCTGTTTACCGCCCTGCCCCGTTGATTGCATTTTAATGGCTCCAGTGAAAACCAGCCCTACTACGTGGAAATGGCCTTATCCGATCATTCCTCTGAAAGAGGTGGCCTAATGTTTAATCTGCGTAAATTCTGGCAAAGCAGTAGCGGCTTACATCTTAAGGATTATCACAAAGAACAATCTACTCAACAGCCAGTAAGGAAGCTTACTGCTGCTAATGCGAGTGAATTAGTTATTCCCTTGCAACAACACTCAGGGCATAAACCCAAAATCATCGTTAAAGCAGGCGATTTTGTTTACAAAGGACAATGTTTAGCTGAAGCTGAAGGGGTTATCAGCGTGCCTGTGCATGCCAGTACCTCGGGCAGAATACAAGCGATTGAAGAGCGCCCCATTGCGCACCCTTCTGGTTTAACTGATTTATGTGTGATTTTAATTCCCGATGGGCAAGATAACTGGGGTGATCAGCGCTTAGTACCGATTAAAAATTATGCTGAAGCTTCTGCTACTGTCTTACGTGAACGTGTGAGCCAAGCGGGGATCGTGGGTTTAGGTGGTGCAGTCTTTCCCTCCGCGATCAAGCTAAATGTCCCCGAATCAGTACAACTCACCACCCTAGTAATTAATGGCGCTGAATGTGAGCCTTATATTACCTGTGATGATCTATTGATGCGCGAGCAGGCGAGTGAAATCATCACTGGCTGCCTGATTATGCTCAGAGCCTTGCATGAACATGCGCCCTCTCAAGGCTTAGAGTGCTTAATTGGGATTGAAGATAATAAGCCGCAAGCTATTCAAGCCATGCAAGTTGCTGCTGAGCACACGAAGGATACTCGTATTAAGATAGTACCTGTTCCTACTCAATATCCTACCGGTGGCGAACGGCAATTAATTCATATTTTAACTGGGCGCGAAGTCCCTAGTGGTAGGCGTCCGACTGATATTGGGGTGCTTTGCCATAATGTCGCCACGGCGCGTGCTATTTACCAAGCAGTCGTGTTAGGCCAGCCCTTAATTTCCCGTTATGTGACTGTCACCGGCAAAGGTGTGGTGCAACCACAGAATTTCGATGTCCCCATTGGTTTAAGTATGCACACCCTTATTCAAGCTGCGGGTGGTTATACTTCAAAAGCTAAACGCTTAATTATGGGCGGCTCTATGATGGGCGTAGCTTTACCGACTGATCAAATACCAGTCGTGAAAGCAACCAATTGTTTATGGGTCAGCGAGCAGGCGACCGAAGCTATTACCCTACCCTGTATTCGCTGTGGTCAATGTGCAGAAGCTTGCCCTGTCAATCTCTTACCGCAGCAATTGTATTGGCATGCTCGTGCGCGTAACCTTGAAAAAGTCGAGCAACATCATATTTTTGACTGCATTGAATGCGGTTGCTGTGCTTATGTCTGCCCTAGTCATATTCCGCTGGTGGATTATTATCGTTATGCTAAAGCCGATATTTACGCCCAACGTGAAGCGCGTGAAAAAGCTGATTTAGCCCGCGAACGCCACGACTTTCACCAAGAACGCCTTGAACGAGCTAAACGTGAAAAGGCCGAGAAACTAGCTAAGCATAAAGAAGTCGCACAAACTAAAACTAGCCAAGACGACAAACAAGCAGCCATTCAAGCAGCTTTAGAGCGTGCTAAAGCGAAAAAAGCTCAGCAAGCTGCCCCTGCACCTAGTGCCACTGCTGCAGAGGATAAACCAGCATGATGTTTGGTACTAAAACTTCACCGTATATGCATGCGCCGCAAAGCGTTGGGCAAGTCATGGCACAAGTCATTTATGCCCTAGTGCCAGGAACTTTAGTATTACTGTGGTTTTTTGGTTGGGGGGTGGTCACCAATTTATTACTAGGCTTGGGCTTTGCTTTAGGCTTAGAAGCTTTAATGCTCAAATTGCGCCAACGCCCCCTTATACCTTTTTTGACTGACTACAGCGCATTGGTTACTGGTTGGCTGTTAGCTGTTGCACTTCCACCCTATGCACCTTGGTGGTTACTGCTGATTGCCATGGTTTTTGCCATAGTAATTGCTAAGCATCTGTATGGTGGCTTGGGCTATAACCCCTTCAATCCTGCAATGGTTGGTTATGCAGCCGTCTTGGTGTCTTTCCCCATTGAAATGACCAGTTGGCCAACACCTGAACTTACCAGTATTGGCAATATCAGTTTAAGTGAAACTTTGCAGCAAGTCTTTCTAGGTGGCATTAGTACTTGGGATGGCCTGACCCAAGCCACCCCACTCGATACAATCAAAACACATTTAAGACTCGGTGAAACAGTCGAGCAAATTCGTCAAGGCCAAGCTTTTGGTTGGATCGCAGGTCAAGGTTGGGAATGGGTGAGTTTAGCTTGGCTGGCAGGCGGTTTATGGCTGATTTATCGCAAGATCATTAGCTGGCATATTCCAGTTGCTTTAATCGCCGCTCTGGCTGGAATGTCTATGATGTTTTGGCTAATTAATCCGCATAGTTATAGCTCACCCCTCTTCCATTTAGTCAGTGGCGCGACTATCTTAGGTGCTTTTTTTATTGCCACCGACCCCGTTTCTGCGAGTACCACACCTCTAGGTAAACTTCTTTATGCCGGCGGAATAGGTTGTTTTACTTATATTATTCGGGTTTGGGGTAACTATCCGGATGCGATTGCCTTTGCTGTGTTGATTATGAATATGGCTGTACCCTTACTGGATACCTATACCCAACCGCGGGTGTATGGTACTAAAGGACGGTTTGGCTTATGAATACTTTAGTATGGGAACTTAGCAAGCCTACCCTCTTATTAGCAGGTTTCGCCTTGGCAGGTACCTTGCTGCTAGCGGGTGTACATACCGTTACCGCTAAGCAAATTGCTGAAAGTGAGCGTCAAGCACTGCTCACACGGATTAATACCTTAGTCGAAGCCAGCCGCTATGATAATAATCCATTGGAAGATACGCTTAGCCTAGCCGCTACCGAGTTGAATAGCTCCGAACCGGTACTAGTCTATCGCTTGCGAAAACAGAACCAACCAGTTGCTGCAGTTTTCACCACGACTACACCCGATGGGTATAGTGGTAATATACGTTTAGTCGTTGGTGTTAATGCAGATCAAACGCTCGCGGGTGTACGTGTGTTAGCGCATAAAGAAACCCCCGGTTTAGGCGATTGGATTGATGTCGAAAAAAGCGATTGGATTTTAGGTTTTTCAGGTAAATCGCTTCAAAATCCTACTGAAACTGCTTGGTCGGTGAAAAAAGATGGTGGGGAATTTGATCAGTTCACCGGCGCAACCATTACCCCACGTGCCGTGGTCGCCGCAGTCAAACAGGTGCTGGTTTGGTCAGGACAACATACCGATACTTTATTTGCGCCTAGTACAGGAAAGCAGCCATGAGTGCAGAACATCCTTATCGTGAAATCGCCTTCAATGGCCTTTGGCAAAATAATCCCGGCTTAGTCCAGCTTTTAGGCTTATGCCCTTTAATGGCGGTCACTACCAATATAGTCAATGGACTTGGTTTAGGCATCGCTACCTTACTGACCTTAGCCACTACTAACTTACTGATTTCCTTGTTACGTCCTTTCATTCGTGAAGAAATTCGGATTCCCGCCTTTGTCTTGATTATCGCCTCTACCGTCACCGCAATTGAATTACTGATTCATGCTTATTTCAGCGAACTCTATGCAGTGCTAGGGATCTTTATTCCTTTGATTGTGACCAACTGCATCATTATTGGCCGAGCTGAAGCTTATGCCGCGAAAAATCCACCCAAATATGCTTGGCTAGATGGTTTAATGATGGGGCTTGGTTTTACTTTAGTCTTAGTTGCCTTAGGAGCCATTCGCGAATTTTTGGCACATGGGACTTTATTCTCCCAAGCCCATCTGATGTTTGGAGAAGCGGCACGCGGCTTAAGTTTGCATCTTAGTGATAATTTCAAAGGCTTATTATTAGCGGCTTTGCCACCCGGTGCGTTTATTAGCTTAGGTTTTTTAGTAGCGGGGAAAAACTATATTGATCAACGGCGGGCAGCGCGCGCCCAACAACAAGCTTTACTCAAACCTGTGAGTGACGCCATTTGAAGCCGGAACAATGTGCGGAAATATTTCGACGCTGGCAAGCTGCTGACCCGCATCCAAGCACTGAGTTGAAGTATGCTTCGCCCTTTGAACTCTTAGTGGCAGTGATTTTATCGGCTCAAGCCACGGATAAAAGCGTCAATAAAGCGACCACAGAACTCTTTCCCGTGGCAAATACACCGGAAGCAATTTTAGCTTTAGGCGAAGCAGGCTTACGCAACTATATTAAAACCATTGGTCTTTATAATGCCAAAGCCAAAAATATTATTGCGACTTGCCAAATGCTCATTGAACAGCACCAATCGGAAGTTCCTAATAATCGAGCTGATTTAGAAGCCTTACCTGGTGTTGGCCGCAAGACCGCTAATGTTATTTTGAATACTGCTTTTCATCAGCCTACGATGGCAGTTGATACACATATTTTTCGCCTCGGCAATCGTACTGGCTTAGCACCGGGGAGAAATGTACTGGAAGTGGAAAAAGGTTTGCTCAAAAATATTCCGCCTGAATACTTGCAAGATGCGCATCACTGGCTGATTTTACATGGTCGTTATGTTTGTACAGCGCGCAAGCCTAAATGCCCCACTTGCTTGATCGTGGATTTATGTGAATACAAGGAAAAAACTGCCGCATGATCTCTGCCCAACGTGAAAACTTACGCCGCTATTATCTAACTTGCTGGCAAAAACAGCAGGCCGGACAAGTATTAGAAGGCTTAGAAAAACAAGTCGCGGCAGTGATTTTAGAGCACCCAGAATATCACCCGATCCTTGCCAATACTGATCAAGCTTTGCAGCAAGATTATGCGCCAGAAGAAGGCAATACTAATCCCTTTCTGCATATGGGCTTACATTTAGGTTTGCGAGAACAAGTGTCCACCGACCGACCCGTAGGAATTCGTGATCTTTATGAAAATCTAGCTGAACGCTACGGGCAACATGAAACCGAACATTTAATGATGGAATGTTTGGTGGCCAATCTTTGGCAAGCTCAACAGCAGCAACAGCCGCCCGATGAGCATGCTTATTTAGCCTGCTTAGTGAAACTCGGCTGAAAGCTGCATGTCAGCAGCATCGACTCGCAAGAAACTACCCTGTTGATACCAGTCGCCGAGCACGATTCGCTTGGCGCTTTGCCCCTCTAAGTTAAACTCGTGAATAGCAGGCCGGTGAGTGTGTCCATGAATGAGCTGGGTTACTTGAGCCGTGCGCATAGCAGCTTCAATCGCTGTTTGATTGGCATCAAGAATGTCTTCCTGCTTAGTTTGTGCAGTTTGCTGGCTTTGCATCCGTAAACTTTGCGCATACTGCAAACGCTCAGGGATACTTTTAGCTAAAATTTGTTGTTGCCATTGCGGGCTACGGAATAAAACCCGTGCTTTTTGATAATCTATATCATCAGTGCATAGTAAATCGCCATGCATAATCAGGGTTGACTGACCGTAGAGGTCAATAGTTTTTTGTTCAGGCAGGAGTGTCATCGAACTTAGCTCAGCGAATTGCTCTGCCAATAAAAAATCACGATTTCCATGTTGGAAGTAAATCGGCGTGCCACTCGCTGCAACCTGCCTAAAGGCTTGCAGAATCGGCAATACCCTTTGACCCTCTGGGGTTGCGAGAAAATCATCACCAATCCAATACTCAAACAAATCGCCAAGGATGTATAAAGCTTCGGCTTGCCCACGAATATGCTGCAAAAATTCAAACAATAAATGCGTACTGGCTGGGCGAGCTGGCTCTAAATGCAGATCAGAAATAAACCAAGTTGTCATTCAAAACCGCTCCAAGCTCCGTTAAGCCGCTAAATAAGTCGGCGATTGCATTTCATTTAAGCGGCTAAAGGCACGCGCAAATTCAAATTTGAGCAACTGACCTTGATACAGCTCTTTAATATCGTAGCGGGTGGAGATGATCAGTTGTACCTTACGGTCATACAACTCATCAATGAAATTCAAAAAGCGCCGCGCTGCGTTCTCGCTATCCTGATTCATAATCGGAATATCAGAGAGAATAATCGTCCCATAACGCGCTGCTAACTCAATATAGTCGCTGGTGGAGCGTGGGCCATCACAGACCGTTTTAAAATCTAGCCAAATAATATTATCAGCCATTTTCTTCACCGGCAGGCGGCGGCTATTCAGCTCCATTTCTACATTTTCGTGAACCTTGCCTTTTGCCTCCTCACGGAAGCGTTGCTCAAGCTCGGGGTCTGAATGGGTAATATTATCGGTCTGCTCATCCAAAGGAATCACATGGCGCATACGGTAGTCAACACCATTATCTAATTCTAACACTTGCAGATTTTTCTTAATTAACTCAATCGCTGGCAAGAAGCGCGCACGCTGTAGACCATTTTTATAAAGATCATCCGGCGGGCGATTGGAGGTGGTTACAATAGTGACATCATTATGCACTAAGCCCTGCAATAACCCCGCTAGAATCATCGCATCGCCGATGTCTAAGACATGAAATTCATCAATGCAAAGCAGTTCCGTATTGGCAGCAATTTTTTTGGCAACCAACTCCAAAGGGTCTTTTTGATGAGTACCTAATTTGCGCAGTTCTTCATGCACCATCAACATAAAATGATGATAGTGATAGCGATTTTTCTCGGCGATGGGTACAGCTTTAAAGAAATAATCCATAATCCACGTCTTACCACGCCCTACGCCACCCCACATATAAGCACCTTTCACACTGACTTCAGTGCGTGGTTCGGGCTTAGAGAAGAAGCGAAACCCTTTCGCGGGCGGTTGGGGCTTAGGATTGACTAAACCATCCATAATTCCTTGTAAAACCTGAATAGCACCTTCCTGTGCAGGGTCTCGTTGGATATTGCCAGCAGCAACTTCGGAATTATACAGAGCAAGCAGTGTCATGTGGTGGATTTCACGATTAGCTAATAAGCTCGCGTATTGTCGGTAATCGCTTTCAGATCGTCAACCAATGCACCGACAAATCCGTTAATTTTCACCCTTTAAAGCGGTAAAATTGTCGACAATGTGCAATTGCACATTCTTTGCATCAGGAATAATGGGTTTAGGGGAAGCTGTTTTGTAATCAGAAACATGCTACAACTAGCTTTTGCGTAATGAGACAGAGTTTTATGATGTCGACACTTCACGAAGCACAGATTTTAAGTATTGCTCAACAGGGCGAGCCGGTGTTGGCTCAGCTCGCTCAAGCTGTCAGCAACCCGCTCGAGTCTGAAGTACAAACGCTGATTCGAAATATGCATGCTACCATGCTCGCTGCGAATGGTGTCGGTATTGCGGCTCCACAAGTTTTCCAATCTTTAAGAATCATTATTGTCGCCTCACGCCCGAATCCACGTTATCCCGATGCACCTTTAATGGAACCCATCGCGATGATTAATCCAGAAATCCTTTGGCAATCGACTGAAACTTGCTTAGGTGAGGAAGGCTGTTTGAGTGTAGAAAATACCCGTGCCCAAGTTGCACGCGCCGAGCACCTAAAGATGCGTTATCTCAATCAACAAGGTGAGAAAATTGAGGCTGACTATAGCGGTTTTGTAGCACGAATTATTCAGCATGAAGTCGATCATTTGAATGGGGTATTATTTGTGGAGCGGGCTGAGCTTGCTCAGGACTAGTTAAAATTAACCTAGCCCTAAACAGAAAAGCTACTTAAGCACGCCGCGAACGCTTCCGCACGCCACCACCGCCTAAAGAACCACCCTCTACGCTTAAGTCACCGGCTAATTGCGCTTGTGCACCTTTAGACACGGTGCCTAAATCACGCAGAATCACGTCCAAACTAGGTTTTGCTTGCGGCACATGTTTGTCCATCGCAGCACGCATCGCTTTAATATGCTCAGGGCTAGTCCCACAGCAACCACCAATAATCCGCGCCCCCGCATCCATCGCTAATTCGACATACCGCGCCATGAGTTCTGGCGTACCGTTATAGACAATTTTGCCATCGACATACTCAGGAATACCGCAGTTTGCTTTAGCCACAATAATAGGCTCTTGTTCTTCACCTGCTGCATTAAAGAAATTCAATACGGCTGCCACCACCTCAGAAGCGCCTACTCCACAATTCGTTCCGCAGGCAATCGGATGGGGATGCAGATTCGGTTGCAGATTAATAATATCCGCTGCCGTCAAACCCATCATCGTGCGACCATTGGTATCAATACTTAAAGTATTCACCACAGGTAAACCCACGCGCCCAGCACCTAAGACCGCCGCTTCAACCTCTTCTTTTGAGGACAAAGTCTCAAGCCAAAGTACATCCACACCTGCCGCTGCTAAAGCCCGCGCTTGCTCTTCAAAAATATCCGCTGCCTCCGCAATCGAGAGCGGGCCATTCGGCTCCAAAATATCCCCAGTAGGCCCCATTGAGCCACCCACAACAATCTCGCGCCCTGCTTTAGCAATCTCATCTTTTAAAATTTTGACCGCCGCCGTATTCAACTCTGCAACCCGATCTTGAGCTTGATGTAATACTAAACGACGGCGATTTCCACCAAAGGTATTGGTTAAGATAATATCGGAGCCTGCTTCCACAAAGGTGCGATAGTGTGCAGCAATTTTTTCCGGCTGTTCAGCATTCCATAACTCGGGCGCATCGCCGGTCATTAAACCCATGGTGAATAAATTAGTACCGGTTGCACCATCAGCTAAGAGAAAGCGTTTTTCCGCCAACATGCGCAAAAATAAATTAGATTCGGACATTCTTAAACCAGCCTCAAAAGCAAATGAATGCGCGCATTCTGGCATAGCTTGAGGAGGGTGAACAGCTTAGGACAAGGCTAATCAACTGTTTATCCTATTAAGTAAATGGGTCGCAACTAATTCCGCAAAATCCGTCGATAGGTTTTACGATCAATTAACAAAATCCGTCCACCTGTAGCTTGGATTTGCAAAGTACGTACCTCAAAACCTTGGCTTGCTTCGGGTGCTAAAACGACTCGGTAGCCACCACGCTCACCCATTTCAAAACTATATTTGCCGTGTGCGTAAATATTGGGATACCCGTTTACTCGAAAATGATCCTGCTGAAACTCATAGGTTAAAGAGGGTTGAGTGTGCGCTAAGGCTCCCTCTGAATAGCGCCAAACCCCCTGAATTTCTGGGATACCGCTAGAATTTTCACTGATCGTACTACAACCTATATTGAGTAGCATGCATGCCAGCCATACACTCGCTAACTTGTATCCCCCTAACCCATTCATACTTATTAAAAATTCCATCTATGAAAACAGTGGCTTGAGTTTAGTGCATCAGGAAATAATTTTGTGAAAAAATCCCTCACTATTAACCAGCTTTAAACACGAGTCGGCAAAGAGCGGGCGTATAAAGCAACCAGTAATAAAAATGCACCAAAAATATAATAGACCGTATAAAAAGGCAGCATCAACAAAATAATGGAAATAACTAACGGAGTCAGTAATTCTGACATTTCTCGCCAAGTTGAAAATACCATAGTCATTTCGGTGCGTTCATAAGGCTTTACAGTACGCATAAACGGGATATTCCCTAAGACATCGACAAAAGAAGCTCCCCACGCCCCTGTCCACCACAATAGCACGCCAATTTTCTGTGAATCACCTAATAACCCCAAGCCTAATAAGGAACTACCACATAAGCACAAACCAAAAATCAGTACGTTTTTAGTATGGAAGCGTTCAGCTAAAGCCCGTACCCAAGGGCTAAAAAATAACATCGCACAGCCTAAAGATAATAAAGCAGCACCCACCCATTTAGGTAAACCGGCCTCTACTACATAAATAGGCCCATAGACATATAAAAGCACCCAAAATACTGAACGACTTAAAGTAATCAAATAAGAAATACGTAAGAACTTTTGCTTAAAAAAATGCGGCACTAAAATTAAAGGATGGATAGCTTTCCGTGGTTTGGCAGCGGTTAAAACGGGATTATCCCCTAAACGCAGATGCCAGAAATAAGCGAGCATAACGACTGCACTCATCATGGACACTAAAAAGGCACTGAAAGGCATTTCATGTTCCCACAAGAAAATGCCTAGTAATGGCCCTAGCAACCAAGCCACCCCGTTATACAACATGCGACGCGATTCTGTGCGGGCAAACTCAAGCTTTTCGATATAGTCCATGACATATAAAGAAATACACACCGTAAACATCGAAGCCGCAGCCGAACGCAGTCCTATTCCTGTTGCGAATATCCACCCGCTCCCAAAATACATCAGGAGTGATGACACCACCAACATCACTGCCCCCAAACTTAAGACCCAACGCCGCTGTAAGATCTTTTCTAAACGGCTAAAATTTAGGGTTATAAATAAGGTAACGAGCGCGGCGACTAAGTAAATCTGCGCTACAGCTTCTTTACTCCCTAAGGCCTCAAAAGCGATCAACGGAATGATGCCTACTAGAACGGCACGTGCTAAGCCTTCTAAAGCAGTTAAACGAGCTAAAGCTCCGCCAGTATCAGTGTCTGCAGCTAAAGCAATCACTCCGGACGGCCGTGGTGGTAACATAGGTGGTGCCCCATTTTTGTGAATTTTATCTGAACAACGCGCATGGTAACGCTTTCAACTGGCACTAGTAAAAGCCTTTATTCTTAAAGCTCTTCTAAACTCATAACCCCATTCCAAGCTACTGGAACTTGGTAAGCACTAGCTTGCATACGTTGTAAAATTAATGAGTAATAATGACTAGGCTGTTGAAGATTTAGTTCCTCTAAACTTGCTTTAGCTAAGCTCCAATTACCTTGCAGATAAGCCTGAATGGCAACCTCATGCTGCTCAAAGCATACCTGATGCGTAGCTAACTCCATCTTTAAACCCAAAGGTTGATAGATCATCACCGAATCCTGCCGCCCACGTACACGTACATGATCTAACAAACGAAATTGAATAGCTGGACAAAGCGCTACCGTTTCTGAACTGACCAAAGTTTCGATTTGATAGTATTTGGTTAATTCTTGTAAGCGGGAAGCTAGATTGACCGCATCGCCTAGCACAGTATAGGCACGTCGATAAGTTGAACCCATATCACCGACTGTCATTTCGCCACTATGAATACCAATCCCAGCTTTCACGATGCCTTGAATCCCTAAGTCCTTAAAAGCAGGTTGGATGGTTTTAAGCGTTTTCTGCATAGCTAAGGCTGCTAAGACAGCGTGTTCAGCATGGGCATCATCCGGCAAAGGAGCACCCCAAAAGGCCATAATCATATCGCCTACATATTTATCAACGGTACCTTGATGCTGGAAAATAATTGAAGTTAGCGGGGTTAAATAGGCATTGAGGAAAGTTTGCACCTGAGTCGAGGAGAGCTGTTCTGCTAAGGGGGTGAATTGGCGAATATCTGAGAACAAGACGGTCATCGAGCGGCGTTCACTCTCCATACTAGTATTCAGTTGTTTATTCGCTAACAACTGATCAATATGCCCAGAAGGTACATATTGACCAAACATATCTCGAATTCGCTGCCGCTGCCGATGTTCAGTTAATAAACGTTCTAAGCCAAAAAACAGGCTCATCACTAGCACCAATAGTAACGGTGGCAGCAGAGGTGTATTCATTCGCCAATAAGTCCATAACCAGATATTCAAACTAGTCACTAACACAGCCAACGCGCCACCAAAAATAAGCATGCCATAGGGTTGTAGATGTGGATACAACCAGAGCATCGTTATACCTAATAACAGCATTTCTAAAACAATCGCTGCTTCCAACCAATCGGGGGTAACAGGAATAATCTCTGGATGCAATAAGGCATAAATTAAAGTGGCTTGCGCTTCTACTCCTGGAAAACTAGGTTGAAAAGGTGTCGAGCGTAAATCAGCTAAGCCCTTGGCAGAAGTGCCAATCAAAACAATCGCATCCATAAACTTATCTGCGACTGGCTGGCGGAGTATGTCCGTCGCTGCGACAAGTTCGAACTGCCCAGACTCACCTAAAAAGGGAATAATAATTTGCCCTGTAGGATCGGTGGGGATCACTTTACCGGCAAACTCAAGTTGACTGATGACCTCAAGCGTACCGACTCTTGCTGTAGTCAGTTTGATAGGCTGCTCATCTAACAAATACTGGCGTACTGTTTGCAAAGCTAAGCTTGGATAAAGTTGTTGTTTAAACTCAAGAACTAAAGGTGCAGACCGGATTACTCCATCATCATCAGGAAAAATATTCAAAAAACCAGTTTGAGCAGCTGCTGCAGCTAATTTAGGTAAATTAGCGGTTACCCCTAACATGACCAAGCTGGTAGGCAAGTTTTTAGAATTAACTTGCCAGTCAATCAGCACTGGTGTTAGCGTGCCTTTTTGAAAACTATCAGTTTGATGGAATAAATTACCCAAAATGACCGGTTTACCTTGCAAGGCCTTGGCTAAATGCTCATCACCATCTAATTGTTGATAATGAGCTAAGAGGCTAGGATCGATGGGTATTGACGCAGGTAACCGCTGTTTAATTTCGTCAAGGGGATGGAGCTCAGGCTCGGGGAAACTCATATCTAAAGCAATGACTGCAGCACCAGCAGCATTTAAATGTTCAATAAGTGTAGCTAGTTTGTAACGTGACCACGGCCATTGCCCTTCGATTTGCAAGCTCCGTTCGTCAATATCAACAATAAGAATAGGGGGATTAGTCTTTTGCGTCTGTTGCGTGGTTGAACGCATGCGCAAATCATACGCTAACGCCTCCATCCGTTGAAAGACTAAGGGCGCTATGGATAGATGCCCTAGATACATTAAACAAGCGCTTACTAGAATCGCAATACCCAAACCCAAGACATAGAGTTCTTGCCATCGCCACCAACGCTGCAACATAAGCCTATCAATGTTGGTTAAAGGGCTTAGTTTAACGATTTAGCAGGCTTAAACCTGTTAGTTATTCACGAATTCTGAACTGAACACTAACTACAACTCACTCACTGTATGATGATAACTCGGTGTGAGGTTGAGGCTAAGTTATAGATACAAAATCCGTTGATATATTAAGAAGTTCGGACTTTTCTAGACCATCCAAGTTTATTTTAAGATGAGAACCATTAATGAGTTTGTCTATCAATCAGTTAACTCTAGTAAAACCTAAGCTTCTTTGGGGACTTATTTTTTTTTCTGATCTCTGTTTTGCAGCTCAACCTTTACCTCTTGATGCCTTGCAGCAAGCGATAGCAACTGAGCAATATGCCCTTGCTTGGGAACAAGCAAAAAACTTAAAGGATCAACGCGAAGGTGATCCAGACTTTGACTTTCTGTATGGCTTAGCGGCTTTAGAAACAGGGCATTTTGAGTATGCTTTATTAGCTTTAAAACGCACTGTGGCCAATCAACCGGAGCAAGTACGCCCGCATTTAGAATTGGCACGTACTTATCTGGCCTTGCATAATCCCGACTCTGCCACCGTTGAATTTAAGACTGCCTTAGAGCTACCGATGCCCGCAAATGTGCGGCGCAATGTAGAACAACAACTACAGGCACTTACCACTGGTGAACAAGCCACTACTAATGGTAGTAGTGCTTGGCAAAGCTCAGCTAGCTTTGCTTTAGGGCATGACAATAATGTGAATCTAGGGGTGAACAATGCGAGTATCAACTTGCCGATTTTTGGGGAAGTCACCCTGGATCACTCCTCCATCAAACAAGACTCTAGTTTTAGTGAACTAAGCACCCAACTAAGCTATAACCAAGTGCAAACAGCTGAGCGTGCTTGGTTTGTCAATACTAGCTTTACTCACAAACACTATCCGCATGCTGTGGCTTATAGCACTAAAGACTTGAATCTAAATGTGGGTCAAGTATTTATGGATGGCAATCAGCGCTATCAACTAGGCATCAATTTGCAGGCTTTAAATTTACGTGAACAGAGTTATAGTCGCTCACAATCTTTGGAGGCTAGCATAAACTATAAACAAGACCCAGCGCATAGTTGGTTAGGTACTATCAGTTGGGGAAACACAGACTATCAACAAACCATCAATAAAAACCAGAATAACCAAACACTACAATTAAGCACTCAATATCAAATGAATACCCATCAGCTAGGTCAGCAAATTGGCTTTGTTGTTAGCCATGAAATACCAGAAAAGGACAAATTCAAATACCTAAACCGGGATGTAATCAGTTTAGGTTATGGTCTAACTAAAACCTGGAATTCGACCCAGACCAGCTCTATAGGCATCAATGCACAGCGCCGTGTTAATCAGGGCACTGATCTTACCTATCGAGCTAAACGCAAAGATAAGCGTCTTACCCTACAAATATCCCATCAAATTCAATTAAGCAGTAAAGCTAGCTTTTTTACCAATGCGGGTTATGTTAATAATGCGAGTAATCTAGACCTGTATGATTCAGAAAAAGCATTTATTAAAGCCGGCATTAATTATCAGTTTTAGTTTCAGGAGTGCCTACCCATGTTCAATCCATCTATCACCAGCTTTCTTTGCTTACTCCTGATTGCTCCTGCTGCTCTAGCCACTACGAATGAAAACCTAGGGATAACTTTATTAGCCAAAGGCAGTATTCAAGCAGAACGGTATGGCGCACAAACTGCAATTAAGCGTTTAAGCAATGTGTATCGCTCTGACATTATTCGTTCTGCTAAGGACTCCACTGCACAGTTTCGCATGGTGGATGATGCTTATATTGAGCTGTATGAAAACTCTGAATTGCGCTTAGAAAACTATCAGCTTAATGCCGATGGCAAGCATGGTAATGTTCTTATGGAATTACTTTCTGGCGGTTTACGCACCATTTCTGGCGCGATTGGGAAGCAAAATAAATCCGAATACCAACTCAAAACTCCAACCGCGACCATTGGGATTCGTGGAACTTTTTATGAAGTAGCGCTTGCTAAAGAAGGCATGTATTTAGCGGCATGGAAAGGTGGGATTACTGTCAAAACCTACTCAGGTGCTTGTGACTTGAGGATTGGTAGTGGGCAAGCAGCGAACTTTGCCTTTGTAAACCATAGCGGTCAATGCGAGCTTTTACAGGAAGCACCGCGCATTTTTACTGAAAAGAAAACTAAGCCACGCTCAAATGCAACTACCATCGCCATGTTGCCTAACGCAAGCTTTGAAAGCCAAGTATTAGTAAAACCTCGGGATGGTAATTTACCTGAAGAACCAGAGCTAGCGCGTAAAGCGATTATCATTACTCCCTCTAGTGCAGCTGTTAAAGGCTCTGCTAGTGAGGATGAGCAAGGCACGCCTACTTTAAAGCTCAAAAATGAGTATTTACATACAAGCATCGACCATGTAAAGCAAAACGAAAAACCCTTAAACCAGTTTGATGTGAAATGGGGACGTTGGGCTGATTACACGGCTCAATCAGGCAGCCCGATAACTAATCAACAAGGCTTGATGTGGATTTCTTATCAAGGCACACCTAAAACCATACTGGAACAGCGTAGTGGCTCAGCTACTTATAGCCATCTACTAGCAAGTTCTGCACAAAGTAGTATGGGTACAGTCAGTCAACTGAAAGTTGGGATGAATATTAATTTTGATAGTGGCAAAGTCACGAATGGTCAAATTAGTGCTAATGTCCCCAATCATACATGGCAAGGTCAATTTGATGGGCAGCTTAGCTCCGGTGACTTAAAACTAAACTTTCAAGGGGGTCAATTAACGAATGACACAACACATCATGCTAGCCAAGTTAATGGCTCAATTAGCGGTGATTTTGTTGGCAACTCTGGCCAAGGTATTGTCGGCGGATTCAATATGACGGATAGAACTAATGCAGCTAACAATATCAATGGCGCTTTTCTTATCCAACAGCCGGATGGCAACTAAACTTAGCTGAATAAACCCAAGGAGTCAGCCATGCCCAGTTTAAGCCGCACTGATTTTTTACAAGAAATGGCCAATAAAAGCCTAAGCATTACTCGTGCTAGCCAAGACTCTCGTTTGGCTGGCTTAAACTGGTCAAGCTTAGATTTGAACCGCAATGGCGTTATTAGTGGTACTGAATTTACCTATCTGTTTACAGCCTTAGATCGCTTTGATGTGAATGGTTCTTCACTCTCCTTAGATCTAGGCACGACTAATGCCCCTACGACGGTAGGAAAAATGGTAGCGGCGATTCGCGAATTGGTCACCACAACATCTACCCCCTCTGTTCCCCCGGTTAGTACGGGTAATCTAGCGGATCGAGCCTTAGCTAAAGCTTTTCCACGTGGGCTTACCAACAATTTAGCACGAGGCTCTAGTGGTACTAGTGTCGTAGCAGTGCAATATACTTTAGGACGCTTAGGTTTTTTGCGTAGCTTATGCGATGGTAGCTTTGGTGGTATGACCGAGCTAGCCTTAATTAACTTCCAAAATTCTAAAGCTTTAGCGGCAACGGGTATTGTCGATGCAACTACTTTAGCGGCTTTAGACCGAGCAGTGGTTAGTCTTGACCTGCGAGCACCGGCGGCTAAAGCAACTGATCCTTTGGCTTATTTATCCAATTTCCGTGGTTTAGGTTTACCTGTTCTAACGATTCGTAGCACAGCCGAAGTGTTTACTTGGGGTAGTCCAGAAATTCGGGCAGCTTTTGGGCAGTTCGTCGGTTTTTATTGGGAAGTGATGAAGCGCAATCGAGTAGAAGGCGACTGTAAAAATATTGCCCTCTTTTTTATGGATCAGTTCCGTAAACAACTGCGCGAAGATCGGATGATCACTCTGCCACATCCAGTCCTACGTAGTACCAGCGCTGAAAAGAAATGGATTATTGCCACTAGCGATAAAACTCAAGGTTTATTCAGCCGCGCCGACAAACTGCTGAGTAGTGAAGGTTTGCGCGTATCGCGGCCCGGTTATGGAGCAATCTTAAATGTACAAGCACTCGATTCACAGCATTCCATGCTGTATGGAGTGAATGTGCATTATCCCGAAATTAGCGCGGATCGTGTAGCTCAGTCTTGTACGCGTTTATTTGACTGGAGTTCTAATTATGACAATCGTGGCGATAGCTCCAAACCAGAGTTGCCTGTTGATCAACTGGTGGCAGGCAATATTATTTTCATCGACCATAGTGGTGATGGGAAATTCGATCATACCGTGACTGTAGTCAAAGTAGAAAAAGATACTGCGGGTCATACCCGTAAGATCGTGATGGCAGTGGGTTCTTATGATGATGTACGGGATGCTTCTTCAGCCACTAGTGTCGAGGGCGTGGGTCTGTCGATTGTGAATACCTATTCCGAAGAAGTAACAGTCGAACTGAATGACGTGGGGCGAATTACTAGCTCAGAGGTCACTTACTCTTCAGAACCGAGTTACATCGTGGATACTCGCTATAGTGCACGCACTACCCTAATGGAACAAAAAGGCGGTGGCAAATTAATAGTAGCTCGCTGGGGCTAGGCTGAGATAAAAAAGGGGCTTTAAGCCCCTTTCATTTTACTGATCAACTGACTAAGCGGCGACCACACTAATAACACCAAACCACCTGCGACAATTCCAATAAAGGTACTTAACAGGGTGGGTGTGATAGCACCCAAGAGATTACCTAGACCACTCACTTGACGTACAAACGCTGCCCCTCCCTCTAAAAACTCATGCGAATGGGGCAAGCCATGTGCCAAAATACTGCCCCCCACCATAAACATCGCTAAGGTACCGACAATCGATAAGGTCTTCATCAAAATTGGTGCAAAGGCTAGTAAACCGCGTCCCAAAGAGCGTTTAAATCCTGCCCATGTACTTTGAGCAGTATCTTTCAATAAGTGTAACCCCGCATCATCCAGTTTAACGATACCCGCTACTAAGCCATACACACCAATGGTCATAATCAAAGCAATCAGTGACACCACTAAGACTTGTGAGCTAAAGGGCGCATCTTTCACTGTGCCTAGGGCAATGACAATAATCTCTGCAGAGAGAATAAAATCGGTACGAATCGCACCCTTAATTTTGTCCTTCTCAAACTCAAGCATATCCACTGTAGGATCGGCTAACGCTTGCAGTTCTTCGTTATGGTGCTGCTCTTCTTCGGCATGATGGAAAACCTTGTGATAGATTTTTTCAAACCCTTCAAAGCACAGATAAGCGCCACCCAACATCAATAAGGGCGTAATTAGCCACGGCGCAATCGCACTAATCGCTAAAGCGGCTGGAACTAAAATGACTTTATTCCAGAACGAGCCTTTTGCCACTGCCCAGACAACTGGCAATTCACGCTCAGCAGTCACTCCTGCGACTTGCTGAGCATTCAAAGCTAAATCGTCACCTAAGACACCTGCCGTTTTCTTGGCAGCAACCTTGGTCATGACGGAAATATCATCTAAGATGGCAGCAATATCATCAAAAACAGCTAATAGACTGGCTCCCGCCATACTGACTCCGGAAATTTATACCTAAAACGTTTATTTAATAGCCGGTGCTGGGTTAGTTTGCAAATTATTAGGCTGATTGGCTGTACCTACTACGGGCTTAGCCTGCACTTTTAAAGCCTCATCAGCCCCATCACAGTAGCTCCAAGTCGCCTCCCAACGTGAAGGGAAATCTTTATCCAAGAATTTCACATTGAAACGCCCCCAATAGGAAGTCATCTGCCCATTAATGCCGGGGCGCTGAGTATCACAGGCTTTTTTCGAGGTATTTTTCGCCCAATAACCCGGATAGCTAGTGCGATTGCTATAAACTTTTGCTAGACCGAGTAGGTAAATCACTCCAGGCTCTTGCGGGCTACCATACGACCAAACTGCTGTGGGTCCCATTTCAGCCTCATATACAATCTGCCCTGAATTACTCTCCCAAACTTCATCAGCTTGCACACTACTGACCACAACTAAGCTAGCTAGTAAGCCTAAACACACCAAAATTTTATTACGCATTATCAACTCCAACTGGTTAACGGAATTTTCCACGCCCCAACCAACCGACTACGACCAGCGCAATCGTTAGCATAGGAATTAAGAACCAGTTGCCCCACCGAATATAGGGAGTAATGCCTTGCATAGGCTGGGCAAACTCTTCAACGACCACCTCTTGATATTGAGGCCCGGTGACGACGACTTTGCCTTTCTCATTAATAATCGCGCTGATACCATTATTGGTCGCCCGTAACAAATAGCGCCCTGTTTCAATCGCACGGAAACGAGCTATTTGCGCATGCTGAGCCGGTTCAATCGAACCAGTAAACCAGCCGTCATTGCTCACATTCACTAACATGGTCGCTTCCGGCAAGCCATCAATCATTTCCTCGCCATAAGCGTCTTCATAGCAAACGGACATACGCATGGGCTGTCCCGCAACCTGCAAATTAACTTTACCCTTCCAAGGAGCAACGTTCTCGTAAGGCAACATAATAAAATTCTCTAGCCAGCGGAGATATTCCAAGAAAGGGGTATATTCACTGAAAGGCACTAAATGACGCTTGCCATACACGTCTAAATCCCGCACCGACATAATCGCGTTATACATATGATCAGTAGATTGCTCATACTGAAAGCCCCCCATCAGCAAATCAGTTTCAGCCGTTTTGAAAGATTCTTGCAAAGGTTTTACTACATCATCCATCGAGCGCTGGAAAGTATCAAAAATAGCTGTTTCCGGCCAAATGATAATATGCGAACTGGTAATGCGTGGCTCCATCATATCAATATGCTTTTGGATATGCTGATTACGGAATTCAGGCAACCATTTTTCTTCTTGCGGAATATTGGCCTGAATCAGGCTCACGAACAGCTTTTCACCTACTGGCTGAGTCCAGTTAATGAAGCTTAAGCCATAGCCACCTACAAATAACAAAGCAAGTAAAGCGCCCGCATATATTTTTTGTAAGCGTTCACCAATGGTTATTAAAACTAAAGCACCTGCACCTACAGCCACTAACCAGCTAATCCCTAGGGAACCAAAAATGGGGGCATAATTAGCTAAGAAAGTATCGGTTTGACTATGGCCTAACTGTAGCCAAGGAAAACCTGTCAAGAACCAGCCACGAAACCATTCAGTCAGACACCAAGCGGCTGGAAATACCAGTAGCAGCTTCGACTCATTGGTTTGATAAGGAAAAAATGAGGCAATCAGACCAAACAGCATCAGCATCAAAGCGATGAGCACTACAAAGGCTGCAACCATCGCCGTTGAAAGAAAAATATTCGCTCCGCCAAAGTAGTGGATACTGAAATAAATCCAGTGTGCTCCCCCCGCAAAGAGTCCAATCCCAAACACCCAAGCAAGACGTAAGCGTTGCCAGCGTTGCAGAGGCTTCAGATTTAGCCAGAAGAATACAGCAGGTGTTAAGAAGGCAATCGGCCACCAAGCAAAGGGAGCAAAGGCAAAGACCGACACTAAACCAGCAAGGAAGGCTAACAAGTAGTCCCACCAAGAAATTTGGGCGCGAAACGACAACATGCAAGACGCTCAAAAGGAAAAGGCTGGATTATACCCCAGCCTTCTCCTTGTGCCATGCATTTTCTATGCTTTAAGCCAAAGCAACTACCGCATCCGGTAAGCCCAACGCAGTTTGTAAATCACTCAAATAGACACGCTCGGCTTCTTGGCTTTTATCTAATAACAGGGAAGAAACGAGATACAACTCTAAACCTGCCTGCTTATCCCCTTTGGCTAAAGCAGCGACTTCTTTCGCACCTAAAGGTTTAACTAAGGCATTCATCAACATGTCGTTGACATCTTGATCAATATGTAGCTCAGCCATTTTATTACGAATCGTAGCAAGCTCATGCTCATCAACTTGACCATCGGCTTTAGCCGCCGCCACCATTGCTTTTAACAACAGCTCACTGGAGAGCACAGGTTGCTTTTCAGGAGCAGGCAAAAGAGTCGGGCTTGGGTTATCCACAGTAGTTGTAGTGCTATTATCTGCCTGCCAGCGGTTATACATCTGATAAGCCAAACCACCTAAAGCTGCTAAGCTACCTACTTTTAAACCCACACCAGTGACTTTGCGCCCAGCACGAGTGCCTAATAATAGCGCTAACACCCCCGCAGCGGCTGCACCCGTTTTCATGCCGGAGAGCATTGAATCACGTTGACCGCCTTCTGCCGGAATACCCAATTTCTGCTCAGCCATCGTTTGGCCTTTTTGCGCCGTATCTTTGCCAGCCTTTAACAATTGCTCTAGTAAATTATTAATATCCATGCGTTCCTCTCGATTTACTCGGTAGTACTTGGGTTCAATTCTGTTTGAACCTCTAATAATAAAATGCGCCGACTATCACTTTCGAGAATGCGGAATAACACATCCTCCAAGACAACTTCCTCACCCATACTTGGGATTTTACCCATCGCATGCATGACTAAACCTGCCACTGTTTCATAATCTTCCAACACAAACTTGGTACCTAAGACTTCATTGAGTTCGCTCACAGTGGTCGTAGCGTCGACCAAATAGACATTGGGTGCTTGTTGACGAATATTCAAGTCCTCTTCGCCATCATGTTCATCATCAATATCCCCAACAATTTGCTCCAGCACATCCTCAAAGGTGACTAAGCCGGTCACACCTGCATATTCATCTAGCACGACCGCCATGTGACTACGGCTATTGCGAAACTCGGCTAATAAGCGATTAAGGCGCTGACTTTCCGGCACCAACAAAGCGGGGCGCACAATATCATTCATCGCGAAACTATCAGCGCGCCCAATATATTGGAGCAGATCTTTTGCAATCAGAATGCCAACCAGTTCATCCTTACTTTTATTCATGACTGGATAACGCGAATGCTCGGTTTCCGCAATCGCCGTCAGAATTTCAGGAAAGTTTGCATCATGCTCGATAAAACTGATTTGTGAACGCGGAATCATAATCTCCCGCACTTGACGACTACCAAACTCCAAAACACCTTGAATCATTTTAACTTCATCGGTGTGGAGAATATTTTTATCATTAGCCCGTTGTAAATCATCCATCAATTGGCTCGGTGTTTGCGAAGCCAGATCAAGATGATCAATTAGCCATTGTTTCCAACGTGGTCGTGGTTGGGAACTGGCTAGTTCATTGTTTTTCATGTTACCTATTCGTTAGATTCATAAGGATTGGGCATGCCCAATTGGTTTAAAATTGCAATTTCTCGTGCTTCCATAATGTCAGCTTCAACTTCACTGTCTTCGTGATCAAAGCCTTGTAAATGTAACAAGCCATGCACAATTAAATGTGCCCAATGATGCTGTACAGGCTTATTTTGCTCAGCGGCTTCGCGCTCCACCACTGGCAAACACAAAACTAAGTCGCCAAGATGGCCGAGTTCTTCTGCTTCTAAAAACTCTAATTCAAACTCAGAAGGCTCATAAGGGAAGGATAAAACATTGGTTGGATAGTCTTTATGCCGAAAACTTTGGTTCAACTCTAAGCCTTCCTCAGTGCCGACAATGCGAATCACCACACTGGCTTCGTTTTCATCCAACCAAGCAGCACGCGCCCATTGCTCGATTAAGTCATCAGCAGGAATCGAATGAAAGGCCTCTGGGTTTTGGATTTCGACCACTAAGCTCATGCATCACCTCGCTGATGATCATGGCGTTCATAAGCAGCCACAATCTTTTGCACTAGCTCATGACGCACCACATCTTGACCTTGGAACCAAGTAAAGCTAATCCCCGGTACCTCTTTGAGAATACCTAGAACATGCTTTAAACCCGAAGTTTGCTGGCGTGGTAAATCGACCTGAGTAATATCCCCAGTAATGACTGCACGTGAACCGAAACCTAAACGCGTGAGGAACATTTTCATTTGCTCAATCGTAGTATTTTGTGCCTCATCTAAAAGAATAAAGGCATCGTTTAAAGTCCGTCCGCGCATATAAGCTAATGGAGCCACTTCAATCACATTATGCTCAATCAGACGATTAACTTTTTCAATACCAAGCATCTCAAATAAGGCGTCATACATGGGGCGTAAATAAGGATCAATCTTTTGTGAGAGATCACCCGGTAAGAAACCCAACTTCTCGCCTGCCTCCACCGCTGGACGAACCAAGACTAAGCGTCGCACCTCATCCTGCTCTAAAGCCTCAACAGCACAAGCAACCGCTAACCAAGTCTTACCCGTACCGGCAGGGCCAACCCCAAAATTAACATCGTGATTTCGGATATTTTGCACATAACGGGCTTGAGAGAAGCCTTTTGGGCGAATATAACCACGTCGCGTGCGGATTTTAACATTATCCCCTGCATAAGCGATTTGCTCTAAATTCGCCTCCTGCATGAACAGATGTAATTTGCTGGGATTCAGTGTGGTGTGTACAGTTTCTGCATACAGATTGTGCAGTAGATTAATGGCTTTCTGGACAATATGGGGATGGCCAGTTACTGCAAATAGATGCCCACGATTACTGATTTCGACACCTAATCTAGCTTCAATTTGGCGTAAATGCTGATCAAACTGGCCACTGAGATTCATTAAGCGCTCGGTATTTACCGGATTAAGCTCAAAACGGACGGTGGCTAACTCACCTTCTTGAGCTTCTTGATTAACAGTAGTCAAACTAAAGTACTTTCCTAATTTTGAAAATTATCATTATAGCCTAATCTAGGGTGTCAGTATTCTCCTGAGAATAGATGACAACCATACGACGGATGGGAATATATCACGAATAATTATTATGCTAGAATGTAACCAAATGAAACAAACCATATGGGTTTCATAAGTCTTAGCCTTAAAAACATTACAATAATAGACGCTGAGGTTTTGCATGGAAACGTACTCCTTACACTATACCCCTAAAAATGGTTGGAGTGCTGTTTTTCCTGAAATTGACTCTCCACAAACCTTAGTTCTAATTTTTGGTCCAGCTAACTGGCAAGAGCATGGGTCTGCTATACAAGCCTTAATCACTCATTACTCTCAAGCCCTTCTTCTAGGTTGCTCAGGCTATGGCACTATTCAAGCTGGTGGAATTTTGGATGAAACCCTCACTGTCAATATTACCCGTTTTCAGAATACTTGCTTGCGCCTGACCAAATGCCCTATTCACGGTCAAGCGGATTCTTTTGCAGTCGGGCAAGCTTTAGCAGATGAGTTAATTGATCCTGATTTAAAAGCTGTATTGGTGTTTAGTGATGGCCTTAAAACCAATGGTGCCAAACTCAGTGAGGCGATGAATCACAAGCTCTCTCGTTCCGTAGTCATAGTAGGAGGCTTGGCAGGTGACTCACAACAATTTACTTCAACATGGACACTTGCTAATCAATTACCACAAAGCCAACAAGTGGTTGCTCTCGGTTTTTATGGCGAAACGATTCAGTTAAAAACTGCAGTACGTGTTGGCTGGAGTGCAATAGGTCCTGAACGACAAGTGACCCTTGCCAATGGTAATAAACTTTATACGCTAGACAATCGACCTGCTATGGAACTCTATAAGCAGTATTTAGGTAAACAGTCTACTAATCTGACTAAAAACAGTTTGCACTTTCCATTAGCGATTCGTCCTAAAAATAAGCCATATAGCCTGATCCGAACCCCGATGGTATTAGATGAGGCAACACAGACTCTGATTTTTGCAGGCGATATTCCCGAAAATAGCACTGCACAACTTGTCCATGTCAGTATAAGTACCTTAGTCAATGGAGCCTACGAAGCTAGTGCGCAATTAGCAGCGGCTATTAAAGATCATCAAGATCAGACGATGCTGGTACTAACTATTAGTTGTGGCGCACGGCGCGGTTTAATGGCAGAAGAAGCTGGCTTGGAGTTAACTGCCGTCTGCTCTAACTTACCTAAACATATCCAACAAATTGGCTATTACTCGTTTGGTGAACTGGCACCCCATCACGTCAGGCGGGAACCAGAAAATTCGCCTTATTGCAGTACCGGTGACTGTAGCACTTGCCTTGCTATCCCTAGTTATGGGTTATGCGAACTCCATAATCAAACTATTACCTTAACCGCCATTTACGAACAGGACGCTAGCTAAGATGCACTGAGCGTTTTGAGACGGAAACTATGACATCAGCACTCATTGAAAATAATCATAATAAACTTAATCCTGAAAATGAGTCTGGGCAGGCCATTAGCCACCGCCTTGCAGCTCAATTAAAGCGCTGTCAACTGACCACAAGTGATTTACCGACTAGCCAAGAACAATGGGCGAAACTTCTACATATTATTGATAGCACTTACACAAGCCATCATGAGGCTTATTATGTTTTAGAACGCTCCCTAGAAGTGTCTTCTCAAGAGATGAATACGCTTTATGAAAATTTAAAACAAGAAAGCGCTCAACGCATTGATGCTTTACATAAATCTGAGCAGAAGACCCGTTTCATGGCCAATATGAGCCATGAATTACGTACCCCTATTCATGGGGTGATGGGTTCTTTAGATGTCTTACGTGAAACCAAGTTAGACGAACGCCAAGCTACTTTCATTAACACGGCCTATAGCTCTTGTGAGGTGATGTTGGAATTGGTGAGTAATATTTTGGACTACTCAAAAATTCAATCTGGCCAGCTCAGTTTAGAGAAAATCGACTTTTCTCCGCGTGCTCTAGTCGAAGATATTGGGCAAATGATGGCTACGATGGCGCAGAAAAAGGATTTAAAGGTTTATTGTTACGCACCAGTAGATATTCCCGAGTTAGTGTTTGGCGATGTTGTGCGGATTCGTCAAGTACTAATGAATATAGCGAGCAATGCCATCAAATTCACTGAAAAAGGTGAAGTATTAATCAGCCTTGAAGTACGTGAAATCACTGAAAATGAGGCAAATTTAGTTTTTGAAATTCGAGATACAGGAATTGGTATTCCCAAAGCAATGCAGGAAAGTATTTTCGAATCTTTTGTGCAAGTAGATGGCAGTATTAATCGCCGTTACGGTGGTACAGGTCTAGGCCTAACTATTGTCAAAGAACTAGTCAATATCATGGCAGGAAGGGTTTGGTTAACGAGCATACCTGAGCAGGGTAGCCAATTCTGGGTAGAACTCAAATTACCTATTAAACCAGTAAACACGCTTGAAATTGACGATGACTATTTAGCAGGGCGATATGTTTTAGTCGTTGAAGACCAACAAACTCATCAAACTATTCTAAAAAACTATTTAAAAGCATGGCATGCTAGGCCCATCATTGCCAATAATGGCATGGAGGCTCTACAAATGCTCCGCAATAGTATTGCTTTGAATGAACCTTTCTCAGCCATTATCTTAGAGCGCTTACTACCTGAAATGGATGGTAAAACCTTGGCACGCTCTATTCGTACTGATCGGCATTATGACCGCCTACCACTGATTATGCTTAGCTCTCAGGACTTAGATAAAGCTGAACAACATGAGAATGGAGTCAATGCCTGCATTTGCACCCCACTCAAAGCCAAAGCATTAAAAACTTTACTTATTCAACAAATTCGCCACAAAGCCAGCTTAACCCCTAATCAAGCAGCTTTTTTACAGCAAGATCAAAACATTCAAGATACCCATCAGGCACCTGCCATCTTGCTAGCTGAAGATAATCCAATTAACGCGTTAATCGCCACGACTATGTTAGAAGGTTTGCCCTATCGGATTGATCAAGTTAGCAATGGCAAAGAAGCCTTCTATAAGGCTACTCATTATCCTTATCATTTAATTCTGATGGATATTAATATGCCAGATATGGATGGTTTTAGTGCTACCCAAGCATTACGCGAATGGGAACAAGCTAATGGTCTAGCCAGCGTTCCGATTATTGCGCTCACTGCTAATGCTTTAAAAGATGATCGCGAAAAGTGCTTAGCAGCTGGCTTAAATGATTATTTAGCTAAACCCGTAAAAAAAGATGAAATACTCAAAACTGTCAATCATTGGCTAAAACTATCGCCCTTGAATAAGCAGCTTAGTAGTAAGCTATTGATTGAGATGTTTTAAGCATATTTACCGCTAATTTTGCCAAACTTATGCATCTGAAAGCTTCTTTCCTGTGAAAAAGTTAATTCTTAGCTTTTTCATAACAAAATAAGGATTGAGAAAAACACCAAAGGAGTCAAGAGTAGGAGATATAGCTGAATAAGTAATTTTACCCGACTATTACCCACATAGACGGTTCATTTACCTGTTTATATACCTAGCCTACTAAATAGTATCTAGCCTAAGTTAATTTAACTAGAAATAAAAAAGCCCTGAAACTGTTAGATTTCAAGGCTTTATATAGATAGGTACTAGATGAATCTAGATTTCTACGTGGTGCCGAGGGCGAGACTCGAACTCGCACACTGTTACCAGCGGCGGATTTTGAATCCGCTGCGTCTACCAATTCCGCCACCCCGGCAAGGTGTAGAGGCGCGTATTCTACCAAGTTTTTGCGATTTGGAAAGTATTTTTATGCAGTGTTATCATGTATACATGAAACTTAGCGATTTTGATTATCAACTCCCTCCCGAATTAATTGCCTATGCACCGCTGACTGAGCGCAGTAGTAGCCGCTTATTAGTGGTTGAGGAGGCAGCTAACCCTTTCACTGATAAGTATTTTTATGAGTTAGATCAATTCCTAACTGCAGGCGACCTGTTGGTTTTTAACAATACAAAAGTGATACCAGCCCGCTTATATGGAAAAAAAGCCAGTGGTGGGAAACTTGAAGTTCTGATTGAGCGGGTTCAGAACGCTCAACAGGCCTTAGCACATATTCGTGCTAGCAAAGCACCGAAAGTAGGCACAATCCTAGAGCTGGAAAGTGCTTTTCAAGCGACTGTATTAGGACGTGAAGGAGAATTCTTTCAGCTAGCGATTTCGCCTGAACAAAACTGGTTTGAGCTACTTGATAAACACGGGCATATCCCGCTACCACCGTATATAGAACGTCCTGATCTTGTTTCAGATCGTGAGCGCTACCAAACCGTGTATGCGCAAAAATTAGGTGCGGTAGCAGCACCAACAGCAGGCTTACATTTCGACCAGAATTTATTGGCTAAACTTATTGAACAAGGTATTGAAACTACGACCGTTACCTTGCATGTGGGTGCTGGTACTTTTCAGCCAGTGCGCACTGAGAACCTATCAGAGCATAGGATGCATGCTGAATATGTAGAGGTAACTGAAGAGGCTTGTGAGGCAATTCGCGCTTGTAAAGCTCGAGGTGGACGGGTGATTGCAGTGGGTACTACGTCTGTACGTAGTTTGGAAACTGCTGCGCAAAGCGGTGAAATTCACCCCTACACTGGTGATACTCGCTTATTTATTCAATTAGGATACGAATTTAAGGTCGTTGATGTATTAATTACTAATTTTCATCTACCCCAGTCGACTTTATTAATTTTAGTTTCTGCCTTTGCGGGCTACGAGACCATTCAACAAGCTTACCAGCACGCTATCAAAGGAGGGTATCGTTTCTTTAGCTATGGGGATGCTATGCTACTCACACGCCAGAAAAATAGCCGTTTAACTGTTTAAAAGTAGGCTTTATCAATGGTTTTTATGTGACTTTTTTACAACATATAGTATCCTACATGTTGCGGAAAAATCATGATTTGAGCATCCATTTTCTAATCATGAGGTACACTTTTACAGTGTTGGGTTGAAGTGTCATCCTACGTACCATCCCCTTAGGTGGTTTTTAAGCTGAGCGAAGATAAAGACTCTCCAAGCTAGCGGCCAAGTCTTTTTCATCGGAGGAAACATGGACAAGCAATTACTTAAAAAAATTCTTCCTGCCATGATGGCAGGTGCCTTTCTATTAACTGCTTCGGTACAAGCCTTAGCAGCACCCTTAACCTTACCAGCAGACAGCTCAAAGATTTACCAAGTCAAAGGTAGAACACCGGGTAATGTCTTAAAAATGTACAAAAAACCAGGAGCGGAGATTTTAGTAAATATCCCGCATAACGCGACCTGGATTGTACGCCGTAATGCCCAACAATTAGTTGGTGATGTTCTGTGGGAAAAAATTAGCTGGGACGATATGACTGGTTGGGTTGAATCCAGTTCTTTGGCTTATGATGCTGAGTCGACCAGTATTGCTGCTGCGCGCCGTGCTTGCTTAGCTGACCCCAAAGTTCCACAAGATCAAAAGGTTTGCTGTGGTTATCCTGAAAAAGCGAAAGGCTTACCTTTCCGCTCAGTACCTATTTACTCAGTTCGTGGCTTAACCCCCGGCCAAAGCTTAATGATGTATGTTGAAGAAGGTTCGAAATCAGCCATCGCGGTTGAAATTCCCCACAATGGCACTTGGATCACCAAGATCGGCAAAGTAGCTAAAGGTGGCGATGTTTCCTTCGAATTAGTACGTTGGGCCGGCCAAAATGGCTGGGTCAATTCAGCTTACTTAGCAGAAGATCCTGCCAAAACAAAAGAAGGTGATGATAAGCGCCGTTTATGCAGTGGTGGTAAAGAATTATTGCCAGCTGCTTCCTCTGACATCGTGTGCCTACCAGCCTCAGTCATTCGCCGTTTACGTGAATCTGGCGCTTTATCTGACGAGGTTCTACAAAAACTGGCACAACAACCTTCAAAGAAAAATTAAGTTTTTAGCTAAGCTTTAAACTAGAAAGGCATCCTGTTGGGATGCCTTTTGTATGCTAACTACAGATTTTAGAATTGATGCTTTTCACAAGCATTTAGGGTATTGCGCATCAACATGGCTACAGTCATTGGCCCCACGCCACCTGGTACAGGTGTGATCCAAGCAACTTTATCTTTCGCTGCCTCATAATCCACATCGCCCGATAGACGACCTGACTCTAAGCGATTAATACCTACGTCAATCACCACTGCCCCAGGTTTCAGCCATTCAGCTTTGACAAAACCGGGCTTACCAATCGCCACCACTACAATATCTGCTTGAGCAATTAGCTCAGGGGTATTCGGCGTAAAGCGATGGCACACTGTGACGGTCGCACCGACTAATAACAACTCTAAAGCCATTGGGCGGCCAACAATATTAGAGGCACCGACCACCACTGCATGCTTACCCAAGCAGTTAATCCCTTCGGATTCGAGTAAGCGCATTACCCCATAAGGTGTACAAGGACGCAAACCAGGAATACGTAAGGTCAAGCGCCCAACATTCGTCGGATGAAAACCATCCACATCTTTACCAGGATCAATTCGTTCAATCACTAAGGATGTATCAATATGCTCAGGCAAAGGTAGTTGAATCAAAATACCATCCACAGTGTGATCATTATTAAGACGATCAACAATCTTTAAGAGTTCGAACTGGGTGGTCTCGGCAGGTAAATCATAAGAGCGTGAAATAATACCAACTTCATCACAAGCACGGCGCTTGTTACTAACATAAACATGCGAGGCAGGATCGTTACCGATTAAAATAACAGCCAAACCGGGTGGACGTTTACCCTGTGCTATCCGCTCTGCAACTCTATCTTTGACTTCTTGGCGAACTTGAGCAGCCACCTGTTTGCCATCAATTATCTTTGCAACCATCTTCCGTCCTCTGCACACAAAGAACAGCATCTTCGCATGTCTTAATGGCTGCTGTCACTGCCCATACAAATGGCGTTTCAAACCACTCCCATTGAGAATAATCGTGCTGATTTCCTCAATAGAAATATTGGTCGTATCAATATAGGGAATATTCAGTTGCTTATAGAGCTTCTCTTGCCAATCAAGCTCTTGCTCGCATTGCGCCATTGAAGCATAACGACTATTTGGACGGCGCTCTTGGCGGATCAGATGCAACTGCTCCACACTCAAAGTTAAGCCAAACAGCTTATGCTTATACGGTTCCAAAATTTTGGGCAAACGCAAAGCATCCATATCCTCTTCAGTGAGCGGGTAATTAGCAGCCGAAATCCCATATTGCAGGGCTAAATATAAACAGGTCGGCGTTTTGCCAGAGCGGGAAACCCCCACCAGAATAATATCCGCCCCATTAAAGTTCTTTGCTGATACACCATCGTCGTTGGTTAGCGTGTAATTAATCGCAGCAATCCGATTAAAGTAGGAAGAATTATTTTGCAATCCATGTGAACGTCCCACTGCATGCGCTGAAGGCTGCTGTAGCTCTTGCTCCATCGAACCAATGAAGGTACCAAAGAAATCATAAATCATGCAGTTGGCTTGAGCTATGACTGCCCGAATACCATCATCCACTAAAGTACTAAAAACCAAAGGCCGACAACCATCACGCTCAGCCGCTGCATTAATGCGCGCCGCTAAATCATTCGCCTTGGTTAGAGAGTCCAAGAAAGGGACATTGATCTTATTCCAATCAATGCCATCAAATTGGGTCAGTAAACTGTGACCCAAAGTTTCTGCGGTAATGCCAGTACGGTCAGACAAATAGTAAACCGTGCGTTTTTGCCTGCTCATACTGTACTCCTTAGGGCTTAGTGCTTTTCAAGGCTGGCTAAATGCAACCAAGTATTAACCACCGTATCGGGGTTCAAGGAAATACTACTAATCCCCTGCTCATGCAACCAAACTGCAAAATCAGGGTAATCAGAAGGACCTTGACCACAAATACCGACATACTTACCCTGCTTCTTACAAGCTGCAATCGCCATGCTCAAAAGTTTTTTCACAGCAGGATTACGCTCATCAAATAGATGTGCGATTAAACCTGAGTCACGATCTAAACCTAAAGATAGCTGAGTCATATCATTAGAGCCAATCGAGAAGCCATCGAAATACTCCAAAAACTCTTCAGCCAACACAGCATTGGATGGAATCTCGCACATCATGATTAAGCGTAGCTCATTTTCACCGCGCTTAATACCTTGAGAGGCCAATAGCTCAGTGACTTGCTGAGCTTCTTCTAAAGTACGGCAGAACGGAATCATCACTTCGACATTAGTCAGCCCCATTTCATTACGCACTTTACGTAAAGCTTGGCATTCCAACTCAAAGCAACTACGGAAATCAGCCGATAAATAACGCGAGACTCCACGATAACCAATCATTGGATTTTCTTCATGTGGCTCATAACGATCACCGGCCAGCAAGTTCGCGTATTCATTCGATTTGAAATCGGACATGCGTACAATGACTTTATGCGGATGGAAAGCCGCGGCTAAAGTCGCGATGCCTTCTGTCAATTTCTCCACATAGAAACCAACTGGGCTAGAGTAACCAGCGATTTTCTTACCTATTTTGGTTTTTAATTCTTCCGGTAAACGGTCGAACTCCATCAAAGCTTTTGGGTGAATCCCAATCGTATTGTTGATGATGAATTCTAAACGCGCTAAACCCACGCCTTCATTCGGCAAACGTGAGAAAGAGAAGGCACGTTCAGGATTACCTACATTCATCATGATTTTGACAGATAAATCGGGCAAGTTACCGGTATCTGCGGTCATACGCTCAAAGCCAAGCAAACCTGCATAAATAAAGCCGGTATCACCCTCAGCACAAGACACGGTGACCTCATCGCCATTGGCAATCAAATCAGTCGCATTTCCACAGCCTACAACCGCCGGAATGCCCATCTCGCGCGCAATGATAGCTGCATGGCAAGTACGCCCACCACGATTGGTCACGATGGCAGAAGCACGCTTCATAATCGGTTCCCAATCAGGGTCTGTCATATCAGTGACTAAGACATCTCCTTCTTGAACCTCGTGCATTTGCGCAATGCTCATAATAATGCGTGCCTTACCTTGGCCAATTTTCTGTCCAATCGCACGGCCTTCTGCAATCACTTGGCCTTGGCTAGCTAGTTGATAACGTTCAACCACCGTACTTTTGGCACGACTTTCTACGGTTTCAGGGCGGGCTTGTACGATATACAGCTTGCCATCGCCCCCATCCAAAGCCCACTCAATATCCATTGGGCGACCATAATGCTTTTCAATGATGAGAGCTTGACGCGCTAAGGATTCAACTTGCTCATCGGTTAAGCAGAAGCGCTGGCGACGCGCCTCTTCAACATTACGCGTTAAGGTTGCTTTATTATGTGCGCCGCCTTGAGTGTCATAAATCATCTCAATAGCTTTTTCGCCTAACCGCCGCGATAAAATCGCCGGACGATTAGCCGCTAAATTCGGCTTATACACATAAAACTCGTCTGGATTGACCGCACCTTGCACAACTGTTTCACCTAAACCATAGGCACCGGTGATAAATACAGCATCGCGGAAACCGGATTCAGTATCTAAAGTAAACATCACACCGCTGGCACCAATATCGCTGCGTGCCATTTTTTGAATACCCGCTGACAAGAATACTTTGTCATGCTCAAAATGCTGATGCACCCGATAAGCAATTGCGCGGTCATTGTATAAAGACGCGAATACCTCTTTAATGGCTGCAATGACATTATCTAAGCCACGCACATTTAGAAAAGTTTCTTGTTGACCGGCAAATGAGGCATCCGGTAAATCTTCAGCCGTTGCAGAAGAACGTACTGCAAAAGAAGCGGTATCACCCGAACCTGCTGCAAGCTTTTGATAAGCTTCAGTGACAGAGCCTAATAAGGCTTGTGGTAAAGGGGCTGCCATCAACCAGTCACGAATCGTTTTGCCTGCATTGGTTAATGCATTGATATCATCAACGTTTAAACTGGCTAGCAATTGGTTGATACGTGTATCTAAGCCTTCATATTGCAGAAAATCACGATAGGCTTCAGTGGTGGTCGCAAACCCACCGGGAACGCTAACCCCCATATTAGCTAAATTACTTATCATTTCCCCGAGTGACGCATTCTTGCCCCCTACAATATTGACGTCATGCATGCCTAATTGATCAAACCACAAAATATAATCAGCCATTATAAAACTCCCAAAAGATTAAAATTTGGCTAGTAAAGGGGAAGATTAGCTTATCGAAAAAATGCTAAGAACGCATCTGAATAGAAAGGGGGATAAAAAAGAGCGGCATCCACTAGGAACGCCGCAAGCACCACAGTTAGCATGAGATAACATTACATGAATGTTTGATGGCCGCGATCTTAACAAAAGATGACTGATTTATTAAAATCAATTGTTTCAATTTTTACTATTAATCAGCACAATAGTAACGCATACAACTATTTACTTTAAGCACCCAGGAAAGCCATGCACTACTATAAACAGACACGTTACAAGCTGTTGCGTACCTTTTGCGTTGTTGCGCAAAAAGAAAATATTACTCATGCAGCCGAACAACTGCATATCAGCCAACCCACTGTGTCTTTACAAGTACAAGCCCTTGAACGTGAAATGGGGCAAAAACTGCTCGAACGCCGTGGCCCCAGCGTCAAACTCACTCCAGAAGGTAAAGTTCTGTATCAATTAGTCCAGCCTTTAGCGGCTGGGATTGATGGCTTGCGTGAAACCTTTGCGGCAAGCTTAGGTAAAATGGAAATGGGTGAATTAGATATTGCTGCTGGTCAATCCACCTCGCTATATGTTTTGCCAGAATACATACAGCAGTTCAAAGAAGCTTACCCCGGTATTCGCATTAATATGCATAATGTGGAAGGCCAAAGTGGTATGAAAATGCTGCTGGAAGATCAGGTCGATTTAGCCATTGGCCCCCTACTGCAAGTGCCTGATAGTATTATTTATCAACCCTTTGCGAATTTTCGCTCTATCTTGATTGTGCCTGAAGATCACCCCCTCACACAGCAAGTGAATATCAGTTTAGAAGATATTAGCCCGTATGGACTAATTCTCCCTCCTAAAAATCAAAGTACTTGGCGAATGGTAGATACGGTGTTCCGCCAACATGAAGTATCTTATTCGGTCAGTATGGAAGCGGGTGGCTGGGAAATTGTTAAAAAATATGTCGAGCTGGGGGTAGGAATTTCTATTGTCACTGATGTCTGCTTGACTCCACATGACAAGATTGTAGGCATTCCTTTAGACCACTATTTCCCATCGCGCAATTATGGGCTGATTGTACGGCGTGGTAAGTTTTTCACGCCCCAAGCGAAGCGCTTTATAGAAATGTTTGACCCTTTCTTTTTTAGTCGCACTGGCAATGACGATTAGGACGAAATCTAACTGGAACAGTGCATAGCAAAATGCTTAAACCATAGCCCAAGCTAAAAGCTGATTTAAATCAAATACTCTTAAATTTTTGGCTAACTAGCCCTAGTTAGCCCCTAGCTATTGACTTTAGTCATGCTAATTTTTAAGCAGAGTCGGCATGCTAAGACACTTTTTAGAGCGTCTAGCGAGCGACTGCTCTTTAAACCCTGTACGTATTTGTCGAGGTTCAGTATGAAAAGTATAAGTTTTGACCCAGACTTGATACGCCGTTATGACATTGCGGGGCCGCGTTATACGTCTTACCCCACTGCGGTTTCTTTTAAAGATTTTTCAGCCACTGACTATATGAGTCAAGCACGGCAGAGTAATGAAGATTTAATTCCCCTACCCTTATCTTTATATTTTCACATTCCCTTCTGCGCCACAGTTTGCTTTTACTGCGCTTGCAATAAAATCGTCACGAAAAATCGTGAACAAGCCAGTATTTATCTAGCGTATTTGTTTCGTGAAATAGAATTACAAGCTGCTCTTTATGACCCTGATCGCTGCGTCAAGCAGCTGCATTGGGGCGGTGGTACTCCAACTTTTTTGAATCATGAACAAATCGTTACTTTGATGACTAAAACTCGCCAACACTTTAATCTGTTAACGGATGATAGTGGCGACTATTCGATTGAAATTGATCCCCGCTCAGTCAGTGCTGCAACGATTCAGTTATTACGTGAGCAAGGTTTTAACCGCTTTAGTTTAGGCGTACAAGATATTGATGAACGTGTACAACGCGCTGTAAATCGTCTTCAGCCGACTGAACAAACTCTAGAAATTATTCAAACTTGCCGTGCGCAGGGTGCTAAATCCATCAGTATTGATTTGATATATGGTTTGCCTTTACAGACTTTAGCGGGCTTCAGCCAAACGCTAGATACCGTCATTGCTTGGTCACCGGATCGAATTTCACTGTTCAATTACGCTCACTTGCCAACCTTGTTCATGCCGCAGCGCCGGATCAAGAGCGAGGAGCTGCCTAGTAGCGAAGAGAAACTCCACATTCTGCAACATGCTGTACAACAACTCACTACAGCAGGTTATGTGTATATTGGCATGGACCATTTTGCCAAACCCACTGACGAACTAGCCTTAGCCCAAGAGCAAGGTAGCCTACATCGCAATTTCCAAGGCTATACCACCCATGCAGACTGCGATTTAGTAGCAATGGGTGTTAGTGCTATCAGCAATGTCGCTGATTGCTATAGTCAAAATGAAAAAACGACAGAAGCTTACTATGCAGCTTTAGATGCAGGGCATTTAGCAGTGACGCGGGGCATTACTCTTACTGAAGATGATCATATTCGCCGCTATATTATACAGCAACTCACTTGCCAATTTGCGGTGGATTTAAAAGCCGTGGAGCATGAATTTGAAATCAAGGCAGCGAACTACTTCAAAAGTGAACTCGAACAATTAGCGAGTATGCAAGCCGATCAGCTACTAGAAATTAAGGGTAGTACACTCACGATTACGCCCCGTGGACGCTTTTTAGTCCGGAATATTTGTATGGTTTTCGATGCTAGTTTAAAACAAGCATCGACGACTCAGCGGTTTTCTAAAGTGATCTAGTTTGAGATTAGCGGCACTGATGATGACCTAAACCTTTGAGACGTTCAGGTGCTAAAATTTCAATGAGACGGTGATTGACACTAATAATACCATCTTCTTGTAAGCGCGAAAACATACGACTTAAAGTCTCCACCGCCATACCTAAATAATTGGCTAAATCATGGCGCGGCATCGGTAAATAGAATTCACGGCCTGAAAAACCGCGCGATTGATTACGCTCAGAAATACCTGTTAAGAAGGTGGCTAAACGTTCTTCAGTGCGCATTTGCCCTAAAGTTAGTAGCAATTGATGCTCACGGCCAATTTCCATTCCCACTTGACGCATCATGCCATTACGCATACTCGCAATGCTGCCGCAAAGCTCATGGAAGGAATCCATATTTAGCTCGCAAACAAAAGTATCCTCTAAGGCTTGCGCATCACAGCTATGTTTACTATTGGCAAAGGCATCAAAACCGACCAAATCACCAGGCAAGTAGAAACCTAAGATTTGCTCTTCACCATCTAAAGTTGATAAAGAGGTTTTAATTGAACCGGATTTGACTGCATAAATAGCTTGATGCGGATCATCTCGACGATACAAGTAATCTTTTTTATTGATTTTAGAGGTTTTATCAATAGCCGACTCTAGCCTAGCTAATTCATCTTTAGTTAAACCACGCGGCAAGCATAAATCACTCAAACTGCAATTATTACAGGCAACAGTAGCTTTTTTATTAATAGGAACACGGCTAGCAGACATCACCCTTGCCTCCGAAGCAGTTGAAACACTCAAGTTTTTCTTATTCGCAGGGTAAAGGAATGCTTGATTTAGATCAAGCTTTACCGTTGTGCGGTGCAGCCAAACCCAGCTTTAAAGACTGAAAATCGCTTAGCCAGTTTAGTTAAACAAAAATTATAAAAATTTTTAATGGGTTCAAGCGTTGTTAATTTAACTCCACCTATACTGCGCCCATGGATTCAAGATTGAATGGAAGGTCTGAGATCCAGCCACATAACAACAAGAGTTGCATTGTAGCGACCAGCTTCCTTAAAGTCTTCTGCGGATCCTCGGGTCCGCTTTTTTATTTCTGTTATTTGCAAAAATCTGCTTTTTAGCTCATTCTTACACGCTTTCCTCAGTCACCCCCAACAAACTAAACCTCACTAACCGTGCGTCTAAGTAAAATTCGTATAGCCGGATTCAAAAGCTTTGTTGATCCCGTTACCTTAAATCTACCTAGTAACCTAGTCGGTATTTTAGGACCCAATGGTTGTGGCAAATCAAATACGATTGATGCAGTACGCTGGGTCATGGGCGAAAGCTCGGCGAAGACTTTGCGTGGTCAATCGATGGATGATGTCATTTTTAATGGATCTTCCGCCCGCAAACCCGTTGGTGTCGCTTCAGTCGAACTAGTCTTTGACAATAGTGCGGGTACTCTACTCGGCGCTTATGCACAGTACGCTGAAATTGCTATCAAGCGCCAAGTCAGCCGTGATGGTAGCTCTAAATTTTTCTTAAATGGTACCCGCTGTCGACGGCGTGATATTACTGACATTTTTCTGGGTACAGGTTTAGGCCCCCGTAGCTACGCAATTATTGAACAAGGGATGATTTCACGCTTGATAGAAGCGAAGCCTGAGGAGTTGCGTGTCACTTTAGAGGAAGCGGCTGGCATTTCGCGCTATAAAGAACGGCGGCGTGAAACCGAAACGCGTATTCAACACACTCGTGAAAACCTCGAGCGCTTAACTGATGTCCTTGAAGAGCTAGACAAGCAACTACAGAAGCTTGATAAACAAGCCAAAACAGCTGAACGCTTTCGCGAGCTCCGTCTAGAACAACACCATTTAGAAGCTTTACATACCGCCGCACAATTGCAGGTTTTGAAAAACTCTGCTCAGCAATTAATTAGCGAATTAAATCAAGCTTCAAATCAGCAGCAGACCGAGCTGGCACACATTCAACTCATTGCTGAGTTGATTGGAGGGCTGCGTCTAGAATTTTCTCAAGCCACTGAAACCCTAAGCCTTGCCCAAGGGCATTATTATGAAGCAGGTGCAGAAATTGGCCGGCTTGAGCAAAGTATTCGCTATCAACAAGAAAGCCAACAACGTCAGCAGGAAAGTTTACAACGTTTAGAACAAAGCCTGTCCGAAACTTTAGCGCATCAACAAATAGATCTAAGCCAACTACAGAAAAATCAGGCTCAGTTAGCCGAATTATTACCAAACGCTGCTGCTATAGAGGAACAACAGCTTGTTATTGAAGAATCCTTACAAGAGGCTGAGCACAATACCTTGGCCTTACAAACTCAATGGCAAGCCTTACAAACTGCTTTAGCCCAGCCTATCCGCCAAGTGCACAGTGAGACTGTACGCATTGAACAGTTAGAGCGCCAACTTCAGCAAACACAACAACGCTTAATACGTTTCCAACTCGAATTCGATCAGCTTAACCAGCAAGCATTTACTGACTCAATAACAAGCTTAGCGCTTGAACTCACTACTGTTATAGAAGCTCAAGCTTTAAATCAAACTGAAATCCAACAAGTTATTGCACAACTCCAAACCCAACACCAGCAGCAACAAAACCTTCAGCAGCAAATCGCACAAGAACGCACACAACTACAAACTCTGCAAGGACAACTGTCTGCACTCAATACTCTGCAGCAAGCTGCGTTAAAGCAGGATGATCAAGCTTATCGGCATTGGCTGCAGGAACATCAACTCGATAGCCAAGTTAGCTTAGCCACTGCACTAGCAGTTGAAGCGGGTTGGGAGCAAGCGGTTGAAACGGTGTTAGCTCAACGCCTAAAAGCACTCTGTGTGAAAGATTTAACGCAGATTGATTTAGAGCAACTACCTAACACAGGCTTAAGTTTGCTTGAAACAGTAAGTGCTGTACTTGAGCCAAAAGCATTAAGCTTGGCAAGTAAAATACTTAGTCCCAATAGTGCACATTATTTGGTACAAGGTGCTCTCTGTAGTGCTACTTTAGCCAAGGCTTTAGCTGAACGCTCGCACTTAGCAGAACACGAGTTTTATGTAACGCCCACTGGGGTTTGTGTAGGAAAAAATTGGCTAACCGCCCCTAGCCAATCAACAACTGGCAGTATTCTGGAGCGTCAGCAAGCGATTCGCTCTTTAACTGAACAGCTTAATCAAGTCACTAGCTCCTTAAAGCAAGCTGAAAATGAACACCAAGCATTACGTGCTCAAATACAAACCTTAGAGCAGACACAACACCAAGCTCAATCTGCACAAAACCACTTACAACGCCAAGAATTAGAATTAAATAACCGCCTGCAACAACTCAAACAACAACAAAAGCAGCAGCAGCAGCGCACTGAACAACTCAGTTTTGAATTACAAGAACTAACCGAACAGCAAGCCCAATACCAATTAGAACTGGCTAGTGCTCAAGAACGTTTAGCTGAAGCTGAAGCCTTGCGCACCCAATTAACAACCGAACAAAACGAACTGGCTTTAGTTAGAGAACAAGCACAACGCCAACTGCAAGACTTCCGCCACCAAGCGCGTCATTGGCAGGATCAACACCAACAGCTAGCCTTGAGCCTGCAAAACTGCCAAAACCAAATTCAATCTAGTCAACAGCAACTGGAACGCGGACAACTACGCCTAGATTCACTCGCTGAGCAACGCTTACAACTGTTGAGGGAGTTAGAACAACAAACCGAACCAATGGCTAAGTTAGCATCTGCGCTAGAACTCACTAAAGTGCAGCGGCTCAATCACGAACAAGCTTTACATGCAGCTCGCCAACAAACGCAAACGCTTGAGCAGCAGATTCGTACTCAAGAACAGCTACGCTTACAGCATGAGCGCCAATTAGAAACTGCCCGTGCAGAACTAGAGCAACTTAAACTCGCTTGGCAAACCAATCAAGTGCAAAGCCAGTATTTACAAGAACAATTAGCACCTAGTGGGCTTGATTTCACCAAGCTAGTCGAAGCACTTGCGAACCAAGATAGTGCCGTGATTAGTGAGCGCTTAAACAAAATTACTGCGAGTATTGAGCGCCTAGGTGCGATTAATTTGGCGGCGATTGAGGAGTATCGTGAACAAAATGAACGTAAACTCTATTTAGATCAACAAAATGATGACTTAGTGTTGGCGCTTGAAACCTTAGAAACCGCTATGCGTAAAATTGACCGTGAAACTCGCGCTCGTTTTAAGGAAACCTTTGATTTAGTCAATCAACGCTTACAGGAAATGTTTCCGCGTTTATTTGGGGGTGGTGAGTGTTATTTAGCCATGACTGACGCTGATGTACTCATCACTGGCATTAGCATTATGGCGCGCCCACCGGGTAAACGCTTATCCAGTATTCATTTAATGTCGGGTGGTGAAAAAGCTTTAACAGCGGTGGCTTTAGTGTTCGCCATTTTTGAATTAAACCCAGCGCCTTTTTGTATGTTAGACGAAGTGGATGCACCTTTAGATGAAGCGAATGTGGGGCGTTTCTGTGAGCTGGTCAAGCAGATGTCAGAGCGAGTACAATTTATCTTCATCACGCATAATAAAAGCACTATGGAACTTGCTGAAAACCTTATCGGTGTTACCATGCGGGAGGCGGGCGTATCACGTTTAGTGGCCGTTGATATGGCACAAGCTCTTCAACTGGCTAATGAGTAGCACAAACCTCAAACCTTTCATGGATCGAAGGCTAATTAGAAGGATGATACTGTGGAAATACTAAGCCTGATTATTATGATCATAGGGCTACTAGCTTTAGTTTTTATTTATTGGGCTAGCCGACGAGCACGTCAAGATTTACCCAAACAAAGTGGTAAGCTGCCACCTATTACACAAATTACCGCGGAAGATGGCAGCGAAATGTCCTCAGTCCTTGCTGATTTCCCCGCACGTGATGGCAAACTACCTAATGAAAATGCGCCTGATATGGCAGATGTCATGAAAGGCAGCCATAGACCCATCATTATGAGTTCTAGTGACTCCACGGACGCACCTACTAACCATGAAATAGCCAGTGATTTACCACCGCAATTAATTATGTTCATTGCTGCCGAACAAGATGACTTTGAAGGGGGTGCGGTCTTAAACGCTCTAGATAATTCTGGCTTACAGTTTGGCGAAAAAGAGGTTTATCACCGGATGATTCTCACTGAATCAGGTGAAAAGAGTCTCTTTTATGTCGCCAATGGGATCAAGCCTTGGACTTTAATTCCTGAGCAAATCGCTGAAGAGACAACCCCCGGATTATCCCTAATTTTAAACCTGCCCAGCCCAATTAATAATCGTGAAGCCATTCACGACTTTGTTAAGACTGCTGAACGCTTAAATTACGAATTAGGTGGGGTCATTAAAAATCAGAACCAAGAAGTGATTAGTCAAGAAGAATTACGCGCTTATTTTGCTATGATTTAGAACTATTAGGCTGTGTTGCAATCAGCACAGCCTTTGATCATTTAAGCTTAACCTGCTACGGCCTGTCTAACCGCCGCAATCCGCTCCTCTTGACTCACCAAAGCCTCCGCTGACATCGCCCCAAGCTGATACCAAGCCTTTAATAATTGTAAAGCTTGTACGCGCAAGTCACCGCCCTCTTTTAAGCCGCGCATGGATTCAGACATATGCGCTACCTGATATTGCAAACGTGCTTGGCGGAACGCTTCTGGTGTTGCCACATCCATTAGAATTTCCAATTGTAGACAGAGATTCTCACCTTCTGCTTGATTGCTAGCTAAGTCTAGGGTGCTTTCAGTCGCCTGTTTACGCGTTTTGGATTCAGCCGCTAATTGATCTAATTCAGCCAATTTGCCTTGCCAGCGCAATTGAGTACGCTTTAATTGCAGCGCTTTTTCGGCACGCTGGAAGCGTTCTTCTAGCTTTTGCCAAACAGGCTTAGGTAAATCGCGAATCGCATTAAAGCTTTGACGTAAACCCTCAATTTGCTTACTAGCTTGTGTAAACTCTTCACCATTTAAAGTTTGGAGCGCCTCTAGCTGAGCGCAGAGTTGCTCTTTCTGCTCAATACGCAATTCGGTTTCAGAACGTTGCGTCTGACGACTCGATTTGAGACGCGCAAACAATTCATCAATCGGTTGGCGAAATTGCTTCCACAAAGCTTGCTCATCTTTAGGGCGAGCGGCTACAGTAATTTTCCATTGCGCTTGCAAAGCCTTCGCCTGAGCGGTAGCAGCTACTACATCGTCCTGCTCCAAGAGTGCAGTAGCTTGAGCGATTAAATCCTCCCGCAGTGCCCAATTTTGGGTACGCTCAGTCGCCAATTTAGCTTCTAAAGCATCCATCGCATCATTAAAGCGCTGATTGATTTGCTTCCATTCTTTATGCCCAACTGTGCCGCAAGCTTTCCATGCTTTACGCTGATAATTCATCGCCTGTTGCATCGCCTGCCAATCCGCTTGCTCCCAAAGAGTATCTGTATGCAAAGCCTCTAAAGCTGTACACACCTTCTCACGCTCGTGCAAATGCGTCTCACGCTGAGTTGCTTGTTCCGCAAAATATTGCTTACTCACTTCATAAGCGGCGGTTACTTTGCTATCAAAGGTTTTCCATTGCTTACGCTGCTGCCCTGGATCCATCTGGCCTAACTTCCGCCATTCTTCACGTAGGGCTTTAATTTCTTTAGCGCGCGCTTGTGGATCCATTAGCTCATCGCGTTCTAAACGCTCAGCGGTCTCAATTAAATGTTCACGTGCCTGATCTGTCCCCCAACGCCGCCAATCTTTTAACTCTAAAATCAGGGGTGTTGCTGCTTGCAAACGCCGCTTAATCCGCGCCACCTCACCCGCTGGCAAATCCAAATCCTCACTTAAGGTATGATTTAACTTCTGATGCAGATCAATCGCTTCACCGTATTTCTCAGCTTCAAGATCAGCCTCCATTTGCTGCAAATCAGTTTGCAAACCGTGTAGGAGTTGATCACGTTGGGCAGCCTGCTTTTCCAGCCGCGCCGTTAAACTGCTTATCGCTTGATGGAAACGATTCTCTAAACCACTGACAACCTCACGCAAATGCAAAGGACGCTTTAATTTAGTCCAGTGGCTTTGTAAATCCGTTAAGCGTTTGGCTTGCACGAATTTGTCACTAGCGCGCAAAGCCTCCGCTTGTTGGCAACACTCTTGTAAAGCAGCTAAAGCATGTAAATCACTCGCAACCGCATCCCGTGCATCGGTTAAAGCCACAAACTGCGTCATCCAACGCTTATCTAAATTAGCCTGCAAGTTTTCTGGCAAACGTGGGGCTTGTACCCAACGTTCTTGGAGTTGCAGTAAGCCTTGGTCAATCGTATCCAAAGTTAATTGTTCAGGATGCTGCAGGAGCGTGTTCTGCAAAACAGCAGCTTCTTGGAGGCATTGCTCGAAACTTGCTTGTAAGGGTGCTTGTGCAGCTTGCTCAGCTTCATAGACTTGTAAGCGCGCTATGAAATCTTGTTCTGCCGCAGCAAAGCGCTGTTTTAAACGACTCGGCACCATCCCCACATCTGCTTGCTGCTTCCAAGCTTGTGCTAATACCCGTTGACGCGTTTTATCTTGTGCCCACTGCCCTGCTTTCCCCAAAGCTTCCATATCAGCACAGAGTTTTTCTAAGCTAGCTTGCCGCTGTTGAACTTGCTGGGCTTGATCTAAACGCTCTTTAAGCAGTTGACGTAGACGTTTATTATTCTTACCTTGAGTACGTTCAAGTTGCTGTAAAGTTGCTAAATCAGTGATTTGGCTTGCCGCTTGGAACTGAATATCTTTGGAAATCTCTTGCTCAGCAATCGCTAATAACAGGGTTTGATCATGAATTTCTGCAACAGCTAATTTACGTAAATTCACATCCCGCTTAGGATTTTGCGCTAAGGCAGTGATTAAATCCGGCTGCTGTTTAAACCAATTGAAAACCTCGACCAACGCAGCATCTTGGCGTGTATCCGTTTGGATCAAACTAGCCACACGCGCTTGGGCTACACTACTCACAGAATCATTTGCTTTGCCTAATTTAATCAGCAAAGGCAAATGTGTGAGGCGTTCAATCGCGGCCACACGCACACTTTGATCAGGATCGCTTTCTGCTAGGCTCGTTAACTCACTGCTTTCTGGAGCTAAACTGGCTAGCGCTTGTAAGCGGACTTTGGCATCTTTGTGTTGCCATTTGGGTTTAAATAAGCTTCCAAGCATGATAAGTCTCAAGTTTCTGTAGTAGATACTCCCCAACCCACAGTTGAGGAGAGGTCAAATAAAGTTCAAGCCCATTGCAAACAAGTTATTTTACACGCATACCAGGTTCTGCACCCGCATCTGGCGTGAGAACAAAAATATCTTTTCCACCAGGGCCAGCCGCTAATACCATGCCTTCGGACACTCCAAAGCGCATTTTACGCGGCGCTAAATTCGCCACCATCACGGTCAAACGCCCTTCCAAATCAGCCGGATTGTAAGCCGACTTAATCCCTGCAAATACATTGCGCGTCTCACCACCCAAATCGAGTGTGAGTTGCACCAATTTATCCGCACCTTCCACCGCTGCCGCTTTCACAATCTTGGCAACCCGAAAATCCAGTTTCGCAAAATCATCGTATTGAATCGGCGCACTAATCGGGTCATCCGTTAAATGCTTCGATTGAGTCACAGGAGTCGCCTGCGCCGCATCTAAAGCCTGCTTATTATCCTCAATCATGGCATCCACCGCCGCCTGTTCCACACGAGTCATTAAGGGTTTAAAAGTATTAATCGTTGTGCCCAATAATGGCTCTTGTACACTCGCCCACGTTAACTCGCCCGCATTTAAGAAGGCTTCACTATCCGCTGCCAATTGCGGTAATACCGGCTTTAAGTATGTAATAATGGCGCGATACAAATTCAAGCCTTGAGTACAAATCGCCTGTACTTCCGCCAGCTTGCTTTCATCTTTGGCCAATGCCCACGGTTTTTGTTCGTCTACATACTGATTTGCCTTATCCGCCAAGGCCATAATCTCGCGGATCGCTTGGCTATAGCGGCGGTTTTCAAAGGCCTCAGCAATTGACTCACTGGCCGCTGCAAATTCTTGGTATAAGGCCGGATTAGGTAATTCAGCCGTTAATTGATTATCAAAGCGCTTATTAATAAAGCCAGCGCAACGCGAAGCAATATTCACCACCTTACCGACTAAATCACTATTGACGCGTTGTTGAAAATCATCCAAATTCAAATCAATATCCTCCACGTTATTACCTAATTTACTGGCAAAATAATAGCGTAGATATTCGGGATTCAAATGACGCAAATAACTTTCCGCTTGAATAAAAGTACCGCGCGACTTTGACATTTTTGCGCCATTTACGGTCACGAAACCATGACAAAATACCGCGCTCGGCGTACGCAGATTCGCACTCTTTAATAAGGCTGGCCAGAATAAGGTATGGAAATAGGCAATATCTTTACCAATGAAGTGATAAACTTCCGCCTCCGAATCGACCTTCCAGAACTCGTCAAAATTTAAACTACTGCGTGAGCAATAATTTTTGAAACTGGCTAAGTAGCCAATGGGCGCATCCAACCAAACATAGAAATATTTATCGTCGGTATCAGGAATTTTGAAGCCCCAATACGGCGCATCGCGTGATACGTCCCAATCGCTCAAGCCTTGATCAGACTCGAACCACTCCATTTGCTTATTAGCAATTTCTTTTTGTACCGCACCACTTTGAAGAAACTCGCGCAGAAAAGCTTCAAAATTACCCAGCTTGAAGAAATAGTGTTCAGTTTCTTTTTCAACCGGCTTAGTGCCTGATACCACTGAAACCGCATTTTTCAAATCGGTGGGCGAATAAGTAGCACCGCACACTTCGCAGTTATCGCCATATTGATCCGGCGAACCACAACGCGGACATTCCCCCTTGATGAAACGATCCGGCAAAAACATCTGCGCTTGTTCGTCGTAAGCTTGGCGAATGGTGCGCTTATCAATGTGGCCGCTAGTGCGTGCTGCTAGATAAATGTACTCAGAAAACTCGCGATTCTCGTCGGAATGCGTGGTGTAGTAATTATCGTAGCTAATATTAAAGCCCGCAAAATCACGGGTATGCTCTTGATAGACACGATCAATTAATTGTTGTGGCGTGATGCCATCTTTTTCTGCACGCAGCATGATCGGCGTACCGTGCGCATCATCCGCACACACGTAATAGCACTCATGCCCACGTAAGCGTTGGAAGCGCGCCCAGATGTCCGTTTGAATATGCTCGACCATATGCCCCAAATGGATATTGCCATTGGCATAAGGCAGCGCACTGGTAATCAGTATTTTTCTTGGTTTCATAGCAGGACTCGGACTTCTGACTAAGGGCGATAAGGTAACAGGTTGCGGGGGTTTGTGCTACTTGTCGGAAACAATGAGACATCTAGTCTTTCCCTTACTCGTTCTCAGCTTCAAGTAAATCGACTTCTTCTCATCAATGAGGCTAAGATAGCCCTACTCTCCTTTGAATTACCTATTAACGCCATGCAATTTCTAAGATTTTTAAAGATTAAGCCCTCACATTTTAAAACCTTAGCTAATCTAGAAGCTGCTAAATCACTGTTTAAACACTCGGTTAATTTAGTAGAAATCGAAGTCTTTTCTTATTGTAATCGTACTTGCTGGTTCTGCCCTAATTCATTTATTGATCGGCGCTCTGCCAATATTTATATGCCTGAAGCGCTGTATCTTTCTATTTTGGAGCAATTAGCAGAGATTGAGTTTGATGGAAAAATATCCTATAGCCGCTATAATGAGCCCTTAGCTGATAAAATTATCCTAGAGCGTATTAAGCAAGCACGTAATCTTTTACCTAAAGCGCATTTACATACAAATACGAATGGTGACTATCTCAATAACGCTTATTTGCATGAACTAAAAGCAGCCGGTCTTAATAGTTTAAATATTCAAATCTACTTAGCTAATAATGAACATTATGATCACGAAAAAATGCGCAAAACCATGCTTAAAGTTCAGGAGCGTTTAGGGCTTAGTGGCTCTATTGTAAAAGAAAAACAAGGTGAATGGCTAGAAGCCGAGTTTGATTTTGAAGGCTTAACCATTCGCCAATATGCACGCAATTTTGATATAAACGGCTGTAGTCGCGGTGATACTTTACCTATCTTCCAAGATTATCAACGCACAGCACCCTGTTTCTCACCGTTTGAGCACTTATATATTGATTACAATGGAAATGTCATTCCCTGCTGCAATATACGTTCTGATATTGAGCAGCACCAAAAAGCCATTGTTGGTGATTTAGAAAGCGACTTGAATATTTTCCAGATTTATGCAGGCAAAGAACTTAGCCAATGGCGAAAGGGTTTAGTTTCTTTTTCTAAAAAAGGTGGCTTATGTGCTAACTGCCGCTTTAATGTGGTAAAGCCATCATTAGCGAATCGATTGGGAAGTCGCTATGCCCAACATCTCATCTAGCTAAAATCCAGTTGGTTTGTGAACATATATTAACCACCAAAATCAATACGCTGACTGCTTGGCCAAGCAGATAATTTACTCTCACACTGATTGCTCCAGAACGATACAAACCTGTTTGTCCAGCCTACACATCCATAAGTTCGGCAAGATAAGAGCACTTGTTTTAGGGGATTGGGTTGACTGGTAATATGACTATTTTTCCCTGTCATTGCAGCTCTAGTAAATAGACTATGACTATAAAGCCCTGCGTATTTTATAAAACCTTATTTGTTTCCCCCTCATCAATCTACTCCATTTTTACTCCCCCATCGCTACTTGAGCTAGTAAACATTTTATTGCACCATGCCTGCTATTTTTAGATTCAGGAGTTCCTCATGCAAGCTCACTACCAAGATTTAGGTGAGGGTATTTATTGTATTGATACTGCGCTGTGCCGTGATGAGTTTGCAGCTTGTTATTTGATCGTGGAAGGTGATGCAGCGGCGTTTGTGGATAGCGGTACTTATCACAGTGCGCCTTTGATTATGCAAGCTTTGGCGGAGGTGGGTTTGAAGCCAGAGAACGTGAAATATGTGATTCCGACCCATGTCCATCTTGATCATGCGGGTGGCGCGGGTGAACTGATGCGTTTGTGCCCCAATGCAATGATGATTGTGCATCCGAAAGGCGCGCCGCATATGATTGATCCCGCAAAACTAATTGCGGGCGCAACAGCGGTTTATGGTGCGGAAGTATTTGCCCGTGATTATGGAACGCTAACACCTGTGCCGAAAGAACGTTTGATTGCCGCAGAAGATGGTTTCCAATTTGACCTCAATGGTCGTCAATTAGGTTTTTATGATACCCCTGGTCATGCCAATCATCATGGCGGTATTTTCGACGAACGCACCCGCTCATGGTTTACTGGCGATACCTTCGGCATTTCCTACCGTGATTTTGATACCGATAAAGGCGCTTGGTTATTTGCCACCACCACACCGGTAGCGTTCGACCCGGAAGGTTGGAAAAATACCCTAGTCAAATACGAAAGCAAACATCCGAAAGCTATGTTGCTCACCCATTATAGCCGCGTGACCGAATTGGATCGTTTATTCCCCTTATTACGCCAAAGCCTGCAAGCGATGGTTGAGATTGCTTTAAGCGAAGAGCCGAAGCCCGAAGGCCGTTTGGCACGCATTCAAGAGAAAATCGCGCAAAATCTAGTGGCGAGTGCTCAAGCGCATGGTGTGAGTTTCAGCGAGGAAAAAATTCTTGATTTATTAGCGCTCGACATTGACCTCAATGGTCAAGGTTTAGAAGTTTGGCTACAACGTCGTGCAAAAGCTGCTTAAATGGACTGGACGCTACAGGCTTGGCTGCTGACCTTTATTGCAGTGACCATCGTTGGAATTTCTAAAGGCGGCTTTGGCGGTGGCTTCGGTATGCTCGCCGTGCCGATTATGGCGCTAGTCATGCCGCCCATGCTCGCCGCAGCGATTCTCTTGCCGGTGCTTTGCTCGATGGACTTGATGGCAATGCGTGCCTATTGGGGACGCTGGTCACTGGAGCACGCCAAAATCACCGTGCCTGCCGCCTTAGTCGGTACGATTATTGGCGCAATCACCTTTCAATATTTGAATGCTGACCATATTCGCTTTGTGATTGGCCTAATTTCCACCGGCTTTGCTTTAAATAATTGGTTTAAACCGGCGCAACGTTGGATTAAAAATAAACCGGGGGCAAATGCAGGGCGTTTCTGGGGCTTTACTTCAGGCTTCACCAGCTTTGTTTCCCACACGGGCGGCCCACCTTTGAGCGTTTACCTATTGCCGCAAAAACTGGATAAAACCACGTTACAAGCGACAACAGTGCTATTTTTCACCATTGTGAATTACTTCAAACTGATTCCTTATGCACTGCTTGGGCAATTAAATTTCGGCAATTTCAAAATCTCGCTGCTGCTGTTACCGTTGGCTGCCATTGCGATTGGGCTTGGCGTGTATTTGCATAAGCGCGTATCGGATAAGTTGTTTTATCAGATTACGTATATCGTGCTGTTTGTGACAGGTCTTAAGTTAATGTATGACGGCTGGCAAGGATTTTAGGAGGGTTTATGCGGTTAGGAACTTGTCGTTATCAAAACCAGAATTATGTGTTTATTGAGCAAGATGATCACTTCATTTTACCCGCGCTCGACGCTACTTTCGCGCAAGCTGGCTGGCAAGATTTGCAAAGACTGATCGAACAAAACACCGACTTTAATGCCACTTTAAATCAAGTTACTGCGAACATGCGAGTTGCCGCCAAGGATGTGCAATGGCTCGCGCCGATTCCGCGCCCGCACAAAAATATTATGTGCATGGGTTTAAACTATTTCGAGCATATTGAAGAAGCGCTGAACCTCACAGGAAAAACGGCGAAGAAGCCTGCTTATCCGATTGTATTTACCAAATCCGTGACCAGTGTGATCGGGCATGAAACCACCATTCCTTATGATCCCGATACTTGCTCACAATTGGACTGGGAAGCCGAACTAGGCGTGATTATTGGTAAAACCGGCCGCAAAATTAGTCCTGAAAATGCACTGGATTATGTATTCGGTTATACCGTAATTAATGATCTTAGCGCGCGCGATATTCAGCTCAATCACAAGCAATATTTCCTCGGCAAAAGTCTTGATGGCGGCTGCCCGATTGGCCCCGTGATTGTCACTAAAGATGAAATCCCCGATCCACAAAACCTCAAGATTGCTTGCCGTGTGAATAGAGTCACCAAACAAGATGCCAATACCCGTTATATGCTGTTCAAGATCGCAGAAATTATCGCAACGTTGTCGCGTGCTATGCCTTTAGAAGCAGGCGATATTATTGCGACGGGCACACCCAGCGGCGTGGGTTTTGCACGCAATCCACCCGAATATTTACAGCCAAACGATGTGGTAGAATGCGAAGTGGAAAAAATTGGCGTGTTGCGTAATCGGATTGGGCAAACCTAGGTTTACCAAGTCGACTCATGAGGATTGGGGCGATCAACGTGCTGGCTTAAGTAATCACGTAAGAATTTAACAAAGTAAGTGACTTTGGCGGAGAGATTTAGGCGTTCCAAGTAAACTGCATAAATATCCGCAGCCGGCGTTTCATACTCAACCAGCACTTGTACCAACCTACCACTACGTAAGTATTTAGCCACATCCCACTCAGCCCGCATCAAGATACCATGTCCATCTAATGCCCAATTTAACGCGACCTCGCCATCATTAGTGCTCAGTTTGCTATGCACTTTAATGGTTTCGGTTTGCTGCTCGCGGCTCAAGCGCCAATTGCCATAAGCGGAGTCATTTTGGCGCAAAACAATACATTGGTGTTGAGTCAATTCATGGGGTGATTTGGGCTGGCCAGCACTGCGCAAATAGATGGGTGATGCCACTAACAGGCGGCGATTGATGGCAATTTTTTTAGCAATCAAGCGTGAATCAGGTAACTCGCCAAAACGAATCGCTACATCAATCGCTTCATCTGGCAGAACTACGGGGCGATCAGTGAGCTGCAATTGTACTTCTACATCAGGGTAAGTTTTGCTAAATACCGAAATCGCAGGGCCAATGTAAGAACGGCCAAAACCAAGCGGTGCATTGACACGCAATAACCCCTTGGGTGCAGAGCGACTACTGGAAACGAGGCTTTCCATTTCCTCAATCTCGCTCAGAATCCGCAGCGCATTTTCATAATACACCTCGCCTTCATTGGTGAGGCTAACTTTACGCGTAGTGCGATTCAACAAACGTACCCCCAAGCGTTCTTCCAACTGCGCAAGGCGACGCGATACCGCAGGCGGGGTCAAATTCAGCTCGCGCGCGGTCGAAGCAAGGTTACCTTGTTTCACCAATTGACAAAAGAAAGCGAGTTCGGAGTCAGCGTTCATTGGTAAGTTTTTTGCAATAATGTTTTAACTTTACAGCGTTTCTAGCTTTTTCCAAAGCTTTTAAGCTCCTCCTCAACGCTACCTGAACCTTGCAAACCGTAGCGCTAGCAATTGGTCATTATTTCACCTAGGAGGAGAGGTTAATGGAAATGGAGCTGGAAAAACGCACACTGCGGCGCATTACTTGGCGCATTGTGCCCTTTATTATGCTGCTGTATTTCATCGCGTATATCGACCGCGTGAATATTGGTTTTGCTGCACTCACCATGAAAGAAGATTTGGGTTTTACCGCTTCAATCTTGGGCTTTGGTGCAGGTATTTTCTTCTGGGGTTACTTCATGTTTGAAGTACCGTCTAACATTATTCTCCACAAAGTAGGCGCACGAATTTGGATTGCGCGGGTCATGGTCACTTGGGGAATTATTTCTGCCGGTATGGCTTTTGTGGACAGCCCCACCAGCTTTTATGTAATGCGCTTTTTGCTCGGTGCAGCAGAAGCAGGCTTCTTCCCTGGGATTATTCTGTATTTGAGTTATTGGTTTCCTGCCCAACATCGGGCGGGTGTTACCGCTTTCTTTATGGCTGCTGCACCCATTTCTACCGCAATTGGCTCACCCCTATCCGCACTCTTACTAGAAATGGAAGGCGTGCTCAATCTACACGGTTGGCAATGGATGTTTATTCTGGAAGCTATTCCTGCCCTGATGTTGGGCGTGGCCGTGTTTTTCTATATGACTGACAAACCTGAACAAGCTCAATGGTTAAAAGACGACGAGCGTAATTGGCTAGTCACTACCATGAATGCAGAAAATGCCCAAAAATCTGCGGGTGCTAAACATAGCATCTTAGGTGGTTTAGCCAACCCACGCGTGCTTGCTTTAGCCCTGATCTACTTTGGTACTTCCGCTGGTCTCTATACCCTCGGCATCTGGTCTCCGCAAATTATTAAGCAATTAGGCGTGTCGTCCATGACCGTGGGTTTCTTGAATGCGATTCCACCGATTGTGTCCGTGATTGCAATGATTTTATGGTCACGCCATTCCGATAAAACCGGCGAACGTACTTGGCATGTGGTGATTGCCTGTGTGGCAGCTGCAATTGGTTTGGTCGTGGCAGCAGGTGCTAATAGCATTGTTGGTTTAATTGCAGCGCTGACCTTGGTTAATGTCGGGATTAGCTGTGCCAAACCACCGCTTTGGAGTATGCCCACTCTGTTCTTATCGGGTGCAGCCGCCGCTACTGGCATCGCTACCATTAACTCGATTGGCAACCTAGGCGGTTTTGCTGGCCCTGCCATGATTGGCTGGGTGAAAGATCAAACCGGTAGCTTTGCAGGCGGTTTGTATTTCGTTGCTGGTTTATTGGTGATGTCAGCGATCTTGACCCTGATTTTAGCACGTACCCAAAAACCTGTTGTAACGCCTGCTGTTGAAGCAACAGCACATTGAACCACAGTTTATAAATTAACTAATTGAGTAACTGACTATGAATAAGGAAATAGCCGTCGAGTCCTTGACCGACACTATGGCTAAATTCACCGCCTATATCGGCAAACGCTTGCCGACAGACGTGAAACATAAATTAGCCGAATTACGTACCCTTGAAACCAACCCGCTCGCCAGATCGGTATACGACTCAATGGCAGGCAATCAGGAAGCGGCTGATCGTTTAAACCGCCCCAGTTGCCAAGATACGGGGGTGATTCAATATTTCGTGGAAGCAGGCGCAAATTTTCCACTGCTGGGGGAATTGGAGGAAATTCTCAGTGAAGCCACTGCCGAAGCCACGCGTATTGGCCCATTACGCCACAATGCAGTGGAAACTTTCGATGAGAAAAATACTGGAACCAATACAGGAACGCAGATTCCGTGGTTAGATTGGCGCATTGTGCCGGAAAAGGATAGTTGTACGATTGATGTGTATATGGCGGGTGGTGGTTGTACCCTGCCCGGTGCTGCCAAGGTTTTAATGCCCGGTCAAGGCTATGAAGGGGTTGCCGAATTTGTTATGGATGTAATTACTGAGCGTGGTGTAAATGCTTGCCCACCGCTGCTGGTCGGTGTGGGTGTTTCCACTTCGGTGGAAACCGCTGCACGTTTATCTAAGCTTGCGATTATGCGCCCCGTCGACTCCAAAAGTAGCAATCCACGTGCCGCTTTGATGGAGGAATTATTGGAACAAGGCTTGAACGAGATTGGCATTGGCCCACAAGGTTTGACCGGCAATAACAGCGTGATGGGGGTAAATATCGAATCGTCTGCACGCCATCCTTCCACCATTGGTGTAGCGGTCAATACGGGCTGCTGGGCACATCGGCGCGGTAAAATTCGCATCAATGCGGATATGTCCTACGACATTCTGTCTCACGAAGGAGTGGTTCTATGAAAAAGCTGCTAACCACACCGATTCGTGACGAAGATTTGGCTGATTTAAAGGTTGGTGATGTGGTCTATCTCACTGGACGTTTAGTCACTTGTCGCGATGTAGCACACCGCCGCCTCATTGAACAAGGCCGTGAATTACCCGTCAATTTAGAAGGCGGCGCAATTTTCCATGCAGGGCCTATTGTGCGCAAAAAAGATGATGGCGAGTTTGAAATGGTCTCCATTGGCCCAACCACCAGTATGCGTATGGAAAAATTCGAGCGCGAATTTATCAAGCAAACGGGAGTCAAACTGATTGTTGGCAAAGGCGGTATGGGGCCTGAAACTGTGGCGGGTTGCCAAGAGTATAAAGCCGTACACGCGATTTTTCCGGGTGGTTGTGCAGTGCTGGCAGCCACTAAAGTCGAAGAAATTGAAGGCGCTGAATGGCAAGATTTGGGTATGCCGGAAACGTTGTGGATTAATCGGGTACGGGAGTTTGGCCCCCTGATTATCTCGATTGACACCCAAGGTAATAATCTGATTTCACAGAATAAAGAGGTTTTTAATGAACGCAAAAAACCGATTCTGGACAAAATTAATCAGCAGTTGAAGTTTATTAAGTAATTAGTCAATGACAGGAGCTAGCTAATTCACTAGCTCCATTATTTTTAGCCTATTGCTGCTAAACGACCTAAAATCAGCATTTAGAGAAACAGGAGTTAGCAACTCGCTAGCTCTATGCATTTTAACGCAGGGCTGCTAAACGATCCAAAGCCCGATACGATAAGGCCTCTGACAAATGCTTGGTCTGAATTCCTTCACTTTCCGCCAAATCGGCAATCGTGCGCGCCACTTTTAAAATTCGATGATAAGCCCGCGCCGATAGCTTAAATTGCTCCATCGCATGGCTTAATAAATGTTGATCCTTTTTGCTTAAGGCACAGTGTTGATCGACCTCAGAACCTGCCAACTGATTATTAATCTTGTGTTGGCGTTGTTGCTGGCGTGTGCGCGCTCGTTCGACTCGGCTACGTACTTCAACACTGCCCTCACCAACCACTAAAGATTGCAAATCCTCTTGGCGTACCCGTGGAACGTCCACCTGCAAATCAATCCGATCTAAGAAAGGTGCAGAAATGCGCGCACGGTGGCGCTTTTGCTGTTCCGGTGTGCATTCACAATTTGCTTGAAAATCACAAGCGCGCCCTTGCGGACAAGGATTCATCGCTGCCACTAATTGAAATTGTGCGGGATACGTCGCTTGGCGTGCTGCCCGCGATAAAGTGATTTTGCCGGTTTCTAACGGCTCACGCAGGGTATCTAAAGCTTTGCGGTCAAACTCGGTGAGCTCATCTAAAAACAGTACACCATTATGTGCTAGCGATATTTCACCGGGTAATACTTGTGAACCCCCACCGACTAAGGCTACACCCGAAGAAGTATGATGTGGCTCACGCACAGGACGCTGCCCCCAGCGTGTGACCTCAAAGCCCTGATGACTGATCGAAGCAATAGTTGCAGACTCCAATGCTTCTTGTTCACTTAAATCCGGAAGAATGGTGACTAAACGACTAGCCAGCATGGTTTTGCCAGTCCCTGGCGGCCCTACCATTAATAAGTTATGCCCCCCGGCTGCAGCGATTTCTAAAGCGCGTCGGGCTTGAAATTGGCCTTTCACATCAGCAAGATCGAACGGATAAGCTTGAGAATGAACCTGAACCTCTTGCTCCCAACGTGGCAAAATCTCAGCGCCTTGTAAATGCTTAACCACCTCTTGCAAATTGCGGGCTGGATAAACTTTTAACCCCTTAATGAGGCAAGCTTCATCGGCATTATCTAACGGTAAAATTAACTTCCGGCGCATACTATGAGCTTTGACTGCTGTTGGCAAAACCCCGCGTACCCCGCGCAAATGGCCACCTAAAGATAACTCGCCTACAAACTCATAAGCGGTTAACTGCTCTTGAGGAATTTGCTCACTAGCCGCCAAAATACCTAAGGCAATAGGTAAATCAAAACGCCCACCGTCTTTAGGAATATCCGCTGGTGCTAAATTCACTGTAATCCGTTTAACTGGAAAATTTAAACCTGAATTAATAATCGCGGCACGTACCCGATCACGGCTTTCTTTAACCGCTGTTTCTGGCATACCCACAATCGAAAAGCTGGGTAAGCCATTGGCTAAATGCACTTCAACACTGACTAAAGGAGAATCAAGGCCGGCATTCGTGCGGCTATAGACAATCGCAAGGCTCATGGGGTTATTTTTTATTATTGTTATTTTTAATACTTAAAAAATTTTGCGCGTAGTTAACTGTAAATTCAAACCAACACGATGAAAGGCTATCCCTAGCAAATGCTCATCAAGCAAGCATTTGCTCTCTGGTAAAACTATTTGAAGTTTAGCGTAGTCAATGATTACTCACAGTCACTCGCTGATTATTCGCCAATTTAGCTTGAATAGTACGTTCCGCCCAACGCAGCAAAGTCAATAGTTGACGCCGTTCATTCGCTTGTAAGCCGTTTTGCCGAAAGCGTGCTTCAATGCTTTTAATCCGATTTTGCTGATTGACTAAGATCATGCGCTCTTGCTCAGTCAAAGCACCTGTACGAGAGCCTTCATCAATTTTTCTCGTATGCTCCGCTTGGATAGCATTAATACTGCTTTTGATAGCTATAGGTGAAGCTTGTGCTAATGAACTCATTAACAACACACTCCCAAGAAAACCTCTCAACAAGATCGATTTGTTATTCATGTTATGCCCCTTAGATTATTTTGTTGCCCTAAAGTGAACACTGTTTCCCCGTTCACTGCTCAATAAGACGCCATATCAAAAAGAAGCGTTTGAAGCTTAATCATTAATTCATTTTATTTGCACATTTTATCCCGGATTTATACCCAGTCAGTCTAAATGTGTATTAACTCAGCATTTGCCCCTGCTATAACACCCAGATGAACTTGCTAAACTCTCGCTCGATTATCTACTTTGCTGTGGGTCTACTCTTAGGTGGCGAACTCAGCTATGTATTTGAATTCCATGCTAAGTATAGTTTAACTATTGAACCACAGTTGCTGAGTCAATTATTAAACTTATTACTGCATTTAACTATTTGGGGGGTAATGATCGGAGGGTTAACTGTTTTATTGAGTCGAGGCTTGGCATTAGTATTTTTGGAAGAAACAAAACCATCACGGAAATTACCAAAAAATACTTAGAGTTTAAAAAAATAATTAAATAAATTTATAAAAAAACGCCGCTTCAATGAGCGGCATTTTTGTTGCTAGTATCCCTAACTCTTATTGTTGACAGCCTGCCCACCAACACGGACGACTACGAATAAAGTTTAACAAAGCTTGGTGCTTATAAGCCTGTCCTAAAGGTTGATTGATATACTCTTTACTACCCCATGAGCCGTAACGACGATACGTGCGTGGGGAAGAATAATGTGCGAATAAAGTTCCTCCCTCCCGTTTCCAGCCTTCTAAGAACTGTGTATATAAAGCCCCCATACGTGGATGACGATTTGCTTGATAAAGCAGTGGATTCGGCATTTGCATATCATGGGTCGTTTTGAAGTCTACCAAGCCTTGACCCCCTTCATAAGCCATCAGAGGTAAACCATATTTGTCAGCAATGGCTTTTTGCTTACGAATGAAGCCGAGTAGATTGTTGATTGAATAGCGATACTGATCATCCGTCATTAATTTGAAGGTTTCATCCAGATTGCGTACTAACTGAATAGATTGATGATCACCAAAGAAATAGGGGGCAATCGCAAAGGCATCGGCTGATTTGTAAGCATCTTTGTGGCTCAGAATAGTTTCGGCAACTTCTTCATTGATGGTCCAGCCGGAAAGAATCCGCACTAAACGTTGTGTGCCACCAAAAACCTGCTCCCAAATCCGGAAGATTTCTACAGAACGCTCTGAGTAGTAACGATAACCCGCGCGGTTCTTATTCGTGTCTAAGTGTCGTGCCATCCCCATATCGCGCACATAGTTACCTTGGAGAAAAATAAAGTTCCAAGTTTCATTACTGTATTCAATATGTGGCTTTAAGTTTGGGCGTAAACGCTGCTTCACCAATTGGGCAAACTGTGTCACATAGTTATTATCCGCAGCATGATGGATAGTGAACCAAGGGTGTGCATTTAAGCGATTAGCTAACTCGATCTGAATTTCAATCGGAGCGCCACGGTTAGTTTGACTACCCCCCCAAGTTGCATCAGTCAGCTTTTGCCGCTGATTCCAAGAGCTTTGCGGATTATTGTTAATCCCGCTCATATTCATGAAGCGAATCGATTTGAAATCCTTCATATAGTCTAAATAATCAGGATTAAAAATTTGCTGTTCGTAATTTTGCACGAAGGCTTGGTAGTTGCCAGGGCAAGCACTTGCATTAGGCACACGTTTGTAAGGGTTATTCGTGCAGACTCCATCAGGAGGCAGAATGCGGATATTCCGAATGTAATTATTAGGGTTAGACTCAACAATTCGCAAGGTAGCATCAAATTTATTGTCATCGCCTGCGAACAGATCAATCGTGTCTTGACCTTGAGCTGCTTCAACTATTTTGGCATCACCACCGTATTGAATTTTGCCCTGACCCTCATACAGAACGGTATAACGCCCACCTGGAATGGCTTGTGCGGGTAGATTGCTTAAAAACCGTGTTCCTGCTATTTGGCCATTCAGACGTGCAGGCCAGCCATTCCCATCAAGTTGCACATTAGCGCCCGTCAACCAAGGACGTGCATCTTCAAAAGGTAAAGCAGCACGGAATAAATCAATGAAAGGGACGCTAGAGTCGTCTTCAGTCAACTCATTAGTATTCGATGCCAAGGGCGAGCTTTGATTATTTGCTAGAGCCAGTGGTGCAACCAAAGCGACACAAACCGTCGCTACGCTTAGCCCTATATGTTTCAACAGTAATGACATTAGCCTTATATCCTCATGTTTTTAGCTCATTCAGTTGGCACTAAGCCTAGCGTCTTGAGCCGTGCTTATAAAGTAGTGTATGACTAAATGTGTTGTTTTTTGCATAAAAGTGCGATTTAAACCAGTTTACCTAAGCTTCCTGCAAGCATTACAATGCTGCCCCCAACTAAAATTTTATATTTTCTCTAAACTTATTGGAGGCCACTGTGGCTATCGAACGTACTATTTCTATTATTAAGCCGGATGCGGTTGCGAAAAATGTTATTGGCCAAATTTATGCTCGTTTTGAAAATGCGGGTCTGAAAATCATCGCAGCACGCATGATTCATTTAAGCCAAGCTCAAGCAGAAGGTTTCTATGCTGTGCATAAAGAACGCCCTTTCTTCAAAGACTTGGTAAGCTTTATGACCTCTGGCCCGGTGATGGTGCAAGTGTTAGAAGGTGAAAATGCAGTGGCGAAAAATCGCGAGCTGATGGGTGCAACTAATCCAAAGAATGCAGACAAAGGCACCATCCGTGCTGATTTCGCCGATAGCATTGATGAAAATGCAGTACATGGCTCTGACAGTTTAGAAAATGCAGCGATTGAAATTGCTTATTTCTTCGGTAAAGACGGTGATCTTTGCCCACGTACTCGTTAATACTCTTTGAGTAAGGCTAAGGTCATCTGTGTCTGATAGTAATGCAAAAGTAAATCTCCTTGATTTCAGCCATGAAGCCTTGAAGGAATGGTTCGCTAGTGTGGGCGAGAAACCCTTCCGCGCGACGCAAGTCATTAAATGGCTCCATCAAATGGGAGTCAACGATCTTGCACAGATGACTAATCTTAGCAAACCACTGCGCGCCTTTTTACAGGAAAATGCTGAGATTCGTGCTCCAGAAATTGTGCTGGAGCAGCAATCTGCAGACGGTACTTGTAAGTGGGTATTGCGCTTAGCGGATGGTAATGCGATTGAAACGGTGTTCATTCCAGAAGAAGATCGCGGTACTTTATGCGTATCCTCCCAAGTCGGTTGTGCACTTGATTGCACTTTCTGTTCTACCGCGCGCCAAGGTTTTAATCGGAATTTGACGGTAGCGGAAATTATCGGGCAGTTGTGGATTGCAAAGCGTACCTTGCAAAAAGATCCCAAAGGGGAACGTGCAGTCACTAATGTAGTGATGATGGGCATGGGTGAACCTTTGCTCAATTTTGAACCTGTGGTTTCTGCCTTACGTTTAATGCTTGACGACAATGCCTATGGCTTAAGCCGTCGCCGCGTAACGGTGAGTACTTCGGGTGTCTTACCAGCGATGGGGCGTTTAGCGGATACACTAGATGTATCCTTAGCCGTATCCTTACATGCGCCGAATGATGAGTTGCGTAATCGCTTAGTGCCACTGAATCGCAAATATCCAATTAAGGACTTATTGGCAGCCTGCCAAAGCTTCCTTGATAAGAAAGATACCCAACGTAAGCATATTACTTGGGAATATGTGATGCTCGATGGAGTGAATGATACTGAGCAACATGCGCGTGAATTAGCAGCGTTGCTGCAGGGAATTCCCTCTAAAATCAACCTTATTCCTTTTAATCCTTTCCCTGATACGCGCTATAAGCGTTCCAGTAATAATCGCATTTATCGCTTCCGCGACATCCTGCAAGAGTCCGGTTATACTGTGATGACTAGAAAAACACGTGGCGATGATATCGATGCTGCTTGTGGTCAATTAGCAGGGGAAGTGAATGACCGTAGTCGCAGAGAGATCCATTTCGCCCGCATTGAACAAGGGCATTAAGGGCAAATAACAACGATGAGAATAACAACTAAATCGCTAGCCATCATGGTGCTGGCGGCTAGCCTATCTGCTTGTGCTAGCTCCGGCGGCACGAGTAAGAAAGAAACCGCAGAATACTATGCACAACTGGGCGCAGGCTACTTACAAAAAAATCGCTTAGAGCTCGCCCAAGAAAATCTTGATAAAGCTTTAAAAGTTAATCGTAACTCTAAGGATGCACTACACTATTCTGCCCTCTTGCAAGAGCGCTTAGGTAATATGCAGAAGGCGGATGGTTTGTTTAAACGTGCCATGCAGTTGGATGGCAAAAATCCTGAGCTACTGAATAACTACGGCTCGCATCTGTGCAAGCAAGGCAAATATAAATCGGCGGTTGCAGCCTTTAATGCTGCTTTGAAAGATCCTTTATATGAAACGCCTGAGTTTGCCTATACAAATGCAGGAGTGTGCTTGCAGAGTGCGAAAATCTCGGGTCAGGCTGAGGAATATTATCGTAAGGCTTTGGAGCGTAACCCAAACTTCCCACTCGCCTTATACCAAATGGCTGAATTAGAATATGCTCGTGGTGAAAATGCCAAAGCACAAGCTTTTCTTTATCGGTATAATGAGCGCGCTCAGAGCACAGCAGAAACCCTCTTCTTATGTTATAAGATCAATCGGGCATTAAATGATTCAACCGCCGCAGAAGAGTGTGCGACTAAGCTAGTAGCGCAATTTCCAAATAGCGCTGAAGCTAAACAGACTAACTGAAACCTGAACTATTAAGTATTTTGGAGTGGGGCGTGACGGACACTAACGCAGACATGGATGTAAAACCAGATGAGCAAGCAGTTGCTCCAACTGTGGTGGAAAAACGTGATGATGGTATTGTGCGTCCGGGTGATCTTTCCGCCAAATTGCAGGCTTGTCGCGAGCGAGCTGATTTAGACCAAGACCAAGCCGGCATTGCAATGCGTTTATCGCCTGCCATGATTAAGGCGTTAGAAACTGAAAACTTTGCTGAATTACCTGATCCACCTTATGTACGTGGCTATTTACGTAGTTATGCGCGCTTAGATGAAAGTGATCCACAGGATTTGATTCGCACTTATGAGTTATTGCGGGGTGCTGACCCTGATTCATTGACTACACCGCCTCCCATTTCCTTAACACGGGTTCAGCATAAGCAAGGTATTTCACCGACGACTATTCGCATGTTAGGACTGGTAGCTCTAGTGCTACTCCTTGGTGTCTTATCAATGATTCCGGGAATTAATCAGTGGGTTCGCCAAACTTGGCAATCTTTCGCAGCCGCCCAACCTGGTTCAGTACCAACAATGGCCTCTAAACCAGCACCTATTACTAACACGACTACGCCTGAGCCAGGGACAAGTACTGATCTGACAGCTTCTGGCCCAGTACCAACGATTAGCTCACCAGCCTTAGCAACTACTGCTCAAGATAGCCCTGCGCCAGTAAATAGCTCTGAAGCAGTACAACCTAGTACTACCCCACCTTCGACCGACCCAGCTGCCAGTACTACAACTTCAACAACTGCTAGTTCGAATCCTAGTGCTCCAACTACTTTAGCCTTGGCGACTCCAGCAGCAACCGCTCCAACTATTAATCCAGCCACACCGACAGGAACTGAAACAACGGCTGTTAGCACTTCAACAGCGACAACGCCTACAGCGACTAATCCTACTACCACAGCTGGAACTACACCTGAAACTACACCGACTACTAGCATAACGCCAGCTCCTACGCCTACTAATGGAGCTACCAGCACTGTAGTCACTGCAACTACACCAGCTGTGGGTACTAATCCTACGCCAACCACTGATCCTGCTGTTGCCACACCAGCCGCAGTTGATCCCAATAAACCGGCTGAAGCTACTGCTACTACACAGCAACCTATTGATGGTGAAGTCTTAGTACGCATGGAGTTTACCCAGGAAGTCTGGATGCAGATTAGAGATGGTGGCAACAAAGCGATCTTTGAATCCTTGAACTCACCAAATACGTGGAAACAATTCAAAACGCGCACACCTTTAACCTTTAAAATTGGCAATGCACCAGGGGTAAAATTGTATTTGAATGGTCAGGCTTATGATCATGCTAAATACACTCGTGGCAGTGTCGCGCGCTTTACAGTGAACTAATTCATGGCAAAGACTCTTCAATCGATTCGTGGGATGCATGACATCCTACCTGAGCAATCTGCTGCTTGGCAGTATTTAGAAAGCACCGTTCGCCAGTTATTAGCACGCTATAGCTACCGCGAAATTCGTACTCCCATTGTAGAAGTCACTGAGCTTTTCAAGCGTGCAGTCGGTGAAGTCACCGATATCGTTGAAAAAGAAATGTATACCTTCGAAGATCGGAATGGTGAAAGCTTGTCCTTACGTCCCGAAGGAACGGCCAGCTGTGTGCGTGCCGGAATTGAGCATGGCCTGTTTTATAATCAACAGCAGCGCATTTGGTATACTGGCCCGATGTTCCGCCATGAGCGCCCCCAAAAAGGTCGCTATCGGCAATTCCATCAAGTCGGTGTAGAAACCTTTGGGATTGCTGGCCCTGATATTGATGCTGAATTAATTGCTATTAGTGCGCGCCTTTGGCAAGAATTAGGCTTAAAAAATGTGCGGCTTGAACTCAATTCTTTGGGTACACCTACTTCAAGAGCAATCTATCGGGAGAAATTAATTGAATATTTCTCCGCTCATTTAGATGTCTTAGACGAAGAAGCCAAGCAGCGTTTACATAGTAATCCTTTGCGGATTTTAGACACTAAACATCCTGCAACGCGCCTTATTGCTGATGCTGCACCCAGCTTACATGATTATTTAGACCCAGAGTCTAAGCAGCATTTTGAGCAACTGTGCAGCATGCTAGAGGCAATGGGTATTCAGTATGTGATCAACCCACGTTTGGTACGTGGTTTAGATTATTACACGCGCACGGTGTTTGAATGGATCACTGAAGAGCTAGGCGCTCAAGGGACTATCTGTGCAGGTGGTCGTTATGATGGTCTAGTCAGTCAAATGGGTGGGCAGGAAACGCCTGCTTGTGGTTTTGCGATGGGCATGGAGCGTTTGTTGGAATTAATGCAAGTTCAAGAACAAGCTTTAAGTGCAACTGCACCCGATCTTTACCTAGTACTAGCGGGTGAGCAAGCCAGTTCGGCCGGGATAGTTTTGGCAGAAAAATTACGCACTGAATTACCAAAACTTAAGCTGCAAGTGAATGCAGGCGGTGGCAGTATTAAAACCCAAATGAAACGCGCGGATAAAGCCGGTGCTCGTTATGCTTTGATTTTAGGTGAGCAAGAATTAGCAGCTGGCACCATTGGTTTTAAGCCGATGCAAGACGCTACAGCCAACCAAGTTAGTTTGAAACTTACTGAGCTGGGTCAATACTTGGCTAGTCAACTTAATTAAACAGTTAATAAGTAAATAGAAGCATCTAGATGAAGGGGTTAACGCATGATTGATTATAATAAGACCGATGATGAACAGGCCGAGGATCTTAAAGCGTGGTGGAAAGAGAATGGCCTTTCGGTTGTTGCTGGGATTGCTTTAGCGATTGCTGCCCTGTTTGCTTGGGAATATTGGCAAAAATACCAGATAAAAACGATGGAAGGTGCCTCAACACTTTACAGTACCCTGCAAACCACTGCGGATGATGCGGTAGCTGCGAAAGCTATCCAAGAACTGCAAACTGAGTACCCCAAATCCCCTTATGCAGCTTTAGCTTCTTTAGAAACCGCTAAAAAGCATGCTGAAAAGGGTGAATATGAGCCTGCAATTACTGCTTTACGTTGGGCCATTGATCATACTAAAGATGTCGATTTAAAGAATGTGGCGTCCGTGCGTTTAGCCCGTGTTTTGGCTTCTGCGGGCAAATACGACGAAGCCTTAAAACTAGCCAGCCAAAGTTATAGTGCGTCTTATGAATCGATCTTAGAAGAAATCAAAGGCGATATTTACAGCGCCCAAAAGAAAACTGAGGATGCACGTAAAGCCTATGAACGTGCTATTCTGGCTGCAAAAAATAATTCTAGCGAACTGATTAAGATTAAACTTGATAATCTAGGCAAGGGAGCCTAAGCGCATCCATGAGATCTTTAGCTACACTGATTACTGGTCTATTTTTAGCAGCGAGCTTAACCGCTTGTAGTAGCTTTTCCAATCTGATGCCTGCTAAAGATCCCAATCCACCTAAAGAATTAAAAGCGCTTCAAGCCACCGCCAATGCACAAACTTTATGGAAAGTCAGTACTGGCAGCAGTGATAAAGACTATGTACGTTTATACCCTTATGTGGATGAGGCCTTAGTCATTGTAGCGGGCGGTGGCTCAGCTAGTGCTTGGGACAAACGTACCGGAGCTTCCATTTGGAAAACGCCCATCAGTGAAGAAGTGACGGGTGGTGTCAATGGCGGTGAGGGCTTAGTCTTTTTAGGTACTAGTGAAGGTAGTGCCATTGCCCTAGATCGTCAAACTGGCAAAGTGCGCTGGATTGAACATCTCAATAGTGAAGTTTTATCCGTTTCTACCGCCAGTAAAGGGCGCGTCGTCTTTCGTACAGGTGACGGGCAATTAAGCGGTTTATCCACGCAAACCGGTGAAATTGTTTGGCAGCAAATTCGTGAAACCCCTGCTTTATCTTTACGCGGTGCAGGTGTACCTTTAATTGTTAGCGGTGCAGTGATTGCAGGTTTTGATAATGGCACAGTGACTGCTTTCGATTTAGAAACGGGTACTGGTTTGTGGGAAGCGATTCTCTCAGTACCACGGGGTAGCAGCGATTTAGATAAAATTATCGATGTTGATGGGCGTATTAAACAAGTGGGTTCAGCTCTATTTGCTGCGAGCTACAATGGACAAATCGCTGGTATTCGCCTGCAAGATGGGGCTTTAGGTTGGTCACAGCCTTATTCGAGCTATGCAGGCGTGGATGCCGATGCGAATGGCTTGTATAGCACAGACGTTGAAGGCAATATCTGGAAGATTAATCCCCAAAGTGGCGCACCGATTTGGAAAATGGATGATTTACAACGTCGCACGCCCACTGCACCCACTATTTTGGGTAGCTATCTAGTAGTAGGCGATTATGCAGGCTATTTGCATTGGATTAATAGCAGTAATGGTCAAACTGTAGCACGTTTACAGGGTGATACTGCTGGTTACACAGTTCCGCCGGTCAGTGATGGTCAGGTGATTTATACTTTTGGCAAGAGTGGCGTGTTAGCGGCTCATGCCCTGAAATGATGATGAGTAAATGAGACCGGTTTTTGCCCTTGTTGGACGCCCAAATGTAGGTAAGTCTACCCTGTTTAATCGCTTAACACGCTCCCGTGATGCTTTAGTTGCGGATTTCCCTGGTTTAACCCGTGACCGCAAATACGGCACAGGTGAAATGTTCGACCGTGACTATTTAGTCATTGATACCGGCGGTTTAAGCGGCGAAGAAGCAGGCATTGATGAGCAAATGGCACGTCAAACCTTAGCCGCTGTCGCAGAAGCGGATGCGATGATGTTCATTGTCGATGGCAAAGAGGGCTTAAGCGCCGGCGATGAATATATTGCTCAACAGTTGCGGGTAACAGGTAAACCTGTATTTCTAATTATCAATAAAACCGACCGAGTTGACCCTGACCAAGCCGCTGCCGAATTTTATGGCTTAGGTTTTGCTGAAGTTTATAGTATCGCCGCAGTGCATGGCCGTGGTGTCACTTCGATGATGGATGACATTCTCAGCCACTTCCCCACTGACGAAGTTGATGAGAACCTTGAGCCTGAGGAAGGTGAAGAGCAGTCGATTCGGATTGCCTTTGTTGGTCGCCCGAATGTTGGTAAATCGACTTTGGTGAATCGGATCTTAGGTGAAGAACGGGTTATTGCTTTTGATGAACCTGGCACTACCCGCGATAGCATTTTCATTCCATTTGAACGTGATGGCAAGCAGTACACCTTGATTGATACGGCTGGAGTGCGCCGTCGTAGTCGCGTGAATGAAACTATTGAAAAATTCAGTATCATCAAAACTCTTGATGCAATTCGTGAAGCGCATGTTGTAATTATGCTTGTCGATGCGCATGATAGTGTCACCGATCAAGATGCCCATTTATTAGGTTTAATTCTGGATGCGGGTAAAGCACTGGTCTTAGCCATCAATAAATGGGATGGATTAGAAAGTGATGAGCGCGATCGGATTAAGGGTCAGCTTGAAGTTAAGCTACCTTTCTTAGATTTCGCAGAGAAGCATTTTATTTCTGCGCTGCATGGTACAGGTGTCGGTTTATTGTATAAATCGATTCATGCCGCTTACGATTCAGCGATGCTGAAAGTCCCGACTTCACGTTTAACCCGTATTTTAGAAAATGCAGTACAAATGCATCAACCACCGCTAATCGGTGGTCGTCGTATTAAACTACGTTACGCCCATCAAGGTGGCAGCAATCCTTTCCTAGTGGTGATTCACGGTAATCAGACTGATAAAGTACCACCTGCTTATGAGCGCTATTTAATTAATTATTTCCATAAAACTTTGAAATTAACTGGCACTCAAGTCAAAATTGAATTTAAAACCGGCGAAAATCCTTTCGAGGGTCGGCGTAACAATCTAACACCACGGCAAATTCATAAGAAAAAACGTTTAATGAAGTTTGTTGCTGGGAAAAAATAACGACTAACACACGAGGGTAGTGTGGAACATAGTACCAACCTGTTACAAGGTATCTTATTGCTATTGGTCATGTCAGTAGCCTCTGTGGCTGCGTTTCGTACTTTCAAATTACCCCCGATTCTCGGTTATCTCTTGGTTGGAGCCTTAAGCAGTGAGAATGCTTTAGGATGGCTACCTGAAAATAATTCTATTGAGTTTATGGCTGAGGTAGGTGTGGTTTTCCTACTCTTTGCGATTGGCCTTGAATTTTCTGTCAGTCAATTTATGGCTATGCGCCGCACCGTCTTGGGTTTAGGCGGTTTGCAAATGGTCTTTTCCACCCTGATTGGTTTTATTTTGCTCAATTATCTGAATGTCAGTTGGCAAGGTGCCATTGTAGCTGCTGGGGCTATGGCTTTGTCCTCAACTGCAATTGTCGTCAAGCAGCTAACTGACCAAGGTGAAATGCATGAGCGGCATGGGCAATTAGCCTTAGGAATTTTGCTATTTCAAGATATTGCGGTCGTCCCTTTCATCATTGCAATTCCCTTATTAAGCAACAATACCGAGGCTGATCCTGATTTTATCGTAATGGCTCTACATGCCTTTGGGAATATGTTGGTCTTAGCGATTATGCTAGTGACTGCACATTATGTGCTGCGACCTTTATTCCAAAAAGTTGCGAATGCACAATCGGTTGAGCTATTTAATATCACCGTCTTACTGGTAGCACTGACTTCTGCTTGGGTTACCCAATCTTTGGGTATGTCCTTAGCCTTAGGCGCGTTTCTAGCCGGCATGATGCTGAGTGAAACTGAATATAAACACCAAATTGAAACAGAAATTCGCCCATTCCGTGATATTTTAATGGGTTTATTCTTCATTACTGTAGGTGCTAAATTAAACCTCGCTGTGCTCCCTGAATTGTGGCTATCAATTCTCTGGCTATTACTAGGTATTGTGGTATTTAAAGCGGTCTTAATCGGTGGTTTAGTGCGTTTGTTTGGCAATAATAAGGGCATTGCCGTACGCACTGGCCTAGTGCTTGCCCAAGGGGGGGAATTTGGCTTTGCTTTACTCTCGCTCGCTTTGAGCTATGGCTTACTCACTGCCGATGAAGTACAGGCTGATTTAGCCGCCATTGTGATTAGTATGGCGATTGCGCCCTTAATTATCCGTTCTAATGATAAAGTAACTCGTAAACTCCTCAGTGATAGCTACTTGCGTCAACGTTATAAAGATGCTCATGCCTTCCGCCAAGAAGTCAAAGAAATTGATAACCATGTAATTATTTGCGGTTATCGTCGTGTCGGCCAAGGTTTAGCACGCTTACTTGAAGAACAAGGTGTGCCTTATCTAGGTTTAGAACTCGACTCTAAAATCGTTACTGAAGCTTGGGAGGCGGGTGAAAGTGTTTATTATGCAGATGCCAGCCGTACTGAAATTTTAATGGCGGCAGGTATACAGCGCGCTAGGCTAGTGGTCATTACCGTGGTAGACACTGAAATCGCTAAGGAAATTACTGAAGCAGCGCGCAAAAAGAATAAGAATATCCCGATTGTAGTACGTGCACGTGACGATACCTATTTGGAAGCATTGGTTAAATTAGGTGCTACTGAAGTGTTGCCGGAGTCGCTCGAAGCCAGCGTTATGGTAGCACGCCGCGTTTTAGAAAAATTAGAGCTGCCTAATGAAGAAATTGAGCAAGTCGTTGGTCGCATCCGGATTGAGGGCTATAAGCAACTCAAAAGCTTCTTCCACGGTACTCCACAAAAGGCTACCAGTAAGTCAGAAACCTTCTTACACAGTATTGTCTTATTAGAGACCGATAAAGCGGTGGGTAAACGCATTGCCGACCTAAATCTAGCAAGCATGGGTATTACCTTAAAAGCACTCAAGCGTGGAGAAATTCGTGGTGACCAACCCTCTCCAGATATGATCTTACAAGCGGACGATACCTTAATTATTGAAGGCAAAGCGGATCGTTTTAAGGAAATTGAGAAAAAGATTCATGGCGAACGCAAAGAAAAAGAAGCCAAAGATAAAGAAGCTAAGTTAGCGGTAGACCCAGTAAGCGTGGTTAGCTCACCCGTTTTAGCTCAAGTAGAGGCTGACTTAACTAAAACTGACACTTAAATTTCCATTTTGCTTTATTTTTTCATATATTTTTATTATTTCTTATACAATATGTTCATTAAACAAGCATTTTGTAACTCAGGATTTACTAGCTAGAAGTCGACAATCTACTCCACTTATCTGCATAAAATCTACGCCTATCCAGCATTTCATGAATAATTTCTAGACCGTGGTACTCTTTTAGTCAGCTTATGCGTTTAGTAAGTGGTTTCCAGTGATTTTTTTGCTGAAAATTCACGCTAATTAAGCACTGTTATACATTTCGGGCGCGCTATACTTTCAAGCAAACCTCCTCAGGATTGTTGGCAGAACTAAGAAGCAGAATTTGAAGCATAAATAGATATTGGAAAATTTTAAAAAAGTCATTAATGACTAATACGCATGCTGAGTATCTGATGGGTAAAGCCCTTAAGTTTCAAGGCTCTAGGTTAAGGACAACACGAAGAACTTATCACTTAATTTAGAGTCTAACAGGAAGCTTGTGGCTCCAAGCATCAGGGCTATACATGACTTTTACAGCGTGGATGCTGACCTCCGCGTGAAGGATCACAACGGATGGCATCTGGACAGGACAACCAGTGAGTCAGGTTATAAACACAGTATGTTTACAATCGTGTCCCGTACAGCTAGCTGCAATTACTGCAATTAGGAATAAGTGCTGCACAAGGGCTCCATATAATTAAAGGTTACAGGAAATGAATACAGCAACTCGCGCCTTAGACTCTTCACTCTCTGAAACGGTATCTCGTACTCTGCAAGAATATTTAGATACTTTAGGTGACCACGAAGCCAGCAATATCTATCGCTTGGTGGTGGATGAAGTCGAGCGTCCTATGTTAGAAATCATGATGCGTTATACTCATGGAAACCAATCTCGTGCAGCTCAGTGTATGGGAATTAATCGCGCTACCTTACGTACCAAATTAAAGCGTCATAATTTGCTGTAATGCTAGCTCAGTTCGCAGCACTATCTCTCAAGTTTACTAAGCTTCCTGTGCTATAACAGGAAGCTTAAACCTCAAATCTAAATCTCTACCCCGTATTGCTGACGATAGGCTTGAATAGCTGCTAATAATTGAGGTTCATCAATCTGTTCCTGCACATGCTGAATAACATTGTTTAAGCCAACAATACTAATCACCGGCACCCCAAAATTTGTTTGTACTTCTTGTACAGCAGATAAAGCCCCCTGACCACGTTCTTGCCGATCCAGTGAAATCGACACCCCCGCTAAATTTGCACCCTGCCCTGCTACTATAACAGCGGCCTCGCGAATAGCTGTCCCAGCGGTCATGACATCATCAATTACTAAGACACGTCCTTTTAAGGGTGCACCAACAATCGTTCCACCCTCACCATGATCTTTCGCCTCTTTGCGGTTAAAGGCATAGGGGTAATCTAAACTGTGCTTTTCATAGAGTGCAATAGCAACCGAAGCTGCTAAAGGAATACCTTTATATGCAGGGCCAAATAGCATATCGAATTGAATACCTGATTCCACAATAGCCTGTGCATAAAACTGCCCTAAACGACTTAAAGCTGAACCCGTTTGAAACAAACCTGCATTGAAAAAGTACGGGCTAACACGCCCTGATTTCAGGGTATACTCGCCAAAGCGTAAAACACCTTGTTGCAAAGCGAATTCTAAAAAAGCTTGTTGATAGGGTTTCATTGGGCACTCTCTCATTAATCAGTTAGCGCCGGCATCATACCAGAAAAGCCGTTAATACAGAGTGCCTCTAACCACGTGGTACATGTTCCCACAGCAAACAACCACTGGGTGGTTGATAGCTCATGAGATCAAAACCTAACTGCGCCGCGGCTTCAGGTTCAATTTCAGTGATACAAGCCTCTTTCAACTGATCTACGCTTAAGCCTTTAGCCGAACTAAGATTAGTAAACTCAATCAAGGCGAGTCTCAGCGACGTATTGGTCAGATCAGTATGGCTCAAATCAGCCAAACTGAGATTGGTATAATCAAGATTCGCGTTTTTAAAGCTCGCACCGCTAAGCTTACTATGAGTGAAATCGGCAAGACTTAAATTCGCGCCCTCAAAATTGCGGCCGGTTAAATCGGTATTTTGGGCTTGATACAGTGGTGTACTCAGTGAGCCAACCGCATAACTTACTGAGTGAAAACCTAAACTTAGCGCTAGACCCGCGTAGCAGACTAAGCTCCTTATCCTTGGAACTTGCATCATAACACTCCATGTTATTTTAATTCATTCCCTTAAAGTGTAGCGCGTTAACTCAGCTTTACCAGCCCTTCTTAACTGGGAAGCTCTGCTAATTGCATCCCCATTTTCACGCCTTGATCAGCTTGAGTTTCCCCCCAATTCCAATCGCCTTTTTCTAGAAGCACAATAACGGTTGAACCCATATTGAAACGTCCCATTTCAACACCTTTGGCTAAGTTAACATTGGCATACTGATCAACACGTACGACCGATTGATTAGGCGGGGTAATCAATCCTGCCCACACGGTTTCAATCGCGGCTACATTAATCGCACCTACTAACACCAGCGCCATTTTGCCAAATTCAGTCTCAAAAATAGCCGCAACGCGCTCATTACGAGCAAATAAACGCGGAATCGTACGTACCGTATGCCCTGCAACACTAAATAAACGTCCTGGTATATACACTTGCTCCATTAACTGCCCTGCCAAAGGCATATGAATACGGTGATAATCACGGGGTGAGAGATAAATGGTCGTGAATTGGCCATTTAAAAAGGGTGCAGCACGAGCTGTATCACCACCTAATAGTTCTACTACCGAATAGTCAAAACCTTTGGCTTGAAAAATACGCCCAGAACGAATCGTATCAACTTGGCTAATTTTACCGTCAACTGGGCTGGCTAATACTCGAGCACCACTCGCAATAGGCCGCAATTCAGGTTTTAGACTGCGCGTAAAGAAGGCATTAAAAGTTGTATAAGCCTGCGGATTAGTTTGCTCGGCCTCACTCATGTCTACTTTAAAAGCCTTAATAAACTGGCGAATCGCGGGCTGAGTCCAGTTAGACTCAATGCGCGTCAACCGATAAACCAAACGTGAAATAGCATGATGTGGCAGCGGATAAAGCGGCCAGGCTTTTAAATAATCAGATAGCGGCATTAGGCTTGGCAAATAACTAATAAATGCTGGATGATACGGCAATTTAGTCGAAAGGAATACACTCGATGGCGCAGCCCGCTCTCACTGAACTCTCTAGCATTCTTGATTTTATCCGTTGGGGAGCTAGCCAATTTCGCGCAGCGGAGTTAAGTTTTTCGCACGGTATGGCCTCTGCTTTAGACGAAGCGGCTTATTTAGTGCTGCACAGCCTACACTTGCCTGTGGATACCCCTGAATTATATTTCAGCAGTAAACTCACTCAGGCTGAAAAGATAAAAGTCATGGACACTTTAGAGCGGCGGATTATTGAGCGTAAACCTGCAGCTTATTTAACTAATGAAGCTTGGTTTGCAGGTTTACCTTTTTACGTGGATGAACGCGTGTTAGTGCCTCGCTCGCCAATTGCAGAATTAGTAGAAAAACAATTTTATCCGTGGACGGATGAATCACAAGTTGCACATATTTTAGATTTATGTACGGGCAGCGGCTGCATTGGTATTGCTTGTGCCTACGCTTTTCCACATGCGGAAATCGATTTAAGCGATGTGTCTGCTGATGCCCTTGCGGTTGCTAAACTCAATATTGCACGTCATGGGGTACAGGCTCATGTTCAAGCGCTTGAGTCTGATCTATTTACTCATTTAAGCAGCAAGCGTTATGACCTAATTGTCAGCAATCCACCTTATGTCGATGCGGCTGAAATTGCTGAAATGAGTATTGAATTTCAGCATGAACCTTTAATCGGTTTAGCAGCAGGCACCGATGGTTTAGATATTGCGCATCGTATTTTAGCCTCTGCTCGTGAGCATTTAAGTGAACATGGCATTTTGATTGTCGAAGTCGGCAATAGCCAATTTGCGCTCACCGAAGCTTATCCAGAAGTACCTTTCCAATGGCTGGAATTTGAACGGGGCGGAGATGGGATCTTTTTATTGACAGCAACTCAATTGGATGAACACGCCGCTGCTTTCAAAGCGGCTGCGGCCAAGCTGCTTTAAACTGTTGATAATGTTCCGCAAAGATCTGCTCTAGCTCATCAATAATCTCTGTTGCAGGCCGCCCTTTAATCATATGAGCGGCCATCAAATCAGAAGTCGGTGAAAGTAAAGCATCAGGGCTGAGCATCGGATAACTAGCTTTTAAACGTTTAATAGCCTTAACCACACTTTCCGTAGCCGGACGTTCGAGCAACTCTGGCTCTGGGCAAACTTGCTCAACCTTTAGCTCAGACGAGTTAAGCACAAGAAACTCAGCAAATTTAAGCAAAGTGGCTTGATCATGAGCTTGTAACTCACGAAATAAACTGCGTAAGCGTTTTTCTTGGGGAGTACTGCTACCCTGCCCTAGTGTTGGTAACATGGTTGGCCTATTTCAACAGCTATGTTTCAGCAAGCTTTCAAACCTAAACTTGAGTTAATTAAGCATCAGCCTTTTTTGCTCGCTGGCAATAAACACGCGCAAACTCTAACAGTTCTTCCATCGCCGGTACTTTAAACTTTTGGCGCTGACGCACAAAAGAAAAATCACGGGTTAATGGTGGATCGAGCGGCTTGGAGACTAAAGAACCTAATTTAATCTCTTTGCTAATGCTAGCACTTGAGACTACGGAAATGCCCATACCAGCTTCCACTGCGCCTTTGACGGCTTCAGGACTTCCTAGCTCTAAGCAGTTGTTTACAGCATGCTTATCAGCACCGTGGGCAAATAAATAATCTACCATTACTTCACGAGTACCAGAGCCTTCTTCACGACAGATCAAGGAATACTTGACTAAATCCTTAGCGGTGACTTTATCTAAGTTAGCTAATTCGTGACTAGGTGGACAAATTAAGACCATTTCGTCCGTGCGGCACACCTCTACTAATAAGTTTTTATTGGTGACAGGGCCTTCAACTACACCTAAATCAATGACATTGTTTTCCACCATAGAAACGATGCCTTCGGTATTAGAGACTCTTAAACGCAACTTGATGTCGGCATTTTTTGCTTTAAAGTCACCCAATAATGAAGGCAACATATATTCAGAAATCGTGGTACTCGCACCAATAGTTAGAGAGCCACTAATGTCATCGGTCATCTCGCGAATGGCATTTTCCATTTCACTATAAAGATCGAAGATCTTTTCAGAATATTCATAAACCACTTGACCCGCTTCGGTGAGGGTAACACGGTTATGGGTGCGATCGAACAGGCGGGTATCAAACTGCTCTTCCAACTGGCGGATTTGAAAGGTCACAGCAGGCTGGGTCATATGAAGTACTTCAGCTGCTTTGGTGAAACTAAGCAAACGGGCAACCGCGTGGAAGACTTGTAATCTTCTGTCTGACATTTAGAACTATTCTCCTTGTTAGTGACACTGCTTAGGTCAGGTATGAGGGGGTTATCTCACTATTCCCTGAACTTATTTACCGGTCATCCATTACCGGATATTACCGTTTAATTTGACGATAAAAAATACCAGTTTATAAAAAATCTCTATCAACGACTCGACAAATACTATCATTAGAATAGGACAATTCTGTACAAACGGGGCTAGTTCATACTACTAAAGCAAATTTTTTTGATAAGAGGCACAAGATTAACTACTAAATGTAGGATTTTTACGCGCTTTTGTCATTGTCCACTGAGGGTTCACTGGCTTTTTTTAGGGCATCCTTGGACTGATGGGGAATGCGGGGGTCATCATCATCCATCAAAATTCGATATGCAGGCCCCTCTAAATCATCATATTGCCCACTACGCACCGTATAAATAAAGGCAATCACTACAACAATCATGACTCCAATAGCAATTGGAATCAGCATATATAAAGCTTCCACGGTGAATCACCTAAAAATGTTTTAAGCGTAGTGAATTCAACACCACAATCAAAGAGCTGGCTGACATCCCAATCGCTGCCATCCACGGAGCAACCAAGCCAGTAGCCGCTAAAGGAATAGCTAACAGATTATATCCAATTGTCCAAACGAAATTTTGTTTAATAATGATTTGCATACGTCGAGAGGTGTTAATCGCAAATGGCAGTTGTTGTAAATTTTCTGAGAGTAACACCATATCAGCGCTCGCTTGCGCCAGTTGCGAACCACTACCCATCGCAATCGAAACCGCCGCACCCGCTAACACCGGAGCATCATTGACCCCATCACCGACCATTGCCACAATCTTGCCCTGAGCCTGCAAAGCTTTTACATAAGCTAATTTATCATTAGGCAATTGCCCACCTAGAGCTTTAGCAATGCCTAACTGCCCTGCCACCTTCTGCACAACTGCCGGATTATCACCACTTAAAAGGCTAATATTAATACCTGCTGCACTCAGTTCTTGAAGCGCTTCTTTCGCTCCAGCACGGATTTGATCGGCTAAAGTCATTTGTGCCAACCAACCAGCACTTGAACCTAAATAGACTTGGGAGTCAGTCGAGCTTACGGAATACGCTGCAGGTAATGCTGTTTGAGTTAACTCCCCAACAAAATTCAATGTGCCTAAGCGATAACACTCACCTTGCCAGTAACCTTGTACACCTCGCCCAGACTCTGAGCTTAGTTGACTAAGCACATAAGGCTCATGGCTTAGCTGCATCATCGCTTTAGCCACCGGATGTTCAGAAGCTTGCTCTAAGCCCACCGCTAATGACTTGCAAACAGATTCAGATAAAGCACCTGATGCTTTAAAATCAACAACGGCTAGTTGTCCATAGGTCAAAGTACCCGTCTTATCTAAAATCAGCTCATCAATCCGTGCCAGCGTTTCTAAAGCATGCCCGCGGGTCGTGAGCACTCCTTTCGAAGTTAACAGCCCTGTCGCAGCGGTTAAAGCGGTAGGGGTAGCCAAAGAAAAGGCACAAGGACAGGTAATCACTAGCACCGACAGCGCAATCCAAAACGCCTCACTGGGTTGCGATTGATGCCAATAAAGAAAAACCGCTGTAGCGGTGAGCAAAATCAGTGGTACAAAGCGTGAGGAAACTTTTTCAGCTAAACGTGCAAGCTCTGGCTTCTCAGCTTGAGCACGCTCCAGTAAGCGGATAATCGCTGCTAGTACAGTATTATCACCAACTTGGCTGACTTGCATGGTTAAAGGGCTTTCAATATTCACTGTGCCGCCGACTAGTTTATCGCCTTCAATTTTACGACAAGGCAAGCTTTCACCAGTCAACAAAGCTTCGTTAGTACTACTGACTCCTTCTAAAACCAGACCATCAGCAGGCACGACCTCACCCGGTTTAATCAGGACTTGATCACCACTGACTAACTGACTAACCGGTACGACCTCTTGCTTGCCTTCTTTTAACAAAGTCGCTGTGGCGGGCATCAAACGCACTAACTCTTCGGCGACCTGCCCTGCTTTATGCCGCGCATTCATTTCTAAATAGCGCCCAGTCAGCAGGAAAAAAGTGAACATCGTCACCGAGTCAAAATAGACCTCGCCCCCCCCCATCACGGTTGCCCACACACTAGCGGTAAAAGCAATTCCGATACCAATGGATACAGGAACATCCATCCCAAAGCGTCCACGGCGCAAATCGCGCCAAGCGGATTGGAAAAAGACCCGTGCTGAATAGAAGATGACAGGCACCGTCATGACTAAACTGATCCAGCGTAAGAAACTACGCATTTGCCCATCCATATCGGAGACCGCACCGATATACATGGCGGCTGCCACCATCATCACCTGCATCATGCCTAAACCTGCTACTGCAATTCGACGTAAAGCAGCAGACTTTTCTTTCTTTTGCAGGGACTCTAAGCGCCCTGGATCAAAAGGATGCGCATGATAGCCAATTTCACTAATCGCTTGTAAAACGGTACTTAATTTAAGTTGGCTAGTATCCCAACGTAAAGTGGCGCGATGCGTGGAATAATTGACTCTAAAATCCAGCACGCCAGGCAATTGCTTAACATGCCGCTCATTCAGCCAAACACAGGCCGCACAGACAATACCTTCGAGAATGAGAGAGGCTTCACGGACGTTGCCAGCGGTTGCGCGCACAAACGAGCGCTGCAAATCGACACTATCGTAGACTTGCAAATCACGTAGTTGTTCAGGAATTAAATCTTCTGGGCGCGAACCAATATCGGTACGGAATTTATAAAAATCAGTGAGCTGATTCGCTACAATGGCCTCAGCAACCGCTTGGCAGCCTGAACAACATAGGGCTTGTTCCCGACCATCAATCGCAACTAAATAGCTAGCACCCGAGGGAATCGGCGAACCGCAATGGAAGCAATCCGCCACCAGTTCAAAGGTTTCTGGCTTAGCCATGACTAACCAGCAAGAGCAGAGACTTGGGTGGTCCCTTTGACTTCATGTACTTCATCACCACGCTGAATGCGCAAAACTACTGTCCAAGACCCCGGCTCATCTAGCAAAATGCTCTGTCCATAATTCCCTGAACCACTTTCTGGCAAACTGAAATGCTTATCTTTAGTTTTATCCGCTGGACGTAAAAAACTCACTTCAACTGTAGCACCCGTAATCGGTTGGCCTGCTTTGTCCAAGACATTAATACTAAACACCGTCGGTTGACCTATCCGTGGTGTTTGTTGCCAACCATTTTTCACTTGCCAACCACGCTCTTTTTGCACTTCGAGTTGATCTAAATGCTGATTAAATTGAGCGTATTTTTCTTTAAAATCATGCGGTACAGGCCCTGGAAATACTGAGGTAACTGGGCCTGTGGCAAACCGTGGCTCAGGAAGAAAACGCGCAACAAACTCACTACTCGCCCCTTTATTAGCTAGCGTGATAATAATGCTATCAATCGTTGCTAAAGTAATGAAGAAGATAACAATAATGGCGGGAGCCCAATGAAACCAAGCCTTTTTGGACTGTTCAGTCGCTTGCCCTAACTGTGTATCTAAACGCTGCCGATTACTGCGATGGCTAGTGATAATCCCTAAGCCATAACCACTCATGACAAAAAAGGCAAAGTGAATCGCAAACACATCCACACCGGCCCAATGCGTAGCGGCTAGCGGAATGTAAATGCCCATGACAATCAGGATGGTTACTAACGCAGCTAACTTGTTATTCCATTTTAAGCCAAGATAAAACAGAAAAAACAATGTAAAGGAGGCAAATACGCCAGTTCCTAAGGTCGTTAGTAAGCTGTAACTCTCCATATCCTAGGCCTTGCTCCTTAGGGCATCATAAATTGAGAAGGTATGATAACAGGATCAGTGACTTCACCGCTCGTTGGCTCCAGTTTAAAGTGGAATTCACGATTACGTTTACTCCCAGCACGTGCTGCTGCAGGCTGTTTCACCTTCGCAAAGACACGAATACTGCTATCAGGTCCTAAACTAATATTGTTTGGATCAACTTGCCCAAGCGATAAGCTTGCACCTTCCAAATCTGCCAAACTAATCCGATAAGTCGCTGATGCTTGGGTTTTATTGTTGATCTTCACTTCGTAACTGTTTTGGATACTGCCATCAGATAACACCACATATAAAGGACTGCGCACTTGTACAGCAGTGGCCTCTAACATTTTCGTACTGGAAATACTCCAAACTAAATAAATAGCTGCCAATAAAGTTGCCAATCCATAACCAATGGTACGCAGTTTCAGGAAATGAGTTTTCTTACCTTCTAAGCCATTTTCAGAGGTATAGCGAATCAAACCGCGCGGCCACTGATACTTATCCATAATGCTATCGCAGGCATCGATACATAAAGCACAGTGAATACAACCGATCTGCAAACCCTCGCGAATATCAATTCCCGTTGGACAAACCTGTACACATAGACCACAGTCTACACAATCGCCATGCCCTTGAGTTTGACGTACAGCACGATCTCGTAAATCTTTTATTGGAGTCGCCCGTCCTGTAGTCCCTTCACCGCGCTTTTGATCATAGGACACAATCATGGTGTCTTGATCAAACATCACACTTTGGAAACGTGCATACGGGCAGACATGCAGGCAAACATATTCACGCATCCAACCCGCCGCTAAATAAGTAGTGATCATTAAGAGAAAAGCGGTGAAATAAGCAGCACTGGGCGCATTACCAGTGAAGAAATCTTTGGTCAGGGTAAAGGCATCACCCCAATATAAAACGAAAGTCAAACCCGTCCATAGGGATAAAGCTAACCAAGCCGCATGCGTCGCGCCGATTTTCAGAAGTTTTTCTTGATTCCAAGCCTGCTTTTCTAAACGAATCCGTGCAACCCGATCACCTTGAATGGCTTTTTCAATAAAGCGAAACGCATCCGTCCATAAGGTTTGAAAGCAAAAATAACCACAAAAAACCCGCCCCAATAAAGTCGTCACAAAGAACAGCAAGACAGCGGCTAAGAACAGCAAAGCGGTCAACCAGAACACATCTTGCGCATGCATCACTAAACCAAACAGATAATAGCGACGTGAGGGAATATCAAACATGACGGCCTGATCTGGCCCTACCACTCGCTCCCAACGAATCCACGGCAAAATAAAGAAAACCGCATAGGCCAGCACCATAATGCCCGTTTTTAAATTACGGAAACGCCCTTGGATCGAACGGGGTTGGATGACGTTCTTTGGCTGAATGACTTGCACATTGCTCATAACGACTTTGGATCTCAAATTAGAATGGTCGGGCATGCTACCCGCAAGGAGATATTTTACCTTGAGGGAGATCAAGAGGGAACAGGAATTTTAGAGAATGCTAATGAATTAAAATAATGGAATTTCAAGCCGAAACATCAGATTGAAAGCAGTAATCCAAGCAGAATTTCGTCTATTTTTCGGAAAAATTTCGGGGTAAATTGCTATGTATTTACTACTATTAGACAAACTTAAGAAGCTAGAAAAAGGCTTTTTATTGCCTAAAAGTAGTACAATCTAAGCGCAAATATCATTCATGGAGATGGTTATGTTCGTCTCCAACAACAGTCAACTACTATGGCAGACTGTGGGGTGAGTACGTGTGGCTTTCCATCATCTCCAACCACTAACAATCGTAGGGGATTTGTTTCTCAAACCTGTGGCAACTGGAGTGACAGTACCCAACGCTGTGGGGCGTTTAGTGGCAATATTAATCTAGCTACAGTTGGTGACTATTGTGTGGCTGTGCGAACTGATCTGGGTGAGGAAGTGATCGTACACGCTAGGCTCAAGAAAAAATAAGATTAAAAAGAATCGTCTGCTAAGCGATCTGAGGCTGATCGACTCAACCAACCCTCAGGGTAAGTAGGGAACAACAATTAATTTAGCTAGTTCAATACGAAGAGGAGTTTAAAGAAATGCCAATCAATCCTTTACTATCATCAAGTAGCCACTGGCGGCTTGATCTTAAGCAGCCATGCCTAAGCTTAGCAGCCATCTTGCTAGCGACCAGCCTAGGTGAACCAGCGTGGGCGGTTGATTATACCTTTAGCTGCAAAGATATTGGGGGGACGAATTGCCCTAGCGACGAATTTGATGCCATAACCACTGCTGACGGCAATTCTGCGCCTGTAGTTATCACTTCCAAAATTACAGTACCTGTTGGCATTTGCCCAGGTGGTATAGCAGATGTCAATATTTTTACTGACATTTCCACAGACTATGTCAATGATATTTATTTTGGCGTTTTTGCCCCTACTAGCTTCAAAGGAATATATTTAGTTAATAGAGCATGTAGTGGTCAGAATAATATTCAAGCTACCTTTGATGATGAAGCCCCTATTAAAGTAGATGATAATTATATCTGTAGCAGTAATCCTGCTATTAGTGGTTCAGTCAAACCTCTAGATTCTTTAGCTGACTTAGATGGTGCTACAAAGTCGCCTTCAGGTATTTGGAGCCTATTTGTGGGAGATGCGAGTTATCAAGATGCGACCAAACTAAATAACTGGAAGCTCCAACTGGAGTGCATTCCCCAATTATCGATCGCTAAGGTCACAGATGGGGCTGAGCCTAGTACGAAGGGGCAATTTCAAGTCACTGTCAATCCAGTAAATAACACCGGTGCTGCCATCACAGGCATGGTCACTTATAGCGGAACCGCCACTAAGGGCATCGACGCTAGTAATGGCACTGACTACATTGCTCCAGCCACTTTTAGCATCCCCAATGGCGCTAGTACGGTGACTCTCGATTTCACTATTATCAATGATACCGAGGCCGAAAGCACTGAAACGGTGATAGCAACCATTTCCGCACCCTCCAATGGCTCGATTGGCACTGCCACAGCTACGGCGAATCTAGTAGATAATGACACCTACACTGTTTCGATTGCCAAAACCGCCGATGGCGCTGAACCCAGCACCAATGGACAATTCACAGTGACGCTCTCACCAGTCAATACGACAGGGTTCCCCATCACAGGAACCGTGGCATATAGCGGTACTGCCACTAATGGGACTGACTACAATAATGCACCCGTCACATTCAGTATTCCTCAGAGTGCTAGCAGTGCAACACTAGACTTCACCACTATCGATGATACGGCGGTAGAAGGCGTTGAAACCGTGATAGCCACTATTTCTGCCCCCTCTACTGGTACGATTAGCACAGCAACAGCCACGGCCAATCTGGCGGATAATGACAACTACACACTTTCGATTGCTAAAACCACTGATGGTGCAGAACCTAGCACCAACGGACAATTTACTGTCACTGTTTGGCCAGCTAATACCTCAGGTGCTCCCATCACAGGGACTGTTGCTTATACCGGCACGGCGACCAGCAATACAGATTACACAGCCCCCCCTACCAGCTTCAACATACCGAATGGCTCGTCAACCGCTACTCTCAATTTCGCGGTGATTGATGATACGGCGGTAGAAGGCACTGAAACAGTGATTGCAACAATTTCCAATCCTTCGACTGGGACGATCACAACAGCCACTGCTACCACCAACTTAGCTGACAATGATGCAGAAACTAATTACCAACTGTCCATTGCCAAAACTACCGATGGCGCAGAACCCAGCACGGCAGGGCGGTTTACGGTAACGTTATCTCCCGCCAATGCAACCGGTGCTGCTATTACTGGTACGGTCGCTTATAGTGGAACCGCAACCAACGCGACCGACTACACTGCACCAACTAGCTTCAGCATCCCGAATGGTTCCTCTACCGCAACTATTGATTTCGCAGTGATAGACGATACTGCAGTGGAAGGTAATGAGGCAGTGATCGCAACCTTGTTGAATCCTTCTACTGGCACGATTACTACCGCAGCGGCTACGGCCAACCTAGCGGATAATGATGCCGAGACGAACTATACGGTTTCGATCAACAAAACCACTGATGGTGCTGAACCAAGCACGAATGGGCAATTTACTGTCACTGTTTCGCCAGCTAATACCTCCGGTGTTCCCCTCACTGGGACTGTCGCTTATACCGGCACGGCTACTCACGGCACTGACTATACTGCGCCGGTATCTTTTAACATCCCAAATGGCTCCTCTAATGCTAACCTTCCCTTTAGCGTTATTAATGATAATGAAGCTGAAGGTCCTGAGACGATCATTGCTACCATCAATTTAACTACTCCGGCTAATAATCTTAAGACTGCCAGAGCAAGCACCGCTGAATTGGTTAATTTAGGTAACAATAGTGCTAGTGCAGTTATTAATGATGACGACACTAGTACACCCATTCCCATTTTCAGCCCCTTTAGCTTACTAGCCTTATTAGCCGGCTTGGCTTGGTTGGGATGGAGGCGCAAAGCTTAAATCTCCCTCTAACAAATAAACCCATACTATAAAAGTATGGGTTTATGCTTTAAGGAGTTGTATTACCATAGCTGAACACTCTTGCTCAACTAGTCTTTAAAAAATCCAACCATGAATAAAACTATCTTTATCAGCGTATTACTTGCCTTATTTGCTCTTGAATGGCTTGAGCCTGTGCGTAATGGTTTCATTACTCCTTTCACCGAGCATCTTGCTGCAATTAGTGCTAGTTTACTGAAAATTTTTGATGCTGATGTCAGCTCGCACGGAATTTTCATTCAGAGCCTATCCAATGGAACTTCAGTAGCAATATTAGCGGGCTGTAATGGTGTTGAAGCCATGATCTGCTTAACGGCTGCTATTTTTGCCTATCCTGCTAATTGGATTCAACGTTTATGGGGTCTATTCTTAGGTTATCTAGCGATTCAAATTCTTAATATTGTGAGAATTATTAGCTTGTTTTACCTACTCCAATGGAATAAACAATGGTTCGAATGGGCGCATCTTTACATTTGGCAAGGTTTGATTTTCTTTGATGTACTTATCGTCTTTATTATTTGGATTCGTTGGGTCATAAAACATAAGCAATCAAAGCCCCAACAACCTATTTTAAATCATGTTTAAGGCTTGCTATACCACACTTTTTAAACAAGCCACCTTAAGTCCACGCTTATTTGTGCTTCGAACTTTATTCTGGTTGCCACTTTTATTCATTATCTGGTATCTACTTTCCTCTTGGCTAATTCACCCTGCCTTAGAATTAGCCAAGTTACTCATACCCCTTGGTTTACCCAACCTAATTGAAAGCCTTGCTATACAGCAACACTATCTAATCATTAATACTTATTTAGGCGCTGAGATTCAAGCTGAATTACCACAGGGCTTTGCGCGCTTTACAGCTAATTTTTTTACGAATGGCCAACACTACCCCTTTTTATTAAGTATCCCCTTAGACAGCCTTAAATATGCTTATGGATTGCCAGTCTTAACTGCTTTAGTGCTTGCAACTCCGACTAGTATCCGCAAGAAACTCTTGAGTTTCGGTTTAGGCTTTGTTTTAGTGAGTCTCATTGTCGTGTGGGGACTTTACTTTAATACTGCAAATTTTTTAGCTTTGGATTTCAAAACCACTTTTACTGATCAAGCAAAAACACTCTGGCCTCTACTGAATGAAACTTGGATGCAAGCCTGCATTGCTCTTGGCTATCGACTCGGTTTTTTAATCTTTCCAGTTGTTTTGCCAATAGCTCTGTGGGCACAGCTTAATCCAGCTATTTTGAGTCAACTGATCTATGGTTCTAACCCCAAGCCCAATCCGTCCTCTTTAGCTAAGTAAAACTTAATCTTTACACTAGCTCACTAGACTATGCTCGCTTGCCTGAACGCGCTAACATAGCGCCCTCTTGTCACAAGTCATGGTGTGCTAACCCCGATGAATGCTTTGGAATGGCGTGTTGCCTTTTCACTTTCGGCTGTTTATGCCGTGCGAATGCTGGGTTTATTTATGATTTTACCAGTATTTGCGCTTTATGCTCACACTTTGCCAGGATCAACTGATTTACTCGCAGGGATTGCCATTGGTATTTATGGTTTAACCCAAGCTATTTTCCAGATTCCTTTAGGTATTGCCTCTGATCGTATGGGTCGAAAACCAGTCATTATTGGTGGTTTATTAGTTTTTGCCTTGGGAAGCATAATTGCTGCTCTGTCGCATTCGATTGAACTGATTATTGTCGGGCGTACCTTACAAGGTATGGGCGCTGTTGCTGCTGCAACCATGGCTTTAGCCGCTGATTTAACCCGCGAAGAAAACCGTTCGCGCGTGATGGCGTTTATCGGTATGACAATTGGCCTGTCGTTTATGGCTGCGATTATTCTTGGGCCGATTCTCTACACACATGCAGGGATGTCTGGCATTTTCTGGTTTACCTGCGGCTTAGCGATTTCAGGGATTTTATTAATCCTGTTTGCAGTGCCCACTCCTCTACATATTCGCGCCCATCGTGATGCAGGCATTGTGAGTGACTATCTCCTGAAAGCACTGAAAAACACTGCTCTATTGCGCATGAATGCGGGGGTTTTTGCTTTACATTTAGTAATGACTGCCAATTTTCTAGTCATTCCCACCCTATTTCGAGATGAACTTAGTTTAGCCACACTTGATCATTGGAAAGTGTATTTGCCGGTATTTTTAGTTGCCTTTATGGGCTCTATTCCTTTAATTATTGTAGCTGAGAAGCGGCACAAGATTAAACCTATGTTGCTGGGTGCAATTGCGCTATTGGTCGTTGCAGAAATCTTACTGGCTTTGGGTTATGGTACTAAGTATTCACTTTTGACTGCTTTTTCCTTATTTTTCCTCGGCTTCAATTTTTTAGAAGCGATTCAACCCTCGTTAGTGGCTAAATACTCAGCCGTTGATACTAAAGGTACGGCGATGGGGATTTATAACAGCACGCAATTTTTGGGCATTTTTGTCGGGGGCATAATGGGTGGTTGGGTGAACCAGCAGTGGCATGCAGCAGGCGTATTCTGGTTTAGTGCTGTAGTAGCAGCTCTTTGGTTAGCGATCACGCTAAAACTACCTACTCCAAGCTTCTATACGAGTCGCGTGGTGCGTTTTACCGGTACTGTTGCAGACTGGGCAGCTATCTATCAAGCGCTGCAAAAAGTGCGGGGGGTTTATGAAGTTGCGATTGTCGCCGAGGAGCAAGTCGCTTATCTGAAAGTCGACAAAAAAGAACTAGACGAACAGGGGCTTCGTGCAATTTTAGGGGCAGCCACGTAAAATTAGCAGTCATACCTCAAGAAAGGACAGAACATGGCACGCGGAATTAATAAGGTTATTTTGGTGGGCACTCTCGGGCGCGATCCAGAAACCAAATATATGCCAAGTGGTGGTGCAATCACGAATGTCAGCATTGCTACCAGTGAACAATGGAAAGACAAAAATACCGGCGAGCGCCAAGAGCGCACCGAATGGCATCGGGTGGTTTTTTATAGCAAACTAGCGGAAATTGCCGGTCAATATCTACGCAAAGGCCAGCAAGTTTATGTGGAAGGCCGTTTGCAAACTCGTAAATGGCAAGGCCAGGATGGTCAAGACCGTTACACCACTGAAATCATTGCTGATGAAATGCAAATGTTAGGCGGACGCTCTGAAGGTGGTAGCGTAGGCGAGTTCAATGCCCCTCCGCCACCAGCTGCCACTACTAGCTCAGGCAATTATGGCGGTGGCCGTACCTCCACACCACCCGCTAATACCAATTCAGCTCCAGTGGGACGAGATACCTTTGAAGATTTTGATGATGATATTCCGTTCTAAAGGAAGAGCTGTAGATTAAAGTTTCCGAAGCCTAGCTCTAGACTAGGCTTTTTTATCAGTCAGCGTAAGAATCGCTTCAAAACTTCTCTAAATTCTGGTGTATTCGCCTGCCCTAACCACTCAAAGGCGACCATTTCTCGGCTTAAAATTTCCGCTCCATTCTGGCGCATTCGTTCTAAAGCTAAACTTTTATCTGTGGCTTACGCGAACCCACGGCCTCTTCCACTACAAAGACTTGCAAGCCTTGAGCCAGCAAATCCAGCACGGTTTGTTGCACACACACATGAGCTTCTGTTCCTACTACAACCCACTGTTGACGCTGTGCTGCAGTATGTTTGAGCAAATTACCTTCGGTCACTGCTGAGAAATGAATTTTTTCAAAAATAGCTTTGTCGGGCAAGCGCGCTCTTAAATTTGCCTCAGTAAGGCCTAAACCTTGCGGATATTGCTCAGTTGCTAGCACTGGAATTTTTAAAGTTTGCGCGACATCGACTAGCCAAGTGGCATTCGCTAGTACCGTTTCGCCCTGATGAATCGCGGGCAAAAGACGAGTTTGTATATCAACGACTAATAAGACTGAATCTTGAGCTTGAATACGCATCTGGGGTTCCTCCTAAATTTAGTGTTAGTTTGCTGCGCTTACAGCCGCTAATGATGCATTGATCTATAATTAAGCCCGCTTAGCCACCTTGAGTTAATAGATATTCTAGGCTTATCTGGGTACACTCACGCCCTAATAACTGAGAGCATCGGTAGTGTTACTGGCTCAGTCTTAGCAGTAGAGGACGTATGGATTTCCAACAATATATCCGCAAAATTAGTGAGCATCATCAATTTAGTCAGGCTGAAATGACTGATGCCATGCGTATTATTATGACCGGCCACGCCACACCTGCACAGGTTGGAGCCTTTTTGATGGGTTTACGCCTACGCGGTGAAACGGTTGAAGAAATCACTGCAGCCGCCAGTGTGATGCGCGAATTGGCTACTCCGGTAGATATTAACCGTGACTATCTAGTGGATACTTGCGGCACAGGTGGCGATGCTTCTGGCACTTTTAATATCTCTACTGCCAGTGCTTTCGTCGCAGCAGCAGCGGGGGCACGCGTGGCTAAGCATGGTAATCGTTCGGTTTCGAGTAAATCGGGTAGTGCTGATGTGCTAGAAACTGCAGGAATTAATTTAGAGCTAAATGCTGAACAAGTCGCACGTTGTATCAATGAAGTGGGAGTGGGCTTTCTGTTTGCACAAAAGCATCATAACGCCATGAAACATGCGATTGGCCCACGGCGTGAATTAGGTATTCGTACCGTGTTCAATCTGCTTGGTCCACTCACTAATCCTGCCGGTGCTCCCAATCAGGTCTTGGGCGTGTTTGCCAAAGAATGGGTACTTCCAGTGGCCGAGGTTCTGCAAAACTTGGGTAGTCGGCATGTACTCGTTGTACATTCAGCCGATGGTTTAGATGAAATAAGTATTGCGGCACCTACTTATATTGCTGAAATGAAAAACGGCGAAGTACGCGAATATACACTCACCCCTGAAGAGGTCGGTTTACGCACTGCGTCCTTAGATGCATTAAAGGTAGCAACTGCAGCAGATAGCTTAGCCATGATTCGGTGTGCTTTGAGCAATCAGCCGAGTGCAGCCAGTGATATTGTGGCATTGAACGCAGGAGCTGCGATTTATGTAGCCGGCTTAGCGAATAGTCATGCTGAGGGTATCAAACAAGCTCAGGTTGTGATGGCTGATGGTAGTGCGTTAGCACGTCTGCAGCAGCTAGCTCATTTTAGCCAACAATTTCAGCCTGCTTAAGGAGGAAAACTTAGGATGAGTCAAGCCGATATTTTACAAAAAATCCTTGATACCAAGCAGCAAGAAGTAGCTGAACGTTCTGCACGACTTAGTCTTGCCCAACTTAAAGAATTAGCGCCCACAGCTGATCCGGTACGTGGCTTCCTAAACGCTATGCAAGCTAAGGTTGCAAACGGTCAGGCTGCGGTGATTGCTGAAATCAAAAAAGCCTCACCGAGTAAAGGCATCATACGTGCAGACTTTGATCCTCCCACCCTTGCACAAAGCTATGCGCAAGCGGGAGCTGCTTGTTTATCGGTATTGACCGATGCGCAGTATTTTCAAGGGCATGAGGATTATCTAAAAGCAGCGCGCTCCGCTTGTACGCTTCCGGTGATTCGCAAAGATTTTATTCTTGATCCTTACCAGATTTACGAAGCACGGGCGATTGGGGCTGATTGTATTCTTTTGATTGTCTCAGCTTTAAATGATCAGCAATTAAACGAACTTTATGCAGTCGCCACTGAATTGGGGATGGATGTCTTAATCGAAGTGCATGATCGTGATGAACTGTTACGCACCCTGCCCTTAAATGCGCCGCTAATTGGGATTAATAATCGCAATTTGCGCAGTTTTGTGACGTCCTTAACTACCACTTTAGATTTACTAGCTGATGTTCCAAGTAATACTTTATTGGTAACTGAAAGTGGTATTCATACTCAAGCCGATGTGCAACTCATGCGTGAGCATCAAGTGCATGCCTTCTTAGTCGGTGAAGCCTTTATGCGCGCGGCTGATCCGGGCGCTGAATTGGCGAGATTATTTTTCCAGCCGGTGTAACCCTAACCGCTTTATTAGACAATAACTCAAGGCTGCTAGCATGTTAACGCATCCACAATTTGATCCTGTTGCTCTCAGTATTGGCCCGCTGAAAATTCATTGGTATGGGCTGATGTATGTGATTGGTTTTTTGGGCTTTTTAATTCTTGGTAAACAGCGTGCTCGGCAACCGGGAAGCTTATTTAAACCCGATCAAGTCGACGACATGATGTTCTGGGGTGCGATTGGTGTCGTGCTTGGTGGGCGTGTTGGTTATATGTTCTTTTATAACCTCAAGTCGTTCTTAAGTGACCCGATCTCCTTCTTCCAAGTTTGGGATGGTGGCATGAGCTTTCACGGTGGTTTAATTGGTGTGACCATTGTGATGTTTGTGCTCGCCCATAAATGGAAAATTAGCGTGCTGAACTTAGCTGACTTTGTCGCACCTTTGATTCCAATTGGCTTAGGTGCAGGCCGGATTGGTAACTTTATTAATGGTGAATTATGGGGTCGTCCTACCGATGTGCCTTGGGGAATGGTCTTTCCACAAGTTGACTCGCTTCCACGCCATCCCTCCCAACTTTATCAAGCTTTTTTTGAGGGCTTAGTATTATTCACTGTACTATGGATATTTACTCGTAAGCCTCGTCCTGCGGGTGCAGTTGCTGGTTTATTTTTAGCTTTATATGGTTTATTCCGCTTCTTTACTGAATTCTTCCGTGAGCCAGATATTCAATTAAAATTCGTGGCTTTTGACTGGCTAACTCAAGGTCAACTTTTGAGCATCCCAATGATTTTAGCCGGTTTAGGTTTAATCGCATGGGCTTATAAGCGGGGTGGACAAGCACTGAGCTAACAAATAGTGAGCTTTAGTAACCGCTAGGGCAACAAATCGTTACTTGCTCATAATCTGCTTCTCACGCATATTTGTTGCATCGCACAAATAACTAAGACCACAGTCTCAACAGAGAGTTAAGTAGATTATGAACATCATTAAATTTGTTGAAAAAATTTATACCAGCTTTGAAGCGTTTGGCTATGCACGTGCAGCAGCGGAGCTACAACGCATGAGCGACACACAACTCTTATCGCTAGGCTTATCTCGGCAGAAAATTCAGCAAGGTCGTGCCGGTTTACCTTGGACTATTGATACATTAATCATTAAACCAAGCAGTAAACAAACGAGCCAAGCAGCTTCTAATCAAGCTAATTTCAGCCACAAAGCTGCTTAAGCCAATTAGCCATCCACAGGCTGCGTAGGTGTCTTTAAGATTAATTGGTAAAAAGCCAAATCTAACCAGCGCCCAAACTTGAAACCTGCCTGTTGAATTGTTCCTGCATGCACAAAGCCTAAGCTGGTATGCAGGGCAATACTCGCCGTATTTTGCGCATCAATCCCGCCGATCAATAGATGATAGTTTTGCTCTTCAGCTTCCTGAATAATCGCTTGCAATAAGTGTTTTCCTAACCCTTTTCCACGCTGCTCAGGATGCACATAGATCGAATGCTCGACACTATATTTATAAGCAGGATGTGGACGGAAACTACCATAACTCGCAAAGGCTAATAGCTTGCCATCCTGTTCTAAGCCTATCACTGGAAAATTTCCAGCCCTCTTCATATCAAACCATTGCTGCATAAAGCTCAAGTTGCGTGGCTGATACTCATATAAAGCGGTTGAATGTGCAATGGCATGGTTAAATATTTCCAGAATTGTTGCGGCATGTTGCTCATAGTTACAGTGAATTAATTCGGGCATAGTGAAGAATCCGATAAAAGGCCGTGCAATGCTCGCATATTAAACAAAACTGTCATGCAAGTCGTTTAATATGTACTAAACTCTTGGCATGAATTGACAGAGGATGGCCTTCAAGCCTGAACGTGAGGTGGAGGAGGTTTCTACCCGAATAGACGTTGGAGGGTCATTCTCTGTCAGTTCCTCCTCAATTACACTTTAAGCTTTAGCTGGATTGAAGCAAACCATTAAATCAGCTAATAAGCGCGACACTTCTCCTGTCATCAAAGTAAATTCAATATCTTTACGTTCTGCATACGATTGTGGATCTTGTTCATTTACTTGCTCGTCAAATACATCTAAAAACTTCAGACGCTTAATTTGCAAATTCTCAGTCAAGACAAAGCTTAGGCGATTATCCCAAGTCAACATCAGTTTAGACACCAGCTTGCCAGTAGCTAGATTTGATTTCACCTCTTCGGTAAGCAGCTCATGCTTTTTAAACACTGCAACACTTTGCTCATCACCTTGGCTGCGTAACTCACATTCCTCACCAAGTTCAAACTTAGGCGGTAAGACACCTTCAGTGAGCCAATGCGTCATTAGGAAAGTTGGGCTATTACTGGTTTCTGGAGCAGCAATCGGTAAACTATCGATCGATTTGCGTAATAAAGCCGTTAAGCGCTCCGCCTGAGTGGACGAAGAGGTATTCACCACTAGCCATAATTCATGCGGATCAATCCAAGCATCAAGCTGGCGAGTCCGGGTAAAGGCTTGTGGGAGCAGTTCAAATTCGATCTGCTCACGCATATCTTTCTTTTCACGGCTACTGAGCTTGCGATTTTCTTTTTCTTGCAGCTCACTGACACGTTCATCTAGTTCCTCTTTCACGACAGAGGAAGGTAGCATGCGCTCTTGATGCGCCATACTGATCCAGATATAAGCATTTGCTGCATGCACAAAAGATTCAGACTGCTTACCCAAAGGGGGTACCCAGCCACTGCTTTCACGCTGATCTTTTAGACAAGGTATAAAGGATCGAGCTGCCAATTGCTCATGCAAAGCTTCTGCTGTTAAAGGAAAAGCTTGCTGAAGCTTGTAGAGATAGAGATTTTTGAACCACATGTCCTTTGCACTCACGCCGCTATCGAGGCGGCGATTATGCAGGAAAGCTCTGGCTCAAACAAATGGAACTGAACCGAACTCTGACCAAGGATTATTCACACCAAACCAACGGCTGGCTAAAGTACCATAGACCGCACGGAAATCGGTGGTCATATAAAGATTTCCATCGCCATCTAAATCTTTTAGACGTGGATTTTCCCCAAATACGCGCCCACCAGAAACACGCCCACCCATAACGAGCTGCACCGAAGCTGTACCATGATCCGTACCACCACCACGATTTTCTTGCACACGACGACCAAACTCAGAATAAGTCAGTACTAAGACATCATCCCAACGACCGTGCTGCTTCATCGTCTCGCCAAAAGAATTAAGCGCTGCAGCTAATTCAAATAGCAGATTATTATGTATATTGATTTGATTAGCATGCGTGTCATAACCACTATGTTCTACTTTATAGACGGCCGTATCGACATTATTCAGAATCATCTGCGCAACTGACTCTAATTTGCGCCCTAACACACTGGTCGCAAAACCGCCTAAATGCTGTGGATTGGACATTTTCTCTTTCAATTGCTGACCGGCGTCATGCAATTGATGTTGAATATTCACCACATGCTTTAGCGCTGAGCTACCCCGAGTAATCGGCTGAATATCTGAAACTAAATCTACTTGACTCAAAAACACCTGTGGGCTTTGCATCGCAATCGTATGGCAATCTTTACCCGCCATCGGCCCCAAACCTTCGCCTAGGATGATGCCGTGTAAGCCTTCCTTATATTGGGGTAAGACCTGAGCTAACCAACCAATTTCCGAATGCTCGAAGGCACTGGTCGCGGTTTCCCAAATATCACTCGAGCGGAAATGGGACAAGACACCATGTGGATAACCCACCCCCTGAATCCAAGCTAAATCACCTTCTTCCCACCAACGACGCAGGCTAGTCATATACGGATTAACCGACATACCATTATCGAGTGGAAATTCTTTTAGCTTGTGTTCAGGAATCTTGGCAAGAGAGCGATAATTAGCATACTGCTTATAATCACGTTGTGGGACAAGAGTATTTAAACCATCATTGCCACCGGCTAACTTGATCAGTACCACTGCCTTTTGACGCTTGGAACTGGAAACAACTTTCTCGCTGGCTTCAGTTTTATTTTTTGTTTTAAGTTCTGCTGCCCAAGCCAGCTCTGGCAACAGTCCAGCTACAGGCAAAGCACCTGCTAACTTCAAAAAACCACGTCTATTCATAAAACCCCTCAAAACCTCATTTTACACAAGCGCCCACTTATTATTTTTTTATCAGGCACTACCCACAGACTCAAACTAACGCTTATGAAACTTGAAATGCCGGATCCAACATTAAAGCATTGGCTAAGCGCCGATTTCCCGGAATATCCGGTAATTTATTGACGGGTGGCACTGCTAACATCCACTCCAGCATTTCCTGCTGATTTTGGGGAGGCAAACGTAAACCTGTATCCACTCGACGATTTAAATTACCTCGTGAAACCTTGGATAAATACGAAGTACGTACCAATAAGGTTTGGGTACTAATCCAATTTTCACCACCTAACCAACCACGCACATTAGGTGGATCAAATAGTTGCTGACCCATTAAACGGCACAGATTGACCATTTCGCCAATACTCTCGCGCGGATAATTAGCCATACGCACTGTGCCAATCAGCAATTCCACTGGGGACTTAACTAAAGTACCGCGATTCCCTAACTCCCAAAATTGGGCGCTATTAAAGACCGCACGTAGTAAAGCTTTAATATCATAATCCGCCCGCCGGAATTGCGCTGCTAAAGATTGTACAGTGCCTTGATCAGGGCGATTACCACTGACAAACTGCTGCCAGACCCGTTCGACTAGTCGTTCTGCAGTTCGAGGGTGCTCAACAAGCATATCAATCAGCTCATCACCGCTAAAAGCTCGCGTACGGCCTAAGACAGTAACCGGACTACCATCATGTTGATCCGCATTAAAAACATAGTTACCACCTTGATCAATACCCCAACCAGTAAATACCTTTGCTACTGCTTTTACATCCGCTTGTCCGTATTCACTCGAACCCACGGTAAAAAGCTCTAATAATTCTCTAGCAAAGTTTTCATTGGGACGTCCTTTAACATTCTCATAACCATCTAGGTAAACGAGCATAGCTGGATCACGAGCAACTGCTTTGAGAAGATTACGGAAATTCCCCAAAGCATGCTGACGTAGTGTCAGATTTTGTTTGTGTAAAAGACTTGGCTGTAACGTTTTCTGAATCGACGAAGGAAAATAATTATGCCAAAACAACGTCATACGCTCGATAAATGGCGATGAGCTGAGTAGCATTTGTTCAATCCACCAACCTTGTAAATGTTTACCCTCGGTTTGTGCAATTGACCAAGCATCTTTACGACCTTCAGCGCTAGTATCGCGCATTGGCTCTAACTTGTTCCACGGTGTAAACGCAGGAGCTGGTCTAATTGGTGCAGGCGCGGGATTTAAGACGACTTCAACCGCCTTTTCCCGAGTCAACCCCTCCAATTTTTTAACGCTATCCCACTCTACACCTAGCCCTGTGCGGGACACAAGATGACGAGCCTCACTGAATGTGAGTGTGTTCATAGGCAACCATCATCAGCAACAGTAGAAATTAAGCCCACTAAGAATAACACTATTCTTTTGCACGAAAATGTCTAAATATTAATCATTTTGTGCAAAATACAGTCGAAAAACTTATTGAAGCCCCGTTTTTTTTAAAAATGTATAAAAATCAATCTATTTACAATTATCTATACGGCTTTTAGTCTAGCTAAAGCCGTATGAGCTTGTTAGTTTTAGCGACTAACGGATTTATAGTTAATTTCCACCGCCAACATTGTTTTTAACTGCATTCGCCAGTTGGTGTACTGCCATCGCATAATAGTTACTGTGATTATAGCGGGTAATCACATAAAAGTTATTGTAACCAATCCAAGGTTCTTTATAGCCACCGGGCACGGTCGATAAAGCCAGCAAATGCGTTCTTGAAGTATTACTCCACCGACCATTCTTCGGAGCAACCCCAATCTGCGCTAATTGACCAGGAGAGTATTTCACCTTAAAACCATCCGGTACATTGGCGTAATCATTCGAGGCAACATCTGCTGGAACCGCCACTTCTTGTCCACTACGCCAACCATGTTGGGCAAAGTAATTAGCGATACTGCCAATCGCATCCACTGGATTCCATAAATCTTTCACTCCATCACCATCAAAATCCACAGCATAACTGCGGAAGCTACTCGGCATAAATTGCCCATAACCCATTGCACCTGCATAAGAGCCTTTAGGTGCTAAAGGATCCATCCGTTCAGTCCGAGTCATCAGCATATAATCTGCTAATTCCTCAAAGAAGAAATCGCTACGACGCTGATTGGTTAAAGCAGAGGTGGTGAGTGCATCAATAATACGATGTTTGCCTAAAATTCGACCCCAACGCGTTTCCACTCCCATGATCCCAACGATATATTCAGGATCAACTCCATATTGTTGGTGGGCACGTTGTAGATGTCCTGCATATTGCCGCCAGAACTGTGTACCTTTTTGGATATTGGCTGGAGTCACAAATTTAGAGCGATAACTATACCAACCACCCGGACTGCTAGCAGAGGCAGGACTCGCCCAAAGCCGTGCTACCTCATCACGATTACGTACTTGGGAGAATACACCCAGCAAATAATTACGGTTAAAGCCACGCGCTGACATTTGCTCAATGAATGACAGTAAACGTGGGTCGCCAGCAAAATCTCCCGTCAAAGAAGTTGCGTAATAATTTCCGACACCCTTACCTCCATAAGTAACCGATACAGGCCCTGAGCCTTGCTGATTTTGCGCATAGACAGATTGCTGGCGTGCTTGTGCTTGCTTACGTGGCTGCGCTTGAGCACGTTGTTGTTTCTGAGCTTGGAGCCGATCCCACTCTTGCTGACGTAATTGCCGTAATTGAGCTAAGCGCTGCTGAGCTGCCGACATTTTTTTCGGTTGACCATTCGCGCTTGATTGAGTCGGACGAGCAGGTGCACGTACCACCGTTTGTTGTTCAGTTGTTTGTTTAGGGGCAGTACTATCCACACTTGCTGCTTCGTCGGTTTTTTGTGGTGTTGCAGTACACCCACTTAAAACCCCAAAACAACTGGTCAGCATGACACCACCTAACCATAAACGACCTGCTTTCATCCATTACTCCTTTGTTAATTTAATTCATTGTCAGTGTGTGCTCTTCTGTGAAGCACTAGCTAAGTTTAGTTAGTAAAATTCATAAAATTAGGTACTTCTTCCATAATCGGTGGTACTTGATTCGCCACCGCATCACCTACAGTTACTGGATCAGGTGAACTAAAGGAAGGAAAGCGCCAACCACCCGGCATATAGCCCAACTCATGAGGCGCATTAATCATTTTATCCCACATATCTGAGGTCTGATCGGTATAAAAATCGGGCCAAATATAGCGCGTATCACCCCAAGATTTAGTTTCTTTTTTAACTTGAGGCTTAGAAGCTGGTTTTGGCCCTGGCATAGCCGGTTGATTTGGATTATAGGGACTGGTGTAAGCGTAATTCTGCACGGGTAAGTTTGGTGCACCTAGGTTCATCGGTGGCTGTAGGCTTGGATAAGCCGCATAAGGATAGGACGGCAATAGGCTAGGGAGTGGATAGTACGCTTGCATCCCATACGGATAAGCCGGATAGGTATAAGGCATCGTGGGAGAATAGCCCATATTAGGCATAAGCTGAGCCGGTAAATTGGGCAAGGGGTAGCTTGGATAGGGATAACTAGTTTGTGCTAACGCAGTACCCGCACTAAGGACAAGGGCTAGCCCTAATACAAATTTAGACATAGTGAAATACCTCAATAGTGTCCTGCTGACAGGATAGCAGAGGTAAGTACAACATAAGCGATTTCCTTATCACTAGAACAATAGCCCAAAGAGAATATGTAAGCAGAGATGGCCTCAAACCCAAACCGCTATCAGTGCTGAGACTTGCCACAAACCTCAACAATAGGCTAATTCGCCTGAATAGGAAATGACTAAATACACTTAGCCTGCTGCTTTCAGCAAAGTTCTATCACAACACTATTTGCCGACTAAGCCCATTCTCATCAAGGGATAGCGTGTGTAGCTTATTTCCAAAATGGACTTATTAAATAGCACTTTCCTTGAAAAGATAGCATTTTAGGGGTAGAAACTTTTACCACGATAGGGATATGCATCTTTGGGATAAACCAGCGTACGTTAGTCGCTAATTATCGAGTCGATTCTTTAGCTGCCAAAACACTAGCCTCCATCTACAGCTACTAATCGTCATTAAACCCAAGCTTATGGAAAACTAAATTCTAAGGAGAGCACCATGGCACTTGACCAATCTGCCCGCTATAGCGATTTAAGCCTTGATGAAGCAGAACTAATAAAAAATGGTAAGCACATCCTAGTCGCTTACAAAATGAAGCCTAAATCGGGACATGGTTATTTAGAAGCAGCCGCACATTTTGCTGCGGAATCGTCCACGGGTACGAATGTCGAAGTGAGTACGACTGATGACTTTACTCGCAGCGTGGATGCGTTGGTTTATTACATTGATGAAGCCAATGAAGAAATGCGGATTGCCTTCCCTTTAGATTTATTTGATCGTAATCTCACTGATGGGCGCATGATGATTGTGTCGTTCCTGACCCTGTGTATCGGGAATAATCAGGGTATGGGTGATATTGAGCACGCCAAAATGATTGATTTCTTTGTGCCTGATCGCGCCATGCAATTATTTGATGGTCCATCCAAAGACATCTCAGATTTATGGCGCATTTTAGGTCGTCCGATCAAAGATGGCGGCTATATTGCAGGCACCATTATTAAACCTAAATTGGGATTACGCCCTGAACTGTTTGCGCAAGCCGCTTACTTATTCTGGCTTGGTGGCGATTTTATTAAAAACGATGAGCCGCAAGGTAACCAAGTTTTCGCGCCGATGAAAAAGGTTATGCCTTTAGTCGCTGATGCGATGAAACGCGCTCAGGATAAATCAGGGCATGCTAAAATTTTTTCCGCGAATATTACTGCTGATGATCATTATGAAATGTGTGCGCGTGCTGATTACATTCTGGAAACCTTTGGCTCTGATGCGGACAAAGTGGCGTTCTTAGTGGATGGTTATGTGGGTGGCCCAGGCATGGTCACTACGGCGCGTCGTCAATACCCCAATCAGTACTTGCACTATCATCGCGCAGGTCACGGTGCAGTTACTTCGCCATCAGCTAAACGCGGTTATACCGCTTTTGTACTGGCAAAAATGTCGCGTTTACAAGGCGCTTCAGGTATCCATGTAGGTACAATGGGTTACGGCAAAATGGAAGGCGAAAATTCTGATAAAGTCATTGCTTATATGATCGAGCGTGATGAATGCCAAGGCCCCGTTTATTATCAAAAATGGTTTGGCATGAAGCCCACTACACCCATTATTTCGGGGGGTATGAATGCCTTGCGTCTTCCGGGGTTCTTTGAGAATTTAGGGCATGGTAATGTGATTAATACGGCGGGTGGCGGTGCGTATGGGCACATTGATACCCCTGCTGCGGGCGCTGTTTCCTTACGCCAAGCCTATGAGTGTTGGAAGTCAGGGGCTGATCCGATTGAATTTGCTAAACAGCATCGTGAATTTGCCCGCGCGTTTGAGTCCTTCCCACAAGATGCGGATAAACTTTATCCGGGGTGGAGAGAGAAGTTGGGCGTGCATAAGTAATAAGAAATCCTCCCCCAACCTCTCCTTTATCAAGGAGGGGGGGCTAGCTTCCCCCTTGATAAAGGGGGATTGAGGGGGATTTATAAGCTATCTCAGGAATTTCACCATGACCAACATCAATCAATACCGCATTGACTCTGAACCGTTTTATCAACCCCTTGCTAATGAAGTAGAGTTGTATCAGGCTGCTTATCAAGCCCGTTTACCCGTGATGGTGAAAGGGCCAACAGGTTGTGGTAAATCGCGTTTTATCGAACACATGGCATGGAAGTTAGGCAAGCCTTTGATTACGGTGGCTTGTAATGAGGATATGACCGCTTCCGACTTAGTGGGGCGCTATTTATTAGAAGCCAATGGCACACGTTGGTTGGATGGCCCTTTGACTACGGCGGCACGGATGGGGGCGATTTGTTATTTGGATGAGATTGTGGAAGCCCGCCAAGATACCACTGTCGTGATTCATCCACTCACTGACCATCGCCGCACTTTACCATTGGATAAAAAAGGCGAATTGGTGCAAGCCCACCCCGATTTTCAATTGGTGATTTCTTATAATCCAGGCTATCAAAGCCTGATGAAAGATTTAAAGCAATCCACCAAACAACGCTTTGTCGCGTTTGATTTTGATTATCCCGCGCCGGAAGCCGAAGCCAGTATTTTGAGTAAAGAAGCAGGGATTGATACGGATACCGCGCAAAAGCTGGTGCAAATCGCGCAAACCGCCCGTAATCTCAAAGGGCATGGTTTGGATGAAGGGATTTCTACCCGTGTATTAGTCTATGCCGCCAACCTAATGAAGAATGGTATTGATCAAAAAGATGCTTGTCGTATGGCATTGGTTAGCCCGATTACCGATGATGCGGATATTCGTAGTACCTTGCATCATGCGATTGAGATGGTGTTTTGATAATGATTTGCTAGAAACTTCCGCTTGTTTTCTCAAAACAAAGCAAATAGACTAGTCATGTAACTAGTTATTTAAGGAAGGGAATTATAATGCAAACTTGGGCTGTACAAGATGCTAAATCTCGGTTTAGTGAGCTGTTAGATGCTTGTTTGGCAAATGGGCCACAAGTTGTTACTCGGCGTGGTACGGAAGCCGCCGTGCTTGTGCCCGTTGAGGTTTGGAAAAGGCTGCAAGCGGCGGCAAAACCATCATTAAAAGATTTATTGTTGTCTGAGACTGGACGTGGTGACCTAGTATTGCCAGAGCGTGGGCAAGCACGGAGAAAACGGGTTCAGGAAGTGCTATAAATCATGTATTTATTAGATACGAATATTGTCTCTGAATTGCGGCGGAATAAACCCCATGGGGCTGTGGTCGCGTGGCTTCAATCCGTTGATGACAAAGATTTATACTTATCCTCAGTCACCTTAGCTGAAATCCAAGCGGGCATTGAAATAACTCGGGATCAAGATACCGAGCGTGCATCCGAATTAGAAGTCTGGCTGGATGACGTAGCGGCTACCTATAACATCCTGAACTTGGATGGGAATGCTTTTCGGGCTTGGGCAAAACTCATGCACAAAAAGTCTGACACTTTATACGAAGATGGAATGATAGCTGCCATTGCTAAAGTTCATAATCTGACAGTGGTTACTCGGAATATTGCTGACTTTGCAGTGTTTGACGTTCCGCTATTGAATCCATTTGATTATAAGATTTAAGGTCATTGAGCTAAAAGTAAGTTCTTTCTCTACATCAGTCCGAATCTTAACCTTGGATATTCACCTTCCTTAATTGCATAGTCCATTACTCTATCGTATGCGTTAAAAAATTCTTTTTCATCTCTAAGATTTACGCAATATGAGTAGAACTCTGGATAATCGAGGGCGATACATGGTACTTGCTTGTCGCGAACAAAACCAAGAAGTTGTTGGCTGTATTCACCAAACTGATCATCAAACAATTCTTTCACGATTATCAAAGTTTTGGTGATGAGTCCATTAGTATTTATGTTGTATTTCTGATCATCAACTTGAAACTCTAGGTATTTTGTGTTTCGCTGGGAATACAAAACTGCACCTTTTGTTTGGTTGATAGCCTTTTTTAGAGAATTCATAACATTATTTCGCTTTCTTAAGAGCTTTTGTTTAATTATTCGCTCGAGATTTGGACTATCTTTTGCTTGTATTATAAGTAAGTATTTTTCCGTGATCAGTAAGATATCGCATATTTCCTCATGATCGTATATGCGCTTCGGGTTTAGGTATATTTGTTTATGGGGAAAGACATACAACAGACATTGAACTATATCTTCCTCTTGATAGCTTCCAGGTTCCTCTCTTTCTATAACGGTATGACTAAATCCTCGTGACCCATAATATGAATGATGCTCAGGTCTCAAATCTTGAATAAATAGCCCATCTCCATAGAGTGATTGATCCAACAGGATAGTAATAGCTCCAGCATCATCCATTGAAGTCCGTAATCCAAAAATTTTATCAATCCTATCTATCATTAATCGGGCTGTTGGTAGAGAAAACTTCAGTAGTAATGTTGTTTCAATTTGTTGTGTTGCTTCTTTTGGCACAGTAATGCGTGCGCTAAATACAAAGTGCTCTCGTGATAGCTCGTCAAATAAATAAACGCTAAGCTGGCTAGATTGCAATATTTTGAATAGCGTTTTAGAAAAATCGTCTGCGAACAACGGAGTCTTAATAACCAATGGTTCATCTTCATCATCGAAAAAAGCAGTAATTAAACCAACTGTCTTTTGATTATTGATGGTTACAGGGACTAAATATATTTTAAAGCTTGCGTTTACCTTAGCCGTGAGAATGTATTCCTTTGGAGCTTTAACTACTAAAATTGGGTGCTCTTTTTCCACTAAGATAATAGGCAAAATACCTATAGGCATTTCCTTTATTGCAGGCAGCAAACTTGGATACAGAAATGATAGCATGTACTTTAATTTTTTCTAGTAAACCAAGAGAAGGAAACAAATGCCGACTTGACTGCACAACATTTTATTAGAAAGAATGTTGGGAACACTTTTTGAGCTAGAGCTTGTATAGTCTGGGATTAACACAGGAAAAACTCCATTATATGATGATACCAATGGTCAGTAATTGTACAACACAAATCACAAGCTACAATGCTTTACTTTCAAGAGTTCTGAACTAAGTATTAGCTTTCTTCTAACATTCGGCCCCACCCCTCACAGTAATATAGCCCCCCCACCCTCATTCCCCCTAAACTACCCTCAAACAAAACCATCGCCTTTCCACTGAGAGAGTTTGTATGTCGTTATCCACCGAAGCCCTTGCTCACTATCGCACCCAACTAAACTGCAATTTCAAACAACTCGATGACGCCTTTGCGGGTTGTATGCAACATGCGCAAGCCGTGTTGAGCGATCAGGGGATTAAGGATTATCTCGATGGTGCGTCCTTGGTGTGCAAAATCGGGCGCGGGTTTGATCCGGTGCTGACTTATCTTGAAGAAATGCCCGATATTGCTCACGACTTAGGCGAGGAGATGCCCACGCGCATTAGCCAAGCGGTGTGGACGATGTCGCGTACGCCTAATGGACGCTCGATTCCGGCGTTTTTGCAATCCCTGCCTGAAGTGGCGCGGCGTTTGGGAAGTCGTGAATTGGTCGAGCATTATATTGAAATCATTTTCGAGATGATGAATCGCACCACAGGCTCGATTCACGGTTTTCATACCACCATTCCCAGTCCGGGTTTGCCTAAACTACTCGAACAAATGCCTTATTTAATCAATCAATTGGCATTAGGTGGCTTAAAAAATTGGATTGAATACGGCATTCGCAATTATGGCAAACATCCGCAACGTCAAGAGGAGTACTTCGCGTTGGAGTCGGCGGATAGTAAAGCCATGTTGCAGCACGAGCGCAAAGGTACGCTATTTATCCATTACGAGCGCAAACTGAATCTGTATTTGCAAGCCTGTTGGCAACGCACGGATCACCTCGTGCCGTACTCGATTGATTTCCGCGATAGGCGCGAACAACAGCCGTATGTTGATGACTATGGTATGCGCATTCCTGATGTATTCGATGATTTCAATGGGGTGCGAGGTATAGACCGTTATCGCGCGGTATTGGCGCACATGGCGGCGCATCAGCGGTGGACGAGCAAGGTGATTGCCGATAATTTCAGCCCACAGCAACGCATTGCGATTGAACGCTTGGAGGATAGCCGCGTTGAGTACTTGGCGATGCAGCAGTATCAGGGCTTACGCCGTATCTTTATTGCCTTACATCCTCGCCCTGAAGAAGGTGCGTGTAATCCCGCCAAAGAATCTTGTTTGCGCCATCAGTTGGCAATGTTGTCCTATGCGATTTTGAATCCTGAACATGGTTATCAAAACGCCACCATTAATGACTATGCCGCCCGGTTTCATGCTCTAATGCAGCAAGGCGAAAGCTCGACGCACGAGATGGTCGATTTAGCCTTGTCATTCGTAGCAAAAACGCGCTTACAGTCTGATCAATTGCCCAATGTGTATTTTACCGATACCGCGATTCCCTACCGCGATGATAATCGGCATTTGTGGCAGTTTATTGAGGAGAGCGATGATGAGGACTTTTTCGAGCAAACTCAGCGCGACGATCAAAGCGAAGTGCAAGGCTTGCCGCCGCGCCATTATCCCGAATGGGATTACAGCACGCAGACCTATCGCCCTGATTGGGTGAGTGTGTATGAAGGTTTGCACGCCCAAGGCAGCCCCGCACATATTGATGCCTTGCTGGCAAAACACGCGGCATTGGCGAAAAAACTTAAGCAAATCGTCGATTTATTAAAGCCGCAAAACTATACCCGTGTGCGCTATCAGGAAGAAGGTAGCGAGCTGGATTTGGATGTGGCGATTCGTTCCCTGATTGACTTCAAAAGCGGTGCGAATCCCGACCCACGTATCAATATGAGCCACCAGCACGACGGGCGGAATATTGCGGTGATGTTGCTATTGGATTTATCCGCCTCGATCAGCGAAACCCCGCAAGGCTGCACGCAAAGTATTCTCGAACTTAGCCAAGAAGCGGTGTCCTTATTAGCATGGGCGATTGAAGCACTCGGCGACCCGTTTGCGATTGCAGGTTTTGCCTCCAACACGCGCCACGAAGTACGTTATCAACATATCAAAGGCTTCCGCGAATCGTTTCAGGATGAAGTCAAAGGACGTTTAGCTGTAATGGAAGCAGGCTATTCCACGCGCATGGGGGCTGCTTTACGCCACGCCGCGCATTATTTAGAACACCAAAACGCCGATAAAAAACTGTTACTGATACTCACCGACGGCGAACCCTCCGATATTGATGTTGACGACCCGCAATTACTAACCCAAGACACACGCCAAGCGGTAAAAGAATTAGATAATCAAGGCATTTACACCTACTGCATAAGCCTCGACCCACGAGCGGATGAATACGTGCGCGATATATTTGGTAAGCGTTATACGGTGATTGATAATGTGCAGCGGCTACCTGAAAGACTGCCGCAGGTGTTTATGGCGTTGACGGGGTGATTAGTTTTCACCAGCCAGTTTAATCAGAGTTTGTACTAATGCGTCTGATAAACGATAACCGATATTTTGTAAAGCCTGAAGTTCTGCACCAACACTTTGAATATGACCTTGCTGTTTAGCAGCCAATAAAATAGTACCTGTGCCTGCTATGGGAACGCCTCGATGTTTGGCTATTTCGCGCCCCCGTCGCTCATCAATTAGCAAAAAGCGAATATCTAGCATTTCAGCCAAAGCAATCGCTTCTGACTCCCCAGCATCCAGTACTTGATGTAGCTCGCGAAAAACATCAACAGAAAATTGAGCTTTAGTGGCTACTTTTAACCAACCTAAATCTAAAGCTTGTTTTAAATGTTGACTACCTGCACGTTTTGCATCAGGTTTTAATTCATCATGTACAGCAGGTGGAATCCAAACCTCTTGATAAAGCTGTTCCAATAAATTTAATCGCTCAATTTTAGCGAGTCCAATCAGGGGACTCGCATCACTGATAACAATACCCGTCAAAGTACATGCTCCAACTCGTCTTCCAAATCATCCACAGGGTAGTCCACCGCAATAATTCCATTTTTGCCTAATAGCTCAATAAAATCTTCCAAATCTATACCAGCAAAACGGGCTGCTTGTGCCAAAGTAAGTTGCTGATTTTGCGTGAATAACAGTGCTAAAGTGCGTTGTACACCATATTTCAATAAGTTGTCGTCAAAGGGGATGGTCAACATAGAAGGTTTGCCGTGCTTAGTGATGATCGACATTTGCCCTAATTCTGCTTGACGTAATAAATCACCAGAATGGTTACGTAAGTCGCGGGCGCTAAAAACTTCAATTGCTTGCATGAGGTTTCCCTCCAGTAGATTTATGTGCACAAAGTGTAGCACAACTGTATCTATATAGGACAGATAAGAGCAAATTAGGCACAGATTATAAGGTGATTGATAATGTGCAGCGTTTGCCTGAAAGATTAACGCAGGTGTTTATGGCGTTGACGGGGTAATGAAAATATCTGATAGAGTATTTACGATGAGATCGGGAGAATAGTACAGTAAGCCAATAGCTTCTTTATGAGCTTTAATTCTAATGACATCTAAAGTTTCTTGCTTCATGCGCTCGTGAGGGTCAGGAGCACTGTCAATAATAAGCATCACGGGTATAAACTCGTTACCTCTATGTGAAGCCTCAACACGATGTGCAGCTAACTTTTCAATATCAAAGGCTATTTCTTGATAGCTCAATCGACCCTTATGACGCTCAGAGGCTTTGACTTCAATTACTAACAATAATGATGTTAAAGTTTGGGAGTAATTTCTTCTTCTCCAATCTCCAGCAATTGGGGGAGAAAAAATGCAAATATCGGGTATAGGCTCAAAGCCGCCTTGATAAGAAGGATTTTTCTTTTGATCTAATCGCTGAAATAGCGCTGATACTGGATTGTTAATACGCATTTTTACATTCATGCCTAACTGTTTGTTAGGGACTCCAGTATGACGTAGGGAATGATAAATCATCGCTTGATAATGCAACTCTGATCCAAGTACTGCACTACACTCCTCTATAATCAATTGCCAAGCATTGACCAAAACATTAAGAGCCTGCTGTTGAGTGCTTATTTCCATCAATAAAATGTCTCACTAATACATAGATGATGGTTTAGGCACAAAAACCTTCGGCACAAGCCCTAACTTAGCTGCTTTCTTTGAAAACTTTAGAATGGTAACTTGTCCCTTACTGGTAACAGAAGTGATAGTTTGCATGATTTACTATAATCTTTGTGAATAAGTAATACTAAGTAAGAATAAGACCAAATTAACCTTACTAAAACTTTATTAGAGTGCGAATAATTGTTAGCAATCTAATTGATGAGGCATTGAAAATTTTTAGACGTATTCAATAAACAGCTTCAGCAAATTATAATCAGCCTCTTATACATTCCGACTAGACCTAATGGGAGCATTATGAACGAAGCCCCTACTCCACCCGCCCCGAATGAATGCTGTGAAAGCGGTTGTGATCCTTGTGTTTGGGATATTTATTACGAAGAATTGCGTAAGTGGCAAGAACAGCAGAAAGCGAAAATCGACACCGAAAAGGTATTTGATTAGATATTAAGCAATTAGAATGCCGCTGTTTATTGCAAGCGGCATGAGTAAATTAAGCATCGAACTATCGCTCCTCTTAAGCTCCAGTGATAGTAGTGGCAACACTTTAAGCTCCTTGAACCACGATCAGACCCCGAATCGGGTGTTGATTTTGGTCGTAGCTTAAGTATTTTTTCTGCAAACCGGCAAAACGTGAATCCACTTCAGCGGCAGAACATTTTTCATAATCAATACCTTGGCAACGTTGGGCAATATATTGATCAGCTTGTGCTTCATTCACGAACTCAACGGCTCGCTTCCATAAACTACCTAGTAAAACAAAGTTTTTCATTCTTAACCTCATCTATTTTTTTGAATTAATCACTCTACATTGCTGCGTCGCAACAAATGCAGCCTGCGTTCATATTTGCACAGAAAATTGCTGCACTGCAATAATAGACTGCTAAAAACTAGAATTAGTTCAAAATTGCTAGATAAGCCTTCACCACAAGCAGCTTTTATGCTGATGTTAAAGTGCTAAAGTGGGTTTAAATGCACAAAATTTAGGCTATTTAGCACTAATGAGGAGCGAGTTAAACCCGCTCCCATACTAGCAAGCTATAAAACCTATGAAAGTTGTTTATAACAACTTGGACAGACTGTTAAATTTTTCACGGTTTCGAAACCCTCACCACCTTTATCATCAAAATACTTAATTTGCCGTTTCACATAGCGCCAATTGGCTTGGCTACGTTTTGGGTAAGTGGCATTGCGGGTTTGAACAGTGATTGAATAAGCAGGGGTATTAGCAGCTATTTGCTGTTGACAATGCTCGCATAGATACATTCGCTACGGTCGGGATTTAGAACCTGCTAGGGGACCGATGTCTAGTAGGGTGATTAAACGGAATTGCTAGACTAGCGAGTCTGTAGTAAATACGCTAGTCCACTTCAGATAAACGTTAGCAATTGCCCTGCTAAGCCACTCCAACCAAAAACACTAAGCTGTCTTAGGCTTGAACGTTAAAGCCACACCATTAATGCAATGCCTCATGCCAGTTGGTTTCGGGCCATCGGCAAAAATATGCCCTAAATGACCACCACAATCCGCACAATGCACTTCAGTACGTTTCATAAACCAGCCATTATCTTCTTTCGTGCCTACCGCACCGTCTAAAGCCTGATAAAAACTCGGCCAACCAGTGCCACTCTCAAATTTAGTCGCAGAGTCATACAACTCATTATCACAACCCACACAATGGAAAATACCTGCACGTTTTTCATGCAATAAAGGACTAGAGTTGGGCGTTTCAGTGTCTTCCTCACGCAGTACAGCGTATTGAGCAGGGCTTAATTGTGCACGCCACTCCTCTGGGGTTTTATGCACTCGAAATGCGGGCGCTCGATAAGCATGACTCACTAAAGGCACACCCAGCAACAAAGCCAAACCGAAACTTTGCCGAAAAAATTCCCGACGCGATTCTTGGTCAGTTTTAAACATAGTAGAGATCCTAGCTGGTCAATTAAGTTAGTTTTAGTAAGACCACAAAGCGGTTTAAATATTCACTAGTTTTAAGCTTACTTAAGTTGATTCAGCTTAAACTTGTACTTATACGTACAGCACACCAAAATGGATGTATTAAATCTAGGCTAGATTACTGCTGTGGCTTTTAACCTTCGCTAGTTACATTAGTTTACCATTACCGCCGCACTCGGCAGTATGGCGCAAGCAGCCCAGCAATTATCGATTGCTCAATCAGGCATTACCGAAGCGATTAACGACCTTGAAGCGGAAAAATCCTGCGCCATGCTCAATTGATTTCCGAACAAGAGACGGATGCACACCAAATAATGAGCCAACTTAAGTCAAGATCCAGTTTTAGAAGCTGAATTTAATCTCGATACCAGCCTATTGGTGGAACAGATTGAATCACACGATATTTCTGGTGCTTTGCTCGGGATTTAAGTGAGCATAGTTTGGCGTAAAGGCACACCCTTAGCTGAACATCTTCGCCCCTGTATTAATATTGAGCATTGGCAACAAAAGTTTCGGTTACGAAATTAGTGCCTCCGCACATAACCATCCAGTCATCTCTCTTTCCAATAGCTCATTTCTGCATCATAAACTGGTTATAGCTCGTTATATTTGTTCTAATCAGGCTTATACAGCAGTCAATAATCAATCTGAGCTAAGGAGGAGAGCTTATGAGTGGGATGACGAAATTGAGCCTAAGTTTAGTAATAGGTGCAGCGCTAGCGGGTTCTGTAGCACAAGCTGAGATGCTGCAAGCATTGGGCAAAGGTGAAGGCAAGCTCAATATTGTGGCTTGGCCGGGTTATATCGAGCGCGGTGAAACCGATAAAGCTTACGATTGGGTGACTAAATTCGAGGAAAAAACGGGCTGCAAAGTCAATGTTAAAACCGCGAATACCTCCGATGAAATGGTCGCATTGATGAATGAAGGTGGCTTTGATTTAGTCACAGCCTCCGGTGATGCGTCTTTGCGCTTAATTGCAGGCGAACGCGTTCAGCCGATCAATCCTAAATTAATTCCTAGTTGGTCAAGCCTCGACAAACGCTTGCAAGATGCACCTTGGCATACGGTGAATGGCGTACATTACGGCACGCCGTATATGTGGGGGCCGAATGTGTTGATGTATAACACTGAAGTATTCAAAGAAGCGCCCAAAAGCTGGAAAGTGGTGTTTGAGCCAATGGATTTTCCAGATGGCAAGCCGAATAAAGGCCGCGTGCAAGCTTATGATGGCCCGATTCATATTGCCGATGCGGCCAATTATTTGATGGCGCACAAGCCTGAGCTTGGCATTAAAAGCCCTTACGAGTTAAACGAAGATCAATACAAAGCAGCACTCGATTTGCTGCGCCAGCAACGTACTCTCGTATCGCGCTATTGGCATGATGCCATGATTCAGATTGACGATTTCAAAAATGAAGGTGTGGTGGCTTCAGGCTCATGGCCTTTCCAAGTGAATTTGCTGCAAGGTGAAAAGAAGCCGATTGCGTCGACGATTCCAGAAGAGGGTGTAACCGGCTGGGCGGATACCACCATGTTGCACGCTAAAGCTGAGAATCCAAATTGCGCCTATATGTGGATGGAGCATAGCTTGTCTTCTAATCTACAAAGCGATTTAGGCGTGTGGTTCGGTGCAAATCCAAGTGTGCCTGCAGCTTGTACCGACAAACGCGGCATGTTAGATGAAGCCACTTGCAAGAAAAACGGCATGGATGACTTTGATAAAATTAAATTCTGGGTCACACCGGCTGCGAAATGTGCTTCGCAAACCGCGTGTGTGCCTTATTATCGCTGGGTTTCTGATTATATTGCAGTGATTGGCGGTCGCTAATCCTGCACTGCGGCGAGCTTAACTGTTTAGGCTCGCTGATTTTCCTCACCTTCGATCAGGAACGCCATGACGATGCCCACTGCTGTATTATTCGAGCAAGTCTCACGTCATTTCGACCAAATAAAAGCGGTCGACAGCGTCAATTTAGCCATTCAGGAAGGCGAATTCTTTGCCATGCTAGGCCCCTCAGGTTCGGGCAAAACCACTTGTTTACGTTTAATTGCAGGATTCGAGCAGCCCAGCGCTGGACACATTGAAATCTTTGGTGAGCGGGTCGAAGGCGTACCACCTTATCGCCGCCAAGTGAATACCGTTTTCCAAGACTATGCCCTCTTCCCACATCTAAATATTCTCGACAATGTGGCGTATGGATTAATGATTCGCGGTGTGGACAAAAAAACGCGCTATCAAGCTGCCGAAGATGCTCTCGCTTTGGTGCAACTCAAGGGCTTTTCTGCGCGCAAACCCGCGCAATTATCCGGTGGGCAACGCCAGCGTGTGGCCTTAGCGCGTGCTCTGGTCAATAAACCCAAAGTGCTGTTGTTGGATGAGCCACTCGGCGCTTTAGATTTAAAACTGCGCGAACAAATGCAGGAGGAATTAAAAGCACTGCAAAAACAACTGGGTATTACCTTTGTTTTCGTCACCCACGACCAAGGCGAAGCCTTATCGATGGCAGATCGAATTGCGGTCTTTAACCAAGGCAAAATTATTCAAGTTGATACCCCGCAAGCTTTATATCGCCACCCGAACTCCCCGTTTGTAGCCAATTTTGTGGGTTCATCCAATGTGCTCGCGCCTGACTTTATGCAGCACTTAGGTTTACCCGCACAATGGGCAAGCTTACGCCCAGAAGATATTCAACTGGTGCAAACTGGCGGCTATAGCGCAACCTTACTGAGCCGCAGCTATATGGGGAGTGCGAATCGCATCCAACTAGCGATTAAAGACCAAGTGCTACATGCTTTAGTGCCACATCATCTTGCATTACCGGCTGATAACAGCCCTGTGCAAATTGCGTGGCAGCCAAATGATTTGCATGTCATGGAGTCGACATGACTACACTGGCCGCACCCGCTCCACATTCGCGTCTCGCACGCTTATCCGATTATTTATGGCAGCATCCCAAGCAAGTCTTGATCGCGATGCTGATTCTGCCCGTGCTCTGGTTAGGTGTTGTTTATTTAGGTTCGCTCGCGACTTTACTTGTCCAAAGCTTTTTCTCGATTGATGAATTTTCTGGCCTGATCAAACACGACTGGACGCTAAAAACTTATCAAGAATTATTCGTCCCTGCCAATCTCGACATTATTCTACGCACCGTAGTGATGTCCGCCTTAGTGACGCTTGCTTCCGCGATTATTGCTTTCCCGATTGCTTACTATGCCGCGCGCTATGCCAAAGGTGTGTGGAAAGCATTGTTTTATATTGGAATTATGCTACCGCTTTGGTCGAGTTATTTAGTGAAAGTCTATGCGTGGAAATTGATTTTGGCACGGGAAGGTATTTTGAATTGGATTTTCACCACCTTGCATTTAGATGGCTTATTGAATGTGTATTTAGCGCTGCCCGTAGTTGGAGGCAGTTCCTTATCCGTGAGTTATACCGGCACTTTTTTAGTCTTCGTCTATGTCTGGCTACCCTTCATGATTTTGCCCTTGCAAGCCGCTTTGGAGCGTGTGCCGACCAGTTTATTGGAAGCTTCTGCCGATTTAGGCGCGAGTGCTTGGCAAACGTTTCGCCATGTTTTATTGCCACTTGCCCTGCCCGGTTTGATTGCCGGTTCAATCTTTACCTTTTCCCTGACTTTAGGCGATTACATTATTCCGCAAATCATTGGCTCTTCACGTTTATTCATTGGTCAAGCGGTGTATATGCAGCAAGGCACAGCAGGGAATATTCCGTTGGCCGCAGCTTTTTCAGTCGTGCCGATTGTGATTATGGGCATTTATTTGTGGCTCGCGAAACGTGCGGGGGCTTTCAATGCACTCTAAAGCGCCGTGGAGCTTGAAACTCGCTGCTGGCTTAGGTTTAGCTTTCTTGCATTTGCCAATCCTATTGATCTTCGTCTATGCCTTCACCACCGAAGAAAAAAGCTATCAATGGCCGCCACCCGACTTCACATTAAAATGGTTTGGTGTGGCATGGGAACGCAGTGATGTCTGGGAAGCGTTAACACTCTCGCTGAAAGTCGCGAGTATTTCCACCCTAATCGCGTTAGTGCTCGGCACTTTATGCGCCGCTGCCGTTTCACGCACGCATTTTTTTGGCCGCGAAACCATTTCCTTATTGGTCATTTTACCGATTGCGCTCCCCGGTATCATCACCGGCATTGCGCTGCGTTCTGCTTTCAATCTGGCGGAGATTCCTTTCTCGTTTTGGACGATTGTATTAGGGCATGCGACCTTTTGTATTGTGGTGGTTTATAACAATGCGGTGGCGCGCTTCCGGTGTATTTCTGGCTCGCTGATTGAAGCCTCAATGGATTTAGGCGCGAATAGTTTTCAGACTTTTCGCTATGTGATTTTGCCCAATATTGCCACCGCTTTACTGGCGGGCGGCATGTTGGCATTTGCACTGTCATTTGATGAAGTCATTGTCACCACTTTCACCGCAGGACAACAAAGTACTTTACCGATTTGGATGCTGGAAGAATTGGTACGTCCACGCCAGCGCCCTGTCACCAACGTGGTGGCCGTGTTGGTGGTGCTAATGACGTTGCTGCCGATTATCGCGGCGTATTACTTAACTCGTGACGGCGAGCATAGCGCTGGCCAAGGTAAATAAAGGAGCAAATATGGATACTCAGATGTTAATTGGTGCGAATTTTGAAGCAGGTACTGAGGCAGAAGAAACCATTTTTAATCCCCGCACTGGCGCTAAAATTTTAGGTATCCCTGAAGCCTCGCCGGATCAAATTAATCGCGCCGTGGCTGCCGCCGAACAAGCTTATGATACTTGGTCACGCACCACGCCCGCCCAACGCTCAGCTTATTTATTAAAAATTGCCGATCGCATAGAAGCAGAAGCGGATGATTTCGCCGCCCTTGAAGCACTGAATTGCGGCAAGCCAATTAATGCGGTGCGCAATGATGAATTGCCCGCGATTATTGATTGCTATCGCTTTTTTGCCGGTGCAGTGCGCTGTATGCCCGGCACTGCAGCCGGTGAATATTTACCCGGCCATACCTCCATGATCCGGCGTGATCCGATTGGCTTGGTAGCCTCCATTGCGCCTTGGAACTATCCTTTAATGATGATGGCATGGAAGCTCGCCCCTGCTTTGGCAGGTGGCAATACGGTGGTATTTAAACCTTCCGAACAAACCCCACTCACAGCACTCAAGTTCGCCAAACTCTTAGCTGATATTTTGCCGGAAGGTGTGGTGAATGTGGTACTCGGGCGCGGTGCTAGTGTGGGTAATGCCCTGATTAATCATCCGAAAATCAATATGATTTCGATCACGGGCGATATTGGCACCGGTAAAAAAGTGATGCAGGCAGCAGCTCAGTCAGTTAAGCGCACCCACTTAGAATTAGGTGGCAAAGCACCCGTCATTGTCTTCGATGATGCTGATTTAGAAGCGGTAGTGAATGGCTTACGTACCTTTGGTTTTTATAATGCAGGCCAAGACTGCACTGCTGCGTGTCGCGTGTATGCAGGCCCAAAAATCTATGAACGCTTAGCCGCTGACCTATCTGCTGCGGTTAGCTCGATTCGCTATAACCAAGCGGATGATGGCGCGAATGAAATGGGACCACTGATCTCCACTCGCCAACGCAATCGAGTGGCCAGCTTTGTGGATCGTGCCGCAGAACTCAAGCATATCGAAGTCACAACGGGTGGCAAACTCGCAGGAGAAAATGGTTTTTATTATGAGCCAACGGTGGTGGCAGGCGCTTTACAAAGCGATGAAATTGTTCAGCGCGAAGTATTTGGCCCTGTCATTTCATTAACACGCTTCACGGATACTGACGAAGCGGTGAATTGGGCAAATGACTCCGATTATGGCCTTGCTTCCTCGGTGTGGACTAAAGATGTCAGCAAAGCAATGGCCACTGCCGCACGTTTACGCTACGGCTGTACCTGGATTAACACCCACTTCATGTTGGTGAATGAAATGCCCCACGGCGGCTTGAAGCAATCGGGTTATGGCAAGGATATGTCGCTGTATGCGTTGGAGGATTACACCACGGTTCGGCATGTGATGATTGCGCATTGAGTTTACACAAGGGATTTAGCCAGGCTTTCAGTTCGGCTAAATCCTCTAGCAATCATGCAAAATTTCCAAATACAAGCTACGAAATACTTCGCTATTCCCTAAGTTATTGTCTTGTTAAGATGCCTCTCAAGTTCTTGCCTTAAATTTACCTTCAATAGCGGCTATGCCACACTCGACATAATAAAAAATCAGGAGAAGGTAGATGTTTGAAACAGCACTGGAGTCGGGCCTTGAATGGCATAGTGAGATGCAAGCATGGCGACGTGACTTACATAAGCATCCTGAAATTGCTTATGCAGAACATCGTACTAGCCAAAAAGTGGCTGATTTGCTCAAAGCAATGGGGCTAGAGGTTCACACTGGCATTGGCGAAACGGGTGTAGTTGGTGTGCTCAAGGGAAGAAAAACAGCGGATCGGCATATTGCCCTGCGCGCAGACATGGATGCGCTCAAGCTCACTGAGCTGAATACCTTTGCGCATGCTTCCTGTCATCAGGGGCAAATGCATGGTTGTGGGCATGATGGGCATACCGCTATGTTACTAGGTGCTGCCGCAGCCTTAGCGAAAAATCCTGAGTTTGCAGGCACAGTTTATTTTATCTTCCAGCCTGCGGAAGAAGGTGAACGAGGCGCTTTGCGCATGTTGGAGGATGGCTTATTTAAGCGTTTCCCGATTCAGGAAATTTATGGTATGCACAATTGGCCAGGCTTACCTGCAGGTGAGTTTGCAGTACACTCAGGCCCCGTCATGGCGGCTATCAATGGCTTTGATATTAGGATTCAAGGCACGGGTGGGCATGGTGGCATGCCGGATAAGGTGAATGATCCAATTATTATTGCTGCCCAATTGATTAATGCAATACAGACGATTATTTCGCGCAATCTCTCGCCGATTCATAGTGGGGTGATTAGCATTACCCAGATTCAAGGCGGCAGTGGTGCGTATAATGTGATCCCTGAAACGGTCAATTTACGCGGCGCGATTCGCACCTTTTACAAAGCAGATTTAGAGCTAACTTATGCCCGCTTACGGACTTTAGTTGAACATACGGCAGCGGCTTTTAATGCTCAAGCCAGCATTGAATTTCTTGAAGGTGCGAGTGCTACGATTAATCACCCGGCTCAAGCAGAAGAATGCTATGCGGTGGTGAAAGATTTAGTCGGCATGGATAAGGCACACTGGAATCCAGAGCCGAGTATGGGCGCGGAGGATTTTGCTTACTTTTTATTAGAACGCCCTGGTGCGTATATTTGGATTGGAAACGGCGGCTTAGATAATAGTCATGCTTTGCACAGTCCATATTATGATTTTAATGATGAGATTCTACCGCTTGGTGCAGCTTATTGGGTTAAATTAGTCCAAAGCTTAAGCCCTTTATCCTAAGCACCACAAGCTTTGAATCATTATTCAAGGCATTAGAGTTAATGAAGCCCGCCAGTTAGAATGATACACTCGTTGGCGTACTGTAGGGAGACCTGCAATTTTTTGAATGACGGAGTTTGTAATGCTCAAAGTAGGTTTTGTCGGTTGGCGTGGCATGGTTGGTTCCGTGCTAATGGAACGCATGCAGGCCGAAAAAGATTTCCAAGGTTTTGAACCGGTATTTTTCACCACTTCTCAAGCAGGCCAAGCAGGCCCAGACGTGGGCATGGGCGCGAAGCCTTTGCTGAATGCGTCTGATCTTGATGCTTTAAGCCAAATGGACATTATTGTCACCTGCCAAGGTGGCGATTACACGACCGAAGTGTATGAAAAACTACGTGCCAACTGGAATGGCTACTGGATTGATGCCGCTTCTACTTTGCGCATGAAAGAAGATGCGATTATTGTCCTCGACCCTGTCAACCGTCATGTGATTGATGCTGGCTTAAAAGCTGGCGTTAAAAACTATGTGGGCGGTAACTGCACGGTGTCCTTAATGCTGATGGCTTTAGGTGGCTTATTCGAGCAAGACTTAGTCGAATGGATGTCGACGATGACCTATCAAGCCGCGAGCGGTGCAGGCGCGAAAAATATGCGCGAATTGCTCACGCAAATGGGCGAATTAAATGGTGAAGTACAAGACTTATTAGCCGATCCGCATTCGGCGATTTTAGAGATTGACCGCAAAGTCACGGCTAAATTAAATGATGGCAGTTTATCCACTGAAAACTTTGGCGCACCGCTAGCGGGAAGTTTAATTCCGTGGATTGATAAAGCCTGGGAAAATGGCCAAACCAAAGAAGAATGGAAAGGCATCGCTGAAACCAACAAAATTCTTGGTAAATCCGGCACGGATATTATTCCCGTTGATGGTCAATGCGTGCGAATTGGCGCAATGCGCTGCCACTCTCAAGGCGTGACTTTAAAACTGAAAAAAGATTTACCCTTAGCTGAAATCGAAGCCATCATTGCTAATCATAATGAATGGGTTAAATTAATTCCGAATGATAAGGCGGCAACTTTAGCCGGTTTAACACCTGTGCAAGCTTCTGGGAGTTTAACGATTCCAGTCGGGCGGGTGCGGAAAATGAATATTGGCCCTGAATATGTGACTGCCTTTACGGTCGGTGATCAATTACTTTGGGGTGCGGCGGAGCCAGTACGGCGGATGCTGAAAATCACTTTAGATTATTTGAAAACGACTCAGCATTAATTGCCTGGTTCAGTTTGCTAAACGAAAGGCGTAAACTTGACTCTTACGCCCTTTCTTTTTCTAAACTATACCATTTACCCTACTCTACAATATTGTTTACGTATCCATTTTTGTTTACTGTGTTGAACATTCAATCATCAGTTGACCTCCTGTGAACAAACGCCAGCTCAGCGAACGCGATATTTGTACTAAATTCATTACACCTGCTTTACTGCAAGCAGGGTGGCAGCAAAATCAGTTTTTTGAAGAAGTGTTTACCGATGGGCGTGTGATTGTACGCGGCCAATTAGCCAGTCGCATTAAGGACTCTAATGTAGAAGGCGGGCCACGGCGCGCAGATTATGTGCTCTACGCAAAACCTAATTTGCCGATTGCGGTGATTGAGGCGAAACAAAATAAATATCCGCTGGGGCATGGCATGCAACAAGCCTTGACCTATGCGGAAATGTTGGATCTGCCGTTTGCGTTTAGCTCGAATGGCGATGGTTTTTTATTTCAAGATCGCAGTGGTTTAAGCCAGCCTTATGTGCAGAATCTCACATTAGAACAATTTCCCAGCTTAGAGCATTTGTGGGACTTGTATCAGCAATGGAAAGGGATTAAGTCAGAACAGGCTGCTAAATTAGTTAATCAGCCCTATCACATTGCCGCGCAAGGCAAAGCGCCGCGTTATTATCAACGCATTGCGATTAATCGCACTATTGAGGCGATTGCTAAAGGGCAAAACCGTATTCTATTGGTAATGGCAACTGGTACAGGAAAGACTTATACCGCCTTCCAAATTATTTGGCGGCTTTGGAAATCTAAAGCGAAAAAACGTATCTTATTTTTGGCGGATCGTAATATTTTAGTCGATCAAACCAAGCAACAAGATTTCGCGCCATTTGGCGATTTCATGCATAAGATCGAAAATCGTGAAGCCAAGAAAAACTTCGATATTTATTTATCGCTTTATCAAGCGGTGACGGGAAAAGAAGAAGATAAACAAATCTATAAACAATTTCCGCGTGATTTCTTTGATTTAGTCGTGGTGGATGAATGTCATCGCGGAAGTGCTGCTGATGATTCATCGTGGCGCGAGATTTTGGAATATTTTAGTGCTGCCACGCAAATCGGCCTTACTGCCACGCCTAAAGAGATAAAGCCTGTCGAAGATGCGGATGGCAAGCGTATTATTAAAGACCCTGAATATAATTTCAAATACTTTGGCGAGCCGATTTATACCTATTCTTTGAAACAAGGTATTGAAGACGGCTTCTTAGCGCCCTATAAAGTGATTCGGATTGCCACCGATGTGGATGCCTTGGGCTATACGCCGGAACAGGGCAAAACCGATAAACATGGTAAGCTGATTGAACAGCGCCAATACAATAGTATCGATTTTGATAGAACTTTGATCTTAACGAAACGTACTGAATTTGTAGCCAAGCGCGTCTGGGAATACCTGAGCAAAACTGACCCAATGGCTAAAACCATAGTGTTTTGTGATGACCAAAATCATGCCGAGCGTATGCGTCAAGAGCTAGTCAAACTCATTCCCGAAGCGGCGCACAATCGGCGCTATGTAATGCGTATTACCGGCGATGACAAGGAAGGCAAGGCTGAACTATTTAACTTTATTGATAACGACAATCCCTACCCCGTGATTGCGACGACTTCAAAACTAATGACCACGGGTGTGGATGCCAAAACCTGCAAGCTCATCGTACTAGATCAAACGATTAACTCCATGACGGAATTTAAACAGATTGTTGGGCGTGGCACGCGACTACGTGAGGATTATCACAAACTGTTTTTCACGATTATGGATTTCAAAGGGGCTACACGCTTATTCGCGGATCAGGAATTTGACGGCGAGCCTGCCACTATCTATGAACCGAAACCGGATGATTCCGTCGTGCCACCAGATACACCCGACTCCTCTAAACCGAGCGGTATTCAAGAAGAACCACAGCCTTATGGTGGCGGCATAGGTATACCCAAACCGCCCCCAACACCTCGAGAACGTTATTATGTCGATGATGTGGAGGTGAAACCTGCCACTGAATTGACTCAGTATCTGGATGCCAATGGCAAATTGATTGCCACGGAATATCGCGTATTTTTACGCCAACAGCTACAAGCCGAGTTACACGCTAGCTTTGGCTCCTTGAATGAATTTCTGCAAAAGTGGAATGCCACTGAACGCAAGCAAGCGATTGTCGATGAAGTCAAAGCACGTGGCATTGAAATCGAATATTTATACGAGGCGGTGGCGAACAGCTCGGATTTAGATGTATTTGATTTATTAGCGCATATTGCTTTTGACCAAAAACCCCTAACCCGCCACGAACGCGCCAATCATGTGAAAAAGCGTGATTATTTTGGCAAATACGGCGCGGAAGCTAAACAAGTTTTGGAAGCTTTATTGGATAAATATGCTAGCAATGGCGTATTGACGATTGAAAATCCGAATGTGCTAGAAATGCCGCCCTTTGATCAACTCGGCTCTAAAACACAAATCCGACGCAAGATTTTTGGCAGCCCTGAAAATTATCAACAGGCGATTAAGGAATTGGAGGCGCTACTGTATGAGGCGAGTTAGCGCTGAGCTAACTGTCTCAAAGCAGTTCTATACTTTTTCATAATTTTCTTAGCGATGCTTATTTGCCTTTTCAGTTCTTTCATAGGAACGCTCACGCTCTACTAACGAATGACTTCAATCTTGATGGGCAGGCTTAGCTTTTCCCATACTTTATCTGCTGTCATCACAGTCTGCTTCTTTTGTATGCCCAAGGCTATGCAAGCGCGGTCACCCAAGGATAAGCCATACGGTTTAGTTAGCGCCCAAAGTCCAGCACATATTTCTGCTTGTTGCACGGAAAAAGGCACAATTTTTAGTCCTGTCGCCTCCAGTTCTGGGCGAATATCGCTTGCGTTTGGATCAAACACACTGAGCTTTTGGATAACCTCAGCCCAATTCACGGAACTGATCAAGGCTTTAGGCAAGACAGCTTGTACTTGTGCTGCACCTGTTTCATTTTGCAAAAGTGCCAATAAGGCAGAGGCATCTAAAACCATATTAATCTTTTTTAGCCTCTTGGCGACGTTCTTCGATGAGTTCTTTCGCTAAGCTCACAGGAATCTTGCTAAAGCGCTTTTGTAAACGTTGAACGATATCGGCTGATTTTTCCATAATGATTAACTCATCTTGGACTCGTAATAATAAACGTTGCCCTTCTTGTAAGTTCAGGGCTTTGCGCAACGCGGTAGGAATTACAATGCGCCCGTTTTGTCCTAGTGAAACACTATATTCTTGCATGATGCCATGCTCCTTTGTGGTACTCTCTAAATATTACCACAGGTATTAAGTGGTAAAAATAAAATATGGTAATAAGATTAGATAGAAAACTTAACTTGGTTTAAAATACCCACCCCATTTTCCGATAAGGCTATGCCCATGAATCTCTCCTCCACCATTAAAACCATTCAAGACATTATGCGTAAAGACGCGGGGGTGGATGGGGATGCGCAGCGGATTGGGCAGTTGGCGTGGATGTTGTTTTTGAAGGTGTTGGATCAGCGTGAGCAGGAATGGGAAGACGATGATGCGTCTTATGAGTCACCCTTGCCGGAGCCTTGTCGCTGGCGCAATTGGGCGGAATATAAGAAAGATGCAGAGGGTAAATCTGCGCCGCAATTATCTGCCGAAGACACCTTGAAGCATATCAATGAGGTGTTATTTCCCACGCTGAAAGAACTGGATGCTAGCAGCGACCCCTTGAGCGCGGTGATTCAAGGGGTATTTGAAGACTCCAATAACTATATGAAATCCGGCACTTTGTTGTTGGATGTGATTGGTAAGTTGGAGGAGGCGATTGATTTTAATGACCTGAAAAATCGCCAACAATTGGGCGATATTTACGAGCAAATCCTGAATGATTTACGCAGCGCGGGCAATGCTGGCGAGTTTTATACGCCGCGTGCTCTGACGCATTTTATGGTGCAGATGGTTAATCCACGTTTGGATAAACGCGAAACCGTGCTTGATCCGGCTTGTGGTACAGGTGGCTTTTTGACTGCGACGATTGATCATTTCCGTGCGCAAATTAACACGCAATCCAGCATTAAAGATCAGCAAGCGATTGAAGCCAGCGTGTTTGGTTTTGAGAAAAAACAGTTGCCGCATTTGCTCTGCACCACCAATTTTTTACTGCATGGCATTGAAGTGCCGAGCCAGATTTTGCACACCAATACCCTTGCGAAAGGGTGGTCGGAATGGTCGGCAGCAGATAAGCATGATTGCATTATTACCAATCCACCGTTTGGTGGCACGGAAGAAGACGGCGTGGGCACAAGCTATCCCGGTGCTACGCGCACCCGCGAAACCGCTGATATGTTTTTGGTGTTAATCGTCGACAAGCTCTTGAAGCAAGGTGGGCGCGGCGCGATTGTATTACCGGATGGAACGTTATTTGGGGAAGGCGTAAAAGCCAAAGTCAAAGAAAAATTACTTAATGAATGCAATCTACACACCATCGTGCGCTTACCGAATGGCGTGTTTAACCCCTACACCGGCATTAAATCCAATCTGCTATTTTTCACCAAAGGGCAACCCACCGACACCATTTGGTATTACGAGCATCCATATCCAGCGGGCTATAAAAGCTACTCCAAAACTAAACCGATTCGTTTAGAGGAGTTTGAGGCGGAGAAGGCGTGGTGGGGTAATGAAGCGACCGGTTTTGCCGAGCGGGTGGAAAATGAGTTTGCGTGGAAGGTCGATTTTAAGGCGAAAAAACAAGACGCTTTGAATCGGGCGCAACCGCTTTGGCAAAGTGCTGAGCAATGTGGCAATCAAGCCTATGCTTTGGAAAATCAATTGAAAGCGGCGCGCGATACGTTGAAAACAGTCGAAGCGGCTAAGCGTGTTGAGTTGGAGCAACAGATTGAAGCCTTACGCACTCAGGCGGAGGCATTGCGTTTGCAGGAGCGGGATGAGAAAGCAGCAGCAGATCGGATTTATTATGCAATTTTCAATTTGGATTTGAAAAACCCGAATGCGCCGGAAGCGGAAAGCCATGATCCTGAGGTGTTGTTGGAGAAGTATCAAAGCTTAGAGTTTCAAATTGCGGAACATATAACCCTTTTGAAGCTGGAATTAGCGCAGGCACTCATGCCTCATGCTTATCAAGAAGGTGTATTTTTGAGTGACACTGAGGAAGACTTTTTGCGTGAAACAACAGGCTTTGAGGTGTCTCATGAGTCCTGATAAATTTCTGATACATTTTTACAAAATTGCGGATGCACCCAATGGCGTTCAGCGGTTGCGGGAGATGATTTTGCAACTGGCGGTGCAAGGGAAATTAGTGGCGCAAGATGAGGCGGATGAGCCTGCCTCGGTGTTGTTGGAGAAGATTCAGGCAGAAAAAGAGCGTTTGATTCAGGAGGGAAAGATTAAACGCCAAAAACCGTTGCCTGCGATTACGGAGGAGGAAAAGCCGTTTGCATTGCCTAAGGGGTGGGAGTGGGTGCGCTTAAATGATATTGGCTTCGATTGGGGGCAAGTTACACCACAAAGCACATTTACCTATATAGATGTTGCGTCAATCAATAATCAAAAAGGATTTATTCAATCACCATCTGTTGTTGAGGCAGAAAATGCTCCATCACGTGCTAGAAAAGTTATTAAGAAAAATACTGTTATATACTCAACTATTCGTCCTTATCTTTTAAATGTTTGCGTGGTTGAAAAAGACTACACACCGCAAGCAATAGCCAGCACAGCATTTGCAATTATTCACCCTTTCAAAGGTATATTAAGTTCATACATTAAAGCCTATTTGAGAAGCCCTGCATTTATAAAGTATGTCGAAGCTATACAGGTAGGTGTGGCTTATCCAGCTATTAATGATAAGCAATTTTTCAGTGGCTTATTTCCTATTGCACCTGAAAAAGAACAAATACGCATCCTCGCCAAAGTCGACTCCCTCCTCTCTCTCTGCGATCAACTCGAAGCCCTACAATCCCAACGCACTCAACTCAATCACAGCACGCGCCAAGCCGTTCTCGATCAACTCAGCAATGCGCAAAGCCCACTGGATTTACACAAGGCTTGGCAACGTTTGCAAACCCATTTACCACGCTTATTCACTGAGCCTCAGCATATTAAAGGCTTACGCGATGCGATTTTGCAATTAGCCGTGCAAGGTCGGCTCGTGCCACAAGATGAAAATGACGAACCTGCTTCGGTGTTATTAGCCAAGATTCAAGCCGAAAAAGAACGCTTAATTCAAGCAGGCAAAATTAAACGCCAAAAACCATTACCTGCGATTACGGAGGAGGAAAAGCCGTTTGAATTGCCTAAGGGGTGGGAGTGGGTACGATTTGATGATTTAGCTTTACATTCAGAAGCAGGTTGGAGTCCAACTTGTGAAACACAACCGCGTGATAGAAATAAATGGGGTATTTTAAAAGTTAGTGCTGTCACTTGGGGCAAATTCAAACCTGAAGAAAATAAGGAGCTGCCTGCCAATCTAGAACCACGACCAGAATATGAAGTTAAAGCAGGTGATTTTCTTATTTCAAGAGCAAATACTGCTGAATTGGTTGCAAGAGCTGTAATTGTGCCAAAAGATGCACCAGAACGTTTAATGCTGAGCGATAAAATTATTCGGTTTGTATTTGCTAGTGACGTTAATAAGCATTTTATTAATCTGGTAAATAACAGTGGCTTTGCACGTACTTACTATGCTGCTGTAGCAGGTGGAACAAGTAGTTCAATGAAAAATGTATCGCGTGAGCAAATCAGAAAATTAGCTTTTGCATTGCCGCCTGAAAAAGAAATACTGAGTATTTTAAAGAAATATTCAGCACTAAATAATCTCTGCGACCAACTCGAATCCAAACTAACCCAAGCCCGCCAAACCCAAGAGCAATTCGCCCTTACAGCTACCGCTATGAGTAAACCATGCTAGCCCATCGCCACCTTACTACTACGCCGTTTACGATCTGCTACATCTTTGCGCCAAGTCACATAAGCAAAGATCATCCACGAGCCATGAAATAAAATACCGCAGGCAATAACTACTTCACCTGGAATGGGTCCAACTACAGCGCGCGCATATAAATCATGCAAACTCTGCAACGGGCTAGGATGAATCGCTAATTTCCCGTAATAAGCAATCGCTTGTACGCTCAAGACCCAAGCATAATTGCGGCGTAAACGTCTGCCAATGGCACGTGGCAAGCTAATATGATGATGAGGTTTACAATAATCATCGGCGAGAATGTGATTCCACTTATTTAAATGCGCCCCCTCACCGCGCAACATCGGAACATAAAACTCGCGCTCCATATGCCGTGCACGCGCCCGCCACACATTGAAATAACGATAGCGATGCGCTTCAAATAGCAGAAACACACAAATGAGAAAGCCCACCAGAATTAAGGGCAGCGGCGAGGCATCTTTGCCTGCAAAAGTAATCGAGAAAGCTAAGCCAGTGGTCACTACCGCCCAGTTGGTGGTGTTATCTAAACGAGTTCGCCAGACCGTCGAGCGATAAACTTCACCCCGATATAAATGCGCTAGAGCACCTATTTCCGCAGCAGTAAATTCACGAGTGGAAATAGCAGGCGCGACAGTTTGTGCGCTTTCAGCTTGTTTTTCGTCCATTTAACGGTTTTTTTCGTTGTTAATCTGGTAGCTTTCCTCCAAGCTCACAATGACATAAAACCTTCTTCACAGCCAACAACAATCCTTAGAACTTCAGTATTCATTAGGAGTTATTTTTATGCAGCCTTTAATCATCTCTGCCAATCCGCACAATGAATATTATTTCCACGAAGGTTGTCATATTCTCGAACTGAGCAATAGTCCCGCTGATAGTGAAATTTCTATTGCACGGGCGCGAGTCGAAGCGGGGCAAACGACCCAATGGCATTGGTTATTACACACCACCGAACGCTATGTGATTTTAGCGGGTAGTGGTGTGGTAGAAATTGGGGCTTTAGAACCGCAAGCTGTACAAACGGGTGATGTGGTGCTGATTCCCCCTCACTGTCGACAACGCATTCGCAATACAGGGGACACTGATTTGATTTTTTTGGCTATTTGCTCGCCACGTTTTCGAGCGGAAAACTACTGCTCCAATTGAAACTGACATTTACCCTAGCTTCGCGCTAAGTCATTCATTTATTTACAGCCTATCCCTTATTTAAGGGATCATGTACTTGTTCAAAAACATCTATACTCAAACCATAATAATTCCAAAATCCACCAACTAGTTCTATCAATGCGAGGTAGATATGAGTAAGCATCCACTGTTCTGCTTATTAGTTGCTAATGCCCTAACGCTTAGTGTTGCTCAAGCCAATTGCGAAGTATTTGAGCATATTAATTATGAAGGGGGGCGCTTTTCAGTGCTTCCTGGGCAAAATATCCCTAGTGTTGGCCCAGCTTGGAATGATCGAATTTCGTCGGTTAAGACCTCCAATAGCTGCCGCCTTATAGCTTTTGAACACGATAATTATGAAGGTGATCAGCGTGTTTTCACGGGCAACACCAGTAGCGTCGGCAACCTATGGAATGATCAAATTTCCTCCTTACAATGCCAATGCCCTACTCCACCCCAGCCTGCCTGTTTAATGTATGAACATATTAACTTTACAGGTGCCGTATTACCGGTTCGTGGTAACTTGAATTCAGTCGGCCCTACCTGGAATGATCGAGTCTCTTCTGTGCGTGTACCCAATAACTGCCAACTCACTGTCTACCAACATATTGATTATGACGGAGATAGCCGAACTTTTGGACCAGGTGCAGTCGCCTCCGTGGGTAATTTGTGGAATGACCAAATTTCATCGGCTGTTTGTAGCTGCAGATAAATACTAAAATATCCAAGCTACCATCAGCATCAAGGCGAGGTTTTGATGCTGGTGTCTATTTCACTTTCTGACTCTAGCCTGCTTTAATAAGCTTTTCACTCAACGAGCTTTGCTTATGAGTAAGGTCATCCTCATCACTGGCGGTAGTCGTGGCATTGGTGCTGCTACGGTAAGGCTTGCGGTGCAACAAGCTTATGCAGTCTGCTTTTCCTATCACAGTCAACAACACACTGCTGAGGCTTTAGTTCAAGAGCTGCGAAAGCAAGGGGGAGAACTTCTAGCTATTCAAGCTGATCTCAGCCAAGAAGACGATATTCTCAAACTGTTTGCTGCTTGTGACCAAACTTTTGGGCGCTTAGATGCTTTAGTGAATAACGCTGGCATTCTGGAGCAACAAATGCCGGTGCAAGCCATGGAGGCAGCACGTCTACAACGCATTTTAAGTACGAATGTAATCGGTAGCTTCCTTTGCGCCCGCGAAGCTATCAAACGTATGTCGACTGAACTAGGTGGACGAGGTGGTGCTATAGTCAATCTCTCATCGGTTGCAGCGCGTTTAGGTGCACCTTTTGAATATGTCGACTACGCAGCTTCTAAAGGCGCTATTGATAGTTTCACTGTGGGTTTAGCCAAAGAAGTTGCACAGGTTGGCATCCGTGTAAATGCAGTACGCCCCGGCATTATTCATACTGAAATTCACGCCAGTGGCGGCGAACCGAATCGGGTCGAACGCGTGAAGGCATCCATTCCAATGCAACGCGGTGGTTATCCAGAGGAAGTAGCCAGGGCAATTCTCTGGCTAGTTTCCGAGCAAGCTTCTTATACCAGTGGTGCTATTTTAGAGGTCGCTGGTGGACGCTAATTAAGCGAAATTCAAATCCACCATCAATTGATCGCTTAATTCTTCCAGTTTAGTTTGCACCTGCTCTGCACTGACGCCTGCAGGCAAACTCAAGCTTAAAGCTGCAAAAAATAGCGTGCCACCCGACATCGGAGCAGGGCGCTGTTCACTAAATAGCTCTTCAATATTGACCTTGAGACTAGCTAATTGCGTGGTGATATCGCGAATAATACCAGGGCGATCTAAACCCAAGACCTCTACTTTCAGAATTTCATTGGTAGCAGGTACTGCATTGGTTTCTGCAATTAAGACTTTTAAACCATTATCCTGCAGCACATCTAAAGCTGCTTTCAGATTGGCCACACGCTCACGTGGCAAAGCTACTTGGAGTAAGCCTGCAAACTGTCCACCTAAATGCACCATACGGCTTTCAGTCCAATTGCCTTGTTGCTGATTCAGTAGTTCGGATAAGGACTTCACTAAGCCCGGATGATCAGGGCCTAAAACTGTAAGAATTAATGTGGTGTGCATCATTACCTCCTCGCAATAGGGCTTTATTATGAAGATAGCAAACTATCACTACAACCTTAGCTAAGGCTAATGATATTAAACTGGCAACTGCACCGAATGATTGCCATCCGCTAAAACCGGCACATTGTGATCAATTGAATAATAATCGCCCGCCTCAGCTGCAAAAATATGCGCAGCGATTTGCAGTCCTTGCGCTTGATCTAAAGAACCGGCAGCAATTGAAATGCGTTCACCCTGTTCATCTTCAAAAAATAAGCTAGAACCACAGGCTTGACAAAAACCTTGGCGCAAACCCGCTTGATAGCTATACCATTTCAAGCCATCCGCTTTCAGGAGTTGAAAATAAGCCTTACGTGTAGCGGTTGCTGCCACGAAATGCCCACTAAAGCGCCGACATTGCTCACAATGACAGGCAATCACCGGACGCAAAGACCCATTGACTTGATAGCGCACTGCTCCACAAACACAGCCGCCAGTGATGACAGGTTTAGTCTCACTCATAGTTAGGCTCCTATAGGGCGGGCTAAACACTCCGCCGTTAAACTAGCAGAAATTAAACCCACATCCCCTGTTAAACCCGGTACATCTAAACGTTCTATTTGTACTTCAGTCGCTAAAACCTCACCCGCCATCTGTTGAGCTTTGGTTTCTGCTAATTCCCGCACCAAACGATCCGCCTCTGCTAAGGCTGGTGAAGCCTCAGTGAAAATTAAAGGCTCACCCGTATGATGTAAGGTAAAACCACCTTGCTCACGCATCGCCACCGTAACCACTGCCTGCACACGAATCAAACCGATGGCAGCACCAATAGCATTAGCGACTTCACTGCCCGCAGGAATAACTGTGTCCACGCCTAAGCGCCTACCAACTTCACGATAAAATACGGGGGCTGGCCCACCGACCGCAACTAAAGGAATGGATGGCTGCAAACTGACTTGCAAATGATTTAATAGATTTTGACCGCGTGCCACTAAGCTCACTACAGGATCGTTCGCGGCAAAACTACAGCCTGCTAAAGATTCGAGGAGCACATGTACACTTTTTGCCACCATCACTTCAAAGATTTCTTGGGCAAAGGCTTGGCATTCCGCCGCACGATTCGCTTCATTATAAGAAACCTTGCCATAAGAACGCCCAATCATCAGGCAAGTTAACTCAGCAACCTCTTTCGACCATTGGGCTTGTAAACCCAATACATGCGCTGCATCACTTGGTGTAAAACCGGCTAATTGAACTAAACCACGCTCTACAAAACGCAAGACCCGCCGCCGATCACTCACTGAGCTAACGACTTGTGTCCAAGGCTTAGGCTCTTCACCAATCGCGGCTAATAAACTTTTTTCAGCGGCGGTTAAATCTGTAGGATCATTCGCGGGATCAAAACCCTCAGGGCGTAATAAGAATAAAGTGGCAATCCCTAAGCCCATACCTTGGGATAAGGAATTCTGTAAAGCCTTTTGCACACTCGGCCAGCGCGCGCCAATTAAAGCAACGGGTACCACCCGATTCGCTTGTAGCGAGACTTTGCCTTGCGGGTCAACGGCGACTTCACTATCCCCACCCAAACCAATGGTGCGCATATCTATCGCTTTCACCATCGTGCGATGAATCCCCACCATTGCGCCTTTTTCATTTAAGGCTGGCCAGCCATTGCACACAATGGCTACATCGGTCGTTGTACCGCCAATATCGGAGATAATAAAATCTTTTAAACCGGAGATGAAATTCGCACCAATCACACTCGCAGCAGGCCCTGAAAGTATCGTTTCAATCGGCTTTTCCATCACTGCTTGCGCACTGGCCAATGAACCATCACCTTTGACCACCATTAAAGGCGCGTGAATGCCCTGAGCCTGCATCGCGGTTTGCACGGCATTAATTAGCGCGACAATCATCGCAATAATACGTGCATTAAAAGCGGCAGTGAGCGCGCGCCTGGGGCCATTTAAAGCTTCGGATAAATCACAAGAAGCGGTAACGGGGCAGCCGGTTTTTTCTTGGATTAAAGCTTGAACGCGGCGCTCATGGTTGGGATTACGGACTGAATACACACCTGCCACTGCATAAGCATCGACCGTACCGGCGATAGTTTCTAATTCAGCGAATAAAGCAGCTTCATCTAAAGCAGCCAGCTCGCTACCGTCGTATTTATGCCCACCAGCAATCCGTACTACTTTAGCCGCTGGCAAAGCAGCTTTCAGCTCAGTACGTTCTAGCATGGTGTCATCGAAACCCAGCAGAATCACCGCAATCGCTGAACCTTTACCTTCCACTAGAGCATTGGTGGCTAAAGTGGTGGATAGAGACACTAAACCAATTTGCTGCGGATCAACTTGACCTCGACTGGCATCGAGGACTCGCTGCAAAGATTCGAGTACCCCAATGGATAAATCACCACGTGTCGTCAGTGCTTTCGCCGAAGCCAAAACTTTGCGCTGCTGAGTATCAACGACTACCGCATCGGTATAAGTACCGCCGGTATCAATTCCGATATTAAAAGCACTCATTTACGCCGACGCCGCCGTTGAGTTGAATCATCCGCAACGACTAAATCCCTCTCAGCAGGCTTTTCGACCACCGAAAATAAATGTGGGAAAGGATCAGTCTTATGCGGGAAAGCCATTGCACCTACAAAATACTCTTGGAATTTAGCTTCGACCGCAGTTTCTATTTTGGTAATTTGCCGTACTACGGTTTCTACAACCTGACGCGCATCTTGATTGAGCAAAGCAATCCGCGCCCCTGTCCCCGCTGCATTACCGGCTGAAGAAACCTTATCCAGAGGGCAATCGGGAATGAGACCAAGCACCATCGCGTGTTTGACATCAATATGATTACCGAAAGCACCGGCCAAACGAATACGTTCGACTTGCTGCACTTGCATCTTATCCATCAATAAGCGCACGCCTGCATACAGGGCAGCTTTGGCAAGTTGAATCTGGCGTACATCATTTTGTGTGACTGAAATCGACCGTCCTGCCCCATCGTTATACAGCACATACGACCAAGTACGGCCATTCGGGATAATTAACTTAGGATGTTGCTCAGCCAAACCGCCATCAATCACCCCATCGGTACTAATCACTCCGGCAAGATACATTTCGGCGATGACTTCAATAATGCCAGAGCCGCAAATCCCATTCACCCCAATCGCGGCTACTGATTCAGCAAAACCGGCTTGATCCGACCAAAGCTCAGAACCAATTACACGAAAACGTGCTTGTTTGGTGAGCGGATCAATCCGCACCCGCTCAATCGCCCCCGGTGCAGCGCGCTGACCACTGCTAATCTGCGCACCCTCGAAAGCTGGCCCCGTAGGGCTAGAACAAGCAAACAATTGATCACGATTACCGAGCACAATTTCAGCATTCGTACCCACATCGACTAATAAAGTGACTTCTTCCTGCAATTGCGGCTCTTCAGCTAGCACCACACCTGCCGCATCTGCGCCCACATGCCCAGCAATACAAGGTAATACGTAAACCATGCCGGCTGGATGAATTTGCAAGCCTATTTCAAGTGCTTTGATATTCACTGCTTCATCGGTCGCGAGGGCGAAAGGGGCACCACCTAATTCCACCGGATTAATTCCCAAGAAAATATGATGCATGATCGGATTGCCAACGAGCACCATTTCAAGGATTTCATTGCGCTGAATGGCTTGGTTTTGGCAGAGTTCACCAATAATTGTATTTAAGCCATCTCGAATCGCTTGGGTAAGTGCTTCAGCCCCTTCTGGGTGCATCATTACATAAGAAACGCGACTCATTAGGTCTTCGCCGAAGCGAATTTGTGGATTCATCAAACTACTAGAACCTAACACCGCCCCAGTCCGCAGATCACACAAATGAGCGGCAACGGTGGTTGAACCCACATCAACCGCAATCCCATAAACGGTTTCACGTAAACCCGGCCACACTGCCAAGATACGCTGATTTTGATAAACCGCAGCCGTTACCGCCCATTTACCTTGGCGTAAAGCGACTTGTAAATCGGCTAATAAGCTAAAGTCGTAAGTCAAACCCGCAAGCTGCCACTCAAACTCCAAAGCCTCCAGCAAGCGCTGTAAATCGCCTTTAGGATCATGCATATCCGCTTCGGTAACTTCCACATAATGCAAAGTCACACTGGGATTTAGGACAATATCGCGCTGCTCAGCCGCTTTGCGCACAATCTGTTTATGCACTTGGCTATCGGGTGGCACATCAATCACCACATCGCCTTGCAAATAGGTGTGGCAACTTAACCGCCGCCCCGCGGCCATCGGTTTGCGCTCTTGGTTATAGCGCATTTCAGTAAGCGTGAAATCATTCAAATGTTCAAGGCTAGAATGGATTCCATGCTTGGGAAAACTGCCTTCAGCACACAGAATCTGACAACGCCCACAGAGACCACGCCCACCGCAGATGGAGTCAATATCGACACCAAGCTTTTGTGCAGCCTGTAATAAAGGGGTGCCAATGGGAAATTCCCCACGTCGACCCGAGGGGAGGAAAACAACTTTAGCAGTACTCATAGTGCTCCTTTAAGCACGACGACGACGGCGATTCTCACGTGCGCCACCCTCACCTTCTGGTGCTGGCTCACGGTATTTACGAATCCAGTTCGCACAGTTGGGATCATGCCCCATCATAACATCCGCGCCTAAGACAGCGGTCATCACTTCGGCATGCAGCGGGTTGGTAATCGCTGAGGTCATCCCAGCACCAATCGCCATCGTTAAAAACGCGCTATTGATACCATTGCGATTCGGTAAACCGAAGCTCACATTGGAAGCACCGCAAGTAGTATTGACCTTTAGCTCTTCACGTAAGCGGCGCACTAAAGCCATGACTTGACGCCCCGAATCATTGATCGCACCAATCGGCATGACTAAGGGGTCAACAACGATACGATCCCGCGAAATCCCATGATCCGCAGCCCGCTCGACAATCTTTTTCGCGACGTTGTAGCGCACATTAATATCTTGGGAAATACCGGTTTCATCATTCGAAATCGCTACGACTGAAGCACCGTATTTAGCCACTAAAGGCAATACGCGCTCTAAGCTTTCATCTTCACCCGTGACCGAGTTGACCAAAGCACGGCCTTGATAAACCGACAAACCAGCTTCCAAGGCCGCAATAATGGAAGAGTCAATACAGAGCGGCACATCAGTAATCGATTGCACCAGTTGAATCACTTCCGCCAGAATGCGCGGTTCATCCGCTAGAGGAATACCTGCGTTCACATCCAACATTTGCGCGCCCGCCTCGACTTGCGCTAAGGCATCCGCTTGTACACGGCTGTAGTCGCCATTTTTCATTTCTTCTGCAAGAATTTTGCGCCCAGTCGGGTTAATACGTTCCCCAATAATTACAAAAGGCTCATCAAAACCGATGCGCACTTCTTTGCTGGGTGAACTGATAATCGTGACTGTCATACGGATGCTTCCTCTGTGGTAATCGGTGAATTGGCGGATTCATTAGTTTCATACATACCCGGATGCCAAGGGGTACGCCCCTCTAAAGCACCAGAGCGCTCAACAATCTCAGCGACATTGTGCTCTTGGCGATAAGCCATAATATGCACACCATGTACGCCTTCGATTTCACGCGCTTGATTAATCATATCAATACAAATATTGAGACCTTCTTGCTTCTGATTTTGCGCACCCTTCAAGCGATTAATAATGCTATCGGGGATATGCACACCGGCAACATTACTGCGAATCCATTCAGCAGTTTTAGCCGACGCCAAAGGACCAACACCAAGCAGGATAAAGACTTGTTCATGCAAACCTAAATCACGCACTTTCTGCATATAGGTTTTGAACATCTCCATATCAAAGCAATATTGGGTTTGTACAAATTGCGCACCCGCTGCAATCTTTTTCGCTAAGCGCAAAGGACGATAATCAAAAGGTGGGGCGAACGGATTAGCTGCGCCGCCTAAAAAGACTTTGGGTGGATAAGTGAGTTTACGGCCACTTAAAAAGCGGCTTTCATCACGCATGGTGCGGATAGTATTGAGTGCGGTCATGCTATCGAGGTCGAAGACCGGCTTAGCTTCAGGATGATCCCCTGCTTGCACCCCATCACCGCTTAGACAAAGGATATTACACACCCCCATTGCCGCCGCACCCAAGACATCGCCTTGAATCGCGATTCGATTGCGGTCACGGCAGGAAATCTGCATGACCATCGCATAACCTTTGCGAGTAAGAAGTGAACACATGCCGACACTCGACATATGACAATGTGCGCCAGAACCATCAGTCGCATTCATTGCATCGACATAGCCATCAAAGAGTTTAGCGCGCGCATAGACCTCTTCAGGATCAGCGGAATCAGGCGGAGCAATTTCAGTGGTCACGGCAAAATGCCCGGCGCGTAAGACCCGTTCTAAACGGCCGGGCGAGACGTGACCTGGTAAAATTGGTAAATTTTCCCCGGGCGTTGGCTCATCTGCATACGAGAAAGTGGGCAACTGACTTCTTTTTAGAATTGCACTCATGAACGCAGCTCCCGAACTTTCTGCTCAGCCGCCCGCAACCAAGCCGATTTACCTTTCAAACGCCAATCGAGCATCGGTTGAACGATTTGAATCGCACGCTCTTCGGGCTTTAGATTTTGTGTACCTTCCCAAGCAACCACCCAAACGCAATCCATCTCGGGTTTAACTTCACATTTGCCATTCGCACGCACCCCACCACATGGGCCATTGCGAATGGTTTTTGGGCAATTCATGGGGCAAGACATGCCTGTGGAACCTAGAGTACATTGACCGCACGATTGCGAATCAAACAGAAAGCTTTTGGTAGGTTTTTCAATGAACATCAACGGCTTTTCAATGTTCTGAATGCCAATTTTTTCGAATTGGGGATAAAGCTTTGCCAGTAGATTTTCAAGCTGGTGATATAAAGCTTTTAAGGTACTTGAATGGCGCGCGGACCAACGACGCATAGCATACATAGCAATCTCCTCAAGCAGCGACAAGGCCACCATTGCGTATGACTTGTTCTAAAACTTCATCAGGGAATTGCGCTTCTAATAAAGCCGCTTCTTGATGAGCCGCTGCATCTAAATCAGCACCGACTTCAACCTCACTGCTAACCCGATGCCATTCAGCTACATAATCATCCGTACCTGCTTTGCCGGCACGAATCGCTGCTTTATCAATCGCCTCTTGAAATTTTTCACTCAAAAGTGCCTTTCCTTTCAAGCGACCTTTTTTCAAAATGACTTGAGAAGGAATATCTCGCCAGTACACGATCACACGCTCTGCCATCGTTATCACCTTTGCGCAATCCGCGCTAATTCTGTGGCTAGTTCACCATAGCCGGTTGGAACCAGCTTAAATTCTAAGTGCAAAAACTCGGCTGCTGCTTGCGCTTTAGCGAGCAGATCAGGATTCGAGGTTTGAGCCAAATACACAAGACGCTTGTAGTGATTGAAATAAAGTGGCAATAGCTCGGGGTGCTTGTCGAGCTGCATACCCTTAATCACTAAGCGCTCAAAATGTCTGGCGAGAAAATCAGTTAAATAAAAACTACCTAACTCAGCCTCTGCTAATTCAGCAAACGGCTGTTGGCCGGCAAACGTAGCGTAACAATGTGCACCGGGTAGGCGTTCAATGTTCTCTTCTGCCAAAACCTTATCCAACAAACCACCTGTGCCACAATCTGCATAGGCTACAAAGATTTGCGAATATTTTGGTCGATAGCGTTGAATATCCGCCCTGATGCGCTCAGGAATGCGTTCAGGGCGATTATGTAAATCAGCTTCAAGGCACTTTATTTTGAGATGCTCCCAGCCATTGATTAGCTTAAGCTGTTGAATCTCTCGGGCTAAGGCACCACAAGCCAGCACTAAGACTGGCTCTACTTGAGCTGACATAGCTATTAACTTAGGCTGCTTGGCGCTGTTGAACCATGCTTAAACCGGTACTAGAAGCTGCTGCCGCATCCCGACAATAAGCATCTGCACCGACCGCTTTACCGAACTCTTCATTCAGTGGTGCGCCGCCAACTAGCACGATGTAGTCATCACGAATGCCTTTCTCGACCATCGCATCAATAACCACCTTCATATAAGGCATAGTCGTAGTCAAAAGCGCAGACATCCCAAGAATATCCGGTTTGTGCTCTTCTAACGCAGCTAAATATTCATCAACTGAGTTATTGATACCTAAATCGATCACTTCGAAACCAGCACCTTCCATCATCATCGTCACTAGATTTTTACCGATGTCATGGATGTCGCCTTTAACCGTACCGATTACCATCTTGCCAATCGGTTTAGCGCCGGTTTCAGCTAGCAGTGGACGCAGAATCGCCATCCCACCTTTCATAGCATTTGCGGCTAATAAGACTTCCGGTACGAATAAAATACCATCACGGAAATCCACGCCAACGATACGCATGCCTTCAACTAGAGCTTCGGTCAACACTTTGTCTGCAGCCCAACCACGCTCAAGGAGAATATTGACGCCTTCTTCGATTTCCTCTTTCAAACCGTCATACAGGTCATCATGCATCTGCGCCACTAACTCTTCGTCATCTAACTCGGAAAGAATTAGTTCATCACCATCATCGTATTCTTCTGCCATAACCTGTGCTCCTTAATAATCTTTATCGGGAAATTCTGCTTTGCGCTTAGCCATAAACTCGAGCAAAGCCTCATCAATAGCTTGATCCATCGGTGGGAGTTCATACTCAGCCAACACCCGCTTAAATAGGGTATTTGCGCGCTGTGCCATGTCTTGGCTGCCCTCCTCCGTCCACTGCTCAAAACTATTGTTATCTGCGAGTGTAGACCGATAGAAAGCTGTTTCAAAGTTACGCTGGGTATGCTCAGCACCAAGGAAATGTTTGCCAGGGCCAACCTCACGGAAAGCATCCATGGCTTGACCATTTTCGCTCATGTCTACACCGCCGAGCAGCACCGACATCATATTTGCTTGATCGACATCCATCATGAACTTTTCATAGCCCATGACTAAACCACCTTCCAACCAACCGGCTGTATGCAGCATGAAGTTCACGCCAGCTAAAGCGGCTGTTTGTAAGGTATTAGCTGCCTCATAAGCGGCTTGTGCATCGGGTAATTTGGAAGCACATAAGCCACCGCCACTCCGGAAAGGCACACCTAAACGCCGCGCTAAAGCCGCGACGGTATACATCACTAAGCTAGGCTCAGCACCACCAAAAGTAGGAGCACCAGATTGCATGGAAACAGCACTAGAGAAAGTCCCGAACACCACTGGAGCACCAGGGCGGACTAATTGCGCAAAGGCCATCCCGGCTAAGGCTTCCGCCAGAATTTGTGTGGCTGTACCAGCAACTGTCACGGGTGACATCGCACCAGACAGAATAAATGGAGAAATGACCGTAGCCTGCATATTGCGCGCATAGACTTTCAAAGCACCTAACATGGTGTCATCGTAGGTCATCGGCGAATTGGCATTAATTAAACTGGTCGTAACGCAATTATTGGTCGCAAACTCTTCACCGAATACAATCTTTGCCATATCCACGGTGTCTTGTGCGCGTGAATGATGGGTCACAGAACCCATAAACGGCTTATCACTGTATTTGAGATGGCTATACACCATATCGAAGTGACGTTTATTCACTGGCAAATCAACGGGTTCGCAAACCGTACCGCCGGAATGATGTAAGCCGGGGCTCATATAAGCGAGTTTGACGAAATTGCGGAAATCTTCGATGGAAGCGTAGCGACGACCTTTATCTAAATCGCGCACGAAGGGTGAACCATAAGCTGGCACTAAAACAGTGCGTTTACCACCGATAATGGTACTACGCTCAGGATTACGTGCATGTTGGGTAAATTCTTTGGGGGCAGTCGCTTGAATCAGCGAGCGGCACATGCCGCGTGGAAAGCGCACACGCTCCCCTTGAATATCTGCACCCGCATTTTTCAGCAGGCTGATAGCTTCGGGGTCATCACGGAAATCAATCCCGATTTCTTCAAGGATGGTGTCTGCATTGTGCTCAATCAGCGCCAAATTTTCTTCGCTGAGCACTTCAAAATAGGGAATGCGTCGCTCAATGAAGGCTGCTTGTTTGGTCTGAGAAACTTGGCGGGCTGCGCGCTTACTATCGCGTCCACCGCCTCGACGTGCTGGCCTTTCGCTCATGTTCAGTACCACCTGACAAACTGTTGATGTCTGGCATATTAAATATCGTTGACTGAACAGTCAATCAATAAAAGCAGTCACTTGAACTAACTGCTTTTAGAAAGCAAGCAAGGGCTTGAAAACTTAGATTAAGCTAGTCTTATTTAAGCGCTTCGCATTAGAAACTGCCCGCTTATGTAGGGGTTTAATGCCGCTGGTCAAAATCTGCGTTGCTGCTTGCTCTAGCTGCTCAACTGGGTTTTTGGAAGATGCTTGCGCTGCCCAAGGAAACCAGAAAGAGAAGAATAAACGCTGGTTAATTTGTAAAGATTGCAGCAGCATTGCATTCCAAGACTCATAAAAAGCCTCTACTTTTTCCGCACCCATTCGATAAAACTCACGTTGATCACGAGCAGATGGATTAGCCCCTGCTAAAGCCATACGGGTTAAGCGATGCGCAATCACTTGCGGTGCTGCATAAGCAACTTCAGTTGCTAAAGTCGGTAAAGATTTGGAAGAGCTTGCCACAGTTTTCTCCTAGAAAAACTCTAAATTGTTGCAGTGCAGCAAATATAGCATAAAGCCTTTACGAATAGATACAATTATCCACTTAAAACTACTTGACTAAAGGTATAGCTGGTCATTTAAGCTACTTAATTCAGCCCGAGATTAAGAACAAAATTTATCAGGCGATTCGCCTAATCCTTAGCTAGCGAGCTTGAATCGGAATAAAGCGCTCAGGCTTAGCACTAGGTTTAATTGGTGGTGCCCAAGCATGGCCAAAAATCACTTCATAAGTTGCCGGATAAGTTTCATCAGCCAAGCGATAATGTTCATAAGCCTGATAAAAAGCCTGCAAGCGCTGTTTACCCGTCAACCCCCGATTGCGCCCTAAAGTGGCATTATTGGCACCAATTGCTTTTAAATCCTGTAATAAACCTTTCACTACTGGATAAGTGACCGTAATCACGTCCCGATCCATCACCGGATCACGAAAGCCTGCTTGCAATAAGGCATCGCCTACATCGTGCATATCTACAAAGCGACTGGCATGGGTATAACCATCTACCTGCCCCCAACTATTCCGTAACTCATATAAAGTATCTGGCCCGAAAGTGGTAAAAGTGAATAGGCCTTCTGGCCGCAATACCCTTACACATTCTTGAAATACTGCCACTAAATCATTACACCATTGCAGCATCAGGTTAGAAATTAAGAGATCTACACAATCATCTTGAAACGGTAACTGCTGCACATCTGCACAAATCCCATTGAGCCTGACATTAGCGGTTTGGCGTTTAGTCTCTTCCACCATGCCTAAAGCCAGATCAAGACTAATGACCTCAGCTTGTGGATAGCGACTTAAGAGTTGTTTGCTAATCGCACCGGTTCCACAACCTAAATCCACCACCCGCTCCGGTTGTAAACGCACATAATCCAAACGCTCTCCTAAGCGATCACCGATTTCACGTTGGATAAAAGCCGCTTGGTCATAGGTTTGTGCAGCACGATTAAACCCTGACCTGGTTTTAAACGGATCAAGATAATAGGCTAACTCAGCAGGAACAGTCTTAGAGGCCATAAATAAAATTTTCCACTATTAGCATGAATTCATCGGGGTGCGTGACAAAAGGTACATGTGCAGATTTAGGTAACACTTGCACTTCGTTATAATGCAAGGCTTGCAAACCCTCTGCCAAACTAATAGGAATTAATTTATCCAAACGCCCTAAGATCCATAAACAAGGTAATTGGACAAGGTTTTGCCGGCAATCGGCAGTACGCAATATATCCAAACCCACGTTGAGTGCCTCCAAACTTGCTGGATATTGCAAAATTTGGTCACGCAAAGCATTTAAAGCAGCCGGATCACTCCGCACCCCCATAAACTGTAAGGCAAAAAAGCGCCGTACTGTGGCTGCATAATCTTGCTCCAAATTATCTGCAAAACCTTGTAGAACTTCGGTGCTAAGTGCATAAGGCCAATCCGGAGCCAGCACAAATCGTGGAGTACTGGCAACCAGAATTAAACCAGCCACTTGCTCTGGCAGGCGTTGCGCTAAAGCTTGGGCAATAAGACCGCCTAAAGACCAGCCCATAATGATGGCATTAGCTGGAATATGTGGCCTAAGTTCTTCCACCACTGCTTCAAGGCTGGTTAATTGCAGCTCAGCACTACGCCCATGACCAGGCAAATCGATCCAAGTCACTTGAGCTTGTTGAGTCAAACGCTTCCTAATGGGCTGCCAAACCAATTGATTCATTCCCCAGCCATGCAAAGCCACGAGTGGGCGGCCTTGGCCTTCGGTAATGGTAAAAAGCTGCGACAATTCTGTTCCTTTCAGGCTATCATGTTGGCGCATTCTACCAAGCAATAAGGGATCACGCTGCTATGTCCTACGCCCTATTAGTTTTAGCTTATTTATTAGGCTCGGTTTCGACCGCAATTATTACCTGCAAATTAATGGGCTTACCCGATCCGCGTACGGCTGGCTCAAATAATCCGGGCGCCACTAATGTCTTACGCGTAGGTGGAAAAAAAGCTGCCGCAATCACCTTGGCAGGCGATATGTTAAAAGGTTTAATCCCAGTCTTACTTGGGCAACTCTTGGGTTTGAGCTACGGTTGGTTGTTTTTAATTGGATTTGCTGCATTTTTAGGTCATTTATTTCCAATTTATTACAACTTTAAAGGTGGTAAAGGCGTAGCGACTGCCTTAGGGGTGTATTTTGGGCTACATTTGTGGGCAGGGGTATGTGTCGCTTTAATTTGGTTATTTATCGCCAAAGTTCTTAAAATTTCTTCCCTTTCAGCACTTATCGCTACTTTAGTAGCACCCATTATTTTCTATTTATTTACCCAGAGTGGGTATTTAGCCTTAGGTTTAATTTTAATGACTGCCTTAATTTGGTGGCGGCATCAGTCGAATATAAAAAACCTCTTAGCTGGTAAAGAGGGATTAATAAAAATGAATAATACAGACGATACTAGTAATTAGTAAATTTTCACTATATGGCTAACTTTCATACTCATATTACTTGGGCTGCTGCGGGTTCAGGCTTGCTGTCGATTCTTTGTTTACAAGTCGGCTTGGTCGGCCAACAAGATGCTTTGACTCTTGCCTTGGTTGGAACGATTGGCGGAATTTTACCAGATGTTGATTTACAACATGCTTATCCCAGTCGAATCATGTTCTCGATGCTTGGGATTTTTGTCGCTTTTCTCATGGTATTTTCAGTTAAAAATGACATGTCAATCAGTGAGTTATGGTTAGTGGGCATAGGTGCCTTTTTAGGGATTCGCTTTGTCTTTTGGCAGATCTTTCATAAATATACGACTCATCGTGGCTCTATCCACTCCTTGATTGCTGCTTTATTTGCTACTTTTTCAATTACCGCAATGAGCTACCACCTTTTAGGCAAGAATGATTTTACCTCGTGGCTAATTGGTTTGTTTTTATTCATCGGATTTATTCTACATTTAGTATTGGATGAAATTTATAGCGTTGACTTTATGAACTATCGCATTAAGCGCTCGTTTGGGACTGCTTTAAAATTATTTGATAGTTCCAAACCTGCTAAATCTATGTTTTTGTTAGGGATGACTTTTTTAGTTTGGTTTGCTACCCCAAGTGAACAGCGCTTTTGGGACACCTTCACCAGCCCACAAACTTATCACATTATTGCTGGCCGTTTACTTCCTGAATAAATACCATTAATTCCATTTATCGGCTTTTCCCCCTCTTCTGGCAATATTTAGTTACAATTCTTTATCCTTGCTAGGATTGATTAGACCACAACGCCAAATTAAAAAAATACATAACTACTAGTTGTTAAGAGGGGTTCATTCATGTTTCCAAAAATTCATCTGTTCAAAAAGCGCGACTATGCCTATTTATTAGTGGCCGCCTCAGTAATTGCCGGTGGTATTGCAATTGCTAATACTCAAGCCTCTAAAGCACCCTTGCAAAATAGTATGACCGCTTATGTGGTTAGTACTGATAAAGCGGGTAAAGAAGTTCTGCAACCTGCGACTGAAGTAGAGCCTGGTCAAACGGTTGAATATCAGTTGACCTATGAAAATACCGGTGCGAATCCATTAAAAGATCTAGTTATCACTGGCCCTGTGCCACGTGTAACCGCTTATATTGGTAAAAGTGCTTTTACGGAAGCCAAAGCAGCCTTACAAGTCAGTATCGATGGTGGCAAAACCTTCGAAAACGAGCCGGTAAAACGCATGGTTAAAGATGCGAATGGCAAGAAAGTTGAAAAAATTATTCCACCAAGTGCTTACACGCACTTACGTTGGACAATGAAAGAGCCATTGAATGCAGGTGAAGTACAAAACTTTGCTTACCGCTCTACCGTTAAATAGTTAAAAAAACAAACCCTTAAGCGTCATTAATTAATAAAAACAAGAGAGAGTCAACCCTATGACCTTCAATAAAAGAAAACTAAGCCAAGTTTGTGCAGGTGCATTATTGGCTGGTGGTCTAGTCGTGAGTATTGCCCCAGCGGTTGCAGCGACTGCAGCTGGCACATTGATTAAAAACTTAGCAACTGTCACTTATGAAGATAGCGCTGGTAATAAATACTCAGCTCAATCGAATGAAGCTGTTATTACTGTCAAACAAGTCTATAAAGCTGAAATCGCGAGTGACACTGACAAGACTGCAACGGCAGGCCAAATGGTTTATATCCAGCACACCTTAACCAATAATGGTAATGGTAGTGACACCTATAATTTGACTGCCACCAATGATGCAACGATCACGGATAATATTGACTCTAGTAGTGTCAAAGTTTACCGCGATCTGAATGGTAATGGTTTAGTGGATGCCGGTGAACCTGAAGTAACTAATGTTACCTTAGCCGCTGGTGCAAGTGCTGAATTAGTTATTGCTGTTGCCGTACCTAGTAGTGCAACCACAAATCAAAAACTGGGGGTTATCTTAACTGCTACCTCAGCAAATGGCCCAGTCACTGATGCGACCGATACCACCGGTGGTACTGATAGTACCCAGGGCACTAACCAAGACTTAATCACTATCTCTGGTGATGCCGTTCTGAACTACACTAAATCAGCGGTATTGAATGCTGCGACTAACCGCATCACCTATACCTTAACGATTACCAATACCGGCAATCGTGCCGCAACGGGTGTCAATATTTATGATGCTATTCCGACTGATAAGAATGGCGTCCCCATGACTTTAATTAGCACCAGCGCTCAAGGCATCTTGACGGCTAATGGTGACACCTTACCTGCTGCTGCTACTCATAATGAAACAACCTTAAATATTGATGTTAACAATGATGGCGATAAAAATGATACTGCAGTAGCCGGTATTAGTGCGATAGATGCATCTATTGCACCTAACCAAACCGTTAGTGTCAATATGGTGGTCGAATATGACCCTGCTACCTTCAATAACAATGCAATTGCTGGCTCTGCAGGCGATATTATTAAGAATACTGCTTGGTTACAAGCTAACTTAGATGGCATACCAGGTAATGAAGACCCGATTTCTTCTAACCCTACTCAAACTGTATTGCCGCAGAAATACGCTGTAGACGCGAATGATACCGATGAGAACATGAATGACACAGTCAACGATGGCTTAGACGATGACGGTGACAATGATACTCAATATGTTACTCAAGCACCTGTAGGCTCTTCAGTTCAGTTCATGGTTGATGTTACGAACAATGGTTCAGGTACTGATACCTTTGAATTATTGATTGCTAAAGGCGACTTCCCAGTAGGTACCACTTTCACGATTTGGAATCAAGCTGGAACCGTTCAATTAACGGATACCAATAGTAAAGGCGGGGTTGACACTGGCCCATTAGCTGCAGGTGCAACCACAACCTTTATGGTAAAGGCACAACTACCAAACAATGCTAGCGGCATTGGTCCTGATCCTGATGGTACAGGCCCAATTCTCCCTGGCTTTACTGCCACGGTAACAGCTAGTTCAGCCAACGATCCAGCCACAACCCCCGCTAACAATGCGACTACTCTAAAATTAGGTGCAATTACCAGCTCTGGCGTGGACTTAACTGATAGTGTTGACGGCCTTACAGTCGGCGTGGATAAGGACGAACTAGGCAACTCGCCTTATACCATTAACAATGGTAGTAGTACGACCAAAGGCTCACGCCCAACCTTTAACGCAACAGTAGGCAGCCAAGTAGAAATTCCATTCTACCTTGACAATGACTCTGGCTCTGCGGATTCCTTTAAGCTAAGTGCAGGTGGCAGCGATGGTACAACTTTAGGTGCCTTACCTACTGGTTGGAAAGTGGCTTTTTATGCCACTGATGCCGCCGGCAATCGTACTGGTAGCCCAATCACCACTACTCCTTCTTTACCAGGAGGCACTGCAGACCGTAAGTATATTGCCGTTGTGAGCATTCCAACTGATCCTGCTAATGCAGCAGCTGACTATGGTACAGTGGATACCAATGGTGATGGCGACGGCGATCAATTAATCTCTATTAAAGTATTGTCATCTGCAACAGGTGCCACTGACACCATGATGGATGCGATTGACGTAGCACCTTTACGTCAAGTTGCCTTAACACCTCCTGGAGCTGATCAAATCCAAGCGGGTGGTTCTGTAGACTATACTCATACTTTGGATAACACTGGTAATACCAAAGAAACCTTTGAAATCAGTGCAACTAATCCAGGTACTACGCCAAATTGGAACAATAACCTGTTAGTTGATACTAATGGTGACGGCACTCCAGACAAGCCAACTAGCCAGCTACTCCCCACAGATAAGATCTATGGTATGGATAACGCCGGTAATATTGTTCCTGTAACATGGACAGATAGTGATGGGGATAAGAACCCAGAAGTAACTCTACCACCTGGCGTCTCTATGCCTTTGACTCCAGTAGTCTTTGCCCCTAGCGATGCTGATCCAGGCGAAATCAACACATTAACAGTCACTGCTACTAACACTGACCCAGCTGCAGCAGCTCCAGATGCTAGTGTAGAAGACATTTCTACCGTTATTTTAGGTCAAGTACGCCTAGTCAAAACTGTAGCTTATGACGCTGCTTGTGATGGCACAGCTGATGGTGCCTTCGCTGCTAACTTAACCTCTAAAGTCGCTCCAGGCGAATGTGCTATTTGGCAGATCGTGGCAGAGAACCAAGGGGATGCTAATGCTCTGAAAGTAGTCATTCGCGATAATGTTCCAACTTATACTACTTATCAAGCTGGTAGCTTGCGGTACAAGTTGGATAACACCAGCTTCTCAGTACCTACTGATGCAGCAGATAATGATAATGCAGAGCAGGTTAACGGTACTGTCTCCTTCTTCATCGGTGATAGTCCAATTGCTGCAACTGCTACAACTCCGGCAGTGGGCGGCACCTTGGTACCGGGTCAAACTGCAACGGTTCAATTCAGCACTAAAGTTGATTAATTTTAGCACTGAATAGATCAAGCATAAGGCCTACTCCCTCTGCCTTTGGGTAGGGGGAGTTTTATGAATAGAATAGCGCTGTGGTGATCCCACAAACACCACCTTGCAAGCACAAAAATTAGAAAAATAACCAAGAGAGGCATGCATGTTACGCATTCTCAGCGCATTGATGCTCTTCCTGCTCCTTAATGTTGTCTCCTATAGCCAAGCAGCGACTGCTCCGGGTGTAGAGATTAGTAACCAAGCAGAAGCATCGTACTCTTATAAAACTAAAAATGGCACAGAGATTAAAGCAACTGCGCTTTCTAATGTAGCTACGCTAGTGGTTGCGCCCCTATTACAGGTCGAGCAGAACCAAGATCAAACTCAGCCTGCTGTAGTAGGCAAACCCGTTTCTTTCCCGCATAAAATTACTAACACTGGCAATCAGTCAGATAGCTACCTTCTGAGCGTTGAAAACCTCATGGGTGATAATGGGGATTTAGAAAATCTAAAAATTTACTTGGATGAAAATGGTAATGGTCAAGTCGACCCCGGTGAGCGCGAAATCACTAAGACTGACCTATTAAAACCGGGTGAAAGCATTCAAGTGGTCGTGGTCGGTACCGTACCTAGTACCAGTCAACCTGGCGACCAATTTACTATTAAACTTACAACAACCTCGACTAATGACCCAAGCGTTAAAGACAGTGATATTGATACGGTCAATATTAAACAAGGCGCAGTCTTACAGCTGAATCAGACTGGTGATGTGGATTGCCAAGTGACCCAAGCGATTGGCGATCGTAGTTATCATGAAATCAGCTTCACTAACAAAGGCTCCGCTGCACCTGAAGAGCGCACCATTAGTGTGGGTGGCGTTTCTTATAAAGGCGTCTTGCTGGAAGAAGCGCTTGATTCTAATTATTTTACCCTGCTGAAGCAGCCCGCTTTCTTTGTACAACCAACTCAAGGTCTGACCTTAGTAGCTAATGCTTTAGGTCAGTGGAATTTTTATAGTGCGTGGGATGGTAGCAGTCCAGTCAGCAAGGTTGGAGTATTAATCCCCGCTAGCTATTTAGCAGCGAATCAAAGCGGTAAATTTGGCTATACCCTTACCGTGTCCAAATTACCCACTGAGCAAACTGTCTTTAATCAACAAGCGATGGTTGATTTGAATGGCGATGGCACTCCTGATTTCCAAGGCAATACCGTCTGTAATACTTTAATTGCTGATCCAATTATTAAGGATCGTGATGGGCAGGATATTGAAGGCACTGTATTTGACTCAGTAGAACTTAATGGCATCAGCAATGCTAAAGTCGACTTAATTACCGTAGCGGATAATATCGTTGCTAAAACGGTTTATTCAGATAATCAAGGTGATTTCAAATTCACTGGCTTAGAAGTGGGTGAATACTATATTAAGACTACCCCACCTTCGCCCTATACCTTCCCGTCTACCCATCCGCCTGCAGAATACACAACTACTGAGTACGATCAAGTACGGGAAGCTTCCTATGGCTTAGAGGGCTATCAAGCAGCAGCTAGAACGATTGCGGCGCGGGATAATGCCGGCATGATCTCAGTGGTTGAATCAGCGACTAGTTATACTTTAGATATTCCAGTCGACCGCCCAAGCACACCCAGCACTGAAATTGCGATTCAAAAGCAAGCTTCCGCCACTACGGTTTCGATTGGTGAGCTAGTCTCGTATACAGTCAAGATTCGCAATACTTCCAGCGAAGACTTATACAACACCATTATTCGCGACCTCTTACCAGTTGGTTTTAAATACATTAATGGCACAGCCAAAGTCGACAGTAATTTTATTAGTGATCCTCTACTAAGCACCAATGGCAAAACGAATCAATTAGAGTTCCGCATTGGTAATTTCCCAGCGGGCACTGAAATTACGCTGACTTATATTACCCAAGCGACGGCAACCGCCAATAATAGTAATGGGATTAATACGGCTCAAGCGCTTGGTTATAGTGCCACCAATACCGCGATTTCCTCACCCGTAGCGAGTGCACAAGTACAGCTACAAAAGAGCGGTGTGCTCTCCGATCGGGCGATTCTATTTGGACGCTTAGCTTTAGAAAAAGGCTGCGCAATAGGTACTCCTGATGAGCAAGCCAATGGCTATCCGTTAGCGGGTGTACGTCTGTATATGGAAGACGGTACTTATGTGATTACTGACATCAATGGTCAATACAGCTTATATGGCTTACAACCAGGTGTGCATGTACTGAAAGTAGATCAACATACTGTCCCTGAAGGTCTGCAATTCCAAGTTCTGGATGTGGCTCAAGCGGGTGATCCTGATAGCCGTTTTGTGGATTTGATTCCGGGTGATTTCTATCGGGCGGATTTCACAGCAGGTTGTCCACAAGTAGAAACCCGCACGGTAGAAGAATGCGCTGAGCCAGTGAAAAAGCAGGTTCAGGAATGCACCCAAAAACCAGTAGTCACTACCACCACTGAAATAGCTACCCGCACGGTAAAAAACCCAATTCAAGCAGTTCACTTTGACTCGGGCAAAGCAGTGATTCCAAGCGAGTACTTAGCCAAGCTCAATAAAGTCGTGCAAATGACCAAGGATAAGCAAAATGTTCGCTTCCAATTTGTCGGGCATACAGACAATCAGCGCTTGAAACCCTCGACTAAAGAACAGTTTGGTACTAACCAAGGCTTATCGGAAGCCCGTGCTAAAGAAGTAGCTGATTATGTTCAGCAAAACTTAGGTCAACCGATTCAAGTGAGCGTCGCTGGTCACGGTGAAACTCAACCGATTGCAAGCAATGACAATCCAGAAGGTATGGCACAAAACCGGCGGGTTGAGTTGATAATGACTTATGAAGAGCCTGTACAAAAACAAGTTCAGCAGCAACAACTGCAACAAGAATGTAAAACACGTGAAATTGCAGAAGAACGCTCAGCGGGTTGTACCACCCGCACGGTAACGGTGGATAATCCAGCGATTAATGCCTTACTGGCGAAAAATAAAACCACTGCTCAAGGCTGGAATAATGAAGTACAAAGCTTAGACCCTGCGAATACTGAGAATTTACAGAACTTAGCGCGCTTTGCGGATAAGAATGGTGATATTTCCAATGGCTTGATGGAAGCCCATCGTCAACAGGTGAAGAATCAACAAGAAAACTTTGCGACTGAACATGCGGCGGAAATTGAGCAGCAAACTCAAGAATCGGCCATTCCTAATCCAAAAGAAGTAGTGAAAACCATCACCACAGAACAAGGTAAAGCGGGTACATGGTTATGGCCTTTAAGTGATACCAGTTTAGATGGGCGCTTTATGGTGGTAATTCGTTCCGAAGTTGATCCTAGTTTAATGGTGAATGGCAAAGCTGTGTCTAGCAGCCAACTGGGTGAGCAGATTGTGAATAAAAGCGCGAAAGCCCAAGTCTTAGCCTGGTATGGCGTTGATCTGCAAGAAGGTATGAATGAGATTAAAGTCGTTGCTAAAGATGCCTTTGGCAATGAACGTACTTTAGCAGAGAAAAGTGTGAAGCGTCCTTCGGCTGGGGTGGCTATTAAACTGAAAGTTGATGGCACGCTAACAGCTGACAGTGGTCGCTCTACTGTTCCAGTGCAAATCGATATTCTGGACGTGAATAACTACCCAGCCAAAGGAACTTACTTCCTGACCTTAGAAGCCAGCGATGGTACTTGGGCAGAACCAGATATTCAGGACAAAGTGCCAGGTCACCAAGTGAAGGTTACTAGCGGTACTCGTACTGTGCATCTGCGTAGCTCTGCGACCAGTGGTGAAATTACACTGCGTGTCTCCACGGGTACGCTACAAAGTGAAACTGATGTCGCACAAATTGCAGAAATGCGCCCACTGATTGCGGTTGGTTTATTAGATTTACGTGCACATACTGGTTATGCAAAAGGCTATAAGAGCTTAGGCTTAACTCAGCTCGATGATACTGCCGATGGTACTGAATTCGATGGTCGCTCTGCCCTCTTCCTGAAAGGTAAAGTACGTGGTGATATGCATCTGACTGCTGCCTATGACAGCGCTAAAGACAAAGAGGCTGAACTGTTACGCGACATTAATCCAGATGAATATTATCGGGTCTACGGTGACTCCTCTTTACGTGGCTTTGAAGCACAAAGCCGTAGCAAGCTGTATGTGAAATTGGAGAAAGACCGCAATAGCGCTATGTGGGGTGATTATATTACCGACAATGACACTAGCAGCGCTGATATTGCACGAGTTTCACGTACCTTGACAGGCTTCAATGGCATCTATGACAACGGCAAAACTCGTCTACAAATGTTTGCTGCTCAACAAGATAATCTACGTGGCTATGAAGAGATTCCGGGTAATGGCACGGCGATGCATTATCAGTTGCAAGGCCATCCGATTGTGCGCAACTCGGATATCGTTGAAATCATTACCCGTGATCGCGGCAATATTGGTTTGATCACCAAAACTGAGAAACTCGAACGCTTCCGTGATTACTCGATTGATGAAGTCACTGGCTATATTACTTTCCATAAAGTCATTCCGACTTTGGATGATCAGTTAAATCCAGTATCGATTCGCATTACCTATGACCGTGTTGAAAAAGGCGATGATTATCTAGTAGCGGGTGTGCGCTTAATGCATCGCTTCACAGATGAGTTCAGTGCAGGTGCAAGCTATACCAAGGATGACCACGCCACTGAAGGCTATGACATCAGTGGGGTATTTGCTCAGTACAAAACCGCAGATACTGAAATCCAAGCGGGTGTTGCTAAAATGAACCATGCGGATGGCAGCGAAGGTGGCACAGCAGTACGCTTACAAGCTAGTAAGAAATGGAATGAAACCGCACAGACTCAATTCACGGCAGTACAAGCAGATGCGGGTTATACCAATTCTACAGGGGGAGTGACTGCAGATCGGCGCGAATTGAAATTGACCCACGAGCAAAAGCTTGGTGCTAATTTAGAAGGCAAAGCCGAACTAACCCATAGCGAATCGTTAAGCACTGACGACCAACGTCAAACGGCGGAATTAAGCGCTACCACCAAACTGGATGAGTGGAAACTCAAAGGTGGGGTACGTCATATCCGTCAATCTGATGCCAATGGCGAAGAGAACATCAACACCGCCATTGTCGGGGTCGAGCGTAATATTAAGATGTTTGAGCGCAATGGTAATGTGAAAGCTGAATACGAGCGTGAAATTGGCGGGAACTCGGATCGTCAACGCGCTAGCATCGGTGCTGAGCTGGAAGTGAATGATAAAACTAAAGCTTATATCCGCTATGAACAAGCGGATCGTTTATCCAGTGGTACTTTAGCCGGTGCGGTGGATACCAGTAATAATTTAGTGGCCGGTGTCAAAACCCAAGTACTGCCTTCCACTGAGCTTTACTCTGAATATCGTATCGAAGGCGATATTAGTGGTGAAGATGTGGTGGCAGTGAATGGTGCTAAGTCAACCTTCGATCTAGAGAAAAACTTGGTGGTCACACCGGGGATCGAGTTCATGAACTATGATAAAAACTCCGACAAAAGTGACAGTATCGCTGCCTCTGTAGGCTTAAGTGATACCCGCGATCCAGATGCGAAGAAGTTGCTGCGTTTAGAAACTCGTCATAGCGATGATGAAGACTACTATGGCTTAAGCGGTACGTATGTGCAAAAGCTAAACGAGACGACCACTGTGATGGCGCAAGACGATCTACGCCTGCAAAAATACGGTGATGGTCGCGAAGATGCGATGCAAAATACCCTGACTTTAGCCGCTGCGCATCGTCCAGCCGGTGCGGATGACTACAATGCACTCTATGCCTACAAATGGGATAAGAATGATGCGGACAATACCAATACGCATATTCTGTCGACTCAACAGCATTATCGGGTGAATGAGGATGTGGATGTTTCTGGCCGCTTAGGGGCTAAACACCAAACCTTAAAAAGCGATGCGGGCAATAGTAGCTCGAATGCTGTCCTAGCCGATGGACGTGTGATTTGGGACATCAATGATCGTTTCAGTTTCGATGCACATGGTGGTGTACTGAACAGTGATTCGAACACCGCTTACTCTTTAGGTGCTGGCGTCGCATTCAATGTAATTGACAATGTGCGCTTAGGTGCGGGTTACAACTTCCTTGGCTTTAATGATAGCGACTTAGACTCCGAAGGCTTCAATGCCCAAGGTGGCTATGTTGGCTTACAGATGAAAGCGGATGAAGCCTTATTTGGCTGGTTGACTGGCGACAAACCGGATTGCAACCCGCGCTATATGGCAGGCCGAGATCAATTAAGCGAGCAAGCCAAACGTGCTGAAGATGATTGCAACAAAAATAATAATGAGAAGAAGGCTGCGAATCATGAGCAAAAACCAACTGAATAACCTGAATCGTCTGCTTCTACTGCTGGTAATGAGCTTCGTGCTCATTCCCTTGCAGACTTGGGCACTGACGGCGGCGAATACCCTGATTCGTAACCAAGCCAGTGCCACTTTCAAGGATGAAGCCGGCACAGCCTACAGCGTCACCTCTAATATGGTGGAAACGCTGGTACAACAAGTGGCTGGTTTAGAATTGGTGCAAACGCAGACTAAGCTGGCCAGTAGTGGAGCCACTGTCGAATTCCCACACGTTGTCACCAACACTGGGAATGGCGATGACAGCTTCAGTTTAGCCTCGGCTGAAATGACCGGTGATAGCTTCGACTTCGCTACGGTGAAATTCTATGCCGATGCCAACCAAGATGGCCAAGCGGATGACCTCAGCAGCCCGATTACAAAAACACCTTTGCTAAAATCAGGTGAAAGCTTCTCCTTTGTAGCGATTGCGGAGGTACCAGCTAGTTTAAGCGATGCGACAACGGGGAAATACACTTTAACTGCAGCGAGTGCTTTCACACCCACAACACAAAAGACGAATGTTGATACTGCTGAAGTGAATAGTAGTGCGGTCTTAGATGTCACTAAATCAATGAGTGCTACTCAAGGCACAGCGGGCAGTGGTAACTACACAGTGACCTTACGCTATCACAATAGCAGTGCGCTGGATGCCAGCAATGTCACTTTGATTGATGCTCTGCCAATAGGTATGACCTATGTGGCTAATAGTGCGCGCTGGAGTGAATCTAGTTCGACGATTCTAAGTGATGCAAATCCTAGTGATGTTCAAGGTAGCGTACAAACCATTACTTATTGTGCCTACAACAGTAGCTGTACAGGTTTGCCAGAAGCCACTCAAGATGCTGACACTAATAGCACCAATCAAGTGACTGCGATTATTAGCCAAGTCGCAGCGGGGGTGACTGGTGAGTTGCGTTTTGAAGTAAAAATTGCCGCAAATGTGCCAGCCTCTATACTAACTAACACTGGAGAATATTTATTTAATGATGGCACTGCAACTACACCCAGCTTCAATACCAACCCAGTTAAATTTGAAGTGCTACAAGATGTGGGTGTAATCACTAATGGTAGTCTTTACACCAGTAATGATGGCGATGACGAGCCTATTTTATCCAATCCAATCTCTCAAGGCGGTACTGCCATCTTCAGAGATTATGTATGGAATAAAGGTAATGGCGTTGATAGTTTTGACTTAAGTTTTAGCAATAGCAGTTTTCCAGCTGGAACTGTCCTACATATGTTCCAAGCAGATGGTAATACCCCTTTGTTGGATACAAATGGTAATGGTATTCCTGATACAGGTAATTTAGATCCAAACACCAATGCCTTAATCATTATTAAAGCAACTTTACCAGCCAGTGTTAACGGTGGTACGCCCTATTCAGTCACCTTAAATGCTACTTCATTTAAAGATAATAGCGTCTCAAACCCAGCCATCAATACTTTAACTTATATTGGCTCTAGCCAAGTTGACTTAACTAATAATACGGCACTCTCTACTCTCGTAGTGCAGACTCGCAGTGTCAGTTATCCAACAACTCCGCAACAACCTACCATCAATGTACCAGGAGAAGGCATGGGGCCAGAGCCAGAACCCGTTACCGTCAATAATTTGATGCCTGGTAGTAAGACCGAGTTTGTCCTTTATGTGAATAATACCTATATCAATGCTGATAACTACAACCTACAAGTCAGTACGGATAGCAGCTTTTCAACTATTACGCTTCCAACTGGTTGGAAAGTACGCTTTTTAGATGAACAAGCTAAAGTCATTACCAATACAGGCCCTATTCCATCTCAAGGCAATAAGCGAGTATTTGCAGAGGTCACCGCACCGGCGAATGCTACTAGTAGCATTATCCATTTATATTTCCGCGTTTTATCACCCACGACTGGTGCTAGTGATATTAAACATGATGCTGTCGCGGTAGGTGCTATTACTGATTTAGTCTTATACCCTGATAACACTGGGCAAATCTTACCTGGTGGCTCTATCGTGTACTCACATTGGTTGAGCAATCAAGGTAATGTAGACAAAGCCAATATCAGTCTGACTACCACTGATGAGCAAGCTGGTTGGACGTCACTGTTGTATGCAGACACGGATGGGAATGGTGTGTTAAGTGGTGGTGATCAACGCCTAAGTAACTTAGCGAATTTAGCAGTAGGCGATACTATGCTAATCTTTGCCAAAGTCTTGGCTGCTTCTGATATTCAAATGGGTCTAGCCAATATTACGACGGTCAAAGCGACTTGGGATAATGGTGCTTCTAGTGTTCAAGCACTTGATATCACCACCACCAATAGTTCCGATGTTTCTATTCGGAAACAACAAGCATTGGATAGTAATTGTGATGGCTCGCCAGAAACGGGCTTCACCCATGCACTGTTTACCGCTGAGCCAGGGCAATGTGTGGTTTATCAATTAACTGCTACGAATACTGGCGCTGAGGAAGTCCGCAATGTGCGTATTCAAGATGCTACCCCCGCTTATACCTTTTTTAATACAGCGGGGGGACTACCACAAATGAGTCAAGGCAGTCTTGCCCATGCAATTAATCAAGGCAGTACAGGTGATATTACGGGTGTCGTAGGTACTTTGGCAGCTGGGAATAATGCTAGTTTAACCTTCGCCATTAAAATTCAATGAATCAGAAAGTAGCTTGTTACAAAAGTAACAAGCTACTTAAAATCACTTATTGATTTAAAAGAAATTTTGGTTAAGTTTAGAGCATAGTTACAGTTTGTTATAATCATAATTGCCAAAACTTAAGAAAATACAACTCAATAGGGTATAGCTTGTTTAGTTTTCCTAAGTGAAAAGCACTACGGACATTAATAAATTCATAAAAATAACTGACACAAGGCTAGTTATGTTAATTAAAAATAAATACTCTAGCACTCATTACGCATCAGATAAGCTAAAATATTATAAGCTTTTTGCTTTTGATCTAGTACCTTACTGGAGTACTGTTCCTAATAGTCCTAGCGATGGGGCTAGTTTTGCCTCACGCAATAGCATTGAGTTGTGGCAAAACGGCTTTTTGGGCGTACCCTCTTATGAGGGGCAATATTTTGCAGAGTTAAATGCCGATGTTGCAGGCGCTTTATATCAAGACAGTGAAACCTCACCGGGCACCGTGCTCCATTGGAGTTTTGCGCATCGTGGGCGTGCAGGCAATGATACGATTAATTTGAAAATAGGTTCGCCAGGTGCTGAAGTGATTATCGCTAGTTTCACGACCGGCACTTCTGGTTGGAAATTATACTCTGGCACTTATACCGTTCCGGCAGGACAATACATCACCCGCTTTGCTTTCCAAGCCAATGGTGCTGGTTCTTATGGTAATTTCGTAGATAGCATCGATTTTAAATCAGCATGCCCAGATTGGTCAGATGCTCCTGCCAGCTACGGTGATGCTTCTCACCAACAAGTGTTAAGCATGAAGCTGGGCACTAGCCTAACCACTGATGCAGGCCCCTACCATGATGCCAATGCCAATGCTGACCCGAGTGATGATGGCGTAACCTTCTCAACGCTTGCCCTAGGTCGTACCGGAACCATTAATGTCGCGGTATCCAATAGCACGGGTTATTTACAAGCTTGGTTTGATCTAAATAATAACGGTAGTTTTGATGCTGGAGAGCAGATTGCTATCAACGCCCGTGATGGCAGTACCGGCGATGCTGATGGCGCGGTTAATGGGGTTATCAAACTGAATCTCCCCATTCCTGTCACCTACCCTGCTAATTATATATTTAGTCGTTTCCGCTGGTCATCCACTACAGGTTTAGGGGCTACCGGTGATGCTAATGATGGTGAAGTTGAGGATTATAAAACCACCGTCATCCGTACCGATTTTGGTGATGCTCCAGCGTCCTATGGTAATGCTGTACACAATATTACGACTAATCTCTATTTAGGATTAAATGCATTGGATGCTGAAGCTGTAGCCTCTCCCCCCTTAAATGGCACAGGTGACAATATAACAGGAGTTAATGATGAAAATGGAGTTGTTAACTTACCTGTGTTGAGTAGTGCAAGCATGGGAGCAAGTGTGAATGTCATAGCTACCAACACCACCACAAGTAAAGCGTGGTTGGTAGGATGGTTAGACTGGAATCAAAATGGAATATTTGACGCTATTGAGGCTGCTACTGTTCCTGTAGAAGTAGGTTCTTCTCAAAAAGTTGTAGGTTTAACATGGAAAGGCTTCAGTGGCCTTACCACGGGCACTACTTATTTACGTTTACGTTTAACTACTGATCCTAATATTGCGACTGGCAAAGCACCAACCAGCCAAGCTCAAGGTATAGCGGCTGATGGGGAAGTCGAAGACTATGCTATTGTTGTTAACGATGGCGGTTATGAACTCAGTGGGCAAGTTTTCTTAGACACCAATGTAAATGCTGCCAACGATAGTGAAGCAGGTATCAAGGATGTCAGTATCGTGTTATACAATACAGTTACTCATACTTGTGTAGCTACAAAGACTGATGCTAATGGGCAATATCATTTTATTAATGTTGCCAATGGTAGTTACGAACTGTATGAAGCTGCTGCTGAAAAAATCAAAGCACCAAAGGTTTGCCCACCGGTAGCTCATGATTCGAATGGCTATCAATCCAGTACAGCTAATAGTTTTGCAGTTACTGTAAATAACAATGATGAAACAGGGCTTGATTTTGGCGATGTTAAGACACCTATTTTTAGTATCGATAATCAGAAAAGCATTCTCCCGAACACAACTATCACCTACCCTCATACTTTCCATAGTTTTGTAGACGGGATTGTTAGCTTTAGTGTGTTAGATGAGCAAGCAACCCCTGCTAATTTAGACTGGGGCACTAGCATCCTGTTAGATAACAACTGCGATGGCAAATTAGGTCAAGGAGATGCGCCTTTGAATAATGCCCTAGCGGTTAGTGTAGATACCAAAGTTTGTATCTTGGTAAAAGTTCATGCGCCATCTGCAGCCAGTGAAGGGGCACAACATAGCCTAGTCATACAAAGCGACTTTCAGTTTGGAGCGGGGGACGTAATCAGCAATGATATCCAAACCCATACTGACTTCACGACTACTGTTGCAGGTACGCCCCAACAGCCTGTTGACGGTGCAGGTAAACTACAATTAGAAAAGAGTGTTTGGAATGTGACCCGAAATATCGATGGCACGGTCGCCTTACCCGGTGAAACCCTCCGCTATACCCTTCACTATGAGAATATCGGCAATGGTTTACTCAATGACTTAGCCATTCAGGACTCAGTACCTGAGTTTACCCAGTTGGTGCCGAACTCCTTAGGGTGTGGCACGACCCCACCCGAACTCACTACCTGTACGCCTCAGGTCAGTGCGACTAGTTTGGAGTGGGTATTCACGGGGCAGCTCAAGGCCGGTTCTAAGGGAAGCGTCAGCTATCAGGTCATCGTCGAGTAATTTTACTTTACCCTAGCTACCTAAACGCTCTGAAAGAGTTTAGGTAGCTAGCAACTCAGCAAAAACTGATAATTTAATAATTTTATTAATCTTAGGCTTATTATAGATCTTTTATTTTTGCCCAAAATATAACAAATATAAGGCTTACTACTTATGATCGTTGTACTGTCCAAGCATCTGCACAAGTCTGGCCCTTGGTTTCACTTTAGAAATTTTTGTTTACTCTTCAGTTTACTGTTATTCAGCTTAGCTAGTACTCAAGCTTATGCCTTGCCAGAGTTGAGCCTTGGTCTATTTGGTCCAGGTACACAAGAAGGCACGGCACCCTTTAATGAATCCGGAACTTGTAGTAGTACTAGCGCTAAAGCAGCACCAGGCGATGACTGTGGGGACGCAAATGGACAGGTACGTACCCAAGATAATGTCATTTTTAACTGGTCGATCACTGCTAATAGCTATACACCCGGGCAAACTAATCCAAAGAATGTAGTCCTAGAACAAACGCTACATCCTAGTGCTAATGCAGTGCTTTCTTTTGCACGTATTCCAGCCCGCTGCTTGCCTGCAGGCGGTGGCGGTTCCAATCCACCCTCGGCGATTACCACTGAAAGTAATGGCGATATTAAACTCACTTGTAACTTAGGTGAGCTAGCTGATGGGGGGCAAATCTCGTTCTCCATCTTTGCGCGTATTTCTGGAAAATCATGGAATGGCTCTAGCTTCACGAGTAGCCAGCGTTTGTATTCAAATGATGACACTGGGGTGCCGAATGCGATTGCGGATACTTTCCCAACCATTGGCCCGATTGAGATTTCAGCACGCCCCATGATGGATTTGAGTAGTAGTGGCTTTCGGGGCTATTACCTCTATGGCGACCGTGATGTCGGACAGGGCTTAGAAAAAGGCTATTACACTTGGGTGAATATGCGCCTAGCTTCACCACAAAAATCCGGCACTGAGGCAATTAAACAACCTTTTACCTATAGCTTTGACCTATCTGCTACCAAAGCAAGCGCGAGTGGGCCTGACTATACCAATTCGGGCTTTGAATATCATATGGTGGATTGTTATTACAATAGTATTGGTTGGGGCGATAACCTGTGGGGACGGGAAGCTTATGGGGCAAGTGATTTAACAACTTATCCGCTAGAGAAGAAAGTGGCGGAGTCTGGCACTTGTAACTTTAATCGTTCCAATCCTAGTAATCCTGCCTCTCCCTACACGATGTCCATTAGTGGTACTGATTTGTCTGGGAATCGCTACCCAACCCGCACGATTGGAGATACCGATCTTTCGGCCGGCCCTTATTACTATATGGACATGCTGGCGCTCTTTTTTATTCCTATGCGAGTGATTGATGGCGCTGACGGTAATATGGATGGCCAAGGCAGTATTTATATTAAAAATACGCTTAGTAACTTTAGCCCTGAAGGTGTGTCTGGCGCTAAAAACTATAATGGTGCAGAAGAGCCAGGTTTTAATGGCAATCCAATGCCAGACAGCTCCATCAGTAATAATATTGCACAGCCTTATAATTATTACCTCATTACGCAAGGTTCTTGGGCACAATATGCCTTTCCCCAAGATAATGATGCCGGTACAGGTTATTCCTATTTTGCCCCTAATGACTCGCACTCAGGACAAGGTTTATTACCCCCCGGCAAAGCTTTCGCTAGTGTATTGCACTTCGGGAATAATGGCTCAAATGATTTATCCCATCCACAAGCTTGTAATATTTTCGACAATAGCACTTTAAAATTAGTTGATCGCAGCTCCTTTGGCGCGACTGCAGGCACTTATGCCTATGTGGGAACCTATAATGCAAGTAACTTCAACGCTAGCAATTACGTCGTTGAATACGGCCACATGGATTTCACTGGAGATGACCCCATTGACAAAAATGCCGATGGTACAGCTGATTATAATAATCAAACCGGACGTTATGAGGGTAAATGGAGTGCTCAAGGCTTAGCGCGTTGCGATAATGCGGCTACTACGTGGAAAACTGATCCAACTCAAGTTGGCTCAGGGATTGATGATGTCAATATGGTACGAGTGCGTCTGAAAGACAGCGTGCAAGATACGGTCAAATTATCCAGTGCTCAATACATTCGCTTTGTAACTCCTTTAGCAGCGCGGAATAACTTTCATGGTGGCCCACATAACGGTCAACTGATTCCGATGGGTACGGTCATGGCTACCTTCGGCAGTGTGCGTACCGATGAATATTGGAGCGGCAACTGGACACCAGATAATACCCGCCCTTATCAACCCTCACCAGAAAGTGGGCATGTAGACGGCGATCGGGTTACTTTAGCCCGCACTAGTACGCGCTTGGATTCTGAAACCTTAGTGCCTTTAGCCACACCTGGTAACACAGCTAGCACCTTGGCAGGCAATCAAATCGTCTGGAAAGTGAGTACTGCGATTCAAAGCTTATTAAGCACGCCACCCCAAGAAAGCAATGTCAAAATCATCGCCGAATTACCCCCCGAAGTCAGTTATAACCAAACTTGTACAGCAAGTTATACCAACTCCAGCGGTACAGTGATTGGCACTGCGGCTGATTTAGTTGAATTTAATACTGATCGGAATGGTGCCACTAAAACAGGTTATACGCGCTTAATCTGGAACTTAGGTACTGTTACCGCTGATGTACCGATTCCTCCAAGAGTCATTTGTACTGATAGCGATCCTTTAGCTAAAAATAACACCAGTGTAGTCGGTTATTTTGAGATTCAAGGTGATACCCTTATTTCGGCTCTCTCTCAGCGGAGTGATACACACACGATTACCCTAGAGCAGATTGGGAGTATTCAGCTTTCGAAAAAAGTCGATACCAGTCTAGACAATCAAAATGATAGCCAAACTTATACCTTGAGCTGGGCGAATTTTGCTGAATCTTTCAGTATTGCGGCCCCCACCATTATCGATGTATTCCCTTACAATGGTGACTCCACAGCCCTCAGTGCAGAGCGTAGCCCTGCCTCCAATTTTGTCGGTACTTTACTGCTTAAACAAGCGCCCACTATTACTTGGCTGAATGGCTCGGTACCCAGTGGCACAGAAGCCAGCATGGGTACTTGGTATTACAGTAAAGATAATCCCAGTACGATTAATTCCAATCCTGATCAAAATACGTCGAACTGGTGTTTAGAAACAGATTTTGGCAATGGTGCTATGGGATGCCCAAATAATTTTGCTGAAGCCACAGCGATTAAATTCGTAGCGAATTACGCCCTAGAGAAAGATGGCAACCCACGCCAAGGGATGAAAGCGACAGTAGTCTTAGAGGCTACGGGCAATAAACCGGGTAACCGTTATACCAACCGCTTTGCTTTTGATACACCCTCACTACCTAGTACGCAGTTTCTACGCTCTAATGGTGAAACGGTGTATATCGCTAGTTACTCTTTGGGGGATTATCTATTCAGCGATAATAATCACAATCAGAAATACGATGCTGGTATCGACAAACCAGCGCCCGATGGCGTCACAGTAAATTTATACAAAGCCGATGGTAGCTTAGTGACTAGTACCACGACTGGCTTGCAAAAACCGGGGCGTTATTTATTTAATTTACTTCCAGCAGGTGATTACTATATCGAAATTCCAGCCAGTGAATTCCAAACAGGTGGCAAACTCACCGGTTGGGATATTGATAGCACCAGTGCACCCGCTGCTAATGATGTCAATGAAATCAATAACCAAGATGGCTACAAAACGGGTACACCTGCCAGTGTAGGAATTCGCTCCAATACGCTGACTTTATCGGCGACTCCCCCCTTACCCGGTCAAGTCCCAAAAGGTGATGAACCCACAGGTGATAATAGTGCAGGCTTAACTGATAGCACGGGTGATGACTTTTCTAACTACACCCTCGATTTAGGTTTAACCCCAATTTATGACTATGGCGATGCCCCCGTAAGTTATGGAGTAGCCGCACACATTCAACAAGGTTTGCCAGCCCCCTATATTGATGTAGTAGCTCCCGATGCAGAAGCCACAAGTGCGCACTCTGCCGATGCAACCGGTGATGGCAATGATGAAAGCTCCCTAACTGAATTCCCCGCTTGGGAAATCGGCAAAAAATGTAGTGGCTTATTATCCAATGGACAGTTTGGTACGGTACAAATGACTGCTACCAGCTATTGCTTAACAGTGAAGGCTTCGAACCCAACAGCTAAAGCAGCACAACTCATGGCTTGGCTCGACTTGAATAACAATCAAGTCTTTGATGAGAGTAGTGAGCGCTCAGTAGTTGTTTTGAATAACAACAGCACTGATGATGCAACGCAAGGTAATGTGCCAGCGAATAGCTTAAACAAGTTGATTGTTTTGCAATGGACAGGCATTACCCCACCGACAGGTAGTTCTATTTTCGCTCGCTTACGGATTACCACTGATCCCGACTTTAAAACCACTACTTTAGCTAGAAGTACCGAAGTGGCTGCCGATGGTGAGGTAGAGGATTATCAATTTGCCCTTAGTCTCGGCTATCCTGTGAGTGGACGAGTTTATCAGGACAAAAATGTAAACGGGTTAAGTGACAGTAACGAACCGGGCTTAGCAGATATTCCAGTAGTCCTACTCAATACCAACACCAATACTTGTGTAAGTGCCAATACCGATGCACAAGGCAACTATGTGTTTAATCAGGTAGCCGCTAGTAACTATCGACTTTATGAAGCTGCGAATGCAAAGACTCCCCCTGTTTGTGACATGAGTACTGCACGTGATCCAAACCATTATCTCTCTTCAACTGCTAATGTCTTAGCAAGCTTTACAGTCGGCGCACCCATCACGGATAAAAACTTTGGTGATGTAAAACTACCTAGCTTTACCCTTGATAATGAGCAAACCACCAATCCGGGCGGCAGCGTTTTACATCAACACATCTTCCAAGCAGCCACCAACGGTAGTGTGTTATTTAGCTTGAAACAGGCAAACTCTAATCCGATGAATCTGACTTGGGGGGTGACCTTCTATCAGGATCTGGATTGTGATGGACAATTAGCAAGCAATGAACCTGCCTTAACTAGTAGCTTAGTGGTGACGGCAGGACAGAAAGTTTGCTTATTAACTAAAGTTCTAGCGCCCACTAATGCTAATGATGGTGCTACTCATACTGCTGAGATTGAAAGCAGCTTTACCTTTGGTAATGGCAGCCTCATCAGTTCACCGAATCTACAAGTCCACACTGATCTGACTAAAGTGATTGACTCAACTGTAATAGATCCCAACACAGGAAAAGGCAAACTCAGTTTAGTGAAATCGGTCTGGAATGTGACACGGAATATTAATGGGGATGTTGCCTTACCCGGAGAAAAACTCCGCTATAGGATTCACTATGAGAATATTGGTACTGGTTTGTTGAATGAGCTAATCGTGCATGACTCGGTACCAGAGTTCACGCAAATGGTCAGCAACTCTCAGCAATGTGTTACCACACCGTCGGAACTCAGTGCTTGCATCCCAAGTTTGAGTGGAAACAGCTTAGACTGGACTTTTAGTGGCAAGCTAAACGCTGGTTCAAAAGGTGAAGTCGCTTATGAGGTAATCGTGGAATAAACGGTTAGGTACCCAAGAAGCTGAGTCCATCAGCTTCTTGGGCTTATCGAAATTATTTTTTAGGTGATTTCAACGTTAATTTATGCCGTGGCTTGTCATTACTTGGCGTGGCATTGGATTTCCCCTTCGTATTGCGCTTAGGTTTGTCATCACGTGCTCGACTCGGCTTAGCCTTTTCGCGCCCCGCAAAACTTTCTTGAGTTTTAGGACGATCACTACGTTCACGACTGCTAGTGCTACGATTAGCATCACTACGCTCTCTATAGGAAGCACGCTCAGTCTGTTCACGCTCCCCCTCACGCGTAGGTCGACGCTCACGCTGCGTACCTTGTTCAGAACGTTCTGCATAGCTGGTACGTGCTCTAGAATCACTATAAGTTTCATCTGAAGCGGCACGACTAGGACGTTCACGCTCTGACCAATCTGCACGCTCACTCCGTGCACGACCACCCCGCTCAGAATCTCTGGAACTAGACTCACCTGAAGCTGGACGGCTAGGTCGCTCACGATTTGACCAATCTGCACGCTCACTCCGTGCACGCCCACCACGATCTGCATAAGGTTTGCGTTCGGAACGCTCATAATTGTCCTGTGAGCGCCCACCCGTATCGACGGCAATATTTAAAGGTCTGCCGCATACTCGGACATTTTTCAGATGGGCAAATAAGTCCTTGGGCATACCTTCTGGCAAGTCCAGCAAGGTGAAATGATCCCGAATACTGATATTGCCGATAAAGTTACTGTCTAAACCAATCTCATTGGCAATGGCACCGACGATATTTTTTGGCTGTACGCCATGCTCACGCCCCACCTCAATCCGATAACGACACATATCCATATCGCTCGTCGCATTGAATCGTTCGCGGCGCTCACCACCTTCTCGCCCACCGCGCTCACGCCCACCTTCTCGCCCACGCTCAGGACGATCATTGGATCTACGCTCTTGCTCAGGCGGTAAATCTTCAATTTCAGGTTGTAACGGCTGATCTTTTTGCACCAAATAGGCTAAAGCAGCCGCGACATCTTCCATGTCTACCGCTTGCTCATTCTGGAAGGACTCCATTAACTCACGGAAGAAATCTAATTCCTCTGACTGAATCGTCTCAGTGATTTGGCGTTTAAACTGATCAATGCGGCGATCAACAATTTCGCTACGAGTCGGTAATTGCATGGGTTCAATGCGTTGGCGTGTTGCCTGCTCAATCGCATAAAGCATGCGTTTTTCACGAGGTGCAACGAATAAAATCGCCTCACCCGTGCGTCCTGCCCGCCCAGTCCGCCCAATCCGATGCACATAAGATTCGGTATCGCTTGGAATATCATAGTTGACTACATGGCTAATCCGCGGCACATCCAAACCACGTGCGGCTACGTCTGTTGCCACGACAATATCTAATTTGCCATCTTTCAAGCGCTCAATAGTGCGTTCACGTTGCTGTTGATTTAAGTCGCCATTTAAAGCGGCCGCCTCATAACCACGAGCCTCTAATTTTTCAGCTAATTCTTCAGTGACAATTTTGGTACGCACGAAAATAATCATCGCGTCAAAATCAGTCACCTCCAAAATACGGGTGAGTGCATCTAATTTATGCAAGCCCCGCACTTGCCAATAGCGCTGGGTAATCGCTTCAACTGTAGTGGTCTTAGCCGCAATTTTTATTTCGACCGGATCATGCAAATGGCGCATCGCAATCCGCCGAATAGGTGCAGGCATAGTCGCTGAGAATAAAGCTACTTGCCGCTCTGGCGGCGTGTGACTGAGGATTTCATCCACATCATCGATGAAACCCATGCGCAACATTTCGTCCGCTTCATCGAGCACCACTGCCTTGAGGCGGCTTAAATCTAAAGTTCCACGCCCTAAATGATCTAAAACCCGCCCTGGTGTTCCGACGACGACTTGTACACCGCGCTCCAGTTGACGCAACTGCTGCCCCATGCTTTGCCCACCATAAATGGGTAGAACATGGAATCCCGGTAAATGGCGTGCATAAGTTTGCATCGCCTCGGCTACTTGAATCGCCAGTTCACGGGTAGGTGCTAATACTAATAGCTGCGGATAATGCTCATTACTATCAATGCGGCTTAATAAAGGTAAAGCAAAAGCAGCTGTTTTCCCTGTCCCTGTTTGTGCTTGGCCGAGCAAATCCTGGCCTTCTAGTAGTAGAGGTATACTTTCGGCCTGAATAGGAGAGGGGGTTTCATAGCCAACTTCGCTAATCGCCTTCAGAATAGGCGCGGCTAAGGCCATTTCATCAAAACGGAGTGAAACGGGAGGGGTTACATCATTTGTCATGGAGCTGCCTGTTTGGAGTACCGGTAGGTGCGCGGTCAGATGGATTGGGTAAAGCTAAAAAGGTTGACTACCTTACGCTGTTTAAGATTAGCATGCAAGGCTCGTACTGACCAGTTGTTAAGGATTAGTTAATATTTAAACGCCTTTAACTTATATATAAGCAGATTTAGCATAGAAACCTGTTGACCTTGCCCCCTTGTCTACCCTAGTGTAGACATTCCTTGACTGCAAATTCCCGATGACTGTATGACATATTGTATTGGCATTTCCCTAAATGAAGGCTTGGTTTTGACTTCAGACTCGCGCACTAATGCGGGTATCGATCATGTCAGCACTTATAGCAAAATGAATATTTGCAAAACCAATCCTGATCGCTTTATCGTCCTCATGACCGCTGGCAATTTGGCAACGACTCAAAGTGTAGTTGAGCAAGTCCAGCGCGATATTCGCGATGACAATAAAACCAACCTGAATACATTGAACTATATGGGGGATATTGCTGATTACGTAGGTGACTTATTAGTCAATCGTATTCGCCGCTATACCGAAAGCTCTGGTTTTGTACCTGATGCCTCCCTCATTTTGGCAGGGCAAATTCAAGGTGGACGTGTACGTGCTTTTTTGATTTACCCACAAGGTAATCACATTACTACCTCAGAAGAAACCCCTTATTTGCAAATTGGTGAAAGTAAATATGGCAAACCCGTGCTAGATCGCTTTATTGATCTAGAGACTACTATGGATGATGCTGCAGTCTGCTCACTGATTTCAATGGACTCTACGATGAAAAGTAACGCAAGCGTCGGGCCACCGATTGAAGTGTTAATGTATCGCAAGGATGCTTTAGTAGTTGAACGCCACTATCGTTTTGGCCCTGACCATCCTTATTTGCTGCAAATTCGCCAGCAATGGGCTAGCCAGTTGTATAATGCATTCCGTGCGATGCCCCCATTACCCACCACCAATTAATGTAGACTTAGATAAAAAATATAAAAGGCAGGTTAACCCTGCCTTTTTGCTTTTTAAGTTGCGACTTTAATGACGGCGTAAATCCAAAGTATGCGGATATTCTGGATTTACTTTAGCGGGTTTCAAAGATATAGCAACTCCCGGCTCACTACCTTGAGGTAAGAAAGTACGTGTTGCTGTAGAGCTAAACATCTTCGGCTCAGGGACTGGTTGGCGATCCTGCATAATGTCCATATCAGCGCGGAAACGCGAAATTCGCCGCCCTTCAGCTTCAAAAGCATTCACAGGGAAAGTCTCATAGCTGCGTCCACCCGGATGTACCACATGATAAGCACAGCCACCAATCGAACGATTATTCCAAGTATCCACAATGTCAAAGACTAAAGGTGAATGCACGCCAATGGTGGGATGTAAGGCCGAGGGTGGTTGCCAAGCCCGATAGCGAATCCCAGTCACATATTGACCATGTACATCGGTTTTACGTAAGGGAATCTCAACGCCATTACAAACAATAATATAACGCGACTCGGTTAAACCAGTTACTTTGATCTGTAAGCGCTCCATCGACGAATCCACAAAGCGCGCCGTGCCTGTATTACTTAGCTCCTCACCGAGAATATGCCAAGGTTCTAAAGCCGCACGTAGTTCGATTTCAATCCCTCGATATTGCACCCGCCCATACACAGGGAAGCGGAATTCTTGGAAAGGCTCCAACCATTTTGAATCAAAGTTATAGCCTGCTAATTGCAACTCCTCACAGACTTCCTTCATGTCCTGCTCGACATAAAAAGGCAGCATAAAACGATCATGCAGCTCAGTGCCCCAACGCACCAATTTATGCTTATAAGGCTCTTTCCAGAAACGTGCCACTAAAGCACGCACCAACAGCATTTGCATAATGGACATCCGTGCATGCGGTGGCATTTCAAATGCACGTAGCTCCAACAAACCTTGGCGACCACTGAAGGAATCGGGTGAATACAGCTTATCAATACAAAACTCAGAACGATGCGTATTCCCAGTAATATCCACCAAGAGATTACGCAATAAGCGATCGACTAACCAAGGCTGATTACTTTCACCATCGGGCATTTGCTGGAAAGCAATTTCTAGCTCATACAAGCTTTCATTACGCGCTTCATCCACCCGTGGCGCTTGGCTGGTCGGGCCAATGAACATGCCTGAGAATAAATAAGATAAACCCGGATGATGCTGCCAGTACGTCAATAAACTGCGCAATAAATCGGGGCGGCGCAAGAAGGGGCTATCAGTCGGTGTCGCCGCACCCATCGTCACATGATTACCACCACCCGTGCCGGTATGGCGACCATCCAGCATGAACTTTTCTGTACCTAAGCGGGATTCACGCGCCAGCTCATACAGCACCTCAGTATTTTCTACTAAAGCATGCCAGTCAGCTGCCGGATGAATATTCACCTCGATCACTCCTGGGTCTGGAGTAATTTTGAAGGACTTCAAGCGTGGATCAGAAGGCGGCTCATAACCTTCAAGCATGATAGGCATATTAAGCTTAGCGGCTGTTTTTTCCAAATGCGCCAATAGCTCTAAATAATGCTCCAAATAATTCAACGGGGGCAGGAACACATGCAAGCGACCTTGGCGAACTTCAATGCAAATAGCGGTACGCGGAATATCATACCAACTCGCATAGAGTGGCTCTTTTTCCTTAGACTCACTAGTACCCGCTTTTGCTGCTTCCTCATGAAAATCAGGTAAAGCTTGCTTATCCTCAAACGGGCAAGGCTGATTTTCAACATCGCGCTCAGTCTCTGCTACCCACACTAAAGAATCGAGGGGTAAACGGAAACCCATCGGTGAATTTCCCGGAATCAAATACATCTCTTCACGACGGAAATACCAAGGTGTGCCTGTCCAACGCTGTTGCTCATGACTCCAACTAAGCGGCAGCGCGAAACCCGTTGGAGTATCCAAACCACGCTGTAAGCTCAGCACTAAATCGTTCCGATGCTTGCTATCACGTAGATTGAGAGTCAACCAATCGACATTTGGTGGCTGGTTAGATTCCTTCCACAAATAATACAAACGGTCTTCATAGCCTGCACGCACATAGGTAGGCGAAATCCCTAAACTAGTACAGAGCGTATCTGCAAAACGTTTGGCATCTGCTTCAGTTAAGCCGTAATCTTTGCCATCTTCAGCCAGCCATTTTTGCTCAAGCCATACGGGTTTACCATCAGGACGCCAAAAGCAACCTAAAGCCCAACGCGGAAAGGGTTCACCCGGATACCATTTACCTTGACCGTACTGCAGCACACTATTCGGCGCAAAATGTGCCTGCATCTTCTTCAAGAGCACGCCCGCTAAGGAGCGCTTATGCTCTCCTAAAGCAGCCGTATTCCATTGTGCTGAATCCATATCATCAATCGAAACGAAGGTTGGCTCCCCCCCCATCGTCATGCGCACATCATTAGCTTTTAAGTCTTGCTCAACTTGCTCCCCCAAGCTCAGAATTTGCGCCCATTGCTCATCAGTATAGGGTTTGGTGACACGGGGATCTTCATGAATCCGACGCACACTATTTTCATAGGCGAAACTAACCTGACAAACCCCAGTTGCACCCTCTACCGGCGCTGCGGAAGCAGGATCTGGCGTACAAGCCAAAGGAATATGCCCTTCGCTAGCAAACAAGCCTGAAGTTGGGTCAAGGCCAATCCAGCCCGCACCGGGTACATAGACTTCAGTCCATGCATGTAAATCAGTGAAATCCGCCTCTGGCCCACTGGGACCATCCAAGGATTTTTGATCAGCCGTGAGTTGCACTAAATAACCCGAGACAAAGCGCGCGGCTAAACCTAAATGACGCAGAATTTGCACCAGTAACCAAGCGGTATCACGGCAAGAGCCACGCCGAATCGTTAAAGTTTCCTCGCAACTCTGAACCCCTGGCTCCATACGGATGTTATAGCCAATATCTTTTTGCAAGCGCTGATTTAGATTAACCAGAAAATCATTGATATTGAGCTTGTCGCGACTGACTGAATCTACCCAACCTTTTAATAAAGAGCCTGATTCAGTAATTTCTAAATAAGGTTGTAATTCCTTTTTTAAATTATCTTTGTAGGCAAATGGATATTGAGTCGCATACTCTTCCACAAAGAAATCAAAGGGATTAATCGACACCATATCGGCGATTAAATTGACTTCAATGCTGAGTTCTTTTAAACGCTCAGGAAAAACTAGGCGCGCAAGGTAATTCCCAAACACATCTTGTTGCCAGTTAATAAAATAATTAGTTGCGCCAATTGTTAAAGAATAAGCATGAATCGGTGTACGGCTATGTGCTGCTGGTCGTAAGCGAATGACATGCGGAAATACATTAATAAATTGGTCAAAGGTGTAAGTGGTTTTATGGTGAAGTGCAACTTGGATACTCATGTAAACCCTCAATTAGCCCTGTGATTGCGCTTGCAACTGCGAAAAATCCGTTTCTGGATAAAACCAAGTTTGGGCAATTTCACTATGTAAAACAGTTAAATCAGCTTGTAAGCGATCCATAAACCAGTGAATCTGATCCACCGGAATCGCAGTAATGTCTTGTTTAGCAAATTGCTCAGCAATCTTTGAACTAATAGCACTCACGGCACTAGGTTCAGGTAAGCGCTTTAAATAGAAATTAACACCGGTCAATGAATACAATAAGGAACGTGGGAACTGTAGGTCCTGACATAAAAACTCAAGAACATCGCGTGCCACAATCCGCGAATTCTTATGCCGCAAATACATTTGTTGTCCGCCTAATGCGGATAATAAACTCGACCAGAGTATGCTTTCATAGCGCCGTAATGCATGGCTACGATCTTCTGCTAATAAGAGGGAGGTCATTTCTAAGGTACGACTGGTCATATCGGCACGTTCGACGTGCTTACCAATTTGCATGAAATCGAACGCATGATCACGGCTTAAGTGATTTTCTAGAACCCCGCGAATCCGCTGACAAGCCGCCATCACATCCCTTAACACCATTTGCCGACTGTGCCGACTACTTAAGGACGGCAAAGCAGCTTGTAATTGCATATAGGTTTGATTGACCTGTTCCCAGATTTCTTCGGGAAGTAAATCTAAGGAAGTGCGTACATTTTCCCGTACATTCGCAAACGAGCCTAACAATGAAGAAGAATTATCCCGATCAGCAATCAGGAAACGCATCACGTTTTCTTCGTTGATTTCAGGATAAGACTCTTTGTACTGTGTCTCAGCATTGAAAATAACGACTGGCGTAAACCAGTTAAACTCTAAAGCTTCTGGCAAATCCATTAATAAAACGGTATGGGCACTAATCAGGCGTGCGGTATTGTCAGCCCGCTCTAAATAGCGCGCCATCCAGTAAACCCGCTCAGCCACACGAGATAACATCATAGTGCCCCCCCTTCCAGAGCCTGGTCAGCAACAATCCAAGTGTCTTTACTCCCACCACCTTGGGACGAGTTCACTACTAAAGAGCCTTCTACCATCGCTACTCGAGTTAAACCACCAGGAGTTACATAAATGTCTTTGCCACTTAAAATAAAGGGGCGCAAATCTAAATGCCGCGCGGCAACCTTATCGCCACACCAAGTAGGATTCACCGATAAGCTCAAAGTAGGCTGAGCTATATAGTTATTGGGATTCTCTTGGATCAAAGTGCGGAATTCTTCAACTTTTTCAGGCGTGGAGTGTGGCCCGACCAACATGCCATAACCACCTGATTCATTCGCGGGTTTAACTACTAACTCGGGCAAATGCTCTAACACATACGCACGCTCTTCTGGCTTACGGCAAACCCAAGTGGGTACATTGGGTAAAGATGGCTCTTCACCTAAGAAATAACGAATCATATCGGGTACATAAGCATAAATGACTTTATCATCCGCTACCCCGCAACCCGGTGCATTTGCAATTGCCACTTTGCCTTCACGCCAAGCGCGCATAATCCCCGGCACCCCCAGCATTGAATCTTTGCGGAAGACTTCAGGATCAATGAAATCATCATCAATCCGCCGATAAATCACATCAACACGCTCAGGGCCTTGAATAGTTTTCATATAGACATAATTGTCTTTGCCAACCATTAAGTCAGCGCCTTCCAATAAAACTAAGCCCGCTTTTTGCGCTAAATAGGCATGTTCGAAATAAGCAGAGTTATAAATACCTGGAGTGAGTAAAGCGATAGTCGGTTGCTCTAAATCAGGGCGCAGGGATGCCAACATATTATAAAGCTGCTCAGGATAAGGACTCACTGGACTAATCGGCAGCAAATTAAAAATTTCCGGCAGTACACGCTTAGTGATACGGCGATTTTCCAGCATATAGGCAACACCAGAAGGCACCCGCAGATTATCTTCTAGCACATACATAACACCATCATTATGCCTTACCAAATCTGAGCCACAGATATTCGCCCAAACACCATGCGGTGGAGTCATGCCGACACAGGCTTCGCGATAACCCTTGGATTGCATCACCACCTCTTCAGGGATGACACCATCGCGAATCGCCCGACGCTCATTATAAACATCCTGAATGAACATATTTAGTGCGCGGATGCGTTGCTTCAGCCCTGTTTCAGTGCGACTCCATTCACTACCAGAAATAGCGCGTGGAATGATGTCAAAAGGCCAAGCCCGATCAATATTGCCAGCATCGCTATAAATCGTGAAGGTAATCCCCATTTCGCGGATCACCCGCTCGGACTCCTCGACCCGATGACAGAAATTATCACGGCTAAGATTAGCCAGATAATTCACTAGCTTACTGCTATGTGGCCGACTCTCCTGACAAGCAACCATGAGCTCGTCATGAAACGGCTGCGGGTTATAGCGGCTCCACTCCTGATTCATACACAGCTTCCTTTTTTAATGTTATTCACTAACAAGCAATTTTTGTGCCTAGAAATTATAAAGACTACTCGATCAGCTAGCTTTATAGCTAAGCACAGCAGCCCCATTAGCACCTGTGGTAAAACTTGAGTTTATCAAGATATTGAGCGAATTGCTGTGGAACTGCACACTTAAAACGCATACTCTTGGCATAGCTCCCTGATACTGGCAATAAGCCAGTACAACCACCACAGTAGGGTATGACTAGGCTAGAAAGCGCTTTATGAGCAAAATTAATAGTAAATCGGGAGTTAATTAAAATTAGCCTGTCATGCACACACTAAGTTATTATATAGTTCGCATTCTAGACCAATAATTAGGAGGAGAAGTCATATGACTCAAAAAGTAGCTTATGTTACGGGTGGTATGGGTGGAATTGGTACGTCTATTTGCCAAGCTCTGTCTAAAGCAGGTTTCACTGTTGTTGCGGGTTGTGGTCCAAACTCACCACGCAAAGATCGCTGGCTTGGCGAGCAAAAAGAACTGGGCTATGAATTCCATGCTTCTGAAGGTAACGTCTCTGATTGGGATAGCACTAAAGCCGCTTTTGACAAAGTCAAAGCCGACTTAGGCCCTGTCAGTGTGTTAGTCAATAATGCAGGCATCACCAAAGACGGCATGTTCCGTAAAATGACCCTAGAGAATTGGAAAGCGGTCATTGATACCAACTTAAACTCCTTATTCTTCGTCACTAAGCAAGTGGTTGATGATATGGCTGACCAAGGTTGGGGACGTATTATCAATATTTCTTCTGTCAACGGTCAAAAAGGCCAAGCCGGTCAAACTAACTACTCTACTGCGAAAGCGGGTATGCACGGTTTCACTATGGCCTTAGCGCAAGAATTAGCGAACAAAGGTGTTACGGTGAATACCGTATCTCCGGGTTATATCGCTACCGATATGGTGCGTGCTATTCGTGAAGACGTTTTAGAGAAAATCGTTGCCACTATTCCAGTCAAGCGCTTAGGTACTCCTGAAGAAATCGCTTCTATCGTCACTTGGTTAGCCTCCGATTCAGCAGGCTTTACTACCGGTGCGAACTTCGCTTGCAACGGCGGGAACCACATGACCTAATCGTAAGATTGAAGGCTCTATTGAAAAGGCTACTTCATTTAGACAGTAGCCTTTTTTATTTCTACTCCTAAAAAAAATCAGCTTTTCACCCTCTAGCCTGCTAGACAAGACTACCAATTCCCCAGTTCCTACAGTAGGATAAGGACGAAACCGCAACATTGTGTATGAGTTTACAACATTGATGGAGGAGCAAAATGGAACGTCGTGCATTTTTGAAACAGGGTGCGCTTGGGGCAGCGGCTCTGGCAGCATCCACCCAATTGCTTGCTGAAGATAAACCAGCTACCACTGGTTTACCTGAACTTAATTGGCGTCTCACATCCAGTTTCCCAAAATCCTTAGATGCGATTTATGGGGGCGCTGAAGTCTTCGCCGGCATGTTAGAAAAATTAACTGATGGCAAATTTAAAGTTCGTGTCTTTGCTGCGGGTGAAATTGTTCCCGGCTTGCAAGTCTTAGATGCCGTACAAAATGCTACTGTTGAAGCCGGTCATACCGTCTCCTATTATTATTTCGGTAAAGATCCCACCTTCGCCTTTGACGCTGCAGTACCGTTTGGCTTGACCTCACGCCAGCAAACTGCCTGGATGATGTATGGCAATGGCATGAAACTGATGCGGGAACTGTTTGCTGAATACAATATTGTCAACTTTATGGGCGGTAGCACCGGCGTACAAATGGGTGGCTGGTTCCGTAAAGAAATCAACACGGTTAAAGACTTAGAAGGTTTGAAATTCCGCGTTGGAGGCTTTGCTGGTCGGGTTATGTCTAAGTTGGGGGTTGTGCCACAACAAATCCCTGGCGGTGATATTTATCCAGCTCTTGAAAAAGGCACGATTGATGCAGCTGAGTGGGTTGGCCCTTATGACGATGAGAAATTAGGCTTCGCGAAAGTTGCGAAAAATTATTATACCCCAGGCTGGTGGGAAGGTGGTCCGCAAGTTTCTTTTTATGTGAACAAAGAACAGTGGGAAAAACTCCCTCCTCCTTATCAAGCTGCTTGGGAAGCAGCTACCATGTATGCTCACATGGATATGCTGGCCAAATACGATGCGAAAAACCCACAGGCTTTAGCGAATCTATTAGGTGGTGATGTTAAATTACGCCCTTTCCCTGATGAAGTTTTAGAGGCTTGCTTTAAAGCATCCGTTGAAACTTACGAAGAAGAGTCTGCGAAAAATCCCAAATTCAAAAAAGTATTTGATGATTGGCGTGTATTCCGCAATAACGAAGCGCAATGGTTCAATGTTGCTGAGCAATCATTTGCAAAATTTAGCTTTAATAAGAAACTCTAAGTAATGATCTATTTAGCCCTTCTGCTGTGAGGGGCTAAATCCCACCCATCTTTACTCTCACCACTGGAGGCTGCGATGTCCGTCCTCATGCAGTTTTCGCGAGCCATTGACACTATGAATGGCCTCTTTGGCCGAATCGCCAATGTACTTATCTTGCTCGCTTGTTTAGTCAGCGCTACCAATGCTTTGCTGCGCTATGGTTTCGATTTAAGTGATAACTGGCCGCTTGAACTACAGTGGTACTTGTTTGGTGGTGCTGTCATGTTAGGTGCCGCTTATACCTTACGAGAAAATGGGCATGTACGTGTTGACTTGCTGTATGGCAATGTCTCTGATCGTACCCGCTTATATATTGATATCTTTGGCTTTATTTTCTTCCTACTACCCGCCTGTATTTTATTTGCTTGGTTATCATGGACTACTCTCTTTCTGCCATCTTGGCATGTGATGGAGCAATCCTCTAACTCTGGTGGCCTGCCTCGTTACCCTGTTAAATTTATTGTACCGTTTGGGTTTTTACTCTTAACCCTACAAGGTATTTCTGAGCTGATTAAACGCGTTGCGATGCTGCGTGGCCAGCTTGAACTAAAAACTGACTATGAAAAGGTGGCTCAATAATGACAATTGAAATAATGCCACCCCTCATGTTCGGTGGTTTAGTTCTATTTATGATTATTGGCTTTCCTGTTGCTTTCTCCTTGATGGCAGTAGGTTTGTTTTTTGCCTTGATTGCGATTGAATACGGTTTCTTTGGTACTTCTTTTCTGCAAGCCATTCCTCAACGGATTTTTGGTAGCGTTATCTCCAACGATCTACTCTTAGCTATCCCCTTCTTTACCTTTATGGGGGCAATACTGGAGAAATGTGGGCTTGCCGAAGATATGCTCGATTCGATGGGGCAGCTGTTTGGGCGTGTTAAAGGTGGTTTAGGCTATTCGGTTATTTTAGTTGGTTTTGTGTTAGGTGCCGTGACGGGTACGGTCGCAGCTCAAGTTATTGCAATGGCAATGATTGCTCTGCCAGTGATGATGCGTTATCGCTATAACATGCGGTATGCCACGGGCGTATTAGCTGCATCTGGTACCATTACACAGATTGTTCCGCCGTCTCTAGTTCTGATTATTATGGCGGATCAAATGAAAACCCCAACGGCTAGCACGGATGTGGGCAGCATGTATTTAGGTGCATGGATTCCAGCCATAACTCAATCTGCCCTGTTCATGCTCTATACCTTCTTCTTAACGCGGATTAAGCCTGATTGGCTACCAGGTATTCCCCCCGAAGAAATCACCCTAAAGGGTAAAGCTTTAGTCATTCGCTGCTTACAAGGGATTCTCCCAACCGCTGTGTTAATTTTCTTAGTCCTTGGCACGATTATGTTTGGGGTAGCTACTCCCACGGAGTCCGGTGCAATGGGAGCTGTTGGCGCAGTCGTTTTAGCAGTCATGCGCAATCCTGCCTTTACGGGTTCTGATAAATTAGTCCTCAGAGCAGGTTTAATGGCGGCAGGGATTGGTTTAATCCTCGCTATTTTAGTTACCGATAGGAATAGTACTTTAGGGCATGGGATTAAATTAGCCTTAGCGGTTCTTTACATGGCCTTAGTCTGGGTGTTAATTCGCGCAGCACAAATTACTGAATTGCGTAATTGGATTACTGACGCTTATAAAACCACCATGCGCATCACTTCAATGGTAATTTTCATCTTGATTGGTTCCACTTGCTTCTCAGTAGTCTTCCAAGGTGTTGACGGTGGTAAATGGGTTGAGCATCTATTCTCTAGTTTACCGGGTGGTTGGGTAGGATTCTTGATCATCGTGAATCTAGCAATTTTCTTCTTAGCGTTCTTCCTCGACTTTTTTGAAATCGCTTTTATTTTGATTCCACTTTTAGCACCGGTAGCACAGAAAATTTTAACGCCCGTGTTATTAGCGCAATTTGGTGGCAATGAACAGGCAGCCTCAGCAGCAGCTTTGGTCTGGTTCGGAATAACGCTAGCGGTTAATATACAGACTTCATTTATGCACCCACCCTTTGGTTTTGCTTTGTTCTATCTACGTGGTGTAGCCCCTAAAGAAGTGAAGAGTAATGATATTTACTGGGGAGCTATTCCGTGGGTGATTATTCAATTAGCGATGGCCTTTGTGGTGATGTTCAATCCAAGTATGACCACTGCTTTCCTCGATAAAGGTGCACATATGGTGCAACAAGGTGGAGAACTAAACTTTAATATGGAAACGAATAAACCTAGTTCAGGAAGTTCTGGCTCGGAAATGAATTTCCAATTAGATAACAGCTCAGGTTCAGGGGAGAAAAAACCGGAATCGACTAGCACACCGGCTTCAAGTAATGAAATGAAGTTTGACTTTAATGGGAATTCGCAAGCAACACCTGAAGCTAAACCTGCAGAGCCACCTAAACCTGCTAGCAATGAATTTAATTTTCAACTAGATAAGCCAGCAGGCCAATAAACACTTAGCGACTGCTACCCTGAGTTCGAGTAGCAGTCTGCCCCGAAATAATCTTATTCAAGTACACTCACTTTCTTCATCACAACAGGATCAACGGGAACATCTGGTACACCATTTTTCTCACCTGTTTTAACCGCTGCAATCGCATCGACCACATCCATACCTTCAGTCACTTTCCCAAATACTGCATAACCCCAGCCTTGAGGTGTTTCACTTCTGAAGTTTAGGAAATCATTGTCGACCACATTAATAAAAAATTGTGAACTGGCTGAATCGGGATTGGGTGTGCGTGCCATTGCAATCGTACCGCGCGTATTTTTTAGGCCATTGTTGGCTTCATTTTTAATCGAAGCTTTAACCGTTTTTTCACTCAAGTCAGCATTCATACCGCCGCCCTGTACCATGAAACCGGCAATTACACGGTGGAAAATAGTGTCTTTATAAAAATCGTCTTTTACGTAGCCTAGGAAGTTCTCAACCGTTTTCGGGGCTTTTTCTGCATCTAGCTCAACGGTAATATTGCCTTTGCTGGTTTCAATCAGCACTTTAGGATTAGCGGCTTGTGCCAGTGTAGACAAACCTAAGCTTGCCGCAAACGTCAAACCTAAGAAAATTTTTTTCATAGCCAATGCCCTTTGTTAGCTTATTTTTAAAAGATGCGCATCATAACTGATCTTTATAAAGTGCACCATTAACTGCAAATGTCCTAGGTAAGCACTTAAAGGACTAACTGGCCTTTAAAACCTAAAATTCCAGCCCCTCGCTCAGGTGCAACCTCTGCAATCCCCTTTATACGCCGACTTTCAGCAATAAGCTCTTGAATTAAAGGCATTAAAATAATCTCAATCGCCGTTTTCATCTGTGCGCCTGGCATCACCATTTGATCACGCCGAGTCATAAACGCATTTGGAATCAGCTTAAGCAGTCTAGGCATCTCAAAGCGCTTAGCAATTTTCTGGAAGTGAATCACGATATAACACTCATCCAAGCTAGGTACTTCCTCAAACTGAAACGGATTGGAGGTGTCCACCATTGGCATGATTTGGAAATTAATATGCGTGCGCCCAAACTGTGGAGTAATGTAGTTCACATAATCACTCAGTCGATCCAGTACAACTTGGCGCACCTCCTCATGCGACAGACCCTGCTTTAAATCGCGATCAATCCGCCGCATCATTTCTAAATTGATGCTTGGAATCGCACCAATCAGTAAGTCTGGATAGCTCGAAATATCAACATCCCCATGAATCACTGCCCCATGTAAACCCCGATACAGTAAGAGATCATTATCCGGATCCATCTGTTGCCACGGGCTAAAAGTGCCAGGTTCTAAACCAATTTCTTGAGCGAATTGATCTGAATGCAGATAGTAACGAAATTGACCCGTACCAGTGGCAGCATACTGGAAAAATAATGACTCTAATTTATCGAAATGATTACCTTCTGGGCCGAAATGGCTGAGATTCCGCTCTTCTTGCCTCGCTTTTAAGAGTTCAGCACGCATGGTTTTACGATCATACCGATGAAAACCACTGCCAGAGACATATACAGCCTTAATTCGCTCACGGTAGAAAATATGCTGTAAAGCTTGTGTGATGGTGGTCGTGCTGTGATCAGACGCACCTGTAATCGCTACAATGGGAAATTCTGCTGACATAAGAGCCTCTGGGCAAAGCAATGCCTGTACACTAATAATATCAACACTGCTCGTCTATATCCCAAAAGCAGCTTAGAATTCTGCATTTAATCCTTTGGGAATAGAAGAAAAACATCCACGCTGGAAACCTGAGAGGTTAGTGGTAAACCAACCTCTACAACTACTCTGCTTGAACTTAAGCTAATAAACTCACCGGTGACACAATAATCCCATCTTCATCCGAATAAACGTACTCGCCTTGTGTAAAGGTCACATCATGGAAATGTACAGGCTCGCCTTTCACACCAAAACCACGCTTTACGCTTTTTAACGGAATAGTACCTAAAGCCTTCACGCCAATATCCATTTTGCCAATATCAACTGAATCGCGAATTAGACCGTAAACGATTACGCCTTCCCAACCATTTTTGGCTGCTTTCTCAGCTAACATATCACCTAGCAATGCACAACGAGTAGAACCACCACCATCAACCACAAGTACCTTGCCCTTGCCTTCCATCGCTACGAATTCGCGTACTAATGAATTGTCTTCATGAATCTTGATCGTAACAATTTCACCAGCAAACTTATTACGTCCGCCAAAGTTATGAAAACCTGGTTGCACAACTTGTAGGGGTTTATCTTCGTGATCGTCTAATAAATCAGCGGTTTTAAAATCTGACATAAAAATCTCCTTATACAAAAAACCCCTCCTAACCTTCCCTTATCAGGAAAAGCACAGGAAGGGTTGTTCACTGTTGGGATTGCAACCCCTACCAACCTCCCCTGATAAGGGGAGGAGTAAGACTAATCTATTAGATTAGCAGTATTTCTTAATTCCCTCCCTTGATAAGGGGAGGGTTAGGGAGGGGTTCAGATCTTAATGGAATTGTTCTTCTTCAGTGGAACCACTTAAGGCTTTAACGCTAGAAGAACCACCTTGGATAACGGTTGTTACGTCATCGAAGTAACCTGCGCCAACTTCTTGTTGGTGAGATACGAAGGTGTAACCTTTGTCACGTGCTGCGAATTCTGGTTCTTGAACCATGTTCACATAGTGTTTCATACCTTCGCCGCGTGCATAGTTATGCGCGAATTGGAAGGTGTTGAACCAGTTGATATGGATACCCGCTAAGGTAATGAATTGATATTTATAACCTAATGCTGATAATTCATCTTGGAATTTAGCGATAGTTACATCATCTAAGTTTTTCTTCCAGTTGAAAGAAGGTGAGCAGTTATAAGATAACAATTTACCTGGACATGCGGCTTGAACGGCTTGCGCGAATTCACGTGCAAAACCTAAATCAGGTGTACCTGTTTCACACCATACTAAATCAGCGTAGGGAGCGTAAGCGATACCACGGCTAATCGCTTGTTCTAAACCATTACGTACACGGTAGAAACCTTCCTGAGTACGTTCGCCAGTTAAGAAAGGTTTATCGTTTGCATCGTGATCAGAAGTTAACAGATTAGCTGCTTCAGCATCAGTACGCGCTAAAACGATAGTCGGAACACCCATCACATCAGCCGCAAAACGTGCAGCAATTAACTTTTCAACCGCTTCGCCCGTTGGAACTAATACTTTACCACCCATGTGACCGCATTTTTTAACCGCAGCCAATTGGTCTTCAAAGTGAACACCCGCTGCACCTGCTGCGATCATGTTCTTCATTAATTCAAACGCATTTAATACGCCACCAAAACCAGCTTCCGCGTCCGCAACGATTGGTAAGAAGTAATCAACGAATTCCTTATCGCCTGGGTTAATACCGCGAGACCATTGGATTTCGTCTGCACGTTTGAAGGTATTATTGATACGACGCACCATCGTTGGTACTGAATCATAGGCGTATAAAGATTGGTCTGGGTACATAGTTTCAGAGGTATTACCGTCTGCGGCAACCTGCCAGCCAGATAGATAAACTGCTTCTAAGCCCGCTTTAGCCTGTTGCATGGCTTGACCGGCAGTGATCGCACCGAACGCATTCACATAACCTTTCTTCGCTTCACCATTTACCCGCTTCCACAACTTCTCAGCACCTTGTTGCGCTAAGGTATATTCAGGTTGCATTGAGCCACGTAGGCGTACAACGTCAGCCGCACTGTAACCACGCTTGACATTTTTCCAGCGTGGATTGGTTGCCCAATCTTTTTCTAAAGCAGCGATTTGCTCTTGACGAGATAAAGTCATGGTAAAAGTCCTCGGAGTCAATCAATCAAAACTTATTGTGCTAAAGCCCTGCTTAACACTATGTTCCCGATAGTACGTGACAGAAAACTATGTCGACAATCAATAATATTTAATGTTTACTATTGTTTTTTTTAATACTATATTGACTTTGAAAAAAAGTAATTTAATAAAATTAACTATATGATAGTTAAGCAATTAAATTTTCAATAAGACTCAAAATAATGCAATGCAGCAATTCAAGCCAGAAAAAATTTGTCGGACACTTTAGGAAAGCCTAATAGAATCTGCAGTAAAACATGTGAAAATTTTTTAACAGGTTAAGCATTATTCTAAACATAAAAAAAGGCTGTAATTTTTGATTACAGCCTTTTAACTTATTGATTTAAAGAAAATTTATAAACTGTTTAAATTTATGCAGCCTTCAAACCTAAAGTAGTTAAAGTATGCTGGCGGACACTATCCAGCAGCTCTGCATTCTGAATCAACGACTGGCCATAAGAAGGAATCAAAGTCTTCATGCGTTCTTGCCATTCTGGAGTCGCTAATTGCTGTTTAAAGCACTTTTCGACCACCTGTACCATTGCAGGAACGGCAATCGAAGCCCCTGGTGAAGCCCCTAATAGGGCAGCTAAACTGCCATCAGCTGCAGCAACAACTTCTGTACCGAACTCCAACTTACCACCCAGCTTTGGATCTTTCTTAATAATCTGCACACGTTGCCCAGCAATCAATAATTCCCAATCCTCATCTTGAGCATTTGGATAATATTGACGCAGAGCACCTAAGCGGGACTTTTCAGTTTGCAGAACCTCAGAAACCAAGTATTTGATTAGATCAAAACTCGTCATTCCCACTTTAATCATCGGCCATAAGTTTTTAGGGCGTAAGGACAGAGCTACATCAAAGATTGAGCCTTGTTTCAAAAATTTAGTCGAGAAGCCTGCAAAGGGGCCGAACAAAAGCGCATGTTGACCATCAATCACCCGTGTATCTAAGTGCGGCACAGACATCGGTGGCGCACCAATTGAAGCTTTACCATAAACCTTGGCTAAATGCTGATTGACCACGGCTGGATTCTTACAAGCTAACCATTGCCCACTGACAGGAAAGCCGCCATAGCCATCACCTTCCGGAATTTTTGACATTTGCAATAAAGGCAAAGCACCACCACCAGCCCCTAGGAATACGAAATTGCTGGTATAAACTTTCTCACCTTCTGGACTGTTTAGGGTGACTTGCCATTTGCCATCCTCTAAACGATCAATACCTTTTACTTTGTGCTTGAGTAATAGCTCAAAATCACCTTTGACTTTCAATGCTTGAACTAAATAGCGACACAGTGCCCCGAAATTCACATCCGAACCGTACTGAACTCGGGTGGCGGCGACAGGTTCAGCTGGATCGCGCCCATCCATGACTAAAGGCATCCATTCACGTAGTACCGCTTGATCTTCGCTGTACTCCATGTCTTTGAATAAATGATGCGCTTTTAAAGCAGCATAACGATTGCGCAGATACTGGACATTATCCTCACCCCAGACAAAACTAATATGTGGTGTAGGATTAATAAAATTATTAGGGGCAGGCAGTACACCTTGCTCAACTAAGGTCGACCAAAACTGGAGCGTATTTTCAAACGAGGCATTGATACCGAATGCTTTATCCGCATTCACTGTGCCATCAGGATTTTGTTGCGTATAATTTAATTCGCAGTAAGCAGCATGACCCGTACCTGCATTATTCCAACCGCTGGTACTTTCCTGAGCAACATCATTTAATTGCTCAACCATACAGAGGCGGAATGAGGGATCAAGCTGTTTTAGCAAGACTCCAAGGGTGGCACTCATTATTCCGGCTCCGACAAGTAATACATCTACGTGATTAGTGGTCATGACGCTCCTTACACCTGAGTCTTACGAAAGCGTAGATAATAAAATGACTGGTCAGCAATTTCTACCAGTTAAGCGATTATTTTTAGCAGTATTGTCGACAATCGCGCTGCAACAATGATTCACTGACTAAGATTTTGCTGCAAAGCAGCATATACAGAATTATCCTTTTAAATTCAATGATTTTTATAAATTTATCTGACTAGTCTCTAAAATCGTCCTAGTCATAAACTTGCGATATTGTCGACATTTGGCTGGAACGACTAGAGGAAACTAAATTCCAAGTCCATCAGCTAAGTCAAATTATTAAGCACCCTCAGCATTCGGCTGCTTAGCTTAAATCATCAACCTTGCCTTATAAGCTCCAACCCTAGACTTCAGCTAATGATTCTATTTGAGCTAAGTCTGTCTCGATTCGATTATTTAATAGGCAAATTCACGGCTAGCCAACTCTAATTTGATTCAAAGTGAGGCTAAATAAAATGAAAAAGATGCTTAATGAAATTAAGTCATTGATGCTAGTCAAATCTTTCTGAAACAATCCATCTCAAGGTACTGATATTGAGTTCATTGCTCGATAGCAATCACCAACACCGTTAGCAGCTTGCTTATTTTGCCTCAGGAGAGAAGGTCGTGGATGATTTAGCGTTTGGAACACGCGATAAACGTGGCAATTGGACACCTACTAAAAAGTTGGAGATTGCACCCGTTTTTGTTTTCCCACCGCGCCCTGCTGCCTTACTCAAATGGCTACCGCACTATCTGTTTCCGTGGAATTTTTTATTCGCACTTTCAGCCGTGTTGTATTGGTATTTAGTAATTCCTGAGGTCGCAACCTTGAAGGTTTTGTCGTGGGACTGGGCACTAAGGTTGCTATTGGTAAATGCGATTGCCGTATTTTTATTTTATGGTGTATTTGAGCTGTTTTTGTATAGCAAACGCAGCCAAAACAATCAGTTTAAATACAATGCACGCTTTCCTGCTGACCACAAAAATTCGGCATTTTTCTTTCAGAATCAAAATATTGACAGCCTGATTCGTGGTTTTGGTACTGGCGTACCGATTTGGACTTTATTGGAAGTGTTGGGGCTACATGCCTATGCGTTAGGCATTGGTACATGGTGGAATTTTTCCGAACACCCACTGTATTTATTCTGCTTAGCCTTGGTGCTGCCGATTCTGCACGAAACGCATTTTTACTTGATTCATCGCCTGATTCACACACCATTTTTATACAAATGGGTACATTCGGTGCATCACAACTCAGTGAATCCTTCCCCGTGGTCATCGCTATCAATGCATCCAGTTGAGCATTTACTGTATTTCTCCAGCATCTTTTATCACCTGTTGATTCCATCCAATCCGATTCTGATGTTGTATCAAATCCACTTCGCAGGTTTTGGTGCGATTGTCGGGCATATCGGTTTTGACCAGATCAAGTTGAGCGATAAGTACAGCATGAATACCAATGCTTATGCGCATTACCTGCACCATAAATATTTTGAGGTGAATTACGGCGATGCCTCAGTGCCGCTGGATAAATGGTTTGGTACTTGGCATGACGGTACAGCCGAGGGTGAACGTTTAATGCAAGCACGTTTTGAGGCGCGTAAAGCACAAGCCGAAGCTAAGAAAATGCTAAGTGAAAAAAGTTGAGGAATTTGCAATGTCAGAATGGGTTTTAGCCTGTAGCACGGATGCGGTGGAGCTGGAAGGGGTAATGCGTTTCGATCATGGCGCTAAGACCTTTGCGATTTACCGCTCAGAAGCGAATGAGTTTTTCTGTACTGATGGCTTGTGCACCCATGAGGCGGTGCATTTAGCCGATGGCTTAGTGTTCGATTACGAGATTGAATGCCCCAAACATGCAGGTGTATTCGATTATCGTACTGGTGAAGCGAAAGGCTTACCTGCTTGTATCAAGCTAAAAACCTATGCCACCCGTGTTGAAGACGAACAGGTGTTTATTCACTTGTAGAGAATGAGGCTCAGGCTCGCAAGGTCGGGCTGAGCCAAGAGTTGTGTATTGGGTAAAATGGAGGAGAGATGATGAAGAAATTACTGGCAACTAGCGCGATGGCGCTGCTGTTGGCGAATGTAGCGCAGGCAGAAAGTTATGTGATGATTACTCACACTCAAGGTACAGACCCGTTCTGGCCAGTCGTGGAAAAAGGCGCGAAAGATGCCGCCAAAGCAGTCGGTGCGGAATTGAAATATAACTTTGCCCCTTCAGGCGATATGGCGGATATGGCAAAACTTATCGAATCTGCCACTGCTACCAAACCGGATGGTTTAATTGTCTCCCTCCCCGATGCAAATGCCTTAGGTACTGCGATTAAAGCTGCAGCCGATAGCGGTATTCCAGTCATCACGATTAACTCTGGCTTAGAAAATTCCAAAAAAGTGGGAGCCTTAATGCACATCGGTCAGCCGGAAAAACTAGCGGGTAAAGCAGCGGGTGAGCGTGCTAAAATCGAAGGTGTCAGCAAAGCACTCTGCCTCAACCAAGAAGCGTTTAATACCGCTTTAGTAGATCGCTGTACCGGCTATTTTGAAGGTTTAGGTTCAGAGCTAAAAATGATCGATGTGTCCAATGACGTGGCGCAAATCAAAACCCGTACCGCCGCCGCCTTATCCGCTGACAAAGCAATCAATGGCTTATTAGCCGTCGGACCACATGTTTGCGAAGCCGCTGCCGCTGCGATTGATGAGGTCGGTGCTAAGGTGCATTTATCCTGCTTTGATATGACACCAGGCGTGATCAAACTGATTAAAGATGGCAAAGTGAAATACACCGTTGACCAGCAACAATATTTACAAGGCTATATGCCGGTGATTGTGCTGCATTTATATAAAACCAATGCAGGCATGTTGCCAGGTGCAAACATTCCATCTGGCCCTGGTTTTGTTGATGCGAAAAACGCCGCTGCGGTAGAAGCTCAAGCAGGAACCACCCGTTAAGTTCTCCTCCTTTTTCTCAGGCTGATCTTGAGACTCGTGGGTAATTGCCCTCCAGCAAGTTACCCACACTTTTAAACCGTTGAGTAACTGACTTTGCTACAAAGTCAACGGGGTTACTACCATGTCAGAAGTCTTAACTACCGCCAAGACTCCCGCATTACGCACCGAAGCCTCGCGTTTGGTGCAGCGTGGCAGACTTGCCAAATTAATTCGTAGCCCCGAAATGGGCGCTTTTGTGGTGATGATGGTGGTAATTATTGCCATTGCCATCGCCAGTAAAGGCAATGCCTTTAACCCACTGGGCTTGAAAAACAATCTTTCGATTATTGCCCAATTCGGCATTATTGCGACCGGTGCTTGTCTCTTAATGATTGCGGGTGAATTCGACTTATCCATCGGCTCGATGATTGGCTTTGCCGGTATGTCGATGACCCTAATGCTGAAATGGGGTTTGCCCTTCGGCCTTGGTCCTGCAACACCTATGTCCGCCTTTTTCATTACCCTGATATTTACTTTGGCGTGGGGCTGGCTGATTGGCTTTATTGTGGTGCGCTCGAAACTGTCGAGCTTTATTGTCACACTTTCCTTTCTGTTCTTCCTGCGCGGTCTAACTGAAGTCTGTTTCCGCTTTATTAATCAATCCACGCAAGTTTCTGGTTTACCGAATTACAAAGAAAGCGATTGGTTTGCCTCTATGTTCGGTGGCGAGAGCTTTCATTGGTTTTATAACCTCTGGTACACACTCGGTGGGAATGTGAATCAGCTTGGTAATCAGTGGGTAACAGGTTTTGATGCGCGCGTGGTGTGGTGGTTAGTGTTATCAGGTATTGCTTATTTTGTGTTAATGAAAACTCAGGTCGGAAGCTGGATTTTTGCTACCGGTGATAATCGTGAAAGTGCGCGCGCCAATGGTGTTCCGGTGGATAAAGTGCGTATCTCTTTATTCATGCTCACCGCCTTCTGTGCGACGATTTTCGCGGCCTGCCAAGTCTTCGATACCAATACCGCCGATGCGGCTAAAGGTAATTTGAAAGAGCTGGAAGCGATAGCGATTGCCGTTGTGGGCGGCACACTCATGACTGGTGGCTTTGGTTCGATTTTAGGCGTGATGTTTGGCGCGATTACCTTTGGTTTAGTGGCGAATGCGGTGTTCTTTATTCCGGCGATTGATGGCAGCTACTATCGCGTGTTTGTGGGCGTGGTGTTATTGGTTGCCGTGTTCCTAAATGAAAGCGTGCGTAAACGTATTACTGGAGGGATTTGAGATGAGCGAACCTGTGATTAGCGCCAAAAGCCTCACCAAACGTTTCGGCGCGTTTACTGCTCTGAATGGCATTGATCTGGAGGTCTACAAAGGCGAAATCCATGCTCTCTTGGGCGACAATGGGGCAGGCAAATCGACCTTAATTAAGATTCTCTCCGGCGTGCATCAACCTACGAGTGGCGGCTTGTTTGTGGATGGCAAACCGGTGTTATTTCAAAGCCCTCGCGATGCTACCAACGCGGGAATTGGTACGGTGTATCAGGATCTTGCTTTGAATCCATTAATGAGTGTGACGCGCAATTTCTTTATGGGGCGCGAGTTATATACCGGTGTGCGCCCTTTTGGTGTGTTGCGCATGAAAGAAATGGATGAAATCACCCACGCTGAGATGACCAAAATCGGCATTAATGTGTCCGACCCCGCTCAAGCTGTTGGTACGATGTCCGGCGGGCAGCGCCAAACTTTAGCAATTGCGCGCGCGATTTACTTTGGTGCAAAAGTGCTGATTCTAGATGAGCCAACCTCTGCACTGGGGCAAAAGCAGCAAATGGAAGTGCTGAAAACCATGATGCGGGTGCGTGCTTACGGCAATATCGCGATTATTTTTATCACCCACAATGAAGTGCACTCCAAGCTGGTGGCAGATCGTTTTACCTTTTTAGCCTTGGGCGAAGTAATTGGTAAGGGCACTAAAGCGAGTCTGGCTAGTGAAGATATTCGCCACTTAATGGCGGGTGGTGTGGCGATGGCGGATTTAGAACACGAACTGGCAGCGATCTAAGTGAGGACAGCATGGCGAAATTAAGCGTATACGACCTTCTATCCTCTAAAGGTCAAAAGCAATGGGTGCAAGTGCACGTAGATCATGCCCAAGAAGCCGCTGCGGCCGTAGCTGCAACTATTCAAATCTTATCCTGTGAACCTGATCATAATTTAGAAGCCATTCGTGCGGCCGCTCCCCATGCATTTATCTCGGCGGGTATGCCACACGGCACGGTTGCTAGCCGTAAGGAAGCGATTCGTTATGGCTTCCAAGTTCTCCAGCGCGGCGCAGATGCCATTTATTGTTCGCAGTCACCTTATATGATCGAAGCAATGGCGCGCGAAGGCATTCCGGTTACAGGGCATGTGGGCTTAGTGCCAAATCTAGCGACATGGACTAAATTCCGCGCGATTGGCCGTAACCCAGAGGAAGCTATTCAAGTCTTGCGCAAGGTGAAAGACTTGGAAAATGCAGGTGCAGCTTGTGTAGAAGTCGAAGTCGTGCCAGTGGAGCTGGCCGAATACATTACTCGTTCCACACGCATGATCACGATGGGCATGGGCTGTGGTTCGGTGTGCGATACCCAATACCTATTTTCTTGCGATGTTTTGGGTACGAATACCGGATACTACCCACGCCATTCTAAAAAATATGCGGATTTAGCCAAACTGGAGCAGGGATTACAGCAACAACGTATTGCCGCTTTCCAAGCTTATACAGCGGATGTGCAAACAAAAAACTATCCACGCGCTGAGCATGAAGTACATATGGATGCGGTGAGTTTGGAGCGCTTTCATATTTTAGCTCAGCAGTTGTAAACTTGTAGCCTGCACAGAATTCGGTAAAACGAGACACTTATGATTGAGAGTTTGGCATGCATCGAGTCACAATTGCGCAATTAATGCAGGAAACAGGGCTATCACGCGCAACGATTGATCGGGTGATTAATAAACGCGGCAAAGTCCATCCACGTACTTTGCAAGTAGTACAAAGTTCACTAGAAAAACTCAGTCAAACTAGTCAACTCCCGACTCTACACAGTGACTTAAACGCCGATCTTGTCTCGCGTGTCGGACATGGCATGATGATGCAGCTTTTGCAGGTATGGAATGAGATCAAACCCAATGGTCAATTCCACGATATGTACCAAGCCACCGATGAACAAGTGCTCAAAGTCGTCGAGCAGCTGTGCAAAGATCTCTCCAAACCATTAATTATTACCGCCAAAAACAATAACCGCTTAGTCAATGTCCTAAAAGGCGCACGTGCCAAAGGTAAGCGGGTCATCACTTTAATTTCCGACTTATCATGGCAAGCCCGTGATTGTTTTGTGGGGATTGACAATCGCGCTGCTGGTTTAACCGCTGCTTTCTTGATTGGGCGCATGTTAGGGCATCATCCAACTTCGGTCGGCTTGGTCTTGGGGCATTTATCCTTCCATTGCCATGAAGACCGCGAAATCGGCTTCCGTACTTGCCTGCGTTCTAAATTTCCCAAAGTCATGTTATTAGGTGAAGCACAGGGTGAAGACAGCACAGAATTAACTCGCAAAGCTGTATTGGAAATGCTGAAAGAAAACCCAAGCTTAGGTGCAATTTATAATGTAGGTGGTGGTAATACAGGCCTCGCCGCAGCGTTAAAAGCAGCTAATCGTCACCATGATATTTTGGTAGTCGGACATGAAGTCAATGCAGTCACCAGCCCGTTACTGCAAGAGGGCGTGCTGGATTTTGTCATTGCCTCCGATCCATGTGCTTTGTTAAAGCATGCTTTAGAGTTAGCGAATGAAGCCGAATTAAATGCTCAACGCGAGCAACAGCTACTCGATTTTGGAGTTTATACACGCTTTAACTTGCCAAATTTTGCAGAGAATACCCACACTGCGAGCAGCTCAAAAAGCACACCGGCTATTTAAAACCAGCAAGCCAGCTAATACGGCATTAGGATTTTTTGCTGATTTGTTAATACACTAGCCTCCTGTTGTTTGCCATAATCAGCCTCCATCCTCTGTTACCAAGTTTTAAGCAATGTTCAAGCTCAATCACCTCTTACCTGCTTTATGTTTATGTAGTATTAGTTTGCCAGCAGTGGCCATCACGCCTTATGTAGGCATTAACACCAATGAAGCTGTGCATTTTGACGCCAGTCTCCCCTTCGCTGATGTATTCCACACTGCCGAACCCTTTCGTGAAAATAAAGAATTCACCAAAGGCAATATCAGTTATGACGCGAATGGCTGGGTGAGTAATCTCAATGGTGGACAAGCGGGTACTTGGTTTTTACGTTGGATACCGGCTGCTGCTTTGCCACAAGGCAATTACACCGTTAGTTATGAAGGTAGCGGCAAAATCAGCTATCGTGAAAGTGCTACTCCCGTGTCCCAAGCACCGGGGCGGGATGTGATTACGCTCAAACCGAATGCTGAGGGTGAAATCTCCGCAGGTTTAGTGATTGAACAAAGCGACCCCAAAAATCCGATTCGCAATATCCGTGTGACCATGCCCGGGGGGATTTGTGAAAATAATCCTTATCAACGCGTCAATGCAGGCGGTCAATGCGGTGGTGGACAATATATCGCGTTTGCGGAGGCGGGCGCTAAAGTTTTGTTTAACCCAGATTATCTCAATTTCATGAAGCAATTCCGCACGATTCGCTTTATGAATATGTCAGGGATTACACGCAATGAAATCCAGTCTTGGGCACAGCGCCCTCATCTGCAAGCGGCGACTTGGGGTGGACGTGAAGGTGTACGCGGTGTGCCCTTGGAAGTCATGGTGCAACTTGCGAATACCTTAAATTCAAATGCGTGGTTTAATCTACCACACCGTGCCGATGATGATTTTGTGCGTCAATATGCGCAATATGTGAATAGCAATCTCCGCCCTAACCTCAAGGCTTATGTGGAATACACCAACGAAGCTTGGAATAGCGTATTTTCACAAGCGCAATATGTCATCAAGATGGGGCAGCAAGCGCGCTTAGATGCAGTCCCCTTAAATGCTGGCCTGAAATACTATGCACAGCGTAGTAAAGAAATCTTTAGTATTTGGGAACAAGTATTTGGCAATCGGCAGCGCCTAGTAAGAGTTTTAAGCGGTTGGGCAGGTAATCCAGCCACCACTCCAGTGATTTTAAAAGCAGCTGATGTTTATAAATCTACGGATTTATTTGCTATCGCACCCTATTTCTATGCTGATCAAAATGCTTTGATGCGGGCTAGCAGCGTAGACGATATTTTCTCCCTAGTGAATGGCAATCAAGCTTATTCGATTAAACAAACCTTGCGCTTGATTGATCAACATATGCTGCTACTTGAACCCTATGGGGTTAGCTTAGGTGCGTATGAAGGGGGTCAACATTTAGTGCACTATGGAACTAAATCGAAGAAAGATCATCCTAACCCTTTGCTAATTGAAGCAAATCGTGATCCACGCATGGAAACAGCGTATGTTGAGTTATTAGATGGTTTCCGTAAAGCGGGCGGGAAAATTTTTATGGCTTTTTCATCCCCTCGACCCAATGCCTTTTATGGCTGTTGGGGTATTAAGGAATACATTACCCAACCAAGCTCAGAAACACCGAAATTTCGGGCTTTGACTCGTTTTTAAGCATAGGTTAGGCTAGCGCACATAAAAATACCTGTGTTCTGATAAGGATAATAAATGAATGGCTAACTACTACACCTCTGAATCGCAGCCAGTGCAGACATGGGACTATACACTGAACAATGAAAGCGTTTCGGCTCTGCAGCAGCAACTGCCGCAGACCGATATTTTATCCGCACCTTTTTTGATTGGTAATGTTGGTGCACCCTTTGTCATTGGGTTAGCGGTTGGATTCTTTGCGAAAAAAGTTCTGAAAATTGCTTTATTCTTAGCCGGTGGCGCAATTGTCTTATTATTTGTCACTGAATATTACGGCATGGCCAAAGTCTCTGATGCACAATTACAATCAGCCGCTAATGCCGCTACGGGTTTGGCTCAACAATCCGGCGGTTTTTTAATGGATCGCTTATCACAGATCACCAGTAAAGGTGTCAGTGCAGTGGCAGGCTTTGCTGTAGGTCTGAAATTCGGCTAAATGAAGCCACTTAAGAGCGTCGTCTTAACCAACCCGTTAAGCTCAGACGCTCCGCTTCAGTAGGCAACACTTCATGCTCAAAGCGTTCGCTTAAAAATAGCACTAGTATTCCTGCTTGGGGCGCAATTTCTCGCACCTCATTGCCCAGATATATCCTTAATTGACCACCCTGCTCTGGCTGCCAGTCTTGATTCAAATATAAAATAACGGTGACTAAGCGCGCTGAACTGCCACGGAAATTATCAATATGTTTGCGATAAAAGCCGCCTTCTGGGTACAGGGCAAAATGCAGCTCTGCCTCTACTAAGCTTAAAAACAAGGCTTGATTAAGTTCAGTACGCAACTCGGCTAACCAAGCTAAAAACTCACCCGCAACACCGGCTTCATGATCGTCAAGCCACAACACAGCATCACGACGAATTTCAGTCTGGATGGTTTTGCTATTGCCTTGCCCGACACTCGCTTGCTTAAACTTACCTGCAGCGTAGCCACTGAGGGCTTGCTCACGCAGTTGCAAAATCTGTTGAGTATTTAAAAAATCAGGAATAACTAGCCAACCCTCGTTGGCTAAAGCCTCAATAATCGCCGTCTTCTCCTTAAGCACACACTGCCTCTAAACTTTCTTCCTCACTCGGCTCTTCACTTTCTTCCGTGACTTCTAGACGAATACGCCGCATTGCAGGCAACAAACTCAAAAACATTTTCATCAAATGTGGATCAAGATGTCGCCCGGCCATTTCTTGCATGAGGCTTAAGGCCTCCTCTTCAGGCATCGCCATTTTGTACACACGTTCATGCACTAAAGCATCATAGATATCAACAATCGTAGTAATACGGGCACTGATAGGGATTTTTTCACCTAATAATCCTTGTGGATAGCCACTCCCATCCCAACGTTCATGATGATTCAAAGCTATATCGGCTGCCATATTTAAGATCGGAATTTTAGTACCACGTAACATACTAGCACCAATTTCAGTATGCTTTTTCATTACATTGAACTCTTCATCATTCAGCACACCGGTCTTACGTAAAATCCGATCAGGAATACCAATTTTACCAATATCATGCATCGGGGCTGCCACTCGAATCGTGTCAATCTCTTCGGCATTCCAACCGAGAGCTTTTGCCATTACTGCTGCATATAGACCAATGCGACGCACATGAGCACCTGTTTCCTCATCACGTAGACTCGTAAGACTGACTAATTTAATTGCAATTTCTTCTTCACGTTTACGGATTTCTAAAGTACGCCGCTGGACTTCAGACTCAAGCATTTCCTGAGTTAATAGGCTATTCCGTACTTGCTGAAGCCGTGACAAATCCTGAGTGTATTTTTCCCCCAGTTGTTGTAATAGCAGTACCTCCTGCCCTTCCAAGTACATGATACTCGCCTCTAAAGGCAGTTCACGCTCTAACTCATCGATTTCAATCCAGATTCCTGAAGATAAAGGCTCAGACCGTTTAGCTTGCCAATGCTGCTCCGCATCCTCCATGAAACAACTTAGATAAGGAAAAATCTCAGCTAGATTATAGCTACCAGTATCCCCTTGCTTCACTAAGAAAAAGACCAACCAATCGGGCATATCTGAACAAGGTTTAAATTGACCACTCGCATCACGAGTAAAAGCAGTCAGATTGATATTTCGGCAAATACTGGATAAGAAACGATTCATTGCTTAGGCCTTAGAGTTTTCCGGAACTAATTGCCTCGCTAAGCCCATAAACATCTCTTCGACACCTTGATCTAATTTAGCACTGGTTTCAATCACCGGATAACCCAGTTGTGCTAAGGTACGAATATGTTCACGGTTGATAACCCATTGATCTTTCAGGTCACATTTATTTAAGGCAAACACCGCAGCTACCTCACCCAATTCCGTTTTTATGCGTTCATGCAGGGCTAGAGCCACGTTAAAAGAATTTTGCCGAGTTCCATCAATGACTACAATATAACCGGATAAACCGCGTAAATGAGCTGAACGAATATTCGTAAAGTCATCCTCGCCAGCAATATCCCAAACCATTAAACTCAAATCAGTCGCCCCTACGGTGATTTGCTTTTTATCGATTTTTACTCCCACTGTGGTCAGATATTTTTCACTGAACAGTTTATTCACATAGCGTTGAATTAAACTAGTTTTCCCAACTGAAAAGGCCCCTAACAAACATACTTTTTTCTGTAACACCTTAACACCTATTCGTTGTGGCTTTTAGGCTTCAAAATAAATCCACCTGATAATGAACACTCCGCTCATTTCTATGTCCATTATCAGGTTTGGGCACCGCAATCATAACGGCTGGTACACCTTGTTCTAATAAATAATCACGCATGGCTAAGGCACGCTCTTTGGCTAAACGCCCATTAGTGAACTCACTACCGGTTTCATCCGCTGATCCACTAATCGACACTTGTGGCATTTTTCCGGCTAAACGAGCGGTCTTTAATAAGTCAAGCATTAAAGTGGTCGCTTGCTGAGCATGTTCTTGTACATTCTCGAGTGCGCTACTACCCGAACTAAAACTAAACCTTAAAGTTTCTATTTGTGCTACTAAAACCCGTAAACGTTCGGCTAATTGTTCTGCTGCTGGATCAATTACTTGGAGTTTGCTTTGCTCTAAAGATTCAACCCCACTAATTAAAGCTCCAGTATGCATGAGCTGTTGTTGCCAGCTAGGCGTTGCTTGCCCTTCAACCACTAAAGCTTTTTCTTCCAAACTGAGCTTAACTTGAGCAGGAGGCTGTAAAATCTGTTTGGCACGTGCCAAAACAAATTCGGGCTCCAAAGATAAATACGGTTTGGTCTGCAGCTTTAAAGGTAGACCCATCGTCTGCAAAGATTGAATAACCGTGGCTGGCTCGCGTGCTTGTGGGTCTTTAAGGATTTCATATTGATAGCCTTCACTCGTTTTCTCAAAGCCCACCACCACTAAACCTGGCTCAGCACGTAAAACACTTAAAGCCTGTTCAGCAATGAGCTTGTGTTGATAATATTGATAAGACCACCAAACCCCTGCTCCCGTAAAGGTGATTAATGCCAGAATTGCCAGCCAAGGAAACTTTTTGGTATAGCGTAATTGTGTTTTTAAGCAACGCTCCAATAAGGGTAGGCAGCGTTTAAATACCGCAGTGTCACCTTGAAAAGTTTTTAAGAAATAAAAGCTTTGTCGATGAATCTGCTCATTTACCTCTGTCAAAGTCGTAGTTAATTCGGCAGGTGGATTACCACGCACAACCGCTGCCATCGTCGCATAAGGGCCTTGATTGAAAAATACAGTCAACTCAGCTAATTGCAGAGTCTTTAAACTGTTATCACTGGATACCTGAAAGGAGTCACGAATGAAATCTTGAATCGCCGTCAGCATCGCAGAAATAATATCAGGATCTTTACTAATTGCTTGTGGCGATACCGCATGCTGGAGTAATAAACCAGACTCTCGATGTATCAAGAATACTTGCTCAACCTGATAGACCAGGGTTTTTAATAACACGACTTCTGAATAACTACGCCCTGTACGCCAAGCATCAAAGCGCCAAAATAAAGAGCGTAAAGATAAGCTCTGCTCTAATAAATAATTGAAAGTTTCTAAAGCTTGCTGCAAAACTTCTTGAATCGAGCGACGAATCGCTGGCCCCATGACGGGATAAAGCGCATTAGCTAAACGACTCGGGTTATTTTCCACTGAACGGCTTACCGCCGTTTCAATAGTCGATGACAAAGCCTCCGCTAAGGAATTATCTTGTTGAGCACGCAGAGTTAATGCTTCAGAAATCACCTCAGCCACATGCAAACTATAACGCTCGCGATCCAATAACTGCTGACGTAAATCACTAAGGGTTTGATAATCCGCTCCTAGCAGTAATACCCGTAGCTGCTCTAAAGCATCTAAGTGCTCAGTTGCTGGAGGATTTTGCGGTTTTGTTTGCTGGATAGCGTCATCACTATCCAGTGCCTCGGTGACCAACATGCGCGCCTACTTTAGACAAATTGAATTAAAGAGCTTCGATTTTTTCTACATCAAACAATTGCTTAGCCATGCCATTTAAGATGCCCGCTACGGCCTTCCGATCTGCCTTCTCATGACGCAGTTGCTCCGCCGTTTCCTGTAACTGTAGAACCAAGTCTTTCCGCCAAGCATCCATTTGTTGATCTAATTTGCTTAGCTCATTGCTCATACGTTCATGGAGTTCAGTCTGTGCAACCGCAGTACGCTTGCTTAAATCATCTAATAAGCGTTCGTTTTGCTCTAAGCGCTGACGGGCTGCCTGCGTTTCGTCACGGCGCGCCTTAGTTTCCTCTCTCAGTAAATCATTACTCAGGCTTAAACTGTGTTGTAAATCATCTAATTTACGTTGAGTATCCTCTGCTAAGGTATTGATAGAGACCCGCACAAAGCGCTCTAAGCTTGCATGTTTACGATCTAGTTCACGGATTTGTTCACCGAATAAAATATTCCGAATCATGTCCAAGTTTTTATCCGGTACTGATTCACGGCGCATCGCATTCATTAGGATTTCGGACGAGTTAACAGACTCAATAGGAGCTTCTGAAGTGACAATATTTGGGGTTTGCATAGTTCTTTTACTCATTAGCTGGAATGACCAGAAAATCGACCAAATGTAATGCTTAGGTTTATCAAGATTGTTTATTATTAATAGTCATTACATTGAAATGAATCGTAACATCTTGCTATTTAATTACGCAGCATTTTCAGATAGATGGGAAGACTGTAGTCTGGTGAGAACTAGACTAAAATGAACATAATGAACTGAAGATTACTGAAAAAAAACTTATAACTTAGCTAAGTTCTACTTAAATTTCGAAAAATAGCGCTCAAAAAATAAACCAATCACTAAAATTAGCACTGCATCAAGAATTTCGATTTATAGCAGTTTGATTTTTAAGTTGATTTTCTGGTGATAGATAACATTGGATGAGAAAGACAGGGATGCAAAACCTTATTTTTGAGAAGCCTCCTACGCTAGGTTTACTAACATAGGAGGAAAACACACATTTGAGAGAGAGAAACTTATTAAACACCTTTCGGTTGAGCATAAGCTCCAGCGGAATGATCATTCGGATCCATCGCACCGGTCATAATGGCAACACCTTCTGACATAGTATGCGTATCCGGCTTAATCACAGCATGGCGCTTACCTAAACGGTGCACATGAATACGATCGGAGACTTCCCAGACATGTGGCATATTATGGCTAATCAGCACCACTGGCATACCACGATCACGTACATCTTTAATCAGATCGAGGACACGCCGTGACTCTTTCACCCCTAAGGCTGCCGTCGGTTCATCCATGATCACGACTTTACTGCCGAAGGCCGCCGCACGTGCCACTGCTACCGCTTGGCGTTGACCACCTGAGAGGGTTTCTACTGGCTGATTAATCGTCTGAATGGTCAGTAATCCTAATTCAGATAATTTCTCCCGTGCGATTCTTTGCATTTCCTTGTGATCGAGCATATGGAACCATTTGCCCAAGAAACCGGACTTTTTTAGTTCCCTACCCAAAAACAAGTTATCTGCAATATTCAGCGAAGGTGAAACCGCTAAGTTTTGGTAAACTGTTTCAATCCCAGCCGAGCGCCCATCCATAGGATTTCTAAAATTAGTCACTTTGCCATCGAGATAAACCTCACCACTGTCGGGTGGGGCAGCCCCCGTTAAGGCTTTAATCAAGGAGGATTTACCCGCACCGTTATCCCCTATCACGGCTAAGACTTCACCCGGATAGAGGTCAAAATCAGAGTGATCTAAAGCAGTCACCCGCCCATAACGCTTGACTAAATTCCGCCCCATCAAAATGGGTTGTAATGCGTTTGCTGCAGCCATGTTTATACCCTCCGAATCCACTGATCAGTGGCTACTGCTAAGATAATTAACAGACCAATTGCAAATTGCTGCCAGAGTACATCCACACCCGCTAAGGCTAAGCCATTTTGAAAAATACCGACCACAAGCGCACCAATCAAGGTTCCAAAGATCGCGCCACGCCCCCCGAATAAACTCGTACCACCAATCACGACTGCAGTAATACTATCAAGGTTCGCCGTTTGCCCCGCTTGTGGGCTAACCGAGCCAACCCGCCCTATCAAGGTCCAAGCAGCGAGAGCACAAATAATCCCCGCCACAATATAGACTGAGAGTAAGACCTTATTCGTATCGATACCTGCTAACTGTGCTGCTTGCGGATCATCCCCTGTCGCATAAACATGTCGCCCCCAAGGGGTATGGTTCAGGGCATACCACATACCAATGAAAAGCAAGATTAAAGTAATGGTTCCCAGCGTGAAGCGCGCTCCCATAATCTCAAAGGAAATTCCCATGAATTGCAGGAGTGAAGCTTGCTCAGCAATATCTTGTGAACGAATAGTTTCACTTTGTGAGTACCATAAGTTAATCGCAAAGAAGATACTCCAAGTACCCAAGGTGGTAATGAAGGGCGGTAAGCGTAGGCGTGTAATCAAGAAACCATTAATGGCTCCACAGAGTGCGCCCACCATAAACCCAAGCCCAATGGCGATGAAGGAAGGCATACCCATTTCAATCGCGGTACGTCCCATCACTACTGAACATAAGACCATAATCGCGCCCACCGACAGGTCAATACCCGCTGTGAGTACCACTAGAGTTTGTGCTACCCCGATAATCCCAATGATCGTTACTTGCTGTAGCACTAGCGATAAGTTGAAAGGAGCGAGAAATTTCTCGCCCACAATCACATAGAAAGCTAGGATCGCTAACAGTAGAACGAACAACGGTGCTGCTGTCGGGTAGTTATGCAGGAAGCGTTGTAAACGCTCCCCTAAACTTAGTTTTTCAACCTCAAATGAGGCAACTGTGCCGCCAGCTTTAGCGGCAACGGCTTCAAAATCATCTGCTGCCATCCCTGACCCTCCTCAGATCATCAATAACGACGCGCTAAGCTTAGCCCCAACACTTTTTCAAGCCTTCTTCCGAAGTAATAGAAGTCGCACCGGCTACTGGTTTATCAGTAATTAATTCAACGCCTGTATTTACGAAATCTAAGCCATCAGTATTTTTAGGCTTAGTACCTGATTTAGCGAACTCAGCAACCGCCTCGACCCCCTTAGACGCCATTAATAAGGGGAATTGCATAGAAGTCGCACCAATTACGCCATCCTTAACGTTTTTCACACCAGGGCAACCGCCATCTACTGACACGATCAAGACCTCTTTTTCTTTACCCACCGCTTTCAGCGCCTCATAAGCACCCGCTGCCGCTGGCTCATTAATGGTGTAAACTACATTCACGCCGGAATCTTTCTGCATCAGGTTTTCCATGGCTTTACGACCACCCTCTTCAGAACCTTGGGTGACATCATTGCCAACAATACGCTTGTCGTCTTCATCACCCATTTTCTTTGCATCTTTCAGATCAATGCCGAAGCCTTTTAAGAAGCCTTGGTCACGCGCAACATCTACCGAAATTTGATTAGCATTCAAATCTAATAGAGCAATTTTCGCGTCTTTCGCTTTGTCACCTAAAGTTGCTGCTGCCCATTGACCAATTAGCTCGCCCGCTTTGAAGTTATCAGTGGCAAAAGTAGCATCGGCTGCATTTGCGGGATCTAAAGGAGTATCTAAAGCGATGACTAAAATACCCGCTTTACGTGCCTTTTCTACAGAAGGAACAATCGCTTTAGAGTCATTGGGGGTAATCAGAATCCCCTTAGCACCGGCTGCGATTAAGTTTTCAATCGCTTGTACTTGTGAGTCATTATCGCCATCTACTTTGCCTGCAAAGCTTTGTAGGGTCATACCCAGTTCTTTAGCTTTAGCTTCAGCACCTTCTTTCATTTTTACGAAGAAAGGATTGGTATTGGTTTTGGTGATCAGGCCGACAACTGCGCCTTCTGCATGGCTAACTGCTGGAACTAACAGGCTTAAAGATAAAGCAACAGCGATAGAAGTTTTCTTGAACATGGTAAGTCTCCTCCAAATGTCATAAATACCGAGTGGTTCATAGGTGGCGGCGTTTTCGTTTCTGCTTGCTACTCACGCTGCTTGATAAAAAGCTTAATCCGCTCTGAAAGCGCTGTCAATAAATAATTCAATTTGATTTATTAATAGATGCAGACTACTCTTAGTACTGCATGCGGCGTTGTACAGCTTATAATCAGCGCTTTTCTAAAAAGTCAGGGATACGGCTAGAGGAGAACTTTGTGAAACTGAAGCAAACCAGTGGAGGCAGCAATTTATCAGGCATTGCACAATACAATGAACGCTTGATCCTGCAACTGATTCGCCGCTCTGGCAGCCTGACCAAAGCAGAAATTTCGCGCCTCACTCAACTCAGTGCACAAACTGCTTCAGTGATTATTAATCGCTTACTGGATGATGAGTTGCTGTATAAACAAGAGCGCCGCTATGAAATTGGTAAAGTCGGCCAGCCTGCCGTACCGATTGCTTTGAACCCTGAAGGTGCCTACTCAATTGGAGTGAAGATTGGACGGCGGGGTCTAGATCTAGTCTTAATCAATTTTACTGGGGTGATTCTGCAACGGATTAATCATAGCTACGATTACCCCGATCCTGAGTTTATTTTCCCAGCGATTGATCATGGGATTAAAGACTTGATTGCCACGCTCAACCCAAGCCAGCATCAACGTTTACTTGGGATTGGCATTGCAGCACCTTATGGTTTAGGTGGTTGGCAGCAAGAAGCGGATATTCCGAATACAATTACTGAGCGTTGGAACAGTCTAGATATTAAAGAAACTGTGCAAGCCCAACAGCCCTACCCAGTTTGGCTAGTCAACGATGCTACCGCTGCTTGTATAGCCTCACTCGAATTTGGTAATCCAGAGCGCTTTAATAATTACTTACATATTTTCGTCGGCACTTTTATTGGTGGCGGCATTATTATGAATCGCACTTTATATTTGGGTAGCTTTAATAATGCGGGTGCCATTGGCTCGATGCCTTTGCCGAGTAGTTATGCACAAAGTGCAACCGTAGGATCTACGGTGCAACTCATTAACTGTGCTTCGCGCTATTTATTAAATAATCGCTTTGAAACTCATCAACTTGACCCGAATTTAGAAGTTGAGCTACTCGCCAATGATGAAGCTGCAAATAGTTCATTGAGCCGCGAAATTTTCCAAACCTGGATGCAAGCGGCAGCAGCAGCAATTGCTTATGCAGTGGTGGCCTCTGCAAGCTTAATCGACTTTGAAGGGGTGATTATTGATGGTTTACTACCCGCCCGTTTAACCAAGCAACTCACCGAGGCTATTCAGGCTGAAATGAAAAAACTTGATATAGAAGGTTTAATTCTACCTAAACTTTCTGCCGGAACTATTGGCAATGATGCACGCGCTTTAGGTGGAGCTTTCTTGCCGTTTTATACTAATTTCGCCCCTGATCGAAGTATTTTAATTAGCAGTGAAGATAATATTTTTCAGGCTTTCTAAAAAATGCTAAAAATCCGTGTTTTTGCTATCCTCAACCGTTTATTTTAATACTAACTTTAACGATGACTATCATTTGGCTGATCCGCCACGCTGAAAGCACTGCAAATGCCGGGGCAGTAACGCATGATCCTAGTTCAAGCCCTCTCACTGATCAAGGCTGGCAACAAGCACGCCTGCTGGCTGAAGAATTTAAATGTGCGCCAGATTTGATAATAAGCTCGCCTTTTTTACGTACTATCCAAACAGCAGCACCTACACGAACTCGTTTTTACCAAGTCCCATATGAAATCTGGCCGATTCAGGAGTTTACCTATTTAGATCCAGCATCTTGTGTAGGCACGACTGTTGCTCAGCGCAAGGCGCGCGTAACTGCTTACTGGCAGCAGCAAGATCCAAGCTATAAAGATGGTAAAGGTGCTGAGTCCTTTAGTCAGATGCTAGCACGAGTTCGAACTATGCTAGAGCGTTTAGCTACTCAACAAGGATTGATAGCGGTCTTTGGGCATGGGCAAATTATGCGCGCTACCCAATTAATCCAAGCGCATCCTGAGTATAGCGATCTCGAAATAATGCAAGCCTTTCATCAAGCCCCCCCTATTCCTAATGCTTGCATTCTTCCACTTGAACTTAACTAGCTCAATGAGCTAGTTGAATAGCAGCAGGCAAAACTGGAACTGAAGGTCTAATGGGTACTTGGCGTTGATGTGCTTGATAACGAACATGAATCCAAGCTGGTAAAGTAAGGCCAGCTAAGAAAATCACCAGCCAAACCCATTTCTGGTGATCAGTCAAAGCCCAGTCACCCCAACGGAAAGGAATATAGCAATATAAAACTACTAAATGGAAAGCGAATACTTGTAAGGAATGTTGCCCTAAAAAGGCTAACCAGCGCCCTAACCAATGGAAAGGTTTGAAAATACCATAGCTTTGATGCCATTTAATCAAACCAGCAATTACATAGACAAAAGCTAAGAAGTTTAATAAGCGCAACCAGCCCATATTATCCCGTGCAATATGCGGATACTCCACTAGCCATTGCCCACCTAGGAAACTGGTAGGTTTTAAATAACCATGTCGCAAACAAAATAATAAAGTAATTAGACCTAAAGCAGCAAAAAACAGTGGCTTATTAAACTCGGTGGTTTCATCTTGATGGCTAAAACGTAGAAAGCCTGCCACCATACCGAGCACAAAAATCAATTGCCAAGCCATATAATCGAAAGCCCCCATCCGTACCATTACTGAGTTAGGTAACTGCTGTAATACCAGATGCCAACCACCTTGATGCGAAAAACCCCAAAGCGTAATACTACCTAAAAGTACTAAAGCGATACCTGCTGCTTTTAAATGCAACATTAAACGCAAAGCTAAGGGGGCGCACAGCATTAGCAGCACATACATAGGGAGAATATCCAGCATGGGTGGCTGATAACTCAGCACAATGCCTGATAACAGTGCACGTAAAGGCTCAACTTGCATTTCAGTTGCAAAACTTTTCCAATCCGCCCCTGAAATCACCGTGAAAACGGTAAAAATAAATACAGCTAATAAAACCGCTAGATGATAAAAATAAATAACGCTGGCACGCTGCCAGACTTTCTGCTCTAAAACTACACCGCCTTTCGTCTGATAGCGGCTATAGACCAAAGCGACTAACATCCCAGATAAAAAGACAAAGCCTTCCGCAGCGCTGACATAACCTGCATATTCATACAAATGTTGGAAAATAGGCTCGCCAAAATGATCCGAAGCCATAATCAGCAGCATAATGCCGCGCAAAATATCTAAAGACAGGTCACGTTTCATAGCTTAAGTTGCAGAGTTATTTCAATAGGAATCAAGGGGCATTTAACCCACTGCGAGTACACTATACCTTTAAATGATGCAGTGCACAAAAGTATCTGTTGTGTAGGATTTACAAGTCATTTACAATCCACACCGCCTAAACTGGGGCTCATAAATTAATCGGTGTTCACCACTTCACGCATCCAACAAAAATGAAAGCTTTTTCAAAATCATGGTTTGTCACTCAAGTCTTTAGCATTTTTAGCTTGCTCTTCGCGGGGTCAGTAGCGGCTGAAGAGGGTTGTTATTCTTTTGTGCAAAAGCTAGCTGAGCAAACTGCACAAAGCCCTTATGTACAAACACCAATGATGCAGGTCGATACGGGGCGGATCACCTATGACCACTATCAGCGTATCCGGTTCCGTGGCGAACAAACCTTTTGGCGCAAAGAAAACTTGCCCTTTCAATTAGAATTTATGCATCCCGGTATGCACTTCATTCGCCCAGTGCAGCTGTATAGTTGGGAAAACGGTCAAGCCACGCCGATTAAATTTTCCAGCAAATACTTTGATTATCGTGAAGTTAAAGACCTTAATCTTGAACAAGATGAAGCACGGATGGGTTTTACTGGTTTCCGTATTTTGTCAAAACTTGGACGCACGGGTGCGAGTGGTGTGATGAATGAAACCTTAGTGTTTCAAGGGGCTAGTTATTTTCGTGGTTTAGGCCAAAATCAAACCTATGGCTTATCGGCACGCGGTTTAGCAATTAATACCTCAATCGAAGGCAAAGAAGAATTTCCGGATTACACGCAATTTTGGCTAGAGAAACCCAGCAAAAATGCGGATAGCCTTGTCTTTTGCGCTTTATTAGACAGCGCCTCTTTAACTGGTGCCAGTCGTTTTGTACTGAAACCTGGTCAATCTACTGAAGTTGAAGTTGCAACTAAAACTTTTCCCCGTGCTACTAGTATAGCTAGCGAGATTGGTGTTGCACCTTTAACTAGCATGTTTTTTCATGGTGAGAACTCCACTCAACACTATGGTGACTATCGCCCAGAAGTTCATGACTCTGATGGCTTGTTGATTCAACAGAACAACCATTGGCTTTGGCAACCTTTGGCTGAAGTGCCCTATTTCACTCTGCAAACTACACCAGTCGCCAAGCTTTCGGGCTTTGGTTTAATTCAGCGTGATCGTGAGTTTGAGCATTATCAGGATTTAGAAGCGCATTATCATCAGCGCCCTAGTGTGTGGGTAGAGCCTCTGAATGATTGGGGGCAAGGAGCCATTCGCTTACTGCGCCTACATACCGACTCAGACATTGTGGATAATATAGTAGCTTACTGGACAGCACCGAATACTAAACAACCGCAAGATTTAAAATACCGTCTCTCTTGGCGCTCAGAAGACCCTCTTGAGCATCAGCTCGGTAAAGTGGTCGCGACCCGTGCGACTAATCGAGCGGTAGATGGTTTACCCGGCCATCAAGGTCGAATTCGCTTTATTCTAGATTTTAATCAACTGCCTAAATTTAAAGGCACACTCAAGGCTATGGTGAGTGTGGATGGACCTGCAGATACCAAACCAGTAGTGATTCAGGAAAATCCCTATATTAAAGGTTGGCGAGTAATTGCACAGATTTACCCAGAAACTTGTGAAAAACCAATTTTTTTTAGCATCCAATTGACGGACGGACGCAACCCTTTGACAGAAACATGGTCATATCCGATTCCGAGGGATTTGTGCACTGCACAGTAAATCCCAAACTAGAGGTGTGGCATGAAAATTGCCCAAATGTAATTACTTAATCATTGTAATCCGGCAACAACAGAACATAAACACGAAGGAAAACAAATGAGTCTCTCGAATAAACTAGCGGTTCCCCAAGCCTCATCTTCGAAAGATCCCTGGGCTTTAGCACGGCGGCGTGCACGTGCCTATTTAGGCTTGCAAGCCTTGCCAGAAACTACTTGTGAGCAAATTATTCAGCACGCCATGCAATATTTACCTGCTAAGCCGCCAAAAGCTGAGGCTGAGCAAATTCAAAGCTTTTTGCAAAGTGCACAGAAGGCAACGCAAATGTTATTAGGTGTTACTTATAGCGAACACTTGGTTAGTAGCGCAAATACCGGCCGCTTCGTGAATTGGACAGCCCGCAAAACCGGCCCGCGAGTGGAGCGTAGCAGTATAAAAGTTGCACCTTTACAGGCGATCTCTTTGCGCTTGAAACCAGTGCAAACTGCAGCCGGCCGGAAGTAGTTAATCCTGCATGGATAAACTGACTCAGCCAGCTTGGCGTAGCGCTGCTACATGGCGGCGCAGTTTCTTTTTTACAGCGATTGTTAGTTTAACCGCTTTAGCCAGTTATTGGTTGGGAGCTAACCTCCCAACTGAACTGCCTTGGTTTTGGCAAGCACTGGTCATCGCCCCTTTTAGCATGCTATTTTTCTGGCTGACTTTAGGCTTTATGACTGCTGTCACTGGCTTATGGGTGATGATCCGTGGTGATCCCTATCGAATTATCCCAGCCCCAGGAGCACCGCTACCTAGTTTAAACGCGAAGCAAACCACTGCGATTCTATTACCCATTTATAATGAAGAAATCGCTTATGTATATGCCGGTTTAAAAAGTATTTACCAATCGCTTGAGCAGACTGGACAGTTAAATTATTTCGAATTTTATATTTTGTCTGACTCAGATGACGCGAGTAATTGGCTACGTGAAGAGTCGGCTTGGTCTGCTCTGTGTCGTGATTTAGGTGCTACAGAGCGTATTCACTATCGTCGCCGTAAACATCGCACTAAAAAGAAAAGCGGCAATGTGATGGATTTTTGCCGGCGTTGGGGCAAACGCCATGAATATATGATTGTCTTAGATGCCGATAGTCTGATGACGGGCGAAGCTTTAGTGCGGATGGTCGATGCGATGGAGCGCAATCCACAAGTGGGACTGATTCAAACACCACTTTATACGATTGGACTGGATACTCTATATGCACGCGGTCAACAGTTCGTGAACCGCTTATATGGCCCAGTCTTCTTTGCAGGTCTGCATTATTGGTGGCTCGGTGATAGTCAGTACTGGGGGCATAATGTCATTTTGCGCACTCGTGCATTTATGGAGCACTGCCATCTGCCTAAACTTAGTGACCGTGGTGTTTTAAGCGGCGAAATCCTAAGCCACGATTTTGTGGAAGCTGCCCTTTTAAATCGAGCAGGTTGGGAAACTTGGCTAGCGCATGATTTAGAAGGCAGTTTTGAACGCCCGCCACCCACTTTAACCGATGCACTAAAACGCGACCGCCGCTGGTGCCAAGGTAATTTACAGCATTGGTTGGTGATCTGGTCGCAAGGTATTTCGCATTTACATCGTTTCCTGCTCTTGGGCGGGATTATGTCTTATGTGGGTTCCTTAATTTGGCTAGCATGGTTGTTGATTTTGACCGCGATTGCTTTGCTTTACCCTGAGCTGACTCTTATTCCGCTTAACCAAGATAATAGTGCTTTATTGGGTCTAACCATTACCTTGCTGTTCTTCTACAAGACTTTTGGTCTGATTCAAGCTTTGCGCAAACGCACTATTCGCTTATTCGGTGGCGTATTTGCTCTAACTCGTTCGGTAGTAGTAGAAACCTTACTCTCCATGCTCACCGCACCGGTACGCATGATGTATTACAGCAAATTCGTGGTTCAAATCTTACGTGGTAAACGCGCTAATTGGGGTACACAACAACGCACGGCTGGAAGTTTAAGTTGGCAGGATGCAGCCCGCGAATACGGCTGGATTACTGCGCTTGGAACAGTTTGGGGTGGTATTTTAGTGATGACTAACCCAATGGCTTTCCTATGGATGTCGCCGGTTTTAGCCGGTTTAGTCTTATCCATCCCCTTAGCAGTTTTAACTAGCGCTCAGACTAGCTTACAAAGCTCTTTATTCCGCACTCCTGATGAAGCGGCACCCGATGCTATTCTGCAAGCTTTTGAGCAAAATTATGTCAAATTACAACAGCATCCGAGCTTATCGACCCGTGACCTATTTATTCGGGTCGTGGTAGACCCACTCGCTTTGCGTCAGCACATGACTTACATTCCGCATCGCTCGAATGTACCAGAATCAACACGCAAACATCGTAAGCAATGGTTAGAGCTGTTACTTAAACGTGGCCCTTCAGCGATTAGCAATCAAGAACGCCTGATTATTCTTGAAGATGCTGGCATGCTCTGTCAATTACATACGGAAGTTTGGCAGCTACCGGAAGAAAAATTCAATCGAATGTGGATGGCTAAGCTTTAAGGATTTGGATGTGTCCCTGATATGCATCCAGTTCGACAATCTGTCCTGAACTCAGCTTGGAAAACTCTGCCGAGCTGACCACCACATAAGGAATGCCATATTCTCGTGCCACAATTGCTGAATGCGCTAAACGACTGCCTTGCAGTACAATAATCCCTTTAAGTTTTGGAATCAGCTGTACCCAGCGATTATCAAAATAAGCACTCACCCAAATACATTGCTCCGGTAAACTAGGCATTTGAGTTGCACTGGAAACTACCTTTAAAACAGCCCCTGTTGTTACTCTAGGACTAGCTAAGGACTGAAACCCTGAAGGGGTATGACTCAGGGCATAATCATAAATTGCTAGATTTACAGCTTGATATTGGCGTACTAAAGCCTGACTAAAATCTTGCTGCTGATACTCCCCCCAATTACAAAACACTAAAGATTTTTTTCCTATTAACTGCTGCTTTAATTTATTTAATTCCAGTAAAAAAATACTACGTAGCTTTAAAGTGAGGGGAGCAGAATTATCCAGACTTAAACTCTCTGCTGAGTTGAGCCATGATAATTCATAAGCATGAATTGGAGGCGCTAATTCGCGCCCCTCACCTGCTTGCAAAATAGTTTGGATAAGCCAAGCGGTAAATAACTTGGAAAGTTGCTGGTAATCAAATTCAGAGTTTACTTCAAAGCTCACTAATAATGCTTCTGCCTTAGTTTTAAACTCAGCACCTCTAAATCCACGCCAAAAACCACCCATTAAAGTAGCTGTATAAAAAAGTTTCTCACGTTTAGGATCAACTAATACCGTACCATCAACTTGATAAGCTAAGAAATCCATTTGAGCAGCTTTAAAACCTAAGCGTTGCAACTCTGGCACAGCATCTTGATAGAGTTGCTTTAGTAAGCTAAAGGATAAAGGTGAAAGCTTGCCTAAGCTTTCTGAAAGTGCAGTAAATTGCCAATTACTCGCGGGGTGTTCTAGGTTTTCAGGTAAAGCTAGCCAAGAACCAATAGCATGGGTCTGGGCACGAACTTGTAGCACCACAATCGTCTGCTCAGTACTGGAATAAGCCCATTCACAATCAAGTGGAAAATCAAAAGCAGCTACTAACTGTTTAGCTAATTTTCGTAAGTGAATCTCTAAAAAACTCAGTTCACTCGGTAAAGCTAAAGGATTAGGTTGTTGGGCCTCTAAACCCATGAGAGCGACTTCTGCCGCCCCTGCAACGACTTGTTGTACTCCTATTGTGGAATACTCGACATACGCATATTCAGAGAAAAAGCTCCAAGGCATGAATAACACACCACCCAGTTCATGCTGAATATACTCCTGCAGCATCAGTAAAGGTGTTTGCTCTAAGCCTAGACTGGTCAATAAGCGCTGATTTTCCGACCAAGCGGTTTGAATCGTCGCCTTCACCTGTTCCCGGCTAACCGCTTCTGAACTCCAAAAATGCCCCGCTAGAGAATGCCCACTACCGTCTTCAGTTTTATTCGCACTGCGCACAATAAACTGCGTCGAATGAGGAAAACCAGCTAGAAAAGCAGCAACTTCAGCAGTTGGCTCAGTGAGTAATAAACTTCGCGGTGTGCGCAAACCGGCTTGAGCTGCTTCGACTAGACGCTGGTATTTAGCCGGTAACTCAGTTGATGAGGCCACGTAAATGCTGCCCTGTTTCATCATAAAGCCCTGCAACTTTGCCGCCTTGTTGCTCAATCAACCAAATCAAATTAAGGGCTTGAAAACAGCCGCCGTACTCTTTGCAGACAATCAAAACAGGTTTGGTTTTAGAGATAGTTAATACGGGCTGCAAATCGGCGGTGGACGCAGTTTCGTAAGGAAGTTGTACCAAATTAGGAATGCTCAGGGTACTAGTACCTGCAGGATCAACCTGAATCTTATAAGCATCCATACTGATTGCTGTTTGTCGAGAAGGTTGAGCGGGTGCTTTGACTTTAAAATCCGCTTGGCCAGTCACAGCTAAACCTTGTTTATTCCATTCGGCTAAGCCACCCTGCAAAAATGCGACATGCTCAAACCCAGCATGCTTTAAAAACTGTGCCCCCATATAACCACGTAAACCTGAATGACAGAGCACAACAATCATCCGCTCTTTAGGTAAGTTTTTCGGCAAAATATCATGTACTAAATCGCCATAGCGAAATACTGCATCATGGCGAATACTGAATTTAGACTGCTCCATCGCCTCACGAATATCTAAGACATAAAGCTCACTGCCACGATTAGCCAGTAACTCTTGTAAAGCTCTGGGGGTAAAAGATTCAATATCTTGATATTGCACCGTAGGTAAATGACTAGCCATCCGTGTTAACTTCGCTTCTTGCTCCATTTCGTGCACAGTTTTTAATTTCCAATCGCGCACCCATTTATCTGTTTCACGCTTAATCACCGTTTCAATCGGCAGTAACTCGCCCTTAACTGGAGTAGCTACACTGCTTGAACTAGCTGCAAATAAAGGGCTAATCGCAAACCAACTCAGGATTAGCAGCACAACCAGCACAGGAATAAATACGGCTTTACGCTTTAGGATTGGTGCATGTTGGATTAAGAATTGACGTGCCGCGATCCAAGCACCTGCTAAAAATACCGAGACCACCCCTATCATTTGCAAAATCGCCTGCCATAAAGAAGCAACCACATCGGGCGGTGGAATCGCAAATGCAGGAGAAGCAAAAACTAACAGGCAAAGGGAGAGCAGAACTTTACGCGGCATGATTTATCCTTATTAACTTGAGCAGCAATAAAGTCATTGACCGCTCTGAGCGCTTAGCGTTCCCTAAAAAGGTAAGACTCAGAACGGTCAATGTGAGCGCGCATTAGAACCAATTTGTTATACACAAACACGTATTAAGCGATTAAAAAAGCTAAATTCATGACCAACTCACTTTATAGCTTTCCAAAGCTTAAGTTATGGGCGCATTCGGAGGTAATAGACTCAATAATTCTGATTTCCGACGAATCCTTAATTTCTGATAAGCGCGCTTGCGATAAGTAATAATACTTGATTCCGCCAAATTCAAAATACGCGCCATCGTCTTAGTGGTATGTCCTTCTAGAATGAGTTCACAAACTCGCGCTTCACGCTCAGATAAAGATGCAGCGCGTAGGTGTATTGATTTAGTTTGTTGACTCTCAAGCTTAAAATGGCGCAATAATAAAGCACTAATCACGGCTGCTTGCTGTTCAAGTTGCACTAATTCTTGGGCTGAAAAGCTGTGTTCTTTGCCAGCATGATAGAGATTAATATAGAACAGCTCTTGGCTATGTTCGTCACGTGCGGCAATAGCAAATTTACCAGTCAATTCAGGGCGATTGAAAAACCGCCGTCGATAAACAGGTGGCAAAGAACCACGGAGTAATAGCTCACAAGCTGGGCGGCGTGGATTGTTTAGTAACTCTTCGGCTAATTTAGCCAGCAAGGTGTCTTGTTGATACTTACCTGCAATATATTGTGAGGCGAGCTGCAACCCTAAATCAGGGCTTGCCACATTATGCGCTAAACGACAAGTTGCCGTTTGGCGATCTGGTGAAAACACAAACACCATATATTGCTCTAAGGCCGCTAAACTACCCACCCATTGAAAAAAACGTGGGTAAAAACGCTCCGAACCCAAAGCTTCAATACAAGCCGCTAGAGCTAGAGCACTTGCGAGAACTTCTTTGGATTTTTCAAGTGTAGTTGATTTGTCAAGCAGAGTGTACTACCTCATTTAAGTGGTTCAATTCGCAGCATTATCCCCTATTCAGGGTATATAGAAATTAGGCAGATCGGCTTAAATTTAAACCATAGCAATAACAAGTCAGCACTGACCAATAAAAACAATAGCTGAAATCGCTAGCGGACAACTTAAACATAGTCATTTGCGAGGTTGGTTATGAAAAAGTTTGCTTTAGCAGCAGCCTTAGTGGCAGCTACTTATTTAGTCCCAATGTCTCAAGCTGAAGCGCTTAGACCGCCACCACCCGAAATTAAATACAATTTGAGTGGTACTTGGGCTAGTGGTCAAGCAACGATTCGTCAATACCATGATAATTTGACGATTAGGATCGGGCAGCGCGGGCCATTTATGGGTTGGTTTACTGGCTCTGATAGTATTGCAGTTAATTTCACGGATGATCCCGGCTGCTGTACTGCCAAAATAACTGGCAATGGTGAAGTACTGCGCTGGAGTAACCAGTCCAAATGGCTTAAAGAATAAATTTGCATTAACTCTCCAACTCCTCCTCTCCTCAACGCTGAATCAGGCTCCCACCAGAGCCTGATTTAATTTGTGCAGCTTAAATCTTGTCCCTTTTTTCTAGGGACAAAGCTTATGCTTGAAGTCTTTAAGCTAAGCTGCAGAAAACAGGCAATGGAGGAGTGCTCTCATGTATATCCCAGACAATACACCACGTCATTCGGTGTATTACGACTATCAAATTTACCCCTTTCGCACCCCGCCCGAATTAAACGGTGAGGCCAAACGCTATCCTGTTGTGATCGTTGGTGCAGGGCCGATTGGCTTAGTCACTGCTTTGGAGCTGGCAAGTTATGGCACGCCAGTCGTAGTCATTAGCGCTGAAGTACAGGTGTCACATGGCAGTCGGGCGATTGTATTTACCCGCCGTTCGATGGAAATTTTGCAGCAAGTGGGCATTGCTGAGCGCATGTTGGAAAAGGCCTATCCGTGGCGCTCTGGCAATTCGATTTATCGTGGACAGCGCGTATTTCGTCTTGAAGCACCTTATGATGAAGATGATCGCTTTCAGCCTTTAAACAATCTCCAGCAGCAATATGTGGAACAATATCTGGTTGAGCAAGCTCAGCAAAATCCGCTGATTGAATTGCGTTGGGGCAGTAAGGTCATTGGCGTAACGAGCTTGCTGGATCATGCCGAAGTGCAGATTGATACGCCCGAAGGTGAATATAGCTTGAGTTGCGATTGGCTGATTGCGGCGGATGGTGCGAAATCTACGATTCGCCAAGAACTAGGTTTACGCATGGAAGGTGCCTCTTATAGTGGTCGTTTCGTAATCGCGGACATTAAAATTGATATTCCGTGGCCCACTGAACGCTTGGCCTACTTTGATCCTGATTGGAATCGCGGCAATACCATTCTCATGCACCGCCAACCAGAAGGTATTTGGCGTTTGGATTATCAATTGCCGCCGAATGAAACACCTGAGCAAGCCCTTGCACCGGAATCTTTGCATACCCGCATTCAAGCGCAGTTGGATATGGTGGGGATTAGTGCGCCTTGGGAACTCGATTGGTGTTCAGTGTATTCAGCACGGGCGATGACTTTGCCCGATTATGTGCACGAGCGAATTATTTTCACTGGTGATGCTGCCCATATGCTGCCGATTTTTGGGGTACGCGGTGCGAATACTGGCTTTCAGGATGCACAGAATTTAGCATGGAAACTCGCCATGTTGTTGAAAGGTGTGGGTACACCAGAATTGCTAGCTACTTATTCCAGCGAACGGGTTATTGCTGCGCGCGAAATTATTGCCGAAGCCAGCAAAAGTACCCGCTTTATGACCCCACCTGATCGTGGTTATCGTTTATTGCGGGACGCGGTGTTATCGCTATCGCTTACCCAAGCGTTTGTCCGTCCCTTATTTCACTGGCGCACTTCACGTCCGCATGATTATCACGAAACTCCGTTGAATGCACTCAATGATGATAATGGTCAATTTACGGCTGGCTCCGCGCAAGGGATGCCCCTGCAGAATATTCGCTTGGCCGCCAATGACTATTTGTTCGATCATTTAGGTGCAGCTTTTCATTTGCTTTATTTCACTAATCAAACCGTGCCTGAAAGCCTTTTGCAGCAAGTGGCTGAGCTAGAACAGCAAGGTATTCCGCTGAAAATTTTGACTATTGGTAAGGGGCAGGCTTTAGCTGATTCAGATGGTCATTTTGCCAAGCGTTATGACGCACAAACAGGTACAGCCTATTTAATTCGCCCTGATCAACATGTTTGTGCGCGTTGGAAAAATCTTACAGCAGAACAGTTAAAAGCAGCGATTTATCGGGCATTAGGACAAGGGGCAAAGTGATGAGTCAATTACCATTAACGGAATTAGAAGTGGTTTATGATGCTTTGGCAGAGGCGATTAATCAGGTTGGGACTGAGCAGGAAAGTTTATTCTTAACCAAGCTGGTGCTATTGCTGGCGAATCAAGTTGGCAATCAAGCACAAGTGGAGCAAGCCATTCACACTGCATTATTAGATCTGCAATAGATCAAAACTCTTATGAACTTGAGGAGTTATTTCTCAAGTTCTAATTCCCTGCTCACACAAACCTTAGTCTCAAATTCTGTTGAGTTTAGCTAAAATCAGGCTTTATCTTGCTGCGGGGTGCATTGATGGCTTTTCAAATTCGAGCAGTCGATACTCTAAACCAACTACAAATTGCTGAATTAAGTGACTTATTGATAGCTTGCGTGGAGGCAGGTGCTTCTGTGAGTTTTATGCTGCCACTCCCGAAAGCTAAAGCAGAAGCTTATTGGCAGGAGATTAATACCCGTCTGCAGCAAGACGAACGCCTAGTTTTGATTGCCGAAACAGAAACTGGTGAAATACTCGGCTCAGTGCAAATTGTTTTAAGCCAGCCTGAAAATCAGCCACATCGTGCCGATTTAAGCAAAATGTTGGTGCATCCTAAGGCACGGCGGCAAGGCATCGCAGCAGCCTTACTCACTGCGGCTGAAGCGGGTGCAAAAACACAGGGTAAACGGTTATTGGTTTTAGATACCGCCAATCCTGAGGCGGAACGCGTCTATGAACGGGGTGGCTGGCAACGTTGTGGGGTAGTTCCTGATTATGCACTCTGGCCAACAGGCGGTTTTTGCGACACTACCTTTTTTTATAAAAAACTCTAAATGTTTGCGGATGAGCGTGATTTATTTTTAGCTCTACTCTTTGTAGCAGAGCTGCTGACCAGTATTCGTGTGCTGCTACGCCCGCATCGCCAGCCCGCTACGCGCATCGCCTGGTTGGTAGTGATTCATATGCTGCCGTTGGTAGGCATGTTAACCTATTTATTGTTTGGTGAAGTTTATCTAGGCCAGCGTTTATCCCGCCAATTTCGACGTGCTAAAAAGCAATTACCCGCTAAAGCCGAATGGCAACTGAGTTTAGATTTACCTGATGTTTATCTACCTTTATTTAAACTGGCCTATTCGATTAGTGGCTTTCTACCGGTAGGCGGCAACCGTGCAAGTTTGCCTGCTGACAGTAATGCGGTGATTGATCAACTGGTAACGGATATAGCGCAAGCACAGCAGCATGTGCATATTGTTTTTTACATTTGGCTACCGGATCACAATGGCAGCAAGATGGTGGAGGCAATTCAAGATGCGGCACTACGGGGTGTGCAATGTCGTGTTTTAGTCGATAGTTTGGGTTCACGTAGTTTAATCCATTCTAAACATTGGCAAACCATGCAAGCGGCTGGTGTCAAGCTCGCTCAAGCTTTACCCATTGGAAAACTCCCCCCTTTTACGGGCAGAATTGATGTGCGCAATCACCGTAAAATCGTGGTGATTGACCAGCAAATTACCTATTGTGGTAGCCAGAATTGTGCCGACCCAGCATTTTTACCTAAAGCCGCTTTTGCCCCCTGGGTGGATATGATGTTGCGCTTTGAAGGACCCATTGCACAACAAAATCAATATCTATTTGCTAGTGACTGGATGATGCATGTGCGTGAAGACTTAAGTGCACTCCTGAAGCAGCCTGCTCCAACTAGTTTGGACTCTACAGTTTGGGCACAAATCCTAGGAACGGGTCCAACAGTACGTGCTTCAGCAGTCTCTGAAATGTTTACCTTGTTGATTCATAGTGCTCGACAACAGCTATTTATTACCACCCCCTATTATGTACCGGACGAAAGCATGCATAACGCCTTGTGCACAGCAGCTTACCGTGGAGTGGAAGTGAAAATTATCTTTCCCGCACGCAATGATTCTTGGATTGTGAGTGCAGCCAGCCGTAGTTATTACGCTAGCCTCTTACAAGCAGGTGTACAGATTTATGAATATACCGGCGGTCTACTGCATGCGAAGACCCTCACTTTCGATGGACAAATCAGCATGATTGGTTCGGCCAATTTAGATCGGCGCAGTTTTGATTTGAATTATGAAAACAATATGTTGATTTATAGCGACATAGTGACTGCACAGATTTTAGCACGTCAACAGGAGTATTTAGCTGGCTCTAAACCGGTTACCTTAAAGCAAGTACAGGCTTGGCGACTGCCACGGCGCTTATGGAATAATAGTATTGCGATTTTGGGGCCACTCCTTTAGCCACCTAACCCACTTATATCCTACTGCAAAACTTGTATGCTCTTGCTCAGAGTTAGCGCTTTTGTTTACATAAGTCAGGGTAAGTTTACTTAGATACATTACTATTAAACTTAACCCTTCCACTGTAATCTTTGGCACTCTCAAGGAGGCTAGCATGTTTACTTATCAGCATATTTTAGTTCCAGTCGATTTCTCACCTGTGAGCAAACGCAGTATTAATCGTGCTCAAGAGCTGGCCACACAATATCAAGCACGCTTAACTATTCTGCATATTGTTGAAGACGTCCCTTTGAGCGTCACTGCCTTTGGGGATGTGGGAGCCATTTATTTAACCCCTGCGAATCAAGAGCAACAAACCCATAGTGATCGAGTAAAACTGGCTGATTTAGCTAAAGAAATGAATCTAGATTCTTCCGTTAAACTTGAAGTAATCGAAGGTTATGCGACCTCCAGCATCACCACCTATGCAGAAGAAAATCAAGTCGATTTAATTGTGATTGGTCACAGTGCTAAACATGGTTTGCTTGGTCTCTTAATGGGTTCGACGGCTGAAACTGTCACTAAACATGCTAAATGTGATGTTTTAGTCATGCGCGTGCCACAAACTGAAACTCAAGAGAACACTACTATCTAGGGTCTTGCCTTCGCTCTAAGCAGGTGTTAGAACACAGGCTGATTAATTGGCTTCGCTTGAAGGAGAGGAATACCGCATGACCCAAACGACTAAAATTTATTTGCCTGAATCCGAGATGCCAACACATTGGTATAATGTTGCGGCAGACTTGCCCACTCCACCAGCACCCTATTGTGGGCCGGATGGCACTCCCGTTCCCCCTGAGGCGATGCTTGCGATTTTTCCCGAGGAAATTTTAAAGCAGGAAATGAGTGCGGAGCGTTGGATTCCGATTCCTGAGCCAGTGCGCGAAGCCTTAACCATGTGGCGGCCTTCACCCTTGTATCGTGCGCATCGTTTGGAAAAAATGCTCGGTACACCCGCAAAAATTTACTACAAAAATGAAGCCGTCAGTCCAGCCGGTTCGCACAAGCCAAACAGTGCTGTGCCACAAGCTTATTACAACCGCGAAGCAGGCATTCGCCGTTTAACCACTGAAACAGGTGCGGGTCAATGGGGTAGTTCCTTGGCTTTAGCAGGACAGATGTTCGGCATCGACGTGCGCATTTATATGGTGAAAATCAGCTACGAGCAAAAGCCTTATCGCCGTTCCATGATGACCACTTGGGGCGCAGAAGTATTCCCAAGTCCCACTGATATGACCAATGCAGGTCGAGCGATTTTGGCCGCTGATCCGAACTCGAATGGCTCTTTAGGCATTGCGATTTCCGAAGCGGTGGAAGAAGCTGCCAGCCGCCCTGATACCAATTACGCGCTTGGCTCAGTGCTGAATCACGTGTTACTGCATCAAACTATTATTGGTTTGGAGGCGAAAAAACAATTGGCTTTGGTCGGTGATTACCCTGACATGGTATTTGCACCTTGTGGCGGCGGCTCGAACTTCGGCGGAATTGCCTTCCCTTTCTTTGCCGATAATGCGGCCGGTAAGCAAGTGCGCTTGGTCGCGGTTGAGCCAACTTCTTGTCCCACTTTGACCAAGGGCGTGTATACCTATGACTTCGGTGATACCGCTGGTTTAACACCAATGATGAAGATGTATACACTGGGTCATAACTTTATGCCACCAGGGATTCATGCGGGTGGCTTGCGTTACCACGGTGCATCAGCTTTAGTAAGCCAGATGTATAATGAAAAATTGATTGAAGCCACTTCAGTTGGCCAATTAGAAACCTTTGCAGCGGGTGTGCTGTTCGCGAAAAGTGAAGGTATTGTGCCAGCACCTGAATCGTGCCACGCCATCGCAGCGATGATTCGTGAAGCAAAAGAATGTGCAAAAACCGGCGAAGCAAAAACCTTGCTCTTCAATTTATCCGGTCACGGTCACTTTGATATGACTTCTTATGATCGTTATTTACGTGGTGAGTTGACGGATTTCGATTATCCCGAAGAAGCGATTAAAGCCTCTTTAGCGGATTTGCCGAGTTTTGCAAAAGTATAAAATTTAAAAAGAAGCCCTAATCCTTAGGGCTTCTACTTCTAACTGACTAAGTAGAGGGTGTGTACATCACAATTGCACTCGCCCATTTATAGCTGACATAAATCAGCCCAGCAATCACATAAGCTAAAACACTAGCTTGCAAAACTCTTAAATCAGCGCTGTGGTCAGTATATTGATGCTCAAAAACCAACGAAAAAATAAGCGCTAAACTGATACTAAATAAAAAGCCTGTAGCAATATCTGTTGGCCAATGCGCACCTAAATAAATGCGCGAAACTGCCACCATTAGAATCATTAACGCTAAGATCAAAACACTGAGTAAGCGTACCCAAGGCTTTTGAATACCACGTACCGCAAACCAAATCAGCCATAAACCTAACAAACTACTGAAGGTAGTATGTCCACTTGGGAAGGAATACACACTGACGCCACGCTCATAAAGATTTAGCTCTGGCCGCCCTGCCTCTACTAATGACTTAATCCCAGAAACGAAAGCTCCGGCACCCGCTATAGTGGTTAAGATTGCGGTGAATAAAGCCCAGCGCTTTTGATAGATCAGCATCAAGCATAAAGTCGTGAAGGCAACAGTCACTACCAACCAGTTGCCTAAGAGAGTTGCTATTAACATAGGCGGATCAAGTACGGGACTTCGCCAAGAACGAATCAACTCACTCAAGCTAGAATCAAACGTGGTATAGCCAGCAATAGAAACACGGGTGATAAAACCGAACACACCGAGCAAAGCAGCTACTAAAGCAGCTATTAAAAAACGATGATTTAGGCGGGGATTCACTTCTTAATCCTAGAAAAAATACACCCCAATAAATTAGCACAAACTTTAAAATAGCCTGCTATTAAATTCTGACTACTAACTACTTAATCCTTGTACACAAGTTTTAGCTAAGACGTAGTAAAGCCGCTCGCACCTCTGCCAATTCACTTCGCGTCTGAATTAATAAAGCATCCCAGACCTCATCAGACTGTCGCTCAATCGCCTGCTCTTCCCAATCTTTATCGTGAGCACCTTGTAAATCAGCTACTAATTTCTGTTCACGTTTCACTAATTCCGTTTCGAGCGCCTCTAATTCGGCACGGGTAGCAGGCTGGCGATTTGTACTATTCACAATCAGGACTCCTTAAGAAGATAATGAGTTTGAGCATAGTACAAAGCCCCATGGGCTACCTTGATAGACATCGGTTTTTTGAAGGGTTAAATGCATAAAAAAAGCCCTGCATGGCAGGGCTTCTTCTTAATCAAATTTTAGAGCTGTTGCTTAAGCTGCTTTCTCAGCCGCTTTCACATACTCTGACATTTGATCAAAGTTCAGGTAACGGTAGATATCACCAGCCATGCTGTCGATTGTCTTCGCGTATTCCATGTACTCAGCTACAGTCGGTAACTTACCCATAATCGCAGCAACCGATGCCAACTCAGCAGAGGCTAAGTAAACATTGGAGCCAGTCCCTAAACGATTCGGGAAGTTACGGGTTGAGGTAGAAACTGCAGTACTACCCGGAGCGATGCGTGCTTGGTTCCCCATACACAATGAACAGCCCGGCATCTCTGTGCGTGCGCCTGCACGACCATAGATATTGTAGTAGCCCTCTTCCATCAACTGATGTTCATCCATCTTAGTCGGTGGAGCGACCCATAAGCGCGTTGGAATCCCATCAACTTTATTCAACAGCTTACCCGCTGCACGGAAGTGACCGATATTGGTCATGCAAGAACCAATGAAGACTTCTTGAATCGCATCACCTTGAACAGTCGACAATAAACGTGCATCGTCTGGGTCATTCGGAGCACACAGAATCGGCTCTTTAATCTCAGACATATCGATTTCAATCACAGCAGCGTATTCAGCATCGGCATCAGCACGCATTAAGCTTGGATTGGCTAACCACTCTTCCATGCCCTTAATCCGACGATTGATCGTGCGCGCATCGCCATAGCCTTCCGATAGCATCCACTTTAACATCACAATGTTAGAGCGTAAGTACTCAGCAACTGAATCTTCAGACAGGGTAATAGTACAACCCGCAGCAGAGCGCTCAGCAGAAGCATCTGATAATTCAAAAGCTTGTTCTACGGTTAGCGTATCCAAGCCTTCGATTTCTAAGATACGACCATTGAATACGTTTTTCTTACCTTTCTTTTCAACGGTCAATAGACCTGCTTGAATCGCATAGTAAGGAATCGCATGGACTAAGTCGCGTAAGGTGATACCGGGTTGGCGTTCACCTTTGAAACGAACTAACACAGACTCAGGCATGTCTAGCGGCATAACGCCCGTCGCAGCCGCGAAAGCAACCAGACCTGAACCTGCTGGGAAAGAAATACCAATCGGGAAGCGAGTATGGGAGTCACCACCTGTACCAACGGTATCTGGCAACAACATACGATTCAACCAAGAGTGGATAACACCATCACCCGGACGGAGAGATACACCACCACGAGTCATAATGAAATCTGGCAAGGTGTGATGAGTTACTACGTCAACTGGCTTTGGATAAGCTGCAGTATGGCAGAACGACTGCATCACTAGGTCTGCAGAGAAGCCTAAACAAGCCAAATCTTTCAACTCGTCACGGGTCATAGGGCCAGTGGTATCTTGTGAGCCGACGGTAGTCATCTTCGGTTCGCAATACGCACCCGGACGAATACCTGCTACACCACAAGCTTTACCGACCATTTTCTGCGCTAAGGTATAACCTTTGCCCGTATCTGCTGGTTGCTCTGGAGAGCGGAACAGGTCAGAGGCAGCTAAACCTAAAGCTTCGCGGGCTTTATTGGTTAAACCACGACCCACGATCAGATTGATCCGGCCACCGGCACGTACTTCATCTAATAACACAGGAGTTTTTAGGCTGAAAGTAGAAATGACTTCATCCGTGCCATGACGTTTAACCACGCCTTGATACGGATAAACATCAATGACGTCGCCCATTTCCATTTTAGCAACATCCATTTCAATCGGCAGAGCGCCTGCATCTTCCATGGTGTTGAAGAAAATTGGAGCAATTTTGCTACCGAAGCAATAGCCGCCCGTGCGCTTGTTCGGAATTCCCGGCATATCTTCACCGAAGAACCACAACACCGAGTTGGTCGCAGACTTACGGGAAGAACCTGTGCCCACTACGTCACCGACATAAGCGACTGGGAAGCCTTTGGCTTTGACGGCTTCAATTTGCTTTAAAGGACCTACTGAACCATTGTTCACTGGCTCAATCCCATCCCGTGCCATTTTCAGCATGGCATTCGCATGCAAAGGAATATCAGGGCGTGACCAGGCATCTGGAGCTGGAGATAAGTCGTCAGTGTTGGTTTCACCAGGGACTTTGAATACAGTGACAGTAATTTTTTCAGCCAATTCAGGGCGTGAAGTAAACCACTCACCGGCTGCCCAAGAATCCATAACTTGCTTTGCTGAGGCATTACCTGCTTTAGCTTTATCCGCAACATCATGGAAAGCATCGAACATTAATAGAGTATGTGACAGTGCTTTCGCCGCGGCCTGAGCAGTTGCTGGATTATCCAAAGCAGCAATTAAAGGCTGAACATTGTAACCACCCAGCATAGTACCTAATAGCTCAACCGCACGTTCTGCACTGAGCAACTTAGAGTGCGCTTTGCCACTGGCAAGATCTGCTAAATAAGCAGCCTTCACATAAGCAGCTTCGTCAACACCCGCTGGAACACGGTTTTCAATTAAATCAACCAAGAAGGCTTCTTCGCCTGCTGGAGGATTCTTTAACAGCTCAACTAAAGCTGCAGTTTGTGCAGCGTCTAAAGCTTTAGGTGGAACACCCTCAGCAGCACGCTCTTGCACATGGTTACGATAAGCTTCCAACATGAGACATTATCTCCTCAAACACAATTCTTTGAACTACCGTTTAGCTACAGGCACGTAATCGCGACGTGGCGAACCGATATACAATTGACGTGGACGGCCGATACGTGATTCTTCGTCACCCATCATTTCATTCCATTGAGAAATCCAGCCTACGGTACGCGCTAAGGCGAACATGACGGTGAACATCGTGACAGGAATACCCATGCTCAGGAAAATAACGCCTGAGTAGAAATCCACGTTTGGATATAGACCACGCTCTTTGAAGAACTCATCACTCAGAGCAATTTGCTCTAATTCGCGAGCGATATCGAATAATTTCTGGTTTGGATTGCCCGGTGGCAATTTATCCAGAATTTCATTAGCTAACTTACGGATAATCTTGGCACGTGGGTCATAGTTTTTGTAAACACGATGACCAAAGCCCATTAAACGGAAACGATCATTCTTATCTTTAGCGCGATCAACCCAATGTGACAGCGGTTGACCGGATTTTTCGATCTCACGCAGCATATTGATGACGGCTTCATTCGCACCACCGTGTGCAGGCCCCCAGAGCGAAGCAATACCCGCTGCAGTCGCTGCATAAGGATTGGCCTCCGAGCTACCCGCTAAGCGTACCGTTGAAGTTGAAGCATTTTGCTCATGGTCAGCATGGAGGATCAGGATGACATCCAAAGCTTTAGCCAAGAGTGGGTCAACTTCATATTCCTCAGTAGGCACTGCAAACATCATGCGTAAGAAGTTATCTGCATAACCCAACTTATTCAGCGGATACATGAAAGGCAAACCGCGTGAATACCGGAAGCTCCAGGCTGCAATCGTTGGCATCTTCGCAATTAAGCGATGCGCGCAACGCTCACGTTGTATTGGATCATGAATATTTAAGTCTTCATGATAGAAGGCAGACAACGCACCAACAACACCAACCATAGTAGCCATCGGATGCGCATCACGGCGGAAACCACGATAGAAGAATTGCATTTGATCATGCAGCATCGAGTGACGCGTGATGATATGCTCGAAATCTTCTTTTTCAGCCTGAGTAGGTAACTCACCTTTTAACAGCAAATAGCAGACTTCTAAGAAGGTACTTTGCTCAGCTAATTGCTCAATTGGGTAGCCACGATACAGCAGCTCACCCTTATCGCCATCAAGATAAGTAATCGCACTCGAACAACTTGCAGTCGCCAGATAACCTGGGTCATAAGTAAACAGGTTCAGCTCTTTAGTCAGCTTGCGGATGTCTATGGTTTTGGTTCCCATAGTTGGACTCAATACATCCAGCTCGACTTGCTTACCCGTCAAGTTGTCAGTCAGTGTAACGGTATGTTTGGTCATCATGGTACTCCAAGTATCTGGTGGTTCGGGATTATTTGCTCAGAGCGGCAGCAATACCTTTACCCAGCTCAGCTGGAGATTTAACGGTAATGACACCGGCAGCTTCGAGGGCTGCAAACTTCTCATTTGCAGTGCCCTTGCCGCCTGCAATAATCGCGCCAGCATGCCCCATCCGCTTACCTTTTGGTGCAGTCACACCCGCAATATAAGCAGCAACAGGCTTGGTCACATATTCTTTAATAAAGGCTGCAGCTTCTTCCTCAGCAGAACCACCGATTTCACCACACATCAGAATGGCTTCAGTTTGTGGGTCAGCTTGGAACAATTTCAGTGCATCAATAAAGCTAGTGCCCGGAATTGGATCACCACCAATACCGATACAAGTACTTTGACCCCATTCATTAGTTTGTTTGACCGCTTCATAAGTCAAAGTACCAGAACGCGATACGATACCAATCGTACCTGGCTTGTGAATATGACCAGGCATAATACCGATTTTGCACTCACCAGGAGTGATCACACCAGGGCAGTTCGGGCCGACTAAACGCACACCTAAACTATCCACGATCATTTTCGCTTCCAGCATATCCAGCGCTGGAATGCCTTCAGTAATACAAACGATCAGTTTTACACCGGATTCTGCGGCTTCAATGATGGAATCTTTACAGAAAGGGGCTGGAACATAGATGACAGATGCATCCGCACCCGTATCACGTACTGCGTCTTTCATGGTGTTGAAGACTGGCAAGCCTAAGTGCGTCGAACCACCTTTGCCTGGAGACGTACCACCGACCATTTTGGTGCCGTAAGCAATCGCTTGCTCAGAGTGGAAAGTACCTTGCTTACCGGTGAAGCCTTGGCATAAAACTTTAGTATCTTTATTAATCAGTACGCTCATGCAGCACCTCCTACAGCAGCAACGATTTTACGAGCAGCATCGCCAAGGTCATTGGCAGCAATTACCGCTAAACCACTGTTATTCAGCAGTTCCGCACCTTTTTCAGCATTATTCCCTTCCAAGCGCACCACGACAGGAACTGTCACATTAACTTTTTGTACCGCTTGAATGATACCTTCAGCAATCAAATCACAACGAACGATACCGCCGAAGATATTAACCAGAATGCCTTTCACTGAGCTGTCAGATAGAATGATCTTGAAAGCAGCCGCTACCCGCTCAGCCGTTGCACCACCACCCACGTCTAAGAAGTTAGCAGGTTGACCACCGGACAATTTGATAATGTCCATGGTTGCCATCGCTAAACCAGCACCATTCACTAAGCAACCGATGTTACCTTCCAGAGCAACATAGTTCAGATCCCACTCAGAGGCTTCGATTTCACGTGCATCTTCTTGAGATTTATCGCGCATCGCGACTAGATCAGGTTGACGATATAAAGCATTGCTATCGACGTTTACTTTGCCGTCTAAGCACAGCAGATTGCCTTCTTTAGTCACCACTAACGGATTGATTTCTAATAAAGACAAATCTTTTTCTTTAAACATTTTGCCTAAGCCGACTAACAGCTTAGTAAACTGATTAATTTGGTCGCCTTTTAAGCCTAAACCAAAAGCCAATTCACGGCCTTGATAAGGCATCACCCCAGCAATCGGGTCAATGGCAGTTTTCAGGATTTTTTCAGGAGTTTCGTGAGCCACTTTCTCAATTTCCATCCCGCCTTCAGTCGAAGCCATGATAACCACACGACGGCTAGCACGATCTAAGACTGCACCTAAATACAGCTCACGATCAATATTGCAGGTTTCCTCAACCAGAATCGTATTGATCGGTTGACCATTAGCGTCGGTTTGGAAAGTCACCAAATTGGTGCCGAGTAAAGAGCCAGCAAATTTGCCTGCTTCAGCGGGGTTATCAAATAACTTAACACCACCTGCTTTGCCACGGCCACCGGCATGTACTTGTGCCTTGACAACGACTTTAGGAGTGCTTAAGGATTTAGCGGCTTCTTCAGCTTCAGCAGCACTAGTTGCTACCTTGCTATTTGGCACAGGCAGGCCATATTGGCGAAATACTGCCTTGGCTTGATACTCGTGTAAATTCATCCTGATTTCCTTTAGTTGCTAACCCACTTTTAACAGCAGGTTTTGTTCGCACAAACGCCACGACTCTTGCAAGCAAGGCGTGGCGTGTAGTGTTTTTTAGTATGCGCAATTAACGCTTGCGGTTAACTGCGTGCAATGCGCGTCCATCGACAGATAACATAGCTTCATGCACTGACTCAGACAAAGTGGGATGACCGAAGACCATCCGTGCTACATCCTCTGCTGAGCTTTCACATTCCATTGCAATCACAGCTTGACCAATTAACTCAGAAACCATTGGCCCAACCATATGCACACCGAGGAGACGATCCGTTTTAGCATCTGCTAAGACCTTCACGATCCCTGCATCTTGGCTCATGGCTTTCGCACGACCATTTGCAGCAAATGAGAAGCTACCGGTACGATATTCAACGCCCGCAGCTTTCAGTTCAGCCTCAGTTTTTCCAACCCATGCAATTTCAGGATGGGTGTAAATAATCCAAGGAATATTATTGTAGTCCAGATGCGGTTTTTGACCCACGATCTGCTCTGCAACCACAACACCTTCTTCTGAAGCTTTATGCGCCAACATGGGGCCTTGCACACAGTCACCAATTGCATAGACATTCGGCAGATTGGTCTTTAAATGACCATCCACGACTACACGACCGCGTTCATCAATTTGCAAACCGATAGCTGCATCAGCAATATCGCGGGTATTGGCTTTACGACCAACCGCAACAATCAAACGATCCACTTCAATTTTTTGCTCGCCGTTTTTGTCATTGTAAGTAACGGTTAAACCGCTCTCACCCACTTCAACTGCAGCGACTTTAGAACTTAAGCGAATATCTAAGCCTTGCTTTTTGAACTGTAAGGCAGCCGCTTTAGAGACATCACGATCAGCCGCTGCTAAGAAGTCATCTAAGGCTTCTAACACAACCACTTCAGCACCTAAGCGCCGCCAAACGCTACCCATCTCTAAACCGATGACACCTGCACCAATCACACCTAAACGCTTCGGCACAGTTTCCCAGTCAAGCGCGCCCGTTGAGTCAACAATGCGCTCATCCAGCCATTTAGCAATTGGCAACTCAATTGAAGTTGAACCGGTTGCAATAATAATATTTTTGCCAGAGTGCGTAGAAACGACACCATCTTGAGCAGTAACTTGTACCTGATTGCCAGCTAGTAATTTACCGCGACCTTGCAACCAAGTAATTCCATTGGCTTGAAATAACTGCGCAATACCGCCGGTTAATTGCTGCACAATCTTATCTTTGCGCGCAATCATTTGTGGAACGTCAATTTTCAGACCATCCACCGTGATGCCGTGATCCGCATTGTAGTGGGCAATTTCTTCATAGCGCTCAGAACTTTCCAGTAAGGCTTTAGAAGGAATACAGCCCACATTTAAGCAAGTACCACCCAAAGCCGGTTTACCTTGCTTATTAATCCACTCTTCAACGCAAGCCGTTTTTAAGCCTAACTGCGCACAACGGATAGCCGCAACATAACCGCCAGGGCCACCACCAATGACAACAACGTCAAAATCACTCATGCCTTAATCTCACACGTCCAGTACGATACGAACTGGATTTTCTACCAATTCTTTAATGGTCTTGAGGAAAGTTACTGCACCTTGTCCATCTACAATCCGATGGTCATAAGACAGTGCGACATACATCATCGGACGAATCACGATTTGGTCATTGACAACGACAGGGCGCTTTTGAGTCGCATGCATCCCCAAGATCGCGCTTTGAGGAGGGTTAAGAATTGGGGTTGACATTAACGACCCAAAAACGCCCCCGTTGGTAATCGTGAAAGTACCGCCCGATAAGTCAGACATATCTAATTTGCCTGCTTTCGCTTTCTTTGCGAAATTGACAATACTGTTTTCAATATCAGCTAAACCCAGATGCTCTGCACTACGTAGAACCGGAACGACCAAGCCACGCTCAGAAGAAACAGCAATACCTACGTCACAGTAGTTGTGATACACCACATCATTACCATCAATGAAGGCATTGATTTCAGGGAAGCGTTGTAAAGCAATCGTAGCTGCTTTAACAAAAATCGACATAAAGCCTAAACGAGCACCATGTTTCTTCTCGAAAGCATCTTTATACTCGTTACGAATATCCATAATCGGCTGCATGTCGATTTCGTTGAACGTTGTCAACATAGCTGTCGATTGTTTAGCTTCTAATAAGCGCTCAGCGATACGTGCGCGCAAACGAGTCATGGGTACGCGATTTTCAGCACGATCACCCGTTGGAACGACTGGAGCTTTTGGTGTAGCGGGTGCAGGAGCCGCAGCGGCGGGTGCTGGAGCAGCGGGTTTAGCAGCAGGCACATCTTCTTTCAGAATACGCCCATCTTTGCCAGAACCATTGATATCAGAGCGATTAACCCCGGCTTCATCCATTGCTTTACGCGCTGCAGGGCCTGCTTTAGCTTCAGTTGCAGCGGCGGCCGATGCAGCAGTTTGTGGCGCAGCTGCTTCAGGAGCAGATGGAGTAGCGGCAGCACCCGCTTCGATTTTACCTAAGAGCTGACCGCTAGTGACGGTAGAACCTTCGGGTTGGCTAATTTCAGCTAAAACCCCTGCTACTGCGGCAGGAACTTCTAGCACAACCTTATCAGTTTCAACTTCAACCAGTACTTCGTCTAGCTTAACCGCATCACCCACTTTCTTGTGCCAAGTAACAACGGTCGCATCAGCAACAGACTCAGGCAATACTGGGGTTAAAATTTCACTACTCATCCTGTCCTCATCCTCTATCGGTTCGTTTGGCGGTTATGTGGTTTTGATAAACCATCTGGTAATGATAGTGACTGTTTTTAGAGCATTCTATCCATGAATTAGCAAACATGTTCACGGTGATGGTCACAGAGAAATCTAGGTTTAGACTCGATGACTGACTCCTAAAACCAGCCCTCACAAGAAGATTGTCGACATTATACGCCCGAACTTAACACTGTCAAATCAAACAGGCTTTTATTGTCGACAAAACAACAAGATTTGCTAAAAAACAGCAAGCAGAAGAAATGCTTTAAATGAAAAGAAGATTCAGTTGAGGATAAGCCAGCTACTCTCTACTTTAATGAGTAGAGAGCAAGCTCGATTGTTGAAGGTTGAGAATGAAGCTTCAGGCAATTAAGCCACAAAGCGACTAACCAAACATACCTTTCAACATAAAGAAAAAGAGTATCGATAGTATAGCGCCTGCCGGTAAAGTAACAACCCACGACATAAAAATATTACCGACAATCCGCATATCAATCGCCGCAATCCCACGTGCGAAGCCAACTCCAAGAATAGCACCGACTAAAGTATGTGTAGTGGAAATCGGCAAACCTGTATAAGAAGCCACTACAACCGTTGAGGCAGTGGCAAATTCAGCGGAAAAGCCCCGCGTTGGGGTTAACTCAGTAATTTTCTTGCCCACGGTCATCATGACTTGATAACCAAAGGTCGCCAAACCTAACACAATCCCTACAGCCCCCACCAGCAATACCCAACTGGGGACGGCAGATTTGGCAGCTAACTGTCCACCTTCATTCACCATACTAATAATGGCTGACATCGGGCCAACCGCATTAGCCACATCATTTGAGCCATGTGCAAACGCCATCGCAGAGGCAGTAAAAATCATCAATACACCAAAGATTTTCTCTACACTTGCAAAATGGAAGGTTTTATCCGCTTGCTCATCAATTTGTACTTTCTTGATTAGTATTGCACCTGTGACAGCCAACACAGCTCCCACGGCAGCCGCAATAAACATCTCCAAGTTTTGTGGAATATTTAAACCCACATGAGCTAAACCTTTATTCACGGTAACTAGCGATAAAATAAAACCTACTGCAAATAGATAATATGGTCCATAACGGCGTGCATTTTTGAGCGGCTCACGGGTATCCAGTACTAATTTATGAATACTGGTAAAGACTAAGAAAGCTAACACACCGGCAATAAATGGCGAGAAGACCCAGCTGGTAGCAATATTCAAGACTGAACCCCAGCTCACTGCATCCGTACCCACACCTACAGCCGCGAAGCCAACAATAGCGCCCACAATACTATGCGTTGTCGAGACAGGCCAACCTTGGAATGAAGCTACCGTTAACCAGATACCGGCGGATAATAAAGAGGCTAACATTCCCCAGACTAAATAGTTGGGATGAGCATCAAAAGCCTCCACAGACACAATGCCGCTACGAATCGTATTGGTGACTTCCCCACCCGCAAGGTAAGCACCTGCGAATTCAAAGATTGCTGCAATCAATAGAGCTTGTTTAATCGTGAGTGCACGTGACCCGACTGAAGTTGCCATTGCATTGGCTACATCGTTTGCACCGATCCCCCAAGCCATGAAGATCCCGAAAGCCCCTGCTAAGAAGATATAAACTGTATTAACATCACTGAGCCATTCCATTAGTTATATCTCCTTAGCGTGCCAGCATTAATTGCAGTCGAGTGCCTACCCGTTGTGCATCGTCTGCCACTCTGCCTGTCCACTCAATCAAACGATAAGTAAACATGACATCGGTGGCACGTAGGCTATCCTCTAAATCAAATAAAATATTGCGTAATTCGACTTGCTTGCGGTCAGTGGTTTGTTCGATGCGACCTAATTCTTTGATCATCACTTCGACACGCTCAACTTCTAAACCACGGAAACCCGTCTCGACCAAAGAATCTAATTCGCTGATAACGATGAGTGCTTGCTCAACTGATTTCACAGCTTGGATGGTGTATTTAAGGAATAAATCACGCATGTTTTCAGGCAGTTGCATTTTGCGTCCAACCACTAAACCCGCAATATCTTTCGCTTGGTTAATGACGGCATCCTGCATCATCAACACATCTAATAAGTCGCGCCGATCAACTGGCATAAACAAGCCTTTGGGCAAGTGATGACGTAAAGCATGCTTCATGTCATCAGCCTCATGCTCCGCTTGCACAATGGACTGCTGCTCAAGTTTCACCTGTTCAAGATCCCCCGCATTCATGGCTTCAACTAGTGGAATCAGATGCTTCACACCAGCACACACTTTCTGCATATGCTCTTGAAGGGGGCGGATTGGAGAATGGCCGAATAGGCCTGACATATAGTTAGATATAGCCATAAAAAATCACCCTCGGTCTGTGGGATTAATGGCGGGTGATTATGAACATTGTGAAGTTTTTATGAAAGAATTATTACCAAGCAATGCAAAGGATCAGAGAAAAACTCGACAGTAGTCAAATTTTACTACTATCGAGCTTGCAATAACGTTAGACAGAGGCAATACGTTCGATGGCTTTCTCTAGGTTTGACATACTGGTAGCGAAGGACATACGAATATAACCAGGTGCACCAAAGGCCGAACCTGGCACCATTGCCACACCGACTTTATCTAATAAATAGCCAGACAAAGCGGTATCATCCGCTAAACCTAAGCGCTTAATCAGGCCTTCAACCTTGGGGAAGCTATAAAAAGTACCCGCAGCGGGTAAACAATCGACACCATCCATCTTATTCAAACTAGAGCAAACAAACTCATGGCGCTTTTCAAAGGCATCGACCATGGTGCGAATGAAAGACTGATCACCCGTCAAGGCTACAGTAGCTGCATATTGGGAAATCGAACTTGGATTGGAGGTACATTGAGATTGTACATCCGACATGGCCTTAATTAAGGGTGCTGGGCCACCTGCGTAACCAATCCGCCAGCCCGTCATTGCATAAGCTTTAGACACACCATTTAAGACAATAGTGCGTTCATATAAATCGGGACAAGCTGTTAAGATATTCACAAATTGCTGATCACCAAACAAAGTGTGTTCATACATATCATCGGTAGCAATCAAGACTTGGGGATGCTTACGTAGCACCTCACCTAAAGCCGCTAACTCAGCAGTAGTATAAGCCATGCCAGTGGGATTAGAGGGGCTATTCAACACCAAAACTTTAGTGCGGGGCGTAATCGCAGCCTCTAATTTAGTTGGTGATAATTTTAAGTGTTCTTCTTGCGTGGTCGGCACGATAACTGGCGTACCATCCGCCAACAACACCATATCCGGATAAGATACCCAATACGGTGCAGGAATAATGACCTCATCACCCTTATCTAAAAAAGCTTGGCAAAGATTATAAAAAGTTTGCTTGCCACCTGAGGAAACAATGATTTGCTTAGCGTTGTAGTCCAAGTTATTTTCGTTCTTAAACTTATTAATAATCGCTTGCTTGAGTTCAGGCGTACCGTCAACCGCGGTATAACGTGTTTTACCCGTTTTAATTGCTTCAATCCCTGCTTCTTGAATATGTTTAGGGGTATCGAAATCGGGTTCACCCACACTTAGGCTAATAATATCGCGGCCTTGTGCTTTTAATTGTGCAGCTAAAGCACTCATTGCTAGAGTGGGTGAAGGTTTAATGCGCCCGATGCGCTCTGCAAGCTGAATGTTCACTTTTTATAAATCAACCATTTACAGTTTTTAAACAATAAAGCAAGCCAGCAATGGCCTGCCGTCCTTTTGTATGCTTATTGCGATGCTCTATGTTAGCGCCTCAAGCTTTAGAAAAATAGCAAACTCACCGATTTTCTATACGACTCAAGCAGCAACCTGCACTCTTTTAGTACCTCGATTTCACTAAGCACTTATAACTTGTTGAGTTCTATCGCTCTGCACTGCTTTCTAGTGAAACCGCAAGCTTAATGATTTGTATCAAGATAGTGGGCTTTTAAAAAGCTTAGGATAGTTTCATTCAAAACAATCTTTACTTGAGGATCAAGCAATGAAAAAAGCATTAGTTGCAGGCTTAACCTTAATCGCAGCGGTCAGCACCCAAGCTTTTGCTTATGAGCAAGGTGATATGGTGGTACGTGTAGGGGCTGCTATGGTACACCCTGCAGGTGATGGCGCTTTAAAAGGTGCTTTAGATGTCGGTAACAATACTCAGTTGGGTCTCGATGGCACCTACATGCTGAACAATCAATTAGGGATTGGCGTACTAGCTGCAACACCGTTCAAACATGACATTACTTTGAATGGTGCTAAAATCGGCTCTACCAAACATTTACCACCGACTGTGACCTTACAATACCATTTCAACACCAATACTCAATTCCATCCCTATGTCGGTGCAGGCATAAACTACACTCAGTTTTTTACTGAGCGTTCTAGTTTAGGTGATTTAGAGCTGAAGCATTCATTTGGCCCTGCGGTTGAAGCAGGTTTTGATTATGAGTTGAGTAAAAACTGGGGTGCAAACTTAGGCATTTGGTATGCCGATATTGACACCAAAGCTAAGCTCAACGGTGCAAAATTAGATACCGTTAAAATTGACCCAGTCGTTTATATGATCGGTGCTTCTTACAAGTTCTGATAGCTCCTAGCTGTTTTCCATTCCGCAGTACATTGCCTGTCTGTCATAGGGAATGGTTCGACTAGCTGGCTTTCCGTGTTCGCTAGCTAGTCGATTTTTAAGTAGCCATGAATAAAAACGAACAATAACCGTACAAAACCACTACTTATCTCTTGGATTACAGAAAAGCATGCTAACATCTCTCCATGCTTTGGAGGTGTGCATGAGTGCTGCTAATCAATTTAACTTGAACACTGATTATCAACCTGCTGGGGATCAACCTCAAGCGATTGAATCTTTGCTAGATGGCTTAAATCAGGGTTTAGTCAATCAAACTTTGTTGGGGGTTACAGGCTCTGGCAAAACGTTTACCATGGCCAATATTATTCAGGCCACTCAACGCCCTGCGATTATTTTAGCGCACAATAAAACCCTAGCGGCGCAGCTCTATGGTGAGTTTAAAGAATTCTTTCCAAAGAATGCTGTCGAGTATTTCGTTTCCTATTATGACTACTATCAGCCAGAAGCCTATGTGCCCTCCAAAGATATTTATATCGAGAAGGATGCTTCGATTAATGATCATGTCGAGCAAATGCGTTTATCGGCTACACGCAATTTATTTGAGCGCAAGGATGTAGTTATTGTTGCTACTGTATCCGCGATTTATGGTTTGGGCGATCCTGAGTCTTATTTAAAGATGCTGCTGATCTTAGTGCGGGGTGATAAAACGGATCAACGCACCCTCCTCCGCCGTATGGCTGAGTTGCAGTACACTCGCAATGATTTAGATTTGCAGCGCGGTAGTTTTCGAGTGCGGGGCGATGTGATTGATATTCACCCTGCGGACTCTGATAAAGAAGCGATTCGGATTGAATTGTTTGATAATGAAATCGAAAATCTCAGCTATTTTGATCCGTTAACAGGTGAAGTTCTACGGCGGGTGCCACGCTTAACCATTTACCCAAAAACCCATTATGTTACTCCACGAGAAGTCTTGCTGGAAGCGGTTGATAAAATTAAAGATGAGCTACAAGAACGCTTAATTGTTCTAAAAAATGAGAACCGTTTAGTCGAAGCACAGCGTCTCGAACAGCGCACCATGTATGACATGGAAATGATTATGGAAACTGGTTATTGCTCAGGGATTGAGAACTACTCACGCTATCTATCTAAACGCGCACCCGGCGAGCCGCCGCCTTGTTTGTTTGATTATTTGCCGCGCAATGCGTTGGTGTTCATTGATGAGTCGCATGTCACCATCCCGCAATTTGGCGGCATGTATAAGGGTGACCGCTCACGTAAAACTACTTTGGTGGAATATGGTTTCCGCTTGCCCTCAGCACTCGATAATCGTCCGCTAAAATTTGAAGAGTTTGAGCGTTTAATCCCCCAGGCAATTCATGTATCCGCCACACCGGGCGCTTATGAATTAGAGCATTCAGATAATGTAGCGGAACAATTAGTACGCCCGACTGGCCTCATTGATCCACTGGTAGAAGTACGCCCTGTATTGTCTCAGGTGGATGATGTCATGTCTGAAGTGACCGAACGGGTGAAAAAAGATGAACGTGTGTTAGTCACTACCCTCACCAAGCGCATGGCTGAAGACTTAACCGACTATTTAATGGAACACGATATTCGCGTGCGCTATCTGCACTCTGATATTGATACGGTGGAACGGGTGGAAATTATCCGCGATCTGCGTAAAGGTGAATTCGATGTATTAGTTGGGATTAACTTATTGCGTGAAGGTTTGGATATTCCTGAAGTCTCTTTAGTCGCCATTTTGGATGCTGATAAAGAAGGCTTCTTACGCTCTGAGCGCTCACTCATTCAAACTATTGGCCGTGCTGCGCGTAACTCGGCAGGTAAAGCCATTTTGTATGGTGATAAAATTACCGACTCTATGCGTAAAGCCATCGACGAAACGGCACGTCGTCGTGAGAAGCAAATAGCCTTTAATATTGAACATGGCATTACTCCGCAAACGATTCGTAAACGGATTGCCGATGTAATGGAAGGCGCTTATGCGAATGCCAAACGTAATGAGAAAAAAGGCAAAAACCTTAAAATTGGTGAGGAGATGGCTGATTATCGGACGATGAGCCCAGCACAAGCAGTAAAAACGCTAAAATTGCTTGAAGAGAAAATGTTTGCCTTAGCCAAGAATTTAGAATTTGAAAAGGCTGCTGCAATGCGTGATGAAATCGCCAAAGTAAGAGCGCACGTGTTTGGTTTAGATTAACTAAAATCCTCTTTATCTTTTAGTTGCTAGTTTTTTAGAAAAAATTAGCTTGGCTAGCAACAAATATCTTCTAAAATAATACATCCCCATTGCTTAAAGTCCGCTTATGTTAACCTTTATTATTAATGCGTTTTTAATCTTGGTTTTGAGCAGTCTAGCCTCATTTTTTGGTTTGCGGGTTTGGATTAATCGTATTTTCCGTCCTAACCCTGAAGATTTGCCAGCGCTTGAGATGAGTAAAGAATCTCCCCTCTATCAAAACTTTTATGACTTGCTCGATCAAGCACCGAGCGAGCAGCACTCAATGTTTTATCCACTGAGTCCGTTACAAGATGCGCTACTTGAGCGCGTTAAGCTAGCTGATCAAGCGGTGGGCAGCATCGAAGCTCAGTATTACATGCTGAATGACGATGAGGCTGGTTTAGTTTTCCTCCAAGCTTTAACCGCTGCAGCTCAGCGCGGCGTAAAAATTCGCCTCTTGATTGATGATCTTGATGTGATCCAGCGCGAAGATGTGTTGATTCGATTGGTCGATCAGTATCCAAACTTTCAAATTCGAGTATTTAATCCAGCTTGGCTGCGCCTGATTCGTAAACCCGAATTTCTAGTACGTTTCCCTCGCCTGTCGCGGCGGATGCACAACAAGTCTTATACCATTGATGGCATTTTCAGCATTATTGGAGGACGCAATATCGGCAATGAATATTTCGATCTTAAACATGAAATTACCTTTGCTGATTTCGATATTTTATTCGCAGGGCCTATGGTGCAGGATGTGCGCAAAGAGTTCGATACCTATTGGTATAGCGGCTTATGCTCTGATATTCATCGCTTAGGTACTGCCGCTGACGATAGCAAATACGCAGAATGGCGGCAGAAATTGAGCACTACTTATGCACACTATCTACCGATCTTAATGAAAGATCGAGATCAAGTACTACCTGCTTTAAAGCGTGGCGAAATTCAGCCGTATTATGCTGAAGTAAGAGTGATCTATGACTATCCGGACAAAATTCTTACCAGTGTTTTTAAACCTGACAGCCGCATGCTTGAAGAGGTTGAGGGATTAATCAGTTCAGCACAGCAAGAATTATTAATCTGTGCTGCCTATTTCATTCCTAGTAAACACGGAGTAAAAGTTTTACAAGCCTTACGTGAGCGCGGCGTGAAAATTACTGTACTGACAAATTCGTTTGAGTCGAATGATGTTCTGCCAGTGCATGCGAGTTACAGCTCTTATCGTCAGCCTTTGCTGAAGATGGGGGTGCGCTTGTATGAATTAAAATCCCATGATCGCCATGCAGATAACAAACACTCTCTGTTAGGCTCTGAATGTACCAGCCTCCACGCTAAAGCCTTCTTTATTGATCGACGCAAAAACTTCATTGGCTCGTTTAATATGGATCCACGCTCTGCCATTCATAATACCGAGATGGGTGCCATTTTCGAGCACTCTGGTTATGCGGAAATGGTCACCCAAGAGATTTACGCTTTCGTTGAGAGCCAGGCTTATAAAATCCAACTGAACCCTCGCGGTAAATTAGAATGGCATGAGCCTTTAAAAGATGGCAACTATCGGATACATACCCTTGAACCAAAAATGACGCCGCTGGAACGACGCTGCTTACCTTTAATTGCCTGGCTACCAGTAGAGTGGTTGTTATAAGACTTAAGAGAGAAGCAGCTTTAATAGACTACTTCTACAGAACCTACTTTAATGATTTTTCTGAGTGAGCTTGTCCATCACCGCATAAAGCACACCAGAAACCACGAACGTAATATGAATTCCTACCATCCACATTAAATCCCGGTCAGTGAGATCCTTTACGTCCATAAAGCCTTTAAGCAACTCTATGCCCGAAATTGCGACAATCGAGCCAATCAGCTTAATTTTTAGATCCGTAAAACCAATATGCCCCATCCAATCAGGGCGATCGGCGTGTTCATGTAAATCTTCCATTTTGGAGACAAAATTCTCATAACCACTAAAGATGATGATAATGAGCAGATTCATAATCAAAGAAATATCAACAATTGACAATACACCTACTATTACTTCCTGCCCTTCTACGACCAAAATAGCAGAAGCTAGCTCCCATAGCTGTTTAAGCGCTTTAAACATTAACAAAACCAGACTGACTACTAAGGCTAAATAAATAGGCGCAGTCAACCAACGACTTACAAATAAAAAATGCTCAAAAGCACTTTCTAGCTTTTTCAACTTTAGGCTCCATCTATGTATTAAAGCTGCCGAGTATAACTAAGGTCTCTTTAAAAGATTAAATTCCCTTAGGCAATTTTCTAAACACAAACCTATAAACAGGTTATGATGGCTCACAAAAAGCAAAACCTATTAGGACGAACCACATGCCACATCAGCTCCCTCCTCTGAATGCTTTACGCGCCTTTGAAGCGGTTGCCCGCCATAAAAGCTTCACTAAAGCTGCGGAAGAACTGTTTGTGACCCGGGCAGCCATCAGTCACCAAATTAAGCATTTGGAAGATTTTCTTGGAGTTGAATTGGTTGAGCGGCATAACCGTTCTATTACGCTCACCAAAGCAGGTGAAGCAGCTTTACCTAAGTTACGCGAAGGCTTTAATACCCTCGCAGATGCTGTGCATATCATGCGCTCCCAAAAGACTAATGAAAGTTTAAGCGTCTGGGTAGCCCCCTCCTTTGCTTCCAAATGGTTAGTACCACGCCTACATACCTTTGCCCAACAACATCCTGATATTGATATGCGCATCAGCGGTGAGGCCAAATTAGTCGATGCAACCGAGCAACATGGTGCTTTGGATGAGTTATTTCGCGCCCACGAAATTGATGTGATGATTCGTTTTGGCTTAGGCAATTATCCGGGCTGCCTAGTTGAGAAACTTTTCTCAGTGGAAGCAGTACCTTTATGTAAACCCTCGCTGTTAACTGATCTGCCACATCCCTTGCAAACACCTGATGACTTACGCTTTCATACGTTGCTGCATGATGAAACCCCCTATATGGGGCGACCTAGTTGGGAGCGCTGGCTACAGTTGGCAAAAGTGGAAGGTGTCGACTTTAAGCGCGGCATGCACTTCAATCATGTGTCCTTAGCGATGGAAGCCGCGATTGATGGTCAAGGCGTACTATTAAGCATGGATGCGCTCGCTCAGCACGATATTGAAGCAGGACGTTTGTGTATTCCCTTCCCCCTAAGCATGCCTTTAGAACATGCTTATCATATTATTCGCCCTAAATCAGCCACCAGTAACCAACGCGCTGCTTCCGCTTTTATTGCTTGGGTGTTAGCCGAAGCTGAAGAGCAGGAAGAAGCTAAACTAGCTTAAAATAGCGGTATTCTTGATTTCTGCATACACCCTTTGACCGATTTCAAGCTGCAATAAACTTGCTGTCTTGCGCGTAATCTGCGCTAGTAATAACTCAGTTCCGACTTGCAAACTGACAGTGATATAACCCACCGCTGGATTGACCATTCCCAAAACTCGGGCGGGTAAGTTATTGCAGGAATCAATACTTGGAGGTGACTGCAAACTTAAACTCACATCACGGGCATAAATACGTAAGCGCAACTGGCTACCTTTTGGTAATTCCTGATGTGGCACACTCAAGTTTCCACCTGAGAAACAAAGTTGCAATAACTGAAATTCAGCCTCATAAGCAAACACTTCAGCGGTTAAAACACTAGAAGCACGTTGGCTTTGCGCTAAGGGCAAATCTAAGCATGTCAATACAGACTGTAACTCACCGCTAGCCAAGATTTTGCCCTTATCCATCAATACCAAATGATCAGCAAGTTGCGTCATTTCTTGTGGAGAATGAGTGATATACAAAACGGGTAACTGCAGTTCACGCTGTAAATGACGCAAATACGGCAGAATCTCATATTTATGTGCTTGATCTAGTGCTGCTAAGGGTTCATCCATCAATAATAATTGTGGTTCTACCGCTAAAGCACGTGCAATCGCTACCCGTTGTTTTTCGCCACCCGAAAGCTTGGCAGGTTTGCGTTTAAGTAGACTTGTAATATTTAGTAGCTCAATGACTACTTCTAAATTGTGATTAGACTTTGAGTAACTGCGCTTGCGCCCATAATCAATATTCTGCTGCACAGTCAAATGTGGAAACAGACATGAGTCTTGAAATACATACCCCAAAGGACGTTGATAAGTCGCTAAACAATAGCCCGCTGCACTATCCTCCCATAACTGTTCATTGAGTTGGCAATACGCTACTTGCGGGTGTTCTAAGCCTGCAATGCAACGCATTAATAGCGTCTTACCAGAACCAGAACTACCCGTTATGACAGTGATTCCAGTAGAAGGTAGCTCTAATTGCGCAGCTAATTCAAAGGTTGCTAGTTTTAAGTGAAACTGAGCTTTCAGCATAGTCACAGGCTATTTGCCTCGATTCAAATAATACAAACCCAGCAAGACACTAAATGAAAATAGCACCAATAAAGCGGCTAAACTATGCGCAGCCTGATAATTCATCGCTTCCACATGATTATAAAGCTGGACTGAAATAACTCGTGTTTCCCCAGTAATATTCCCACCAATCATCAACACCACACCAAACTCACCGACGGTATGCGCAAAGCCCAAGACAATAGCCGTCAGAAAACCGTGCTTAGACAAAGGCAGAATGATGGTAAAAAAAGCATCTAGTGGACTTGCTCTTAAAGTCATGGCTGCTTCCAATAAACGCTTATCAAAATTGCTAAAAACAGCTTGAATCGGTTGGACTACAAAAGGCAAAGAGTAAAGTACCGAAGCCACTAGTAGGCCACTGAAACTAAAGGGTAAAGTGTTTAGGCCGAACTGTTGCATGAGCTGTCCTACCCAACCTTTTGGCCCTAATACTACTAGTAAATAAAAGCCTAAAACTGTGGGCGGCAAAACTAAAGGCAAAGCCACTAAGGCATTTAAAGGCGCTTTCCACCAGCGTTCAGTATGAGCTAAATGCCAAGCGAGTGGCGTGGCAATTAGCAATAACACTAAGGTTGTTAAGCTCGCTAGCTTTAAAGTTAAAGCAATCGCTATCCAGTCTTCAGAACTCAAGATCAATTTGCTTTAGGTAGGCCATAACCTGCATCAGTAATCAGCTTTTGAGCCTCTGGTGTTTTGAGAAAATCTAATAATGCTTTGGCTGCAGTATTATCTTTACCCTTAGTTAATAACACCGCATCTTGCTGAATCGGCGTATACAAGTCTTCAGGTACTTGCCAGACTGAACCGTCTTTTAAAACCCCATCTTTTTCTACTTGCGACCAAGCCACGAAACCTAAGTCTGCATTGCCGGTACTCACAAAATCATAGGTTTGACTAATATTTTCACCTTGGACTAGTTTTGCTTCTAAGGTTTTTGTTAAACCTAAATGCTCTAATACTTCCAACGCTGCCGCACCATAAGGTGCTGTTTTTGGGTTAGCAATTGCCAGATGTTTAAACTCATTCTTTTTCAGAACCTCACCTTGAGCATCAATAGAGTCTTTAGTGCTGCTCCACAAAACCAGCTTGCCCAAAGCATAAGTAAACTGGCTATCTGCCACTGCTAATTGTGCATCGACCAGCTTCTTTGGCGTTTTACTATCCGCTGATAAGAACACCTCAAACGGAGCGCCATTTTCAATCTGAGCATACAACTTGCCAGTGGCTCCAGCAGAAATTTTCAACTCATGTCCACTCTTGGCTTTAAAAGCCGTTGCTAAAGTTTCTAACGGCTTGGAGAAGTTAGAGGCAACTGCAACCTGAACTTCATCAGCCCAGAGACTCGAACTACCGATACAAAGTGTTAATGCAAGCCAAGTATGCTTGAATAATTTCATAGCTATATGTTCCTTTTAAAAAAAATTAATAAAACATTAAATCAATCTTTCTAATCAACAGAGGTGTATAAAGGCTTAAGTGCAAGGAAGCCACCTGCTACAGAAAAAGTTCTGCTATACCCTAGCTCACGTAATAATTGAGTAGCACACTGACTCCGTCGTCCACTGTTGCATACAACTAGCAATGAACAGTCACGTGCTTGCTGCAAAGTATTGATGGCTTTAATGAATGAGCAAATATCAAGAGTGCTCGGTTCATCCGCATCTAACATTTCTTGCTCTTCGTCAGTCAGTGAAAAACCAAAGAATTGTTTAACATTGAAAAAAGGGATATGCATAGCTTGCGGTAAGTTCCCCTTAATCTCTAATTCAAACCCTTGGCGAATATCAATAAGGCAGGCCAAATACAATTTGCACATTTCTCTAGCAGTCAAAGCACTTATTTCTAGAGGTAAAGCACTAGCCGCAGGGAGGATTGCTTGATTAATTGGCAAATTCATTCGTTATTCCAAAAAAAACATAACGCTAGCTAAAAAATTTTACAGGTCTAAATTTTCTGAGCGTTTAGCTAAAAACCTATCAAAATCTTGCTTCACCAACCAAAATAGCTCAATGGCTTTTTCGCCCGTAGTCGTCAAACTCGCACCACCACCACCTTTACCACCTGTAGCACTTTGCACTAGCGGATATGGGCTATGCTGATTCATGGAGTTCACTAACTCCCAAGCCTGCCGATAAGACATTTGCATTGAACGCGCTGCGCCACTGATAGAGCCATGCTCACGAATGCGCTCTAACAGCAATACACGACCTGTTCCCAGAAAAGTACCCTGAGGACTTTCAATCCAAAACCGGCCTTTTAGTTGATAAGTAGGCGTCTGACTATCCATAGAGCGTTATATATCAAAAAGAATAGCGCCTGACTAGAGTCCCTTTCGATATAAAGTGCATGGTTCAGTTTAATTTAAGAGCGCTACGTACTTGTTGTTCGCTATAACTGGCTAGCTCTTTACGAGGAACTGCCTGGCTATCAATCGGGGGCAGGAAATGCACTGCAATTAAAATCTTTGGCTCGGCTAAAATCCTCCAAAGGTTTTGCATTAAAGTTTGCGGCTCTAGATAAGGTACTAGTGGATGAGTTTGACCCTGGGTGTTCTGGTAATGAATAGCCACTGGTTGGATTAAAGCATTCGCAGTCACAGCAGCTGCAAATAAACGTGCATGAAAAGGTAGCAGGTGAATATTATCAGTGATCGTTCCCTCAGGAAAAATCAGTACCCGCTCTTGATGTTCTAGGCTGGAAGTAATTTTGTCGCTGGCACCTTTAGCCCCGCCACTCTTACCACGCTCAATGAATAAAGTACCTGATTTGTCAGCAAGCCAACCAATGACTGGCCAAGACTTAACTTCACTCTTGGAAAGAAAAGTGACTTCGGTCTGCCCACCCAAAAGCGCAATATCTAGCCAAGAGACATGATTAGCAGCCAGCAAACTTCCTGCTGGCGCAGGCTCGCCATAGGTTGTAACCTGCCCACCAACAATGCGAACAATACGCCCCAGCCACCAGCGCCTAAGCTGTTGATAGCTTGGATCAATGGCAGCACGCCGCAATAAACCTGCATAAATAGCGGTGATAATGACCCCCACTAAGACGTGTAAAGCTAATTGAGTCAATCGAAATAAACGTCTTAGTCGTATCACCGCAATCTCATTTTAGTTAAAATTTTAAGGCGTAATATCTGCTCCCGCTTTGGGGCGATTGGTATGGCGAACATCCTTACCCTCGACCAAATAAATCACATATTCGCAGATATTTTTACTGTGATCACCAATCCGTTCTAAGGAACGAGCGCACCATAAAACATTCAGACTATCCCGAATCGTGCGCGGATCTTCCATCATATGTGTCAACAGCTGGCGGGATAATACATCAAACTCAGCATCAATTTGTAAATCACTTTCTGCAATTTGTTGTGCTGTTTCTGCATCCATCCTTGCCATCGCATCTAAAGTGCGGCGCAGCATTTCACGGACATGATCACCTAAATGGCGTAAAGCGGTATGCAGTGAAGTCGCCAAACCTTCAGTTGAAATCGCATGACGGGCAATTTTCTCTGCCTCATCACCGATACGTTCCAAATCTGTGACCGATTTAATAATACTGATGACTAAGCGCAAATCACCTGCCGCTGGCTGGCGGCGGGCAATAATTTGTGTGCAAGCTTCATCAATTTCGACTTCAAGGCGGTTCACACGATAGTCTGAATAGGCTACTTCTTCGCCTAACTGGCTATCATTTTCCATTAAAGCGCGTAAGGCCTTACCTAACTGCTCCTCAACCAAACCACCCATTTGTAAAGACTGATTGCGTACACTTTCCAACTCTTGGTTGTACTGATGTGAAGTATGCTGCCCGATTTCCATCGGAAAACTCCTTATAGTTTATTAATTTGGCCTAACCAAAACGCCCTGTAATATAGTTTTCAGTCAAACGATGCTGAGGATTCGTAAATACCGTGTTAGTTTTATTCACTTCCACTAAATAACCTAAATGGAAATACGCTGTACGTTGCGAAATCCGTGCGGCCTGTTGCATCGAGTGCGTGACAATACAGATGGTAAAACTTTGACGAAGTTCATCAATCAGCTCTTCAATCGTCGCCGTTGCGATAGGATCCAGTGCTGACGTCGGCTCATCCATCAAAATCACTTCGGGGCTAACGGCAATCGCTCTTGCAATACACAAACGCTGCTGTTGACCGCCCGACAAACCCGTGCCTGGCGCTTGTAAGCGATCTTTTACTTCATTGAACAAACCGGCTTTCTTTAAGCTGTCTTCAACAATATCATCCAACTCACTGCGATTAGCCGTTAAGCCATGAATCCGTGGGCCATAGGCAACATTGTCATAAATCGATTTCGGGAAAGGATTCGGCTTTTGAAACACCATCCCCACTCGTGCCCGTAGCAATACGGGGTCTTGCTCTTTGGCATAAATATCTTCGCCATCAAGGAGCAATTGACCCGTGACTTTACAGCCATCAATCGTGTCGTTCATCCGATTCAAACAGCGCAAGAAAGTCGATTTACCACAACCCGAAGGGCCGATCATGGCAATCACTTCATTCTTGCCAATATCCAGATCCACCCCAAAAATCGCTTGCTTAGCTTGGTTGTAAAACACATCCACATCACGGGTATAGAACTTCGGATCATCTAAAAACGGCACACCTACAGGTTGAGTTGCATGTTTCAGCTCCTCAACGATGGCTTGAATATCCACCGCTTGATCTTTAGAGTTCGCTGCTGATGGATCCTTTGAAGTCGGAAGAGTCATAGTATTATTTGTCAAAGCTAGAGTGTTCATAGGCTTACCAGCGTCTCTCAAATCTTTTACGTAACAGAACTGCCAGCAAGTTCATCATCACTAGGAAGAATAACAGGACAATAATGGCAGCGGAGGTTTTTTCAGTAAAGGCACGTTCTGGGCTATCCGACCACAGATAAATTTGCACCGGTAAAATCGCAGCAGGATCAGTAATACCCTGTGGAATATCCACAATAAAAGCGACCATTCCAATCATTAATAGCGGTGCAGTTTCACCCAAAGCATGTGCCATCCCAATAATCGTACCGGTTAAAATGCCGGGCATCGCTAAAGGTAAAGTATGGTGGAACACCGTCTGCACACGGGAAGCCCCCATTCCATACGCTGCTTGGCGAATGGAGGGTGGTACCGATTTTAAAGCAGCGCGACTGGCGATAATAATGGTTGGTAAGGTAATCAAAGTCAGTACCAACCCCCCTACTAAAGGCGTCGAGCGCGGTACACCAAAAAACTGGATAAACACCGCTAAGCCCAGCAAACCAAACACTATCGAAGGTACAGCTGCGAGGTTATTGATATTCACCTCAATAAAATCTACGAGAGTATTATTTTTCGGCGCAAACTCTTCTAAGTAAATTGCAGCAGCCACCCCAATTGGGAAAGCCAAGGTCATAGTCACCAGCATGGTATAAAAAGAACCCATCAGCGCACTCAAAATACCGGCTTGTTCAGGTTCACGGGAGTCGCCTGAGGTAAAAAACGGCAGATTAAAGCGCCGCTCAATTTCGTTTTTAGCTTCAAGATCATCCAGCCATACGAGTTGAAAATCTTTAATCCGCCGATCAGCTTCTGGCTGAGTACGATCAATATTGCCTTTAAAGTAAGTATCAATATCATCATCCGCCATCACCCAAACAGTCTGCTGTGTACCAATCAGCTTTGGATTAGCCATCACCATCTTTTGTAAATCATAAGCAGCACTTGAACTGACCAGCTTTTTCAAAGCCATCTTTTGCTTACGTTCAGTAATACCAGGGAAACGTGTGGTGAGGGCATTCAGCACTACGGTGTCATAACTCGCAGCACGTAGCTTGTCCTGAGGTGCATGAGCATCCACGCCTAAAGCCTCAGCACTCAGATTGACATCTAATTTCATATAGGTTTGCGTGAAGGCTGGCCAACCTTGCATGAAAATGGTGGTTAACAGAATCGCGAGGAAAGTTAAACTCAATACGATTGAAGCTAAACCCCAAAAGCGGAAGCGTTTCTCACGTGCATAACGCTTGGCGAGGCTAGCACGAACTAATTCAGTTTTATTACTCATCTGCATCATGCCTGCTCCAGTTTATTCGTATTGTTCGCGGTACTTACGCACAATGCGCAAGGCCAAGATATTCAGGATTAAGGTCAATACGAACAGGGTTAAACCTAAAGCAAAAGCCGCTAAGGTTTTGGGACTATCAAATTCTTGGTCACCTGTGAGCAAAGTCACGATTTGTACCGTTACCGTGGTAACTGCTTCCAGAGGATTCGCGGTGAGATTGGCCGATAAACCTGCCGCCATCACTACAATCATGGTTTCACCAATTGCCCGCGAAGCGGCTAATAGGAAAGCGCCAACAATACCCGGTAAAGCTGCTGGTAGAATGACTTGTTTAATCGTTTCTGAGCGCGTCGCCCCCATGCCATAAGAGCCATCTCGCATCGCTTGGGGTACAGCATTGATGACATCATCAGAGAGTGAAGACATAAAAGGAATAATCATCACCCCCATGACTAAACCAGCAGCTAAGGCACTTTCTGAAGCTACCGTTAAACCAATACTCTCACCGAGAGTACGAATAAATGGGGCTACGGTTAAAGCAGCAAAAAAGCCATACACAACGGTTGGAATACCCGCCAATACCTCTAATGCCGGCTTTACCCAAGCACGCACTCGCTTACTGGCATATTCAGATAAGTAGATTGCTGACATTAAACCCACAGGAACTGCAATTGCCAAAGCGATTACTGAAATCAGCAACGTACCGGCAAATAAGGGAATCGCACCGAAGCTGCCGGAACCACCCACTTGATCATTACGAATTGCAGTTTGTGGACTCCAATGAGTACCAAATAAGAATTCAGTGATTGGTACTGCTTGGAAGAAACGCAAGGATTCAAACAGTACTGATAAAACAATCCCTAAAGTAGTCACAATCGCAATCGACGCACACAGGATCATCAAGCCGACAATGACCTTTTCCACTTGATTGCGTGCACGGAAATTGGGAGCAATTTTACGAAATGCCCAGAAAATTCCTAAGCCCGCTAAGGCAAAGACCAACACTGCTTTAATGATATTGCTATTGTGTTGTAACTCGATATAACGGCGCGCAGCTTCCTGTTGAGCTGGCTCAGCAGTCTCATCAATGACCCCTGCTTTTGCCATACTTTCCACCCGATTCATGAATAAATTCACGTTCGTCGTGTCAGTACTTTGAATCTCTGTAGGTAAGCTAGAAATCACATTCTGGCTAATAAAAGTTGGGCTGAAGAATGACCATAACATTAAAGCAATAAGCGAAGGTAATAAGCACCACACCACTACCAAATGACCGTAATAGCCTGGTAGGGAATGCAGCTTATTTACACCACGATTGCCATTTGATACGGCCAAAGCTCGCTTACGCCCAAAGAAATAGCTAAATGCAGCTAACACCAGTAGTAGAAGCAAGATAATTGACGTATTCATACCTGTGTGTACCACAAAGGGAAAGAAGGTTTGTAGTAGGCAGCGCAAACAAGCACGATGAGTTAGGCTGCGGCAAGCGGATAGTACCGAGGCTTTGTGACAGCTTTATGACAAAGTGACACCAACCTTAGTGCTCAAAAAATAGGAGCTAGCGAGCTAGCTCCAAACGTTAACAAGAAAACAGCTTGTTAGTTAGAGAGACTCAAGAACCTTCATACTTTTGGCAGCTTCAGTATTAGTAGTACGCTCATTAGCTGGCATTGGAATCATACCTTTCTCAGCTAGATAACCTGTATCACCCCAAGCAGCATCACTCGTTAACTCAGTAACGAACTCCTCAATTCCTTTAACAGTACCAATGTGCTCTTTCTTGACATAAAGGTATAAAGGGCGTGAAACGGAGTATTTACCAGCAGCGATATTTTCAAAGGTAATATCCACACCTTCAATTGAAGAGCCTTTTACTTTATCCGCATTTTGGTCTAAGAAACTGAAACCGAAAATACCCAAGGCTTTAGGATTAGCTTGCAATTTTTGGACGATTAGATTGTCGTTCTCGCCTGCTTCGATGTATTTACCATCTTCACGCATATTGCCGCAGATAGCCTTAAACTTTTTCTCGTCTTCTTTCTCTAGCTTCTTAATGGCCGGAAACTCTTTACAACCAGCATGCATCACTAATTCAACGAAAGCATCGCGTGTACCTGAGGTTGGTGGAGGGCCTAAAACCTCGATCGGCTCATCGGGTAACTCAGCATTCACTTCTTTCCAAGTTTTGTAGGGGTTAGGAATTAACTTCAGATTGCCAGTGACCGCATCCATATTGCCACCCGTGCTTTCTGGAACTTCTTTGGCTAATGCAAGAAACAAATCACGGCGAGTTAATTTGTAAGCTTCAGCCTCTTTAGCATTCGCAATAGCAATACCATCGTAGCCAATTTTGATTTCAACTGGGCTAACCCCATTCTTTTTACAATCGGCTAACTCGCTGTCTTTAATCCGGCGTGAAGCGCCAGTCATATCGGCTGTTTCAACCCCTGCTCCTTCACAGAACAGCTTCATCCCACCACCAGTACCAGTAGATTCAACTTTAGGTGCTGGATTGCCAGTTTTCTTAGCATAGTTCTCAGCAACCGCTGTTGCGAAGGGATAAACCGTTGAAGAACCAACGATTGAGATATTGTCACGAGCTTGTGCAGCACCAGTAGCAACCAGCAAGCCCGCTGCGATAGCCATAGACAGTGTTTTCATTTCAGCGTTCTCCGTTCATTAAGCCTTTAGATGCTGCGCAGTGTAGAGCTTGAATATGACAATGCTATGACAAGCTGTCATTTTCGTGACTTAATTTATCAAGCGATAAAATTAGCAATAAATTTCTTCTAGAACAAATACATAGAATTTTCATATAAGCGTCACTTGCTTGCAGTAATTAGCTTTCATACTCATTTTTATCTGAGTTTTCATTCACCAATGGAGTTTGAGGATGAAACTACTGCATGACTTAAATGCACGGGAAATTCCACTGTGCTTATTGCTCAATCGGATTAATCATCAACGGTCTATTAGCTATTTCTTTGCCGCCATCAGTCGCTTAGGTAATGGCATATTTTGGTACACCCTAATGCTAATGCTGCCTTTGATTTATGGCTGGCAAGCTAGCTATGTGTCTTTACATATGGGCTTAGTAGGTTTAGTTGGCTTAGTGATTTACAAGGCATTGAAAGGCTCAACTTTGCGCGTGCGTCCTTATCATTACAGTGAGGCTATTTTCCAAAATGTCGCAGCACTCGATCAATTTAGCTTTCCTTCAGGACATACCTTACATGCGGTGAGCTTTACGCTCATTCTCCTGCATTACTATCCCGAATGGTTTTATTTAGTGGTGCCATTTGCCGTACTGACGGCAGTTTCACGGATTGTCTTGGGCTTGCACTATCCAAGCGATGTCATCATTGGTGCGTTGATTGGTGCAACGCTCGCCTTGAGTAGCTTTTTGGCCTTAGCTTAAAACCAATCTTCACGAGAGGAGCACTTCATGCCAACCCTACGCCCAGTTACTTTGGAAGGTAAACTCATTCGCCTAGAGCCTTTAACCAAATGGCATGCGCCGGATTTGCTAAAAGCAGCGCGCGATGAAAGCATTTGGAACTATATGTTTTACGGCAACCTAGCTGAACCGCAGCACATGAACAACTTTATCAGCAATGCCATCCGATTACGGGATGCGGGTAGCGACTTGCCTTTTGCCGTCATCCATAAAGCGACTGATCAGGCGATTGGTTGTACACGCTTTCGGGATATTTGCCTAAAGCATTTCAAGCTAGAAATTGGTGGTACTTGGTATGCGACTCAGTATCAACGTAGCGGTGTGAATCTTGAAAGCAAATATTTATTACTACGCCATGCTTTTGAAACTTTTGGCATTTTACGGGTGCAATTTAAAACAGATATTCGCAATCTTCGCTCGCGTCAATCTTTGGAAAAAATGGGCGCAGTACCGGAAGGGATTTTACGACGCAGTGCCATCATGCCCGATGGGGTGATTCGCGATACCTTGATTTATAGCATTCTGGATACTGAATGGGGAGTAGTCAAAACTAGTTTAGAACAACGTATGGAGCGTTATCATTATGACTACCATCCTGACTATTTAAGTCACTTACCAAGCTGGACTAGTCCGAGCTCAGCAAATAACTAATTACAGATAGGCGCTAGCTAGTATCGCCAGCCTATTTCAATCGGGGCAACTACCCTGAACGATAAAGCCCCTCAGCTCTTGCACCAGTTTGTAAATGATATTGCCTAAGTCAGCTTTATAAGATGTATTTTCAGAAAAAAGGCCAATGATTTTCATCACTGGCCTTAAAGAAAAAGAATACCTAAAGCAAACTTTTTGCTTATTTAATAGCAGGCAAGCCACTGATATAGCCAACATTGGCATCGAACCTGTCGATCTTAGCTAAAGCTGCATCTACCACTGCATTCGTCCCTGTGTTCCAGTCACCATGATGTTGGCTATTACTCATGATATAAGCATGACCATTTAAATTTTCGAGCACTTGCAAACCTGTATTTTCCCCACCTACAACCGTACTGAGAATCCGTGTTAATTTCTTTGTATCGACGTTATAAGCCCACACGAAATTATTGACGTGCATACCAGAGTCTTCACCGATGAATAAAGTACGCATCTTTTCAGCGAAGAAAATATTGTCAGTATTCGCAATTTTATCTGGATTAGCTGTATTACCTAAAGCATCAGCTGTACTAAGTGGCTCACCTAATAAAGCTGCTTCGACATACAGGTTGCTGGCAACATAATTGGAGTTAATACGATTACCCATACTATCCTTTTGACCTGACTTCAGCTCTGCTGAATACGTTGCACCAGCCGGATTCTTCACCAATTTAATATCATTTGCTGGTTCATCACGGGTATCAGTCATGCTATCGCGAATGGCCGACATCGCTAAATACAAGCGTTTATCTTTGTCATTGACTGCAATTCCCTCCATTTTAGTAAACTCAGTAGTTGCACCCTTGAGGGCTGCATAACGACGAGTTTCTAAGAAAGCAGCCGCCTTTTCTTGGCCTGACCGTACAATTAAGCACTCATCTGCTGTCGAGCCAGAACGCACCCGCTTGTAGCCTGTCGGGCAAGATGAATCTGTTGGTACAACGGCATCAAAAATCGCACTAAAACTTGCCGAATCAGCGAGTGCTTTGATTTCTGTATCTGTACCATGCCCTAAACGCACCCAAGTTAAGTTTGCTTTACCACCCGCATCAGCACTGGTTTGTGTCCATTTTGCTGCATAGATCGTCCCTGCGGATAAATCACCCGGCTTGTCTGCAACAAACATCAACATCAGGCTGTGTGTGCCATCATCACCGAAGTAAGCGGTTTTCCCATCGGGCATCACCTTAGACATTTCCCAAGTACCACGCCCCATTGCATAGTGCTTCACAACTTTGGTTGTGCCATCTGCATTAACCGTTACTTCAGGAATAATACCATGATGATAAGGGCTAGCAGTTCGCTCAGACTTGTAATAGATTTCGTTTAAAGCTTTTAAACCCGCAATTGTTGTCGTGTAATTGCTAGATAAGGGGTTATATTGCAGATCATAATCTTCTTCAGAGCCTAAATGCGTATTCCAAGGCGTTTGCGAACCAAAGCATGGAACCCACAAACCATTGACACTCGAAAAATCAAGTGGACGTTGTGATTTAATATTTAGCTTGCCATCTGAACCCTGTGTCAAGCTGGTTAGCAACATGCTCATTGGCATCCGCGTATACCATCCGTCTTTGTTATACGCTGTACTACCATCCGACAATAACCAGTCATATTCTAAATGGTTCACTAAGAATAAATTGCCATCGACACTTAAGAGGCTATTCGCATCTGGAGTTTCTGCAATCACTGGTTGTCCCCTAGGGTCCTTAATTGCTTCCATTTTATAGTTATAAAGCTGGCCTGCTGCATGCGCATTACCACCCACTTTATCTTTCACACCAAATAATTTGTTATATGCCAGTGGATATTGTGCAGTAGTACCGTCGGTATAAGTGACTGTAGCGATCGAACTACTATGTGTTTTCGCCATAGCCTCAGCAGTCACAGGGGCTGGAGTACTACTAAACTCAATAGATTTGAAGGTTTTAGTTGAGCCACTAGTAGCATTATCATCACACGCAGATAATGCGGTAGCGATTGCCAAGCTCAGCATCGAAAATTTCAGCGGTTGCATCACAGATTCCCTATTCCATTTTATATCGTTAGATAGGAAAATTTTAAATAGGAAGTTTTGCAACTTGATGAATTGTACATGGCAGTTCGATGACTTCCTGATACCAACTGATTTAGCGTCAATTAAGCAGAGGCTTTTATAAGTTAGTTACTTATGTTTAGAAACTTCTTGCTTAATACTTGGTCTATGCTTTAGCTTGTTTTGAAGACTTTTCACTCACAATAAAATCATCTGAGGCATCCTAATGTCAGCTTTAAAATTAATCAGCACCACTGCTTTATTATTAACAACTAGCGCTCTAATGCAAACTACACTGGCTGGTAGCTCAACAGTACCGGTTAGTAGCCCTGCAGTGAGCATCAAACCATTCCCCAAACCACATGCAGGCGATAAACGTTTAGTGATTCGCTTACCTGCTCGTGCGAATGAAAACGCCTTATTAGTGCGTGTAACACCTGGTAAATTAGGCCGAGTTGATTGTAATAACCAAGCGTATACCGGAACTTTAGAGACTAAAACCCTGCAAGGTTGGGGATATAATTTCTATGTACTTCGCACCAAGGGAGAAGCTATGTCAACTCTGATGGCTTGCCCACCGAATAGTGCAAGAACTGCCTTTGTACCAGTGGCAGGCGCTGAGCAAACCCTAAGCTACAACAGCAGAATGCCCTTGATCTACTATGTGCCTAAAGACTTTAATGTGCAGTACGAAGTCTTTGCCCCTCAGCAACAAGGCACTGCCAAACCTGAGTAGCAAAATGGCGCATAAAAAGCCATATCTACCCCAAAAGACCTGTAGCACTTGCCAACGACCCTTTAGCTGGCGTAAAAAGTGGGAAGCTTGTTGGGATGAGGTGAAGTACTGCTCGGAACGGTGCCGCCGTACATCGGTTAAACAAGCACCAAACGCTTGAGTTTAGTTGTTCAAGCGATTAACGCAAGTTATAAGGTTAGTTATGACAACCACACCCCAAACACCCGAGCAAGAAAAAACTATGATTATTGATACCGCTAGCGTACCTGCTGGCCGTATCGCCCGCCTCGCTCGTCTTGGCTCTTTAGCGACTGGCGTAGCAGGAGGCATGCTCGCTGAAGGCGCACGCCAGCTAGCCCACGGTCATCGCCCCAAAATGGGTGAGTTACTTTTGACTCCTGCCAATGCTAAGCGGGTTGTTGATGAGTTAGCTCGCTTACGTGGTGCGGCAATGAAGGTCGGGCAGCTCCTCTCTTTAGATGCTGGTGATTTACTGCCCCCTGAGTTGAGCGAAGTTTTCGTCAGCTTACGTGCTGATGCTAAGCCAATGCCTTTGAATCAGCTCACACAGGTCTTGGAAGAAAATTGGGGTAAAGAGTGGAAAGCTAAATTTAAGCAATTTAGCTTCCAACCAATCGCAGCAGCTTCTATCGGTCAAGTACACTCTGCTCAAACCCAAGATGGCCGGCATGTCGCTTTAAAAATTCAATATCCACATGTACGCGAAAGTATTGATAGTGATGTAGACAATGTAGCAACTTTATTACGCTTATCAGGGCTTATTCCCAAAAGCGTTGATTATCAACCCTTATTGAATGAAGCTAAACGTCAGCTACGTCAAGAAGCCGATTACATGCGCGAAGCGGATTACATGCGGCAATATCAAACCCTGTTAGCTGATAGCCCTCACTACACTTTACCGCAAGTCTATGAAGACCTGACCACGAACAATATACTCGCCATGTCCTTCATGGGCGGTACGCCTATTGAGCGTATTTCTTATGCCTCGCAGGCCGAACGCGATCAAGTCATGGCTGGCTTACTAGGTTTATTATTCCGTGAAATCTTTGAGTTCCGCTTAATTCAAACCGATCCTAACTTTGCTAATTACCGCTATGATCAGAAAAATCAGCAGTTGATTCTGCTCGATTTTGGCGCTACTCGTGAATATCCGGTGCAAATTGCTGAAGCTTATCGCGAATTGATGCAAGGGGCGATTGAATATAATCGCGCCAAAATGGATGCAGCCGCTGCACAAATTGGCTTCTTCCAAGAACATATTCACCCCCAACAACGCGAAGCGGTCATTGATCTTTTTAATCAAGCTTGCGAGCCACTACGCTGGCAAGGCGTGTATGACTTTGGCTCTTCTAGCTTAGCTGGACGGATTCGAGATGCAGGTTTAGTGCTCAGCATGGAGCAAGGTTATTGGCATACCCCCCCCGCAGATGCTCTGTTTTTACATCGCAAACTGGGTGGCTTATATCTATTAGCGGCTAAATTACGTGCGAAAGTGGATGTGCGTAGTTTGTTTGAGCCATATTTACATTAAATATCTAAATAAGTTGCCAAATCTGGCAACTTAGCCTGCGCACTCACTGGTTGGCGCTTGCGATAATGCGCGATGAAAGCATAGCGTCCTGCCAAATATTTAATCTGCAAATTGGCATTATGTTTAACTGCTAAATACTCTAAATGCTCTAAGATCTGCACCTGCGGATGCACATTAAACCATGCCAGCCATTGTATTAAGCTGTGACGAAACCAAGCAGGCATCTGCGCTTGATCAGAAAAATCGACAATATGTAAATAGCCCTGTGGCTTGAGCTGAGTCAAAGCGTGTTCCAAAGCTTGCTTCCAATCAGGCAGCATCGACAGCACATAAGAAAACAGTACATGATCCCAAGGTGCATCTAGGCCGAAATCTTGCCAATGAACTTGCTCTGCCAAACCTTGACGTAAAGTGATCGAGGCTTGATAAGGGCTATTTTGTAAACTTTTTTGGGCACACTCTAACATCAAAGTAGAAGCATCCACACCAAACAGCTGTGCTGTAGGATAGCGATAAGCCAGCTTACTGAGATTGCGTGCCGTACCACAGCCCACCTCTAATAAAGTCTCATCAATCGGCAGCCTCAATTCTTTGAGTAAAGTATCGCGTCCTAAGAGATAGAACTTTCTTGAAAAATCATAAATATAACGTTGATAGCGATATTGCTGATCCATGCGTGAAGCAGTATTTACCTCCTGCATCGTCAAGCCACCACACGATACAAATGAAAGCCGCCATAAATGGCCGAGCGATCTTGCGTAAATAAAACTGCCGACTCTTCGACTTCATACTTTAAACGTGCCAAGAGTTTAGGCGGTAAAGCGCTTTCTAAGGGTGAAACCGTTGCGGCAGTACGAAAGATAATCCGTGTATCCGGTTTGGCGACGCGCAAGATTTCTGTCCATAATTCAGTGAGTGCCACCTTATTCATCCAATCTTGAGCATCCAAGAAAACAAAGCGGTCATAAGCTTGCTGGGGTTGCGTTTTTAGATACTCAATAATCGAGCCAAACTGCGTTTCCACTTTATGCAATTGTGATTTTATTAGTTGATAATGTTCAGCTTTTAAATAATCTGGCAGCGCTTGGCGTTTCGTATGATCATAGCCATGCCCAAAGGCTTGCCAAGCAAAGTAATTATCGTGAATTGGAAAACCACACGCTAAACGCTCTACCCGTGCACGGTATTGCGCTAGTAAATTACCCTCTGCTTGCATCGCTTGATATTGCTGTGGCGGAATACCCAAACTAAAAACCGACATAGGCAACTTGCCTAAAAGCTTGACCAGAAGGTGCTCGAAAAAGGGTTCAATATGGCGCTTAAAAATAAGCTTTTGCTCGTAACGACTTTTGGCATTGAGGATTAGCTGCGGCTTACAACCCATACTCCGTCCTAGCCAATGCAAGCCGCGCATGAAATAACCAAAGCGCGTTTGCTTATAAAAATCCTTGGCAAACATACTAATCCGTTGACGGCCAAACAGACTCTCCCCAGACCAAAACTTATCTAAATCCTTACTAAGATGTGGCTGGATATAAGCCTGATAGCGCTCTAAATTACTGAGCTTACTAGCATGTCCAAAGAAATTATAAAAAGTAGCATGATCAGGTAAATGCTTGAAAGCAGCAATTTTTAAGCGCGTCAATGCTAAGTGATAGGTATTTAAATCAATCGCGGTAATATGTGCTGGGCTAGCGGTTAAATAATTCAAGACATTACAACCACCGGAAGCAATCGTTAACACTCGGCTATCGGTTTGCAATTGCAAAGCTTGCAAATCCACTCGTGGATCCTCCCAAATCTGGTTATAAATAAAACTATCAAACCAAGTGCTAAATAGACGCTGTTGTAAACCCAGCAGCGAACTAGGGGTAGCTTGTTGCACGGCTTCACGAAGCGCAATTGAACTAGCCATCTGTGTATTTTCCATTGTTATAGACATGTCAAAATTCTGAAGTTTAGGAATGAAATCTACATGACAAGTCGATGACGATTTAGTTAAACCCAACTGAGGTTCTTGGTTACACTAGCCGCTCTTAGGAGATTGTTATGCTATTAGTACTAAAAGAATATGGACGTTTATGGTGGCGCCAGCGGCTCTGGCTTGGCTTAGTCTTACTGGCGATTACCGCAGCGGTAAGTATTGAACTCTTGATTCCACTGATTTTTAAAAATATGGCGAATGCCTTTGCACAACCAGTCAGTACTGCGACTACTGAAGTCCTCATGCAGAACCTGCTGTATTTGGCGCTCGCTTTCATTATGGAGTGGTTTATTTGGCGGGCTTTAGAGTTTGGGATTGTGCCACTTGAAGCTGGAGGGATGCGTTATCTGGACTCTTTCTGCTTTGATATCCTGCTCAAGCAACCTTATCGTTTTTTTGAAAATAATTTTGCGGGCAGCTTAGTTAAACAAGCTTCTCGCTTTATTCGTTCCTTCGAAAGCCTTACTGATTGGCTAGTGTTTCAATTGCATAGCAAAATACTCGCAACCGGCATTGCCTTATTTTTATTCTTCCAGCAAGACCCTCTGCTCGCGGCCTATTTTGTAGTGTTTATTATTCTATTTGTAGCTTGGAACCTTGGCTTTTCCCTCTGGAAATTAAAATACGATGAGCGCGTTGCGGAGTGGGACTCCAAATTAGGCGGTTTATACTCAGATAATATTAGCAATATTGCCGTACTCAAAAGCTTCGCTTTAGAAAGCACCGAACAAGCTCATGTGCGCGAGGCAGCAACTACCCTATATAAAAAGCGTCGCTTTGCATGGATATTGATGTTTATTTCCTTCGCCGTACAAGCCATTCTCACCTCGACTATTGAATTCATTTTAGTTTACAACATGATCCAAGACTGGCAGCGTGGTCAATTTGAAGTGGGTCAATATGTATTATTCCAGACGATACTCTTGGTACTGCTACGTCATTTATGGGAATTCGGCCAAAGCTTTCGTAGTTTATTTAGTGCTATTGCTGATGCCCGCGAAATGGCCACTATTATTCAAAATCAACAACTAGAACAAGACTTGCCACAAGCTCAAGCACGGACTATTCAACAAGGGCAAATTGAGTTCAAACAGATTCACTTTGATTATCGGCAAACTAAAACCGATAGCACTGAAATCACAGGGGGCTTATTTGTAGATTTTAATCTGATGATTCGTGCTGGAGAAAAAATTGCTTTGGTTGGTCATTCCGGCTCAGGCAAAACCTCGATTACCAAACTCCTATTTCGCTTTGTAGAACCACAACAAGGTGAAATCTTAATTGATGACATTCCTGCACAGCAGTTCAGCTTAGCTTCTTTACGTAAACAAATTGCACTCGTACCCCAACAACCTGAGCTATTTCATCGCAGTATTAAAGACAATATTTTATTGGGGAAAACAATCAGTGATCTTGAATTAGAGCGTGTTACCAGGCAAGCGCAAGCTTTAGATTTTATTAATCAGCTTCCTGAGCGCTTCGATACTTTAGTCGGTGAACGTGGAGTGAAATTATCAGGGGGTGAAAAACAACGGATTGCCATCGCGCGCGCCCTTTTACAAGCAGCCCCTATTGTGGTTTTGGATGAAGCCACTAGTGCCCTAGATTCGTTGACTGAGCAGCAAATCCAAACTGCAATTTTTGAGTTAATCGCCAATAAAACCGCGATAGTGATTGCGCATCGCTTGTCCACTATCCTACGCATGGATCGGATTATAGTGCTCGCCAATGGAAGTATTTTAGAGCAAGGCACTCACGCTGAACTCTTAGCTAAACAAGGTCATTACTATCAAATGTGGCAACATCAAAGTGGGGAGTTTTTGAATTTGGATTAAGCGTTTAGGTTACTCAATTTGCAGTTCGTCCCCAAAAAATGGAATTCTTGGCATCGGTATTTATAGTTGCAGTTATATTCATTCAAAAGCTATATACCAATGTCTAATCAAACGCTTGCATCTAAAAATAAACCAACTATCTGCTTGAATATGATCGTTAAAAACGAACGACATGTGATTCAGCGTTGTTTTGATAGTCTAAGGGAGCACATCGATTATTGGGTTATTAGTGATACAGGATCTACGGATGGTACTCAAGATTTTATTCGTGAGTATTTTCAACAAGTACAAATCCCCGGTGAGTTGCATGAGCATGCTTGGAAAAACTTCGCGTATAACCGTAATCTGGCTTTAGAGGCCGCGAAACACAAAGCTGATTATATTTTATTTATGGATGCAGATGATTATATCGTTTGGCGGGATGATTTAGGCTTTCACGGCTTGACGGAAGATGTTTACCGGTTAAGTATGCAGCACAATACGCTGGTATACTCCAATATCAAACTATTACGCTCACAAGTAGCTGCCGAATGGCGTGGTGTCTTGCATGAAGGCTTATATACTGATGAATCTTGTCCTGTTGAGTACCAAGCTGCGAATTGCTATATCAGCTCCACTCGTGAGGGTGCTCGCAATCAAAATCCTGATAAATATATCCGAGACGCTGAAATCCTTGAAGAAGGTTTAAAAGAAGAGCCAGACAATAGTCGCTATCGCTTTTATCTAGCACGTAGTTATTTAGATGCTGATCAGTATCAGCAAGCTCTTGAAAACTTCAAAAAACGAGCAGCAATGGGGGGCTGGGAAGAAGAGGTCTACTACTCACTTTTTAGCATTGCACGTTGTTATAAGTTACTCAACTATGACAAAGCGCACATTATTGAATCCTACTTAAAGGCTTTTCATTATCGACCCAGTCGCCTTGAGGCTTTATACGAAGCGATTCTACTCTGCTTCGAACAGGAGCTTTATGAACTTGCTTATCAACTATCTAAACTGGCACCCAAAGTTGAACCCACTAAGGATATTCTTTTTGTGATTCATGAGATTTACAGCTGGCGCTTCTTAGATATTGTTTCTTTGTGTGCTTTAAGAAGCGGTCGTCGTGCTGAAGCACGTGGAATCATTGCGCATTTAATTGATTCACCTCAAACACCATCTGCACAATTAGCACGTTTACAGTCCAATTTAAAAGTAGCCGTCGATTACTAACTAAGTTTATACACTTGCACACCATGCTGAGCACAAACTTGTGCCAGCTTAGGGCGTACTAAACTATCTATAAATAAACCAGTTAATTGCGACACATGCCCTACACGCACTGGGGCAGTGCGTTCTAGCTTACTCTTATCAGTGACCAAAAACCGTTCTCGCGCATTACTTAAAATCGCTTGCGTCACTCGCACTTCTCGATAATCAAAGTCCAACAATGCCCCCTCTTCATCCAAAGCGGAAGCACCAATAACAGCATAATCTAATTTAAACTGTTTTACGAAATCAGCGGTTGCCTCACCAATCACCCCACGGTCAGTATGCCGCACTACACCACCGGCAATGATCACCTCAAAGCTTGAATTTTGAATCAAGATATTCGCTACATTTAGATTATTGGTAATAATCATCAGATTCTGATGGCCAAGCAAAGCTTGCGCGACCGCTTCTGTGGTAGTACCAATATTAATAAACAGCGAGCTATTATTTGGAATCTGTGTCGCGCACAATTGGCCAATTAAGCGCTTTTCCTCGGAAGCCATATTACGCCGTTGTTCGTAGCCAACATTACTCACCCCTGAAGGCAGTAACGCCCCACCATGTACCCGCGCCAACAAGCCAGCCTCACATAATTCATTCAAGTCTTTACGAATAGTTTGGGGAGTGACTTCAAAAGTGGCAACCAACTCGTCGACCAAGACACGTTCAGCACTGCGCGCTAGAGCCATAATTTGTTGTTGACGTAATGACTGTTGCATGGCTTTCTCCTTTGCGAGCCTGAATGCATAAAATATAGCTAAATAACGAAAACAAAGCTTGCAAAAACGAAAATATCTATTGATACTTCAGGAACTAACCATCGCACTATAAAGCAACCACAGGATAGTATCGATGCTAAATTCATCATCCACTGAAACTTATGATATGGTCGTCATTGGCGGCGGTATTAATGGTTGTGGTATCGCCCGTGACGCGGTGGGTCGCGGTTTGAAGGTTCTACTCGCAGAACAAGGTGATTTAGCCCAAGGTACATCCTCCGCAAGCACCAAGTTAATTCATGGCGGCCTGCGTTATCTGGAATATTATGAGTTTCGTTTAGTACGCGAAGCGCTTTCAGAACGCGAAGTGTTATTAAAAAACGCACCCCACATTATTTGGCCTTTACGTTTCGTGTTGCCAAATAATAAAGCAGTCCGCCCTGCGTGGCTGGTGCGCTTAGGTTTATTTCTTTATGACCATATTGGTGGGCGCAAACTCTTGCCTGCCACTCAAACCTTCAAGCTACATAACAACTCCAAACTGGGCGACCCCATTAAAGAGGGTTTTGAAGTGGCTTTCGAATATTCGGACTGCTGGGTCGATGATGCGCGTTTAGTAGTTTTGAATGCCTTGGATGCAGCCAAGCGTGGCGCGGATATTCGGGTACAAACTCGCTGCATAGGCGCTCAACGTCAAAATGATCTCTGGCAAATTCAGCTAGAAAATACTAAAACGAAACAAAACGAAACTATTCAAGCGCGTATACTAGTGAATGCCACTGGCCCTTGGATCGATCATTTATTGCATGAAACCAAGACTTTAGCGGCTGACCAACATAATGTTCGTCTAGTACGTGGCAGTCATATTATTGTGCCCAAGCTTTATGAGCATGATCGGGCGTATTTTTTCCAGAATACGGATGGGCGCATTATGTTTGCCATTCCGTATGAGCAAGCTTTTACTCTGTTGGGCACCACAGATGCGGATCATAAAAGTGGCTTAGAGCGCATTCAAATCACCGAAGAAGAAACGCAATATCTGTGTGATTCGGCTAGCCTTTATTTCAAGAATCCCATCAAGCGTGAGTCCGTAGTTTGGACTTATGCGGGTGTGCGCCCGCTCTATGATGATGGCGCCAGCAAAGCCCAAGCCGCCACACGTGAATATGTGTTACGCGTAGAAGATGAAAACGGTCAAGCACCTTTACTCAATGTCTTCGGCGGTAAAATCACAACTTACCGCTGCTTAGCAGAGGATGCTTTGAGCCGCCTAGCAGCGTGGATGCCGAATGCTAAAGCGGCTTGGACAAAAGAGGCAGCCTTACCCGGTGGTCAGTTTGACTTAGCGGATCGCCCTAAATTAGTCCAGCAATTGCAGCACGATTATTCCTTTGTTGATGGCGCTTGGGCAAATAGCTTAATCAGCCGTTATGGTAAGCGTGCTTGGGAATTATTGGGTGATGCTAAAAATTTGACCGATCTTGGACGGGCATTTGGTGCTACTTTAACAGAGCGCGAAGTCAATTTTTTACGTAGCACCGAATGGGCAACGGACGCAGATTCGATACTTTGGCGGCGAACTAAACTGGGTTTGCATATGACGCCGGAACAGCGCGAGGCATTTGCAGCGTGGTTGCAATAACCCGCTAACTTAATGCAGGAGGAGGGTAACAATTCATGAGTTTGACACTGGAGCAAGTTTCTAAGGTGGTCGGGCGGGATACCTTTATTTATCCCACTGATTTGCACCTAGAAGCAGGCAGTTTGAATGTTTTACTTGGCCCTACCCTGTCCGGCAAAACTAGCCTGATGCGCCTCATGGCTGGTTTAGATGTGCCTAGCACCGGACGAGTGCGTTGGAAAGACCAAGATGTCACGGGTCAGCCGGTGCAAAAGCGCAATATCGCCATGGTCTACCAGCAATTCATTAATTATCCCGCGATGAGCGTATACGAGAATATTGCCTCGCCGTTACGCATTCGTGGTCTCAGCAAAAAAGACATTGATAAGCGCGTCCAAGAAGCGGCTGATTTACTCAAACTCACGCCCATGCTCAAACGTAAACCCCTCGAATTATCTGGCGGCCAACAACAACGCTGTGCTTTAGCGCGCGCTTTGGTAAAAGATGCTGATTTAGTCTTACTCGATGAGCCACTCGCTAATCTCGATTACAAACTGCGTGAAGAATTACGCGAAGAATTACCGCGTATTTTTACTGCCTCTGGTGCAGTGTTTGTGTACGCGACGACTGAACCCACTGAAGCTTTGTTATTAGGTGGCAATACCGCAACTTTGTGGGAAGGCCACATTACCCAATTTGCCCCGACTTTAGCGGTGTATCGTAAGCCGAATACGATGACTACGGCGCGTGTATTCTCTGATCCGCCGATGAATTTCTTGCAATTCACTAAGCAAGGCGAACAATTGAAATTCGATGATGGGCAAACTTCACCTGCTACGGGTGTATTGGCGAATTTGCCGAATCAGACCTATAGCCTCGGTTTTCGCCCCAATCATTTGAGCCTAGAACGCACGAGCCCTGAGGCTCTGAGCTTCCAAGTCACGGTCACCGTAGTAGAAATCAGTGGTTCGGAAAGTTTCGTGCATGTGAAACACGGCGAACAGCGTTGGGTAGCCCTATTGTCGGGGATTAATGAGCCAGCGCCCGATACCGTTCTCACCATGTATGTGGAGCCTAAACATACTTATGTGTTTGGCGCGAATGGTGCTTTGGTGAGCACGTCAGCATTGGCACAGGCTGCTTAAGGAGACACTATGGCAGAAATTTACTTGAAGAAACTGGCACATAGCTACCTCCCGAATCCGCAAAAGCCAGAAGATTATGCCCTAAAAGAAATCGACCAAGTCTGGGAAGATGGCAAGGCCTATGCACTACTCGGCTCTTCGGGCTGCGGCAAATCGACGCTGTTAAATATCATTTCTGGCTTGCTCACACCCAGCCAAGGCCAAGTGCTGTTTGATGGCAAGGACGTGACGCATTTACCCACCGAACAGCGCCAAATCGCGCAGGTATTCCAGTTTCCGGTGGTCTACGACACCATGAGTGTGTATGACAATCTGGCCTTTCCGCTACGCAATCGCAAACAAGACGAAGCGACGATTAAAGCGCGTGTCACTGAAATCGCCGATATGCTGGAACTCACGGGCGACTTAAAGAAAAAAGCTCAAGGCTTAACTGCTGATGCCAAGCAAAAAATTTCTTTAGGACGTGGTTTAGTACGTCAAGATGTGGCGGCGATTCTATTTGATGAACCGCTCACCGTCATCGATCCACATTTGAAATGGCTATTACGCATGCAGCTTAAAGCCCTGCATCAGCGCCTGAATCGCACCATGATTTACGTGACCCACGATCAAACGGAAGCACTCACTTTCGCGGATCAAGTGGTGGTGATGTATGACGGTTATGTAGTGCAAATGGGTACACCGCAGCAGTTATTTGAACAGCCTGAGCATACCTTTGTCGGCTATTTCATTGGCAGTCCAGGGATGAATTTATTGCCAGTACAAGTCGATGGCAATACCGCGCAACTAAATGGTAGAAGTATTCCCTTAAATACCCGCTATGCACCAAAAAACAGTGACAAACTTGAATTAGGTATTCGTCCCGAATTTACCCAATTAAGCACCACCGAATCAGCGCATAGTTTACCTGTCACAATTCGCCGTATTGAAGATATTGGGCGGCATAAAATCGCGCGCGCCGATTATCAAGGCAAAGAAATTAATGTCGTGGTGCCAGAAGATCAGTCAGTATCGACGGATTATAAATACTTAACGCTTGACCCAAATTACATCCATCTTTACGCCAATGGCTGGCGGCTCAAACAGGAGGCGGCAGCATGAATAAAACATGGAATAATAAAGCATGGTGGATGGTATTACCTGTTGTACTCTTAGTCGCCTTCAGTGCCGTTATTCCTTTAATGACGGTAGTGAATTACTCAGTTCAAGATACCTTTGGCAATAATCAATTCTTCTGGGCAGGTTTGCAATGGTTTGAAGAAATTGTCAATTCTGAGCGTTTTCATGCGGCTTTAGGTCGACAGTTTTTATTCAGTGGGATTATTTTATTGATTGAAATTCCACTGGGAATTTTTATTGCGATGAATATGCCAACTAAAGGTTGGGCGATTTCAATTTGCTTAGTATTAATGTCGCTGCCCTTATTAATTCCGTGGAATGTGGTGGGTACTATTTGGCAAATCTTCGGACGGGTCGATATTGGTTTATTGGGAGCAACGGCAGCGAAACTGGGGATTGATTATAACTATACCCGCGATATTGGTGATGCGTGGTTTACTGTAGTGATTATGGATGTTTGGCATTGGACTTCACTGGTGGCTTTGCTCTGTTATGCTGGTTTGCAATCCATTCCGCAAGCTTATTATCAAGCCGCACGGATTGATGGTGCAAGTAAATGGGCGATTTTCCGTTATATCCAATTGCCAAAAATGCGTGGGGTCTTATTAATCGCAGTGCTCTTGCGCTTTATGGATAGCTTTATGATTTATACCGAACCATTTGTAGTAACAGGTGGCGGCCCCGGAAATGCAACCACCTTCTTATCGATTGACTTAGTGAAAATGGCAATTGGGCAATTTGATTTAGGCCCTGCGGCTGCCTTCTCGCTGGTTTACTTCCTGATTATTCTGTTATTGAGCTGGGTATTCTATACCGTGATGACCAACCTTGATAAACAGGGGCAATAAGCGATGAATACGACAGTCACTTTGAATAATAATCCAACAATTACACCAAAGCGCTCACGCATTACTCGCCAAGGCGTAGTAATGACGGTCTATTTAATTTTTCTGATGCTACCGATTTATTGGTTACTCAATATGAGTTTAAAAACCAATGAAGAGATTTTATCGACTTTTAGTTTATGGCCGCAGAACTTCACTTTAGCCAATTACAAAACCATTTTTACTGATCCAAGCTGGTATGGTGGTTATATTAATTCGATCACTTATGTGGTGATGAATACGGTGATTTCGATTACCGTGGCCTTACCTGCCGCGTATGCCTTTTCGCGCTACCGTTTTTTGGGCGACACTCACTTATTCTTTTGGCTGTTAACCAATCGCATGGCACCGCCTGCGGTGTTTGCCCTGCCCTTTTTCCAACTGTATAGCTCGGTTAACTTATTCGACACACATATTGGGGTAGCACTCGCGCATTGCTTATTTAATGTGCCCTTGGCGGTATGGATTTTGGAAGGCTTTATGTCCGGCGTGCCGAAAGAAATTGACGAAACTGCTTATATTGATGGCTACAGTTTTGGGCGCTTTTTCACACGGATTTTTATGCCCTTAATTGCTTCCGGTATCGGGGTCACTGCATTCTTCTGCTTTATGTTTTCGTGGGTGGAACTCTTGCTCGCACGTACCCTAACCTCAGTCGCCGCCAAGCCCATCGCTGCCACCATGACACGCACTGTTTCAGCGTCGGGAATGGATTGGGGAGTCTTAGCCGCAGCAGGGGTATTGACGATTATTCCAGGGGCTTTGGTGATTTGGTTCGTGCGTAATTATATCGCCAAGGGTTTCGCCTTGGGTCGGGTTTAAAGGAGGTCAAGATGGATTTGAGTTGGATGGCTTGGACGTGGCAAACGGCTTTGTTCTTTAGCCTTATTGTCTTGACCTTGATTGGGATGGGAATTTGGAGTGTAAAGTCGCCGCAAGCACCACGAGTTGGGATTTTACACATCGAAACCACGCCAGGAGATCGGCTATTCATTTCACTCTTAGGCAGTGCGTTTATATGCCTAGGCTGGTTAGCTGCAGTTGGGCCACCCTTATGGTGGGCAGTACTGGTGTGTGTCGTTTATGCCTTTGCGGTGTTTCGCTGGGTATAAGGTTTGTAAATTAGGAGGAGATTTTCTATGAAACTCAAACGCCTAACATTTGCGGTTACGGCTGCGGTGTTATTCACCTATGGGCAATTTGCTTTCGCCGATGTGGAAGCCGCCAAAAAATGGATTGACAGTGAATTCCAGCCTTCGTCTTTATCCAAAGAAGACCAATTAAAAGAAATGGAGTGGTTTATTAAAGCCGCTGAACCCTTCAAAGGCATGGAAATCAATGTAGTCTCTGAAACGATTACCACCCACGAATATGAATCCAAGACCTTAGCCAAAGCGTTTACCGACATTACCGGCATTAAAGTCACTCACGACCTCATTGGCGAAGGCGACGTGGTTGAAAAACTCCAAACCCAAATGCAATCCGGCAAAAATATTTATGATGCTTTCGTCAATGACTCGGATTTGATCGGTACGCACTGGCGCTATCAGCAAGTGCGCAACTTGACCGATTGGATGGCTGGTGATGGCAAAGATGTAACCAGCCCTACCTTGGATTTAAAGGACTTCATTGGTTTAAGCTTCACTACTGGCCCCGATAAAAAACTCTATCAATTACCCGATCAGCAATTCGCCAACCTATATTGGTTCCGCTATGACTGGTTCAACGACGAAAAGAATAAAGCCGATTTCAAAGCGAAATATGGCTATGACCTAGGCGTGCCAGTCAACTGGTCTGCTTATGAAGATATTGCCGAATTCTTCACGGGTCGCGAAATTGACGGCAAAAAAGTCTATGGTCACATGGATTACGGTAAAAAAGACCCCTCTTTAGGCTGGCGTTTTACCGATGCGTGGATGTCGATGGCAGGCATGGGTGATAAGGGTGAACCAAATGGTTTACCCGTTGATGAATGGGGTATTCGGGTCAATGAAAAATCCCAGCCCGTCGGTTCTTGTATGGCACGCGGTGGGGCAACCAATGACCCATCGGCGGTGTATGCGATTACTAAATATGTGGATTGGTTGAAAAAATATGCGCCTCCAGCCGCTGCGGGTATGGTGTTCTCGGAAGCGGGTCCTGTCCCTGCCCAAGGTGAAATCGCGCAACAAATGTTCTGGTATACCGCCTTCACTGCAGACATGGTCAAAGAAGGTTTGCCAGTGATGAATAAGGACGGTACACCAAAATGGCGGATGGCTCCTTCTCCGCACGGCGCGTATTGGGAAGAAGGCATGAAGGTTGGTTATCAAGATGCTGGTTCTTGGACCTTGATGAAATCGACGCCAACTGATCGGGCGAAAGCCGCTTGGCTCTATGCGCAATTCGTCACTTCCAAAACGGTGGATGTGAAGAAATCGCATGTGGGTTTAACTTTCATTCGTGAGTCCACCATCAATGACAAGAGCTTTACGGAGCGTGCGCCAAAATTGGGAGGTTTAGTGGAGTTCTATCGTTCTCCAGCGCGAGTACGTTGGTCGCCCACAGGTACAAACGTGCCTGATTATCCAAAGTTAGCGCAACTTTGGTGGCAAAATATCGGTGATGCCTCCTCTGGTGAAAAGACCCCGCAACAAGCTTTGGATGCCCTATGTGAAGCGCAAGAAAAGGTGATGGAGCGGATTGAAAAGAGTGGTGTACAAGGCGAGTTAGGGCCAAAGATGAATGAGCCTAAAGACCCGAAAGAGTGGTTAGATGCCCCTGGCGCACCTAAACCTAAGTTAGACAATGAGAAACCCAAACCTGAAACTATCAACTATGATGAGTTGGTAAAATCGTGGACTAAGAGCTGATTTAAGCCTTAACCCCTCCCAACCTCCCCTTGTCAGGGGCGGCGCTTGACTCCCTCCCTTGATAAGGGGAGGGTTGGGGAGGGGTTCTTCTACCCTCAATAGGAATCCAGCTATGGCGTACTTAATTGCAATTGATCAAGGCACAACCTCCACGCGCAGTATTGTGTTTGATGAAACATTACAAGTCATCGCCAGCGCCCAACAAGAATTCCCGCAACACTTTCCCCATTCTGGCTGGGTTGAACATGATCCAGAAGACCTACTCAATACAACCCTGAGCACCCTTAAAGCAGCGCTGGCTAAATCAAACTTAAGCGCTAAGGATATTGCTGCAATTGGCATTACCAACCAACGCGAAACGGTAGTGGTGTGGGATAAAGATACTGGCAAAGCAATTTACAATGCGATTGTCTGGCAAGACCGGCGCACAGCGGACTACTGCCAAGAACTAAAGGACAATGGCAGTGAAGCCTTAATTCAACAAAAAACCGGCTTACGCGCCGATCCATACTTTAGCGGTACAGAAATACGCTGGATTTTAAACAATGTCGACGGCGCACGCGCCAAAGCGGAAGCCGGACAATTGCGCATGGGTACGGTGGATACGTGGCTGATTTGGCATTTGACTGCTGGCCAAGTCCATGCTACCGATGCCACCAATGCCAGCCGCACGCTGCTGTTTAATATTCATACCGGACAATGGGATCAAGAGTTACTCAAACTCTTGGATATTCCCGACAGTTTATTGCCCGAAGTAAAAGATTGTGCTGCTGATTTTGGTAGTACCGATGCTTCCATTTTGGGGGTAGCGATTCCGATTTCGGGGGTGGCGGGCGATCAACATGCGGCTGTGATTGGCCAAGCTTGCTTCCAAGCCGGCATGATGAAATCGACCTATGGGACAGGCTGTTTTGCGCTCTTGAATACTGGCACGCACGCGGTCAATTCCAATAATAATCTACTCACCACCATTGCTTATCAATTGAATGGGCAACGCACCTATGCTTTAGAAGGCTCGATTTTTATCGCAGGTGCTGCAGTACAATGGCTACGCGATGGCCTAAAAATCATCCAAAAAGCCAGCGATACCCAAGCGCTAGCCGAAGCAGCCGATCCTAATCAAACCGTGTATCTAGTTCCTGCCTTTGTCGGTTTAGGTGCCCCCTACTGGGACCCGGATGCGCGTGGCGCATTATATGGTTTAACCCGCAATACTGGCCCTGCTGAAATCTCCAAAGCCACTTTAGAGAGTATTGGCTACCAAACTCGCGACCTCCTACAAGCTATGAAAGCCGATAGTGCTGGCTTAAAAGAAACCAAAACCGTACTGCGTGTTGATGGCGGCATGACCTCCTCAGAATGGGCGATGCAGTTTTTAGCGGATATTTTAGATAGCTATGTGGATCGTCCCAAAGTCTTAGAATCGACTGCAACAGGGGCAGCGTATTTAGCAGGCTTGCAGCAAGGTGTCTGCCCTAGCCCTGAGCAATTTGCCAAAGACTGGGCATTGGATAAACGCTTTGAGCCGAATATGGATGAGAGAATGCGCGAGCAGAAATATAACGGCTGGTTGGATGCGGTGCGACGGACACGCTCAACACTCTAAACAAAACTGCCCCTACATAATACAAGCTGAACTTGAGCCTTATCATTCTAAGCTCAGTCGAAAAGAAATAACCGGGCACGAAGCCCGGTGAGGATTGACTGTTCGAGACTTATAAACCGTTATTGTTAAACTCATAACTTCGGTTGTTATTTGCTTTCGTTCAAGTTGTGACATTTTCGAGGTCAGATGTAGTCTAAAAGCAGGCTATGACAAGTTCATGACAGCAGCATGAATATCTTTTGACAGCTCCCCTCACCCAAGCCAAAGCCAAAGCCAAAGCAGTAAATTTGTCATCGAAAGATCATCCCAATGTCATATTATCTGTAGATTTGTAATCAATTTGAAATATTTGTCATGCTAGCATGACTCCGAGCCATCAAAGGTAGAAGGTGATGAAAAAACAGATTCTCTGTGTCGAAGATGAAGCTGCTATTCGACAAATGATCCGCTTTAGCTTAGAGCGCGAAGGCTATACGGTGATGGAAGCCGAAAACGCCTATGTAGCGCGTGAATTGGTTGCCAACCAAACCCCTGACTTAATGCTAATTGATTGGATGCTCCCAGATATTTCTGGGCCAGAGCTGATTCGGCGGTTTCGTAAAGATGAAGTGACTCGCGATATTCCGATTGTGATGTTGACAGCGCGCTCCGAAGAAGAGGATATGATTCAAGGACTGGAGGTGGGTGCTGATGACTATCTCTCTAAACCGGTTTCTTTAAAAACCTTAACTGCCCGCATTAAAGCGTTGTTACGCCGTTCAGAGGGTTTTAGTGCGCGCAAAGTGCTCACCGTTGGACCGATTAATTTGGACTTAGATGCCCATCAGCTTACGGTTAATGGACAGGCCATTCATTTGGGTATTACTGAATATAAACTCCTCGAATTTTTCATGAAGCATCCGGGGCGTGTCTATTCACGCGCACAACTCTTAGATTTTATCTGGGGGCAAAATACTTACATTGAAGAACGGACGGTGGATGTGCATATCTTGCGTTTACGCAAAGCTCTAAAACTACAAGAAGCTGACAACTGCATTCATACGGTACGCGGCGCGGGCTATCGCTTTGCTGAGGAAGCACTGAATGGCCTATGACTATTGGCAGGTGGAAATCCGCCGCCTAATAGCCAGCGTAATTTTGGGCTTAATCGTCGGCTATGCCACTGGTTATTGGTTGGCAAGCTTTCTAGTTGTAAGCTTCGGCTATATTGGCTGGGTGCTGTTCAAACTACGCCAACTACAAAACTGGCTGGTAAAAGGCCAACCTGCCGAATCCATGCCGGATAGTGACGGTGCTTGGGAGCAAATTACTTACCTGATTCATCGCAGTAAACAAAAAAGCCGGTCGCGCAAAAAGAAACAAAAAGAAACGCTTGATCGCTTAAATAATGTCATGGCGGCACTGCCAGATGCAACGATCTTGATTAATCAGGATTTCATTATTCAATGGTCTAATCCGGCTGCAACTCGCCTGTTAGGGATTCAAACTCAAACTGACTGGGGAAATCGCTTAGATAACCTGATTCGCTCCTCAGAATTAAATACCTTGCTACGTAATGGCGATACTGATAAGGAAATTCGTCTTAACTCGCCGATTGATAGCAATATGATTCTGCAGGCACATTTGGTACCTGTACAAAAAAACCTATATCTATTTAATGTACGCGATATTAGCCAAGGCGTGCATTTACAACAAACACGTAAAGCTTTCTTTGCGAATGCTTCACATGAATTACGCACCCCTTTAACGGTATTGGCTGGCTATTTAGAGCTGTTTGAAGATGATGCGGAATTACCTGAGCATTTAATGCCTGCGGTACAACAAGCGCGCGCACAAGCGGATCGGATGCAACGTATTATTAGTGACATGCTGTCTTTATCTAAATTAGAAAACGATGAGCAGCGGCGCATGATTGAAACGGATATTGATGTGCCTGAACTATTAGACGATATTGCCGTGTCCTTAAGCGATACCTTAGCCGCAGACTCGCATACCCTAAGCTTAAACCTAAATAGAGAACTACATTTACTCGGCCATGAACCTGATTTACTCAGTGTGATTACCAATCTGACTGATAATGCCATTCGGCATACACCAGCCGATACCCATATTCAAATTAATTGGCAATTAAATACCAATGGCCAAGCCTGCTTAAGCGTTGAAGATAATGGCCCAGGGATTCCTGCCCAACATATTGGGCATCTAACCGAGCGATTTTATCGAGTTGATCGGGGTCGCGCCCGCGATAAAGGCGGCACCGGTTTGGGCTTAGCGATTGTGAAACATGTAATGCTCAATCATGGTGGCTATCTAAATATAACGAGTGAACCGGGCTGCACACGCTTCGTCGCCTGTTTCCCAGCACAACGTGTACGCTTGATACCAGTCCCCACCCCTTAGCCTGCTATACTTGCTAGACTAATCACTTTAGCCTGCTGAGCATTGCCTAGCAGTGCTCGCGGTATGCTCTTGGGAGTCTTAGCGAATGAAATACCCCGTACGCTTTTTAAAAGCCTTACCCCGTGCTTTTTTTTATGATTTCCTAGAAGGCCAAATTACTTTAAGAGCCATGGGTTTGGTCTATACGACTCTGCTTTCCTTAGCACCCTCCTTAGCGCTCAGCTTCTCAGTTTTGAAAGGCTTTGGGGTACATAATCAATTAGAACCTGCCCTACTCCAATTCATGGCTCCGTTGGGCAGCCAAGCCGAAGAAGTTACCAAGCAAATGCTCAGTTTCGTGGATAATATTCAAGTCGGTGTACTCGGCATTGCTGGGTTAGGAATTTTGCTCTACACCGTTTGGTCTTTAATGCAACAAATTGAACAAGCCTTCAATCATTTGTGGCATGTACAAAAAGGCCGCCCTTTGGATATTCAAATTCGGGATTATTTAAGCCTTGTCATGCTTGCCCCCATTTTGCTCTTCACTGCCTTAGGCTTATGGAGTGCTTTTAGTCATATTCCGATTATTCAAGCGATTAGCAACCATTATTTATTCAGTACGACCACTACCTATCTACTCAAACTTATTCCGGTCACGGTCAGTATTGTTTTGTTTACAGTTTGCTATATCTATATGCCTTATACCAAAGTGCGTTTTATACCCGCTTTAGTCGGCGCGATTTTTGCAGGTGTAACCTGGCAAGCTGCTGGTTGGCTATTTTCTTCCTTTGTCGTCAGTTCTGGTCAGCAAATCGCAATCTATTCTATTTTTGCTGGCTTATTCCTGTTTATGCTTTGGCTGTATATCGGCTGGATTATTGTTTTAACTGGCTCACGGCTAGCTTATTACTTCCAATATCCGGATGCGATTTATTATGCAGACCAACCCACTCACCCTAGTCTTGAAGCTAAAGAATTAGCAGCAGCGGCGATTTTGCGTGAAATTGGGCAACGTTATGTGCAAGGCCAAGAACCTTTAAACTCTGAAGAATTACGTCAGCGCGTGCCAATTCCACGTTCACTCATGACTTTAATGCTACAAGAACTCGTCAATCACGGTTTTATAAGTCGTGATGACGCCAATCCAGCGCATTATTTATTAAAAATTGCACCAGAAACTTTATCGGTGACTCGTATTAAACGTGCTTTCTGGCAAGGTGATACCAAGCAACAAGAGCAAACTGAGCAGGTAAAACAAGCAACCGGTTTAAACGAAATGACCCTATCACCTTTGCTACAAAATCCCAATACGACGGTACGTGAGGCTTTAGATCAATCCTTATTGGCTAAAGCAACTCAAGCCCCAGAGGCAGAAAAGGTCTGCTTAGAAGAGCAAATGCCGCAGATGATTGAACAAGCCAAAGAAGTAGTGAAAGCTAATGAAGGCTAACTCCGTTTGCCTCTTGCTAAGCTCCCCTGATCTCAAGCAGACTAGCTGAACCCAGAACAGCACCCTTTACAATAAGTTTAAGGAACACCACATGACAGCTAAAATGACACTCGAGCAACTTAAACAAGCTTATGCGGCCGGCCAAATTGATACCGTGCTTGTCTGTCAAGTGGACATGCAAGGTCGCTTAATGGGCAAACGCTTTCATGCGGATTTTTTTCTAAATAGTGCTTATGCAGAAACACATTCCTGCAATTATTTATTAGCCACCGATATGGATATGCATACGGTTGATGGCTATGCGGCAACTAGTTGGCGGGCAGGCTACGGCGATTATGTGATGAAACCGGATTTGACTACACTGCGCCCACTCCCTTGGTTAGAAGGTACTGCATTAGTCTTGTGCGACGTGCTTGATCATCATACCCGTGAGCCTGTGCCACATTCCCCGCGGGCTGTGCTACAAAAACAAATTGCTCGTTTAGCAGCTCTAGGCATGCAGCCCATGATGGCCACTGAATTAGAGTTTTTCCTCTTCAATCAAACTTATGCGGATGTACATCAAGCAGATTACCGTAATCTAAAACTTGCGAGCGCTTACAACGAGGATTATCACATTCTACAAACCACCAAAGAGGAAGATGTGCTTCGAGCCATTCGGAATGGCTTATTTGGAGCAGGTATTCCGGTGGAATGTTCTAAAGGTGAGGCCTCAGCGGGGCAAGAAGAAGTTAATATCAAATACGCGGATGCACTCACCACTGCCGATTACCATTCCATCGTTAAAAATGCTTGTAAGGAAATCGCTTGGAGCCAAGGTAAAGCAGTCACTTTCATGGCGAAATGGGATTATAACGCTGCTGGTAGCTCTTCACATATTCATCAATCTTTGTGGAGTTTGGATGGCAAAACCCCACTATTTTTCGATGAGTCTGCCCCCTATGGCATGTCGAAATTGATGCGCCATTATTTAGCGGGTTTGTTAGCACATGCGGATGAAATCACTTATTTTTTAGCTCCGTGGATTAACTCGTATAAACGCTTTCAAGCGGGAACTTTTGCACCGACTAAAGCGATTTGGAGCCGAGATAATCGTACCGCTGGCTATCGTTTATGCGGCGAAGGCAGTAAAGCTGTGCGGATTGAATGCCGCGTCGGTGGTGCTGATCTCAATCCTTATTTAGCCCTTGCTGCACAAATTGCTGCAGGTTTAGATGGGATTGAAAACCAATTGGAATTAGAACCTGAATTCAGTGGTGATGCTTATGGGGCAAGCAATATTCGAGAAATCCCGACGACTTTACGGGCTGCTTTAGAAAAACTGGATAATTCTGCTTTACTGCGTCAAGTAATGGGTGATGCAGTGATTGACCACTACTTACATACCGGACGTTGGGAGCAGTTTGAATATGATCGGCGCGTTACCAACTGGGAACTATGGCGTGGATTTGAGAGGGCTTAAGCATGCAAACCATTCAAGCAACCATTCAATGTATTTCGCCCATTGATGGCAGTATTTATGCCGAACGGCCTATTGCCACGTCTGAACAGATTCAAGCCTGCTTTACAGCGAGCCGTGCAGCACAGTCAACTTGGAGGCGTTTAAGTATTCAAGAGCGGGCTAACTATTGTCATGCTGCAGTCGATGCCATGCTCAAGATGAAAACACGTATCGTTGAAGAACTTGCTTGGCAAATGGGGCGGCCGGTGAGTGTGGGTGCGGGTGAGCTACGCGGTTTTGAGGAGCGTGCACGCTATATGATCGAGCTTGCCAATACTGCTTTAGCTGATCTCGTACCGAGTCCGACAGCAGGTTTTGAGCGACGCATTCTCCGTGAGCCTTTAGGGGTAGTGTTCACCATTGCACCTTGGAACTATCCTTTTCTCACCACGGTGAACTCAGTCATTCCCGCTCTAATGGCAGGTAATACCTCGGTACTCAAACATGCTGCAAATACACTGCTCGTGGCTGAGCGTTTCCAAGAAGCTTTTGCTACAGCCGGTTTGCCTGCAGGTGTATTTCAGCATTTGGTTTTGGATCACATGCAAACGGCGAAAGTGATTGCGGATGGCTTAACTGATATGGTGTGTTTTACCGGTTCAGTCGCAGCTGGCAAAGCAATGGAAGCTGCCGCCAGTGGACGCTTTATTCCTGTTGGTTTAGAACTAGGTGGGAAAGACCCTGCTTATGTACGCGCTGATGCTAATTTGCAGCATGCGATTGAGAATCTAGCCGATGGTGCTTTCTTTAATTCCGGTCAATCCTGTTGTGGCATTGAGCGGATTTACGCACATGAAAGCGTGTATAACGAAGTGGTAGCGGGCATCGCTAAATTGGGCAGCCAGTATAAATTAGGCAACCCGCTTGATCCGAAAACCAATTTGGGGCCAATGATTAAACCCGCTTCCGCAGATTTTGTGCGCGAACAGATTAATCAAGCGATTACAGCAGGTGCAGTCGCACATGTGGATACCTCTGAATTTGAGCTAGATCAAGCCGGTTCGGCCTATATGGCCCCACAGGTTTTATCCAATGTAGATCATTCGATGTCAGTGATGGTGGAGGAGAGTTTTGGGCCAGTCGTGGGAATTATGAAAGTTAAAGATGATGCCGAAGCGATTCGTTTAATGAATGACTCGCCCTATGGTCTCACTGCTGCAATTTGGACAGAGGATGTGGAAGCCGCAGAGCGTATTGCCGCTGAACTACAAACGGGCACGGTGTTTATGAATCGCTGTGATTATCTCGACCCTGCTTTGGCATGGACAGGGGTAAAGGATACTGGACGTGGCTGTACTTTGTCCTCCATCGGTTATGAAGCCTTGACCCGCCCGAAAAGCCTGCATTTTCGTTTACAAACTCGTTAAGAAGAATAACTTAAGGATAAGTGTATGAATTCAAGTCGTTTTGATTACCTGATTGTGGGGGCTGGCTCAGCGGGTTGTGTGGTCGCTAACCGCCTGAGTGCTGATCCTAAAGTGAGTGTGTGTTTAATTGAGGCCGGTGGAGATGATAAAAGTCCGTGGGTGAAAATTCCGGCGGGGATTTTTGGCCTGTATGGAAATAAAAAATATGACTATACCTTTCAAGGTGTTCCACAAAAACACTTGAATAATCGAGTAATTACGGTCAATCGGGGCAAAGGCTTAGGCGGGTCTAGCTCAATTAATAGCATGGTCTACATTCGTGGGAATAAAAATGATTATGACGGCTGGGCGGCTTTGGGTTGTGAAGGCTGGTCTTATCAAGATGTATTGCCGATTTTTAAAGATTTGGAGTGTAACCTAGCTGGACAAAGTCCAGAATATCATGGCTTTAAAGGTGAATTGAATGTGGTCAAACCACAGGATATTAATGAATTAGCACGTACGTTTGTTAAAGCCGGAGAAGCAGCTCATCTGCCAAAAAACGAAGATTTTAATGCCGAATCACAGTTGGGTTTAGGCATATACAATGTCACTCAAGATGAGGGCGTGCGTGTTAGTAGTTATACCGCTTTTGTTGAACCCGTGCAGCAACGTCCAAACTTAACAGTGCTCACCCACACAGAAGTTTTTAAGCTGCATATTGAGCAAGATCGGGTGACCGGTTTAGAAATTGAACGTGATGGAGTACGCAGTAGTTTGCAATGTACTCGTGAAGTTATTCTAAGTGCGGGAACCATTGCCTCTCCACGGATTTTGTTAGCCTCTGGGATCGGTCATCAAGCGGAACTACAAGCTTTAGGCATTGAATGCAAACAGCATGTGCCAGGTGTGGGAGAAAATTTACAAGATCATATTGATAGCATGGTGACCGTGCGCTCACCTAAACCTGTTTCGATTGGGATTTCTTGGGCAACCCTCTTGCCGAATATTCTACCCGCTCCCTTTAAATATTATCTACAACGTATGGGTTGGTGGACCACTAACTATGTAGAAGCCGGTGGCTTTGCTAAGACCAAATACGCCGAAGCTGCTCCAATCGGTAGCGCCGAGGCCGATCCCGATGTGCAATTCCATTTCACCCCTATTTTCCGTAGCTATCGCGGGCGTAAATTAGAGCTGGGGCATGGTTACTCATTATTTACTTGCGTATTGCGCCCACAAAGTAAAGGCACCGTCAAACTAGCAAATGACGGAACCTTTAAAAACGTACTCATTGACCATAATTTCTTTTCAGCTGAACAAGATCAGAAGTTATTAGTCGAAGCAGTAAAAAAAGCCCGTGAAGTATTGGCCTCACCCGAATTTGATGGAGTACGGGGTGAAGAAATGGCGCCGACTCCTGCAATCCAAACCGACGAACAAATCCTTGCCTATTTACGCCAAACAGCGAGTACGGTCTATCACCCGGTCGGTACATGTAAAATGGGGGTGGATGAACTGGCAGTGGTCAACCCTTGGGATCTCAAGGTCAAGGGTATGCAAAATCTGCGTGTCATGGATGCCTCGATTATGCCGAAATTAATTAGTGGCAATACATCTGCACCAAGTATGATGATTGGCGAAAAAGGCGCACGTATGATTTTAGCAGAGGCTGGTCAGGCATGAAGCACATGGCCTTGATGGTGATTGATATGCAGCAATGCATGAGTAAAGCTGCTATCAGTGAACGTAATAACCCTGAAGCTGAAAACCAGATACAGAGCTTGTTAGCGGCTTGGCGACAAAGACAATGGCCAATTATTCATCTTCGGCATATATCGCGCGAAGCGACTTCCGTGTTTCGCCCAGGGCAAGCGGGTGCGGCTTTTCAAGCTGAATTTGAACCCTTATCCCAAGAACAGGTGTTTGAAAAGAATCGTCCTGATGCTTTTTCTAATACCGGTATAGAGCGTTGGTTGCATGTGCGCGAGCTACGACACTTAGCCATTGTTGGAGTAAGTACCAATAACTCAGTGGAAGCGAGTGCACGCTCGGCAGGTAATTTGGGCTTTATCACTTATGTCGTCGCGGATGCCTGCTTCACTTTTCCTAAAGTAGATTATCAGGGCATTTTGCGCAGTGCTGATGAGGTACATGCAATGTCTTTGGCTAATCTAGCGGGTGAATATGCTGAAATTATCACGACCTCAGACTTACTTAAGTTAGTGCCTTCACTTTGATACTGACCTGACACTTATTCAGCCTATTTGTAGCGAGCTTGGTGAACTGCCAAACTCCTTTAGCATTAATGCTTTAATAGGAGAGCAGGTATGTTGGATTGGAAACAAGTTCTTCATCTCAGTCAAACAGGCAATCTACCACCGGATCGAGTGGTGCAAAAAACCGAGCAAGAATGGCGTGAGCAACTTAGTCCTGAACAATATCAAGTCACTCGTCAGCACGGCACTGAACGTCCGTTTAGCTCGGAGATGTGTAGTTTATTTGAACCGGGCTTATATGCCTGTGTCTGCTGCGGTAATTTATTATTTGATGCAAACCAGAAATTTGACTCCGGTACCGGTTGGCCTTCATTTACGCAACCTCTGCAAGAAAATTCGATTGCCTACCATGCAGATCGTTCCTATGGGATGTTTCGGGTAGAAACTTTATGTAATACCTGTGAGGCGCATTTAGGGCATGTATTTCCTGATGGCCCAGCACCCAGCGGCTTACGTTATTGTATGAATGCCGTGGCTTTGCAAAAAGTGCGGGAGAATCAACATGAATAATCCTACAACTCCGCTAGACACAGCTACTTTTGGAGGTGGTTGTTTTTGGTGGTACTAGTCGGTAAGATCTGTTTTTCTTTGCAAAAACAACAACTTACAAAAAACCGTGTGTTTGAATGTTTGAAAGTGTTTGACTGTTGAACCCCGCAACATGGGACTTGACCAGACTTGGAACCTGTGGCAAGTGGTGGAAAAACCACTCAACAAGGGTAGTTGACTGGTTTCAGGTTCTGCGCTAAGAGTTCACAAGATCGCTTTAAACGGTCTACAAGCCGTTTTCTGTGCTCGGTGCTACCTGGGTATCAACCAACACGAAAAAATAGCTCTATGGGGCTTCTGTGAGGTTCTGCGAGTGCTTGGAATGTAGAAAAACCGCCTTCGGGCGGTTTTTTTATGGTTTGGGTCTTCTTGTTGGTGCTTGCTCTTGGTTTAGTTCTGCAATTCTTGCTTGCTCAAGTTCAGCCAATAATCTATTTCTTTGAGCCATTAATTTAAACAATTTCGTTTCAGCTTGGATTCTTTCTTCTAAGGTTTGAGCATTAGCCAAATCTGCATGTGCTGAATTAATCTGTGCCTGTAAGCTGGTCAATGATTTGGCTATGCCTTGAACTGCACCAGAATTATTTTTCCTATCGGCAGGGGAGTTTGTCGCATTCTGCGATTCGTTTGATTTGCTATTTGAATTTCTCAACTTGGTTAAAAAATTATCATCAATATTCTTTGAAATATTTTCTGAACTGAAATCATTAGAAGGCTTGAAAGTTGACGGCTTAACCTCTGGAATATTTTTAGACGGAATTTTTATTTTTCCAGAATAAGCATTTGAGCCTTTAGGTATTCTTTTGGGTTTGTTGTATCGGCCTTCAATAAAATTCTTTCTGTAATTCACAGACTCTTGAAGTCTGTTGCTTATGTTGCTGACTTGAAAATCATTTAAAAAGGTGCTTTTCAATATTTTGTCAGCTTGTTGAACAAGTTCCTTGTAGTCGGAACTTTTGCTGAAAAGTGGACCTTTAAGCTTTATTGCTTTCTGTTGATTTGGAAATTTGATTGAAATTGATTCGACGCCTTTTCTTGTGATCTTGCAACCTCTGTCTTCAAAGAATTTAATTAAATCGTCCCTGTCTTTAATTTTTCCTTTTCTGATTAGCTTTGGAATTTCAATGCTGATTCTTTCCTTAATTGTCTTTGAGCTTTTACCCGCTGGAACTTTTTTATCATAAGCCGTGAATTCTGCTCTCAAAGGATCTTCAGAAACTTGGGCATAGCCAAGTTTGTGATTCCATAACGCTGAAAAATCTTTGACTAACTGAGTTGCGTGTTTGCCTGGTGGATCTATGTTGAACTGCTTCATTGTCTTAGCGTCAATCATGGGGATCAAAAGGTGTAGTTCTGTATTGCCTTTATCCTCGTGCCTGACAACAAGCATATTCAATCTATTTAGTCCTAGACCTGGTGCAAATGTATCATAGATAGATTTGATGATTTTTCTTAGCTGGGCGTCTGTTGGCTTTTCTTCATCTCTGAATGCAATCACCCCTGAAGTGTATTTAAATTTTTTTGTGTTGTTATCTATCAATAACCCAGTTAGTTCAGGGTCTCCAAAGAATATTTCAGGCTTTGGATCTCTGGGTTTTCCATTTGAGTCATTGTCTTGCAATAGATAATTTATTGCTGATTTTGATTTTCCTGTCCCATGGTTGAAAAATTGCATGATCATTTTCAGCTCCCAATTTTCTTAAACTTGGAAAGCATAGATTTATTCAACTGCTTCAACTCTTCAAGTTCTGATTGAAGTTCTGAAAGTAATTCAGGGTAGTCTTTTTTTAAGGCATTAACCTTTTTGGCTATTTGGTTTATGTTTGTGCTGATTTTTGATTGCTGATAAATGCTGAATGAAATTTCAGACAAAATTTCTTTTTTATCCGTGGTTGTGCCTGGTTTAGACAACAATTTTTCTCTGCAAAAATTTGCCATTGTTGTTTGTGCCGACTTGCTAAAATATTCAGTCAGTTTTTTAAATTCTGTTGGTGAAAGATAGAGAGAAACAATTTTTGTCCTCAATTCTTCGTTGCCATCTGAGCCTGATTGACCCGCTGATTTTTTCTTTTTTATTTCCATTTTTGACCTTCCTTTTTCTTCTTATTGGTCGACTGAGACAAACAGGGGATTGGGGGAACCCCAAAAGATTTTTACTCATTCCTCTATGGGAATGATTGGGCTTGCTTCGAATTTTTTTCTCTTCTTCTATTAAATCAAAAACAAAAGTAAAGTCAATTCTGAAATTACAAATATAAATGAAAGGCCGGCAAGTTCGGTACTTAATTCATAAATCAAAAGAATTGAGAATTTAGTCTCATACGACTTTTTTAGATCTTGACTACCTTTGAAGACGGGGAATTTTTAGGGAGTTTTTTGTTCAGTTCTTCTTTTAATTTCCAAGTTTTAAATTCAGCTATTATTTTCGCTTTAAAGTATTTGTCTAATTCTTTATAGCTTACATTTCTAAAATTCAAGAATTGACAAAATTCTTTTGGAAATGAAAAAATATATATAAGGTCATCGGTCTTGGGATTTTTTTGATAAGTCATATAAATTGCTTTTATTTAAAAATATATTTTCCCGCAATATTTGCAAGACATTTTCTGTTTCTAAAATGTAAAGTCAAGCTTTTTTGAGAATTTATTGTTTGCGTGCCTCGTCAATTTTTTATTCTTTAAGCTTAATTTGTTATTTATTCATACATTTATTGAATTTTTCTATTCTTTTAATGAATTTATCTGTCTATTGATAGATTGTGCAATAGAATATTCTTTGATTAGTATTGATCTATTTTGATTGGTATTGATCTTTGTTATGCCTGAATCGGCATAGCTTCCCCTAACCCGAAGTTCATCAGGTTTTGAGCTATTCCGATTCAGGCTTTATGCCCATTTACCGGCAGAAGTTATTTTTAAGTTACTTCATTCTCTGGTTCAGGCTCTTAAAAAACCCCTTAACACGGTCCAGATTCAGCTTCGTTGCTACTTTGTTAAGTTCCCATTGTTGTAGCTTTAAAAACGTTTATTCCAGTTTTGCTTAAAGGGGCTATGGTAGTCAGTTTTGTTTTGTCCCCGCCTTCTACATTCGGCTTTCTGGTAGTTCGGGTGTTCCAATCGGGAAGAGAATTAGAGAAGTTTTCTGAGGACTGCTCCGATTCAATCGACGCATAAAACACTTAAATTTTAATATAATAAATAATTTTATTTTGTCAAGAGTAGATATAGAAAACAAAAAAGCCAGCTCGCGCTGGCTTTCCTGTTTTCCGTCAATATGAATTGAGCAGTCCTCAGACATTCATATATTACGAACAAAATTTAATTTGTCAATACTAATTTGTAATTAAATATCCTTGCTCTAGTCCGTGTGCAATTCCGCCAGCCCAATCTGTAGTTAGAAATTCTCTAACAGTTGTGAAGCAGTGCAGAACTACATCATCGTAGATTGGATTCTTTATATATTCATTGGAATATCTAAATTCACGGTCAGTGTTCTTTTGCTTTCTGAATATATAGATTTGATCTATCTTGTATTTTTTTAGATTAACGGATTCCGTGAGTTTTAGCCATTCAGCAACAACTATATACATAGCATCAGGATTCTTCTGCTTTAGCTGTTCTGCGGCCGTTGAGACATCTTGAAGCATTGTCTTATCAAGATAAGTTTTACACTCAATAGCTACTGCTGGAATGTCCCAAGTGTGATCTTCTATTATTCCTGATCCGTTACAAGTCATTTTTGCGTTGACGCTTGCACCAATAGCAAAATCATGATCTTTCTTTTCAACGAGAGCATGAGGAGCTTTTACCATTGCCTCATATGAGGGTGCTCTAAAAAATACATCCTTGAAAGAATGAGATTTCCCAATTAATGCTGATTTAGAGATTCCAAGAACTAAATCTCTAAATAAATAATACATAAATTCTTCCAGAATAGATGAGTGAAGATTAGAGCGTGAGTCAAATTTTTCAGCATAGTGTTGCTGATCCACGAAATCTTTGTACTCGTTTAAGAGTGCAACTCTCTTTTTTATTATTTTTGAGTCACTATCTGATTTGTACTTGAAGGGTCCTTTTAAATCCTCGTTGTCTTTTTTCCATTTATCATATCGCACACGGATTTCTGCCAAATATTTACGCGACTCTGCATCACGGTATTTGGTGGTGTGATTTTCTTTTTGCTCTAAATTGTTTCCGTGAACAAACATGATTACTCCTGATAATTCTTCATAAGGTGTTCCGCAATTGCTTTTGCCATAATTGGAGGAACTGCGTTGCCGATCTGATTGTATTGACAAAGGTGGGTGTCCTCTGTTCTGCCTTCGCGATTCAGCAATTTGTGACTGACTACAGTTGGTTTTCCCTTGAAGACATACCAATCAGGAAATGATTGAATTCGGGCACCTTCGCGGGCTGTAAAATTTCTATTCTTGAACGGATGTACGAAATTGGCATAAAAAGAAGCTGGCACAGTATGGCAAGGTTTGTGCGGATACATTCGTCTATTATTTTGGTCGTAGACTTTATCTGAAATTTCTGTGCTATTTCTTTTTAGAGGTTTAAGGTGGTCTGGAACATCCGAGGTGCTGTGCCCCCATTCCATAGATTTAAACCGTTCTACAAGCCGTTGTGAGTGGTTCATGGCCTTGTGGTTATATAGTTCCTTTGCGCCATCCCGAAGTGTGGCCTGGTAGCTATTTTGAGCCTCTTTAGTATATGCCTGCACTTCTGCGCCCTCTCGCGCTTCAATTTCTGGAAGGTCAGATATAGCTTCCCAAAGAGTAGGGCACTTTAAATATCCAGAATTGAATAAATCTTCATTTTCTTCAACTGCATGCGTTTTTGGTGGAAATGGATCGTTGATTTCTTTTTTTGTCGCTATTACAACAAGGCGTTTTCTGATTTGTGGAACACCGTAATCGGTAGCCTCAAGAATTTTATAATTTGTAAAGTAGCCTAGTTTTTTTAGCTCACTTACGATAATATCAATAACCAGTTCTTTTGATTCTGTTTTGGCCTTAATTAGATTTGGAACATTTTCCATAATCATAATTTCTGGTTTCAGTATCCTGCCAACTCGAATAAATTCTTCAAACAAGGAATTTCGTGGATCTTTTGGGTCGCCACTGTTTTTATTGCAAATAGAAAATCCTTGGCAGGGTGGTCCACCAAGTATTACATTTGGTTTTCTTGTGCCAAAACTTTCTAAAATTTCTTCATCTGTAAGACTTGTTATGTCTCGGTGCAACACAATTGCATCTGGATGATTAAATTTAAAAGTTTCACTTGCCCAGCTGTCTCTTTCTATTGCGCCAACAAGTTCAGCTCCGGCCAATTGAAAGCCCAGGCTAAACCCGCCAGCACCAGCAAATGTATCAAGAATTTTGAATTTCATGGGCTCTTGGGAGCTGCTGTTTGTTGCCATTTTATTTTTTAATCAAGTAGTCTTGAATATTTCCACCTGTTTCAATAATTTGTTTAACCCATTTAGGTTTGGCTCCACGTCCTCCCGCCCATTCTTCACCATTAGGACCACGAAACATGGGTTCTGCCTTCATCTTCTCAACCAAGCTTGTTTTTGCCTTGGTTGCCTTTTGTGGTTCTGAAAAATGGAATCCGCATTCTTCAGCAGTCAAACCATAGGTTTTAATATTCTTCACAACTTCAGCCAGAATTTCAGACTTCTTTTGCTGAATCAATTCTTTTGCTTGTTGTTGCAATGCTTCAATTTGCTTTTGAATTTCTTCAAGTGTGTTCATTTGGTTGCCTTATCCGTTTTTAGGTTGAGTCATAAAAATTATACCACAAAATTTGCTTTGTATAGTTTAAAGAACTGTATTTGAATTGTATTGATTTTATTGTTAAAAATTAGAGTTCTTTGAGCTATTGCTTGAAGGAAAAATAATGCTCTGCCGTAATCCGTGAGTTTGCATGTCCAATTTGTTTCAAAAGTTCGGCTTGTGTGAGGTTTGCCATTTGTGGCTCTGCAATCGTTCCTTTCAGTCTTTCGATTGCCCTTGGTGTATTCAGTCCCAAAAGTTGGCTCAAAAGAATACTGTTTGAAAGTCCAATCTTTTCAACCATTCTTGAAACATAGTCTTTTCTGAATGAATGCTGGTCAATTTCGTGTTTCCTAAATGTCTTCACAAATGAACCATCAAAGCCAAGAACCTTATATGTGAAAAGTCGTTCTTGGTCTGGCTTAATCAGTGATTTAACAAACCTCCATTGACGTTCATTCAGGTAAACAATCCGTTCGGTGTTCTTTGATTGAATGTAAATATTTGGTGTTGGTTTTTCGGAAATTTGGGATTTTTCTAAAAGAATAGCTTCTTGCCTTCTCAGTCCCAGTTTATACATTAGGTGAATGATTGCCCTAAATTCTGGGTTCCCATTGGCTTTGAAGACTTCAACAACTGCTCGTAGTTTTTCGGTGGTAAACCTGAAAGCTTTTTTCTTAAACCTCTTTTCACCCATTGTAATCAAATCTTTGTCATACATTAAAAATGGGTTTGAGAGGTTTTTTAGTGTTCGGTCAAGGTGTCCAATTTTTCGCCAAAAAACTGATAGCTTGCTGATATAGTCCGAAATTGAAAGAGGTTTCAATTTTTTCTTTTTCAGTGCAAGAATCAATTGATTTACATCATCGGCTGTGATCTCTCTTGGTTTAAGGTCTGCCAGCTTGGTTTTTTCCCTTGGGCTGTAGATCATTGGGCTCAGTTTCCAATCTGTCTGAACTTCATGTTCAATTGGAATTTGAATTGTATTTCTGAGCTTTGAAAGCAATGTGTCTCGTTGCCTCAATTTGTATTTATCTTTTTCGTTTCCTGTGTTGTATTGCTCGTATTTGGGCATTACATAGGTTTTAATGTATTCCTCCATATACTTGGAAAGCGGAGGCTCTGTCATGTATTCTTCAATAATTCTTTTCGTTGCGTCTTCCGCCTCCAGCAGTGTTTTTACTGATTTCTGCCCAAGTTTGTTCTCACAAGCGTTCAGGAATTCAATTGCTTGCTCGTAGTCCTTGAACGTCTTGTTCACCTTCAGCCCAAGCGTGGCTTTGTTGATCTGCACCTTGTAGTAGGTTCTTCCGTTCCGTTCCACTATGCTTAGGTTCTTCCTCTTGGGGTGGGCTGTCATGCTGGCTTCTCTGCTCTTGTCTGTGGTTAAAAATGTTTGAAAAATTTGCCTGTTTTTGCAGCATTTCAAACACGAACAGAAGCATCCTATCCCAAGAACCCCAATGTTTTCAAGGCTTTGCGAGGTTTTTATGACTGAAACTATCGTGCTAGGTGGCGGGTGTTTTTGGTGTACTGAAGCCGTGTTCCAACAGTTGCGTGGGGTTAAGCAAGTGATAAGTGGCTATAGCGGCGGGCAAATGCTCAATCCTGACTATCGCAGTGTATGCAATGGTAATACAGGACATGCCGAAGTGATTCAGCTTCAGTTTGATCCTAGCCAAATCAGCTATGCCGATTTGCTACGCATCCATTTAACCACCCATGATCCAACTACCTTGAATCGGCAAGGAGCAGATCGGGGCACACAATACCGCAGCGTGATCTTTACCCATAGCACTGAACAGCAAGCCACCGCTCAACAGGTAGTGCAAGAAATGCAGGCTCACTTTGATGATCCCATAGTGACACAAATTATGCCTGCAGAAATCTTTTATCCAGCAGAGGATTATCATCAAAATTACTATCGGAGTAATCCAGGCGCAGGCTATTGCCAAGCCGTGATTAGCCCGAAACTGAGTAAAGCACGAGCACTGTTTCGAGATCAGTTAAAAATCTAAAAGAGGCTAAAGGAATATACTCGTTTATATACCTATTGACTTGATCAATCCAAGAGAAGATTTTAGTCCCACTAGAAAAAAAAGCCCCGACTCAGTTACGAATCAGGGCTTTTTTGTTTTGTGCCGACGGCGAGACTCGAACTCGCACGACCTAGGGTCACTACCACCTCAAGGTAGCGTGTCTACCAATTCCACCACGACGGCAATCCCGTTGAAACCTTAAGGTTTCTTTTGTTCAGTTGTTGCTGCTTCACCACTAGCGGCGGCAGGTTTAGCTTCAGTTGTAGCAGGTGTAGCTGGAACTTCAGCTGCTGTTGCTGGAGCTGTACTCGCAGCAGGTATCGTATCTGTTTTTGGTACTTCAGCACCAACCGGAGCGCTTTGTCCTGGTACTGTAGGCACCTCACTATTTGTAGGAACTACAGGTTTTGCAGGTGCTACTTCAATTTTAGGTACCGTCGTACTAGTTGGCACAGCACTATCCATAATACTTGTTGGTGTGGTACTACGATGCGAAACAATCCAAGCCAGTGCAATACAGTTCACAAAAAAGACTGTTGCTAAAATCGCAGTCGTACGGCTTAAAAAGTTACCCGAGCCACGTGAACCAAACACTGTGCCTGACGCACCACTACCAAATGCTGCCCCTGCATCAGCCCCTTTACCATGCTGCATTAAAATCAGCACGATCATTGCGACCGAAACAACAATTTGTACTATTAATAAAATATTATAAAGCATCTTTAACTTCTAAATAAACCATCAGTCTCACTGATTTTGCCCAGCCTGACAAATCTTCAGGAAGTCTTGAGCATCTAGCGAGGCACCACCAATCAAGCCACCATCAATGTCTTGCATGGCAAATAGCTCAGCAGCATTTGAGCCTTTCACACTGCCGCCATATAAAATCTGTATTTTCTTGGCGACCGCTTCATCTTGTGCAGCAATCCGCTCACGAATAAAAGCATGCACTGCTTGCGCTTGCTCAGGTGTGGCAGTTTTACCCGTGCCAATTGCCCAAACAGGTTCATAAGCAATCACAGCATCACTGAGCGCTTGCACACCTTCTAACTCTAAAACGGCGTCTAGTTGCCGTGCTACCACAGTTTCTGTTTGACCTGCTTCACGCTCAGCGAGTGATTCACCTAAGCACAAAATCGGAATTAAACCTTGCTTACGCGCTGCTGCAAATTTCCGAGCAGTATCGCCATCCTTTTCACCGAACAATGCACGGCGCTCAGAATGGCCAACAATTACGTATTTACAACCGATTTCCAGTAGCATAGGAGCGGAAACTTCACCAGTGAATGCACCGCTATCTTGCTCACTGACATCTTGTGCACCTAAAGCAACTGCACTAGAACCTAAGAGTTCAGCTGTGAGAGGAAGATAAACATAGGGCGCACAAACAGCTATTGAAACCTTAGTTAACTCATTTGCACCAGTCACAATACTGTTGACTAGTTGTTGAATACTGGCTTTATTGCCATTTAACTTCCAGTTACCAGCGACTAAAATGCGTCTCATAACCTTCCTTTATGTCTCAGCAAGCGCGGAAGATTACCGATACTCCGCCTAGAAATCAATCCTTAAATCAATGGCGCACCCTAGAGGATTCGAACCTCTGACCTTTGCCTCCGGAGGGCAACGCTCTATCCAGCTGAGCTAAGGGTGCTTAATTGGAGCTGCAAATCATACCGAACCAGGCTGTCTACGTCTATGTACCTATGGTTTTTTCTTTAATAAGCTAAGTAAATTATTGGCAAAACCGATAACCAACACCGGTTTCAGTTAATAAATGCTGAGGTTGAGAGGGATCACTTTCTAATTTCTGGCGTAAGCGCCCAATATAAATACGCAAATAATGCCCATCCTCAGAATGTCCAGCACCCCAAACCTCGCGCAATAACTGCCTTTGCGTTAAGACTTTGCCAGGTTGGGCTAACATAATCGTCAATAAATGGTATTCACGGGGTGTCAAATGAACAGGTTCGCCATTCCGAAACGTCAGGCGGTTGACTTGATCAACGGTCACTTCACCAAATTTTACAATGGCCGAACTATCCATAGGGCGTTTCTCTCGTCGCCGTTTAAGCGCCCGCAAACGTGCTAGCAGCTCAGCCACACCAAAGGGTTTAGCTAGATAATCATCAGCACCCGCATCTAAAAGGCTTACCTTGTCTGCTTCCAGATTACGCGCAGATAAAACCATGATGGGTACATCCGACCAGCCTCGCAGACTCCGGATAAACTGACGACCATCCGCATCTGGTAGTCCTAGATCTAAGATGACTAATTCAGGCTTATATTCGCTGACCAAGGCTAAACCCGCTGCTACCGTAGGCGCCTCTAAAACCTTACAGCCTTCACCCTCTAAGGCCGCACGCAGAAACTGCCGAATCCGGTATTCATCTTCGACCACCAGAATTGATGTATTTTCCATCAAAATCACATCTCCCTTTCATTTACCTTTGATCTTATGGAGCCATTGGTAAAGCTTTTTTACCTTACAACAGTCAGGGTAGTTATCACAACCCTTAATCATAAGGTCAAAACGGGCGTAATATATAGCAAGCGGACAAAGATGGCACTAACAGCACAACAGATATAGGCTGACTATTGAATAATAGTATTAACAAATTTTCTAGGCTCACAAAAAAGAAACGCCCCAATAATGGGGCGTTCCAAATCTAGCAGACTCGCTAGGGATTAGTGAGCATGTGCAGCTTCAGCACCGATACCAGTGTTTTGGCGAACATACAACTCATCCCACATTTCTTCTGAACGACGATCACGAGTGATCAAAGACAGCAGGATAGTCACTAAGAAGCCTAATGGGATAGAGATCAAACCTGGATTCTTTAATTGGAACCATGGTTTTTCTAAGCCCATCATACTGACTGTTTGACCTTCGAATTTCTTCAGATCAGCTTCAGCTTTAGAGATTGTGGTTTTCAAACCAGCAATTTCTTTCTCTTTAGCCGCTTTAGCCGTTTCATCAGTGATAGTGGCTAACTCACCCTCAGCTTTAGCTAACTTTTCACGCGCACCAGGTTTAGCGGGAGCTTCTGCTGCTGCTTTAACTGCTTTCTTGCAGTTTGCACTAGCAAACAGTTCACACATGAATCCACCTTGTGCTGGAGATGCCTCAACCGCTGCTGCTGCTGGTGTACCATCTAATACCTTTTTCGCATCAGCAACTTTAGCTAATGGATAAGTCATATTTGGAGATAGCAATACCAACAGAATTGCAGTGCCTGCACCCACTAACATACCGGCAACAATCCCCCAAGTATTAGTTTTCTTCCAATACAAGGTTAAGAATACAGCAGGTAAGTTAGAAGAAGCTGCAACCGCAAACGCTAAAGCCACTAAGTGAGCGACGTTCTGACCTTTAGCAGCGATACCAACATAGATCGCTAAAGCACCAACAATACCTGTTGCAACCCGAGCAGCTGTAATTTGTTCTTGAGAAGAAGCACTTTCACCACGGAATACACCGACATACAAGTCATGTGACATTGCAGAAGCAGAAGCTAATACCAAGCCTGCAACAACCGCAACAATCGTAGCAAACGCAACCGCAGCAACGAAAGCTAAGAACAAGTTACCTAACATAGAGTCAGCACCACCACCTACATACTGTGCTAACAGAGGTGCAGCCATGTTACCACCTGGGTCAAAGGCAGAGATTTTAGCAGCTGTTACATTCATAGCAGCGCCTAAACCTAAGAACAGAGTCAGAACATAGAAACCGCCGATGATAGCCATCGCCCAAATAACTGATTTACGTGCATCTTGTGCAGTTGGTACTGTGAAGAAACGCATCAGAATATGTGGCATACCTGCAGTACCCAATACTAAAGCTAAACCTAAAGAGATTTGGTCAATTGGGTTTTTCAGATATAAACCTGGCTCTAAGAAACGTTGGCCTAACTCTGCTGGAGTCATGTTAGTAGCTGCATCACCGATTAATTTAGCTACTTGCTTTTGAATGTCTGGATTATCAACTGCTGCTTGTAAGAAGCCAGGTAATGAAAAACCATATTGACCCCAGGTTAACAAGACTAACAGAATAGAAGCTGTTACTAAGAGGATAGCTTTGATGATCTGAACCCAAGTTGTTGCTTTCATACCGCCGAAAACAACATAAGTCAGCATTAAGATACCAACTACAATAACGGATACTTCGTACTCAATACCGATTAAAGTTTTAACCAGTACCCCACCACCGACCATTTGCGCAGTCAAGTAGAAGGTAGAAACTGTAACAGTAGAAATTGCAGCAACGATTTTTGCAGCTTTTGGATTATTCCGGAAAGCTAAAATATCGCCTAGGGTGTACTTACCAATATTACGGCATGGCTCAGCAATGATCAGCAATACAGTAATATAAGCAACCAACCAACCCACAGAGTACATGAATCCATCATAACCGTAGAGAGAAATCAGACCCGCAATCCCTAAAAAAGAAGCTGCTGATAAATAGTCACCTGCAATCGCCCAACCGTTCTGGATACCAGAAACGGAACGACCCGCAGCATAGAAATCTGTTGCTGAGTGAGTTTGCTTAGCAGCACGATAAGTAACAAACATCGTCATGGCAATAATTGCGCCAAAGACTGCAAACGTCAGCCACTTATATTGTGGTGCTACCGCGCCAGCATCGGCAGCAAGTGCTGCTTGGCTAGTAAGCATGAATAGAAGGGCTGAAGGCCCCATCCATAAAGATTTTTTCATGTAACCTCCTTATTAGCCTAGGTTAGAGTCGCGAACAATTTCAGCAGACATCGCATCAAAATCACGATTTGCACGGCGGGTGTAAATAAACGCGATTGTCCAAGCTACGACGAACTCAGATAACGCGAATAGAATGCCGAAATTCATAGGTCCCCAAACTTTGATCTTGAATAAGTCAGGGAAGTACGCTGCACCGATAGGCAACAAGAAGTAATAAATGAGTGAAAAAATCATCAAGCCCCACAGGAAACTAGTTTTCCTTTTATGCAAAGCCTGAAAGCGTGGGTCGTTATCAATAGCGGCCCAGTTGATTGTTGTTGTCATGTATGATGACTCCTCCATTTATGACAAAAACATGCATTGCACCAATGCATCGGAATGCCCACCAGCAGATACTTACAGCAAACATAGTACCGGGGCAGCCCGATAATGGCATTTGAGGTGTAAAAAAGGTGTAAATAAGACTTGCGATCCTGCTTACTAATCCTAAATAGTTAGGTAAACAGAGGCTGAATAAACCAGTAGGTAACTAAGGTATTCTGCACCAACAGAGCGTAGTTGGTAAAAACTCATCAAAAGCTTAAAGCTGCAAGAGGGCTTGGTTGGGAACTTTTAGTTGAAGAAAGATAATTTTTACCTAAGTTTTTATGTATACTCGCCTGCTTCGGAGAATCCAAACTTCTCAACTTACCAGAAAGCGAGTTCGTGGCAAATAAACCATGATAAAGGTCAAGTTTTGAAAATCGGTACTTGGAGAGTATTAGCTCCTTCCAATATAATCTCCCCCGTTTAACAGCTTTTTCACTTTTTCAGTCTTATGTGGCGAACCGAGCGAGGTTCGATCTAAGGGAGAACAACGTGGCTTCAATTCCAAAAGATCCTTACGCTAAACCAGTTCTGATTGGTGGTTTAGTGATTCTGGGTACAGCAGTAGCGGTACTTGTGTCTAATCTATTCAGTACGATCCACCGTAACTCAACCGTGGGTGCTAATGATACAAGTATGTTTGAAGCTGCTGCAGCTGCTAACTTACAGCCCATTGGTACTGTAGTCACTGTTGATAAATCGATTGCTCCAGTAGCGCGTACAGGTGAACAAGTATTTAATGCAGTTTGTACCTCTTGCCACACCGCAGGTGTCTTAAATGCACCTAAGATCGATGATAAAGCTGCTTGGGAGCCACGGGTTGCTAAAGGGTTACAAGGACTTTTAGGATCTGCAACCAATGGTTTTAATCAAATGCCAGCTAAAGGCGGAGACCCTTCATTAACCGAGCAAGAGCTGACTGATGCTATCCTTTATATGACTGGCAAAGCAGGCTTTGACTTAGGCAAAGGTGCTAGCGCAGGTGGGGCAGCAGCTCCAGCGGCAGCAGCTCCAGCGGCAGCAGCTCCAGCGGCAGCAGCTCCAGCGGCAGCAGCT